>ERZ773359.12-NODE-12-length-188740-cov-12.471119_pt1 | contig 188740 bp, 157 predicted proteins | sample MGYA00374955_ERZ773359 | MGnify/ENA primary metagenome ERZ773359 (study PRJEB29098, sample SAMN04486028) | biogas fermenter metagenome | study: EMG produced TPA metagenomics assembly of the Biogas fermentation microbial communities from Germany - Plant 4 DNA1... | reverse complement strand
TCATATATACCCTTAACCGCAATGGCTCATTCTTCAGTACCGGAAGCTCTTCCAAGTATTTGTTTAACTTCAGCGTATGCACGTTCCCCATTCTCTTTCCAATGCCGATCATCGGGACTGAAGATATAATTCTGCAACGAAGATTCCAGTACACTCATCTGGGGATCATCCTGGTATATGGCCTCAATTGTAGATACAGCCGGGAATGCTCCTATGAGTTTTAGTTCTTTCTGAGCATCATCTTCAATCAACATCTTTAGAAAGGAAACACACAAACCGAGTTTTTCCCGGTTGCCTGTTTTTATTATTCCATAAGCACCAACTTGATCTGAAAATAATCCCTTTTTATCATCAGCTGGTATCCCCTTCACTGTTATATCAAATCCTTTACCCATCTGCTGCAGGCTCCGCATTTGGTATATAGCCCTTACATTTCCAAGTAATATCCCAACCCTGCCCTGTCTGGCGAATAATTCCCATGCCTCATTGAATGTATAATCTGCCATACCCTGAGGTAAAGCACCCGATTCCTGGTACCATTTCAGTATTAAATTATAAGCTTTTCTATCTATTATTGTATCTTCATTTCCATGAATAATACTCAGCAGAGGACGGGAATGGAAATTGGAGTAAGTGCAGAAACCAAAGTACTGCTGCTGACTTTTTCCTTCCATTTTGCTAAATGTCAAGTTTCTTACAGCCGAATCCAAAAATGAAAAATCCAGCTCTTCCTCCGGAATGATAATATTTGCCTCTTCAACCAGCCGGTTATTGAAAATCAAAGCATAAGGCGCTATCATCCAGGGTATTCCGATGATCTTCCCATTTCTGGTGATACGTTTTTTTGCAATATGGTGGAGTCTGTCAAGCTCATTTTGCTTAATATATGGCTTAAGATCCAGCAAAAGATCCTGTGGAACAATTTCTTCATATACCGGTAATGCAATTATATCCGGCAAGAATTCATCCCGCATATTACCTTCAAAGTACATTTTCATTCTTTCTGGTGTTATTCTCCTTACATCAATGAAAACCCCGGGGTTATTCCTTTCAAACCGCTGAATTTGCCGGTTAAGCCATCCTGCGTTACTGCCCGTACCGCAATCAACATAGTTTACATCCCAAAGTGTTATCAAGCCTGTCCATTCAGGCTTTTTTACAGTAAGGGGTTCCAAAGGATCGGGGAGATTTACACCGTTACTGATGATCTTTGCTCCTATTACAATCAGCACCAATACAATCCCATATAAAAAAAGAGTAAATGGCTTTACCCTCAATTTCATATAACCCCTCCAAGTAAAACCTTCACTCCATTTATATGGGCATATTTACTTCAGTATTCCTGCCTTATTAAACAAATATTTTCAAGAAACAAGGAGAAAAAACTTTTTTAACCTTTATTCATCTGGATCAATTCATTGAGCCTGTTATCCAACTCCCGGGCGGCATGGTATCCCATGTTCTTAAGCCGCCAGTTTCTGGCAGCAACCTCAACTATGATTGCCAGATTTCTTCCCGGACGTACAGGAAGGACTATTTTAGGCAGCTTTACACCAAGAATTTCAATGTAGTCTTCCACCAATCCCAGCCTGTCATATTCCTTATTGCTGTCCCAAACCTCCATATATATAACAATATCCAATGGTTTGTTGTTTATTACCGCTCCTACACCATACATGGCCTTGATGTCAATTATGCCTATTCCCCGTATCTCCATAAAGTGTCTGATCAGTTCCGGAGCTTCACCAACAAGCCGGTTCTCCGCCACCTTTTTTATTTCCACAGCATCATCGGCTACAAGGCGGTGACCTCTTTTTATCAGTTCCAATGCTGTTTCACTTTTTCCTATACCGCTTTCACCCATCAGAAATACACCTGCGCCGTACACATCTACAAGGACACCGTGACGGGTTATTCTTGGAGCGAGAGCAGATGAAAGATAGCTTGTAAGTCTGCTGACAAGATTGGTAGTTGCCAGCTGGGAGCGTAGCACAGGCCTGTTATACCTCACCGCACAATCGGTGATATAGCCGGGTATGTTCATACCTCTGGACACAATAAGGCAGGGAATTTCATAGCTAAACAGCTTGCACAACCTTTCCTGCCGGACTTCGGAACTTAACCCCTCCAAAAAGGTAAGCTCGGTTTTGCCTAATACCTGAATTCTTTCGCTGGCAAAGTAATCAAAAAATCCGGCAAGTTGAAGTCCCGGTCTGTTTATATCGCTGGTTGTAACCTCAATATCCGTCTTGTCTCCTCTATACACAATCTCAAAATTTAACGCCTTGATAACCTCATCAAGAGCTACTGAATTCAAAAGGCCTTGCCCCCTTCCATGATAAACTTCTCCACAACATGAGCAACCCCGTCATCATTGTTGGTATATGTTACATAGTCAGCCTGACTTTTTACAAACTCAGAGGCGTTCCCCATAGCCACACCTAAACCGGCATAGCTCAACATGGGCAAGTCATTAAAACTATCACCAATAGCAATTATTTCCTCACGGTTTATACCGTGTTTATCTGCCAGATATTTAAGTGCATTCCCTTTGGTAGCCTTTATATTTGTAAACTCAAGATAATTGGCTTTTGATACGGCTACCTCCAGCCTTCCCTTGTACTTCTCTCTGAATAACTCCTGCCATTTTAATATATTTTCAGGCTGATCCACCATTAAAAGCTTGGTTGGATCAGTTTTTAAGAAATTCATCAGAGAACCTACAGCCTCGCCCTTTATTCCGCTTACCCTCCGGTAAATAGCCGAATATTCATTATCCTGCTCATAATAATATTTATCATCAACAAATACCTGTAAATGTATATTTTTTTCCTGGCATATCGAAATAATTTCCCTTGCAATATCCAGCTCCACAGGGATGTGTAAAAGCATCTCACTGGTAGAAGGATTTATTACAAGTGCCCCCTGATATGTTATGACCGGAGAATCAATGCCAAGTTGCTTTATAAAGGGAATTGTGGATCTAAACATTCGACCCGTTGCTATGGTTACTATAACTCCTTGTTCAACAGCGTATCTTAATGCACGCTTGTTCTTCTCGCTTATCATTATGTCATCATTTAACAGTGAATCGTCCAAATCAATCGCTATCATTCTGTATTTCAACTACTGTCACCTCAATATCTTGCTATATTTAGTGCAAATACTTTGCAAATACTATCAATCATTTTAATTCGTCGGAATTTATAATGTCCGTTGCCTCGGGGGTATGATTGCCCAGGCTATCAGATAGGCAATAACACCTCCAAATAGAGCAGTGAAAAGAGATATGAGCAGCCAGGCAAGCCGGATTACAGTAGAATCAACCTCAAGATACTCGGCAATTCCTCCACATACACCGCCAATTTTTTTATCGGTTTCAGAAAGGTATAACCTCTTCATTTGGCCCCACCCCTATTTACAATATATACTACTATATAGTATATACGCTGGACAAAGACGTGTCCAGCATTGATTTTCGGCATTCCCGTTCCTGCATTTCTGCATGGATTAACTTTATACTATAACTTAAGATATTCAAGGACTTTTTGCGCAGCCCTGCGGTTCATGCCCTCTACACTTGCCAGCTCCTCCAGGGATGCGTTTTTTATTGCTTCTATTGTTCCAAAATGTTTAATCAGTGTTTTTCTCCGTTTCTCGCCAATTCCCGGAATTTCTTCCAATACCGAATGCAGGCTGCTTTTTTTTCTGAGACTCCGGTGATAGTTTAATGCAAAACGGTGAGCTTCGTCCCGTATCCTCTGTAAAAGATGGAGGGCAGCTGAATGTTTGGGTATATTAACCGGCTCATCCTGGCCTTCCACATATACTTCCTCAAACCTTTCAGCCAGGCTTATAACGGTAATATCGTTTAACCCCAAGCCTCTTATAACTTCAACTGCAATATTTAACTGCCCTTTGCCGCCATCTATCAGAACCAGATCCGGTATACGTGAAAACTTACCGTCATCAACTGACTTGCCCTGCTCCGTCAGTTCCCTTCTTTCCTCCAGACCCCGCCTGAAACGTCTTTCCAGCACCTCAGCCATACTGGCGAAGTCATCCGGACCTTTGACGCTCTTGATTTTGAATCTTCTGTAATCTCTGTTCTTTGGTTTTCCCTCTTCAAAGACAACCATGGATGCCACTGAGTCGGTTCCCTGTATGTTAGAGATATCAAAAGCTTCTATCCTGTCTGGCAGTTGATTTAAACCTAAATAGTCAGCCAGTTCTTTGACAGCACCTTTAGTCCTTGCCTCTTCCCTCTTGATGTTCTCGGATATATTCTGCAGCGCCTCATCGGCATTGCGCGCAGCCATTTCCAGCAGTTTCTTTTTTTCACCTCTTTTGGGAACATGCAGATATACACGGTTTCCCCTCTTATCGGACAGCCACTTCACGATAACATCAGCATCCTCTATATCATCCTGTATGAGGATGGTCTTGGGTATATACTGGGACATAAGATAGAATTGCTTGATAAAGGACGATATTATCTCATTTAGCTCGGTACCCTGTGTATCCTCAATGACCAGTTGCTGAGCTCCAATAAGACTGCTGTTGCGTATAAAAAACACCTGTGCCACGGTATTGTCTGCACCCGCGGCAAAAGCTATAACATCCATATCTTCAACCGTCGTGGTGTTTACTATCTTTTGCCTTTCAAGTATTTGTTCCACTGCAGCTATTCTGTCTCTCAAACGGGCGGCCTTCTCAAACTCAAGATTGTTAGCCGCTTCATCCATTTTTAGCCTCAGTTCCTGAAGCAGATCACCGTGCTTTCCTTCAAGAAATTTGGAGACCTGTTTAATCATGGAGCCGTATTCTTCCCTGTCAACATTACCCTGACACGGTCCCAGACACTGGTTTATATGATAATACAGGCAGGGCCGTCCTTCCTTCACACCTTGTTTAACGTTCCGGTTACAGGATCTTATGGGAAAAATCTTTCTAAGCAGTTCTACGGTTTCCCTGACAGCTTTTACATTTGTGTAAGGACCAAAATATTTGCCGTCACTCTTCTTTACCCTCCGGGTTACTATGACTCTGGGATACTCCTCTTCAGTTGTTATCTTTATATAGGGATAGCTCTTATCGTCCTTAAGCATAACATTATACTTTGGCCTGTGTTTTTTAATCAGGTTGCATTCCAGGATAAGAGCTTCCAATTCCGAATCTGTCAGGATATATTCAAAGTCCCGTATCTGTTTGACCAAAGCACGGATCTTGGGAGAATGATTCCTGGAAGATTGAAAATACTGTCTGACCCTGTTTCGTAGCGACACCGCTTTCCCTACATAGATAACACTGCCAGTATCATCTTTCATTATATAGACTCCCGGATGATCCGGTAAATTTTTTAATTTTTCTTTAATATGCTCCATACCATCCACTGTCCTTTATTGCTTCTGCATACCTATATTCTAATACCTGGAATATTTTTTCACGGCATTTATCATTGCCTCAATATTTTCCCATGGAACTTCCGGTTCAATAACGTGTGTAGGTGCAAGAATAAAGCCTCCTCCTTTACCCACCTTTTGTATCATTTCCCTGCACACCTCGTCTACTTCTTCAGGGGTTCCAAAAGGCATGACGGTCTGCGTACCAATAGTTCCTCTGAACGACAGCCTGTCACCGTACTGCTGTTTGATCTCCACGGGATCCATACATTCAGGCTGCACAGGGTTTAACACATCCACCCCAATCTCAATTAAATCGGGTATAATCTTTTGTATGTTGCCATCACTATGATAATCAATGATAATATCCTCTTTTACTTCCCTTGCCGCATCGATCACTTTTTTTAATCTGGGTTTTAAAAATTCTCTCCACACATCCGGAGACATCATCATATCTATTTGCGTAGCCACATCATCGCCTATATGCAGAACATCTACACCGGCCATAACGTATCTCCTTGCACATTCACATCGTATACTGGTGATCCTATCCATATGATAGCAAGCAAGTTCAGGATCGGTCATCATGTCAATCAAAAACCTTTCCATCCCCCGCAAGTACCAGGCTATCTCAAAAATTGTTATTGCCATGGACGCCACAACTATTAGATCCCGCTCTTTTAATTCGGCAACCTTTTCAGCAAACCCGTCCCATTTATAATCCTTTACAGGATCGGGATAGGGATACTTTTGAAATTCTTCAAGGGATTGAAAGTTTTCCATGGGATGTTGCATCTTTGTAAAGTGCTCCAATGTACCTTTTTTATGCCCTACACCCCATTCATCAAAAGTTATTCCACCATCCTGGCTGTCAAAATACTTCATAAAATCAATATTCCGTTTTTCAGGACTGACCGCAACAAACCTCATTGGAAGATCATAATAATCCCTGTAGTCCTGCGCACCGGTTTTTTGTCTGAACCTTTCAATCTGCGACGGGCTTAAATCAAAATCATAAGGTATGTATCCTTCCATCTCACGTCTGACAGTTTTGAAAAATTTATCCCTTCTTGATAATGCCATGGTTCTATCCCCTTTACTATTAATAGTGAAATGCCCCTACCTGTAGCGTTATTGGTTTCACGGTCATTTTATTATTGCTGCCACGCTATTATTTTCTGAAATTATCTGTTCCCGAAACATACTATCTATCTAGCAATATACAGGTTTGGTTACCGTACTGTCAAGCTGCATTTTCCTTACCGAACTATATCTGTACTAATTAGATTAAACCTTTTCTGATTTGCCAAATCTGTTGCTCAATATGCGGTAAATATTAAAACACACAACAATGCACAAACTGTGTTATATGAAAATACTATATTCCGCCTATAAATAAAAAAAGAATTCATCAACGGTATATACCCAGAAACGACATTTTAACCAGCACCTTATACACCACCAATGTTATGGCTGCATCCACCAGGTGGTGAAGCACAGTACCTGCACCGACAACTACAAAAGCCTGATTTAGATCATAACCAAAAGGCAGTACCACCAAAGCCTCCAGTAAACCATGCAGCGGTGCAGTCAACAGAAGTACAATGTAAAAAGGTATCTTTTTGCTGTAGGCATATGCACCTAAACCGCCAAATACAGCATGCATCAAAGCCCTTGCACCAATAATCGGGGATGTGCGGATAACAAAACCGATGCCCGATACAACACCTGTGAATATAGCCACTGCAGGACTTATGGCCATCGACAGTAATATGGGAACATGAGATGCAATGGTAGCTGAAAAGGGCGGGATATGAACCATAAGGGGTGTATTTGCAAAAAGCAACGGTATCAACAAAGCTATGGCAGCCAGCAATCCTCCAACCACAATATCTCTGGTTTTCATAATATCATATCTCCTTCTCCATTAAAGAATAACCAGCTGCAATTCATTGCCATACCTACTGTAAACCTGCAATTTATAACGAATTGACAGCATAGAGATATTATAAATTTGCGCAGGTGTCTTGTCAAGTGTCTTGTCATCCCAAAACATCTATCTTCACTTTTATCTATTACAGAATATTATTCCAATCACTGGAGCTCCAAGGCTAAGAGCCTGTAACCCTCGCTCCGGGGCCTTCATCAAACTCGCTTCGCTCAAACAGTGATTCGGCCTATTCCTTCGCTGCGTTAACAGGCTCTTAGCCTTTCCGCTAGGTGATTTCCATAATATTCTCCAAATTAATGAGATTAGTACCCTAGATCGACAGCTTTTTCGATAATCTTTCTTGCAATGGGTGCAGCTTCACTGCCTCCGGTTTCACCCTTTCCTAAATCCTCAATCAATACAGCAATAGCCAGTGTAGGATCATCGGCCGGAGCAAAACCAATAAACCAGGCAAGATTGGAGGTGCCGGTTTCCGCAGTACCGGTCTTCCCCGCAATTTTAACCTTCTTGGACTGAGCATTCTTACCGGTACCCTGGGACACCACCGTTTCCATCATCTGCTGAAGTATCTGTGCATCTTCATGTGACATGACGGTTTTATACACTTTCGGCTGGAGTTGTTTCTGTATATTATTATTTCGCCCTATAACTCTGTACACCAGTTTTGGTTCCATCATAATTCCGTCATTGCCAATGGAAGCTGCAAGCATAGCCATATGGAGAGGTGTAACAAGAACCTTTCCCTGCCCTACCGCACTCCACGCAAGCTCCTGATCCTGAACCCTATAGTTTATAGGCAGACTGCTGGGTGTTACTTTTATATCCTCAAACAGAAAGTCATCGTTAAATCCAAACCGTTTACCGGTATTCAACAGTTTTTTCCACCCAAGTTCCACACCGAGCTCGGCAAAGAAGGTATTACACGACAGAGATAGAGCCTGGTGTATATCCAGCTCCCCATGTGCCTTACCCTGATAACACTGTACTCCCTGACCATCAATTGTGATCTTCCCTTTACATTCAAATTTTTTCTGCTGAATATCCTCAATGTTCTCCAAAGCAGATGCTGCAGTTACCAGTTTGAATATAGATCCCGGTGAAAAGAGCCCCTGGGTTGCCCGGTTGACAAGATTATCATCTTTGACCTTATCTATATTGTTTGGATCAAAGGTTGGATAACTCACCATCGCAAGTATCTCACCGGTTTTAGGATTCAGGAGTACCACGCTGCTTTTTTTCTTTCTCGCACTGACCAAACCGCTTATATATTCCTGCAGTCTTCTGTCCACGGTGAGAACCACATCATTACCCCGTTCCTGGGGCAAAAATGCTTTCTGATATATCCTCTCTATAAGGCTGTTGTTGTAACCCATCAGATAATATATATGAAAGGCCTCTACACCCATCCGGCCGTATTCACTGTTGTGAAAACCTACTACATGCGCCACGCTGCTGGCTTTTGAATAATACGTCCTGGTGTAGTAATCTTCATTCTTACCGGTTTCACGATTCTTAACAGTCTTTTTTTCCGTCCATGCCAGTTTGTCACCGTTCCTGTCCAGGATATCTCCGGGAATTATCTGGGGTTGTTTTGCATCCAACTTGACCCTTGTATTATATGAATCGGAAAACCATCTGTTTCCGTAGAAAAGCACAGCATAACAGAAATACCCAATTAATGCCAGATAGAGCCCAATCAGGAATATCAGTACAACTACAGTATTTCTTTTAATCTTCTCCATAGTTTTCACCCGCATTCTCGTAAACCGGCTGCTGTTCAGCTTCCATCTGCATCATGTCATGGTTCTTTGACGCGATCCCCTGAATAATCCCTATAAGCCCAAAACTTGCCAGCATTGAGCTGCCTCCATAGCTTACAAAAGGCATGGTGACACCGGTTAAGGGAATGAACTTCACTACACCGCCAATGATGGTAAAACTCTGGATCGCAAGAGAGATAGATGCGCCCATAGCAAGTAAGGTCTCACCGGGTTCCCGGGCAGCCATAGCAATGCTAATTCCCCTGATCATTACGAGCATATAAAGCCCGATCAGAGCCACACCTACTAAGATGCCCATCTCTTCACATATTGCGGCAAAAATAAAATCGGTTCTGGAAGCCGGTATTACGTAAGGAGAACCCAGCCCTAATCCTAAGCCAACCCAGCCTCCGCTGGCGATGGCAATAAGGGATTGGGCAATCTGGTAACCTTTATTTTCTATATCCGCCCACGGGTTTCGCCACGCTGCAATACGGACACGAACATGTCCAAATAAAAAATAACTTAAAACCGCACCAACCGATGCTAACAAACCGGTACATATGGTTACCAGCAGATCGGTGGTTGCAATATAGTAGAGAAACAAGAACAAGCTGAAATACAGAAATGCCGCACCCAAATCCTTCTGCAGCACTACCATAAGCACAACGGCTGCCATAAATATAAAAACAGGCAGACGCCTAATACGTGGCTTTGATTGTTTCAGTTCAGCGCTTAGCACAAATACCAGTATTATCTTAACAAATTCGGAGGGTTGTATATTGAATTTACCAATTTCTATCCAGTTCTTTGCCCCCCCGACTTCCTTACCTATTATCAGCGTTAGCAATAAAAGTGCGCACCCAACTGCCATCAGCAAGTATTTCAATCGTTCCCAACGTCTGAAATACTTCGTAAATATTAAGAAAAACAGCAGTGTGACGCTCCCCATCAGGAACCATTCTACCTGCCGGAATGCAAGATCGGGGTTCAATCTCTGAAGCATGACAAAACCGATAATACAAAGAGTATCTACCATCAGAAGCACATATTTATCAATTCCAGCAAAAAAACGGCTGATAAATAGATATTGAAACAAAAAAGCCGCAGATATAAGAACTCCCAAAACCATAATCAACGGGTTGATATTATCTTTTAGTGACAAAAGTATCATGGCACTTAATGCAAAAAGCACCAGTATAAACGGAATATTTCCGGTAGGCTCGTCATGGTAGTCATTTGGTTTCATTAAACGCCGCCATGTGGAAAGCAAACTTCGCCAAAATATATACATGACAAGCAAAACAAACCAGTATCTTAGTGTCAAAGCCAGTATTTCATATTGATTAGCAGGCATTCCTTCACTGCCTTTCTACCCCTCATATTAATATTATTCTAACTCCTCATTTCAAAAAAGTAAAGACACGCGAAATATCCCCATTATGACATCATTAGCTATAAAGTTGTGTCTGACGGCAGGCATATTCCCACACTTCCAAAACTTCTTCCCGCTCTTCCTTTTTGCATGCGTAGCTCAATAAAAGCACGCTTTTATCCCCGGCTTTGGATGCATTAAGATATTTTATAAAGTATTCTTCTACACTTTCCTCATTTCTTGGGATAATACCATAGTATATTTTCCCTGCTTCTGCACATCGTCTCAGCACATACTCCATGTCATGCATTTCCGGATTACCAAGATTAATTCCTCTTACATCAGGCATTCCCATAACCACTTCAAAAAGATGGGGATTTCTCCCGCAATAGTGAACATACCCTCCTCCAAAATGGGAAAATACCTTTTTCATATACGGAACTATAAATTCTTCTATATGCTCCTTACATAAAAGCGTAGAAGTATCTTCACTGGTTTTTATACCCCCCATTGAACGCGGGATTACCAGTTCATTGTAATGGGCAACCATGCTTTCAGAGCCAGGAATAACTTTTAAGCATTCCTCCATACCCTTAAACATGGCTTGACAAGCCAGTTCCAACAGATGGTGCACAAATTCAGGATCATCGTATAAATCATAAAAAATAGCATCTCCATATACCAGATGGGCAATATCAAAAGGGCCTTGAAGGTCCATGGGATAAACCATACATCCGGTCCCCTCCAGGCGCTCTGACATGTACTCCATATACTCCAGCCCTATCTTAAACTCATCGCTTAATTTTAAATCCTCAGGCCCCATAGCCTTTAACTCCTCTTTGGACAAATGCTGTTTTACCCAAGGCATCTTGTCCTCAAACAGTTCCTGTTTTATACCAAACAAAGTCGGGAAGATTCCGCAGCCCATATTTGCACGTACCGATGGTACTGCATGCGCACCGCCATACACTGCTGTCATCATAACACGAAATTGATTGGCAAACATTTTTTGACGGTCATAATGAATTTCCTTTAAATTAAACTGAGGAAAATATTCATCGTCATTCTCATCCAGAGAACAAGAGAGAAGAAGTGGCTGTATATGTGGTTTTTCTCCTTCCCATACCTCTGTCTGGAGTCGGGCAGCTCTTTCAAAATCAATTTTTCTATCTTTCAGCCTGTCAATAAATACATCAATTCTATCCACTTAATACGCCCCCTGTCTGCTGCAATTTATTGTTTCTGATTAAATGTAAAACAACGTGTTTCTACAGCTCAAAAAGGACTTTCCCCTTGACTTTTCCAGGAACTTCAAAGTCTTTAAAAACCTCGTCCACATCCTTAATAGACACAATTCTGTCAATCAGCTTATCCACCCGTATATATCCTTTTTCAAAATAATATCCGGCCAGTTCCCACTCTCTGCCTGGGAAAGGAGCAGAATATGACATCCAGGATCCTCTGACGGTAAGTTCTTTGCGGTTTATATATTCAAACTCGCGGGGTTGAAGCGTGATAGGTTTTGACGGCGTCCCTATGAACATCACATTTCCTTTATTGGCAGCGATCTCCAGGCATAGTTTTTCGGTAAATTCGACACCTGCGGTTTCTATCACCATTTCAAAACCCCGGCCGCGGGTATGTTCCTTAATTTCTTCCCTAAAATTATCATCCATTGTATTAATGCATATATCAGCACCATACTCTTTTGCAATATCCAGTCTACTGTTGTCTATATCAAAAGCAAATATCCGCCTGGCTCCCATAATCCTTGCACATTGCATCGTTAAAAGACCGATAGTGCCCATCCCGGCTATTGCTACATCGTAGCCACCCTTGAAATCCATGACAAACAGTCCATGCAAAGCCACCGTTACAGGCTCAAAAAATGCACCCTGTACAAAGCTGACTTCATCGGGAAGTTTTACTGTATTTTTTGCAGGTAACTTAACGTATTCAGCCCAGCTGCCGTTTTTTCGGGAACCTAAAAAAGAGTAATTCTTACACTGGGAAAAATGTCCTCTTATACAATCGGCGCACCTGTGACAGGGTATTAAAGGAACCCCGGATATCCTGTCCCCTGCTTTTATGTTCCTGACCTGACTGCCGGCTTCTACCACTTCGCCTGAGAATTCATGTCCCAACACAATAGGATAATAATGAGCGGCATTCCCCAGCACCCTGGGGATATCGGAACCGCAAACTCCGGTATTCTTAACCTTTACCAGTATTTCATCATCTTTTATAACCGGCATTTCAATTTCATCATATCGAATATCCTTCTGCCCATACAATACCGCCGCTTTCATTTTAATCCCTCCAGTTAATTGTTAGCTAACTCGTAAAGACTGTGAAAGGTGTCCTTTAGTTTCTCATACAGCTCGCGATAAAGTTTATAATAACCCATGTATATATCATGATTTTTGGGATTCGGGAAATGGACCCGTTGGATTCTAACCGTAGTTTTTACAGCTTCATCAAAATTTTTATATATACCTGTTCCCACACCGGCCAGAATAGCTGCTCCCAATGTGGTTGCATGATCCGAAAAAGGCACATAAATTGTTTTATTGGTTATATCAGCCTTGATTTGTGTCCATACACGGCTGTTTGCCGCTCCTCCGACACTGTTCAGGCCTTCTACATATGCACCTGCTTCCTCTGCAGTCTGTAAATTATGCAACAGGGAGAAGCCAACCCCTTCCATAACGGCTCTAATCATATGGGCTCTGGTTTTTTCATATGACAGCCCGAAAAACACCCCACGGGCTTTGCTGTCCCATATAGGTGAACGTTCCCCTGCCATATACGGAAGAAATATAAGACCATTGCAGCCGGGTGCTATTATCTCTGCTTCCTCATCCATAATCTCGTAGGGGCTTCTGCCTGTCTCCCCCGCCTGCTGCTGCTCAAAGGCTCCCAACTGTTCATTGAACCACCTTAGCGCACCTCCCCCGCCTACCGTCCCGCCCTGCAGCAGCCATCTGTCCGGGATAACATGGTATCCTAATATCAGCCTGGGGTGTATCATCGGACGGTCAACCAGTATACTCATACCACCGGCCTGCCCGCCCTGTTCCTGAGTCTGGCCAGGATGTATCACACCGGCTCCCAGAGAACAGCATGCAGCATCCAACCCGCCGGCTACTACCGGTATCCCAGGCACCAGTCCGGATTCATCTGCCGCTTTTTTAGTAACCGTTCCCACTACCTGATGACAATGAAAAAGCGGACTCATAAGATCCAAAGATATGCCCAGCTCTTCAGCTACACGTTCATCCCAGCAGCCCTTTGATATATTAAAGAAATGAAACCCATACCCCTGGGAATTATCCTGGGAAAATTCCCCCGTCAGCTTATATACTATAAAACTGTTGCTTTGCAGAAACTTATAAGCCTTCCTGTAGATCTCCGGTTCGTTTTGCTTTATCCACAGTATTTTGGGTGTTATATATGCCGCATCAACGGGATTGCCGTTTAGAGCAATCAACCTATCCTCTCCGGCAATCTCCTTCATCCGCCGGGCCTGCTTCTCAGCACGCCGATCCAGCCAAAGCATTACCCGCCTGAGAGGGTTGCCTTCCTTGTCCACCGGCAGGCAAGCCCAGCTGGTTCCATCTATGCCAATACCAGCTATCTGAGCAGGCTGTATGTCATACCGCTGTAACATGTACCGTATACCCTCACAAACGACTTTCCACCACTCATTGGCATCCTGCTCTACATACCCAGTTTGCAGATAATATGTACGATAAGCCCTGGTGTAAGTCGCAACCACATTCCCTTCGAAATCAAAAACGGTCATCTTACACCCGGAGGTTCCTAAATCTATACCCAACAGCAGATTTTTTTGCATATAACCCCTTCCCTTACAAATCAAACAGTATTTCCAGCAATTTAATCCATTGCTTCAAAATACTGCATCATCCATCCTGCATACCGATTGGTTAACTCGCCAAAACGAATAGGATCAACTCCGGCAGCCATTAACAGCATCTCCCATCCGAAAATATCAATAAGACCGGAAATGCAGGTAACATAGACACCTGTCGTGTTAACAGCATCGGGATGGTCATTACAGAGTTCCTTATAATGATTTTCGTATCTCTTTACTAATTTGGTTTTATCTTGCTCTCCATAGGCTTCCCAAGGATCAAAATTTAACACTTCTTCGGGATCATTAAAGGGACAGTATATTTGATCATCATAATCCCCGCCGCCAGCCGCATATATTCCATGCCCCATATTGGTAAGCAAATCTCCAAATATATCTCCCCCAATTTACGTTCCCCAATAGAAATCATAATTCCATGCTTTTACAAAAGCATGGCTGGCCCTCTTTTTTATTTTGTCTGAGCTCTCCGGACCAACATCAATTCCGGTTGCCAGTTTTACCAATTCCCAATGATTATCTGCCGAATACTCGGTCCGGGGAACTCTGGGAGGCATTTCAAGATTTAAAGCCGCAATTCCATCTGCTAAAGACATACAAACCCCTCAATATTAATATTCACTATTGTTTAGGTATATCAAAATGTGCATCATACATTTCTGCATATAATCTTTCTCTTCCGGTATATTCACATCTATAACTTTTGCCGATTAAGTGTAAGATAAAATTTTTTACTCCCATGGCAGACGGCACTGAATAACATCGCTCATGCCGTGATAATACGGTTTTCCTGTGGCCAGAGTAAAATGAGCATCCACCGGCTTGTCCTGCCGGACCAACTTGATTATAAACTGGTTCCAGCCCTCCTTCATCGCTATATCTGTATAGCTCTCTCCATCGTCCCTGTAATTAGGTCTGGGAATTCGGGGTTCAACTGCTTCATGTACTTTTACCCCGTTAACAAACAATTCCATAGGACAATTGGAAGATACGCCTGCACGACCGGTACGATCTTCAGGACAATAGACATAGTGACAGAGATATATGCTGCCGGATTTGCTTTCAAAATACGGTTCTACCGGCAATACATTATCAATAAAATCAACTGCCTTCCAGTTCTTTACATCGTCGACAGCCGGATCAAAGTTTTCGTTGACAGGTGAAACCAGCCAGCGTCTGCCGCCCAGCAGCACCAGCGGTATATCCTCTCCCTGGGGTCTGTTTTTTATATCGATATGTATGCTGCCCCTGTTCGATTGGTTTATAAAACCTGTACCATCAACGGATATGCGTAGCATAACCTTGCTTATCCCTTTGGATGGTATTGTTACATTCTTTACAGAATCGGGTTCACAGTTCCATCCTTCCGGCAGATTCACCGTCACGTCTGCAGTCAATTCCACAGGCCTTGGATTTTCCAGTATAAGTTCCACATGCTTTGGTTCCCCTGCCTTTATAACCGGATGGTCGATATAATCCACAGATGCTTTTATTGTGTTTATATCAAAATCCACACGCGTGGGAGGCGATTCCAATAGGGACTTTATGCTGTCCGTTGCGTAGAGGTCAGCTACATTCAGATTCTGCAGATCTGTCACGCTGTCGTCAATTATCATATTGGAATTATTGCACGCCAGTATCTTTTTACCCATCTGACAGGTTCGCCTTGTAAGCTCATCAAGATTTTTGGGTTCATCCAAATTGATTATACCACCCCAGGATGCATTGGTAGTTATAGTATCGCTAAGAGGTGCCGCCCAATCTTCAGGAATAGCTTTGGTACCATACATTATTCCCAGTATTGAACCCAGGGTGGCACCGGTACAGTCCGTATCATAACCGCAGTTTACCGCTTTACATATTGCATCCGCAAAGTTCTCGCCATACAGCCAGCCTATGGTTTGAAAACCGAGATTAACAGGAGAATACTGGGCTATAGGGCTATAACATTTGCTTAGTACATAATTCCGGGCTTCTCTCCAGTCCATTCCCTTATTATAGGCTTCTATAGCAGACAGGATGGCTAACGCTGTCTGCGAATCTTTGGGTATATATGACAGACCTATCTCCAGCAGTCTGTCACGGTCATTTACTACAAATGCAGCCGATTCCACAACGGCATTAAAAACTTCTCCATACACCGATTCCCCGCCGGCATGATCGACAATGGCATCCTGATAAGCATATTCAGCAGCCAGATCCGGCCGCCCCGGCGTTATACACGCCCATATTTCGGAACGAATAGGACAACCCATGCAATCTTTGAACCAGTTATTGTAATAGCCCGATACCGGCGGTAGCAAACCCTGGCGCAAATTGGTTTTATGCAGCCCATACTCGTCAAAATTGTACTGGATACAATCCAGCCAGTACTCAGCCAAATCCCGGGCTTTTATATTGGGGCCCCTTTCCTCCAGAGCCTTCAGCCATATAAGCTGTATCTCCAGATCATCGTTGGGCATTCCGCCCTCCTGAAGCTGTGGGTACCACCATACATCGAACATCTCTTCACTTCCATAGATGCGCTCCAGTGGTGTACCCAGTGTACCGCCGCAATTCTTACCCAGCCAGCATGCATAGACTTTGTCATAATAGTCATTCCAGCTTAATCTGACAGTTCCCATAATACCCCTCATTCCTCTCATTATATTTAGCCCTTATAATATGATTCCGGGCTTATTGCCTGTTAACCCTATATTTGGCAAGATCAATACTTCTGCCCCATACCGAACGAAAATCAATTTCTTATTAAAGCCGTTTCATTCTTTCGGCTGTCTCAAGGATTTCACTTAGATCCGTTCCGGCTTTTAGCATTTGATAAAACTCTTTTACCATCCCGGCAACCGGCGCTAGAGAACCAGCCAGCCCGCATAACTCATTCAACACACCGTCAATACCTTTCCGTTTTAGAATGCTCTGAACATTTTTCGCCCCTTCATCATCTTCAGGTGCAAACAATATACCTGCAGCAATGCCTAAGGCTATATACACCGGCTTTATACCATGCTTAACACACAATCTTGCAGCTCCTGCCAGCCTGTCATTTTCTGAAAGCTTCCTTTCCGGATCCCTGCCGACTCTGTCAACCGTATCTCCCAGCAGCTTATTTCCAAACCTGTACAACAAATCCTCGGCATGGTCCATCAGCTGCTGCATAGCAACACCATGCTCCCTGGACAGGGCTGCAGCAGAATCAGCAAGGGCTCTTAAAACAATGAGTTTAATTGCAGGTATCCTGATCGACTCCCATATGTAAACTTTATCATGTAAATATCCCAGATATGCCGTCAAAGCATGACTCATATTGTGCATATATAATTTCCGTTGTATATAAAAATCAAAGGGTTCATAGGGGATCATATTCTTTATTTGAGGGATATCTCCTTTAAACCCGGCTTTGTCCACCGGAAGTTCACAATAGGGTTCAACCCACACCCTTAACGGGTTTCCTTCCTGCATCTTCTCAGTCATCACAGGAACCATTCTTCCTATAGACGCTTCAATCAGTCCTACTGTATTCTCAAAGTGCCGGATTTCGTCCTCCTTAAGTTCCTGCTTTATTAGTTTGCCAAGGTAGTCATCGGCGTCAATAAGGTTTTCACAAATGATTATGTTAAAGGATGAAAAATTGCCTGTTTCCCACTTCTTTTTGAGTCCCAGGGCGATGGTTCCGGCTATCCTGGAAAGAGCACTCACTCCTACCGCAGTCGCCATAACATGTGCGGACGCTATTTCATCGGCTACATTTTCAGTATCATCTGACATAACTCCACGGACATTGGTTACTATCACTTCAGTATACTCATCATCGGCAATAATTCTGACAGGATAGCTGCCATCCCGGTTTAAACAATCAACTATAACTGGATTTATGTCTACAAAGACCACCTCATAGCCGGATTCGCTAAAAAGCTGTCCTATAAATCCCCTCCCTATATTTCCTGCTCCAAACATTACCGCCTTCTTCATACCTCTTCTATCCTCCTATAATAAATACCTGCCCCACGCAGACTTTATCATTATATATATTTAGTAAAAATAATCTCCAGAGGCTGATTATTTAATAATAAACACCCCGAATCATTATACCCCAGTTTCCTGAAAAAGAACTGGGCCTGCTCATTTGCCAGACTGGATGTCATTACAAGGTTATAGCCTTTCATTTTCATCTCATCTTCCCAGAATTTTACCAGCCCGGTTCCTATACCCTTACGCCTGTACTCTTCTTCAATATAAAGCATGTTCATAAAGGGGATATTGTCCCAAAAGTATCCATATCTTAACCAACCGATATTTCTATTGATATCCCTTGCTATTATAATCTCCTTTTGATGGATCTTGGTTTTGATCAATTCTTTGGATACATGCTTGTCTTTCTCGTATATATAGTTATAATCCATTTCCAATGCATACTCATACCGCATATCCATTCTCCCCATCCGTAAAGAAAAGTGTCAGAACCACATGAGAAGCAAGACTTGATCTATTAACATTTAAAATCATTACAATCATAAACTGATCCGGCAATTCTCATTATCAGACCCTATCGCCAGGTCCTGAGCCAGATGCATTATAAAATCCCGTACAAGCTTCTGTTTGCTTTCCCAGATTACCTTAGCTTTATCGGTCACCATTGGATTTGCCTGCATCGATTCCCATGAATAGTTAAGAATATGATAATATGCTTCGTTATATGACTGCTGCTGTTTTGCGCCTTCCGCCATACAATCCCATATAATTGACAGCGCCCCGGTCTCATCAAGGAGATCGGCTTCCATTAACAATATCAGTTCTAACGGTACATCTCCGGAAGTCATAAGCGGTTTGTTGGAATGATTTTTTACAAGAAATGCGACAAACTTAATAAATTCAGTGTCGAATCCTTTGTCATACAAATACTTTTCGCATATTAAAGCACTGTTCTCTGCATGTTTCACTCCATCAGATGACAGGGCATATCCTACATCGTGAAATATTGCCGAAACTAAAACAGCTTCCCTGTCTATCGAAAGTTGACCGTCAACCAGCCTTTGAGCCCACATGAAAACCCGTTTTATATGTTCTGAACGTTTTCTAAAGGGATATTTACAAGTCTTAGTAGCTTCACCATCATTTTTTTCCAGACATTCCTTTACAAATTGGAACATGTCAGCGTACAATCTTCATCACTCCTGAAAGATAACCAATACCAACCACCATTTGTTTTATTATATATTATATTCTTTTAATTCACCATATCCAATTTTTCAGCATGTCTATGTGATCCAGTCCGGAAAATTTTTTTGTCTTTTATTGCATTAAGCACAGCATATAAAATTTAAAAATACAAAAAATCGTATGACATTAAACGGGCAGATTCCAGTCAATGCAACATTACCATGCATTGAAATTGTAACTATAATTGAGTAAAAGACCAGAAAAATAGGAAAAACGGTATTCTTTTGTAAAAAGCAGCTACGGGAAATAATTCGGGAAATAAAGGATATTCCCAGAAAATTTAGTATTCTATATGAGTGCCATAGTGCTTAAGTCCTATTTTAAATTAGTATGGCCTCAATTTATTAAGAGTGCTGTTGTAAGTGTTCATGACTCGAATCATCCATTCGGGCAATTGCAATTGATGGTGTTACGTTTCAGATCTTATAAGAATTAAATAGAATTTTGTTTACATCGATCATGTTATAAAATTTCGGTTTAATGTAATTATTTTGTAATTATGGATATAATTTTACTTGGGATTATGTGGATTGGTTTGATTGGATGAAATTCTTGATTTTCAAAACAGCATTATATGTATCATTAAAAGCATTTTGCGGCATAGCATATAAACCCACAGCATGAATATATTTAAAAAGTGGATAAAACTTAATATGGAGGAATGCAATTATGATATGGAAGAAAATAATAATAATCGGCATTTTACTGATGCTGACGGCAAGTCTGATGGGTGAAGCTACTGCATATACAAGAGCGCAAATAGAATCACAGGCAAGTTTACTGATAACCCCGAGTGAAAATGCATTGATCGCCGTTGTTCAGAAAGATTCAGATGAGGACTTAAAAGCATTAATTAGTATTAAAAACAATATGTCACATGATATCACTATAAAAGACATAACATGTGTTGACAATGAATATGAAATCCAATTTAAAAACAAAAATACAACTATAAAGAAAGGTAATTCACAAAATATAACGGTTTCCCTTAAGTACAATAGCAACAAAAACCCGGGATTAAAGGAAATAAAATTAAATGTAAATATACATGCGATTTGGAGGGGTGGCTCAGCTCAAATACAGCAGGAACTGGTATTTAATATTCCCGAAGCGGCTCCAGCAGAAAAAGAAGACGCCGGTGAAGAGAAAATCACGGAAACAAAGCACAACGATATGATTCCAAAAAGCAAAAAGAAAAATGTTCCAAGCAATACCCAAAACATTGAAGCAATTGACAAGGAAGAGGTTGAAGAAAACGATAATGAAATCATTAAGAAAATAGACAATGAAGCCGTTGAGGATAATGATGAAGAAATCGTCGAAGAAAATAACGAACAAAAAGAAGAGGAATATATGCAATAGCAAATCAACACGGCTGTTATTCCTAATAAAAGCCTTTCAGTATCTGCCGTACGGAAAACAAAAATTTATCGGAGAGGAAGTCTGCCAATGTCTATAAAAAATATGATCAATCGAAATAAACCAGATAGTATACAGCATAATAAAAGATCAAAGGTAATGCTTGGAATTGCTGTGGCACTTTTAATTCTATTTTCTGTTTTTACATACCATACCTTCACAAGCCCCGAACATATTGAACGGGTTACCTACAAAAACTATATACGGCAGCAGTCCGATTATTCCTATAAAATCGATGTCGTCCCTTCCTCACTCTATCCGCATGGCGGAATCATTGTTCCCGAACACAGGATATTCACCAGGATAACAAAGGGACTGATTTTGAACATCCATTCATTTATTAAAGCCGAAAAGCCTATAGCAGTAAATGGCAATTACAAGATAATCGCAAAGATTACAGCAGAGGATTTATGGGAAAAAGAATATGCTGTCCTAAAACAAGGCCAATATTTAAGTAAGAAAGGAACTGAAATATCCCTCATAGACGATGAAATTTATATCCCCATATCGGACATTTTTCGATATACAGAAGAAATAGAAAATGAGCTGGACTTTAGCCCGGATCAGTATAAATTGTCAATCATCCCGGTTATAGAAGGCACCATAAAAGCCGGGGATAAAAGCAACCCCATAGCTTCGCCTCCGGAATTGACCTTTGCCTTTACGTCCCGTGAGATTACACCGATAAGTGAACTGAATTTTGTTAATGATAATCCCATTAAGGAAACCGAAGTGCTATCGTCCGGCTACAGCCTTATGGGCTTATCAATCTCTCTGTCCGTTGCGAGGTTAGTGTCGTCCATACTTACACTGGTACCGTTAACCTACATAGTTTATTTTATTGCTAATGTATTAAAAAAGCAGAAAAAAAACGTATATGAATCGGTGGCTATTGATCTTAAATATAAAAACAGACTGATCAACCTGAAGCGCTCAATTGATTTCTCCGGTAAATGTATTCTCATCCTTGACGATTTTAAATCCCTTGTAAGGATTGCCGATGAAAAGGAGATGCCTATTCTGCGCTTTGAAGACTCGGCAGCTAATGTTGATTATTATGTGATCGATGGTCAATGTATTTATAACTACCGGTGCGATAACAATGGTATTATCTTGCAAAGTAAAGGAGAAGAGCAAACCATCTATGCCTAAAATAAATAAAATGCAACGCCCTGTTCTTTTTAAACGTATACTTGATATAACGAATCAGGCGGGTTTCGTAGGAATACTCTATATATACAGATACATGTCATGGCTGATTACATCTGTATTTTATCTCATTATGAATCCCGATGAACCTTTTCTGCTCAAAACGGGAGTGGTTTTGACTCTTTTATTTGCAGCAAAAACCATTACGGATCTATATATTAAATTCTCCAACTCCATGGCTATCCTGGAGGTAGCAATTTTAACGGAAACGGTGGGAATTACTCTTTTACTGATACCAACCGGAGGTATAGAAAGTCCCTTCATCTGGTATGCATTGAATCCTGTTCTGGTTGCAGCTTCATATCTTCCCTTTTATTTCTGCTGGGTAAACCTGACAATTTTCCTGGTTTGTGAAACCTTAATTTCATACGGTTTTTTCCAGCATTCCAGCACAATCGGAGAGCTACTAAATGAAAACGCCTATTTGTTTCTTGTTTTTATTCTGATTACCCTTATTGTCCAGATGTTGTCCCGATTGACAAAGAAGCTGGATCATCATTCCCGAACACTGGAATTACAGAGCGAAGAGCTCAATAGGACAAATGAGGCTTTGCTCAGAACAAACCAGATGTACAAACAATCAATAAATCACATTATGTCTTTATACCAGGCAGTGGAAGCTTTCAGTTCTCAAGACACTCTAGAAAATTTACAGGTTATTTTTGCGGAATATGCAAGAAAACTAACGGGAGCAGAAGCAAGCTTCTTTTGGATGGCACCATACAAAGAAAGCAAAAGTACCATTGCTGTCTGTAATATGGAAGGAGATAAACAAAAGAATCAAATAAAGAAAATCATTGAAACCATGGTTATACCGTCAGGCAAGTCCGGTGCTTTTTTTGAAATACCTTTTAATGAAAGCAGATTTTTATGCGCTATGGTAGAATCACCGTCACAGCAATACGGCATAATCGGTATTCAAATAAACGAAGAACGTGATGACAGCCCGGTTGACAATACCCCTATGCGACAGTTAAGTTTTCTGGCTGATTTATGCGCCATAGTTCTGGAACGATATCATTTAGAAGAAATTGCCGACCGATTCCTGATTATTGAAGAACAGAACCGTATAGCAAACGAAATCCACGATAGCGTGTCTCAAAGACTTTACAGCATAGTCTGCTGTATTGTTGCCCTGACATCCAAATATAAAAGTGATATTAACGGTGAATTGGGGAAACAGCTGGAACTCATACGAGATACGGCAACTCAGGCCATAAAGGAGCTTAGAGCATCCATATACCAGTTAAGTTCTAAAAAAAGAAAGGAAAAATCGTTCTCCCGCACCCTACAGGAATACCTGGAAAGCTTTTCTAAGCTCAATGGTGTCTCCCTTGAATTGAATATAAGCGGAGATGAAAATATGCTGTCCAGCCGCATGAGAAAAATTTTATACCGTATAATACGTGAAACCACCGGCAATGCGGTTCGCCATGGTGAATGCAGTAAACTCGGTGTTCATATCAATGTTAAATCAAATAATGTCAGGTTAAGAATCAAAGACAACGGGAAAGGGTTTTCTGTTGCAAAAACCATGGAAGAACCGAACCAAGGACTGGGGTTATATAATGTTAAGTCCCTTATCGAATCCCTTAACGGAAGGATGTTAATCAATAGCCGTACAGATGAAGGGACGGTAATTGATATATCTATACCACTTTACAGCTATGACTTAAGAAAGGGAGATGTTGCTTATGAAGGTCATGATTGTTGATGATCATCCCCTTGTCAGACAAGGACTGGCCGCAGTACTTTCATTGGATCCATCAATAGTTCTGGTTGCTGAAGCGGGGTGCAAAGATGAAGCTCTGAAATACTTAAAAGATTTAAAAACCGACATTGCCTTGATAGATATAAGGTTAAAGGATGGAGACGGCTTTGAAATTATTACAGAAGCCAAAAACAGGAATATTAACTGCAAGTTCATTATACTTACATCTTCAGTGGATCATGATGACTTCGAACGCGCAGTTGAGATGGAGGTCGATGGATATATCATAAAGGAAGCTTTTCCGGAAGAAGTATTGACAGCCTTACGTGTAGTATACCAGGGTAGAAAGTACTATGATCCTTACATGATGGAGCTGGCTCTGGTAAAAGATCGGGATATGGGTTTAATTGAAAAGCTTACACCAAGGGAAAAAGAAGTGCTGTCCGCTATCGGACGGGGAATGAGCAACCATGATATAGCCAAAACCCTTTTCATCACTGAATACACTGTTAAAAAGCATGTAAGCCGTATACTGGATAAGCTGAATTTAAAGGATCGAACTCAGGCCGCCATATATGCTCACAAAAGAAGGATGATATAAACTCATCCTTTTTTAAAATCCTTTATTATCCGGCCAGCAATAGTCTTTTTTTGATCCGCCTAAACCTTCGGCGTATTTCTTTGGCCATGTTTCTTCGAAGTCTCCTTTCAAAAATCGGATAAAGCATGAATGGCAGCGCCGGGATAAGCGAAACAATAACCAGGGCTAGCCAGAAGCTGATCTCTGCAAGCCTGAATATTACACCGGAAGGCAATAACGGGAGGAACATCCCAATACGAATTTCAGACTTATATTCACCGGCTGCAACAGCATTAACTGTCATGGTGGCGTTTACCTGCTCGCCCGGTTTTAAGCTGATTTTATTATGACTAAACGTAATCTGAGGATCCCGAGTTGTTATCGTTGCTACAATCGGGAAAAAACCTTTGTTCTCCAGCTCCGTTAAAGGCTGTTCTATTGTATCTCCAACTTTTAGCACACCGATACTGCTTCCCATAATCACACCTCTGTTTGCATCGGAAACCTCATAAACAAGATTGACATGCTCGCTTATACCGAGTATGGATGTGCCCATCATGATGAAAACTATCAATCCGCCTAAGAAATACATAAGGAACAGCTCATATTTTTCATTCTTTTCTTTCCTTTTTTTCCTCACGTCATGTATTTCACCGATCACTATAATAACCGCAAGTATGACGATAATGACGGGAAGCATATATGAATTCTCTCTGAAATTCTCCAGCCACAACGCGAGATAGCCAAGGAGAGGAAGTTTGAAAGGATGTCCCTTTACGGTGATAACGCAGCCTTCAATCCACTCTCTTTTGATTGGTTCTGCATCACCTGTATCCTGGTCAGTATATTTATTTGCATCTCCCTTTGTAATATAACCCCCAGCCACACTTCGGCTAACTACCCGGTGGCATATCCATCCTGCGGAAGCCAGGGTTCCTTCCTCAGTTCTAAATACAATGATGTCATCTATATTCACAGGATCACCGGAATCTAACTGCCGTAAAAAAACCAAATCTCCACGCTGTAATACAGGATACATGCTATTGGAACGAATTACCGTCATAAGGAACGGTTTACCGGTAACGGCAGTACCGATTGAAGCAGCCAGGAAAAATATGAGTACGGAATAAATAAAAACATTAAAAACCACTTTTACATTTTTCACTGTTCTACCCTCCCCCGTATATTCTATAACTCCCTATAACTTTTACAATTCCACCAAATTGTGATTTCGTATGGAACAAAAGTATACCCTTTATAGAACCGGAAGATAACAATGATGCAACCTTTTGATACCGTTTATACCGGCAAAAGTGTTATAAAAGAGTACATCAAATGCTGAGCAGAATTACCCCTTAAGCGTGAAGAAAAATAAAACATTAATGACTATAATTAAATCATCAAATGTGCATAGCACATAAAAATTATATGGAGGTGAATTACCTATGAAAAAAAGTTTAATTCTGGTGGTAATTTTGCTGGCTGTGGCAAGCCTGATGGCAGCAATGGCCTACACAAAGGCCATGGTAACAAACAACGCTGAGTTAAAAATAGTCAACACAAACAAAGCCCTGCTGGCACTTGAACCACAAGACTCAAAGAATAAGGGATTCAAGGATGAGACCGCATGGATTGAAGATGGAGAACTGAAGTTCAATTTCAGCAAAGGACGTTTCTATGGACAATTCAAAGATAAAACTAATATTCACGGACTTCAACCCAACAGTGTATACGAATGGGTTCCACTCTTCGCCATTCATAACAACTCAAAAGACACTATTAAAGTAACCGTATCCGCTTCTCAAAATCTGAACAAATATTTAAAATTTGGAGTAGTAAAAAATTGGGGAGATAGAGAAGTTACTGTTTGGAGCAATGAATTAAAGAATGTGATAATACCTGAAGATGGTAGGGCATACATTGCCGTTAAAGCCGAAATTGATTCTCCAGATTATATTAAAGAATTGAAAGGTTCAATCATAGTCAAAGCAGTTCCAAATTGACTAGCAATATCTGATAATGATAATGATGATCAAAGTCTGAATGGCTGGCAAATTTTAGAGCCAGGGCTGCCGGAAGAAGGCTAAAAAATAAACGGGCAGGTAATCAGTAACCTGTCCGTTTATTTTTTCTAAATAAGTTTTGATACGCTATAAATTATATCTTATATCCTTCTAAATATATCCTGTTTTTTTCTGCAATCTGTTTCACCAAGGCAGCCTCAGTTTCTTTCAGACCAGTTCCTTTACCGCCTTTTAATTCTTCAAACTAACCTAATCGTTTTTTGTTGTAACCTATCTATCAATCCAAACGTACAATTCTGTAACACTTATTGATTTGCGCCGGGTAGCTCTCTGCAATAGCACCGTTGTAGAATATTTGCACCCTGTCCCCTGCTTCTATTCCGTCAATATTAATCTCGTTATTTTGGGAATCAAGCAGTTTTATATCATCGTTTACATGTACTGTAATTTTATCAGCCGAGCGCAGCTCATCGGAGCCTTCTACGGGCTCCACCAGCAGGTTTGTCCCGTTATTTTCAAGGACAATAGCCTGAAAATCAGTTCCTTCATTGTTACCGGTATTGCTGTTGTCTGCACCACTGCAGGATGAGAATACGAACAATGCTGCTGCCAGCAGTATTATAATAAAATAATGCTTTTTCACAGTAAAAACCCTCCTTTATCTAATAGCTTCAATTTATTTGACGGCGTTTTGGAGTATTTGTTGCATTAATCGTTTGTTAAATCCCCATCTCCATCTTCCCAAACCAACCTTTATTCCACTTTTTTACCTATAACAACTTATTTTTGAAATTACCATATCCCATGTCCCGGATTCAATATCTGTAAACAAAAAAACCTTCCTGCCATATCCGGCAAGAAGGCTGTTCAGCGAAAACAAGCTTACTCTTTTATTCCGGTGTATATTCTCATAGCATCCCGCAGAAACTCGGCACATCCGGGGACAATTTTATCATAGTATGCCTTAAACCTCTCATCGTCCACATACATCTGGGCAAGTCCCATGTGGGCTTCTTTTGAATAATCAGTCCAGAAGTACATCAGCCACTGTCTGTGAAGCTCACATGCTTTTTGAGCCAGTTCGCTTCCGGGATCTCCGGTCTCATATGCTGCTTTCAGTGTTTCATTAAGTTCAGCTGTCAGTTTCTCCAGTGCAGCATATTCCTCTTCAGTCATATTCATAAGTTTTTTATTTGAGGCATCAACCGCCTCATTACCATACTTCTTCCTTGCTTCTTTCCCGTATTTAATTTCATTCTCTTCAATCATTTTTTGCTTAAACCCTTCAAACTTTTCTTTATCTGTCATAACAATCCTCCCTTCCATCATTGCAATGGTCTTTTCAACATTGGCAATCAACAATTCAATTCGCTTCTTTTCATCAATGAGCCTTGCACGATGCTCCTTCAGGGCTTCCAATCTGTTAAAAAGCGGTGAAGTTATAATATTCTTAATATCGTTCAGGTTTACTCCCAGTTCACGGTAAAACAATATTTGCTGTAGCCTGTCAACTTCCTCCTCACGGTATATACGGTACCCCGAAGAATTTATCGTTGCCGGCTTCAGAAGCCCAATCTGGTCATAGTATCTGAGCGTTCTTGCTGTTACCCCTGCAAGATTAGCCAATTGATGAACAGTGTATTCCATAGCCCACCTCCTTGACATCCACATTATAAACATTTACGTTACGTCAATGTCAACCAAAAAAATAAAATTTTATTTATATAGTCTTACATCTCAGCCGAACAACTCCCCTAAAGAACTATTGATCTCCAAAATAATCCACGATGCCGCAGTATATCGCCCAGGCAACCTGTTCCTGGTATTCATCGGTTTTAAGCAATCTCTCCTCCTGAGGATTTGAGAGAAAGCCGCATTCCACCACAACACTGGGCGCCTGACCAGCCTTTAATATGAGCAGATCACTTACAGCCTTGATCTGCCTGGTATTTCCCCGGTCCAATATATCTATCAGCTTGGTTTGAATACATTGTGCCAGTTTTTGTCCCTCCTGGCTTCCAGCCATATAAAAGGTCTGTGCACCGTAATACTTGGACTGCTGAAACTTGTTGAGATGGATACTTATCACAATATCGGCATTGCTGTTTTTTATAATCTCAACCCGTTTTTTCATGTCCTCCCTTTTATTTTTCCCCAGCGCACCATCGGTTTTACGGGTCATTACAACCTTAGCACCCTGATCTTTCAGATGTTTCCTCAATTTATTGGCTATTTTAAGGTTGATCTCATCCTCCCGCGTACCGCTGTCACTTACCGCACCCGGATCAAATCCTCCATGTCCCGCGTCTATAACAATAATTTTCTCTTTTACCGGGGAACTAAATACAGCAGATATAGACCTATCCTCCTTTAATTTAAGGGCATACAGCAGAAACAGTGCTATACCCAGCAATACCCAGAACAGGATTATCCAGCGCCTGGTGATGAATATGACCTTCATATATAAAACCTCCGGTATTATTCCTCTATATAAAAAGGATATTACCGGAGGTATTTGTCCTATAACCTCATTCTATCAAACAACCCTCTATATTTCCTTTTATAATTTACTTCATATGATGTTTACTGCTTTATAGAGATTGATAATCCAGAACTTATTCCACATCTGCCGTTATCTCTGCCGCTATATTCCATCATCTCTCATATTAAAAATATTATGGAAATCACCTTGCGGAAAGGTTTAGAACCTGTTAACGCAGCAGAGGATAAGGCCGAACCACTGTATACTGGTTATCCTGTTCCTAGTATTACACGTACCTTGTGGGCTATACCATCATCAGTAAGAGGTATTCTGTTATCCGTCATCACTTCACCATCCACAAGGACAGTCCTTACTCCTTTATTGACTCCCTGCGGATTCTCCACAATTATATGATACACGCTTCCGTTACAGCGGTAAGTGATCTCATATTTTCCCCATGTTTTTGGTATACAGGGATCTATAATCAGGTATTCACCCTCCCGCTTGAATCCAAGTATATGTTCGATACCAACCCTGTACATCCAGGCAGCCGAACCCGTATACCACGTCCATCCTCCTCTTCCGACATGGTTTGCAGCAGCGTACACATCTGCCGGCATAACGTAGGGTTCCACCTTATACTTCCACAACTCGATCCAGGTACGGGTATGGTTAATGGGGTTAATCAGATGGAACAGCTCGGCGGCCTTGTCTCCCATACCCAGTCTGGCAAATGCCTTAATAACCCATATTGCCGCATGGGTATACTGTCCCCCATTCTCTCTTACACCGGGTACATACCCCTTGATATAACCGGGTTCCAGCTCAGTGTTATCAAATGGAGGTGTAAACAGCCGTATGAACCCTTCTTGCCTGTCCACCAGATAATTGGCGACGGCTTTCATACCTTCCTGAACTCTATTGGCATTTCCTGCCCCGGAAATAACTGCCCATGACTGGGATATAGAGTCGATTTGGCATTCATCATTCTGCTCAGACCCCAGTGGAGTTCCATCATCAAAGTAAGCCCTGCGATACCAGCCGCCATCCCAGCCATGCTCTTCAATTGCCTGAACCAAATCCCGGGCTACCTTATTAAAATACTCAGCCCGTTGATGCTCTCCCCTCGCCTCACAGATGGGGATAAACCGCATCAGAGTGGTATACAGGAACCAGCCCAGCCATACACTTTCACCTTTACCACCTTTTCCCACACCGTCCATACCATCGTTCCAGTCACCACAACCCATAAGAGGCAAGCCATGGGGACCAAATCTGATTGCTCTTTCAATTGCACGAATGCAGTGCTGGTATACAGAGGCTTTCTGGTCTGAAACACTGGAGACGCTGTAGCGTTCCATCTCATTTGGTTTGAGTGGTTCTTCATCAAGGAAATAGGTCTCCTCGTCCAGAATACTCCAATCACCGGTATTTCTAATATAATCAGCCACCACAAACGGCAGGAACAGCAGATCATCGGTAATCCTGGTTCGGACCCCTTTGTAAGGCATATGCCACCAGTGCTGTACATCTCCTTCTATAAACTGATGACTGCTGCTTTCGATGATATGCTGACGGGTAACCTCAGGCAGGCAGTGAACCAGAGCCATACTGTCCTGCAGCTGATCCCTGAAACCAAATGCCCCGCTTGACTGATAGAAACTGGTTCTGCCCCACATTCTGCAGGCCAGTACCTGGTATATCAGCCATCTGTTAAGCAATAGATCCATAGAAGGATCGGGAGTCCTGACCTGGATAGTCCCCAGTATGCGGTCCCAGAATTTTTTGACATTGTCCAGTTCTTCTTCAGCTTTCGCAGCATCGCTGTAGGTATTAATAAGTTCCCTAACGTTTTCAGCGCTTTCTCCCTGACCCAGCAGGCAAATAATCTCCCTTTCCTCACCGGGTTCAAGATCAATCTTTACCTGTATAGCGCCACATGGATCATAACCCGCTCCCACCCTTCCTGAAAGACCCGTCCGTCCGAGGGATGCCGGATTTTGCAGAGTTCCGTTTCGCCCTATAAACTCGGTTCTGTCACATGTATATGAAGATACAGGAGCATTGATATGCATGAAAGCTACACCCTGAGGGTACTCCTCATTATAGGCGTTTCTGGCAATAAGTGCCCCTGTTTTTTCATCCATTTCGGTAACGATAAAACGACTGCCATCTTCACGCTGAACTCCCAGTACCCATTCTGCATAATAGGTTAACGTTAATCTCCTGCTCCACTTTGATTCATTTCTTATGGTTACCCGGGATATCTTTACCGGATCTTTCAAGGGTACAAACATCTCCATGCGCTGCCCCAGTCCACGACTGATATGCCTAAACACGGTATATCCCTGGCCGTGACGGACTTGATAAGGATGTCGTCCCTTAACAGGCAGCGGTGTTATACTCCAAAATTCACCGGTATCCTCATCCCTGATATACACGACTTCACCCCGGGGATCGATTACAGGATCATTGGACCAGGGCGTCAATTTATTTTGCCGGCTGTTTTTATACCATGTATAGCCGCCACCCGACTCGGTAACCAAAAATCCGAAACGGGGATTTGATACAATATTGCTCCAGGGCATAGGGGTAATGTTCTCCTGCTCTAGCTTTATTACATATTCCCGCCCATCCCGGGTAAATCCGCCCAGTTGATTAAAGAATAACAGTTCCTGGTCTTCCTCTGTGTTTAGTTTATGATACTGCTCATCCCCTGAAGGAACAACTGCAACGGTTACAGGAGGCGGCAAAGCTTCCATTGGTTCTTCGTACTTAAGCTGGGAAACAATGCTGCCTGCATCACCCCTTAGTACCAGCCGTGCAACCGCCTTTAAAAGGGTTTTGTCTTCATCGGGCATAAGGCTTCCCTGTAGTATATAGACTCCTCCCGGACGGCTCTGCAGATCCCTTGCATGGCTTACCATTACCAAATCCTGAAGCCGTTCCTGTACCGGCTGCTCATAGCTGGTACCATATTCATTCAGCAGCACAAGATCGGCATTGAGGCCTTTCAGGCGCCAATACTCATGAGCCGTTAATACCTGCTTGACCAGTTCCATATGCTCGATCTTGCTGACCTCAAGCAGAACTATGGGAAGATCCCCGGAAATTCCGTAGGACCACAGACCTGACTGTCCTTTTTTGTTCTGCCTTATGAACTCCTCAAGATTCCTTCGCTGGGGAGTTGAATAAATAATATGACTGGCCAGCTTCTGATATAAATTAATCTGACCCGACGCTATATTAAGATAGCGCATCTCAACCTGACTATGGGTCCATGCCAGTTCAAACACCCTGGCCGTTACGGTAGCATCTCTGTACTCCCTGGCCAGGGCAATGGCTTCGTCCCTGCTTTCAGCCACTCCAACCACAAAGGAGATCCTGGCGGTTTTACCGGGAGAAATGGCTATCCTTTGCCTTAAACTGACAATTGGATCCAACACAACTCCAACTGTGTTGGAAAGAGGATGCTCAGCCTCCATAACCTGCGGAAATTCCAGGTTTCTACCCCTGCCGATGAAGCGGCTTCTGTCGGTTTCATACTGCGGTTCTCCAATAGCCTCACCCTCAAGTACAAAGGTATGAACAAGCCATATAGGTTTTTGCTCAGCGCTTCTCGGCCTGCGTTTAACCAGCAGAGCACAATACTGAGGGATAAACTCGGTTTCAACGAAAAGATTGTTAAAGGCACGGTGAGCCATATCATCGGCCAAAGAAGACAGTACCGGCTCAAAATAACTGGTTACCTCAAGAACACGTCCGTACTGACTTTGATTTGTAAGGCTGATTCTGCGCACCTCAACATTATGCTCTGTGGACACTGCAACTTCGGTCAGAGTTTCTATGTTACCGTCCTGGCGCAAATACACGGCATGATCCGGTTCAAAAACCACGCGGTACTCATCAGGAGTAACTTTGGTTGGATTGTACGTGGCCGACCAGAACTCATTCGAGTTTAAATTCTTTATATAGAAGAACATGCCATAATCTTCACGGGTAATATCTTCTCTCCATCGGTTAAGAATCCTGCCGTGAATCTGGCTGAAGCCACCACCGCTGTTGGTAAGCATGGTTGAATAGCTCCCGTTGGACAGCAGATGTACTTCTGGTATTTCGGTATTTGGTGTTGAAAAACGCCTTCTGGGCCGGATCCGGTGATATTTGACTTTTTCTGTATCAACGTCTATTACCTTTTCAGTGTGTTCCTTTATAAATATCTCCTTTTTCGGCGTCCTTTCCTGCAAAAGCAGTTCAGTAGCACGTATCATCGGGGAGGAATGGAATCTGCTCTGCATGATATTATCATTTAAAAAGTTATTTAGGGCAAGCAGTATCATCCCCTGATGATGGGCCATAAAGCTTTTTACAATCATTCTCCTTTTTTTCTGCGGTAAACGTTCCGGGGTATAATCAATTGCCTCATACAATCCGTAGTCGCCATCGGCGCCTTCAGCAATAAGCATTTCCATGTTTTTTACCGCGGCTGCCGGATTAACAGGTAATGCCAGAGCGGTTGCGTAAGGTGCTACCACCATATCATTTACCAGACCGCGTTTTAAACCCAGCTTGGGAACGCCAAATGCCTTGTATTGATAGTTCAAATGCAGATCAAAGGCATAAAATCCAGACTCTGATACACCCCACGGAACACGGCGCTGCTCCCCGTATTGCATCTGTGCAGCCACCACTGCTGTATATGTCTCGTCCAGGAGAGTATACTCATAGTTCTTCATTATAAGAAGGGGCATCATGTATTCAAACATGGTACCGCTCCATGAGAGAAGCACCTTTAAATCTTCCACCATGGTAAGCGCGCGGCCTAAACGGAACCAGTGTTTCTGTGGAATATCTCCCTTTGCAATGGCGACAAAACTGGCTTGCCTTGCCTCGGAGGCCAGAAGGTCGTAGTAACTCTTTATCAGCTTATCCCTCTCAATATCATAGCCTACAGAAAAAAGTTCCATTCTGGAGTCATACACTGCTGTAAAATCGGTTTCGCGAATCAGCTTTTCTATACGGGAATTTAACCGGTTGCATCGGTTAACAAATTCCTTGACAGATGCATGGGATTTAGCCACTGCCAGCTCAAACTCTTTAAGCCATTTCATAACCCTTTTATGATTAATTACGGCGGTTCGATCCTGACGGAAGGTTATCATTACCTCCGACAGAACATCCAAAATATACGAATAGTTATCCAGCATCCACTTTAATGAAAATGAATTATCAAGCTTGCCGATAAGCTCCTTAAACTTGACCGCCGCCTCCGAACCGTTGTTTTTCCCGTTGGTCAATTCTTCCGGTATTTCAAGAAGTAATACCAGCCATGGCATCAGCTCGTCTATCTCATGGATAAAGGGCTGTATATGCTTTTCCAGACCTTTTACATCATTTTTTACATATTCCAGCAGATTTCTCCATTCAATAAGACTGGTTTGATTTTTCTCAAGCAGTCGGGTAATTGATTTCTCCAGCTGTCTCCCTTTGGAATGGCTGGTTTTACATACTTTGCAGGTATCCTTTAGTCCCATAAGCATCTCTTTGGCTACCATCGGGCGCGTTAACAGATCACTGATGCCCTGCTTTATTACAATCAGGTAACCTACAAGATTGCCGCTATCCACCGAAGAAATTAGGCGTGGCTTAGACGGCTGCAATGTGCATGTATTATACCAGTTATAGAAATGACCTCTGTACCGCTCCATTCTTTCCATTGTGGCAATAGTGCGCTCAAGCCGTTCAATGGTTTCCATCGTTCCGATATAGCCTAGATCCCGGGCAGTCAAGACCGATGTAAGATATAGTCCTATATTGGTAGGTGAAGTTCTGTGTGCGACTCCAACCGGAGGTTCCTCCTGATAGTTATCAGGGGGCAGCCAGTTATCATCAGGTCCAACAAAATCCTCAAAAAACCGCCATGTCTTCCTTGCAATAAATCTAAGCTTCCATATCTGTTCCTGTGACAAAGCGGGAATCTGCCTTTTTTTAGGCATACTTGTACGGTATGCAACATACGGAGACAAAGCCCACACTGCAGCAAATATAACTGCGGGAAACCAAAGATTTGGGTTAAAGTATACAACCCATATGAGGAAAAAAACCGCCACTATTACAGCAGCACGCATTTTTCGCCAGAAATCCGAGAGTCTGCCTTTAAAACCCCGTTCCGCATCGGCAGCTGTAACCCATTCCAGCATATTTCTCCGGGTTATCGCCACCCTGATAAGCGTGCGGATTATAGCATCGGTCATCAGATAGGCCTGATGGGCAAGAAAAACAAAGGATAAAACTATCTGCCAGGACAGATTTTTCGCCTCAAACAACATATCTGAAATCTTTGCTGCTGTATACTCCCTTCTGCCGGCAGCGAAAAAATTACCCACTACATCCATTACCAATGGAAAAGTCAATGTAAGAGCAGCCAGGCCAACCCATAACCATACCGGTCCGGGCAGTACTGTCATTCCCAGCATTAGTACCAGGAATATGGCAGGTGACAACAGGCTGCGCCTCATATTATCAATTATCTTCCATTTTGATATAGAATTAATGGGATTGATGACGCTCTTTCCCTTTGCGTTTTTTACGCGGGAACCCAGCCACGGAATAAGCTGCCAGTCACCACGAACCCATCGATGCAGTCTCATGGCATATGCAACATAATTGGCAGGATATCCGTCCACAAGCTCGATATCAGTGACCAGACCGGCTCTTACATAGGAACCCTCCAGCAAGTCATGGCTCAATATTGCATTATCGGGAATAGCCTCATCCATCACTCTATAAAATGCGTCCAGATCATAGATTCCCTTGCCGGTAAATATTCCTTCCCCAAACAGATCCTGGTACACATCTGATACAGCAGTGGTATATGGATCAATACCGGTTTGTCCGGAAAACGTCAAAGCAAAAAAGGAGCGACTGGCGCTGTCTACAGCCACTCCTATCCTGGGCTGAAGCAGGCCGTATCCTTCTTCAACTCTGGTGGAAAAGGGATCCAGACAGGGTCTGTTGAGTGGGTGTGCCAATGTTCCTATAAGTTTTTTGGCGTTATCCCTTGGTAAATGAGTATCAGCATCAAGGGTAATAACATATTTTACGGAGTTAAGAACAGACAGATCACCTGTCTTAACATAATAGCTTGTGTCATCCCTGCCTTTTAAAAGACGGTTAAACTCCAGTATGGCACCCCGTTTCCTCTCCCATCCCATCCAGGATTTCTGTTTCGGGTTCCACTGACGATACCTGTGGAAATAAAAAAATATATCCTTTCTCTCATCGCTATAGCGTGAATTCAAGTCTTCAATAGCCTTTACAGCTGTCTCAACTATTTTTTCATCCTCAGGTTCATGCTGGTTAGGTGAATCCTTAAAATCCCCAACCAATGCAAAATGAAGGTTGTCCTCCTGATTGGCAAGATAGAAAACCTCCATCTGCTCTACCAGCTCTTTTACCCTTTTCTCGCTGGACAGCAAAGTGGGAATTATAACTATGGTACGAAGCTCAGGTGGGATGCCCTCTTTTAGTTCAAGCTTTGGAATATGACGGGGAGGCAATAGCCTGGTAATAGCCCTGTGAAGTAACCCTATCGCCAGGCTGACAATGGGAACAAGCGCAACAATACCGGCCAATAGTGCATCCAGCACATTGATTTGTTCCGCGTATCTATATATAACGGCATAAAGAAGTGCAAACAGCCCGACCGTAATAGACAAGCCTGCACCAAAATAGTATCCGTAAGGATGATCCATTATATGCCGTTTAAGTCTTGCACCCGGACTTATCTTAATATTTAATTTGATTTCCAGCTGTTTTCGGCCATCCCCTATAATGTAATATCCCACATGTCTGTGCCTGGCTTCAGCCCGGGGATTGCTCCCGAACTCCCGGGCGCATTCAACGGCGGCCTGTGCAACATCACACTCACTTATACCTGCCTCTCCGGCCAGCCTCTCAATCTGATGACGGTAATAGTCACGGGAAGCAAATTCCATCCTGGGATAGGCTCCCTGGGGATCCTGATTTAATATCTGCTCCACCACGCTAAGCTCTTCAAAAATCTCTTCCCACCTAAGGCCGGACAGAAACCGCAGGGTTGTGATAGCATTACCTATTGAAACCTTGTAAGCTGCCTGCTGCTGATGTTCCAGCTGTATTATCTCCTCGGCATTTGTTCCCTGAAGAGCCAGCTTTCCGTCTACCCAGCGGATAATGGGTGCAGCATCGCTGCCATGATCTCTGAGACACTGAAGCAGACGCTCAGCATAGGCAGGTACCATAATATCCACAGCAGAGTCATGTTCCCGGATTAGCTGCTGTATATCCTGATCTGAATCCTCCAAAATATCCAGCAGCCTTTCGCTCCATATCTCTGCCTCTTTTTTATGATTCTGGGATTCCACTATATGTTCGGCAATTTCACGAATCTTTTTTATCAGTGCGATTCTTATCATAATAGGAATTGCCCAGAGTTCACGATTGGTTAACGGAGTTACCGACTGATACTCAGATATGAATACCTTTATATATTCGTCATCCAGCCTGCCATCTGTGTATGAAAGCATTTCTTCAATAAGTGCATAAACTCTCGGCAGACCTTTAAATTTCCCCGATTCCAAAACAGGAAGAGCTCTGTAATATTCCTGGCTGGAGCTGTGCTGGATCTCCTTTATATGTTCTTCAACCATATAAAAGTTATCCAGCAGCCACTCAGCAGCAGGAACAATGTACCCCTTTGACTTGACAACCTCATTGGTGGTTTTGTAAGCCTCAAACAATACTTCAATATCCTGATCAATCCTGGGAAATACGCGGCGAGATAATACTACCCCTTTTTTTATCCTGTGGTTGTTAGCAATTTCTCTAGCATGATGTTTCAGCTCTTCTAAATTTGACATCCCAACTCTCCTTTGCATGTTTGTTGTCCCAACATCTGCTATACTTAATTATTCACTGTTTTTTTCCTATGAATACATGCAAAGGTTGGAAATGACAGAATTATTGCATTTCAATAACGGCTTTCAATGCCTGGCGGTTGGCCATAACCTTCAAAGCATCATTGGCTTCCTCTAATCTGAAACGGTGTGTAATCATTTTACTGAACGCATCAGGATTTTCCTGTACCAGATTTATGGCCTGCCAGGTATGACGGGTATCGCTTACCCATACTCCCTGGATCTGTATATTTTTACTTACCACATCAACATAAAAATCGATCTGTTCTATCCCTGCCGGTTGGGCAAACCCTGTTGATAGATAGACCCCACCACTCCTTAAAAGTTTAATACCTTCTTCCACGACACCCTGAGAGCCTACCGCTTCAACTACTACATCGGCGCCCCTTCCTCCGGTTATATCCATAATAAAATTCCTTCGTTCATCGATGGTAGTAGCATGACGATCTAACGTTATAGCGCCCATTTCTCTGCATATTTCAAGTCGTGAAGGAGAGCCGCCTATAACCACAACCTTGGAAGCCCCAAGTTTTCTGGCAAATGCAACTGAATAAACACCCAGAGGACCCGGACCCTGTACGACCACTGTATCTCCCACTTTCAGATTGATCATGTCAAATCCATGGGCTATCGTAGCACCGGAGCACGAAGCTGAAACCATAACGCCAGCATCAATATCCTCAGGGATCTTGAATATATCTGTATCCCTTGTAAGAATAATATATTCGGAATAGCAGCCGTTTAAATAAGGCGGCTCACTGCATGATATGTTAATCCCGTATGTCTTTCTATTCTTGCACAGAGAAGGTTCCCTTAAAACCTGACAGGCAAAACACATATTACAGGTAACTCCCCGATTCCACATGATAAAATCGCCTTCATTAATCTGTTGCCCGTCCACTGTTTCCCGTTTTCCTATTACCTCCACCACCGTTCCTACACCTTCATGCCCCAGTATGATAGGCAGGGGAGTTCTTGGATCTTCACCTTTCCACATATGGACATCGGAGCCACAAATACCGGCAGCCTTTATCTTTACCAAAACCTGCCCCTTTTCGAGCTTTGGAACGGTAAATTCCCTGTGTTCCAGAGGCTGATTAAAATTAGTCAGAACCATTGCATTGCTTTTCAATTTATATCACCTTTCCTTAAATCCATATTATCTCATAATCTACAATCTTTAACCGACTTTCTTATCACAAGTTTTGTACTCATTAGCATGAGTTTTGATTTTTCATTTTTTTCTCCGTTGATTATCCCGATAAGCCTGCGGGCTGCCTGTGCCCCCATTTCATACAATGGCTGAGACACGGTGGTAAGAGGAGGATCGATATATGAACTGATATCCAGATCATCAAAACCCACCACGGATATATCATCAGGAACCTTTAATCCACAATCTTTAACGGCCCGTATAGCTCCTATTGCCCTGGGGTCACTTGTAGCAAAAATTGCATCCGGGACAACACCTCTTTTTAACAGATCTTTAACTGCATTATATCCGTTATCATCCCTCCCGGATACGTCCAGTATCATTTCGCTGACAACGGGCAACCCGGCTGATTCAAGGGCATATTTATACCCTTCCAGCCGCTCCCTGTAGAGTATAAGATTCCGATCCCCAACTATGATGCAGATCTTTTTATGCCCAGTTTCAATAAGGTAATTAACAGCTTCAACTGAAGACTTGTAATTATCCACTACAACCGCGTCCACCGACTGCCCCATATGTCTTGCTACAAGCACTACCGGGAAATCCTGCTGTTTTAATTTAATTATATGTTCGCTTTCCTCCCTGGCAGTAGCAAATATCAGCCCGTCAACCCAGCGGTTCTGCAACTTCTCAACGTAGTTTATTTCCATGGCCATATCCTCATCGGTATTGCACAGCACTACCGTATAACCATTTTCTCTGGCCACATCCTCTACTCCCCGGGCAACTGCCGGAAATACCGGGTTGCATATGTTTGGAATAATTAGCCCTATGGTGTTTGTTCTGCCTTCCTTCAACCCCTTTGCCAGAATATTGGGTTGGTAATTTAAGGCACGCACCGCTTCCATAACCTTTTTGCGGGTTTCCTTATCAACCGGGACCTTCCCGCTTAAGGCACGGGAAACGGTGCTGGTGGATACCCCGGCTCTTTTTGCTACATCCTTTATCGTTGCCAAATAACCTACCTCCCGTCCTCCCGGGGACGGACAGGCGTCTGGGTTTCCACGGTAAATTCACCGTCCCGGCATCGTATAACGAAATATTTTTCGTAATCAGGATTTCCGCCCACCGGTCTTAACGCTTCCTCAGATTCAAAGAACAGGTGAGGACCCCTGCTCTCAGGACGCTGCATACATGCCTTGACGATAGCCTTAGCTACGGGAAGAAGGTTGAGGGATTCATAATATTCAATAATATTCATACCTGCTCTGTCCACATGGCATTTCCCCAGCTGTCCCAGCCTCTCCCATGCTTTGGCAAGCCCTTCCCTGGTACGTACTATTGAAACATAGCGTCCTATAATGTTTTGAATTTCACGCTTCAGCTCAGCAGCAGAAATTAAAGGTTTGTCTGAGTCAATATCCTTATCTTCTCCAATACATTCCTGTCTCAAATCCCCGAATGGTTTTGGCTTGGCAGGCCAGCCCTCAGCTTTCATGCTTCTGGCATGATGCACCGCTGCCTCGCCGGCAATTTTACCAAACACCTGACAGTCCAGAAGTGCATTTCCACCGGGCCGGTTGGCACCATGCTGTCCTCCGGCACACTCACCGGCAGCAAACAAACCTGCAATTTCGGTGTCACCCTTATCGCGTATCTTTACGCCGCCCTGGAAATGCTGTCCCGAAGCTGCAATTTCTATCATTTCACCTTTATCCAGATCAATCCCGTTGTCCTTAAGCCATTGGATGGAGTCAGGGTTTATTTCCCCTAACCGTGCTAAAGGACTTGAATTCCGCTGTTCATCGGATACAGGTTGGTTTATCTCGCTGGCATACTTATCCCTGTTTTCAGGCTTTAGCATATCAAAGGAAAATCCCCTGGGATTTTCAGAAAAATCCAGGTATACCCGCTTACCTTTCATGGTTTCCTTAAAAACAGCTATGTCTATCTGACTGGAAGGATGCTCACATGAAACCGGCCAGCTGGCCCCTTTCTCAAACACGATATTATACACATACTCCAATGATGTTCCTTCAGGGAAATACCGGGCTAAAAACTCTTCCCCGTCTTCATTGATAAATCTGGGAACTGCACGCATAAAACTACCCGAACAGTTCAGCTTGGTCTTTACCGATGCAATACCTATTTGTATAAATTCCATGTTTACAAGGGATGCTCCGGCATTAAGAGCCAGGGCATAACCATCACCGGATGCACCGGGTGGATACACGTGCTGTGAAAAAACTTCTCCCCCTCCTCCGGTACCAAGTACAACTGCCGGGGTATTAAAGAACATCATCTCCTCATCCTCATTGACGCCAAAAGCACCGGTTATTTGCCCGTCTTCAACCTGCAGTCTGACTATCATGCTGTTTTCAATAATATTGATGCCCAGCTCTCTTGTTCTTCTGACAAGGGCTTCTTCAATATGAATAGCTGTTTTGGGACCGGTGTAGCAAGCTCTGGCATACTTTGAACCATCGGTAACAAACTGATGAGCTTTGCCGTCTTTCTTAACAAAAGGTACCCCTAGTTCATCCAGATATTCAAATGCCTCACGTGATTTTTTCGCCAATATAACCGCCAGATCATAGTCCGAAACCCTTCCGCCGATTCTATATATATCATCTGCGTGATATTTCCACGCGTCTTCCCCACCGGGTTCGGTATGGGGAAGTGTAGCATGAAAAGCCATTCTGTCGGAACATGAATTGGCTGTAGTCCCGGTAGTACCCAGTTTTCCCTTGGTAACCACATACACTTTGCACTCCGGATCCAGTTCCTTGGCGGCAATAGCGGCTCTCAGCGCCGCTCCGCCTCCTCCTACCACCAACACATCACAATCGAAATGTTTCATAATTCATGCACCCTTTCCTGTTTGGTAACAATATTTCCCTTGAAAATTATACATGCTCGGCCAGTCTGTTACTTTGAATAGGTGGTTTACCTTCTCTACCTGCTTTGTATATGGGAACGTAAATCTTGTTATCCCTGATAACGCAGCCTGCTTTGCCTCCATCCCTCATAATCTCGGAGCATTTACCGCAGGCAATACAACTTCTTTTTGCATCCAGTTCTCCCTTCTCGAATATATCTCTGGGAAACTGGGGGTACGCAAAAGCCAAACGTCCAAATCCGGCAATCCGGAACCATCCTTCTTCAACTCCTCCGGCGGCTGCAAAGGGTGACAAATGGCGCAGCCAGCTTAAGCCAGTTGATATAACAGCCATGTCGGGTACGCTTTGCTGAATATCTCTGATAATCCCCAGCATTCTTGCCACACCTTCCAGAGGATGCTCCGGAGGTATATACGGACCTGCATCATATGGACGTCCTATGTGAGGGTTGTAATACGGATTACCGCAGCTGATATTGACCATGTTTACACCTTTGTCAGCAAGTATTCTGAGAAGGCGTATCGGTTCCGATAAATCAGGTTTTCTGTAGTCATCCCGGTCTACACCCCATCCGTAAGGATAAGGAACTGCATCATAGGCGTTTAGTCTGAGGGTTATATCCAGACTGTCTCCTAAACGATCTTTGATTTTATCAACTATATTGATTAGGAACCTGGTCCGGTTTTCAAAGCTTCCTCCGTATTTCCCGTCTCTTGTAAATGCAGATAACAGTTCAGAGTTTAAATATCCGTGACATGCCTTAATATCCACCGCATCAAATCCTATATCCCGGGCAAGTACCGCTGCTTCAAGAAAATAATCTTCCAGCTGTTCCAGCTGATCATCACTGATTACAGGATAATCCTCCGGCAGATTCCTGCCCAGATAAGGATTTCTGGTAGCAATAACGGGAGCCGGCTTGCCTTCAGGTTTACTGTATCTGCCCGAATGGGTAAGCTGTACAACGGTGTAAACCCTGTGGTTTTGGCCGAATTCAGCCTTTGCAGTCCCGATTATGGTATCAAACAGCTTCCCAAATGCATCTTTATTTTGCTGGCACAGATATAACTGCAGTGGATTAGCCCTTCCCTCATGTACTACAGCAGTAGCTTCAAGCCAAAGAAGACCGGCACCACCCGAAGCAAATCTTCTGTAGCGTCTATAGGTCAGCTCATCCGGCGCTCCTTCGGCTGTACCATCACACCCTTCCATCGGGTGTACCGAAATAGCATTGGCTATGGTTGTTTCTCCTATCTTAACCGGCTGAGCCAGAGACTCAAGATTTTCGGATATAGGTATTTGAAGTCCCAAACTATTAATCTTTTCTTTTAGATCATCCAAACCTTTAAAATTGAACCTCTCATGTTTGTTCATAATACTTCCTCCATTTCACCAGAATCTGTGCAATCGTTTGCATAAGCTATATATTAATATTCTATATCTTTTAGATAAATCCTCTTTCTTACTCCAAAGATTTTTTCTCCGAACAACAGAAATGTATCATAAGCCCTCCTGATACCACAAACAGAAAGGCTATCAGGTAGCTTCTGTTCAAAAAACCGTCCAACAAGACTTTGATCAATAATTCAATAGCATGTTGAGGAAACATCTGTTTTACCATTCCCGTGGTCCACGCCTGCATTGTACCGCTGTTCATGACAGCCCAGTTTAAAAAAAGACCTATCTCGATTATAATTCCTCCGGCTGCTGCCAGTGAAGCTCCCAGCCAGACCAATACATTTCTCCAGCCACGTAAAATTAAAACAAAAATACCGGCTAATATAACCAGTGTACCAACAATTATCCATACACCTCTCTGAAATGTATTAGCCAGTTTACGAACAGACCAGAAAATCTCGACCGAACCAATATCCTGAAACCTTACCTTCTCCGGTACAGCCCCGAACCAGTAGTTAATCAGCTTTTCCCTTTGCTCAGGAGGCACTTCCCTCATATATTCATTAAGTTCATCAAACATTTTGTAGATCGGTACTATGGGCAGCTGCCCGGTTTCAGCCCTTAGAAACATAAACAACTGTCTGCCCAGGGAAAGCATCTCCTGCCTCAGCCAGGTTTCAGTCAGCACCTCTTCCAGATAAGGAATAGCTTCCCGACCATTAGGCAGTTCCGTACTAACCCTGCTGAAAAGCCATTGCCTTATCTGACCATAAAAATGGCTTTTAAGAAATATACTGTCATAAAATTCCAGGCGCATTAAAGTTGTATTTATTGCTAAAACAAGTCCGATAGCTGTCAGATTAATTGCTATAACAACAATCAGTACTGCGGTAACAAGTGTCTGTATCGCCTTCATAGCTATACCTTCCTCAAATTGTCAATCTTGTCAAATCCTATGCAATATACAAAGCAGCCGCTCCTATCTGTCAAAATAAGCAGCCACGAATACAGCAGGTGAATTCCAGTATATAGCGATTTCGTTGGTTGAATAGCTTGAAACATCATCAATAAAAGCTTTTGCAGGCGGTGTATCTTTCGGTATTCTGCCCTCTGCCGCAGGATCCTGTCTTCTGCTGTTAGGTCCTCCTGACAGCAGACCGGGTACCGGATCCTTTACTTTATCGGCTCCCGATGGCCTGTGATGGGGATACTTTACCGGGTTTGCACCGAACCCCGTAACATAACACTGGTTCAGCGCATTGCACCCCAGTATATAATTAAACTGATGCCGGGCTGTATTTATATATGTATCGTTGGCATTTATTATATTTGCTAATATAAGATGCATCGCCCTGTTCATTACTTCACCGTTACTGCCCCAGTAATATTCATCAGGACCTAATGCTACCTTATAACCTTCTTTCGCAGATATATTCACCAACCTGTCAGCTTCTTCCAAAAACAGAGACTTTAACCGCTCATAAACGTTTTGGTCGGTTTTGTCTTTCTCAATCATAAGATAAGAAATAGTACCATAGCCACCAACATTAGCCCAGCCAAAACCGGTTTTGGAAAATGAAGTATCATCATTTGCTTTTTTAATATAATCATGGTATTTCTGTTTACCCGTAGCACGGTAAAGCTCTACAGCTGCCCAGAATCTCTCATCCCCGTCATTGGAGTCACCGTATTCTCCTGAATTAACTCCCATCGGGTTGGTAAACCCTGGTGTAACGGGATTATCTTCAAGCCATTCCCATGCCTTTTCCGCGCTTTCCAGCATTCTGGCTGCAAACTCCCCATCCACGGATTTATAAACCCTGTACCCCATAGCCATGGCAGCAGCAAAATCAGCCGTTGCAGTTGCCGATATATGGTTTATGTATCTATTGCCTGTATCGGTTTCCGGCATTATAAAGCCGGGAAAATTTAATGTAGCTATTTTATGGTAGACTCCAAAACTTTTTGGTTCCTGCATTTTAAGCATCCATTCCAGTTCGTACCTTACTTCATTCAGTATATCAGGCACACCGTTGCCGCTTTCCGGTATATTTATCTGTTCCTCAAATGTTTCCGGAAAATGCTCATATGCCAGCATAAGATCGGCAACCGCTTTTGCAGCCGGCACAATATACTTGCCGTAATCACCGGCGTCGTGCCACCCTCCCGTAGCATCAATATACTGATCCCGATCGTCAAACAAATATCCATCATTAGTATGGCATTCATCATGACTCCATGCATCAGCATATTTTTCTTCCAGCCGTATACCACAACGCTGATAGTAAAATGCTTTTAACAGTGCATTCTTTATATCCTGATATGGTCTTTCGCTTATGGTAAACTCCGGCGAATTAACCTTCCCGTTAACCGATATATAATATGTACCGTGCTCACGAAGATCCGAAAAATCGCCGTAACAAACCTCATCACCGGATGCCATATCCTTTTGAACGTCAGTAGCTTTTCCGGTAAAGACAGTTTTGCCACTGGCCTTATCTATAACATCAAAGCTGTCGGCCTTTCCCGTAAAAATAACCATTTTCGGATCGTTAACACCGTAACCAACCTGATTTACCAGTATCATATATTCATCCTTTCCATCGCCGGTTTCATTTTCACTATCCGATTCAAAACCGTCATCCTCACTGTCTTCGGTCATACCATTATTAATTTGCTGAGGAATTTCTTCTTCCCCGCTGCCGCAAGCAGTTAACAAAAAAACGGCTAATATAATCATAGCAATAAATAGAACAAAGGATCTTTTATTCATACCTTCCCCCTAATTTATAAATATTAAACTGTGGAGAAATATTCCACATATATTATACACATACAATAGAAACATGGGTCAATCTTAGTATGAAGAATATAATGGAAACCACTGGAGCTCCAGTGGTTGCAATTATATTCTTCTATAAAGGAGCATTGTATGCAGAATACTATGGAAATCACCTTGTGAAAAGGCTTAGAACCTGTTAACGAAGCGGAAGACAGCCGGAACCAATGTCTGAGCGTAAGCGAGTTTTGGTGGAGGCCTGGAGCGAGTTCTACAGGTTCTTAGCCTTGAACTCCAGTGATTGGAATAGTATTCTGCATACTATATTCCTAAATCGTGTACTATGTGCCGCAATAGATGTCCGCCTATTGATCCCTTTGCAAGTTTCATATAAAATGGTATGCTGTAAGTACCTTATAGTAGGTACATGCTGTTTTAAAAGGGGAGGGTATCTAATGAACCGTGACTTCATAACCGGTATAAAAAAGGCCATTCCGGTAGTTCTGGGCTATACTCCTATTGGCCTGGCCTTTGGAATACTGGCCAATCAGCAGGCTCTGTCAACCTTTGAGATCTTTTTAATGTCATTTATAGTGTATGCAGGCGCATCCCAGTTTATTGCTTCGGCTATGATAGCATCAAGTGTAAACCCTGCTTCCATAATACTGACTACTTTTTTAATAAACATGCGCCATATGCTTATGAGCGCCTCCCTTTCAACCTATCTGAAGCACATACCCTCATCCCTTCAGGCCGTTTTGTCCTTTGGACTTACTGATGAAACCTATGCAGTAGACATAACTTACTGTAAAAATCACAAACCTTCGGCATCCTTCTTAATTGGACTGCATTCCGTTTCCCATGCAGCCTGGGTATTAAGCACGGTTGCAGGCGGAATACTGGGCAACCTGATATCCGATCCTACCCGATGGGGCATAGATTTTGCTCTTTCGGCAATGTTTATATCTCTGTTATGTATGCATATAAAAGATAAAACAGATATACTCGTAGCCATATGTTCAGCCATATTATCAATACTTCTGACTATGGTGCTGGGAAACGGTTGGAATGTAATTATAGCCACAACGCTGGCTGCAACTATTGGAGTGAGTGTTAGTCTATGGAACAAAAAATTATACTTATCATCATAGGAATGAGTATGGTTACTTACCTGCCAAGAATGCTGCCTCTGGTAGTATTATCAAAATTCGAACTGCCTCCTCTCTTTCGGAGATGGCTTCAATTTATTCCTATTGCTGTGTTGTCGGCACTTCTTGCTCCCGCTGTACTCATGTCCGGCAACCGGTTGGCAATTTCACTTGATAATAACACCCTTATTGCATCGGTCCTATGCTTTGGGGTAGCAGCTAAGACCAGGAACATATTTCTTACCATAGTTGTGGGAATACTTGCAATGTTTATGCTACAAGCTCTTAGATAACCACAACTTATGGAACATGCCTGTTATTTGGTTATTATTATATCATGAATTCCCAGCCATAAAAACTTCTTTTTTGGAGCTGCTCAGCATATGATTACAGTAAAATATGTCGTGCAAAGGGTGTTAGGTATATGGCCATGCTCCGATGCAAACCGTTTGTTGCGCTTTGCTTTATCTTTCTCCTTTTAGCTGGCTGCAGTTCTCATTATGTTTCAAGCGGTAATATCTCTTCCGAGCCCAAAGATACAGATGAAACATCAGAAGTGCGGGAAGGACACTCTACCATCCTGTTTATGACGGATCTTGAAATAATTAAAAGAGCTACCGATCACCTGAAAAAACGTGGTGAAAAGGTAGCTTTTGATGAAACAGAAATATCTGTACACCACAGTGAAAAAGTAGAACTTATATTCTATGATGTAAGCGGTAAAGCCGTAATACATAAAGGGGACTATATGCGCATAGTGCTATACCCTCCAAAAAAACCATCAAACCATGAATATAACAAATGTTTTTCGGTATACCTGGACCAAGACGGCAAAACCCTCGGATATACCTGTCAGACAATTTCGGAAGATTAATCATTTTAAATGCCGCTACAATATATTTACTACATAGTTCTGGTATACTTCAAATTCATATCGTTTCCCAATATCAAAGGCGGGCAACGGCTTATTTGCATCTATCAGCAGCATCCGTTCAGTCTCTCCGTCATCAATCAATACCTCATAATAATAGAGTCTGTTATCCTTATAAACCGGTTTTGTATTAACGCTTTTAACCACACCCGATTCTTCCCTGATCCTTCCGGTAAAAATATCCTTTAGAAAATTATAATACGCCAGAACCGGGCTGCCAAACATCCCCCACACGAAAATATCAAGGCATATACCAAAGATCAAAATATACATGCCTAATCTGTTATTGACGGTCCCGGCCACGATAATTGAAATAATAAGGGAGCCAAGAAAAACAACCGCAACTATCGTTATCATACGATTTAACTGTTTTCGTACTCCATATACATCCTCTTGATTGTACATAAATATGACCCCTCCTGCAAAGGATTCTGTACACAAATAACCTGGATAGTTATTCTAATAACATTATAACATATGTTTGAAGATAAATATAATAGCTTGCAAACGAAAATTGCATCAGACAGGAAAATAAAAAGGAGGTTTAAACCTCCTAAACACTTGGTGGGGCGTACAGGACTTGAACCTGTAACTTCCACCACGTCAAGATGGCACTCTGCCAGTTGAGTTAACGCCCCGTATTATGCTTTTACAGCTTTATAATAGCCTAACAAGCTTAAATTGTCAAGCAGTTTTTTAACTTCATGTTTCTTTTCTGTACTTTGGATGAAAGCCTTAATTCTCACTTTATGTAAATTATCAGTAAAATAAACGGATGGTAAAGCTGAGCTGTATAAGATGTAAAGAGGGACCTTTGACTCCGTCAAATGTCCCTCTTAAAAGGATCCACCAGTTGGTCAACCGGACATGTTCTGTGAACAATATCCCTGGCGGATCCTTGTGCTTATATTATATGCATTGAAACTGAAAATAAACATAGAAATATTTGTTATTCATGTATATCAGGTCCAGCCCTGTCCGCCAATACCCCTTTCAAGAATTTTTTCGCCGTAACCGCTTTCCAGATATGCCTTCATCGGATCTGGAGACAACCCCATTTCTTCTCTTACAACCTCAAGCAAAGGCGTTACATCGCATTCAAAAGCTTCGCGGACAGCAGCTTCCGCCGCCATAACATCATTCCGGTTCTGTGCATCCTTCAAAACTTCACGATTTACCAGCAAAGCTTTTGCATACGCCGTCTGAATATTCAGCACCGACCTTATCATAGCAGGTATCTTTGGTTCGATGTTATGGCTCTGATCTATCATATAGGCAATATTCTCAGCCGTCTTATTAGTCCTGGGATCCAATGCAGCTCCTACTATTTCATTGAATATAAGGAACAGCTCATAGGGGTTGATTGAACCTACAATTAAATCATCATCGGCATATTTTTTGTTATTAAAATGGAATCCGCCGATCTTTTCTTCGTCCAGCAGGAATGCCACAATATGCTCAATATTTGTCCCCAGCGGATGGTGTCCCAGGTCAACAAGCACTTCTGCCTTTTCACCCAGCTTCATTGCAAAGGCATATGCCATACCCCAGTCAGCAATATCGGTATGATAAAAACCCGGTTCAAAAAACTTATATTCAATCAGCAGTCTCATATCATCATCCATGGCGTCAATCACTTCGGACAATGTTTCCTCAACCCATTTCTTTCGCATACGAATATCACCCTGCCCCGGATAGTTGGTACCATCCGCCAGCCACAAGCTTATAATCTTTGAATCCACTTTCCGGGCAATCTCAACACATTCCAGCATATGCCCTACCGCTTTTTTCCTGATTTCCGGCTTTGCATTGGTAAGACTGCCAAATTTATAATCGTCTTCCTGAAACAGGTTCGGGTTAACTGCACCAATCTTCAGACCCAGATCGGCAGCATGTCTTTTTACCTTGTCGTAATCATCCACCTTGTCCCATGGAATATGTATTGCCACGGTAGGACACATCCCGGTTACCTTATGCACCTGGGCTGCATCCTCAAGTTTTTCAAATATGCTTCTGGGAACACCAGCCTGCTTAAAAACCTTGAACCTGGTACCGGAGTCTCCGTATCCCCAGGAAGGAGTTTCCACCTTAAAAGCCTTTAACCGCTCCTTGACCCAATCCAGATTTACCCCCCTGTCTTTTTGTATCTTTTCCCACTCGTTATAATACCGATCATTATTCATATTCCCTCTCCTTTCCAAGATCTTTTAGTATGTTATCCCGACAGTTATTTTACGGGATAAGCCATTGTAGTCATCAAACTCATTTCTGCCTGGGTAGTATCCAGCCTGGAATATTGAACAATTACAGGCTGATCGCTCTTTACCATTATTGCATATGGAACGTCCTTCGGCACGCCGTTCCCCCGGACATCCTTAATATTATCAAGCCTTATGTGATTGGTTCGCTCAGCCTTGCAAACAGCATAAAAATCCCGCATGGGTTCCCTGTCTTCAAAATAAAGGATCAGATTAATGTGAGCATCCTGCTCCCCCGGATTGAGAACGCATACCGCTTCGTGGCTTACATAATGCCCCGGACTGTTAGTGGACGGGAAATAGCAATCCGGTATATACCAGATATATTCTCCGGCTTTTTTGTTATTATCCATAAAGCACACCCTCCATTTGATCCGTTAATCTGTTATTCCACTGCCTTCCGTGAAACAAACCCCCTGCCTTCATAATATCTTCAAAAAGCGTTGATATGCATCGTCCCACTGTTCTACATCTTCAGGTGCATAGTCAATGGTCGGGAATGACTCTTTAATAACCTGACGTATTTCAGAAAGATCTTTCACCTGTCCCAGCGCCATCGCCTGAATCATTAGATTGCCAACTGCAGTGGCTTCCGTCGGACCGCATAATACCGGCCTGTTTATTGCGTTTGCAGTAAATTGATTCAACAATTCGTTTTTCGAACCGCCTCCTACAATATGAAGAACTTTTAACGGTTTATTCAATATCTTTTCCAGTCTTTCAATTGTCCATCGATATTTCAAAGCAAGGCTCTCATAGACACAGCGTACAATTTCACCCTTGGTCTGAGGTATTTCCTGGCCGGTTCTGGCACAGAAATCCTGAATAATCCTGGGCATATCACCGGGTAAATAAAAATCATCATGGTCCGGATCAATGAATGCTTTGAATGGCTGACAGTTTCTGGCCATTTCCATTAGATCCTCATATTCATAATTCTCACCCTGACGATCCCATACCCTTTTGCATTCCTGAACAATCCAAAGCCCCATGATATTCTTCAGAAACCGGTAATTGCCACCCACTCCGCCCTCGTTGGTGTAATTCCATTCCAGCGCCTGCTCATTGATGATGGGTTCCTTAACCTCCACTCCCATAAGGGACCAGGTGCCGCTGCTTAAATATATGTAGTCCTGCTCCTGTGCCGGCACGGCAACCACAGCCGAACCGGTATCATGGGTTGCTACTGCAACCACAGGAATTTGTTCAACATTGAGTTGCTGTGCAATTCTTGAACTTAACCTGCCCCTTATAGCACCAGGCTGTTCAATGGGAGTAAATATATAATCGGGTATGCCCATAGCCTTGATCAGATCGGTACACCAGTCCTTTTTTTGTGCATCCAAAAGCTGGCTGGTAGAAGCATCAGTATACTCAGTTCCTTTTTCCCCGGTAAGAAAATAAGCCATCAGATCAGGCATGAAGAGAAGCGTATCCGCCTTTTCCAGGATAGGTGAATTTCTTTCCCTCAACGCAAACAGCTGGTATATGGTATTAAATTTTTGAAATGCAATACCGGTACGCCGGTAGATTTCTTTTTTTGGCATAATAGAAAAAGCTTTCTCCATCATTCCATCGGTTTGAGTATCACGGTAATGATAGGGGTTCCCCAGCAGCTCGCCGGATGAATCCAAAAGCCCAAAATCAACGCCCCAGGTATCAATACCTATGGATGATAACTGACCGTATCCGCTGTTAGAAAATATTGTAATTCCGCGCTGAATCTCCCAGAAAAGCCTTAAAACATCCCAGTACATGTGTCCTGTAACCTCTACCGGATCATTTGAAAACCGGTGGATCTCCTCTATACTGAGTTTGCTGCCATCAAAACGCCCTAAAATTGCTCTTCCGCTGCTTGCTCCCAGATCGAAAGCCAGCATGTTTAAAGTTTTCATACGTCCCCATCCCCCTTCCTTACATAATAGGTGTATAAATATGTAATTCATATTTAAAGAAGAAAACAATTTCTGTAATCGGATATTGCGGCTGATTATATATTATCCCCATTAGGTAAAGTTCGATGTTCTGTAAAAAAATCCTTCACGTTTTGTTTTATCCGGTACTCTTTATATAAATCATGAACAACAGAAACTATTTATCTAATTTAGCTCATCCAATGTCAGGGAAAAGCTTGGAACAAAATTCTCCATGAAATAATTGACCTCCGGAGCATCCATCTGATCAATCTGTTTCTTTATGGATTTCATAGCCTTTGAAAATTCCTGATTTCCTGCCTTTATCTCTTCTACGCACTTTAGATAGGCACAAATCTTGTCAGCCGCTTTTACAATCCTCCAATGTTCCGCATCTTCTTCACCAACAAAAAAAAGGCCTTCATATTCGTCTCTCAGCTCGTCAGGCAGCATATTAAGAAGCTTTGCGGCAGCAACCTTTTCGATCTCTTTATACGCCTTTTTTATCTCCGGATTAAAATATTTTATAGGAGTAGCCAGATCCCCGGTTATCACTTCGGAGGCCTCATGGAATACAGCCAGAGCCAGCACCCTTTCCGGGTTTACATTCCCGCCAAACAACTTATTCTTTATAATTGCCAGCCCGTGAGCAATCATGGCAGCCTGCAGACTGTGTTCCTGTATGTTCTCCTGGCAGGTATTTCTCATCAGACCCCATCGTTGTATAAATTTCATCCTGGATAGATATGCAAAAAAATGGCTCATGTGATCTCCTCCAAATCTGATATGTTTCATAAGACCCGTTCACTTACACATTCACTTCATTTTAGTACTTTTTCATCGGGATAAATATGTTTATCCCGGTAATTTATTTTAACACAATCATACATGGAATAAAATCCCCACGGTAGTATAAAACCTTTTTTGATATCAAATACTTAGTATAACCTCAGAACAATTAAAAGGAGAGATAGAATTATGTCATTAATGCAATATTTATACGGTCGTCTGTTGGATCAAATGCTGGATAAATTAAGCGATATGAAGATGGTTAAAGCCCCGTGGCTGGTTGACAACTATTCATTTATCAAGTTTATGGGAATTGCCCAGCGGGCAAAAAACGGTCAACCGCTAAGCCAGCCTCTGGGCTCAACTCTGGATTTCAAGGATTTTCAGGAACTCATGTTTGTTCCAAACATGTTTCCAACTCCCGATGGTACCGAAATTGATACCAGTGTAGTCATAGGGAAAAATGCCAATAAGCCAATGATCCTTCCCGTACCGTTTATGGTTGCAGGCATGGCATACGGTGCCTCCGTCAGCCTGCCGGTAAAAATTGTTATGGCCCGGGCATCGGCAGCCGTAGGAACCGCCACCAACTCAGGAGAATCGGGCTTTCTTCAAAAGGAACGTGATATAGCAGAACTCTATGTAGTCCAGTACAACCGCGCCGGCTGGGGAAATTCACCGGAAGAACTGCAGCAGGCAGATATGGTGGAAATTAAAATAGGCCAGGGAGCCAGTGCAGGTGATGGATTCACAATAGGTAATAAGTTAATCGGTGATGAGCTGCGGAAGCATCTTAAACTCCATGAAGGTCAGGATGCCATAATGCCTACCCGTTTCCCTGATATAAATAACAGAGATGATCTTAAACGAAAGGTAGATGAACTGAGAGAAATAACAGGAGGGGTTCCAATCGCGGTAAAAATAGCGGCAGGAAATATAGAGCAGGATCTGGATACCGTTTTGTATTCCGGTGCTGATGCAGTAGTTATTGACGGCGCCCAGGGTGAAACTGCAGGCAGCCCGGAGATCACTATCAACAACTTCGGTATTCCGACATTATATGCACTTGTACGTGCTGTTGAACATTTAGAAAAAAATAATTGCAGGGATAAGATCTCCCTTATAATGACAGGTGGTTTCAGGGACAGTGGAGACATGCTAAAAGCCATGGCATTGGGAGCAGATGCATTCTACATCGGTTATCCGGTAGCCATTGCTGCAGTATATACACAGCTTAACCGGCTGCCCGCAGGCGCCAGCCCTGCCGATCTTTATCTGTATGAAGGTAAACACACCGAATTGCTTGATATAGATGAAGCCGCTTCCTGTGCCGGTAACTTCCTGAAAGCTCTGCAGGAGGAGATTGATATCGCTGTCCGCTGTCTGGGAAAAACCTCGGTACATCAGTTGAACAAGGATGATTTGGTAGCCCTTACCCGTGAAATGGCGGAAATAACCGGTGTCAGACTGGGATATAACATCCATTCTGTATAAATCAACCATACCCTGTCCCGTTCACCGGAATATCGATTCAGTTACCATTTCAAGCTATATTTGTTAAACAAAACCGAACCAATAAACTATATAATGAGGATATCTTATTTACAGAATATTATTGCAGAATACTATGGAAATCACATTGTGAAAAGGCTTAGAACCTGTTAACGAAGCGGAAGACAGCCGGAACCAATGTCTGAGCGCAAGCGAGTTTTGGTGGAGGCCTGGAGCGAGTGCTACAGGTTCTTAGCCTTGAACTTAAGTGATTGGAATAGTATTCTGCAGTATTATGCTGATAAAATATGAAGAATATTATGGAAATCACCTTGTGGAAAGACTTAGAGCCTGTTAACGAAGCGAAGGGATAAGCCGAATCATTGTTTGAACGAAGCGAGTTTGTTGAAGGCCCCGGAGCAAGTTTTACAGGCTCTTGGCCTTGGAACTCCAGTGATTAAAATAATATTCTTCAGCATTTTTTTGACAATATATGCAGAATATTATGGAAGCATTGGAGCTCCAGTGGCTGTAATAATATTCTGATATATTATCCGCCAGCAAATTTTCCGTTGATATACATATTATTTTCTGGTATAATTATCAAAAATTAAATAGATATCAAGGATGAGCAGAGTAGGTTCTGTGCGTCAAGGGTTAGGGGATGGGAAGTTGCCCCTAAAGGAAGGGCTCATGTTGAGTCCGCGACACAGCGCCGCGTCCGCTGCCACCTGTTATATGAGGGAAGCATTTCATTCTCTTTTAGGTGGCATCTTTGCCATCCAAAAGAGAAAGGAGGTGCTTTTTTATTATGTATAATCGTATAAGTAATATAAGAAAGATTGCCTACACAGGTTTATTAACTGCAATAAGCATAATACTCACCCGATTTTTTTCGGGTAGTATAACCATTGCCGGTTTTAACGCTCTCCGTCTTAGTTTCGGCGAAATACCCATAATGCTAAACGGTCTTTTGCTTGGACCGGTGTTTGGTGCTGTCTGTGGCGCTTTGGCCGATATTATAGGTTACACTATAAATCCACTGGGCGGTGCCTACTTTCCGGGATTTACACTGGGAGCTATGCTGACCGGCCTGATCCCCGGTTTACTGGTTAAATACTGCTTCAGAGATCTGAGATGGTCTTCAGTATCAATAATGGTTGTATTAACTGAACTGACCACCATTCCGCTAAACACGCTATGGCTAAGCCTTCTCTACGGTGAAGCATATATTACTTTTCTTATTCCAAGGGTCATAGGCAAGACAGTTTTAATTCCCGTATATATCATTGTAATTTTGATGACAGTCAAACACATACAGCGTATTATCTCATTTACAAAGCAATAAAAAAAAGGACCCGCTTAGCAAGGGTCCTTTTTTGTCACTCCTCCACCTGAAAAGATTCAAGGCCAAGCATATCTGTCGTCTCTTGCCACACTGCTTTAATACGTTCGGCCGGTTCCTTTTCAAGTTCCTGTGAATCCATGAACTCCTTTACAGGCAAAATCCTGTATTGAGGCGTTTCATCATGATACCATCTGTACACCCATGTAGGCACATAACTTATTTCGTCTATCGAGACGTTTCCGTCGTGGTCCTTTATAATTTCTATGTTAACTATAACTCCACTGTCAGTATACTGATCCCGTTGGTTGGATACGAAATTTCCGAGAGAATAAGCCACAAAAACATCTTTCTCAGTCCCGTCATCCATATTTATCTTCTTAAGTTCCATAGGCTGAATAACATGGGGATGGCTCCCGAGGATGATATCCACACCTTCCTTTGCCAGCATCTCAGCCAGGTTTTGTTGCTCGTCATTTGGCGTACGATGGTATTCATGCCCCCAGTGCATATACAAGACTATCAAATCCACACCTTGTTCCTTGACACTGTTAATGTCTTCAATAACCTTTTCATAATCATTATAGTAATTTACCATATAATTCAGCTTTTCCCGTGGAACAAGGGCCTCCATCCCGTTAGTCCCGTATGTGTATGCCAGTATGCCTATTCGTATATTATTTTTTTCAATAATCAGATACTTGTGCCTTTCTTCCTCGTTGCGGGCTGTACCGGTATACAGCAATCCATATTCGTCCATTTTATCCAGTGTATATTCCACTCCAAACTCCAGCCCATCCAGGCTATGATTGTTTGCAGTAACCAAAACATCAAAACCGGCATATTTCAGAGCCTCCAAAAGCTGTTCCGGTGCTCTGAATCTCGGATATCCGCTGAACCCCACTTCCGGTGGACTTATTGTAGTTTCAAGATTTCCAATGGTAGTATCCGCTTTTTCAAGATAATGCTTTACCTCTTGAAAAACATCCTTAAAATCATAGCTTCCATCGGATTGCTGTGCCGACCTGATTTGAGGCATATGCATCATTATATCGCCCACCGCACTTATAACCAGTCTTGATTCCTCTACGGGTTCATACACCTCAAGAGGAACGGGCATTTCTGCGTTTTCGTCCGGCGTTTCTTCCCGGGATTCTTCAAATTCATAATATCCGCTATCAATGCTGCCATTGTGTTCATCAACATTCATTTCAGGGAGAAAACTGCAGCTATTAAGAGCTAAAACAACAGTAAGCAGCAAAACAGCAAACTTACCTATGAGTTTTATACTTGCCATGAACGGGTTCCTCCTTTTTTGACCCGCATGCTCTTAACAGTTCCCCCGATTAACCCTATTACACTTTAAAACAGCTTCCTCCAATAAATTCCCTGATAATTGATGTCTTAGGAATCTCAGTAGCATCTAACTCCAAAAAATACTTCATAAATTTCTGCAAACGGTTTACCTCCATGTAATACGGGCTATCAATGGATACCGTATCAAGCAGACGTTCAATATATGGTTTTAGCACTGCCAATTCATAAACCAGTGCTGAATTAAACATAATATCAGCCTGTTCCTGGTATGGAAAAATATATTGCTCCTCACCTCTTCGCACCGAGGGCCACATGCTCAGCGTATCTTCAATGGATGCGCCCCTGAACTGATAATCACGTACAATCCTGCGAATCAGACGGCCATCGGTAGTGGGAATCCGGTTATGATCGTCGATATTAAGCTGAGTTAGTGCACTAATGTATATCTTGTACTTATTTCGCTTTGGTATCATGACCGTCAGTTCCTCATTTAACCCGTGAATACCTTCGATTATTATTGGCTGGTTATCGTCAATTCTAATCTTATGCCCACGGTATTCACGTTGACCTTTTTCGAAGTTGAAATACGGTATTTCAACCTCCTGTCCCTGGATAATTCTGGTTAAATGTTCATTAAACAGTTCAATATCAATTGCTTTTATAGATTCTATGTCCCTCTCTCCATCCTCATCCAAAGGTATATCTTCCTTGTGCAGAAAATAGTTATCTATCGATATGGGTATCGGCCTCATACCGTTTACCATAAGCTGTATGCGTAACCTCTGAGCAAATGTGGTCTTGCCTGAAGAAGAAGGGCCGGCAATAATGATCAAATGGATCCTGTCGCGCTGAGCAGCAATTTCATCAGCTATCTGAGCAATCTGCTTCTCATGCTGAGCTTCGCACACCCTTATCAGATCGCCAATATCTCCATGTCTTATTACATCGTTAAGATCAGCCACATTTTCCACTCCCAGCTGAGCACCCCACTTTTCTGCTTCCCGGAAAATCCTGGACAAATTGGGGTTATCTACAGGCTCGGGCAAAGCATTGGGACTATCCTTCCTGGGATATCGGATTATAACTCCCGGCAGATAGAATTGCAGCTCAAACATGGTTATATACCCGGTGCTGGGAACCATGTAACCAAACAAGTAATCTGTCATCCACCCACAGCGGTATAGATTAACAGTTTGTTCCGGACGGTATTCCAGTATCTTGATCTTATCATTAAAACCCATATCCTGGAAAATTCGTTTTGCTTCCTCTTTATCGACTGTAAATCTTTGAAACGGTTCGTTCCGCTCCACTATTTCTCGCATTCTCTGCTCTATTCTGCTGACCTGTCTTGGGGACAGTGTAAAATCACCATGCACTTCGCAATAAAGGCCTTTATTCATAGAATGCTCTATCAGTACCCTGCAATGAGGGAATAGCTCCCTGCATGCGCGAATAAAGATAAATGTCAGGCTACGTAAATATATTCTCTCACCATCCTTGGTAGAACGATCGATAAACTCAACCTCACAATCATTATCCAGAGTTTTTGTCAACTCACACATTTTTTTATCAACTTTAGCTGCGACAATCTGCGTAGTATATTTATCGGCATATTCACGGCTTAATTCTTCAAGCGATATGCCTCTTGGATAAGTCTTAATCTCGTTCCCTACTTTAACTTTTATTGCTTCTTCAAACAATGTCATCTCCTCCTTTTAACAAGAAGATACTTTCCCGGTATATAAACAGCACGCCTTTTAAAGCCTTATCCGTGCCCATGGAATCATTACGGCCTATAATAGATAATTCCCTGGATCGGCCTGTAATAATCACGGGCAATTACTTTGGTCCAAACTTTTTTACCATTTTCATAATATGTTTTATAGCTGGTAACTCTATAACCGTTTCTGGATTTTACATGTTCCACCTGTCCACCCGGTTGTTTAACATATTTGCCGTTCTTATCTAAAATTCTCTTGGGTTTGGGTGCAGGTACCACCGATGTAACAGTGGAGCTGCAGGTTATATATCCGTCATTTGGAAATTTCTCACCATAAATCTCCACATATACATTATCACCTTTGGAAAAGGTGCGGATAAAAATTGGTGTATCCTTATTGTTCCTGAACTTCAGGTCAGCGCCCCCATACGACACCGTAGCATCCAAACCAATGGGAACATAACCTATTGGGAAAGAATGATGATATCGTTCTACAATCTCCAGATCCGCTCTGAGGGCAGCATTATATATTGTACTTGATGACTGGCATACCCCGCCTCCGTAATCATTCTGCAAGCTTTTATCCGGCATTATAACCGGAGCAGGCCTGAAACCCGTTTTGGCAGTTCTTGGCCCAACCGCTTCGTTGAATGAAAACACCTCTCCGGGATCCAGTCTGTACCCGTTTACTTTTCTAAGAGCTAAACGTACGTTATGTTTACGATCTGCTGTGCTGGTTGCAATACTTGTGGAAAACTGTGCAATTCTGTATGTGGCTTTTTGTAACTGAGCCTTCGTTACTTTAGGCAAAACCTCTTGAGGAGACAGTACCACCTCACCATACTCTTCGTTCTCCATCTTTGCCTTTAAAGTGTTGAACAGCTCTTTCACATCCAATGTAAGTCCCGGTTTTTCCTCGGTGATTTCGAATTTATTCTCCCTGTCAGGATAGAACTTGATATCCGCATCTACAGGGTCGTAGCTGATCTCCTCCGCAATTGACTCCAGTTTATTCTTAATCAGATCCATATTGTAAAATAGCGAGGTTTTTAACTTCAAACCATTTACTTCTAGCTCTTTAACTCTGTTGTACCGTTCCTCCAGCTCTCCTTCTCTCGCTACTGCATAAGCCTGGTCAATTTTTCTATCCCAGTCTATATATGCTCCGACATCTTGGTATGTTAATATCCACCGCTTGTCATTATGTATAAGCTCAAACCGGATCTCCTCCAGCCTTTCCCTGGCTTTCTCCATTAATATTTGTTTTGCTTCTTCCACGGCCAAGCCACCAAGGTGTACATCATCAACCCATATCCCCTGATAAAAAGCAGGTATGTCTACAACCGCCGTCATATGCTCGATCCACTTTTTATGTTCAATTCTATTTTTTATCTCATACCCGGCATAGCATATTACACCTATCAGGAAAAGCGTAATGAGAATTATAAGAACGATCTTAAGCTTTTTCCCAGGACGGGACTTTTCCAAAACAGCTTCAGCGGCATTTACATGAATATCTCCCATATTGAACCCTCCATACCCACTCGTTTTTTGAATATATTTCCATTCTTTACAAAGCTCATCAAGTAAAAACTATAGCACAACCTCCGCAAAAAGCCAGAACAATAGTGTTAAAAAATGCTAACAAAAGTATTACATGAGTTTGTCCCTATGCTTTATCCTAATCATCTTCCTCTTCGTCCTTCCCAAAGTGTACCAGCGTTAATGCATACTGTCGGAGTTTATTGTATACTTTCTCGTGAATGGTATCCCTCTCGAAACATCCGTCCTCCAGCTTTTTACCAGCCGGCAGCCCCATCAGTATTTCAATACCTTCATCCACATGTTTTATGGGATAAATATGGAATTTGCCTTCCTCGACAGCTTTGATAACTTCATCTTTCAATACCAGATTCCTAATATTCTGGTACGGAATAATCACACCCTGTTCTCCGGTCAAGCCCCTGGCTTTACACAGCTGGAAAAAACCTTCAATTTTATAGGTTACTCCCCCTACAGGCTGTATCTCCCCTTTCTGGTTAATAGAACCTGTAACGGCAATACCCTGCTTAATAGGGACCTCGGCCAGACTTGACAATATGGCATACAACTCTGCGCTGGAGGCACTGTCACCTTCAATTCCGCTGTACAGCTGTTCAAATGTTATATTGGCTGATAAAGACAGTGGGATCTCCTGGGCGTATTGCTCACCTATATAAGAGCTCAGAATCATAACACCCTTACTATGCACGTTTCCGCTCATCTCTACTTCTCTCTCAATATTAACGATGCCGCTTCGTCCTATAAAGGTGGTAGCGGTTATTTTGGAGGGTTTTCCAAAAATATAGTCTCCCAGATGTATGACTGATAATCCGTTGATCTGTCCTACAGCCTCACCGTCCACTTCAACCATAATAATATCATTTTCCAGAAGTTCCATTAGTTTTTCATCGTATTTGCTTGACCTGTACTCCTTTTCAGCAATAGCTTTTTTAACATACTCAGCAGTAACAACATCATTGCCGGATATTTCTGCCCAAGTATTGGCTTCCACCAGAATTTCTACTATATCATTAAAGCGTGTGGAAAATTTATTCTGATTCTCTACCAGGCGGCAGGCATAATCCGCCACGCTTAACACTGCATCTCTGCTGAAATGCCGTATGTTTTCCCGACGGCAATATCCGCTGATGAATTTTGCCAGACTTAAGAGATTTTGTTCATTTGCTTCCATCTCTTCATCAAAATCCACTTTAACCTTGAAGAGCTTCCCAAAATCCTCATCCAGCTGGTGAAGGAGTTGGAACAACAGATTGCTGCCCACCAGGATAACCTTTATATCTATGGGAATTGGCTCAGGCTTTAACCCGGACATACTGATTAAACCCCATTGGTCTCTCAGATTTTCAATGGTAATGGTCCTGGTTTTGAGAACCTTTTTAAGCCCCTCCCACATAAAGGGTACGCTTAGAACATCCTTGGCCTGAAGAATCAGATATCCCCCATTGGCCATATGAATGGAACCTGGCTTGATCATGGTAAAGTCAGTAACGATGGTACCCAGTTTATTCTCATATTCCGAACATCCAAACAACGTGCTGTAAGTCGGATTGTACTCAATTATAACGGGAGCACCTTCCCTCTCGCTGTTATCAACCAGAAGATTAACCTTATATTTGGAGTGTACGGATCCCGCCCCCCTTTTGAACGCCTGGACAAGGGGATTCTCTTCCGCAGAATCGCTCTCCTTAAAACTATCAATGCTCTCCAGAACATCATGCATAAGATCTTCCAGGTACTTCACTATCTTTGGATAAGATGCATACTTTTTCTTCATATCTTCAACATGAACTGCGACTGCAAAGGTTCCTATCCGGTTTTCCAACTCCCGTACTCTGTTTTTTGACTCCTTCTCAAGCTCTTTTATCTTCCGCATTACCTCGACAGCCTGTAACTGGATTTGGGTTAATTTATTATTTATGCTTTTTTTCTCCTCCTCATCCAGCTGGTTGTACTCTTCTTCTCCCATAGGCTCTCCATCAACAATAGGCGAGAAATATATACCTGCATTGGAGGTATTGACCTGAAATCCCTGCTCTTTGGAGTATTCGCTGAATTTATTGAAAAGCTCACTTTTCTTTTCCTGCATTTCTTTATATATAAGGGCTTTTTCGTTTTCATATTCGTCCCCGCTAAATGCTTTGGAAATCTCATTTTTTAGATCTTCTATAAGTTCTTCCATGTCGCGGCAAAATTCCTTACCTTTTCCGCTGGGAAGTCTTATTGCCACAGGTTGACTGGGGTTCTCAAAATTATAAACATAACACCAATCATCAGGAACCGGCATATCTTTAGCAATTTTAGATATATATTCCCTGGCATATGTGGTTTTACCGCTCCCGCTTATTCCAGCTATATAGATATTGTAACCCTGGGTTTTTATCTGAACCCCAAACTCCATGGCTTTTACAGCCCTTTCCTGGCCAATTATACCCTGCAGCGGTTCCAGCTCTTCAGTAGTTTCAAAAGGTAAACATGAAGATGACCAGTATCTTTTTAGCTGTTTTGGCTCAAGCTTTATAAACTTACCCATAATAACCTCCTGTATTGCTGTTATGTTCTTATTAAACAGTATATTCATCAGTTAAACACCGGGATATTATCAGTAGTTTTAAGCTTTACATTATATTATATAAGCAAAATTTTATTTTTTACAAGAAATTGCCTGAGCGTTTTTTGCCAGGTACTAACAGCCTTCTTCACACAATGCTCATTGGCAGCAGTATAACCAAGTACAGTGTGTTTGCAGAATACTATTTCAATCACTGGAGTTCAAGGCTGGAAATAAGTAAAACTCGCTCCAGGCCTCCACCAAAACTCGCTTGCGCTCAGACATTGGTTCCGGCTGTCTTCCGCTTCGTTAACAGGTTCTTAACCTTTCCGCAAGGTGACTTCCATAATATTCTTCATACTTAATCGGAATTATGCTGCAGGATATTAATCCAATTGTGTATGAAGAATATTATAGAGCTAGTAAGCGGCAATATAAAAATGACCGGCTGTACAAGTAATTAATGTTTAAATATGTCACATCAAAATCAGCTGTAGGGAAATAATATGACCGAGGTGATAAAAGTGTGTAAATCCAGTGTTAGTAAACATTTAACCATACTATTGGCCATAATATTAATATTGTCGCTGACATCCTGTGGCGAAAATAAAAACAAGCAGCAAAGCCAGAACCAGCAGCAAAAAAAAGATCCACCAACTGCTCTTACCGAAATGGAAACTCAAACAGATAACATGATAAAGCAGATTCAGAAGGTAAGGGATCAGCGTGCACAGATGATAAGGCTGCAAGCAGATGAATCCCAGGGACAAAAGGATGATGGGAAAAAGAATGAATCCCAGCAGGATTCCAAAAAAGGTCAGCAAAAAAAAGAAGAACAGCAGGATAAGGGGCAGAATCAAAACCAGGCTGCTCAGCAAAAACTTCCAACCATTAAATGGCAGGATTTCGAAAAAAGTATAAAAGCTATAAATGAGCTGTGGAACAGTTATGAGCCCCGTGCGAAAAAAGATGGAGCTCCTGACATGCTGATTTCAAAATTCGAAGATCAGCTTAACAAGCTTACAAACAGCATAATGGATCAAAATGAAGAAGCCGTACTGCTTGCTGCCAATAATCTGTATCAATACTATTCCCAGTTTCTGAATCTTTACGCACATAAATCCCCTCCGGAGATTAAGGAAATCAAATATTATCTGCAGCAAATTTTAATCGATGCAGAAGCCGGAACCTGGTATAATACACAAGAGTTATTAAAAAACATGGAAAAAGCATGGGAAACCGCCAAATCCCGTATGGAAAAACCGAATAAAGAACTCAATGAGAAAATTGATTATGCAGTCCAGGATTTCTCCCAAGCGGTCCAGCAAAAGGATCTACATCTTTCAAAACTGAAGGGTGAAATACTCCTCAAAAATTTAGAAAAAATAAAATAACCTAAATCTCTTGCATTGTTGCTTTAATAGAATAAACAATGATATAATGGGCTCGGTATCATATCTATACAAAAGATAAATGGAGGGAGCTGTATGAAATTATTTAATGGACTGGGAATGCATCTTGGCAATCTGCCTCGGCTGTCAAATGCAAAGACACGCTCAATAAGTCCTGAAAACTTTACCGGTGAAAAAGGCGGTGGCGCAAAAGCAGAAGAAGGAACAGGTGCATCAGCTGCAAGGGAACTGGGAAAAGGCTGGAAAGTATCTCCGTCAGTAATTATAAAGCCCGGTGAGACATTTGTCCTGGCCGACATTGAAGGTCCCGGAGCCATCCAGCATATATGGATGACACCAACGGGACACTGGCGCCACAGTATTTTACGTATATACTGGGATGACCAGGATATACCCTCTGTAGAATGCCCGGTTGGGGACTTCTTTGCATGCGGCTGGGGAGAATACGCTCAAGTTTCTTCATTAGCAGTATGTGTAAACCCTGGCAGTGCTTTTAACTGCTACTGGGAAATGCCCTTCAGAAAAAGATGTAAAATGACCATGACCAATATAGGCCTTGAAGAAATGGTTCTGTACTATCAGATTGACTATACACTAACGGAGGTACCTGAAGATGCCGCGTACTTCCATGCACAGTTCCGCAGAAAAAATCCCCTGCCGTACAAGGAGGTATACACCATTCTTGATGGAGTAAAAGGTAAAGGGCACTATGTAGGTACATATATGGCATGGGGCGTAAATAACAATGGTTGGTGGGGTGAAGGCGAGATCAAGTTCTATATGGATGGTGACGATGAGTATCCAACCATATGCGGAACCGGTACCGAGGACTATTTCTGCGGATCCTATAACTTTGAAAACAGGAAAACCAACCAGTATCAGGAGTTTACCACTCCGTATGCCGGATTGCCGCAGGTCATCCGTCCTGACGGAGTTTACCGTTCCCAAATGAGATTCGGTCTTTACAGATGGCATATTATGGACCCGATACGCTTTGAAAAGGATCTTAGGGTTACCATCCAGGCATTGGGTTGGAGATCAGGCAGAAGATACCTGCCTCTGCAGGATGACATTGCCTCTGTCGCTTACTGGTATCAAACCCTTCCCACCGCTGAATTTCCTCCACTTCCGGATCGCGACTATTTAGAGGTGATTTAGTCTGATCATTTCGAAGTATATGTCACATTGGCTACCGGAACACAGTTAACTTGTGGAGCCGGCTGATCAATACGGCGAATGTTTGGACCGGACCTTGTGTTCAGCCCTAACATTCGCCGCTGTTTTATGTACCGGATACTATATCACCTTGACAAGCTCCCGTATTGATTTCCTGGGTTTTTTCTCAGGATTCTCATCGGCATAGCCTATTGGAACCAATATGGGTATTTCCAAATCGGAATCAATCTCCAGTATTTCTCTTACAGCATCTCTCTCAAACCATCCAACCCAGCAGGTTCCCAAACCTTCATTGGTAGCCGCTAACACCATATGATCAACAGCAATGGCTGTATCAAAAGCTCTTCCGGCTTCACAGCAGGCCACCATAATAACCGGGGCATCATATAAAAAGTCCTGGTGGCATGCCCGCCGTACGATCTCATGCCTGGTTTGTTCATCCTTAACAAACATAAATTTGTACGGCTGGCGGTTGTTTCCCGAAGGAGCAAGACTTAATGCTTTATAGAGCTTTTCAAGCTTCTCTTCAGGAATGGGATCCCTTTTATACTTTCTTATGGCCCGTCTTTTACATATCACTTCCATAAAATCCATAACTATCATCCTTTCTGAATTATCTGTGTTAACTGACTCACTCGGCCCATTTCATGCTGCGCTGTACAGCCTTTTTCCACCTTCTGTATTTATTAGCCCTCTCTTCAGCACTCATATTCGGGCTAAAGACTTTCTCCTCCTGACACAGTTTTTTAAGCTCCTCCCTGTCCTTCCAGACACCCGCACCTAAACCAGCCAAAAAAGCGGCTCCCTGGGCAGTAACTTCAATATTTCGCGGCCTGACAACAGGAACTCCCAGCATATCAGCCTGAAACTGCATAAGAAAATTGTTTGCACATGCTCCTCCGTCTACTTTCAGAGTCTTTAACGGTATGCCCGAGTCCTGCTGCATGGCATCGATAACATCCCGGGTCTGATAGGCTATAGATTCTAAAGTTGCCCTTACTATATGAGCGCGGTTTACGCCCCGGGTTATCCCAACAATAGTACCTCTGGCATACATATCCCAATAAGGGGCACCCAAACCAGTAAAGGCGGGTACTACATAAACTCCGTTGGAATCCTGTACACTAAAAGCAAGTTCTTCACTCTGTGCAGCATTATCGATCAGTTTCAGCTCATCCCTTAACCACTGGACAGCCGCACCTGTAACAAATATGCTGCCTTCCATAGCATATTCAATCGTACCGTCAATCCCCCATGCAATGGTTGTCAACAGGTTGTTACGTGAAGTAATTGCCTCTTTTCCGGTACTCATTAAAATAAAACAACCGGTACCGTATGTATTCTTAACCATTCCCTTCTCATAGCATGCCTGTCCAAACAGTGCCGCCTGCTGATCCCCCGCAACCCCTGTTATAGGGATCTCCCTTCCAAGAAGCCGTGTATCGGTAACACCAAAAAACCCACTGGAATCCTTAACTTCCGGCAGTATACACCTAGGAATATTCAGCTCCTTAAGAAGCTCCTCATCCCAGCACAGCTCCTTTATGTTATACAACATGGTTCTTGACGCATTTGTATAGTCAGTGGCATGGACCTTGCCGCCGGTAAATTTCCAAATTAGCCATGTATCCATAGTCCCCGCGATTAGATCGCCTTTTTCGGCCATTTCCTTAACTCCTTCAACATTTTCCAGTATCCAGGAAATCTTTGTAGCCGAAAAATATGCATCTATCACCAGCCCTGTCTTTTCCCGTATTTTATTTTCAAGGCCCCTTTGCTTCAATTCTTCGCATAAACCCGCCGTTCTCCTGCACTGCCAAACTATGGCATTAGATACAGGTTTCCCGGTATGGCGGTTCCACACCATTACCGTCTCTCTTTGATTTGTTATTCCTAAAGCCGCAACATTATCTATTTCTATACCGCTTATTTTTAGGGCCTTATTGAGTACATCCAGCTGACATTCCCATATTTCTTCAGGATCATGTTCAATCCACCCCGGCCGCGGGTAAATCTGTCTGAACTCCCTTCCTGCCTGAGCAACGATCCTGCCCTGCTCATCAAATATTAAGGCTCTACAGCTGGTTGTCCCCTGATCCAGTGCAATAACATACTTTTGTTCCATACCCGTCCCCCCTGTTATATTAACTCCCACAGCTCCTTTTTGCTGGTTGAGACTGCCAGAGCCCCTGCGCTTAATGCATTGATTATATCCTGCTTGCTGGTAATCATCCCACCAGCAATTATGGGCTGATGAATTTTCTGCTTCAGTTCTCTGATAGCTTTAGGTATAATCCCCGGCATTACCTCTATAAAATCCGGGTTATAGCTTTTTACAATATTGATTCCGCTTTCAAAGGAAAGGGAATCGACCAAAAACAACCGCTGAACGGTTATAAGCCCTACTTCTTTGCCGTATTTCAACAGATTGTTTCTGGTTGACAGAATGCCATCAGGATTTATTCTGTATCTCACGTAATCAATTGCTGCTTGATTTTTGCCAAGTCCCTCTATCAAATCCACATGAACAAAAACCTTTTTCCCCTTATCCTTTAATCTTTTTACGATATCTTCTATTTCTAAGATATTACTGGATAGCAAAAAAACAACACTGACCTTTGAGTCTGTAACCTCTTCAAAGAGTTCTGTATGTGACAAAGCAGCAATAATAGGGTTTTCCTCAAGGCAATGGATAATATCGTTCATTATTTATTAATTCTCCTTTTATAAAATGAAAAAGATGTGAAAAGTTTATAGCTTATGAGTAAGATACCACTTTATAAAATTATATCAAAAACGGTTCCTGTCCACAACACTAATCATTTAGATGAACAAATAATATTAATGCTGATAAAAATTGACTTTAAAGAATAGTATGAAGAATATTATTTCAATCACTTGAGTTACAAGGTGGCTTCCATAATATTTTTCATATTTTATCAGTTTAATGCTGCAGAATACTATTCCAATCACTGATGTTCCAAGGCTAAGAACCTGTAGTACTCGCTCCGGGGCGTTCATCAAACTACCTTCGCTCAAACAAGTGATTCGGCTTATCCCTCCGCTGCGTTAACAGGCTCTAAGCCTTTCCTATCCAATATGTATCATATGCTTGAAAGGATTACAATAACAAAAAACTATATGGTCTGGCAAATAATATCACCAAGCCATATAGTTTTTGACTGGCAGCTCCTAGGGGAATCGAACCCCTGTTTCCGCCGTGAGAGGGCGGCGTCCTAGGCCACTAGACGAAGGAGCCATATAAATGGCTGCGGAACTAGGATTCGAACCTAGACACTATGATCCAGAGTCATATGTGCTACCGTTACACCATTCCGCAGCGCATAATTGAATCCGACTTTGCAGATTTGATTATACCACAAAGAGTTAAAATGTCAAGAAATTATTTTCATTTCTTTTAAATTTATAATTCGTGTATAATTTAAATATATTTATTGTTTATAGGAGTGCAAGCCCTCATTACTGAGGGCTTGCACTCCTCCCATGATGCCGTCTCTCTACGATTTTACTACCCGCCTCTCAGCAGGTGGGTGACCTATTGTCTGCCTCTGCCTTCCATTCAGGATGGCCTGGCATCAAACAGACAAACTCGGTCTCCCGTATACATTCTGTGGGTTAAAACCAATAGAGAATCTCGAACATCCCAGGAAAAATATTGTCATTCCTAATTACTATCGCACCTATATAATAATATAAATAATGCACGTTTTCAATACGTAATATTATCCAAATACCAAAAAAAATAGTTGCTTAAGCCGCCCATAACCTGCATTAGCTCAACAATACTGGCTTTTTCATGATTTCATTATGCATTTGCCCGGTTCATTAATATATTATATGTTCCGTTAAATAAGCTTAGGCTGTACAGCCCTGTGTTTCCATGCACTGCACCTTTCGCAATAATATAGATGTACACATAGATAATCACCTATTATTATATTATTATCCAGGTCATTATAAAAACTCTCTATATCCATATATGAGCTGTAAGGTCCCTTAATATCTTCAATCCTGCCTTCTTCGCTCATCCGGGTTCCGCATTTGTCACAAAATTCATATACAGATGTCATACCGTTACATAAAGGACATACATAATCCATATGCACTTCCTCATGTTTGGTCAATTCCGGTTAATACTTCATCAAATATAACACACCGTCCGTTGTTCCAGTGTATACATCCATCACAGCTTACCATCTCATCTGCCTGGCCAACATTTTCGCTTAATGCAGCCATTCGGGAGCGGTATTCCGGACATACCGCGGCTACATACCTTTTCTGCTCCATGCTTGGTGATTCATTATATTCCATTACAATAATCCTCCCTTAAATTCAACTTCACTTTTATTATCTCTCCTTAGTATGAGAATATTCAAATATATTATCCTTCATACCAGCCAATCAGGCCATCTTTTCCTCCCTTGGATATTCAGGCGCCTTGGCCCATTTGCCACACCGTCCGCCCCAATACGCCACCGTATTCCCATCGGCCATCAGCTGGATTATTTCACAGAAATTTGAACAACCGTTACATTCAAAACTTCTGGATTTTAGCTCCTGCTTTAATATCAGGTCAAATCCTCTGAATTTGCTTATATTGTTACGAGCATATCTTTTAGAGAGTATAGCCGCACCAAGCGCTCCCATCACATCATAGTATTCAGGAACAATAACCGGATATCCCAGCGCCTCCTCAAAAGCTTTCCTGATTCCTACATTGGCCGCAACTCCACCTTGAAAGACTACTTTTGGCAGGATCTCCTTTCCTTTACCCACATTATTTAAATAATTCCTCACAAGTGCCTCGCACAAACCTCTTACTATATCCTCACAGCTGCAACCCATTTGCTGTTTATGAATCATATCCGACTCGGCAAATACAGCGCACCGTCCCGCTATCCTGACAGGCGACTTGGAATTAAGGGCCAGTTCTCCAAACTTTTCAATAGGTATATTAAGCCGCGCAGCCTGCCGATCAAGAAATGAACCGGTACCGGCTGCACAAACCGTATTCATTGCAAAGTCCGAGACAACTCCATCCCTTAAAAGGATTATCTTTGAATCCTGTCCACCCACTTCAATAATAGTTTTGGCATCCGGTTCAAAAGTCAGTACAGCAATTCCATGAGCGGTAATCTCGTTTTTGACAACATCAGCTCCAAGAACAGCTGCACCTAACTGACGGCCGCTGCCCGTCGCTCCAACCCCTTTTATTTCAACACTCCTGGGCATACGTAAAGCTATATGTCCCATAGCCTCCTTAAGAATTTGAATGGGTTTACCCTCAGTCCGCATATATATTTTCTCTAACACATTATTCTGATCGTCTATTACAACCACATTTATACTAACCGAACCAACATCAACGCCCAGATAAACTTCTCTTCTTTTCATCTGTTTGATTCCTCCTTTGCTCCAGTAAATCGACGAAGGCTTCAAGCCGTGTAAAATATCCTGCCTCTCCCGTCATCTCATCTACCACTAACGTCATTATAGGGACTCCATAATCTTCATACACTCTTGGAAGTATGCTTTCCGCCACAATCTCAGGCATACAGCCAAAAGGCATGATCTGGATAATTCCGTCCAGATTCATTTCAGAAAAATGGATTGAATTGGCTATGGTCTGCCAGGCGTGCCCGCCTATACACAAGTTCAGGTAAGGCGCCGACTTTTTTAATATCCTCTTATGATTCATCCTATGTTTTATATCAAGGGAAAGATGGATCTTAACCCATTCATGCAGGGTAAGGCTTCTATAGACTTCAACACCAAGCTGCCCCAGCTTTTTTTCTATGTTCAGATTAACATATGGCTCAATAAGAGTGTATATCTCTCCTACTAAACCCACCTTTAGCGGAGACACATCGTTTTTTTCTTTTATTCCGTTAAGTATTATTTTGTACTTTTTAATAACATTGAGTATAGCTTTTGTACCATGGTGTTTTAATACTTCCCGTTCAAAACTGTACAGATGAGCATCTGTTTCACCCCTGTTTGCCTCCCTGGCACGTTTCTTTAACGCTATCTCCAGGAGTTCATCAGCTTCCTCAACAATATAAGAAGCCTTCCTAAACGTCCGGGCTATATCCACCCATGAATTGTTACCTGCAACCTTTTTTATACGCTGGATAAAATCCCTGTAGCCCGTATCGGGTGGATCAAATATGATTATATCAATGTCATAACCAAGATCCTTGAGTATCTCTTTCTGTACCACCCCATAGTAGCCAAACCTGCAGGGACCGCAGCTCCCGGAAAGCAGTACGGTATCCGCTCCTTTTTCTATACTTTCAATATAATTCCCAATGTTTATTTTTAACGGCAGACATGCCATCTCTGGCGACAGTCTTGTCCCTATTTCAAGTGTTTTTTTAGTTATCGGGGGTGGAATCACCACATCTATTCCAAGATCATCCAGCAGGCCTTTAGCCGCCAGATACACTTGTCCCATATGTGGAAAGGTTATTGTCATATGCTTTCCTCCATTCGATCATATCTATAAAAGCTTCCAGACGTGTATTAAATCCGGCATGCCCGGTATGTTCATCAACGGTTATCAGTGTACATGGAACTCTATACCGTCTTTGGTTATATCTATGAAGCAGTTCCAGAATAAAAGAATCAATTCCGCATGCAAAACTTGATAAAAAAATAAGCCCGTCCACCATGTTGTTTTCCAGCATGACCAGTCCGCTTCCCAGCAGCTTTTTGCCGTAACTCCAGAACAGCTTTTTCGGTAATCTGTTACATACCTCCTGTATCAGTGTATTTTCTATATTTTCCGGTACCATTACCCGGTAGCCCATATTTCTGAGCTTAGCTATAATTCGCATACTAACATACTGATCGTATAGCAGATAAGGATGACCTACCAGTCCAATTATCCCCTTAACATTATTAATCTCATGTCCCCCGCCCGTTTCAAGGATATCCAGTGGGGTTTCACCCTGTTTTAAAATAGTCTCATATTTCTTCTGGTTCATACGGGCTAATTTTAAGGATTGAACAGCCATAGACGTGCTGCCGGTCAGCTTTTTGCCAATATCAACAAAAGCCTTGTATGCATTTTTTATGTTACGGTGGGCATTATGATCCAACACTAATACATCCGGTAGTCCTTTTATCGAGCTTTTTATCATCTCCGGCAAACCTATAAACTTGGGACAGATAAATTCTCCGGGATTTATGCTTGTTAATCTGGGAATGAATACAGCATCTGCTTTATCCAAAAGATCCATAACATGACCGTGGAAAAGCTTGACGGGCAGACATGCATCATCCACACAGTTCATAACCCCGTTATTTAGAATAATTTTTGAAGTATTGCCGGATACAACCGTCTCGTATCCTAATTGTTCAAAAAAATGCTTCCACAGCGGATAATAGGTATAATACATCAGTGCCTTAGGAATACCGATTTTCAATACAGCTTCTCCTTTCTGACAGAAGTCTGGAAATACCCTCATATCCATATATTATTGACCAAATTTATCAGATTATAATGCTCAACACAGTAAAGGGTCAGCAATATGCACAAAAAAACAGTGTGCAAAAAAGGCAATTTATATGAATAAATGTAAAATATATGAAAAGTATTGCTTAAATATAAAAAATGTTATATACTGAAATAAAATAGATAAAGGGGGATGAGTTCTGTGAAAACCGTAAATATAAAGCTTTCATTGGCCGAAAATGTTAAGAAGTTCGTAAATATAGTCAACAAGTATCCATACGAGATAGACCTGCGTTCTGGCCGCCATGTAGTAGATGCAAAATCAATTTTGGGTATATTCAGTTTAGATTTAAGCAAGCCCATAACAGTTGAGATATATTCCGATGATTGTGATGACCTGCTTGAAGAAATACGTGAATACATAGTATAATGGCATTATTAATGTAATATAAAAAGAACACCTTTTAGGTGTTCTTTTTATAGCTTTTTTACTTTACCCGAGGTGAAGCTATGCCGGAACAAGTCATAAACGTAGCTGAGAACAAATTATCAATACTCTACTATATTGACCGCCTGGATATTCCGCTGACCAATACCCAGGTTACACAGTTTTTTTTGGAAAACAATATTATGAATTATTTTGATCTACAGCAGCTTCTGAGTCAGCTTGTATCCAGCGATCATCTCAGTTGTTTGGAAACCGGTCACAAATCCTTTTACAGCATTACAAAAAAAGGTGGGGAAACCTTACGGTTTTTCCGAAGTCATATCCCCCAGTGGCTGCGTCATGCTATTGATATATACGCTCAACAAAACCGCAGCAGGTTTAAAAGGGAGAACCAGATTACGGCTGAGTATAAGCGGATTTCCAGTAAAGAGTATCAGGTAATCTGCAAGGTTATGGAGAATGATATTGTCCTTATTGATTTAAGGCTGAGCGTAACTGACAGAAAACAGGCAAGAATTATCTGTAACAACTGGGATACCAAAGCTCCGGAGATATATAAATATATAATGCAGCAGCTGACTGTCTGAACCGGAACAGTCTTATTTGCTAGACTTTATTATCCCTTGGATTCCAGCGGGATGTTTCTTTTAATTTCATATAAAGTTCCTTCTCTTCGATGCTTATATCATCGGAAACAACGATCTTCACCCTTATATAAAGATCTCCTCTTTTCCCTCTTCTATCCTTGTAACCTTTGCCGGAAATCCTCAATTTTTTTCCTGTAGAACTCCCCGGCGGTATTTTTACTGACAGCTTCGTGCCGTCCAGAGACTGAACTGTGGCGGTTGTACCCAGCACTGCCTCCCACGGCAAAACGGGTATGTCCTGTATTATATCAAGACCCTGCAGTTCCTGTCCTTCCTCAGTCCTGATGCGAATGGTGACAAGCAAATCACCTCCGTTAATACCCTGTCCTTTCAGCCTTATTTTATCTCCATCAAGGACCCCTGCGGGAATCTTCATCCTGATCCTTTTCATGGAACCGTTACTTCCCTGTATTGTCAATATCCTGTCTCCACCATTGAAAGCCTGCTGTAATGCAACTTCTACACTTGTCTCCATATGCTGGCCCGTCTGAGCGGTTCTTGCATTTCTAAATCCGCCCGTAAAACTCCCAAAAGGACTACGGCGCCGGTTAAACCCTTTTAAAATACTGTTCAAATCCAGCCCATTTTCACCAAAAAGCATTTCAAAGAAATCGCTGAATTCGTCGGGCCCTGCGGTGTATGTTCTTCTTTGCCATCCGAACTGGGATGGATCAAAGTTAGTACCGTTTTGGAAATCATAATAACTGCCAAAAGTATCGTATTTTTTACGCTTTTCTTCGTCTCCCAATACCTGGTATGCCTCATTGATCTCCTTAAATTTTTGTTCAGCCTCTTTGTCCCCAGGATTTGCGTCGGGATGATATTGCTTAGCCAATCTTCGGTATGCTTTTTTTATCTCGTCCTGTGTCGCGTTCTTGGATACACCCAGTATCTTGTAGTAGTCCTTATACTCCATAGATAATCCTCCTTATAGGTAAACCCATTTCCACATTGACTTTCTCTGACCTTATTTTATCACCATATGTTCATATGTACAATACCAATTTCAATCGCTAACCTCGCTCCATCCACCATTGACTACCGACATTATTATAATGGATAGTGTCCGAAAAATTAAAAGCCCTGCTGCAGAAAGACAGGACTTTTTTTGCTCTTTTCTCAAACATGCTTGGACGCTGCCGGTAACGCTCAGGCCGTTTTCAACCTAACCCGGACCCAGCTCATACTGACCTCCAATTGAAGATGAATAAATTGCAAGGGTATAATGTATCCTTTTAATGGCAGCATTCATCTATGCTTAACATAAAAAACATAGTGGGCAGATCTTTCATATCTACCCACTATAAATAAACTATTCTATATGAGTTACATCATATCCTGCGTCATATATGACAGTTTTAAATGTATCATTATCTACATCATAGTCCAGTTCGACCACGGCAAGCTTTTCATCAAGATCCACCTTAGCTGATTTAACACCCGGTATTTCCTCAAGTGCCCGGGTAACCCTGTTTACACAGTGCTGACAGGACATACCGTCGATAAATATTTTTTTCTTCATCGCACTCATCCTTTTCTTTATATTTTTATATCAATGTTCCGGTTTAAACCTTCTCAATCTCAGGGCGTTTGTCAGTACCGATACCGAACTGAATGCCATGGCCCCGGCTGCTATCATAGGGTTCAGCAACGGGCCTCCAAACAGGTGAAGTAAACCTGCCGCAATAGGTATACCGGCGGAATTATAGGCAAAAGCCCAGAAAAGATTCTGCTTTATATTTCTTATAGTAGCTTTACTAAGCTGTATTGCTGTAGCTACATCCATAAGATCGTTTCTAATAAGCACAATGTCAGCCGATTCCATGGCCACATCGGTACCCGAACCAATGGCTATTCCTATATCCGCCTGTACCAGTGCAGGAGCATCGTTAATACCGTCTCCCACCATAGCAACTTTCTTACCCACTGCCTGAAGTTTTTTAACCTCAGCAGCTTTATCCTGGGGCAATACTTCGGCCAATACCCGGTCTATACCTACCTGCCTTGCTATAGCCTCGGCCGTTCGCTTGTTGTCGCCGGTGATCATGACAACTTGAATGCCCATTCTATGGAGTGTCTCTATAGCTCTTCTGCTGCTGGGTTTAATGACATCCGCTACTGCTATTATACCCGCCAGTTTTCCATCTATTGCAACAAACATTGGCGTCTTACCCTGCTCAGCCAATTCATCGGCTTCTTTTTGCAGTGAAATACTAATATCTCTGTCATCCATCAGCTTTTTGTTACCAAGCAGCATTTTCTTTCCCACTAACGTTACCTCAATACCATGTCCCGGTATGGCTTCAAAGTTCTCGGCTTTTATAAGTTCCAGATTTTTGTCCCTGGCACTGTTTACAATAGCTTCGCCTAAAGGATGTTCAGAGCCTGCCTCGGCAGACGCTGACAGCTGCAGGAGCTCATTCTGACTTAAATCATCATTCACAATGATATCAGTTACTCTTGGTTCCCCTTCCGTAATGGTTCCGGTTTTGTCGAATATAATAGTATCTATTTTGTGGGCAGTCTCCAGCGCCTCCCCACCCTTTATCAATACACCATGCTCCGCTCCCTTGCCCGTACCTACCACAATGGCTGTGGGAGTGGCAAGACCAAGAGCACACGGACATGCTATAACCAGCACCGATATAAATATTGTAAGAGAGAAAATTGCCGATTCACCGGATAACACCCAGGCTACAGCAGCGATAACAGCTATAGCAATAACTATCGGCACAAAATATCCGGATATAATATCCGCCATCTTTGCGATTGGCGCCTTTGAGCCCTGGGCATCTTCAACCAGCTTTATAATCTGAGCCAGCGTTGTATCCTTACCTACCCTGGTGGCTCTGAATTTGATGGTTCCGTTTTTGTTAATGGTTCCTCCGACAACCGCGCTGCCCGGATTTTTCTCTACAGGAATACTTTCACCCGTAAGCATGGATTCATCCACCGAAGTCCTGCCTTCGACTACCTCACCGTCCACCGGGATCTTATCACCGGGTCTGACAAGAAGTATATCTCCTACCTCAACCTCCTCAATGGGAATTGCCATTTCCTCACCGTCGTGAATAACTACAGCAGTTTTTGGCGAAAGACCCATCAGCTTTTTAATTGTTTCCGAAGTCTTGCCCTTTGATATGGATTCCAGATATTTCCCCATAAGTATTAAGGCAATGATAACACCGGCTGATTCAAAATACAGATTCATAGCATATTCGGTATTCCCGCGGGCAATCTGATATATTGCATATATCCCGTACAGGAATGCTGCACTCGTACCTATTGCTATCAAAGAATCCATGTTAGGAGCTCTTTTTAAAAGCCTGCCAAAACCTATTGTATAGAACCTATAACCCACCGCAATTATGGGAATTGTAAGCAACAGCTGAACTAATGCGAAGTTGAAAGGATTCGACCCGGGCATAATTATTTCCGGCAGCGGCAATCCCAGCATATGTCCCATAGCAATATAGAAAAGCGGTACAGCAAACACAATTGATGTTATAAATCTGATCCTTAAAGAATTGATCTCTTTCTGACGGTATTCTGTTTGACTGTCAATTCTTTCGTCCTCTTCAACCTCCAGAGCTTTATATCCTGCCTTTGATATGGCATCTTTTATTATCGATATCCTTACTTTTGAAGGTTCATATATAATTCTGGCTTTTTCGGTAGCCAGATTAACGTTTACCTCATTTATTCCCGGCAACTTAGTTATTGCCCTTTCAACAGCCCTTGCACAGGCTGCACAGGTCATTCCCGATATTGGAATGGTTATCTCCCTTACAGCCATGCTTTCTTCTTGCTGTACACCGTAACCTGCTTTTTTTACGGCTTCTTTTATCTGATCGGCATCTGTCCTGCCTTCATCAAACTCTACCGAAAGTTTCTCCGTTGCAAGGTTAACAGAAGCAGATTGAACTCCCTCCAGCCTGCTGACACTCCTCTCTACTGCCCTTGCACAGGACGCACATGTCATTCCTGTAATATTAAAAGTCTCCCTGGCCACATTATTCACCACCTTTTTTGTTTAGTTCTTGTCCTGGCAGAGTTAACTTGTACTTATATTATTCAAACACTTTAAATGCATCTACATATAGTTATTACCCTAAAAGACATGTTTTGTATCATTAACATGTGCATCCTCGAAAAAGTTTATATATTTGTAATACTTGTCCCTGGCATGTCATATACAATAACAAACATAGGTCATACTACTATTTGTGTATATCAGCTTCACTGCTCAGAAGCCAGCTGTTTTACCTTCAAAATTCTAAGCCTGTTTATAGCCGCCCCAATCTCCTGTGGCCGGGGCTGTGCATAATCACCTGTATGAAAATCTTTATATGGTGATATAATATCTAAACCTTTCTCTTGTATATCCCTGTGTACCTTTTGGACTATTTCCCTTAAAGTTACATTATCCCCCATATAATTTTCCATAGCATAACGGATTATATCCCCGATTGCACGGGTCTGATTCACATCCACCAGCTGTTCTACGTCATCCAGCATTAAATTGGTATACCCATACTGTATACTGTCCAGACCCCGGGACTTAATCTTTTGTCTGCGCCCTTCAATCCTGAGACTCTGCGGTATTGGACAGCGGTGTGTAATTCGTATTGGAAGACCAACTGCCTCGTTCCGTCTGTTGGTAGCATATTCATCCGCAATTTCTCTTGCCCTTTTTGTAACATCCCTTGGTATATACCGTTCCATCATAATAACCCGGTGTGCAATATCAAAATAATCTCCAGAACCGCCAATCACAATAATTGTTGAAACTCCATGCTGCTCATAGAGTGCCTCCACCCGGTCAATAAACGGGGTTATAGGCTCTGAATCCTTATGAACCAGTGCCTGCATCCGTGCATCGCGGATCATAAAATTGGTGGCGCTGGTATCCTCATCAATGAGCAGCAGCGAAGTTCCTATCTCCAGGGCTTCCATAATGTTGGCAGCCTGTGAGGTACTGCCGCTTGCATTGTCGGTGGAAAAAGCCCGGGTGGATCCGTTGCCCGGCAAATCACTGATGAAGGAGCTTATATCCACCTTTTCCACCCTTCTGCCATCCTCAGCCCTTATCTTGACTGCATCTTCCACAGTTACCACCAGTTCACGCCCGTCTCCAGGAATATGATCGTATACTCCCCTCTCAATGGCGCGGAGCAGGGTGGATTTTCCATGATAGCCTCCACCTACAATAAGGGTTATTCCTTTGGGGATTCCCATCCCCTTTACTTTACCAGCGTGAGGAAGCTCCACCACAACTTCCAGTTCAGGAGGTGATTTAAATGGAACGGCATCCCGTTCCAGCGGCCGATCGTCAACACCGCTGCGCCTTGGAAGTATGGAACCGTTAGCTACAAATGCAACCAGCCCCATTTCCTCCAGCTTTTTTCGGAGTACCCATTGATCTTCAGCCAGATTAACCTGTTTCAACAGATCCTGGCTGTTGAGATTTTTATATATCAAAGCGTTTTCAATCACATTGGGTAACTCATTGAAAAACATGTCAATAGCCTGTTCCGCAAGTACTCTTCTTCCCTGTGCTGGAAGTCCCATGCTTAAACGCGCCTCCACAGCCTCTGGATTTATCAGCACCGATGTCCGGTTCAGCATCTGCTGGCCAAATGATATGACCGTTATCTGACCGCTTTTGCCGGTTCCACGATTTCCTTTTACTATACGGGCAATGCTTTTTGCAATCTGGCGTGTTAAAAAATCCTCCAAACCCTTTCGTCTGGCCCCCGATGAGTAAAGTTCTGCCCTAAAACCGGCAACTTTTTGGGGTACTATAACACGGATCCGTGACGGGGCAGCGAAGGGATCTCCCTGCACGTGATCGATATATAACGTAAAATTACCAAAATCATAGGCACCCTGTATATCTTTGTATGCTTTGTAACCTCTTCCGTCGATTCTCCGAAGGGTATTCGACAGTTGCGCCTTGTTTTGCATTAATCATTGTCACCCCTTTATGTCAATGACCTCAACATTGGCAACTGCTTCTTTTATAAGCTCCTCACCTTCTACCAGTGTTTCAGCTTCCCTGATCCTGTCCAGTCTGGGTTTGGTAAGAGGGTGCTTTGGTACAAATATCGTACAGCAGTCTTCATAGGGAAGGATAGATGTTTCGTAGGTATCGATCTCCTTAGCTATATCAATTATTTCAATCTTATCCATCCCTATCAGAGGTCTTAATATAGGCATAGATACAGCGTCATCGGTAACAATTAAACTTTCGAGAGTCTGGCTGGCTACCTGACCTAAGCTTTCACCGGTTATCAATACACTTGCCCCTTCTTTTCCGGCAATAATCTCCCCGATCTTCATCATAAATCTTCTCATAAGCAGTGTAAGCATGTTATCGGGACACTTTTGGTATAGTTCCTGTTGAATCCTTGTAAACGGCACAACGTACAGTCTTATCGGACCGCAATACCTGGTAAGGATCCTGCACAGTTCAATCACTTTCTCCTTTGAACGATCGCTGGTATAGGGAAAGCTGTGAAAATGAACTGCCGTAAGTTTAACTCCTCTCTTGGATATCATCCATCCGGCCACCGGACTGTCTATGCCACCTGAAAGCATCAGCGCCGCTTTCCCGTTTGTCCCGACCGGCATGCCTCCTGCCCCGGATATAATCCGGTGATATACATATGCCCATTCCCTTATCTCAATGTTAATGGTGACCATAGGCTGATGAACATCAACCTTAATCCCTGAGAAATTTTTCAATAGATGAGCTCCAATAACACGGCTCAGCTCCATTGAGTTTAAAGGAAAGCTTTTATCCGATCTTCTGGATTCCACTTTAAAGGTTAATTCGTTAAAATCTCCCTGAGCCTCCATAGCCTCTTTAAGCTGAAGTTCTGCCGCCTTCCGGATAGCATCCATACTCTTTTCGACCTTTAAAGCCGGACTAAAGGATATAATACCGAATATCCTGGAAACTGCATCGTATATCCGGGGATCATCCCCCAGATTCTCTATATAATATCTTCCCTGAGCCTTTATAACCTTAACATCCCCGTATGCTTCCAGCGCCTTTTCTATATTAGAAAGAAGCACCCTTTCAAAATAGGGACGGTTCAATCCTTTAAGATGTATTTCTCCATATCGCAGCAATAGTACCTTTTCCATTACCCTACCTCCTTGTAAAACCCTCCAGTTCTCTGACACATTTTTCTATCAAATCAACTGCCCTGTATATTTCATCCTCTGTATTCATATATGACAGGCTAATCCTAATGGCGCTTTGGGCTATCTCCTTTCCCAGCCCTGTCGCTTCAAAAACCGGACTTACATTCCCTCTTCTGGATGAACATGCGGAACCCGTACCAACGTATACCCCTTTATCCTCCAGTGCATGGAGCATTACCTCACCCCTGACAGGGGGAAAGCTGACGTTTAGTATATGGGGAGCCCCATGCTGTGGTTCAGGTCCATTAATGACCATTTCGGACACTCTTTCCTTTAAGCCGGCTACCAGAATTCCTTTTAACAAATATAGATATTTTTTGTCCACATCATTCTCAATCCATCGTACCGCTTCACCAAAACCAACTATCCCCGGTACGTTCTCCGTTCCGCTCCGTACCCCTCCTTCCTGTCCGCCGCCCCAATGGACAGGATGCACTTTTATTCCCTTTCTTATATACAGCGCGCCTACTCCTTTCGGAGCATGGATTTTATGACCGCTGACCGATAAAATATCAATACCCCAGCTTTCCGGTTTTAAATCTATTTTTCCAAATGACTGGATTGCATCCACATGAAAAACCGGTGTCATCCCTTTCCCCTTAATTAGCCTGCCAATATCTTTAACAGGTTGAATGGAACCTATCTCATTATTCACATGCATGATGCTGATCAACACCGTATCCGGACGGACAGCATTGGCAACATCATCAGGATCCACAATTCCCTGCCTATCTGCCGGTATATAGGTAACCTCCCAGCCTTCCTTTTCCAGGTATTTGAAAGTATTTAACACAGAAGGATGTTCTATTTGTGTGGTTATACAGTGTTTTCCCCTATTTTTCCTGGCCAATGCCGTTCCAATGATAGCCAGATTGTTGGCTTCAGTACCACCGGAAGTAAAAAAAATACCGTCAGCGTTTACTCCCAGTGCCATAGCCAGTTCTTCCCTGGCAGCTTTTAACTTTTTTTCGGCATTTAACCCTAATCTATGCAAAGAGGATGGATTTCCATAGTCATTTACCATACATTCCATTACTGTCTTTGCTATATCAGGATGAACAGGTGTAGTAGCTGCATTATCCAGATAAATCTCTTTTTCCATACACGATATCCTCCCTTTCCTAATTAAAAACCGGATTATTCCTTATTTTACCCCTTTACTATGGTTCTTACAATATAAAGTATTTACGCATTCATCTACACACTTATATCAAAGAAACAATCTAAAATATACTGTAATCTTCAATTTGTTCCCGGACATCAAAAAGACCCCTTTTCAGGGGTCTAAGTTTTTTTACTGGATCTTTATATTCCGGGGATTATATATTTTAAACAGCTCCAGCATTTTCTGACTTGGTTCAAATACCAGCATGGATTTCGCACCGTCCTGGGTAAAAACACCATAGTAAAGCCCCCCACCCCGGTTGAGAAAATAATTATAGCGTTTCTGAATACCTTTATGGTTGAGCATCCGCTGAAAACCTTCATCACTTATAGGAGCTACCACTTCAAAATCCTTTACATTCATAGATAACAATCTTTTTCTCTTGCTGTTGTTTATAATCTTTGCTATATCTAAAACCCCGTTGGTGAATGTATAGTCATATTCAATACGCTGGTTGTTTTTCAAAACATAGAACCCATACGCAAGCCCACCTGATACCAGCATCACTATTATGGTCATAAAGTTTATTTGGCCGGCAGCTATTTGATAGAATATTGAATTAAAACCCCACACGGCCAATAATGCAAAAAATACCATTGCTATATAGCACAAAGCATATATAATTGAGTTTAATCCCATTTTGACTCTGCTTACAGACTCTTCATGAAAATGATCCCTGCCATGAAAGTGATCCATATTATTAAGCCCCCTCTTGATTTATTATCAGTGCTTTAGAAATAATTGTAACATGATTTTGCCCATATTAAAACCCCTTATTCATAAAATCCGGACATACCGCCATATTTTTACTGAATAATATTTTGCAGAATATAATTCCAACCATTGGAGCTCCAAGGCTGGAAATAAGTAAAACTTACTCTTGGGTCATCATCAAACTTGCTTCGCTCAAACAGTGATTCGAACTTATCCCGCGCTGCGTTAACAGGCTCTAAGCTTTTCCGCAAGGTGACTTCCATTATATTCTGCAAATATAAGAAACCCTAAAATTTCTATATAGTCACCATTGCTTTTTTATGCAAAGATAGAAGGATTTTTGGATAAATTTGCGAATAGTAATTAGTGATAGGAGGGAGATCGTATATGATATGCTCGTCCTGCGGGACAAAAAACAACTATTACCACCGTTACTGTTACTACTGCGGCAATAAACTCCCATACCAGCCGGAATCCACCGAATTTGAGGATGCAGATAAAACGGAAATGGCATGGGATGGTATGGATGATATACTCTTTTCGTCTGAACAGGAATCAGAACTTGACTATACAGAGCAAATACCCCTTCGCCGCTATCGAAAATCCAAAACCTCATCGCGAAACCTAAAGAGGTTGGTAACTGTTTGTGTCAGCATTATCCTGTTGGCCATATTAGGTGTAGGTGTATATATTACACTTGATCAATTGTCGAAATATTCAAAAAAAACTCATGTGTCAAGCCCGAAAATAACAGCATCCTCATTTGTTGAAACTGCGGTTATAGATGGAAAACCGGTGCACAGGATAATTATTAACACAAGCAATGGAGAAAGAGTTGAAATACTGGGAGAAACTTATGATGTAACCGATGGCAAAGTGGAAGTGGTATACGATGATGCATTTCTGTACTCATCTTTTTCAGAAATCAACCAAGATGAACAGGTAAAGGTTACCCTTGACGCCACCATCTATAAGGAAGGCCTTTCACCGGTTAAGGAAAGGGTAGAATTCGTACTTGATGCTCCCTTATCCCCTTTAACTATGGTGCATCCTTCAACGGATGAAGTGTTTATTGAAGGTGAAACCTGCCGTATTGTATTTAAGGTGGAACCGGGTTCTCAAGTGTTCATAAATGATGACAATTACAGCGATTTGGTTGACAGTGAAGGCCTGTTCGAAAAGGAATTCCCCGTACCTGATGACCCTGAAAATGTATTCGAGATACGGGTGGCAACCAGAAACTATGTTGAAAACATACGTAAATTAGTTTTAAAACGGCAACAGCTGGAAATCCCATTGGACATAGATCAAACCGGCCCAATAGAAGTTTCCGGCCAATGGGCTAAAATTACCGGTACCACCGATCCCCAGGCTACCCTTGAAGTAGATCTTGAAACCAGAGCCGAACCTGAAGTTGACCCCGAAACAGGTAATTTTACCATCTATGTCAAAGCTTCATACCCCGGATATACTCCATGTACCATAACAGCCCGCCTGGAAGGAAAAGAGGATTCTGTTACACAAGTTATAATCGAACGGCCCGTTACTGAAGCAGAATACACCAGCCGGGCCTGGGCCGTGGACTATAACCAGCTTAGAAATAATCCGGATCTGCATAATGGCAGAACGTTCGTATTTAAAGGAACCGTTGAGGATATCCAGTCAATGGGTGACAAGAACCGGTTTACTCTTGATATCTCAGACGATCCCCAGTCCCCACAGCTGGTCTCCGTTGAATACTGGGGCAATGTTTCCATACAAACCGGAGCAAGACTCAGAGTTTTCGGCAACCGCTGGGGCAACTATGAGGAAAAACCCAGATTTCTCGCAAAGTTTATATATGATAATTAATCATATTTCACAGAACCGGGACATCCGTCTCGGTTCTTTATTTATCATATATCAAACCAATACTAATTCTGCAGCGGCTGCAGTGTTACGGGCAGTGTGAATTCCTTGCCTTCTCTCCATATCTTTACTTTTACCACATCCCCAACTTTTTGTTTTTCAATTAAATCCTTCAGCGTCTGAAAATCCTTTGTCTCTTTTTCATTAAAACCAATAATTACATCACCCGGTTGTATACCGGCTTTGGCTGCAGCTCCATTCTGGGCAATGGCAATCACCAGTATACCCTGTGGATATCCAAGCTTCTCAGCATCCTCCTTAGTTATCTCCTGACCGCGAATCCCAAGACCCGGTTTGTCATCCTCCCTTACCACAACGCCTTTTTCAATCAACTCTTCCACAATGGGTAAAAACTCATTAGTGGGTATGGCAAAACCAAGACCTTCGGTACCGCTGCCCTTTAGCGTATTCATGCCAATGACTTCCCCGTTAGCATTTACCAGAGCACCTCCACTGTTGCCACGGTTTATGGCCGCATCGGTCTGGATGAGTTTTAACGGCTTTTCATCAACCACAAGGGTACGATTGATAGCACTGATAACCCCTACGGTGATAGTGCCAGCCAGATCATGACCAAGGGGGTTTCCAATTGCAACCGCAAGCTCCCCGGGGCGCACTTTGTCGGAATCTCCAAGTTTAGCTACGGTAAACTCCGCCTCTACAGCTTCAACATCCTTCTTATCTACTTTTACCACCGCCACGTCGCTGTTGGCGTCCGCTCCAACGAGCTGGGCTTTAACCTGCTTTTCACCCTGAAAGACCACAAATATTTCCTTTGCTCCCTGAACAACATGGGCATTTGTAACAATATGCCCTTCTTCACTTATAATGATCCCTGAACCGTAACCTTCCTGCTCCTCCATGTAGTAATCACCAAAAAACCAGTCGCGGTAAGTAACAATGCTCTTGTTTGTTATACCCACAACAGCAGGACCAACCTTTTCTGCTATGTCAACGACAGGATTGTCGGTTGTAATGAACAGATCACCTTTTGCACCAAGTTCAGGAACAATACCTTTATTGCTGTCATCAGCCTGCTGTTGTTTCTGCTGCTCCTCCTGACCGGGACTCATAGCAGTATTCTTTGAATGCTCATTTATAAAAGGTGATATATAATACATTCCGATAGCACCTATCAATGCAAAAACAATAGCAACTGCTATATATTTCCACACTCTGCCTTTTCGTTCGTACTGCTGTTCATCAAATTCATAAAATTCTCTCACGATTTTGCACCTCCGTTAATATTTTTGTTCCTAATTTATTATAAACATGTTTTTTTAATAAAATATGAACGGGCTGTAAATTTTTATCGATTTCTTTCCGGCCTTCTGGCTGATTTTAATGAAAAAATAAAGGCAGTACCCTCACCAAGCCTGCTATTAACCCATATATTCTGTTCATGCTGTTCAATTATCTTTTTAACAATGGACAAACCCAAACCTCTGCCCTCATTTTTGCTGCTTCTTGACTTATCTACCTGATAGAAGCGCTCCCAGATATGCACGATATCCTCTTTGGGAATACCGGGTCCTCTGTCCTGTATTTTTATATAGGCTTTATCCCTGCGTTTCCAGGTCCTGATAGTTAATTTTCCGTTCTCTCGGTTATACTTTATGGCATTATCAATGAGATTTAGAACCACCTGCTGAATTCTGTCCACATCAGCTTCTACCCAACAATATTCGTCTTCAAAATCCACTTCAACATCTATATTTTTTTGGTTTATCCTCTCTTCATAGGAAATAATCGAACGCCTGATCTGTTCATTAATATCGAACACAACCATATTAAGCGAGAATTGTCCTGATTCAATCTGTGAAAGGTCTAAAAGCTCATCTATCAGCTTGCTCAGCCTTTGAGCTTCGGACAGGCTTATCTTTAAGTATTTATCCCTTTCGTCCGGTTTTATTGTATTATCCAATACCCCCTGAACATACCCCATAATCGATGTAAGAGGTGACCTTAATTCATGGGATACATTGGCTACAAAGCTCCTGCGCATCTCCTCCAGCTTTTCAAGGGAATCCGCCATGGCATTAAAATTTACCGCCAGCTGCCCCGTTTCATCTTTTGTCTGAACCTTAACCCTGCGGCTAAAATTGCCCTGAGCAAATTCCCGTGAAATCTCATTCATTTGTATCAACGGTTTTGATATTCTTCGGGATGTCCAGTATAAAAATAAAACCGAGAGTCCCGCCGATATAAAAGCCGCCCACCAGATGTTCCTGTAGATATCATTCAGGGTACTCTTAATTCCCTGTACCGGTGAGTGAAGAAATATTGCACCCATAATCTTGTTTCTTATCCTCAAGGGAACTCCTACGGTTAGAACAGGAACGTTGAACCGTCCGCCAAAACGTCCGGTCTTTGTGATAATATTACCTTTTAATACCTGTATAAATTCATCCTCTGTAAGCTTCTGTTCTTCCCATCTTTCCTGATCTTCCCCTGATGAGCTGTAGGCAATCCAAATATACCCCAGCCCGTCACTTACCCACACGGTTGTGTTTAAGAAACGGTCAATTGTTGAGAAATAACTGTACAATGTCTCCTGATTCAATATTCCCATACTGTACATTTCAATATATGGATTAAGTGCTTTGCCCTCTCTTATCAACTCCTGAGCTTTTTTATCAAAGGTATAGTCCATGAAAAATGTAGATAACAACAGGCCAAGTATAACCAGGGTAACCAGTATTATCACAAAGTATGTCACCATCAAACGCATGAATAAAGATCGAAACATCTAATTCACCTCAAATTTATATCCTACTCCCCACACCGTCTTTATACTCCATGAATCATCAGGATCAGTAAATTTCTCCCTAAGTCTTTTGACATGTACATCAACTGTCCGTGTATCTCCGTAAAAGTCGTAACCCCATACCTGATCCAGTAATTGCTCCCGTGTAAAAACTTTGTTCGGATGAGAAGCCAGAAAATAGAGTAATTCCAACTCTTTCGGGGGCATTTCTATCGTTTCACCGTGATATTCCACAGTGTAGTTGCCAATATTAACTGTTAAATTAGGATATGAAACGATTTTTTCCCTTATACCTGGTGCGTTTGAGCGTCGAAGGACCGCTTTTACCCTGGCAACCAATTCTTTCGGGTCAAAGGGTTTCACTATATAGTCATCGGCCCCCAGCTCCAGACCAAGTACCTTATCAAAAGTTTCTCCTTTAGCGGTAAGCATAATTATAGGGACATCACTTACCTTTCTTATCTCTTTACAAACGTCCCAGCCATCCATACCAGGAAGCATAATGTCAAGTATTACCAGATTAGGAGGATTGCTTTTAAACGACTCAACACAGGATACCCCATCCAGATAATGTTCAACGCGATAACCTTCGCTTTCAAGATATAATCTTATCAATTGCGCTATATTCGGATCATCATCAACTACCATTATTCTATGATTCTGAGTTTTCATATCCAATATCTTCCCTTCATCAAAGTCTCTATTTAAATTATATACACAAAACCTAATTATGAAAAGAACCCTGAACTACCATTTTAGCCATAGAGCCGTCTGTACTCAATTATCATTTCACAAACGCTCCCGGACATAATCGCAATATTCTATAAAATATTATAACATCTGCACAATAATAAGAAGGATTTTCCTGTTTTATGTAGAAATATATTCCAAGTAACCGTAATATGTTACATATTTATACATAAAGCAACAAATAAAGCTAAAATGATACCTGCAAAGAAAGGAGGGAGGCAAGGGAAAGTCAAATTATATATAAATATGATCCCTTGCCGGAACCATCGTGGCACAAAAAACAACAAACACTCCAAAACCGGTCAGAAAACAGTTTCGTTTTAACAGTATCAGCGTAAAGCTGATAGCAGCCTTTTTGGTGATGATTATCCCCATATCTCTCCTGGGTTATTATTCTCATCAAAAAGCAGAAGCTGCTATTAAAAACCTTACCGAGCACTCAACAATTCAAACAATGGAAAAAATGTCTCAGTATCTTAGCCTCATTTTTTCCAATATTGAAAATATATCATTGCAAATATTCAGAAACCAGGATGTTCAGGATTTTGTATCGCAATATGCTACTTTAGAACGGCATGAATTGGTAAAATTATGGGATGATGTAAAGAGTTATTTAAACGGCTTTACATTGTCCGATCACCAATTCATAGCCAATATAGTACTGTTAATTGACCAGGATCATACAATCAGCCTTGGCGGAAGTATGGCTACCTTTAAGCTGGATTTCGGGAAGATTAAAGAATCCGACTGGTACAAAGCCGCTATTGAATCTGACGGAAGACTCATTTGGGTAGGCGAACACCCGGAACTGGATGAAGCATATTCCACCGGAAACCAGTTTTCCTTTTCATGTATTCGTGCCATCAAAAACCTCACTACAGCCCAGCTCGCCGGTGTCTTGATCATAGATATAAAATACCCGCCTATCTTTGAGCTGGTTAAAAATGTACAACTAACCGAAAACAGCGAAATCCATCTGATCGGACCGGATGGTTATACTATTAGCTCTATATCTGCCAACGATATGAATACCCAGGCTGGAAATGCAGAACAAAATAGTGACGACACGGATACCGACGGTACTGACACAGAACAAAATGGTGAAGATGCAGAACAAAATGATGACAACACTGAGCAAAATACAGGTATTACACAAGAGAGCTTTTTCCAGATAATTGAAAGTTCAAAGGAGCCCAGCGGGACTCATCAGGTAACCCATAACGGTGAAGAATGCACTATGATATACTTCAAAGTAGGTAATACGGGTTACACCATATTGGGTTTAATCCCGAATTCGGAACTTTTTGCAGCCACAAAGGATATTGCCAGTTTAACATTGGGTCTGGTTATACTAGCCTCTTTTGTTGCCCTGTTCCTGGGCTTGTATATGTCCAGCAGTATGGGACGTACAATCAATCGAATCATTGGCGCTGCCGAACAGGCCGCTATGGGTGATTTGACCGTTAATCCGGTGTCCAGGCGCAAAGATGAGCTTGGGATACTGACAAAGAGTATAAATGGAATGATAGGAAACATGCGCCAGCTTATTAACCAGGCTGCCTCGTTAGCACAAAAAGTTGCTGAATCCGCATCAGTTGTCGCATCTACATCCCAGCAGGTAACGGCTTCTTCACAGGAAATTTCCCGGGCAATACAGGAGATTTCCCATGGAGCGGCCGAACAGGCTGCGGATGCAGAACAAGGTGTCCAGAAAATGGATCTGTTGGCTGCAAAGATCAACGAAGTAACGAATAACGCAAAAGAAATTGACAACCTGTCAAAACAGACCATGAACCTGGCACAACAAGGACTAAGTTCTATAGACGAACTGGATCAGGCAACAAGCGAGACAACCAGTATAACTGAAGGAATCATATCGGATATAAACTTACTGGAACAGCATTCCCAATCCATTGGTAAAATCACCAGGGTTATTGATAACATCGCGGATCAAACCAATCTTCTTGCACTCAATGCCGCAATTGAAGCTGCAAGGGCAGGTGAAATGGGAAGAGGATTTGCAGTAGTAGCCAATGAAGTACGTAAACTGGCTGAGCAATCCATGGCTGCCACCAGAGAGATTACATCAATCATAAAAACAACTCAGGAGCAGACTGCCCAGATGGTTAAGCGGGCCCAAACCGCTGAAGAGATAGTACAATCTCAAAATAAAGCAGTAGCTGCAACAATTGCAGCTTTCAGACAGATAGCCGAATCAACCGAGGCACTGACCAAACGCGTCCAGTACATTATTAACGGCGTCATGGAAATGGAAGATGATAAAAACCAGACCGTCCTGGCTATGCAGAACATTTCGGCTGTCTCGGAGGAATCAGCTGCTTCCACACAAGAGGTAACAGCTTCCACCGAAGAACAGCTTTCAGGTATAGAACATCTTGCTTCTTTTGCTGAAGAGCTGAACAACCTTGCCGATGAACTGATGCAGGCTATCAACAGGTTTAAAGTAGAGTAGAAAATAAAAAGAAAAGAAAAAGCAGGGGTGAATTTAACACCCCTGCTTTTTTGTATTATCCGTGATCTACTTATTGTCCACAGAACCCAGGGCAACCATAATCGGAGCCACAATACTGACCATGCCAAGCATGGTAAACACTGCCTTCCAGACCTGCGGGTTAAAATACCTGAACATTTGGCCCTGTATCAATATAAAAATCAATATAAAATTTGGCAGATGCCCAAGTATCCCCACCATAAAACCTCTGTACAGCTGTCTCCTGTTGTTTTTTGAACCATATGTTTTACCGTATTCAAACAAAAAAACATAATATGGTATCACTAAAAATAATGAGACAAGCCATACCGGAAAAGGTACGGGGATACCAATTCTCCTAATTAAACCTGCCAGTGAGAATAGAACAAATACTATTAAGCCACTTGCTGTCAGAAATACAAAATCCAGCAGGGCAAGCCTCATTCCCTCAATAAAGAAATTGTCTGTCTTAGGCAGGAATCTTTCAAGTAAATTCATACCGCCTTTCCCCTCAACTAAGTTCACGCTGGATCTCGGCAATCTTTAAATAGTTGTCCTTCAATGAATGATAGAGATCTTTATATACCAGATAATACCTGTCATATACCTTTACATTCTCTTCTATTGGATGCTGAACACCCACCGTCTTTATAGCAGTTTCGCACGCTTCTGCAACGCTGCTGTATACCCCTGCTCCTACACCGGCTAATAATGCGGCACCCATTGCAGGTCCTTCAGTAGTATTTATAGTGGTTATGGAAATGTTGAACACATCCGCCTGCATCTGACGCCATAGTTTACTCTTGCCTCCACCGCCTGAAGCGCGGACTTCAGAAACCGGAACCCCCATGGATTTTATAATTTCCAGACAATCCCGCAGGCTGTAAGATACCCCTTCCATAACAGCACGAATCATCTCATTTCTGCCATGTTTTGCTGATATACCAAAGAAAACGCCTTTTGCATACGGATCAAGATGTGGAGTCCGTTCACCCATCATGTAGGGTAAGTAGATAAGACCTTCGCATCCAGGTACCGCCTTTTCAGCCTGTGCATCCATCAGGACGTAAGGATCTATATCAAGGAACCTGGCAAGTTCACATTCTGCGCCGCCAAAGTTATTACGCATCCATTGTAATGAAAGCCCGGCTCCCTGTGTTACTCCCATAACATGCCAGGTATTGGGTACTGCATGACAGAAAGTATGTACCCTCCCCAAAGGATCTATGCTGACTTGATCCATGTGAGCAAAAACGACACCTGAGGTACCTATGGTCGAAGAGATCACCCCAGGTTTTACTATCCCGTTACCAACAGCGCCGGCAGCCTGATCTCCGCCACCACCTGCAACCGGTGTACCCGGCAATAAACCGGTCATCCGGGCGGCCTGTTCAGTCACCTTACCGCTGATTTCCTGGGACTCATAAACCTCAGGCATCCATTCACGTTCTATTCCCAGTTTGTCCAAAATCTCATAACTCCACCTTCGCTTTGGCACATCAAGGAACTGCATACCGCTCGCATCAGATACCTCGGTTGCGTATTCCCCTGTTAATCTGTATCGTATATAATCCTTAGGCAGCAGTATTTTGTTAATTTTTTCAAAATATTCCGGCTGGTGATTTTTTACCCACATAACTTTGGAGGCGGTGAATCCTGTCAGTGCAGGATTTGCAGTAATTTCAATAAGCCTGTCCCTTCCAATGATCTCGGTAATTTGATCGCATTCTTCCTGAGTACGTTGATCGCACCAAATTATAGAAGAACGAATAACGTTTCCATCCTTGTCCAGCAACACCATTCCATGCATCTGACCGGACAAGCCTATGCCCTTTATATCGGCAGGATTGATACCGCTCTTTGACAGTACCTGCCGGATAGTATCCACAGTAGCTTTCCACCAATCCTCAGGGTCCTGCTCAGCCCAGCCGATTTGAGGCTGATAAAGGGGATATTCTCCTATTGCGCTGGCTACCGTGTTCCCATGCTCATTAAAAAGCACGGTTTTTGTACCCGAAGTTCCAATATCAATTCCAAGCAGATAAGCCATTGTAACCCCCCTGTTCCAATTTTCACTATATTATTTCATTATATATATAATCACATTATGCTCTAGGATTATATTCTACACTCAATGTTATTTTCCTTCATACCTTCTAAGTTTTGCTATTTCATTTTCCGTTATAACATATATACCGTTTTCCATAAGCATGTGCGCGGTAACTCCGTTTCCTTCAGTAAGCCTGCCTGAAAAGGAGCCGTCATAGACATAACCTTTACCGCAAGAAGGGCTTCTTGATTTAAGAATAGCCTGCTTAATGCCAACGTCTCTGCAAAACCTTAGAGTTTCCACGGCACCCTTTACAAAGTTTGAGGTTACATCCTTCCCATTCCGCATTATCACAGCAGCTCTGCCGTTCAGTACATCCTGCGCAGTGCCTCCCTTTATCTCAGCGGGTGTTCTGGGGGTCGGCAGACCTCCTAACTGTTCAGGACATACCGGAATGGCTTTTCCCTGCTTTACAAGTTCAACTATTTCGGGTACAACATTGTTACCACCGTTATATTTACAGTTAATCCCCGCTAAACAAGCACTTACCAGTATCATAAAACCTCCTTATTTCAGTTCAACTACCGTAACGCCGCTTTCACCTTCGCCGTATTTACCCAACCGGAATCTTTTTACATGAGGATGCTGTTGCAAATACTGGTGTATTCCATCTCTCAGCACACCGGTACCCTTGCCGTGAATAATGGTCACTGTCTTTAGCCCTGACAAAAACGCGTCGTCCAGATATTTGTCAACATTCAGTAATGCTTCCTCCACCGTCTGTCCACGCAAATCAATCTCTGTAGTAATATTTTCCAACCTGGGTGACGGCTTTTTCCCTGAAGTGCCGGTTCTTTTTGGACCATCATCCTCTTCCGTTCTTCTTAAATCCGTCAGTTTTACTTCTACCTTCATGATTCCAATCTGAATCATGACATCTCCATTTTCGTTGGGAAGTGTCAAAACCTGACCTTTCTGGCCAAGAGTATTCACATACACCGTTTCTCCCAAGCGGATATCTGTTGGTGTTATATGGCTGACCCCGGCAGACTTTGACTGATGGGAAAGCTGTGCGTCCAGCTCATCCAGGCTCTGCTTCAGTCTTTTTCTTTGCATTTCTATTGCCCTGTTTCGTTCCTTTTCGGCATTCTCCTGTGCTAACCTGTTCAATTCTCTTATTATTTCATCAGCTTCTTCTTTAGCGTGTCTTAAAATCCTCCTTGCCTCTTCTCTTGCCCTTCGAAGCACCCGGTCCCGATCCGCTTCCAGACGTTCCTCCTTTTCCATCAATTCCTTCCGCAATTTTTCTATGTCCTCCAGATGCCTCTTCGCCTTTTGCCGATCCTCCCTGGCTTTTATTTGATTGTATTGCATGTCAGAAAGCAGGTCTTCAAACCGAATGTCCTCCTGACTTAGGAATTCCCTGGCTTTTTCAATAAGATCACCTTTAAGGCCGAGTCTTCTTGAAATCTCGAAAGCATTGCTTCTTCCAGGCACACCTATGAGAAGGCGGAAGGTGGGTTCCAAAGAATCCACATCAAATTCCATAGAGGCATTTTCCATCCCATCCTGAGTTAATGCAAATATCTTAAGCTGACTGTAGTGGGTTGTAGCAATAGTTCTGGCTCCCAAACGATGTAAATGAGCCAATATTGCCATAGCCAAAGCCGCTCCTTCGGTAGGATCGGTCCCTGCGCCCAGCTCATCAAGCAATACAAGGGAGCCCTCATCAACATTATTTATAATTGATACGATATTAACCATATGGGATGAAAATGTACTAAGATTTTGTTCTATGCTCTGTTCATCACCAATATCGGCAAACACCTGGTTAAATACGCCCATCTCCGTGCCCGGATCTGCCGGAATACACAGACCTGCCTGGGTCATCAGGGCAAAAAGCCCGGCTGTTTTTAGAGTCACCGTTTTCCCACCGGTATTAGGCCCGGTAATCACAAGGGTGTTGAATTTGTACCCCAGATTGATAGTTATAGGTACTACATCCTGGGGTTGAATAAGAGGATGCCTGCCGTTGACTATTGAGATTTTAGGTTCATCAACCAGCCTGGGAGCCATCCCATCCATTGAACGTCCTAACTTGCCCTTGGCAAAGATAAAGTCCAGCTTAACAAGAATTTCAAAGGAACTGGCAATATTTTCTCTTTCTTCCCGTACCTTTTCCGACAGTTCAGCCAGAATCCTCTCAATCTCTCTTTTTTCCTTTAATGACCATTCTCTTAATTCATTGTTAGCCTGTACCACCGACATAGGCTCGATAAACAATGTGGCACCGCTGGCCGATTGATCATGGACCAGACCCGGTACATTAGAACGGTGTTCCTGTTTAACAGGAACCACATACCTGTCACCTCTGATAGTGATTATAGGTTCCTGAAGATATTTCTGGTAATGAGGCGAATGGATAATATTATTTAAAAGATCCTTTATACTATTCTGGATACGCAATATATTGCGGCGGATACTGTTGAGCGCCGGACTGGCATTATCAGAAATGATTCCATCGGGCTCTATACACCGGAATATTTCGTCCCTTAATTCATCATGTGGGTTAAGCAGGGATACCAAATAATAAATATTTGGAACCTGCAGATTATATCGCTGGTCCCGATCCATAATAATATCCTTAAGCTGCTTGCACATCCCAAGAACGTGCCCTATCTCAAGCAGTTCGGATGCGCTTAAGCTTGCTCCTATACCAACTCTTTTCAGAGAATGGCGTATATCGGGAAATTCTCCTACCGGCGATGAACCATAGCTGGAGATTACAGTTATTGCTTCGGTTGCTTCGGTCAGGCGTTTTATAACCGTATCTCTATTTGTGACAGGTTTTAGATTTCCTGCCATCTCCGCTCCCGCAGCTGAAACAGTATGATCAACAAGCATCTTTATTATCTTATCATATTCAAGTACTCGTAAAGTTCTATCGTTCACTTCTGTTCCCTCATTTAACTGGTTTTTTCTATTATACCATGTTTCTTATTATATTGATATTCTACTTTGGTACACAATGAAAAAAGCAGCCTGACGGCCGCTTTGAGGGGTTATATGTGAATAAAAGGTATAACATCAGCGCTGTGCTCTTCGTGATACATCATACACATTGGATGGCACAGAAGAATCATCGTCTTCATCTAAAAGAGAATGCACCACATTCAACTCTCTCTGTAGTTTATCAACCTTTTCCCTGAGTTTGATTACCTCATCAGCTAAATTAATAGCGGTCAGCATTACTGCCATGGAGGAGCTAAGGTTTGGCTGTCGCGATTCAACCTCTTCAAGTTTGTTGTTGACATAAATAGCTACCCTGTGGATATATTCCTGCGACTCCACACTTTTTATTGTATACTCCCGCCCACCAATCTTTACCACGGTTATAGTTTTTTGCACCATGGCTCACATCTCCTATCACAGCTTATGCTTAACCCTATTATATAACAGCTGCCATATTTATACAAGCATTTTGTCGAATTTTTGTGGTTTTAGCTATAAAATTTTGTTTTGTACCCGTTTGGTAAACTCGGCCTGCAGTCTGGGAGCCTCCTGGTCATCCTTAACCGCCTTAATGGCGCGGGCTAATGCTTTAGCATAGATATCCAGTACTATCCTTCCCTTTTCCTCAGTGGCATAACTGGCATTACCCACCACGTTTTCCGGGTAATCGGCATACCACCACAGCGCATTATGAACACCGTTTTTCCACAGATGTTCAAAGCGTTTCAATGGCTTAACCATCTGCTCCGGAGCATATTCCAGTTTTACCTTGCCAGGACAGCAGGCCATAAAAAGCGAGGTCTCTCTTTCACATGCATGGCCGCCAAAATCCGTTTCCCATAAACTGTCGATTTTTCTGCGTTCCTCGTCGGTAAGAGCTTCACCAACATTGGTATAATAAAATATATAATCTGTAGGTTCATCCAACCGGCTCATGGCAAAGTAATCCAGCATATGATTGTTGCCTCCATGACCGTTTACAACAAGAATTTTTTTGAATCCGTTGGCAGCAATGGACTTTAAAAGCAGTCCAAAAGCTTCTATGGCAAAAGCCTGGGGATAATTGACCGTACCGGTAAAACAGGCAGCTTCGTGCACCTGCATCATGAAATAGGGGGGGAAAACAACCGCCGGTTCAATCTCGGCAGCCTTGCACGCTACTGTATGACTTATGATCATATCGCATCCAAAAGGCAGGTGTTCCCCATGCCGTTCCAGGGATCCGGTGGGCACAATACAAAGACCCGTTTCCTGGACAGCCTTCCTAAAATCCTTTGGCACCATGTGTTCCCAGCGCATAAACCATCCCTCCAAAACACATTTTTATTTCCATGGCATTATGCTAAGCAAACGCTTGAATATGCCTATAGTTACTTATCTTAGTTTTGCACCTAAGGTTTTCTCCAGCCCTTTTACAATGCTGTCATGCAGAGCATTAACCTCTTCATCGGTCAATGTCCTGTCAGCGGCACGGTAGCTTAACGCGTATGCCATACTCTTATAACCCTCAGGTATTTGACTTCCGGCATATACATCAAAAAGCTCGACCTTTTCAAGCAGCTCTCCGCCAAACTCCCATATGCAGCGTTCCACCTGTCCGGCCAGAGTGTCTTTGCTGACCACCAGCGCCAGATCCCTGGTAACAGCGGGATATTTGGGAAGAGGTCTGTATCTTCGCTGATCCTTCGCCATATCCAGCAGTATGTCGAGATCCAGTTCCGCCATAATAACTCTTTCTTCAAGCTGATAATTTTCAGCTACCTTAGGATGTATCTCTCCAATAATGCCCGCTTCAGCTGAACCAAGCTTCAAAATAGCCGTTCTGCCAGGATGGAATGTGGGATGAACACGAGGTACAAATTCGGCTCCATTTAAAAGGCCCAGGAATTTCAATAGTATCTCGATCTTGCCTTTTAAATCATAGTAATCCATACCGGGACCATATTCACCTATGGTTAAAATGCTCTTCTCTTCAGGAAGTTCATTCAGCGGCAGAGATTTAGGCAAAAATGCCGTCCCAATCTCAAATACCTGGCATAACGGGAGCCCTCTGTTCCTGTTTCGCGACAACACCTCCAGAATGCTGGGAATTTGTGTGGTACGCATAATACTCTGATCCTCTCCCAGAGGGTTTGCAATTCTTACGGTCTTTGGTATATCCTGTGGATCGGTAATACCGATGGTTTCATAAACCCTCGGACTCGTAAAGGAATAGGTAACAACCTCATACAGTCCGGATCCAACCAAAACATCCTTGACCATATCTATTAGTTTTTGTTTTCTTGTCCTTCTGCCTCTGCTGACAGTCCCTTCCATCAGAGTCATGGGAATTTTATCATAACCGTATATTCGTGCTACCTCTTCGGCTATATCAGCAACCCCTTCAACATCCTGTCTGAAAGAGGGAATTACAAGTTCCAAATTATCTCCCTTAATCTCTACCTTAAATTCCAACTTTTTCAATATATTTCCCATAATTTCCGGAGATAGATCCAAGCCAAGAAGTTCATTAATCCTTTTCCAGGAAACTTCCAACACTCTGTCATCCAGCGAGCCATTACATACATCTATTACACCCTCAACCACAGTTCCGGCATCCAGCTCTTCGATTAACTGTGCAGCACGGTCTATAGCAGCTCTTGCATTGTTAATATCAAGACCCTTTTCAAATCTGCTGGACGACTCGCTTCTAAGCCCCAGTGTTTTTGCTGTCATACGTATACTGCCTCTGTCAAAAGTAGCGCTTTCCAGTAAAACATTCCGGGTGTCATCACTTATCTCAGTATTAGCTCCCCCCATCACCCCGGCCAGACCTATGGCTTTTTCGGTATCGGCGATAACCAGCATGTTATCATTCAACAGCCTTTCTTTGTCATCCAGAGTAACCAGCTTTTCACCATCATAAGCTCTCCGTACCACGATGGTTTTTCCGGTCAGTTTATCCAAATCAAAAGCATGCATCGGCTGGCCCATCTCCAGCATAACATAGTTTGTTATGTCTACAATGTTGTTAATGGGACGAATGCCTGCAGCCGATAACCTCTGCTGCATCCAACGGGGGGATGGAGCAATTTTTACATCTTTTACAACCCTGGCACAGTATCTGGGGCACAGATCCGGATCTTTGACCTTAACAGCAGCTTCGGTATTGACATCCCCTACACCCGCCTTTACTTCTATCTTCGGCAGTCTGAAACTGCTGTCAAGTGTAACGGCAGCTTCCCTTGCAATGCCTATCACGCTTAAGCAGTCAGGGCGGTTGGAGGTAATTTCAAACTCTATTATATCGTCATCCAATCCCAACGCTTCTCTTATATCCATACCCAGCGGGTACTCTTCCTTCAAAACCAGAATACCGTCTATTTCGGCTCCCGGATAATCTTCATCAGTAAGGCCCAGCTCCTCTCCTGAACACAGCATTCCCCAGGATTCCACTCCCCGTATCTTGCTTCTGTTAATTTTATGTCCCCCGGGCAATGTTGCACCATCCAGAGCCACCGGAACAAGCTGTCCTGCTTCTACATTAGGAGCACCGGTCACAATTCTGTACTGTCGTGTACCTGTATCAACATTGCACACCACCAGTTTATCTGCATTAGGATGGGGCTCAATGGTCAATATCTTTCCAACCACTACATTTTCTATACCCTCTCCCTTCCTGTGTATCCCTTCAACATTTGATCCGGTCATGGTCATACGATGCGCCAGTTCTTCAGCAGATACATCAATATCTACATATTCTTTAAGCCATTTCAGCGGTACCAGCATAATATACTCCTCCTTTAAAACTGATCCAGGAAACGTATGTCGTTTTCAAACAAAAGTCTAATGTCATCAATTCCATATTTGAGATTGGTTATACGATCAAGACCCATTCCGAAAGCAAAACCGCTGTATTTTTCAGGGTCGATGCCTCCATACATCAGTACCTTTGGATGTACCATCCCGGCTCCCAGTATCTCTATCCAGCCTGTATAAGAACATACCCGGCATCCAGCTCCGTCACAAGTTGTGCAGCTTACATCCATCTCGGCACTGGGCTCGGTAAATGGAAAATGGTGAGGTCTGAACTGAGTCCTGGTCCGGTGTCCAAACATCTCTTTTGCAAACACATCCAAAGTGCCTTTTAAGTCTCCCATGGTTATGTTTTTATCTATTACCAGTCCCTCCACCTGATGGAAAATAGGAGAATGGGTAGCGTCCACCGCATCGGAACGGTAAACCCTGCCCGGTACAATTATCTTTATGGGCGGGTCCTGCTTTTCCATTACCCGTATCTGGGTAGGTGAAGTATGAGTGCGCAGCAGTATATTTTCGGTTATATAAAATGTGTCCTGGGTATCGCGGGCAGGATGATTCTTAGGTATATTAAGAGCTTCAAAGTTGTAATAATCCAGTTCAACCTCCGGCCCTTCGGCAATCTCGAAACCCAAGCCCAGAAAAATATCTTTGATCTCGTTGAGAACGATGCTCAAAGGATGAAGCTTTCCACGATGATACGTTTTACCCGGCATAGTAACATCGATAGTCTCATCCTTCAGACGTTGATTAAGCGCTTCCTCCTCCAATAACTGTCTCTTGATTTCTATTCTTTCCTCCAGATAGGTTCTGATCTCGTTGGCCAACTGACCAATTTTTGGTCTCTCTTCCGGGGACAAATTCCCCATTCCTCTTAAAATTTGAGTCAGTTTACCCTTTTTACCCAAATATTCGATTCGAAAATTATTTAACCCATCCAGACTGTCTAATTTGTCCAGAACATCCTGGGCTTCTTTTCGGATTTGTTCCAACTTGGTTTGCATCCACCTGCTCTCCTTTCATCATACTCTTTTTTTGCTATTACATATCAAAAAAGCCTTCGCCCAAACATGGGACGAAGGCATAGTAAGCCGCGTGGTACCACCCAACTTCGTTTCAATATGAAACCTCGTTTAAAGATAACGGTTAACCCGGTAAGGCCTACTGCCATTTCAGCCTCCAGCTCAGGAGCGAACTTCTACCCATTCTTTACAGGAGCGCTCTCAGCCTGTGACGCTCCCTCTCTGGATAAAGAGTTGCAGGTATACTCCTCTCCGTCATTGCCTTTATCAATACGACATTATTAATTCCCGATAAAGCATATAAGCATTTATTGAACCCGTCTTTTCAAAGATTTTCCACGCAATGTCCGCCAACCTCACGAGTCCCATCTCCTTCTCCGGGTTTTATTATGGTAATTATACCATACCCGTTATGCGGATTCAAGGGAATTTCAGTGCATTCATCGGCTCTTGCGCACAACTTCATATATCAATATACCCGCAGCAACCGATGCATTCAGCGATTCAGCTTTGCCATATATTGGGATCTTTATGAGGCTGGACGCGCATTCACAGATTTCCTCCCGGACTCCCTTTGATTCGTTACCAATAACAAGAACGGTCTTTTTATAACCACCCGGCCATTCAAAAAGGCTGGACCCGTTCAAATGACTTACCAGTACATGAACACCCTGCTGTAACAGCTTATTAAGAAAGGCTGCACAATCATCCGTTTTGTAGACAGGTACACGAAATATGGAACCCATGGACGATCTTACCACTTTGGGGCTGTATGGGTCCGTACATCCTTTGGTTAAAACCACACCATCCCCTGCAGCAGCATCTACCGTTCTTATGATGGTACCCAGGTTCCCGGGATCTCTTATCTCGTCCAGAAGTGTCAGAAAATATGAGTCCGCATTCAACACATCATCCAAAGCATATTGCCTTTTGTTAATAACAGCCAGTATTCCCTGGGGAGTTTTGGCATCGCTCACATCATTAAACAGTTTTTCATTCAATATGAGCACCCTGAGTGTGTCAAGTTCTATACCGATCTCTTCCTTAAAATCTGTCCAGGGGAAGTTTTCCGACACCGCCAAAGCCCAAATATCTTCCCCGTTTAATAAGGCTTCTTTTACTATTTTAGGCCCCTCGGCCAAATACTGACCGTATAGATCTCTGTATTTCCTGTTATGTAACATTTTTAGCCGCTTGACAGAAGGGTTTCCCGGGCTGGTAATATATTCTTCCAAGAATTCTCACATCCCCTAATCTAAAGTCTTATTCTCCAGTCTTCTTATGTCACTATTCTTACCGATTACCACCAGTACATCATCCTGATTTATAACATCATCCCCTTTGGGGGATATCAAAATCTCATCATTATGCTTAATGGCCACGACATTCAGTCCGAACTCCCGCCGCATATCAAGCTGTCCGAGGGATTTCCCCACCCATTCCGGTATGGCAGTAAGTTCCACCAGACTATAATCAGATGCAAGCTCTATATAATCAAGTATATTATATGACGCCAGACTATGAGCCAATTTCATACCCATATCCCGCTCGGGAAATACCACCTTGTCAACGCCTATTTTATATAATACTTTTGCATGGAGATCATCATGTGCTTTCCCCACAATGAATCTGACACCCAGCTCCTTGCAAAGCAGCGTAGCCAGAATGCTTGACCGTATATCTGAACCGACAGTCACAACAACCGCATCAAAGTTTCGCAGACCCAGTGTTTTCAATGCTTCTTCGTCAGTAGCATCAGCTTCTACAGCATGGGTTACATAATCCGATATCTCCTGAACCTTATCCCCATCTTTATCAATAGCAAGAACATCATGCCCGAGGGAATAAAGGGTCTTTGCAACGCTTGAACCAAAACGGCCAATACCGATAACGGCAAACTGTTTCATTTTTTATACCTCCTCAACCGACCATCACTTTCTCTTCAGGATACTTAAGGATACCTTTATCCCTGGACAACCGCATTGCTAATGCGAGGGTAAGTGTAAGAGGCCCTACCCTGCCGGCAAACATGCTCAATATAATAAGAATTTTGCTGACAGAGCTCAATGCATTATTATAAAAAGTTGCCAACCCTACGGTACCAAGTGCCGATGCGGTCTCGTACAACAAATCAATCAGCGGATAGGATTCTATCAAAGATAAAATCATGCTAACCATAATAAAAATGGTAAGATTTATAGTAACTATAGCCAATGCCTTTCTTACAACGGTACCGGGAATTCTCCTGCCAAAAATTTCTGTATCCTGTTTTCCACGAATGATGCTGAATACTGTAAGCAAAAGTACGGTGACGGTGGTGGTCTTGATTCCACCGCCTGTGCTTGCAGATGAAGCTCCTATTAGCATCAGAATGGTGGACATAAACTTGGATGCGTCAGTAAGGGCAGCCTGATCGATGGTATTAAAGCCAGCTGTCCTGGTGGTCACAGATTGAAACAGCGCTCCCAGGAACTTACCCTTCCAGCTATAATTCCCTAACGTACCGGGATTGTTAAATTCAACAACTAAAAAGAACAGAGCACCCAGCCCAATTAAAGCTGTTGTAACACAAACAACCAGCTTGGTATGCAAGGACCATTTTCTAAAACGTCTGTTCCGGGAGATATCCAGTAAAACGGAAAACCCGAGTCCACCAAGGATGATTAAACTCATCAGAGCAAAGTTTATAATAAAATCATCGGTATGCTCAATAAAATTCTTATAGTCTCCCATGATGTCAAATCCGGCATTACAAAAAGCAGAAATAGCATGAAAAATACTGTAGTATATGCCTTTCACAAGTCCATACATGGGAATAAACCTTGTGGCAAGGACCATTGCACCAATGCCTTCAATAAGGAAGGTTATGCCAATAATACTTTTGGTTAAGCGCACAACCCCTTGCAGGTTAAACTCGTTAAGAGCTTCCTGAATCACCAGTCTCTCCCTTAAAGTTATTCTCTTCCCCAGGATAAGGAAAACCAAAGTAGCCATAGTCATAAATCCTAATCCGCCAATCTGGATTAGAGTAATTATGACCATCTGACCAAACAAGCTTAAATCCCTTCCTGTATCCACCACCACAAGTCCGGTAACGCATACCGCTGAAGTAGCTTCAAACACGGCATTGAGAAACCCTATGCTTTTCCCTGCACTTGATGCTATAGGAAGAGCGAGGAGTATAGCACCCACGATTATTATGGATGCAAAACCCAGGACCAATACCTGAGTAGGAATTAGCCTTATCCTCTTCTCTTTAGCCAGACCCAACAAAACTTTTGCCTCCGTAACTGTTTCATATATTTTCTTCACAAAAAGTCAAAGACCTCACATGAGGTCTTTTGATGATAGTTTTATGATTTATTATGCCTGCAACTTTTCCTTGGCTATGTCAACCAGTTGTGCAAAACCGGACTGGTCATTAACAGCCATATCAGCAAGTATTTTTCTATCAATCTGGATTCCCGCTAAACGCAATCCATTAATGAAACGGCTGTAGCTTAGACCATTCTGTCTGGCTGCCGCATTTATACGAGTAATCCATAGTTTGCGGAAATCTCTTTTCTTCAATTTTCTTCCGACATAGGCATACGCCAGTGATTTCATTACAGCCTGGTTGGCGGCTCTGAACTGTTTGCTTTTTGCGCCATAATATCCCTTAGCAAGTTTAAGAACTTTTTTATGTTTCTTTCTGGCGTTTAATGCATTTTTTACCCTTGCCATGATCCTACCTCCTTTAAGCCATGTTTATTTATACGGAATCAGCTTTTTGATATTCGCTGCATCTGCTGCGCTTACATATGCTTCTTTTCTTAACCCTCTTTTACGCTTTGAAGTCTTTTTAGTAAGCAGATGGCTTTTGTACGCCTTAGCCCTCTTAATTTTTCCGCTTTTGGTCAGTAAAAATCTCTTAGCTGCTCCACGGTGGGTCTTAATTTTTGGCATATATAATCCTCCTCTCATTACTCTAATCGCCTGGGGCTAATATCATAATCATATTCCATCCTTCCAGTCTGGGTTTTCGTTCTACAACCGCATTCACTGAAAGCATAGAAATGAATTTTTCCATAATTTCATAGCCAACTTCACTGTGGGACATTTCACGCCCTCTAAATCGAATAGATACCTTTACCTTATTGCCTGCTTTCAAAAACTTATCAGCATTTCTTGCCTTCACGCCCAAATCATGATCTTCAATGGAGGCAGACAATCGTACTTCTTTTACACTGATTATCTTCTGATTTTTTCGTGCTTCTTTTTCCTTTTTGCCCAACTCGAACATGTATTTCCCGTAGTCCATAATTTTGCACACAGGAGGCTTCGCTTTAGGAGCCACTTTAACCAAATCCAGCTGCCTCTCTTCTGCCAGTTCCAGAGCTTTCTCAATCGGCATAATACCCAGCTGCTCGCCATTTTCGCTGATAACCCTTACTTCCTTGTCCCTAATCTGTTCATTTACCATTAATTCTCTATTGCTGATAACAATTCACCCCCGGATTTAATAAAACAAAAGAGTGGGTGCAAACAACTACCCACTCTTTATTAATTTGACAACATTACGCCAACATACAATACAACGGACCATATTAACCTTCCTGGCTCTATCGCCGGAAGGTGAGAAGTGGATAGCTTCTTCTTGTTTGCTGAAATAGTTTATCACACCGCTTAATACTTTGTCAAATATTTTTATTGCAATTTTGAAGAAATTTGAATAAATCGCTTAATGTTCCTGAAGAATCTGTGAAGAATGTTATTTCAATCACTGGAGTTCAAGGTGATTTCCATAATATTCTTCATGCCCATAATATTCCTCAGGCATAAGATACGCTCAACCAGACAGAATATCATGAACAATGCTTATAACATATATCCGCTACATAGACTTGGTACGAATTTCATCTAGTATCTTATTCAGAAACTCATCCACCGGCATAGCACCAAGATCTCCTTTGCCGCGGGCACGGACGGCTACCGTTCCGTTTTCCATTTCTTTATCCCCCACTACCAGCATATAGGGAATCTTTTCGGTCTGTGCCTCCCTTATTTTATATCCTATCTTCTCATTTCTTAAATCGGTTTCCACCCTTATATCTGCATCACTAAACTTCTTCGCCAATTCCTGAGCGTAGGAATTGGTTCTGTCAGTTATGGTCAATATGCGAACCTGAACGGGAGCCAACCAGACAGGAAACGCCCCGGCAAAATGTTCAATCAGAATACCAATGAATCTCTCAATACTTCCATATACAACACGGTGGATCATAACCGGGCGGTGCTTCTCCCCATCCGAACCAATATAAGTCAGGTCAAACCTTTCGGGCATCTGAAAATCAAGCTGGATAGTTCCGCACTGCCAGGTTCTGCCCAGGCTGTCCTCCAGATGAAAATCAATTTTAGGTCCGTAAAAAGCGCCATCACCTTCATTGATCTTATAGTCAAGCCCTTTGGCTTTCAAGGCCTCTTCCAGGGCATTGGTAGCCATCTCCCAATCCTCGTCGGAACCCATTGAATTCTCCGGTCTGGTAGACAGTTCAACATGATATTTAAAACCAAATATGCTGTAGAAATAATCCACCAGATCAATAACACCCAGAATTTCATCGCCAATCTGCTCGGGCAGCATGAAAATATGTGCATCATCCTGGGTAAAATACCGTACACGCATCAGACCGTGCAGTACACCCGACAGCTCATGTCTGTGAACCAATCCCAGTTCGCCTACCCTGAGAGGCAGATCCCTGTAACTGTATATCCTGCGTTTGTACAGTATCATACTTCCCGGACAGTTCATAGGCTTAATGGCAAAATCTTCATCATCTATTTTTGTAAAATACATATTTTCCCTGTAATGATCCCAGTGTCCGGAACGAACCCATAGATCTCTATTCAATATAATCGGAGTTTTAATCTCCTGATATCCCCTCTTCACATGCTCCTTCCTCCAGAAGTCCACAAGCTGATTGAAGATAATCGTCCCTTTTGGATGGAAAAACGGGAATCCAGGTCCTTCTTCATGAAGGCTAAACAGATCAAGCTCCCGGCCAAGCTTCCTGTGATCCCTCTTTTTTGCTTCCTCCAGGCGTTGCAGGTGTTCATCCAACATGCTTTTCTTTGGAAAAGATACGCCGTATATACGCTGGAGCATCTTGTTCCTTTCATCTCCGCGCCAGTAGGCACCGGCTACGCTCAGCAGCTTAATGGCTTTTACCCGGCCCGTAGAAGGAATATGGGGCCCCGCACATAGATCCACAAAATCACCCTGCCTGTAAAAGGATATCACCGCATCATCAGGCAGCTCTTCAATAAGTTCCACCTTATAAGATTCGCCCTTCTCCTTCATAAGGGCAACGGCTTCTTCCCTTGGAAGTTCAAACCTTTCCAGTTGCAGGTCATCTTTAATAATTTTTTGCATCTCCTCTTCAATGGCCTGCAGATCTTCGGTGGAAAACGGCGTCTCAACATCAAAGTCGTAATAAAATCCGTTATCCACTGCAGGACCGATTGCCAGTTTGGCATCGGGAAACAACCTCTGTACCGCCTGTGCCAGGATATGTGATGAAGTATGCCAGAAGGCTTTTTTGCCCGGCTCGTCATCAAAAGCTAATATATTCAACTCACAATCTTCATTAATTTTATAGGAAAGGTCCACTGTCTTGCCGTTCACCTCAGCTGCCAGCGCTTGCCTATAGATTTTCGGACTTAAATCCTTTGCAATTTCATATACGTGTATCCCTTTAGGATACTGCTTTTTTGAACCATCCTTCAACACTACTTCCACCATCTATAACTCACCCTTTCTTTAAACATAATATTAGAGTTCGAACATAATTAAAAAACCTCCCGTCCGATAAAGGGACGAGAGGATACCCGCGGTTCCACCCTTATTGATCCTGGAAAGGATCCACCTCAAAGCAGCCGTTAACGGGGCTATCCACATGCTCAAAGGGTGGTCTTCAATCGGACCTAATGGGGAATGCTTCCAGCCCATGACATCCCCTCTCTGCCATCGGTTTCCGATCTACTCTTCCTTATCATTGCATGATACTATGATAATGGCTTTCAACACTAACTCTTTCATAAATATTATTAGTCATTATAACCTTGCATGTTTAAAAAGTCAATAGTAAGCAATCGGGGAATTTCAAAGTTTTTTTGAAATTCCCCGACATTGTTCATTAGACATTTTTTGCAATATTCATTCAACACTGTATATTTGCCAACGACCGGGATTCTTCCTTACGGTTCATAACTGACCTTGCCCCGGAAAACCTTATTTATTGTGTTTAAAAGTTCGGTATTTTTTATCTTTTCACAGTCGTGTATGGTGATCTTGCTGGGTGCAATAGTTATGAGCGAACTAATAAGAAGATCGTCATAGCTTATTTCCTTGTCCGATATCTCCTTTGCCAATTCCTTAAGAACATCATTATTTATAACCCTGTAGCTGTCATCAAGCAATACATACTTCCTGTCATCTTCAACAACTACATGTACCTCATTAACCTTTGGCTCCTGAATTTCAACAAAATATCTGAGAAGCTTTATAAACTCGTTATACTCCTTTTCAATCAAAAGCTCTTCTGCAATACCGCTTATCCCTTGCGTCAGATCTTTTGTAAAATCCTTAAGCCTGAATCGGATAAAACCATCTATAATCAACTCACTGTTGGTATCCAGATGTTCGATTATGCGTTCCCGTATCCTGGCACGCCAATTTTCCTTCAGGCTGCTTAACCGGCTGTCCCCGTCCTTTTTCCCCAATACAGTTGCCAATACCTCCCGGCAGATATGTTTCATATCCTCCTTTTCAAAATAAAAAAATTCATCCCGGACTATTCGCTCTATCATTGGCAGCTGCATATCATTCAGTATAAAATCGGTTATAATATCGGCAATATTTTGTTGAAGCTTTTCCCTTACCAAATTCCATGGCCCGCTATTATATGGGTTAAGCAATATATAATTTATGAACAGCAGATTACCCGCTTGCTTTTCCTCGATGATAAACCCTTCCGGCTTTGTCTCATCAATTTTCCTTAAAATTGATTTTTTAAGGCCAAGGTTATTTTCTTCAATACCAATAGAAAAAAAGCGCATTATATCACTCCCTTCTTCCATTTCCCTTGACCCAGTTTATTCTCATCAGCAAATTATGCTGATTACTGCTATACATTATATGCGCCAGTTTCTAAATAGTTGCTCCTGCAAGTAGTATTCCCAACAATACTTCAAAAGTAATGATGTATTAATTGGCTGTAGAGTGACACATTTACATTAAATCCATTTGATTTGCAATCAACCTGGTTTTCAGAACCGAAACAGTAAATTTCATTTATCCATTTATTAGCAATAAAAAAAGAAGAGAATATACTTTATCATATATCCTCTTCTTTTGGTTTCAGTTTATTCCACATTTTTTCAACCCTGTCCAATTTTTTTGAATATTTCAATCCTTTTTTTCAGATCCGGATATTTTGATACGGTATTAGGAGTAAATAAACCCTTTTCTATATCTTGTGTAGCTATCTTTTCATGACCTATCAAAGCCCATGTGGAATCCACAAGATTTGCAAACTCGGGATCTCTCAGCCGGCTGCAGACAAAAGACTGCCGGGGCGAGTTGATGTCTTCCCCGCTGATTTGGAAAAATCCATGTTTCTCACACAGTTCCTTTACCCGTTTCAGCTGTTCCATACTGTTTCGTGACGGCATATATGTTACAGCATGAAATCCCAGCTCCCCTATTACTTCAAACAACAAATCCAGATAATCATCCTCAAATTTTTGCTTTTTCTTATCGCCCGTTACCGAATCCTCCACATCGCCAAGGTATGCATAAGCGAGTATGGCTCCTATTTCATTGGACAGCTTGACCACTTCCTTTATATCGGGACACTCGGAAGTGGCATCAATATAGAACCGGGAGACCATATCGCTTTTCAAAACACCAAGCAAATCATACGCATAATACGGGTTTTCAGCATCCGAAAGATATCCGGCAATCCTCGGTTTTACATCCAGGCCAAGTTCATCTTTCAAAAAATTAAGCAACTTGCTGCCTTTTCCGAATTTCTCAATTAATTTAAGTGATAACGCATATAACAGATGCCGTTCGGTAATGCTTCCTCCTTCATGGCTTCTGGATATAGGAACAACATCATTGTCAAAAATGATTTGAATACCGTATGGTGCCATTATTCCATTAATCCGCTCAACCATAAGCCTGTTGCGTTTGTTTCGCTCCTCTACATATTTGACAAAAAAGCTGCTGACCTTATCGATCTGGGTATGAGGTATACCATGTATAGCCACATATGCAATTGTTTTCTGATCCGGGTTGTTAATCCTTCTGCCCTTCAAAGGTGTATCTGAAAAATCAGCCCGGCATTCCACTCCTATAGTTGTAGCTATCCCTACAATCTTTCCCGCTTCTATAAACTCTCTGGCACCGCTTATAGTATCATGATCCATGATACCTGCGGTTTTGAGCCCTGCCATATAGGCCATCCATATGGCTTTTGCCGGAGAATAAGGGGAAAAGGAATAGGTAGTGTGTATATGATTGTTCACATCGTTTCCCTGTACCGGCCTTTCAATCTCACCTGCATTCACCTTATCCATCAGCAATTTCAATGTCTTCAGCCTTGTGTCAATATCACCGTGATTTAACCGTTCCACCAATTGAGCCGTTTCAACATCCATAAATAAATACCCCCGTAAATCCCACATTCTAATTTGAATTATACTATATATAGTTGCTCCTATTCAACCGATAACACTATTCTGAATACGCAATATAGTTTTGAAGAATATAATTCCAATCACTGGAGCTCCAAGACTTTCATAATATTTTTCATACAATGCTCATTGGTAGCAGTATAACCGAGTACAGTGTATGTGCAGAATACTATGGAAATCACCTTGTGAAAAGGCTTAGAACCTGTTAACGAAGCGGAAGACAGCCGGAACCAATGTCTGAGCGTAAGCGAGTTTTGGTGGAGGCCTGGAGCGAGTGTTACAGGTTCTTGGCCTTGAACTTAAGTGATTGGAATAGTATTCTGCACACAATACTTATTTATAAAAGAATATTATTCCAGTCACTGGAACCCCAAGACCAAGGGCTTTTCCGAAAGGTGGCTGGAATAATATTCTGCAAAATAAAATACATCCCGCTATTAGTAGAGATACACAATTCCGCTTGGTTCCCTGTCTACCGGAATATCGGCTACCTTTTTTCCCAGCCTCCAGTCCACTACCGCTACAGTATCCTCTTTTGTATTTGTGACATATGCATACCTTTCTTCCCTATCCAGAGCTATACCGTGTGCCATACTGCCTACTTCAATGCTTTGTACAGCATTACCGGAAGCCAAACTTATCACTTCCATTCTTCCTGACTCAAAGGATATCACCAGCAGGTATTTACCATCACCGGCTTCAATAATTTGAAACGGTACATATCTTATGGGAATTTCTCTGTATATCCTATGTCCGTCCACGGACAATAATATAATCTTGCTGTTGGAATCTCCATTGTATAAATAACAGCCTATATATAAAATATCACCCTTACTGCTAAACTTCACCTGTGTTGGAAAGCCGTCTATTCTAGTTATATTTATAGTATCCAGCTTTCCGGTATCAATCAGCCACACGTCCTGGGAATTCATGTTGGCGACTGCCAGAATGGGGAGCTGTGGATGGCAATCAATACCCTGGGGCATTGAACCTGCCGGGATTTGGCCTATTAGCTTGAGATTTTTTTTATTCCCAACAATTGAAATGGAATCGGAATCTGCATTTGAAACAAAGATATTGTGGGTAAAGTTGCAGACAGCGACATATTTTGGATAACATCCCACCAGCAATATCTTTTCAATAGTTTTACTGTCCAGATTCAGACACGCCAGTGAATTATCATATAACTGAGTGATCAGAAGGTTTGAAGTACACCCCAGCCTGACCAGGTCACAGGGTCCCGTCCCTGAATCAAGCTGGATCCGGGATATCTCCTTTTTAAGCAGCGGATCTATAAAAGATATGCTGTTCCCGCCTGTGTTGGCAACAGCAATTTTATCCTTCCAAACCATACACAAAATACCCCCATAAGAGCTCTTTATCCAGAAGTGTTTAATTCATTATATGACTTCCTTCTGTAAAGGGTACTAATGGGGGTTGGAAATCAGATTATTTTATATTTGAGGATACAGAATCCTGTCCAATAACTGCTTACTATTAAGGAACAAACCTCTTTTTTTCGCCTCTTTCAAAAGACAGATATATACTCCCTTTCCTAAAACCACTTTATCCTTCATTCTACAGGACATATTAGTTTTTTTCCAGTTCAACAGTGCAATATGGATAAGATCCAACAGCACATCATCCGTGTTGTCAGCAATAATTTTTTCTTTCATTACACCATCAACCCTTTTAAACCGTACACGGCAATATCATAAATGGCAATACGTATTTATATTGCTTACGGGCAAAATACATTTCTGTTTATAACATGTTTATGATGGCGTAATACAAATAATTCATATCTTCGCCAATTACTTATGGCGGTTAAAAAAGCTGCGGATCTCACCTATCAGATACAGTGAACCGGTAAACAACAGCACGTCATCCGGTTTCACACTTCTTAATCCCGCTTCCATGGCCTTCTCCGAATCCTGTTCAACTGTAATCCGGGCAGAAGTGTATTGTTTAACCCGCCCGGCCAGCTCTTTAGGTTCCATAGCCCGCATACCATCATATTTTGTCACAATAACCGATTCAGCCAGCGGACACAGAGCTTTTAGTATAGCATCAACTTCCTTGTCCTTAGACACTCCGATAACCAGGATAATCTTTCTGTCTGCAAAGTATTCCTTAATCGTATCGGCCAAAGCCTGGGCACCCGTAGCATTATGGGCTCCGTCCAAAAGAACATAAGGTTGATGCTGAAGAACTTCAATCCGTCCCGGCCAGACAGCTCTTTTCATACCATCATATATGGCCCTTTGAGAAACGGTAATCCCTTGACGTCCTAAAACTAACAGAGCCGTTAAAGCAGTTGCGGCATTTAGTATCTGATGCCGCCCCGTCAGCCTAATAACTATGTTAGAAAGGGTTTCCCCGTCAAATGTATAGTCGAAGGACTGCCTGCCTATTTCTGATGAATGGACCACGATACCATCGCTGTTAACCTCATACAGCTGTGCATTTCTCTGACGGGCCACATTTCGGATAACCTCCATTGCTTCAGGTGGCTGGGGATAAGTCACTACCGGCCTGCCAGGCTTTATAATACCAGCCTTCTCATAGGCTATCTTGTCCAGTGTATTGCCCAGAATATCCATATGATCATAGCTGATAGAGGTTATTACCGATACAAGGGGATCCACCACATTAGTGGCATCCAGACGTCCTCCCAGTCCTACCTCCACCACTGCATAATCCACCTGCTGCTGAGCAAAATACACAAAACCAATGGCGGTAACAATCTCAAATTCGGTAGGATGATTCCTGCCCTCATTTACCATCTCCTCAACCTTTTCTTTTACCAATGCGGTTATATGGGCAAGTTCCTCCGGCTTGATTTCTTTTAGGTTGACCTGAATCCGTTCTGTAAATCTTTCCAGGTATGGGGAGATGAACATCCCCACCTTGTAACCTTCCTCAAACAGCACATGAGTTAACATAGAAGTTACCGAGCCTTTTCCGTTTGTACCGCCTACATGGAGTACTTTAAATTGACGGTGGGGATCCCCCAAACGGCGCAATAGGTCTCTAATATTGTCCAATCCGAGCTTTGAACCAAACTTATATGTGCTATGAATATAATCCAGCGCCTGTTCATAATTCATGCTAATATCCCTTCTCCTCCGGCATCATTTTTTCAATGATTCAATACGATTTAAAACTTTATCCATCATATCCTGATACTTAGCCTTTTTCTGTCTTTCCTGCTCAACCACTGCTGGAGGCGCCTTTTTAACAAAATTCTCATTGGACAGTTTGCTTTCAACCCGTGCCAGTTCTTTCTCCAGCTTTTCCTTTTCCTTTTGCAGTCGTTCCATCTCTTTTTCAATGTCTACCAGGTCCTCAAGGGGCATAAATATCTGCGCCTTTCCGGTTACAGCAGAAACTGCATTAGCCGCAATGCCCTCCTTGTCTTCCCGGACCTCGACTGCAGAAGCCCAGGCAAGTCTTTCAAAATAGGTTTTACTCTCTTCAAACAAGGATATATCCTGCCGGTCTACAACCAGAATTACTTTTGCCTTTCTGGACGGAGGAACCTCCATTTCCGCCCTTATATTTCGTATACTGCGTATTGCATCCATTATTGCTGTCATCTTTTCCTCTGCTTCGGAGTCTATGGCATTGTCATCAGCTATAGGCCAGGATGATATCATAATGCTGTCCTCCTGATGATGAGGTAGATACTGCCAGATTTCCTCAGTGATAAAAGGCATAAACGGATGCAGCAGTTTCATGGTATTTGCCAGAACATAGTTCAGAATATACAGCTTAGTCTCCTTAACATCCTTATCCTCACCGTACAGACCGGACTTTGCAAGTTCGATATACCAGTCACAAAACTCATCCCATATAAAGTCATACAACTTTTGTACTGCAATCCCCAGCTCAAATTTCTCAAGATTCTCCGTAACCTCCTTTACCAGGCTGTTATATCTGCTGAGGATCCATCGGTCGGTCAGGTCAAGTTCCCCTTTCCGCGGCTTATCTATCCCGGCATTCTGCAAATTCATCAGGATAAACCTGGTTGCGTTCCAGATCTTATTACAGAAGTTACGGCTGGCTTCCACCCTTTCCCAGTAAAACCGCATATCGTTACCCGGAGAATTACCTGTAACCAGGGTAAGCCTCAGGGCATCGGCTCCGTACTGCTCTATTACCTTTAACGGGTCAATTCCGTTTCCAAGGGATTTACTCATCTTTCGTCCCTCAGAATCCCTCACAATACCGTGAATAAACACATGCTTAAACGGTATTTCACCCATGTGCTCCAGGCCGGAAAAGATCATTCTGGCCACCCAGAAGAATATTATATCGTAACCCGTTACCAGTACACTGGTAGGATAGAAATACTCAAGATCCCGGGTTCTGTCTGGCCAGCCAAGGGTTGAAAACGGCCATAGGGCAGAGCTGAACCAGGTGTCCAGAACATCTTCATCCTGTTTTAAAGATGTTCCTCCGCAAGCGCTGCAGCTTTCAGGCATATGATGTGCTACTATGGTTTCTCCGCAATCCTGACAGTAATAAGCTGGAATACGATGTCCCCACCACAGCTGTCTGGATATACACCAGTCTTTTATATTCTCCATCCAGTTAAAGTAAATCTTTTCAAACCTCTCTGGCACAAACTTTATTCTTCCATCCTTTACAGCCTCTATAGCCGGCTGTGCCAGCGGTTTCATCCTTACAAACCATTGCTTTGAGATAAGAGGCTCAACTGTTGTACCACATCTATAGCAGTGGCCCACATTATGTTTCAAATCCTCTATCTTATCAATAAGACCCATCCGCTCTAGATCTTCAACAACCGCTTTTCTGGCCTCATATCGATCCAGTCCCGCATATTTTCCTGCGTTTTCGTTCATCCTGCCCTTTTCGTCAATTACAGATATCCAGGGCAGATCGTGTCTTAGGCCTATTTCAAAATCGTTGGGATCATGGGCAGGGGTAACCTTAACAGCCCCTGTACCGAATTCCCGCTCTACATATTCATCCGCAATGATAGGTATTTCCCTGTCCATAAGCGGCAGTATGACAGTCTTTCCAATGAGATGACGGAACCTTTCATCATCAGGATGTACCGCAACGGCAGTATCTCCCAGCATTGTTTCAGGCCTGGTAGTAGCAACCATTATAAATTCATCCGAATTCTTAATAGGATATCTGATATACCAGAGATTTCCCTGCTCCTCTTCATGCTCTACTTCAGCGTCGGATAGAGCAGTTGTACAATCGGTACACCAGTTTATTATCCTGTCGCCGCGATATATCAAACCTTTCTGATACAGGCGTACAAACACCTCCGTAACCGCTCTGCTGCAGCCCTCATCCATTGTAAATCTTTCTCTTGACCAATCCAGAGATGATCCCAGTTTCTTAAGTTGTTGTGTAATCCTTCCCCCGTACTTTTCCTTCCACTCCCACGCTCTTTTTAAGAATCCTTCCCGTCCCAGATCTTTCTTGGTAAGACCTTCCTCCTCCAGCTTCTCCACAATTTTAACCTCTGTAGCAATGCTGGCATGATCTGTTCCCGGAAGCCATAAGGCTGAATAACCCTGCATTCTACGCCAGCGAATGAGAATGTCCTGAAGGGTATTATCCAGAGCATGACCCATATGGAGTTCGCCTGTAATATTTGGCGGAGGAATAACTATACAATAGGGCTCCTTATTCTCATCTGCTTCAGCTCTGAAATATCCTTTATCCATCCACATCTTGTATATCCGATCTTCCACCTGTCCCGGATCATAGGTTTTGTTAAGCATCTTTTCCGACATTATATAACCTCCTGTTCTATATTATCTTCATCGCTATCAAAAGACCAATAATTCCAATCAGCAGCCCTGCCAGTTTGGTGTATATTATCCGTTGCATGGAATGTTCTTCGGTAATATTAAACACTTCCTCCATGATGAACTTTGCTCCATACACCAGTACGGCTGCTATAATCATTAATAATAATCCAAAAGGATTTATTTCAGAGATATTCAAATTTTCCACTCCTAACAAAAAATCCTTCATCCAAAAAAGGACGAAGGATAATCTCCGCGGTACCACCTTATCTCCTGCCGGTTGATAAACAACGGGCAGGCACTCATTTATTTAACGGTTATTCACCGTTTCAGCCTACTGCCATTCAGCTGAAATGCTCGGAAGCGACCTTCCATTCCGCTCACACCCGGGGAGTCTCTCAGCCGGTGAACTCCCCTCTCTGATGGGGGGCAGGAACGTACTCCTCTTCCTCATTGCATCTTACCATTATCTTGTTTAAGTTGTTTTTATTATACGCCAAACAGCCAATTTGTCAAGGGGTATACTATATTTTGGACGAACTGTGTAGTTTTTTCAAAACACGAAACGATTTGCAGAATATTATGGAAGCCGCCTTGGAGCTCCAACGGCTGCTATAAAATTCTTCTATCAATGAGCATTGTGTGCAGAATACTATGGAAATCACCTTGTGGAAAGGCTTAGAACCTGTTAACGAAGCGAAAGACAGCCGGAACCAATGTCTGAGCGTAAGCGAGTTTTGGTGGAGGCCTGAAGCGAGTTTACAGGTTCTTAGCCTTGGAACTTAAGTGATTGGAATAGTATTCTGCACATACACTGGACTCGGATATACTGCTATCAATGAGCATTGTGTGCAGAATACTATGGAAATCACCTTGTGGAAAGGCTTAGAACCTGTTAACGAAGCGAAAGACAGCCGGAACCAATGTCTGAGCGTAAGCGAGTTTTGGTGGAGGCCTGAAGCGAGTTTACAGGTTCTTAGCCTTGGAACTTAAGTGATTGTAATAGTATTCTGCACATAAATAGGTAACAGTATAACAGGTCACAAAATACGAAAAATATAAATATTCATCATATATGGTAGAAAAATAGCTATTTTTCCTTTATACTTGAATTGTAGAATATTTTAAAAGGAGGTTCCATAACATGCCTAAGAAAATAGCGTTTATCGGTGCAGGAAGCTTTGGTTTTACCAGAAGTTTGGTACGCGATATTCTTACATATCCTGCCCTTGAAGACTGTACCATCGCCCTAATGGATATCGATGAAGAACGTCTGGGATTTATTAAAACAGCTGTTGATAAGATTATAGCAGCAGGCAACTATCCGGCCAAAGTCATAGCTACTACAGACAGAGCCGAGGCGCTTAAGGGAGCCGATGGTGTAGTATGTACAATTCTTGCCGGTGGTGTCCAGGTGTGGCGTCACGACATTGAGATCCCCAAAAAATATGGTGTTGATATAAACGTTGGGGATACCAGAGGACCATCGGGTATCTTTAGATTTTTGCGTACAGTACCTGTCATGCTGGATATATGCCGGGATATTGAACGCTACTGTCCCGATGCCATCTTTCTTAACTACACCAATCCAATGAGTATGCTATGCCGGGCTATGCAAGGGGAAACAAATGTAAAGGTAACCGGATTGTGCCACAGCGTTCAGGGTACTGCAGAAATGCTGGCAAGATGGATTGGAGCGCCAATGGATGAGATTACATATGTTTGTGCAGGAATCAACCATCTGGCATGGTATATTGAGTATAAGTGGAACGGAAAAGATGCCTATCCGCTTATAAGAGAAGCTGTACAGCGTCCTGAAATCTATAATGAGGAGCAGGTCCGAAACGAGATGTTCCTGCATCTTGATTATTACGTAACCGAATCCAGCGGACACAATTCAGAATACAATCCATGGTTCAGAAAGAGACCGGATCTCATTGAAAAATACTGCACCCACGGTACGGGATGGAATCCCGGTGAATACGCATATATTCTCAAGGAATACCTGAGAAGGGAAGATACATGGAAAGATGAAATCAAGGAATGGCTGGCTCAGGATACGGTCAACCTGAAGCGTGGTAATGAATACGCCGCCGGTATATTTAATGCAACCATCGGAGATGGAACCTTGTATAAATTCAACGGCAACGTGCGTAACTTTGGATTGATAGATAATTTACCCGAAGGATGCTGCGTAGAAGTTCCGGTGCTTGCTTCCAGACAAGGCTTCGAACCCATACACGTAGGCCCTCTGCCGGAACACCTGGCTATACTGACCAATATTGCTGCAAGAACAGAAGAACTTGCAGTGGAGGGTGCCTTGACAGGGGATCCTACCAAGATATACCAGGCCATATACTTTGATCCATTGACTTCTGCCGTGCTCAGCCTCGGTGAGATAAAGGAAATGGTAAGAGAAATGTTTGAAGTCAACAAAGAATGGCTGCCTCAGTTCAAGCATTTCAGTTAAGATTTAACGCTCGTTGTATACCGTAACAATACGGTAACTTCGGCAAAAGTTAAGTTAAAATAAATGCTAACAAATTAGGAGCTGATTGTTCAGCTCCTAATTTGTTTTCGCGAAATTCTTGTACCCGTATTGAACAAGAGCGACCAAAGTCAAAAATACGGCTATGTAAAGCAATATATTTGCATGAGATAACCTTAAAATCTTTACAATTACCGCGACATAAAAGGATGCCGAGGCCAGTTTCCCAAAAAAATTAGCTTCTACGACAACCTTCCGGTTTCTGTATAAAAAAATAGCACCACCAATCATAAGAATTTCTTTTATAAACACAATTATAATTATTACTTCAGGAATAGCCCCATTGATATACAGTGATACTAAAACTGTCAGCAGCATCAGTTTATCTGCCAATGGGTCCATAAGCTTTCCCCATTTGGTTATGAGATTGTACTTCCTTGCAATATATCCGTCAAGGAGATCAGTTGCCCCCGCTACTATAAAAACAACCAACGCCCAAAAAATATTATTTTTTATATTTGGATTATAAAATACATAAATAAAAACAGGTATTAAAAAAAATCTAAGTACCGTTAACATGTTGGGGACATTCATTCCATTACCTCTTTCATTGCATTGTAAATAAATGGGTGTAATATCAACAGACAAGAGATCTATATAACTATACTTATTCTGCACATAAGTGTAAATTTCCTTTATTGCCCCGTATATTTTTATAGAAAAATGGATCATGGATTTAAAATGGTCGGGGTGACAGGATTTGAACCTGCGACCTTCTCGTCCCGAACGAGACGCGCTACCAAACTGCGCCACACCCCGACACAAAACTGGAGCCAACAAGGGGACTCGAACCCCTGACTTGCAGTTTACGAAACTGCTGCTCTACCAGCTGAGCTATGTTGGCATATATGAATCTCGATACGTTTATAAATTATAGCATAAAAATTTTGCTTTGTCACGCATATTTTGAAAAGAGCTTTTTACACAAAATCATACACAGATGCAGGGATAGTTCCCTGGCATCCGTGCAGCACGCTTTAGCTCTAAAAGCAAAATAATAAATATCTATGAGTTTGGATCCAGCACATCCCTCAGGGCATCACCAAACAGATTGAATCCCAGTACAACCAGCATTATCATCAAACCGGGGAAGAATGAAATCCATGGTGCCTGACCAATCAAGCCTTTTCCGCTGTCCAGAATGACCCCCCAGCTGGGTGTCGGCGGCTGGGCCCCCAGACCCAGGAAGCTTAATGAAGCCTCTATAACAATGGCTTTGGGCAACTCCAGTGTCGCCATTACTATTACCGGTGCCAGAGCATTGGGAAGCATATGACCAAAGATTATTCTGGCATCACTCATGCCAAGAATACGTGCAGCCTGAATGCTTTCGCGCTCTCTCAGCGACAGAAACTGTCCCCTTACTACCCTGCAGTATCCTGCCCAGCTGGCCAGAGCAATAGCAATTATTACATTTTGGATCCCGGTACCCAAAGCTGCTATAAATGCAATGGCCAGAAGCGTAGTGGGAAATGCCCATGCTATGTCGGTAATGGATGAGATAATATAATCAACAATCCCACCGTAATAACCTGCTAATGCTCCCAGTACCGTACCTGCGACCAGTGAAATTCCTACCGCTACTAAGGCCACCTTAAGGGATATCCGCGAGCCATATACTATTCTGCTGAATATGTCCCTGCCGAATTCGTCCGTACCAAACAGATGCTCGGCTGAAGATGGCTGCAGTATAGCCGAACTGTCCGGTTTATCATACTCGTACGGTGCCAGCCACGGCGCAAATACCGCGGTAAAAACGAACAGAAATATGATTATCGCCCCAAATACCGCTCCTTTATGTTTAAACAGTTTTGTCAGGAATTCCACTACAGGTCTTTTTTCTTCTTTCTCCTCCACATATTCGGAAAGCTGCTGTTTAACCCATTCTTTATCGACGTACACTCCTCCGTTTCTACTTCCAGGTGTAATCATCCCTTATATCACCCCTTTCACCAGATTAGCTGTATCTTATTCTGGGATCCACAATAGCATACAGTGCATCCGCTAAAATGTTAGCGACAATTATCGATGAGGTTAATACTAACATGGCTCCCTGGACAACCGGGTAGTCACGGGCGAGTATGGAGTCCACCATCAAACGGCCTATACCCGGAATGCTGAATATAATTTCCAGAGCAACTGAGCCACCTATTATCCATCCCAGCCTAAGTCCCATAAGCGTAATAATTGGGATCATAGCGTTTTTTAAAGCATGTCTGTAGATCACCACTTTTTCCAGCAGACCCTTGCTTCTGGCGGTTCGTACATAGTCCTGTTTAAGAACTTCAAGCATACTGGATCTTACCATCCTTGCAGTTATAGCCGCATTGGTCAGCCCAATGGCAAAGCTTGGCAGAATAAGATGCTTTATGGTTCCATAACCCGATATGGGGAACCACCTCAATTTATAGGCAAAAAAGTACATAAGCAGCATACCAAACCAGAAGGTAGGAATTGCAACCCCCACAAGAGTACCCGACATACATAAATAATCAACAAAAGTATTCTTTTTTACAGCTGCCATTACCCCGGCCGGAATAGCAATGACAAATGTTATTAAAAAACCAAGCAGGCCGATCTCCAGTGTTACCGGCAGCCTTTCTTTTATCATATCTATAACCGGTCTCTCCTGAAGAATAGAAATTCCCAGGTCTCCTTCGATGACACTCTTCATAAATCTCCAGTACTGTACTATATACGGTTGATCCAATCCGTATTTTCGCTTAATGCTTTCATACACCTCAGGCGTAACGTTGGGCCCTGCAATCCTGGAAACCGGATCGCCGGGAGCAAAGAAGAAAATGGTAAAAACGATTATGGTCATGAACACAAGCACAGGTATCATCAAGAGTATTCTTTTTACGATGTATTTCAGCATCCGCTACACTCCCTGGTAATATTGTGTTATTAATCATAGTAAAATTGTCACGGGAAGAATTCCGGATTTGACAAGAATGCGACAATGGCATTCTTGTCAAATCCTTTTGTTTATTCCACTTCAATATCAAAGCCATCGTTGTATTGCAGCATCCAAGGATGATATTTAAAGTTTTTAACTTCTTTCCGTGCCGCTATGATCTGCATCGGCACGTAGATCGGTGCCCACACCGCCTGATCTATCAGATAGCGCTGCACCTCTTTATAACCTTCGGCTCTTTCTTCCCAGGTAGGTCTTCTTGCTGCGCTCATGATAAGCTCATCGGTTTTCTCATCAACCCACCTTGAATGATTTGGATAGGGGAACCGCTCCGACAACAGGAACCAGTCCAGTATATCGGCATTTGGCCAGCTATACTCCCTTATAAACAGCTCCTGCTTGCCTTCCTTCAGCATATCGGCATAAGCAGCAGAATCATAGAGCTGAATCTCCGTTTCTATACCCGCCTCTTTAAGCTGTCTCTGTATGATTTCAGCCAATTTACTGCTCTTTGATGAGTTATCTGCCGAAAGGGTTGCTTTAAACCCATCGGGATATCCGGCTTCAGCCAGAAGCTGTTTTGCTTTTTCCACATCGTACTTATAGGCTAAATCCTCGCTTTCCCCGAGGTACTCATCCTCAAGGGTAAAGGGCAGATAACCGTATGCCACTTCCCCAAGTCCACGGAAAACAAACTGTATAATCTCCTCCGGGTTCAATGCATGGTTTATGGCTCTGCGAACCCTTACATCGGTAAACGGTTCTTTGTCAGTGGCATAGGCCAGATACCCAAGCTTGGTGGCCGGCTCTTTATACACCGTTATATCAGGATTTTTCTCCAGCTGTTCCACATAGGTCTCGGGAACATTTCTGAGAATATGAATGTCTCCTACTTCAAGCTCCATCATCCTTGTATTCTCATCAGGCACAACCTTTATGATTATCTTATCGATAAGGGCAGGACCTCTGTTGGACATCCACTCGGGCCCCCAGTTATATTCCTCGTTTTTTACAAGAACCGTTTTATCTCCAGGTATCCACTCCTCCAGCTTGTACGGACCGGTTCCTATCACTACCTTCTTGCCGTAATCATCCCCGTATTTCTCGTAAGCATTGGCCGGGTGTATACCGGCAGCGGTATTTGAAAGATTAAACAGCAGGTTGGGGAATGGATAGTTCAATATAAATTTAACCGTATAGTCATCAACAACTTCCACTTCTTTTATTGCCTCTATATCAGCTCTGAAAGGAGAACCAACATTGGGATCTTTTATAGTATCAAAGGTCCACTTAACATCCTCAGCAGTTAATTCAGAACCATCATGAAATTTTACGCCCTTTCTCAGATAAAATGTCCAGATAAGCCCGTCCTCCGAAACGTCCCATTTTTCAGCCAATCCCGGTTGATATCCGAAATTATAGTCCCTGCTTACAAGTCTGTCATGTATGTATATCAGAGCATCAGAATACCACGCGGTTTTAATTGTGTCTAAAATCTCACCATCCCGGTCAAAGCCAATGATAAGAGTTTTTCCGGAAGCTCCGGCACCTGACTTTTTGGTACATCCGGCTACCGTGGTAATCAATAATATACATACCAGTATTGTCACTATAGCTTTTCTTATAGTACTTTTCACTTTATCTACCCCCTATGGTTAATTTTGTTATACAAAATTTTCAGCTATTTTAAGGAATTTGATAATTGATTGACTATAAATGACTTCAGTACAGATGACATGCTGCAAAATGCTGCTGACCAATACATTTTACGGGTGGTTCAACTTCTCTGCACTTCCTGGTAGCGTATTTACATCTGGTGTTAAACCTGCAGCCTGAGGGCGGATTAACCGGACTGGGCACCTCTCCCTCCAGCACCAGCTTTCTTCTGTTACTCCCGGGCTTTAACACAGGTACAGCCGAAAGCAAAGCTTTGGAATAGGGATGAGCAGGCTCCTTAAACAATTCTTCGGTAGGAGCAGTTTCAACAATCTTGCCAAGATACATTACCGCTACCCGGTCGCTAACATGCCTGACCACCCTCAGGTCGTGGGATATAAACAGGTAGGACAGACCTAACCGGGCCTTAAGCTCCATCAGCAGATTTATAATCTGCGCCTGTATGGAAACGTCAAGGGCTGATACAGGTTCGTCACATATTATCAATCTGGGATTGACAGCAAGAGCTCGTGCAATAACTACCCTCTGACGCTGTCCGCCGCTGAATTCATGGGGATACTTGTCTATTTCTTCCTTCCTCAGACCCACCATTTCAAACAATTCTTCAGTTTTTTCCCTTCGCTGGTTACGATCTTTCATACCGTGAACGTACAACACTTCACTTATAGCATTTCCCACCTTTTTTCTGGGATTAAGCGAAGCAAAGGGATCCTGAAAAATAAGCTGCATACGTTTATAAACCTGCCTGAGTTGTTTTTTGCCTAAATGGGTTATGTTCTCACCTTCAAAAAATATCTGACCCTCAGTGGGATCCAGCAGCCGAATAATAGTACGCCCTGTTGTGGATTTGCCGCATCCGCTTTCACCGACCAGACCCAGTGTTTCCCCATAATCTATATGCAAATCTACGCCATCCACGGCTTTCACATATTCTATGCCTTTGCCAAACCAGTTTTTCTTAAACGGGAAATGTTTTTTCAAACCATTAACCGCTAAAATCTCTGCAGTCACTTCCATACCTCCATCTTGTAGTTTGACTTCTTTATACATGTTGGCACGCCTAACCCCTTCAGTTTCAACACTCATAAAGCTCATCCATAATTCCAGCACCGCACAAGGCTGGAACCGTGCGGAATCAGAGGCGGCTCTTCAATCATACATTTACCCCTTGCATACTCGCACCTTGTTTTAAATCTGCAGCCTTCTTTTATCTCATCAGGAGACGGAACCAGGCCTTTTATCTCTTTAAGCCTCTGTCCCCTGTCCATGTCTACATCAGGAATGGCTTCAAGTAAACCTTTTGTATAAGGATGTTTTGGATCGTTGAAAATGATATGCACATCAGCATTCTCAACAATTCTGCCGGCATACATGACAGCAACCTTATCAGCAACCTCCGCCACCACGCCCAGGTCGTGGGTTATCATTATAACCGCGGAACCCAGCTTTTCCTTCAGCTCATTGATCAGTTCAAGTATCTGTGCCTCTATAGTAACATCAAGGGCTGTAGTAGGCTCATCAGCAATCAGCAGTTCGGGATCACATGCCAGAGCCATTGCAATCATAACCCTTTGTCGCATCCCACCGCTTAAATGATGAGGATATTGTTTTATCCTCTTTTCGGGAAGCGGGATTTTAACCAGTTCAAGCATTTCCACGGCTTCTGACAGAGCCTCTTTCTTGGACAAATTCTTGTGTTGCATTAAAACTTCTGCAATCTGATGTCCAATGGTAAACACGGGATTAAGGGAAGTCATGGGCTCCTGAAATATCATCGATATGTTATTGCCCCGAATCCTTCTCATCTCCTCATCAGTTTTGTTAAGGAGGTTCTCACCTTTAAACCAGATCTCACCTCCCGCTATTTTAGCCGGCGGGCTGGGCAATAATCTCATAATCGAAAGGGCGGTTACGCTTTTCCCGCATCCTGATTCTCCAACTATGCCTAAAGTCTCACCTTTAGATATGGAAAAACTGACTCCATCAACTGCAGGAATTATTCTTTTGTCCAGATGAAAATGCACGGCTAAATCATTTACTTTAAGTATTTCATCCTTCAATAACATACCCTCCCAGCATATTTAAATTACTCCATTAATTACGTTATTTTCCAATATATTAAGCTGACAAACTGAAGCAATGCTCTATGCACAAAATCAAATATCTTATATATATAAACTATAACTATGAATTATTAATATATGAACTATTTACCCTGAACTGCTAAATGCGCAGTCTGCTTTTGTAAAACGGCATACAGCTTTGTATAATTTTTAAATTACAGTATACAATTGTAAATCAGAATATATTATCATTTCTTTTGAACTGTGTCCCGCCTGCAGAAATGGCGGTCGGTGTTAAGACAGCCTACGCTGCCAATAGTCCACCACAATTAGCTAGTCACGCATGAAGAGCCGTTTTAGCCCGGGAGTATGGGAGCATGCTTTTTTTAAGGCATATACGGTCTCTGCCTGCCTTATAAGCAGTACTCGTCAGCCATCTACAGAAGTGATCGGCTTCTGCCGCTGATAAGGTTGATAATTATGCTAAATATCTGTTATAAGCCATTTCCGGCGATGCTTACCGGAGGAATCGAAAAAGCCATGGGAGACCCATAGCTTTTCACACATAGCACAGCTAAGCTATCAACCTCCCCTTACCACGCTTGCGGAGTTAGCTGACGGATTCGGGCCGAAGAGTGTAGCCCTACACCTTTGGACAGAAACACATGCCCAGAGGTGACTCACCCCAAACAAATGGTTCCCCCGCTTCTTTATAAAAAGAATTCAGCGCTCCAGATTGAAAACCTTGGCACCTTTACTTATTAAATTTTCCACACAGGCTTAATGTAATTGGTCAAATTTGGTCTATGCAGCTAAAAAGAGTATACCACAAGCTGCTTTGTAATGCAAATTTTTTTTGTGCAAAATAGCTAATTCCAGCGGTATGTACCCTTTTTCGACAACATTAGTATTAATTCGAAACCGGCAAAATGCCTGCCGGTATTTTTAATGAAGAAAGACACCGTTTCTTCATCGGTGCCTTTCTTCACAATGATTATCCATATACTTAAACCCGTACTTTAATCACTTTTGCTCCTTTTCCGGCTTTAATATACATTCCCTGAGAGTCATGCCTGACTTCTTCGCCCTCGATGAGCTCCACAGATCCAACATTATGGAGAACTACACTCCATGGTTTATCAGCATTATCCACTGTTATGCTTATAATATCCCCTTGTCTGGTTGCCCGGGCATTCATTTCATATTCTCCACGGAGATTTGGAATCCTGGCAGTTGCAGTGCAGCCATCATCCAACTCAAAAACATGCAAAGTAACATCCTGACAGTAATCATAATCCGGCCGCGTATCAACTGAACCTATGGCAATTATGCTGTTAGGCTTAACCCATAGAGGAAGACTCATATAGTCATAATTTTCATCCAGCCACCGTCCTCCTTCCACGACTCTTCCATCCAGTAAGTGAGTCCATCGTCCTTCAGGAAGGTAGTATTTGGCCTGACCTTTATCATTGAATATGGGAGCCACCAACAGCGAATCACCAAGCATATACTGCAGATCCAGGAAACTGCAGGTAGGATCGTCAGGAAACTCCAACAGCATGCTTCTGAGGACCGGAACACCCTTATTGGCAGCCTCGCAGGCAGAGTCGTACAGGTAAGGCATTAATTTGCATTTTAGCTTGGTAAAATGTCTTAGCACATCCACAGCCTCTTCATCAAACAACCATGGAACCCTGTATGAGCTGCTCCCATGAAGTCTGCTGTGAGACGACAATAAACCAAATGCAACCCATCGTTTATACAGATCCGGAGTAGCGGTGCTTTCAAAGCCGCTAATATCATGGCTCCAGAACCCAAACCCTGACATACCGAGGGACAAACCACCTCTTAGTGTTTCTGCCATAGACTCATAAGTTGCAGCGCAGTCGCCCCCCCAGTGAACGGGAAACTGCTGGCATCCTGCGGTTGCTGATCTGGCATACAGGCATGCGCCTCCCTTGCCGTATTTTTCCTCCAACAGCTCGAATACCACTTTGTTGTACAGGAATGTATAGTAGTTATGCATCTTCTCCGGATCCGAACCGTCATAGTACATTACATCGGTGGGAATCCTCTCGCCAAAATCGGTTTTGAAAGCATCCACGCCTATATCAAGCAGAGTCCTGAGCTTGGATTTATACCATTCACAGGCTTCAGGATTTGTAAAATCAACCAGCGCCATACCGGCCTGCCACATATCCCACTGCCATACATCCCCGTTTGGCTTTTTCAGAAGGTATCCCTTCTCCTTACCTTCATCAAAAAGGCTGGACCGCTGGGCTATATACGGATTTATCCACAGACAGATTTTTAATCCCCTTTCTTTTAATCTTCTCAGCATGCCCTCAGGATCCGGGAAAACTCTGTCGTCCCACTCAAAATTACACCAGTGAAACTCCTTCATCCAGAAACAGTCAAAGTGGAATACATGAAGGGGTATATCCCGCTGGGCCATTCCGTCAATAAAGCTGTTGACCGTCTCTTCATCATAGCTGGTGGTAAATGAAGTGGTTAACCAAAGCCCAAAAGACCATGCAGGCGGAAGAGCAGGCCGCCCTGTTAGTGCGGTATATTTGTCCAAAACCTCTTTGGGATGAGGACCATAGATGATGAAATACTCAAGGCATTCTCCCGGTACGCTGAACTGTACCCGGCTTACCTTTTCAGAAGCTATCTCGAAGGATACCTTTTCCGGATGGTTTACAAATACTCCGTAACCCTGATTGGTCATGTAAAACGGCACGTTTTTATAAGCGATTTCACTGCTGGTACCGCCATCTTCATTCCAGATGTCCACAACCTGTCCATTTTTAATAAACGGAGTAAACCTTTCACCCAGACCATATACGTATTCCCCGACTTTTAGCAGCAGTTGTTCGTGCACATATGTTTCCCCGCTGTCCATAACAATGTAACCCATATTCCTGAAACCGCTCTGGGTTATAAGCTGGTCGCCGCCGAAATATTCAACCTCCCATCCCTGCTGCTTTTTTACCTTGACCTTCAGCTGCCCTGAAGATAATGAAGCATATTCTTCATTATCTTCAATTTCAACTTTGACCTGCTCCTTGCAATTGAGCCTAAAAGATGGAGGCTTTTCAACGGTTCCCTTGTGATGATACAGTTTTACGCGAATAACATCTTCCATAGGCGATGAAAACTCAACGGTAAGAAGCGGACAGTTCAGAGTGTCCCCCCGTTGGCGAATCGGCCTGGTGGGAGCATAAGCGATTAACGAATCGTCCCTTATCTCGATGTCATACGCTTCTGCCGGAAAGTGTGCCTCAAGACCTTCCCGCATTAGCCAGTACCCATTTGTAAACTTCATAAAAACACTCCTTTTCTGAATATTTCTACCTATAAAATTCTTATATAATAATTCACCAATAAAAGGCTTGGATAAGGATTTAAATTATCCCGTTGTTGCCTATCACTTCACGATACCACAGCGCGCTCTTTTTGGGTGTTCTCTCCATCGTATCGTAATCTACATGTACTATACCAAAATTTTTGCTGTATCCGAAAGTCCATTCAAAATTATCCATAAACGACCATACATAGTACCCTTTAAGTTTTACTCCATCGTGAATAGCCCTGTGGGCTGCCTCAAAATGAGCTTTTAAATAATCCAGCCTGTCCTGATCATCTATCCTGTCATCTGCAACTTTATCATCTTTAAATGCAGCTCCATTTTCGGTGATATAGATGTCGGGGCTATTGTAATCCCTGTCAATCCTGATGAGAAGATCGTAAAGACCGTCCGGGTAAACCTCCCAATCCATTTCGGTATAAACACCTTCTGGCCGGACATGCTCAAAATCAGTCTCACGCCCTTTTTTCACAACAGCTCTGCTGTAATAGTTTACACCTAAAAAATCCACAGGATGATCGGCTATAAACTCCATATCCCCGTCCTTTATCACAGGAGCGTTAAGTTTCTCCTGGTATAATGCCAGTATATCCTCAGGATACTCTCCTTTGAAAACCGGATCAAGAAACCATCGGTTTTGACCTCCATCCACAAGCCGTACCGCCTCCATATCTTCAGGATTATCAGAAGCGGGATAAACCGGTGTCAGGTTAAGGGTAATACCAATCTGACCACCTTTACCGCCTGCCTGCCGGTAAGCCTGTACCGCTTTGGCATGGGATAACATAAGATTGTGACTGATCCTTACAGCAAGTGCAAAATCCGTATACCCCGGTGCATGTATCCCGAATGCATTACCTAAAAAAGCCACTACCCAGGGTTCATTATGAGTAATCCATATTTTTACCCGATCACCCAAAACATCGTACATCTTGAATGCATAATCGGCAAAATAATTAGCCACATCCCGGTTGTCCCAGCCCCCCATATCCTGAAGTGCCTGGGGCAAATCCCAGTGATAAAGGGTAACAGCAGGCTCAATACCGGAGCTTAATAGTTCATCAACTAAAGAATTGTAAAAATCTATGCCCTTTCTGTTAAGCTGGCCTCTGCCTTGCGGGTAAATACGGGGCCATGCTATCGAAAACCTGTATCCTTTAATACCGAGTTCCTTCATCAGCTGTACATCTTGTTTATAACGGTTGTAATGGTCGCAGGCAACATCACCGGTATCACCGTTCAGAATCTTACCCGGTGTATGGCTGAAGCGATCCCAAATGGATTCCCCCCGCCCGTCCTGAGTCACCCCCCCTTCGATCTGATAGGACGCCGTAGCAACGCCCCATAAGAAACCATCAGGAAAAATTAACTTACTCATATAATCCCCCTTTTCAAACGTATTTACCATTTTTATTACTCTATATATAATTTTACCATATTGTTGAGTAAATGGACTATCATATAAATCGACTCACATCATCGGTTGTGCTGAACCTATACGCAGATAGCACAAAAAAGACCGCCGCAAATGCCATTAATACCACCAGATTGCCTGCTACATCATGAAAAGCTGCCCCCCTCTGCAGTGCCTGTACCGCATCCAACGCCCATCGTTGAGGTATAAAATAGGATATCTTTTGCATTATGGCAGGCATATATTCCACCGGCCAGAAGCAACCAGCAAGCATGCATGAAGGAGTGATCACAAGAGTAGAAGCAACCCCTGCCTCATATGATGACCTGGCAAGGGCCACTATCATCATACCTATGGATATGGCTACAAGACCGAAACATCCAAGTATAACCACCATCTGCCAGTCGGGAACATATGTGTTGATTTTAAATACCCATCTCATAATAAAGATCAGTAAACATATCTGGATGAGTACAATAATAATATTGGTTATAGCGTTGCTTAAAACATATTCCCCCGGTTTTACAGGAGCAGAACATATTCTGAAATATGTCCTGTTTCGCTTATCTTTAAGTATTATCTCGGCGGTGTTACCCGTCCCAATCATAACAAACATTATAAGAAATCCCAGACTCGTAAAGACAATAGATTTATCATTTGCCTGATCGTCAACCTTGGCTATTTCCAGATGAACCTTTTGATTTTTGTATCCTTCATACAGTTTATCAAATACTGCCCTCTTTCCTCCGGATGCCCGGGCAAGCATATATATATTATCGGTATACAGTTTAATATAGTTCTCCAGCCATATGGTTGTTTCTTTTCCTCTTACCGAAACAATCTCAATCTTCTTTGGATTTCCACTTAGAAAGCCTTCCAGTAAGTTTTTCGGGAAGATTACAGCACAGCTCAGCTTGTCATCCATAAGGAGTTCATCAATAGAATCGGAGTCAATCTGTACAACTTCAAAGCTCTCTGTTTTACTCAGGGAATTTATTATATCGTTGGACAAAATCCCATTATCCATGTTTATTATACCAATACTCAATTTGTTTGTTCCGGTGCCTGCGTGCATTGTCATAGACATCACCAATCCCAGTATAGGCAATGCAAAATATACTATATAGTTTGATTTCTTTCTGAAAGTAACCTTTAAGGTGTTGAGCACCAGCAAATATATGGTTCGCATTATCAGGCACCCTCCTTCCTGTATACCATAGATGAAACCATGATTAATAAAAATGCAATTAAGAGATTGATTGTTATGCTCACCGGCACATATGAAAAATCGTTGTTGTATATTACCCTGAAAATCGCCTGATTGGTCCATTTAACCGGAGAAATTACAGATAGTTTCTGAAAAAACTCTCCCATTGTGTCTATAGGAACATACCCTCCTCCCAGCATTACAAAAATGGGGATGGCTAAATTTATTATACCCACTGATAAACCCTCATTCTTTATTGTAAAGCCAATGCATGTTCCTATACTTACCGCCATTATCGCTTCCGATACAATAACGGCCAATATCACTCCAATGTTGCCTCCCCAGTTGGCATTCAATATAAGCTTGCTGAATAAAAACACAACCAAAGCCTGCATTACGGTTATCAGTATACATCCCATTACCTTTCCAATCAGGATTTCGTACTTGTTAACAGGACTGCATAATATTCGGTTTCCGGTTTTGAGGTTTTGTTCCCTTTTTATACTTGACAGACCGGTAATGGAAGAATACATGAGTATCAATGTGAGCATGGTTACAGAATAATAATCGGTTGAAGTAGGTTTCCGCTTTTCATTTAAATGCCTTGTTATATAGAATTCGTTCCCGGAGGCATCCGTAATATCCGCAAGCATGGCCGGGTTTTCTTTGGCTGCTTCAGCAATTACATTGTATCTTTCTGTAAATCCATAAATTAATGTTTCCACAATGTTTGCCTCAAAATAATATCTGTCATTTTTATATAACCTGATCACCTGGGAATCATCTTCTAACACTACATAGCATGAATATTCAGCCTGTTTCACGCTTTCAATTCCCGTCCGGGTATTATCGGTTTCTTCAAACTCTATACCCATATTGCTTACCATTTCTATAAAACCGTTGAATGCTTCCCCGAGAAATGAACCTCCCCGGTTGGTATACAGAACTTTTATTCCTTCAAGCTCAATTCTCGTAGAATTAAACATGAATGAAAGGGCGGTGCCGAGAATCAGTATCAAAGCCATAGGAAACAAAATCATCATTATATTGGCGTTTTTTTCACGCAGATTATGCTTCAGTTCTTTTATAAAGATTGGAGCAATATTTTTCATTTCATGCACCTCCCAAACGCGTCTATAAGCTCGCCGATATCAGTCCCTGAGCTTTCTTCCGGTAAGAGTCAGAAATACCGTTTCCAGATTAGGAGTTTTATTGTCGATGTTCTTAATTGGTACCCCTTTTTCTGTAAAGTAAAGAATAATCCTGTCAAGATTGTTTATATTATTTGAATTGTTGATTTTAACAGTGTTCTCTTCTATCTCAACACTAATGACGCCATGAATCTCCTTGAGTTCGGTTTCGCTAATCCTGTCTCTTCCTTCTAAAATGGATATCCATACGGAGTTTTGATCGTTTATAATTGACATAAGCTCTTTCTGGGTGCCTTCGGCTATTATCTTACCGCAGTCCATTATTGCCACCCTTGTACACACCTCTTCTACCTCTTCCATATAATGGCTTGTGTAAATAATTGTACTACCCAATTGGTTTAACAGTTTAACCGATTCAAGTATATGCTTCCGCGACTGAGGATCTATACCTACTGTAGGTTCATCCATTATTATTAGTTTAGGTCTGTGTGCAATAGCACACGCAATATTAAGCCTTCTTTTCATTCCCCCGGAAAATTTTTTAGGAAAGCTATTAATATGTTCAGCAAGTCCGGTAAATTCCAGTGCTTCTTCAGCACGTTTTTTTAATTCTTTGCCTCTTAATCCATAAAGACTTGCAAAAAACATAACGTTCTCCAGGCTGGTTAAATCTTCATATATCCCTATGTCCTGGGGAACTATGCCTATATTTTTCTTTACCTCATTGGAGTTTACACTTATATCCTTGCCCATTACCCATATACTGCCCTTATCCATGGACAAAAGGCCGGTTATCATATTAATTGTTGTACTCTTCCCCGCTCCGTTTGGCCCCAACAGACCAAATATTTCACCTTCCTCTATTTCCAGGCTGATATTATCAACCGCAATCACATCTCCATATTTCTTTGTTAATTCAGTGATTTTAACCATCTCCATATAAATCACTCTCCATCCATCATACAAACTGTCTTTTTTATGAACCGCTGCATAATATTTCGATATGTGATTTCCATTTTATCTTTTGAAAATAAGATACGAACTGTAAAATAATAATTACAAGAAAGGTGACCTTATACGTGTACAAAAGGCCACCTTATTTAATTGAAAAGCGTGTATATTTATTATATTTAAGATTCCTGGCCACAATCATTTTCCAGAAAATATTATATCATATTTTTGGCAATTCATCTCCATTAATATAAACTAAATTTCCTTTTTTTATAAAAAAACCGGTATATCTGATTATGCGGATTATATAAAAAAACCCCCGTAGAAAACGAGGGTTATAAACTATATAAACACCGGCTACATGGTCCTGTCCCTGCCCCTGCCGGCTAACCTGGGAATAGAGGACAGACTCTGTACTAGCCTGGTTGTTATATTTCGAGCAAAACTGAAACTGTTAATCAGGTGAAACCATTCATCTATAGCATGAAAATTTGATTCATGAAGAATGGTCAGTCCATCATCAGCAGTGCCGGAAGATCTCTCGGCTAAAGCCGTCTTTAATGCATTTACAACATTTTCCCCCAAACCCAGGGAGAAAGCATATACCAGGAACTTTTCCCACTTTTCAAGGGGTATGCTGTTTATTTCAAGGTTTGTCCCCTTTAAAAACATCCTGAATTTCATCCACTCACTGTAATGCTTTTCTCCAAACTCCGTTCTTTTACTCCGCCATAGGAACGGACCTCTCTCCCAAAATTTCCAGCGCCGGGCCTGATTCAAAACAAGTTTTCTCCATATGATAAACCTGGTGCTAAACACATCACCGGCACCGGATGCACTGGCTGACTGCTTAATCGCTTCTGTGGAAACTTCATTCCCGTCTCCGATGTCCTTAATAAACCAATTCACAAGGTATTCCTCATGGGCCTTTAAGCTGTTGGGTTCATACTCCTTCAGCCTGAGAATATAATAGGCTTCATTTCCTTTTTCAACAGTTTCTATGTCCACGTATCGTCTTACAATCAAATCCAGCAATGTTGCCACTATATCAGCAGGTTTAATTCTTTTTCCCCGCAGTAATACGCTTAGCTCTGCCGGGGTATAATAGTCGGCCGGCAAATCACCCAATACCTCTTGTCCCTTCTTCTCCGGCACCTTTGGCATGACTTTGGCAAGTATACTTCTGAACCCGGTTCCTTTTTCCGGAACATCATGCTCCATCGGCTTACGATCAACCTGTTCATCAGGTTTCTTTTCATCACTTTTACTGCGATTAAATCTTACATACAACAGATAGCCGCAAATCCCAATACCTAATATACCGGCAGCAATTATTATGGTGATGGTGGTACGAAATCTTTGCTCCTGCTCCCTTTTTTCCCGTAAAAGCTCCATCTCCTCCATCTTCGCCTGCTGTTCTTCGAGTACCTTCTGGACCACATCATTGTCAATCAGTTTTCTTCCTTCAGCCACAACGGATTTAGGAAATAGTACCACTACCTCCATGAACTCCTCAGGCTGCAGCTTATATCCGGTTATATTTATTGTACCGTTTTCCAATACTTGACTATTACCGTTCAAAGCACCGTATACAAAGGGATGTATATTATCAATCCCACCTTTTTGGGAAAGAGAAAGCCTGATATCAATGTTCCCGATCTTGTTACCATAACCGTTTATTACCGGATTCCAAACAACAGCAGCCGTATCCCGGTATAAAAACACAAAGTCATTGAGTTTGTAGCTTAAAACAACAGTTTCCTCCTGCTGATCTCTGGGAAGATATATATGGACCTCCTGAATTTCATCAGCATTGACTCCGGGTTTTAGCGCATACGTACCCCCGGTGTTTTGTTCAGGCTTGTCCACCAGCTCATACGGTTCAGTTTCGGCGGTGGTTATATCCTCCTCCGGATCAACGTCAATAACCCCGGATACATTCAAATTCTCCACGTAAGAAGCCTGAGAAATATCGATATACCTTATAACGGGCCCTTCGTGTTCCGGTGAAACCTTATATGTAATATACTCCTTTACATCTATCGAACCATCCTGATTTATCACTGCGTGGATCTGCCAGTCATTTACAGAATACTTCACTGAGGTATCAGCATACACTGTTAACGTAGCCACAACCAGTATCAGTAGTAACGGTAAAATTACAACAATTTTTCTCACAAAAAGACCCCCTATCTTTTTTTATTTTACCACGAATGATTCAGTATTTCCATAAACATATTATAAAATATAATGGTAATAAATGTTAAATATGTACAAAAAAATTGTAAATAACAGAATCGTGTGATAATTCCTGCAAAATTACAAATGAAAAAATATACGTATTATGCTAGAATAGAAAACAGCCCGTATTGGTTAGGGGGATGCTTTTTATGAAAAATAAACGGTTTGGGTTTATCATAATAACCCTTATATTTACGACAGTTATCATACTAGTACTATATTACTTATCATACCTGTCAGCACCCGAAAAAACCGTACAGCGTTTTCTGGATAATCTGATAGTAAACACTACCGGTAATTTATATTCATACCTGGACAGACATGTGGATGATAAACACCCCTTTATTGAACTGATCCTGGAACGAAATCCTTTTACAGGCTTTAAAATAAATGAAACAAAGGCAATCTCAAACAGCACATTCCGTTCAATGGTAACATTATATCTAAAGCAAGGCTCTGTTAATATTCCCATAACATTAGAAAAAACCGGTGATAAATGGCTCATACAGTCCCTTCCCACAGTTGTTCATCTGCCTGCAGCAATCCCCATAACAGACGATGAAACCGGGAAACCCGGGAAAGAGTTGTTGCTGGATGTTGAAGGTCACCATATTCTTTGCACTAATACATTGCCGGCGGATATGATCCATAATTTAACCCCGTCGGATATAACGCTGGTAGAAAACCAGCTGGTGGATATCCGTCCTCTAAAACCGATAAAACTTTCCAAGGTAATGGCTGTTTCACGCTCACAATCATTCATAGAAGATAAACTTTTGGGAAAAATCCCTGTAGCAGATAATATTCCAGTATATAGGATGCAGGACAACACTCCAACATATATTGGAGACATGGCTGTTATGGTGGGCTCGACCGGTTCAACACTGTACCAGGATGACCATGGCACGGTACGGGCTGTCATAGCCCGGGATCCTTTGGTACCGGAAGATGGAATAAGGGTACTTATCCGCAGCATGGATAATAAGGCCATCAAACACAGCCAACTTACCATTACCTGCAATTCCGGTTTTACCGCCGAGAATTTGATTGGAAACAGTTCATTCTCTTTTTCTCCGGGAGAGGCTTTAACTATAAAACCTTCGGAAACCGGTGCAACCCTTTATCATAATGACCAAATTATAGAATCTTCATCAGACAGATGGTATATCCGGCCATCGGACCAGGATGTACTGAGGGTTTTGAGCGGTCAAACCGGTACCGGCAGCATTATGTCTTACACACCATATCGGGGAACACTGGAAGTAACATACAATGACGGCGGACTGATTGTAGTCAACGAAGTAGACCTGGAGGAATACCTGTATTCGGTGGTGCCGAGCGAAATGCCTGTTAAGTTTGGTCTGGAGGCTTTAAAAGTCCAGGCAATTGCCTCCCGTTCGTATGCCCTCCGCTGTTTAGCCTCGACTGGATATGCTGAATTTGGAGCACACGTTGACGACAGCACGGCAAGTCAGGTATATAATTCAATCTCCGAACAATCAATATCGGTGCAAGCGGTTAACGAAACCCGTGGTCTGGCTGCCTTCTATGAAGGTCAGGTTATAGATGCCAGATTTTTTTCAACTTCCTGCGGATATACCGCTAACTACCATGAAGTATGGAGCGACAACAATCAAAACTTCCCGGGCAAGGAAATTCCTTATCTGGTATCAAAACCTCAATTTCCAAGCAGCGTACCCGATCTTCATAACGAGGAAAATTTCCGGGCTTTCATAGTTCAAAAAGATTTGGAAGGATACGATCGTTTTTCTCCCTTTTTCAGATGGTCCGTTACAATGAAACGGGAGGAACTGGAAGCTATTATCCAAAATAACCTGTCCCAAATTCAAAAGGCTGATCCCTCCTTTGTTTTAACCAGAAAAGATGACGGCATGTTTGTTCAGGATATTATCCCGGAGGAAATAGGACAGCTGCAAAATATACAGGTAACACGCCGCGGACAGGGTGGAAACATTATGGAACTGGACATTACCACCACCCACGGTATATTCAAAGTTATTAAGGAATATAACATACGACAGGTGCTGCGGCCGGTAAACTATCTTGATACAGGCAGTCCAATAAAATTACGATGCCATGACGGATCGGTCAGAGAAAATTTTTTCATTCTTCCCAGCGCTTTTGCGTGCATTGACCTTGAAAGAGATAACGAAGGAATGATCACCGAAATCAATATTTCAGGTGGCGGATTTGGCCATGGAGTTGGTATGAGTCAATACGGTGCATACGGGCTGTCCCTTCAGGGTTATTCCTATGAACAGATTATCCGGCATTATTATCCTGATACAGAACTTCGGAACATATATACCGGCAACTAGGAGGACGTTATGAACAAAAGGATAACCATCTCCCTACCACCTGAAGTTAAATCCATACTTACCCGTATAATGGAACATGGAGGCCAGGCATATGTAGTAGGCGGGGCCGTCCGTGATGCCATACTGGGCAGACCAATATCCGACTGGGATGTCGCAACATCCCTTCATCCCGATGAAACGGAAAAACTGTTCTCCCATACCCGCACCATCCCCATCGGCAAAAAATACGGTACGGTAATAGTAGTGATAAACAATTTGTCTGTTCAGGTAACCACCTATCGCGGCGAAGGTGAATACCGCGATTTCCGGCATCCAAGCCAGGTTGTATTTCTATCCGATATCACTGACGATCTGTCAAGACGTGACTTTACTATCAATGCCCTGGCATATAACCCGTATCTGACCCCGTCACTTTTAGACCCTTTCGGTGGGATTGATGATTTAACCGAAAAAACTGTCCGGGCAGTCGGGGAACCCGGCGAACGGTTTTCCGAGGATCCATTGCGTATTTTACGGGGAATCCGATTCTGTGCCGAGCTGGAATTTCAGCTGGAACATCAAACTCTGGAGGCGGCACGAACTTACGGTCATTTGCTTTCGCAAATACCTGCTGAAAGAATAAAAGATGAAATTGACAGAATCTTGCTTGTGCCGGATCCGTATTACCCTCTCACGCTGCTCCGTCAACTGGGTATATTTAAAATCCTGCTGCCTGATATATGGAAATGCTGCAGCTCTTCTTCCCCCTCATCATGCAAACTATCGGACAGACTCTCCCTGATATTTAAGGCAGTAAGCCTGTGCAGGCAGGATATTGTGCTCCGTCTGGCCGCACTGCATTACACCTGGAATATCGATAAACTTTTTAATTATGCCTATACGACCAAGTCAGATAAGTCACAAATGGAGGACAGATGCGCAGAAACAACGGAACTTTCCCTTAAGCGGCTCCGGTATGACAGCAAAACCGTACGCAGGGTTAAATCGCTGCTGGCAACCGTTCCATTGCCGCTTAACCTCAACAAGGCCGAAGCCGAATACCGGTTAAGAAGGATAATGGGAAAATTGGGTCCGGAGGACACCCTCAAATTTCTTGACCTTCAGCAGGCATACCTGTCAGCCGCCGATCATAAACCGGAAGCATACAATATACAGCAATACAAACGGATAACAGAAGAAATTATCTCAAGAGGCGATCCTGTTACTGTATCTCAGCTGGCCATTAACGGCAATGATCTGCTGGATGCTGGGATAGGTGTCAAAGACAGGCGTATTATAGGCAAAGCCCTTAATCAGGCCTATCAATGGGTACTTATGAACCCTGAGGATAACGACCGGCAACTGCTTTTATCCAGGTTAAAGGCAGTTTTCATGGAACATAACGGGAAGCAAAAGAATAACAATTGAGATATACTACAATTCTGTTCTTTTAAAGGTTGAAGCCAGGAGTATGACAATCAGTGCGAGCCCAAATATTCCTAATAAAGGGTATATATATGTAACGATCTGTGAAAAACCTATAAATGAAATGACAAAGCACAGACAGGTTATCATCAGGGAGGATAAACCTATTGGTATTTTAAAAACTTCATGAATTACCGAAGATACCGAGAAAAGATTTGCAATTAATGTAGTGAATATTGCTCCCCAAACAACAACAGTATATAATCCTGAGATGACGGGACCCATGCAATATACGATATACAGCATTGGTACCTCAAAATCATATATAGCAGGTCCGTGATGCCTCAACGAATAGTCATTAATAAAAATCATTATTCCCAGGATGGCTCCACCCAGAATCCCTCCAACTGCCAAAGCCCGCGGCTGTTTTACCTGGGAAGCTGCAGAAGACAAAACCCCTATGGAAAGAATTATATTAAACGCAGCATACAGCACTCCACTCTTAATCAGATCTAATAAAGATATATTATATGTTGAAGTAAATCTCTGCATAAATCCGCGCTCCTGCAGGGTGTATCCAAAAACAAACAGATTAAACGCCAGAATCAGCGGAATTATCCATGTGTTGATAGCCATAATTCCCTTTATACCCGACATCACGACTATCAGAGCAGCAACTGCTGTTAAGCCGGCTCCAACCCAGAACGGGATACCGGCATATTCATTAAATAATGCACCCGCACCCGCAAGCATAGCTGTACCGATTAATATCATGGCCAGCACTATATATCCGCTTACAAATGGAGAGAGTATGCCAAAGATTTGTTTCACAGTTTCCTTAAATGAGCGGGAATTGAGCTTTTGCCCGAGCTTCAATATCTTAGTCCCGATTAATATAAATAAAAAAGTTGCAATCAATATGGGATATATGGAATATGCACCGTATACGCTAAAAAAACGCAATATTTCCTGGCCGGATGCAAACCCGGCTCCTATTACCGTACCAATATAAGTAAAAGCAATCTTTATTCCTGAAATAATTTCATTCCTGGTTTTCAAAAAACACATCAACCTTCCGAATATTCATGTTTAATCCTCATACATAAATATTCAGAAGTTATATAAATCATACCTATAACTGTCCTATATATTGATTTTCCCCAGCAAACGATTCAGGGTTTCATAAGGACTAAAGGAAATGTCTATCTGCAGCACATCCCCAACACGGCATCCATGGGGTAAATATTTCACAGGTATAACGACTTCATCAGTACTGTTATCGAATTTTATAATGGCCTGCTGGTGTTCAACGGATTTTATTACTGCGTTCCATCGCATGCCGCCCTTCCTCCTCTCTAAGTTCATAATATCATTTTACCATGAATTTGTTAAGGTTAAATTATGCAAAATATTAACACCAAATTTACAATTTGTTCATGTTTTATTCAAATATCATCAGTATAATTTCCACTGGAGTGGTCAAGGTACCAAACTCTGCTTAGGGAGGTGATATTATGAAAATCAAAAGACTGACCGCCATATTACTCATGGCTGTGTTTTTACTGGTATCAGTAGCTTTAACCGGTTGCCAGAGCGAGTCTTCAACAACACCTGATGATTCTACACAGACCGAACAAGCAACTGATGCCGAAGAAAGCACAGATACTGAGGAGGAAGCAGCAACAGAAGACTCTGAAGATTCTGCTGCAGAGTCAGAAGATGCTGCCGATGATACTTCAGAAACTGAAGCGGATGATGACGCTCAGGAGACCGGTGAAGCTGATGACACCTTGTCGGAGTCATCCGATGAAAGTGATACAAACCAGACCTCTGATGACGAAACAGCAAATGAATAAACCTAATACCAGCCACTACGCTCGATGTACCCCTTCATAATGCTACTTACTTAAAAAAGGCTGCTGATAACTTTATCAGCAGCCTTTATTGCAAATTATATTTTCTGTATTTTTCTTCTAATATGATATAGTTAATATACTTACAGTTGTTTAACACTGTTGAATAGGCAACCCCATAATACTTTGCAAGCGCCATCTTATCTACATCAATACCCGATTTAATGCAATAATAAAGTTCAAGTGCTGATGCCCAGGCTTCCGCCTTTCTTATTTTTGGCAGCTTTTCAGGCAGTGATGCCAGGACAAACTTCTCCCATATCTCACGTATCTTTTCTTCGTACCCGCCTTCATACCGGTTCTTCATCTTCTTAATGGCCACTTCCATTACATCATTATATATCCGGGGAAGTTCACCGGCAGATACTCTTTCTAATATGCTTACCCTTATCTCGACAATACTATTATTCATGTATGCGATATACGGCTCATCAGCCTTCATTTGTTTGAGCAACGCCAGAGCTTCCTCTTTCAGTTCATCCTCCATGTTCTTCTTAAGCAGGAATTCTCTTAAAAAACGCTCCGACTTTTCATCACCAAAAGAAGCTATTACATTAAGAATAGCCTTTTTTATGGAAATATCGTGCAACCCAAGACCCCAGCCAAGCAACGCCATCAGCTCGTCGCCCTTTTCCCATCTCTGTTTCAGATCCCTCTCAGGAAGCTTGAGCAAATCGTTTATCTTCTTAATACGGTAAATAACTTCCTCATAAGGAACCTGAAAATGATAGGGTATCTCGCTAAACTCCCTTTCATTCGTCACTATTGCCCATGTTAATCGCTTATAAAAACTGCTGATGGTATTATGGGGTGATATCTTATCAATCTTGTACCAGTATTTCAACGCTTCGTTATACTTGTGTATATTAAAATACGAAACCGCAATATAATGCAGTATTTTTATGTCGTAAGGCTTAAATATAAGCAGCCGTCTGAGAAGCTTATTGGCTTCCTTATGTTTCTTTAATTCGCACAGGGTCACCGCGATCTTGTGAATTTCTTCAGGCTCATTTATTTGCATATCAAGTATAGTCTTAAGGTGTTTTTCACTTTCTTCGGTACATCCCTTTTCCTGTAAAAATATAGAGATATTACAGTTAGCATGGACATTCTGGGGGTGTTCCTTCAACACTCCATAGCATGTATCAATTGCTTTATCCAACTCTCCAATACAAAAGTACGCCAACGCAAGATTATTTTTTGCAAAAGTCAGTGAAGGATCTTTGTCAACAACATATTCCAAACACTGTATAGCATTTTTATAGTCTCCGGCATCCAGATAATTTTTGCCCTTATTTGCCATTCTGTAAAGCTTCTCTTTTGTTGGATTTAATATATTAAACTCATCATCAATAAAGAATTCCTGGTTCTCAAGAATGTCTAACAGTTCCCGTACCTCATCGGAGTATATACCGTCTGGTTCCATATAAATATATCTTTCAAAGCATTCGTGGGCTTTTTCATAATCCTGTAACCCCAGAAAATTGCATCCCAGACAGAAATAGCAATCGGCTCTGGTGTCATCCTTTTGCAGTACAGAAAAAAGTATCTGGTTGGACTCTTCATAGTAGCCCATCTCGGTAAAAACCTCAGCCAGATCCAGCCTGTAGTCCAGATTTTCAGGTTCTTTTTCCACAGCCTTGCGGTAAAAACTCAGAGCATTTATATAATTGTTGCTCTCCATGTATTTTCTTGCTTTTTTATAGTAAAATTGACCACTCTGATCAAATGGAATAACCTTGTTTTTAGATTTCGCACATAAGTTTCTTGCCATATCGCTCTCCTAACTATACTATTTTATGGATATCATTATAGCATATATTTTAGAAAACCTCTATAAAAATTACTGTTTCTTACAATTGTATTTATTCGATATTTTTTGAATATTCCTCATTCAATTTTCTCTTTTCCTTCAGCAGTTGGTTAAGTTCATCAAGGTTAAACAAATACTTTTTGTTGCAGTAATGGCACACCAGCTCAGCCTTCTTATCCTTTTTGATAATATCAATTAATTCATCTTCCTGTATACCCAAAAGAACCCTTCTTAAACGTTCTCTGCTGCAATCACACTTAAATCGTACATCCGTTTGAGCATTTATTTTCACATCAAAACCGCCAAGAATGTCATAAAGTACGTCTTCCGGCGTTTTCCCCTGTTCAAACAACTTAGATATTGGGGCAGAATTGCTCACTCTTCTCTCGATCTCATCAATTATATCCTCCGGCGCACCCGGCATAGCCTGGATTATATATCCGCCTGCCGCTTTTACCGAATAATCGGGATTTACAAGCACACCCAAAGCCACCACAGATGGCTGTTGTTCCGATACCGTCAAATAATATGCCACATCTTCACCAATCTCTCCCGACATCAAATTGGCCTGGCCTATATAAGGCTCTTTAAGTCCCAGATCCTTTATAACGGTGATTTTCCCATTTCTGCCTACAGCCGCGCCCACATCAAGCTTATTAAATTCATTGAGAGGTAAATCCAGTGCCGGATTTCCAACATAACCTTTTATATCTCCGTTGGGGTTTGCAACCACTACGATACTCCCCAATGGTCCATCGCCCTTCACTATCATCGAAAGGCTGTCCTTCTCGCCCTTCATATCAACTGCCAACATAATTGCAGCAGCCATAGTTCTACCCAGGGCGGCAGCAGCCACAGGATGTAATCCATGAAGCCGCTGAGCTTCATTTGACAGATTTGTTATCCTTGCTGCAAAAGCCCGGACAGCGCCGTCTCCCGCCGTAACCCTCACTACATAGTCTTTCATATCGTGTTCACTCCCGTTTTTAAATTACCAATTCTGATTTGAGGAAATATCCCATTCATTTCAAGTTTTCCGGGCTGCGAAAAAAATGCGCTGGGAACTCTTCTTTGGAGGTTTGAATGTAAAAGGCTGATAGGCCTCTATATTTTTAAAACCGTTATGCTTCAACCGGCGTATTATCTCCTCCGCTTTATAAGCCCGTTGATAATGGGTCTCATCAAATCTTCTGTAATACTCTCCCTCTTTTGTAAAAAACGATAAATACATCTCACATATATTGGAACGCCTGTCAAAATAATTCAGCCATATATAGCTGATATCTTCATCGGTTCTGACAATTGTATTGTTTCCCAGAATTGATGAGAGCTTATAATATGAACTGATATCAAATATGAATATACCATCCGGTTTCAGGTAGCGGCACACACTCTGAAACACCATATCCAGATCTCTCAGTGAAAGGATATAGTTTATTCCATCACAAATACAGGTAATTGCATCGACAGGACCATGAAGTTCTAAATGCCTCATATCCTGATATATAAAGGGGATGTCCATACCGTTTTTTACAGCCTTTTCTTTGGCAACCGACAGCATGTCCTCCGATTGGTCAATCCCTATTACATCATAGCCTCTTTCCTTCAACAGTAAAGTTATGTTTCCGGTACCGCAGGCCAGATCAACGATCTGTACCGGTTTTACGCCATGTTTTTTAAATATCCGCTCAATATAATCAACCCAGCCGGGATAATTTACATCTTCCATTAAAACGTCGTAGATATATGCAAAGTGGTTATATATAGCAATCTTCTCCCTTTGACAAGTATTATTATTTATTCTTACTCTTCATCCTCATCAAGCCTGGCATTCATATACTTATCAAACACCCAGTTGGCCAGAGAAACACCAATCAGCATGGGAAAGGTAAATCCCACCAGAAACATCGGAAAGATATACCAGGCACTTGCTATAAATACCGCCACCATGAGCACGAAAATGCCGAATGTATGAGGCAGCCTGCCTAAAGTAAAGATAAAGGCATTTCGGAATATCTGCCCTACGTTTAACTTGTAGGTAACAAGTAAAGGGAAAACATATATTTGCATCATCGCATATATAAGCCCTATCAACAACATAAAGTAATACAGGAACAAATATAATAAATCGGTCATAGCCATGGCATGATAGAAGGTTACAGCCACGTAAAAAAACATCAATACAACACAGTTGATGAACATTATCAATAAGCTTTCCTTCCAGTTCATCTTTATGGCATCTTTAAAATCACTAAACACCCATGCATGTTCATCCCTTGCCCAGTTACGTATCACATAGGTTACTCCTGCAGTAGCAGGACCGGCAAAGAGCATACATGGAAGCAGGATTAAAAAGAACAGTAAAGTTATAGGCTCCCCCGTTTCTGCAGTTACAAGAGTCTGAATATATATCCACAAAAATGTGGGAAGCACGAATATGGAATACAGCAGATTTAACTGTATCAGTTTCCAGAATCTGACCTGAAGGACGGTAAAAAACAGTTTAAACCGCCTCTTCTTGAGATCTTCATATTTTAAATCCGGCTTATTGGGGTTTCCATAATACATTCGGTTAAAAAAACCGCCAAACATACTAACAGTCCTTTCAATAATTAAACTATTTTTCTTGTCTTCATTGTAACAAGAAATCATCCATAATTCAATAATTTTAGCTGATTGGCACATCTGAATTATTTGCAGCTTTTATGCGAAATATTTTGTGCATAATATTATTCCAGCCACTGGAGCTCCAAGGCTAAGAGCCTGTAGAACTTGCTCCGGGGCCTTCATCAAACTCGCTTCGCTTAAACAAGCGATTCGGCTTATCCCTCCGCTGCGTTAACAGGCTCTAAGCCTTTTCACAAGGTGATTTCCATAGTATTCTGCACACAATGCTCAAGGATAGAAGAATATTATTCCGCTCACTGGAGTTCTAAGCCTCTCCACAAGGTGGCTTCCATAATATTCGGCAAAACACTCAGCTATAATTCTTTAGTATGTTTACATATATCTGAAGCCCAAGCAGCAATACCTCTTCGTCGAAATTAAATAAACTGCTGTGGAGAGGGGCTGTAAATCCCTTTTCTTCGTTTCTGCATCCAAGAAACATATATGTTCCCGGAACCTTTTGCTGAAAATATGAAAAATCTTCGGCAATCATAAGCGGGTCTATATCCACAAGTATATCGGGATCCACAAAGCCCGCGATCTTACTTGTAAGCTGTACATCATTGTTAACAGCCGGATAATACACCACTTCATGGTACTGTCCCCGGATACCATGGCTGAGCTCCAGACTCTTCAGCAGCTTAATAATATTTTCTTTTATTTTGCTGTAAACCTTATCATCAAAGGTTCGGATAGTCCCTTCCAGCCTTGCCTTCCCGGCAATGATATTCCTTTTCTCTCCGGCTTCCATCCTTCCGATGGTCACCACGGCTTTCTCATCATAGGGAATGCGCCTGGATACAACCCCTTGAAGCATATGAACAAAATCGCATGAAGCCATAAGAGCATCAATTCCAAAGTGTGGAGTTGCCCCATGGGCAGATTTGCCGGTGATCTCCACATCAAACTCACATGTTTGAGCCATTACAACCCCCGGTTTCATTACAACCTTTCCCTGGGGAATATCTGGCAGCAGATGCAGTCCAAATATGGCATCAACCTCCGGTTCCTCCAGTACACCCTCCTTTATCATAGGGAGAGCGCCTCCAACTGTCTCTTCCGCCGGCTGAAAGATCAAAACCACATTTCCTTTTATATTCTCCCTATGCATCGCTATCCATTCAGCAAGCCCGAGCAGAACAGTCATATGCCCGTCATGCCCGCATGCATGCATAACCCCTTTGTTTAACGATGCAAACTCCACGCCGGTTTCCTCTTCAATAGGTAAGGCGTCCATATCGGCTCTAAAGGCAAGGGTCCTGCCGGGAATATTTCCCCTGATTACAACCTTGACGCCGTTTTGCGCCAATATCTCTATTTCTCCAAAACCTAATTTTTTTATCTGCTCTGTTATATAATCCCTTGTTTTTCCAACTTCAAAATCTGTTTCAGGGTATTGATGCAGATACCTTCTGTGCTGTATCAACCGGTTCCTTAAACCCAGAACTTCTCCATCCAATCTCATTAATAATTCCTCCACCATTTTGCTTTTATAACAGCTTATTATATATTTAAGGGCAACATTTTCAAGACAAAACTGCAATCTGAAAATGTTGCCCTAAACATTTTACATACTTATATGAATTATATTATTTGGCTGCAAGCCTGAGAATATTGAGCACGTCCTCCCGTCCAAGTTTAACGAAGTTACCGATTTGCTTTCTGCCGTTATCGGTACATTTATCTGCCATCTCTTCAAGTCTGTCTTCAGGGATGTCCAGCCCTTCCAGAGTGACGGGCAGGCCGATGCTTACAAAGAACTGTTCAAGCCGCTTTATGCCTTCAAGAGCCGTTCTTTCGGGACATGCAAAATCCATCTCCACATCCCATACCCTTACTGCAAACTGTGCAAATCTGTCAACATTATGTTTATATACGTATTTCATCCAGGCAGGGAATACTACAGCCAGTCCTGCACCATGAGCCACATCGTAAATTCCGCTTAATTCATGTTCTATGGCGTGGGATGCCCAGTCTTCATTCCTGCCGGTGCCCAGCAGGCCGTTGTGAGCTATAGTACTTGCCCACATTATCTCGGCTCTGGCCTCATAATTTTCCGGATCTTCAAGTGCAATCGGAATATTTTTGATTATCGCTTTCAGTGTAGCTTCACACAATCTGTCAGTGAAATCCACATCTTTTTGATGAGTGAAATAACGTTCCATTACGTGAGCCATGATATCCGCTGCTCCACATGCAGTCTGATATGGAGGAAGTGTATATGTAACTTCCGGATTCATTATTGCAAACTTTGGCCGAATGATATCAGCACTGAGTCCTCTCTTATACCATCCGTCTTCATTGGTTATAACCGAACTGTTACTGGCTTCGCTGCCCGCAGCAGGAAGGGTAAGAACAACCCCGACAGGAAGGGCTTTTTCAGGAACAGCTTTACCGCTATAAAAATCCCACACATCGCCATCATAGTGTACACCCACAGCAATTGCTTTGGCTGAATCAATAGCACTTCCGCCACCTACTGCCAGAATGAAATCAATATCGTTCTTTCTGCAGATTTCGATTCCTTCCTTAACCAGGCTCAGGCGGGGATTCGGTTGTGCTCCGGGAAGTTCAATAAACTCAACGCCGGCCTCATTCAGGGATTTAACCACCTTATCGTAAAGACCAATGCGTTTAATACTGCCGCCGCCATAGTGAAAAAGAATCTTTTTGCTGTATGCCCGTGTTACTTTGCCTACATCATTCTCGGTACCTTTTCCAAATATGATTTTTGTAGGGCTGTGAAATACGAAATTTTCCATCATACTTCCTCCTTTGAAATATATTTATTTATAACGTGTTTTGTCGAAGCGAAACGCAGGATCCTTAACTTTTTATTGCAGAACAATAGTATTTTCAGAATACTATTCCAATCACAGGAGTTGAAGGCTAGAAATAAGTAAAACTCGCTCCAGGCCTCCACCAAAACTCATTTACGCTCAGACATTGGTTCCGGCTGTCTTCCGCTTCGTTAACAGGTTCTAAGCCTTTTCACAAGGTGATTTCCATAGTATTCTGCCAGCATTAAAAGATACGCCCGTTACAATAGTCAAAAGCAAATAACGTACAACGTCCGATACTACTATTTAATCGTAGCATATGTATCAGTGAAAATCAAGAAAGGCTTGATAGTTGACATTTAAAATAATCGGTGTTATGATTAAAAAAATAAATAGTATAGAGCAGTTTAGAGGTGCACCTTTTATGAGTAAAACGCTGGAGAATACGGGTATTGATGAAAGCTGCTGAAAGGAAAAGGTGCCGAAGGATGTGAGATGACCCGTCATCCATGTCCTGGGCTCAGAGTTAAGAGCTCTGAGACTGTCATCATTCATTAATGATGGAGCGCTAACTGCTTTCGCATCGCAAGCAACATGCAGGTTTATGCTTGCCTGCAGAGTCACACCGTAATTTGTGGTACGAAAGCGGCTGGTTTTCATCAGCCGCTTTGTTGTGTTAACCGGTAAATTCACAACCTTTTATAAACCGCATATGATGGTATTAAGCTGGCTTTGCAGGATCAAATTATATTTATTTCATAAATGGATCAGGAGGAAAATGTTATGCAAAAATACAACTTGGCTATTGTCGGAGTAACCGGAATGGTAGGCCGCAAATTTTTGGAAGTATTGCAGGAAAGACAGCTGCCTTTGTCGAAATGTTACTTGTTCGCATCAGCCCGGTCGGCAGGAAAGCCTATTGAGTTTATGGGCAAAGAACATATTGTGGAAGAATTGACCGAAAACTGCTTTGACGATAAAGATATCCACATAGCACTGTTTTCAGCCGGTGCAAGCGTCAGTAAAAAATTTGCGCCCATTGCCGCATCCAAAGGTATAGTGGTTATCGATAACAGCAGTGCCTGGAGGATGGATGATAATGTACCTCTGGTGGTTCCGGAAGTCAATCCCGGTGAAATCCTGAACCACAAGGGCATAATCGCCAATCCCAACTGTTCTACCATCCAGGCGGTTGTGGCGTTAAATCCTTTACACCAGCGCTATAGAATTAAAAGGATTGTATACTCCACATACCAGGCCGTATCGGGTGCAGGTTTGGATGGATATTTAGATCTTAAAAATGGAGTTCAGGGAAACAATACCCTAAAAAAGTTTCCTCATCCTATTTTTGCAAACTGCATCCCCCACATAGATTCATTTTTGGAAAACGGATACACTAAAGAAGAGATGAAAATGGTTGAGGAAACTAAAAAAATAATAGGAGACTATAGCATCAGAATTACAGCAACCACAGTGCGTGTCCCGGTTTTCCACGGCCATAGCGAATCCATCAACGTAGAATTCGAAAAAGACTTTGATTTAAATGAACTCAAAGAGGTATTGGCAAATTCACCCGGAGTAGTTGTGGTGGATGACCCTGAAAATAATAAATATCCTATGCCCATATATGCAGAAAACAAGGATGAGGTGTTTGTAGGCCGCATCCGAAGGGATGAGAGTGTCCCCAGTGGTGTAAACCTGTGGGTGGTAGCAGACAATATACGAAAAGGCGCTGCAACAAACACCGTACAAATAGCCCAGAAACTAATTGAGTACTGGGAAAATGGCCAGCTTGCCCGTTAATCTGTGTTTCTAAACTTTTTTAAGGAGTGATCAAACCATGAGTGTCTTTACAGGATCATGTGTTGCCATGGTTACCCCCTTTACAGAAGATGGGATAAATTTCGAATCCCTGGCCAACCTCATCGAATTTCAAATTCGTGAAGGAACCGATGCCCTGCTTGCCTGTGGCACAACCGGTGAACCGCCCACCATGACCAGAGAAGAGAGATATTCCGTCATAGGTTTCACCGTTGAAAAAGCCGCAAAAAGAGTGCCCGTAATAGCGGGAACCGGTGGTTACAATACAGCTGACGTAATTAAGGATTCCAAAGAGGCAGAAAGACTTGGTGCCGATGCACTACTTATCGTTACCCCTTACTATAATAAAACCTCGCAAAAAGGGTTGATCCAACACTATGCAGCCATAGCCGATGCCGTCCATATCCCCATAATTATTTACAACGTGCCTTCAAGAACCGGGTTAAACGTTACCCCATCAACCTTGAAGGAGCTGTCAAAAATTGATAATATTGTCGGTATAAAAGAGGCCAGCGGGGATATAACCCAGGTGGTCAATATGGCACGGCTGTGCGAGGGAACTATAGATCTATATTCTGGAAACGATGACATGGTGGTACCCCTGTTATCAGTCGGCGGTAAAGGGGTTATCTCGGTGGTAGCCAATATAGCACCCCGGGATACCCATGACATGGTAGACAAATTTTTAAACGGCGATATCGAGGGAAGCCGAAAACTGCAGTTTAAGCTTTTCCCATTAATAGAAGCACTGTTTTTGGAAGTCAACCCTATACCTGTGAAAACTGCCATGAATCTGATGGGAATGAATGTCGGCAGGCTTCGCATGCCTTTAACAGATATGTCAGAGCGAAATTTAGAAATACTAAAACAGCGGATGATTGAATACGGTCTTGAAATAAATAATTAGCATAAGAAAACACGAAACGGAGTGAACAACAACTAATGATAAATATTATTCTACACGGTTGTAATGGAAGAATGGGTCAGGCAGTTGCATCGGCAGCAGCTGCCGACCCAACGGTACGGATCGTTGCAGGGGTTGATAAATTTCCCGATGCAAAAAATAATAACTTTCCTGTATACCATTCATTAGAAGAGTGCAGCGAAAACGCCGATGTCATCATAGACTTTTCAATGCCTGCTGCTCTTCCCCTTATTCTGGATTATGCAAAAAAACAGAATATTCCGGTTGTTATTGCCACAACCGGTTTTTCAAATGATGAGCTGGATTTGATAACCAAGACATCCAATAGCATTCCGATATTCCGTTCTGCCAATATGTCCCTCGGAGTTAACGTAATGATGGAACTTGCTCAAAATGCAGCATCAGTCCTGGGTAACCTGTTTGATATAGAAATTATTGAACAGCATCACAACCAGAAACTGGATTCACCGAGCGGTACTGCTTATGCCTTAGCGGATGCCATTAATGAAGCCCTGCTTAATTCCAAAGCCTATGTATACGGAAGACATTCAAAACATGAAAAACGCTCTAAAACGGAAATAGGGATCCATGCTGTCCGCGGAGGCACCATACCGGGTGAACACACGGTGCTGTTCGCCGGAAATGATGAAGTTCTTAAAATAACCCACACTGCATTCTCCAGGCAGATATTTGCGTTAGGTGCCCTAAGAGCATGCAAATTTATTACAGCAAAACCGCCGGGATTATACGGTATGAAGGATATGTTGACTCAGCAGGCTGCAGTTACCAACATAAGCTCCAGCAACAGGGAAGCTCTTGTTACCATCAATCACATACCCAGTGACAGCAATTCCATAGCACTGATATTTCAAACACTGGCGGATCACAACATAAATATAGATATGATCAGTCAATCTGCGCCTATTGACAGGAAAGTCAATATTTCTTTTTCCCTGCCCAGAAAAGACCTCCAAAAGGCAATAATGGCAGTAAATGACCTTCAGCCGCTACTTCCCTCCATAAGCATGAGCACAAACGGGCAAATTGTAAAGCTGTCGGTTGAAGGTATGGGAATGGAACACCAGCCCGGCGTTGCAGCAAGGATATTCACAATTATGGCCGAGCAGAATATCGATATAAAAGCAATAACTACATCTGAAACCAAGGTTTCATATATTATTGACAAGCAGGACGAGAAGAGAGCTCTGGAAGCACTGATGGAAGCTTTTGAGCTTTAAGGTTAAAAATAGCTTACTCCTTCACAAAATTTACCATAAAACATCTATATTCTTAAGTTTTTTGGTAATTATATTAAGTAATACCATTAATTATGGAAGGAGTAAGCTATTTATGTTGTCCAATCTGGAAATAACCAAACAATATCTTGGTGAAAAAATTTTCAACCAGCTTTTAAATTATTTAAAGCGGGGTTCCCTGTCCAATGTCCCGCAAGCACTGGACCTTTTGTGCAAAGCTCCTATCGCTCCCCGCCACCGTCAGCTGATCCAGCAGCTGAAACTGCTGTTTGAATCCAGTCCCGTTCTAAAAATATACATAAACCGTATTCTGACGGAAATAAATGAAAATGTACAGCAGCGTCTGCTGGCAAATCTATTTATACATGCGAGCCTGATGGGTATTCCGAAACATGTCAGGCTTGCACGGGAGCTGGGATACAGCATACCATATACCATATTAATTGATCCTACAAGCAGGTGTAACCTCAGATGCAAAGGCTGCTGGGCCGGCGCCTATGATCATCACAAAAGTTTAAGCTTTGAAGAGGTAGACAGAATAATAACCGAGGCCAAAGAACTTGGCATCTATTTTTTTGTAATGTCAGGCGGGGAACCCCTGATGTGGCCTTATCTTTTTCAGCTGTGTAATAAACATAAAGATGCAGCCTTCATGATATATACCAATGGCACGCTGATCGATGATACCGCTGCGGAAAAGATGCAGCATCTCGGTAATATAACCCCGGCAATAAGCCTGGAGGGATGGCGGGAATCCACGGACAACAGACGGGGTACCGGAGTATACGACAAAATTATGGCAGCCATGGACAGCCTCAAAAAGTACGGTATCATATTCGGTATCAGCCTTACCGTAACCAGTCAGAATTATCGGGAAGTTTTTTCGGATGAATTTATCGACACCATGATAAATAAAGGCACTCTTTATGGTTGGTCCTTTCACTATATGCCAATAGGACGCAACCCGGATTTTTCTCTCGTATTAAAACCCCAGCAAAGAGCCTGGTTGGTAAACAGAGTGCGGTACATCAGAGAAAACAAACCCATTCAAATAGCTGATTTCTGGAATGATGGGTACATGACCCAGGGATGCATCGCAGGGGGGAAATACTATTTTCATATAAACGCCGCCGGAGATGTAGAACCCTGTGCTTTTGTCCATTTTGCAGCCGACAATATTAAAGGAAAATCATTAAAGCAGATCCTAAGTTCACCCCTGTTCGCCGCGTTTCAGAAAAGACAGCCATTTAGTCAGAACTTTTTGAGGCCCTGTCCCCTTATCGATGTACCAAATGCTTTACGGCAAATAGTAGCAGAATCAGGAGCTGCCGGTACCCATGAAGGTGCCGAGGCTATACTGTACGGCGATCCCGGTAACAAAATCGACGAAATAGCCGATGCATGGAAAGCTGAAGCCGATAATATATGGCATGATATAGAAAACAAGGAGGAAAGCAAAGAAGAAGCCGTTTCATAAGAGAAGACTATATATTCACGCCCGGTTTTCTGTATCGGTTGACATAGACAGGTATCCGTACTAAACTTTTATTTGGTTGATAAGTTGAAATATGGTAAGCGGAGATTGGGGGGCTATCATGAGATTTGGAATTTATGGGTGCAGACATGAGCATATAGGCGAATTTATCAAAGAGATGCTCAATCTCAGTCATGAATTTGTCGGGATATATGAAAGAGAGCCTGACATAGCTGAGAATCTGGCTGAAATGTATGATGTACCGTTGTTTGACTCAGGTGATGAACTCCTTGAGGCAAAGCCCGATGTATTAGGAACATCTGCTGTAAACAACGAGAAGATCGATATAATTGAGCTGTGCCATGAACACGGTATCCATGTAATGGCTGACAAACCTATTGTAGTTTCACGTCAGGATTATATAAGGTTGGAAAAGATAATAAAACAGGGACGGATCCAGATCGGAATGATGCTTACGGAACGGTTTAACCCTCCGATTTACGCCCTTCAAAAGATTATACAGGAGGGAAAGCTGGGTGACATAGTAAGTTTGTCCATAATGAAACCCCATAAATTAAGGGAAAAGACCCGTGCATCATGGCATTTTTCCAAAGAAAAGAACGGCGGAATTGCAATAGATCTGCTTATACATGATGTGGATCTGCTGCGCTGGTTTACCGGGAGCGAGATAGCGTCTTGTGACGGGTATATCATAAAATCCGGTTATGCTCAATACGAGACTTTCTATGACAGCGTACATGCATTAGTGAAAATGGAGAATGGCGTGGTAGCTTCACTGGAAGCGGACTGGTGGATGCCGGATTCCTATTTTACTTTTGGGGACGGAAGAATCTTCTGCGTAGGTACCAAAGGAAGGGCTGAAATACGAACAACCGGAGATCCGGAAAGCAATAGTGAACCATACGGACTGTGGATCCGCAACACACATAACTATGAAAGAATTAAAGTCCCATCAATACCGGTAACACTGGCACAGGATTTTGTTAATCGCATACAGGGCAGTAAGGAAGTCATCATCTCCAATGAAGACGTGCTGATGGCAAGCCTTGCTGCTATTCAGATCGACGAAAGTCTGGATGTGATAAATCGTTGTTGAGGGAGCTGTCATTTTTGATGCACAAACATAACCGTAGAATTGATACCGTTAAACAAAAATATTTATTGAAGATGCTTAAATTATCCCTTACAGTAATGCATGTAAGAGGAATATAAATGTAAAGGAGAGGTTTTTATGTCTGCTATGCGACTAAGTTTTACGACCTTGTCCTGTCCGGATTGGGATTGGGATACAATACTTCAGCAAGCAGCAAGGTTTGGGTTCCATGGAATTGAGCTAAGAGGTGTTAGGGACGAAATGTACCTGCCCAGGCTGCCGCAGTTTTTGCCTGAAAATATTGATAACACCATGGCCCAGTTAAGAGACAAGAATCTGGCTATATCGTGTCTGGATACATCCTGTAAATTCGATGATGATGAAAAATTTCACAACTCCATTCAGGAAGGCAAGGACACCATTGACCTTGCACAGCGGTTAAAAGTACCTTACATAAGAGTATTTGGGGATTCAATTCCGGAACTTTCACATATGGAAAAAACCATCGATCAGATAGCACGGGGATTAAATCTATTGGGTGAATACGCCCGGGACAAGGATGTTTACGTGCTTATTGAAACACACGGTGATTTTGCAGACTCCAACAGACTATTGAAAATATTGCAAAAAGTTCACGCCGGTAACCCGGTAGGAGTGCTGTGGGACATTAATCACCCCTATATGTTTTTCAAAGAGGAGATGTCCGAAACATATGCAAAGCTGGCTCCCTATATCAAGCATGTTCACGTAAAGGATACAAAGATAGTAAACGGAGAATTCAAATTGAGTCTGGTCGGCCAGGGTGATCTGCCGATTGCCGAGGCTGTAGATCTGTTGAAAAAGAATGGGTATAATGGGTGGTTATCACTGGAGTGGGAAAAAAGATGGCATCCGGAGATAGAGGATCCCGAAATCGCACTGCCTGCATTTGTCGAGTACATTACCCCCCTGCTTCAGGATTAAAGATCTGTAATGCAATATTAACAGTCAGAGTTTAATACAACACTTCCACCCGTGGAAAATCGTTTTTTATGGTAAATGAAACTATGTTTAAAAGAGAAGAACTGATGCCGCATAAGCTCAGTTCTTCTCTTTTTTTATTCAAAGTTAAACCCTTATCCCAATATACGTTGTCTTTTATTTAGTCTTGTCAGATTGTGCATTTTCAATACTCAATCCCTAACCTTGCCGGCACACCTTTTTCCATATAATGCTTTATATTCTTCATTTCGGTAATCAAATCAGCTCTGCTCGCAATCTCATCAGGCACATTCCGTCCCGTCAATATCAATTCCATCTCCCGTGGCTTCTGATCAATGATCTGACACACCTGAGCCACACTTACCAGATCCCCGTGAATGGCTCCCATTATTTCATCCAGTATCAGTACATCACAGTAATTGTCCTTCATAAATTCCCTCAGCTTTTTCATCTCCTGCTGGGTTTTATCTTTAAGCCGTGCCTTTTCTTCATCGCTCAACTCCCAGAAGAACTTTTCGGTCTCTGCGAACCGGATAATGTGAAAGTCCGGTGCTAACTTCTTAACCGCCTCCAGCTCACCGGTTTCCATTCCCTTTAAAAACTGGATCATGAGTACTTTAAACCCTCTGCCTACCGCCCTTAACCCCAATCCTAATGCAGCAGTTGTCTTCCCCTTACCGTCACCTGTGTATACCTGGACATATCCTTGCTTCATAGTAAAAGCCTCCGCTCCTCTGTAAATATCTGATAAATAATTCTTCTGATACAGCGTTTTTGCTTTGTTTACACATATATTATACTAAAAAATCCAGATATATTCCCTGAATTGCCGGTTTTTGATTGCTGGCATATTAACAACATATATAGGTGAAGCTATGTATACGGATATAAGAACTTTGCAGAATATTATTCCAGCCGCTGAAGCTCCAAGGCTTTCATAATATTCTTCACAAATAAACCGATGTATGCAGAATATTATTCCAGCCACTGGAGCTCCGAGGCTAAGAGCCTGTAAACTTGCTACGGGGCCTCATCAAACTCGCTTCGCTCAAACAGTGATTCGGCTTATCCCTCCGCTGCGTTAACAGGCTCTAGGCCTCTCCGCAAGGTGGCTTCCATAATATTCTGCACACAGTGCTCATTAGTAACAGTATAGCCTAGCACAGTGCATGTGCAGAATACTATTCCAATCACTTAAGTTCCAAGGCTAAGAACCTGTAAACTCGCTACAGGCCTCCACCAAAACTCGCTTGCGCTCAGACATTGGTTCCGGCTGTCTTCCGCTTCATTAACAGGCTCTAAGCCTTTTCACAAGGTGATTTCCATAGTATTCTGCACACAAAGTCCATTGGTAGAAGAATATCATTCCAACCACTAGCTCCAAGGTGATTTCCATAATATTCAGTAAATGAAACAACCGAAAGCCAGCCAACTTATGCAAATAAAAAAGGATATGGCAGAATCACTTCCTGCCTATATCCCTTCGGTAATGCATATCCTGAAAATGTATTTTGCTCACACTTTCATACGCCTTTTTTACAGCAGAATCCAGATCATCGGCTACGGCAGTTACTCCCAGCACCCTGCCGCCGTTTGTATAGTATTCACCATCTATCTTTCGGGTTCCCGAATGAAATACAACTGTCTGAGGATCCTCCATAACCCTGTCAAGGCCAGTAATCGGATATCCTTTTTTATACTCTCCGGGGTAACCTCCCGATGCCAGAACCACACACACCGCTGCATTGTCATCCCACTGGATATCGATTTGATCCAGCCTTTTATCTATAACCGCCTCAAATATATCAACTATATCGGTCTTTAACCGCGGCAGCACGACCTGGGTTTCCGGATCTCCAAATCTCGCATTGTATTCCAGTACCTTGGGACCCTGCTCCGTAAGCATCAACCCGAAGTAAAGCACTCCCTGAAACGGCCGTCCTTCTTTAGCCATAGCTTCAATTGTAGGTTTTATTATCGTTTCTTCCACCTGTTCTGCAACCTTGGCTGTATACATCCGGCTGGGTGAAAAAGCTCCCATCCCTCCGGTATTGGCTCCCTCATCGTTGTCATAAACCCTTTTATGATCCTGGGAACTTACCATGGGAACAATGCTTTTACCATCGGTAAATGCCAGCACCGTAACTTCGGATCCAGTCAAATACTCCTCTATAATCACTCTCTGGCCCGCATGACCAAAGACATTATCCACCATCATGGATTTCAGAGCTTGTTTTGCCCCGTCAGTATTATTGGCTATTATGACTCCCTTTCCCAGAGCCAGTCCCTCTGCTTTTATGACAATGGGATACCTGACCGTTTCTGCATATTCAAGGGCTTTATGATAGTCATCAAAAGTACGGTATTCAGCAGTGGGAATTCCATATTTTTGCATGAGTCTTTTTGCGAAAACCTTGCTGCTCTCAATAACAGCCGCATCCTTTGTCGGGCCAAAGGCCTTCAATCCCTCATCCTTCAGGGCATCCACCATGCCCATTGCCAAAGGATCTTCGGGTGCTACCACAGTCATATCTATATCATGTTCCTTTGCAAAGCGCACCATTTCCGGTACATTAGTAGCTGCTATGTCAACACACTCCGCTAATTCGGATATGCCGCCGTTACCCGGTGCACAATATATCTTAGAAACTCTGGGGCTTTGGCTGATCTTCCATACAAGTGCGTGTTCGCGTCCTCCCCCTCCAACAACCAGTACCTTCAAATGCTTCCCCTCCCTCTCAACCGTTATTAGCTTGACATGTACTTTAATTAATGCTTGAAATGACGCATACCAGTGAATATCATGGAAATCCCGTACCTGTTGCAGGCATCGATTGATTCCTGATCCCTTATTGAACCCCCGGGCTGGATAATAGCAGTAATCCCTGCTTTTGCAGCTGCCTCAACACAGTCGGGGAACGGGAAGAAGGCATCGGAAGCTAAAACAGCACCCTTGACCTTGTCCTTGCTTCTTTGTATGGCATGTTCAACCGCCCAAATCCTGTTTACCTGTCCCGGCCCTATACCAAGAGACTGTTTATTCTTAGCAATGGCTATACCGTTGGACTTGGTATGCTTGACCACCTTCCAGGCAAATATAAGATCCTCCATTTCCTCCTGAGTCGGACTTTTTTCGGTTACAACTTTAAGCTGTGACATATCGGGCAGTAACTGGCTGTCGATTTCCTGCACCAGGAGTCCACCCAGTACTTTTTTAGCATCCAGTAAACCGGCCGGCAGCCTGGAAGCTATATCTTCCAGCAGCAGGATTCGGATATTTTTCTTCCTCTTCAGTATTTCAAGGGCTTCCTGTGTATAGGATGGTGCAACCACAATTTCAACGAATATTTTGTTTATCTCCTCCGCTGTAGCAGCATCTATCTCACGATTTGCAACAACAATCCCTCCAAAGATTGATACCGGATCTGCCTCATATGCCTTCATATACGCATCATAAATGGACGATGCACTGCCTACTCCACAGGGATTGGCATGTTTTACAGCCACTACCGTCGGCTCGTCAAACTCACGTAAAAGATCCAAAGCTCCGTTTGTATCGTTTATGTTATTAAAGGAAAGCTCTTTTCCATGCAACTGCCTGGCTCCAACAAGACTTCCCGGAACGGCTGCCACCTCTTTATAAAACACAGCCTGCTGATGGGGGTTTTCCCCATACCGGAGATCCTGAATTTTCTCATAGGTAAGTGTTAGAACATCCGGGAAGATTGGACCGTCGGACTGTTTTCGCAGATATTCAGCTATCAGAGCGTCGTAATGAGCCGTATGCTCAAACACCTTGGCTGCAAGCCTGAATTTAGTATTGTATGAAACCTCCCGATTGCGTTTAATCTCACCCAGCACTACATCGTAATCTGCCGGATCCACTATTACAGTTACATCCTGGAAATTCTTTGCAGCTGCTCTGAGCAATGTCGGACCACCGATGTCAATATTTTCTATGGCCTCCTGAAGCTCGACATCCGCCTTCAGTATTGTCTGTTTAAACGGATACAGATTTATTACAACAAAATCAATTGTCGATATTCCCAGCTCCTCCAGCTGTTTCATGTGTTCATCATTACTTCTGACAGCCAGTACACCGGCATGAATGGCTGGATGCAGCGTCTTAACCCTTCCATCAAGACATTCCGGAAAACCCGTTACACTGCTGACGCCGGTTACGGGAATACCAGCCTCGGCAAGAACTTGAGCCGTACCTCCGGTTGATATAATTTCTATACCCATGTCGTTAAGACCTCTTGCAAAATCCACTATGCCGGTCTTATCGGAAACACTGATAATAGCCCGCTTGTTCATTTTTCATTCCACTCCTCTTTTTATATTTAATTCATCTTTATCGATCAGTTTACAGAAAGCAGGTTGCCCGTCTCCTTTCCTTAATGAAACATCTCCCGGGCGTTATAGTCATTCATTTATACTAACCTTTCTTCCGCGAACGGTTATCCTGCCCTCAATAAACAGCTTGACAGCCCGGCACAACAGTTGGTGCTCCACTTCAAGTACTCTTTGGGCCAGCGAATTTATATCATCATCGTCCTTTACCATAACCGGCTGCTGAAGTATTATGGGGCCCGTGTCGGTACCCTCATCAACAAAATGTACTGTGGCACCCGTTACCTTAACCCCGTATTCCAAAACAGCCCTGTGCACTTTCTGGCCGTAATACCCCTTTCCGCAGAAAGCCGGAATTAACGATGGATGAATATTTATTATGCGGTTGGGATAGGCCTTAACCACATCGGGAGACAATATGCTCAAGTACCCTGCAAGCACCACCAGCTCCACATTATGCTCTTTAAGTGTTTCTAATATGGCAGCATTAAAAGCTTGATCATTATTGTAATCCTTCTTCAATATACACTTGGCTGGAATACCGTGCATTCTGGCTCTCTCCAGTCCGTATGCCGTGCTGCGGTTTGAAATTACAACTGCAATTTCACCCGGTATATATCCTGACTCTATGCCGTCAATTAACGCCTGCAAATTTGTGCCGCCGCCTGAAATAAGTACTCCAATACGCATCACGGAACAAACACCACCCCCCGGGTACCGCTCTTCACTTTACCGATTATATAAGCCGGATACCCTTCCTGGCAGAAAAGATCTGCCACATCCTCTGCATGTTCAGGACTGCACGCCAGTACCATCCCTATTCCCATATTGAATGTATTGAACATTTCCATCTCATCGATATTTCCCCACTCCTGAATCAGCTTAAAGACAGGCAGCACCGGCCAGCTTCCCATCTTTATCTCCGCCGTTAATCCTTCAGGAAGCATACGGGGTATGTTTTCAATAAACCCTCCGCCGGTTATATGCGCGGCACCCTTGATCATATTTCGGCCGATAGCTTTTAACATGCCCTTTACATATATCCGGGTAGGCTTTAACAGTTCCTCACCCACGGTACATCCTAACGAATCATATCGTTCATTGAGACGATCATTATCCATAAGTACCAGTTTTCTGATAAGCGAATAGCCGTTGCTGTGTGCTCCTGACGATGCAAGCCCTACCAGAACATCCCCTTCAGCTATTTGGGAACCGTCTATTATCCTGCTCCGATCCACAATTCCTACTGCAAAACCGGCAATATCATACTCGTTTTGTTTATAAAACCCCGGCATTTCGGCGGTCTCGCCCCCTATTAAGGCACATCCTGCCTCAATGCAGCCTTCAGCAATACCTTTTACTATTAACGCCGTCTTTTCAGGTTCCAGCTTACCCGTTGCAATATAATCCAAAAAAAATAGTGGTTTTGCTCCCTGGCATATAACGTCATTTACACACATGGCCACACAATCCTGTCCTACAGTATCATGTTTATCCATTATAAAAGCCAGTTGGAGCTTTGTACCCACTCCATCGGTTCCAGCCACAAGCACCGGCTGGGTCATCTCCGCCAGTTCCAGGGAATACAGCCCGCCAAATTTACCTATATCCCCAATAACATTTTTGTCGTATGTCTTCTCCACATATTTTTTCATGAGCTTTACCGCTCTGTATCCGGCCTCCACGTCCACCCCGGCATCCCTGTAGGTGTAGCCCATATCCTATCCACTCCTTCCCGCCATTTGAAATCCATACCGGTTTTATTCCATCTCTACGGGGTATTCCCCGCTAAAACATCCCAGACAGAAATCACAGCCACTGCTCTCCACCGTCTTTAACAGGCCGTCCATGCTTAAATATTCCAGGGAATCGGTGCCTATAATACGGCATATTTCATCCACGCTGTAGGAAGCCCCGATCAGCTGATCCTTGCTGGGGGTATCAATGCCGAAATAGCAGGGAAATCGGACCGGAGGTGAGCTTATCCGCATATGGACCTCTCTGGCACCTGCCATCCGCAGCATCTCCACTATCTTTTTACTGGTAGTTCCTCTGACAATAGAATCATCGATCATTACGATCCGTTTGCCTTTGACCACCTTTTTTAGAGTATTCAGTTTAATCCGAACCCCTCGTTCCCGCATTGACTGGCCGGGACTGATAAATGTCCTGCCTACATACCGGTTCTTTATAAGCCCTTCACCGAACGGAATGCCTGAACCTTCAGCATATCCCAAAGCTGCAGTGGTTCCCGAATCCGGAACTCCGATAACCAGATCCGCCTCAACCGGATGCTCAGCAGCCAGAATTTTTCCTGCCTCTTTTCTGGCGGCATATACGCTTACCCCGTCTATAACACTGTCGGTTCGGGCAAAATATACAAATTCAAATATGCACAAAGCCGATTTCAAGGGAGTTGGTGTCTGAATACTCTTCAGACCGTCCCTGGTGATTATTATAATTTCACCCGGCTTTATATCTCTTATAAACTCGGCATCCACAACGTCAAAAGCACATGATTCAGATGCAACTACATAGGAGTCCCCTATTTGCCCCAGCGCAAGCGGACGCATACCATATGGATCACGTATGGCAATAAGGGTATCCTCGGTCATTAAAACCAGGGCATAAGCCCCTTTCAGCCTGGATACGGTATTCTTTATGGCTATCTCCAATCCCTGATCAATATCCCGTGCAATAAGGTTGGCAATTACTTCGCTGTCAGTGGAGGTTTGAAACACCGCTCCGGTTTCCTCCAGCTGGATACGGAGCTGGTCGGCGTTTGTCAGATTCCCGTTATGGGCCAAAGCAAGATATCCCTTCTTATATCTTATGACAAGCGGCTGGGCATTGAGTATGCTGGTATCACCGCCAGCGGGATAACGAACGTGGCCTATGGCAATATTGCCTCCCTTTAACTCTTCCAGTCTGTTTTCCTCAAATACTTCGGAAACCAGCCCTCTATCCTTATAATGCTTTATAGTTGTTCCGTCTGCAATGGCTATACCGGTGCTTTCCTGACCCCTGTGCTGAAGAGAATACAGACCGAAATATGTCATCTCACTGACATCCAGATCGTCCCGGGCAAATATCCCAAAAACACCACATTCCTCATTTAATTTATCCAAATCAATCAAAGCTGTTTTGTACATAGAATCAAACCTCTGCTCTTTTAATTTTAAATTTATTCATAATATCTCTTCCTGTAATTTGCTGTCCTGTTGATGCACCCGTTCCGCCATGCTCCTCCGGTATTCTTTAAGCCGATCTGCAAGATGGGGATAGCGCATAGCCAGTATGTGTACCGCCAGCAATGCAGCATTTTCGCTTCCATTAACCGCTACGGTGGCCACTGGTATTCCAGCCGGCATCTGTACTATTGACAGAAGTGAATCCAGACCGTCCATCATAGAAGATTTTATGGGCAGGCCAATAACCGGCAAAACGGTATAGGCAGCCAGTACACCTGGCAGATGCGCAGCCTTTCCAGCCGCTGCAATTATTACCTCCACACCTCTTTCCTCTGCAGTCCGGGCATACTCAGCAGCTTCGTAAGGCGTACGATGAGCAGACAGCACCCTTGTCTCAACCTCTATCCCGAACTCCTTTAGAACCTCCACAGATTTCCTGACTATATCCAAATCCGATATGCTTCCCATCAGGATCCCAACCTTTGGCATATCCATACCTCCACAGTATAATTCATAATTAAAAACTGAAATCCGATTATTTTAACTAATCGGATTTCAGCCGTATTCGTATTGGGAATCATCTCTATTTACACAGGTGATATCCTGGTAAACAACTTTTTTCAATAAAATGCGCAATATCATATATAGGTTAAAAAAGAACTGCTGCACATTATTTTTGGCTCCTCCATATATTTGCATCCTGTTCACCGGACACCCACCAATTCCAATGCAAATGATTAATATTTACGCTTTTATCCTACCAGAGGAATGGATCTTTGTCAATGAAAAATTTGAACATTATTTTATATATTCATTTAAATGTTCGGTCAAATGCGTCTATTATTCCCCTCCTCCTTATCATTGTGTCGGCTATAGGTTGATTATTCCTTTTTACGTTTTATTTCTTCATAAGCCAGTCTGGCGACATCGTATACCTCTCTGAACGGAACACCGTGCTTCTCAGCCGCTTGTTTGCAATCCTCATACTCGGGCGCAGCCTTACATATCTTTTCATTCTGCGCAATCTTTATACGTATATCGCCAAAACTGGTATTAACCTTCGTCCATTGCCTGTTCAGTATGCTTCTGTATGCCGTATAGCTTCTTACCCCCAGGGTGGTGGTTTCATTGAGGAGAATACCCTTCAATTTATCTTCATCCTCCGGATTGCAAAGAACACTTATCATCACTCCCGGACGATTTTTTTTCATATATATTGGTGTGTACCATACATCAAGGGCACTATTCTCCATCAACCGCTCCATTATATACCCGAATATCTCTCCGCTCATATCATCTATGTTGGTCTCTATTACTTTAACCTCCCCGGGGGATACTATTTTTTTAACGACTCACCCACGCACACCCTTAAACAGTTGGGAATTTCATAGCTTTTTTTGCCCAAACCATATCCTACCCTTTCAACCACTATGGAGGGAAAATCTACAAACTCACTGCACAACGCCGATATAATAGCAGCTCCGGTGGGAGTGACCAGTTCTCCCTGAAAGCCCCGTGAGTAAACCGGAATACCTTTTAACAGCTCAAGAGTGGCAGGAGCAGGAACCGGGAATATACCGTGCTGACACTTTATAAAGCCTCCTCCTAAGTGAACCGGAGACGCCATTATCACATCGGGCTTCAACATATCAATACATATGGCCGTGCCTACGATATCAACTATTGAATCCACCGCTCCTACTTCATGGAAATGAACCTGTTCATAAGGTACGTTATGTATTTTGCCTTCAGCCTTTGCGAGTTTTTCAAATATCTTCAATGCAATGTCCTTAACATTCCGGGATAAATCACTGGATTCAATTAATTCCCTTATCTGCCCGAAATCCCTCTGTATCCCGGAACCATGATGGGAATGATGATGTGAGCCATGATGGTGATGAGAATGCCCATGATGAGAATGATCCCCATTATGGAAGTGATCGTCATGGTGAGAATGATCCTCATGGTGGGAATGATCCTCGTGGTGGGAATGATCTTCATGCTGATGGAGCCTTATATTGACATCCAGTCCGGTAATTCCATTTTTAGTACCCTTCTTAACTTCTATATCAAATTCATTATCCAGCCCCAGCTTGCTCAATTCTTTCAAAAAGGCTTCCTGATCCAGCCCCAGATCCAGCAGGGCTCCCAAAGTCATATCCCCGCTGATTCCTGAAAAACAATCAAAATACAGTATTTTCATTTTACATCCCTCCGTATATTTCCTGTGACAATAAATCAAATCTTGGCTGTGTTTTATTATATATAAACATTATAAACGTTCTGTATTCCGTTGCAAACAAAAACACCGAGGAACTCCTCGGTATGCAATACTCCATATCATTGCGCCAAGCGATTTATGGTACTGGCCATATATCCGGCACCAAAGCCGTTATCAATATTGACCACGGCAACCCCGCTGGCACAGCTGTTAAGCATACACAGCAGAGCTGAAAGCCCGCCAAAATTGGCGCCATATCCAACACTTGTCGGAACGGCAATGACCGGTTTGTCCACAAGACCGCCTACCACACTGGCCAGCGCCCCCTCCATACCTGCAACCACTATGATAACATTGGCCTCGTTTAATGTCCTGGCATTTGCCAGCAATCTGTGCAGACCGGCCACACCCACATCATACACACGTTCCACATTGTTACCCAGCACTTCAGCCGTAACAGCCGCTTCCTCAGCGACGGGCAGATCTGCAGTGCCGGCACTAACCACGGCTATTTTCCCCTTTAACGGGGGTACGTGAACTCTTCTTACGGTCACAATCCTGGCCAGCTCGTGATACTCGGCATCCGGAACCACATCTTTTACAGCCTCATACACATCTATGCCTGCCCTGGTAGCAAGTATATTAACCTGGCCTCTGGCAGCCATGCGCTCTATGATTGCCTGTATTTGATCAAGCCTTTTGCCCTGGCAGAATATCACCTCAGGATAACCGTTGCGTAGCTGCCGATGATGATCCACCTTGGCGAAGCCCAGATCTTCAAAGGGCAGGTACTTCAAATCTGCGATTGCATCGTCCACGGTCCGGTGTCCAGCTTTCACATCCTCAAGTATTTTCCTGATATAATCCGCCTCCATTTTATATTTCTCCCTTCAGCTTCAGTGACTCATTCAGACTACCCGGGCGGTATCCTGATAAATCCAGCGCTACATAGGTGAAACCTATATTTTTCAGTTCTCTGTCAACCAAATCCATAATCCCGGTGTCAAAGAATTTATTCCTCTCGTCACTGCCTACCTCTATTCTGGCTATATCACCGTGATAACGCACCCTGACCTGTCTGAACCCCAGTTTATGCAACAGCAGTTCCTCAGCCTTTTCAATCATACGAAGCTTATGTGCATCTATCGGCTGTCCATAGGAAATACGGGATGCAAGACAGGCATATGCAGGTTTATCCCAGGTAGGCAGGCCGTATATTTTGGACAACTGACGGATTTCCGGCTTAGTCATCTTAACATCCATCAGAGGACTTATGACGCCAAGTTCTTCAGCAGCCTTCATTCCGGGCCTGAAGTCTCCAAGATCATCGTAATTGGACCCGTCTGCCACGTGAAGGATGCCATATTTCTTCGCGACATCCAAAACACCCTTAAACCGCACTTTCTTACAGTAGTAACAGCGGTTTTTATCATTTCTTATAAACTCTTCCATGCCCAGCTCCCCTGACTCGATTACAATATGGCGTACCCCCAGCTCTTCAGCAAAACGGGATGCCTCTTCAAGTTCCCAGCCAGGCGAAACCGGAGACGAAGCAGTAACCGCAATGACATTATCCCCCAGAACATCACGGGCTACTTTTAAAAGAAGCGTACTGTCCACACCACCTGAAAATGCCACTGCTACACTGCCTAATCCAGACAACCTATCCTTAAGGGCCTGAAGCTTGCTCTCCAGCGCAGCCCTCTCCTTATCATCCCTGAAGCTCATTTATAACCTCCATTTCCAAACGGCAATGGTCTTCTTATGACTCCCCTAAACAGAAGTTTCAAACACATCCATATACATCAAAGCCGAATCTTTTTAACAAAAACTATAACTTTATACGTCATTACAGCCCTGTACTGTAGTTTGGGGCCTCCTTGGTAACCTGGATATCATGAGGATGGCTCTCCCTTAAACCTGCACCGGTTATCCGTACAAATTTACCATTTTTTCGCAGTTCGTCAATTGTGGCCGTTCCACAATATCCCATTCCGGCCCTTAATCCACCTACAAGCTGATACACTGTGTCAGCCAGAGGTCCTTTGTAAGGTACCCGTCCTTCCACACCTTCGGGGACAAGTTTCTTCACATCATCCTGGAAATAACGATCTCTACTGCCCGCTGCCATAGCTCCCATTGAACCCATACCTCGGTATACCTTAAACTGCCGCCCCTGATACAGTTCGGTTTCCCCCGGACTCTCCTCGGTTCCGGCCAGAAGGCTGCCAATCATAACCACGCTGGCTCCTGCAGCTATGGCCTTAACAATATCTCCTGAATATTTTATGCCCCCGTCTGCAATGATTGGAATATTGTACTTATCGGCCTCACGGGCACAATCCATTATAGCAGTAATCTGCGGCACCCCAACACCGGCTATTACCCGGGTGGTACAGATGGAACCGGGGCCTATCCCAACTTTGACACAGTCAGCCCCTGCTTCTATCAGATCCCTGGTTGCTTCAGCAGTAGCTACATTTCCTGCAATAACCTGAACATCGGGAAACTTCTTCTTAATCCGTTTTACCATATTTATAACCGCAACAGAATGACCGTGGGCTGTATCAACCGTTATAACGTCTACATTGGCATCAACCAGCGCTTCAACCCGTTCCATGGTATCGCTTGCTATACCAACAGCAGCGCCTACCAGAAGCCGCCCGTTCTTATCCTTTGCGGAATTGGGATACTTAATGGCTTTCTCTATATCCTTTATTGTAATCAAACCTTTAAGCATGCCTCTATCATCTACAATAGGCAGTTTTTCAACCTTATATTTCCTTAATATATCCTGTGCCTGTTCCAGAGTCGTTCCCACGGGAGCGGTGATAAGATTTGTCGAGGTCATGACATCCCGGATCTTTTGGCTGAAATCCGTTTCAAAACGAATGTCTCTGTTTGTTATAATCCCCACCAGTTTACCATTTTCAGTTATAGGAACTCCGGAAATACGATACTTGGCCATAAGCTCAGCGGCATCTGACAGCAGATGGTCGGGGGACAGATAAAACGGATCCACTATTACCCCGTGTTCTGAGCGCTTAACCTTGTCCACCTGTTCTGCCTGCTCCTCAATGGACATGTTCTTATGAATAATCCCTATACCGCCTTCCCTTGCTATAGCAATAGCCAGTCTGGCTTCGGTAACGGTGTCCATAGCCGCACTGGCAAGGGGAATGTTTAGAACTATTGTTCTGGTAAGCCGGGTAGTCAGATCCACTTCCCTGGGCAGCACCTCGGATTTTTGAGGAACAAGCAGCACATCATCAAAAGTCAGGCCTTCCCCAATAAATTTGTCGCTTATGATCAACACTCCTTTCTTTATTATTACAATTTTCAGCTGGCTTTCACAGCAGTTAAAACCGCTTTACCTCGTATAAAGATTGAAAAATAGTCTACCAGAACGCTACCTAAGTGTCAACACCCACATTGTCAAATTTCATATTATTTAGTCTTTTCAATAATAATCTTGTGGTCTACCAGATGAAGCTCCTTTAGCCGTGCTCTGATTATCTTCTTCTGACCAAAGATGTCCTCCAGGATGAGCTGATCTTCCCCGGGAAAAATCTTGTCCACATTGTCAAAATACAGTTTGAGACCTTCTTCATCCTCTAAGTATACCGTTGCTTCACACATATCATTCACTCTCCATCCGTTGTTTTATAAGATCAATAACTTTTTCCATTGCATGGGGAATAGGCTCTTTTACAGTCCCGATTACAGTAACGTTACTTTTGTGTATAGGCAATAAAAGCTTGGGTGCAGGACTGGAAGCCACTGCTGCAGCTATTTTGGGCGTTAACTCCCCAAGCATTGAATTTGCCAGCACGATCGAAAGGGAGCCAATGATAAAATCAACCTTATCCACGTTGTATATAATGGCATGTTCACCGGTAGCCCCCTCGTTTGCACCACCTTTGAGCATCTGAATAGTGGCCATGGCATTTGTTCCCAAAACCAAAATTTCTATGGCTTCACCAAATTCCTTCCTAAGCCTCTCGGTAATATACTTCCCCATGCCACCTCCCTGTCCATCAATCACAGCAACCCTCATATTACCCTCCTGTTTTTTTGCACACTCCCGTCAACATTTCATGGAATTCTAATTCTTATCAAACAGCCTGAGACAGTCACGGGCATAATAATAAAGATACTGCTGTGCAACTCCCGCCAGCTGACCAAACTTTTCATCAACAAACCGCCTGATCTCCCTATTTGATCCTGAACACCACGGATAAAAATGCTGCATTGCCCTCTTTATCCATACATCAACGGGAAAGGCCTCCCCTTTCCCGCAAGAAAACAAAAGAATACAGTCAGCTACTTTTGGTCCAACCCCGGGACAGGTGAGAAGTTCTGCACACGCCTGTTGATAGGGGACCTCCTTCAACCTTTTTAAATTAATCTCACCCCGGTATACCATCCCGGCGGTCTCTTTTATATACCGTGCCCTGTAGCCGCATCCACAGGCCATAAGATCATCCTCCGAAGCACCGGCTAATGCATCGGGTTCCGGGAATGAAAAATACTCAACGCCATTCCATACCAGGGTGCTACCATATCTTTGGGACAGGTTTCTGATTATCCTCTTGATCCTGGCTATATTATTATTCGCTGATATTATAAACGAGATCAACGTCTCCCAAGGATCCTGGTTCAAAATCCGGATTCCCCACCCGAATTGAGTAGCTTTCTCCATAACCGGATCCCTGGACAGGGTGCTTTTGATCTCGCCGTAATCCCTGTCCAGGTCAAAATAGTGTTTCCAGAACAACTCGTATTCCTCAACGGATGTGTTTTTCAGAATGACATTTCCCCGGTCAAAGAATAGCCCGACAACTCTGTTGCCAACAACCCCGGTATATCCCAATCCGTTCCTGTCCCATCTGAATGCCTGTCCGCATTCAAAAATATGATCGGGATAAAAATCCTGGACATCCTTTATACAAATACCATTGCTTAATTCAGTAACCTGCATGCCTTGTTCCTTTCATCAGCAAATCGAATTTTATCGAATCACACAGTCAATGTGTCGCACTTCTCGTGACTATTTTCCTGCCGGGACAGTTTTTCGTGGATCGCTCTGGCAGCCTTTTTCCCGGCGCCCATAGCCAGTATAACCGTAGCAGCTCCGGTTACGGCATCGCCTCCTGCGTACACTCCATCCTTGCTGGTAGCCCCGGTTTCTTCCTCGACTATGATTCCGCCCCAGCTTTCAACCGCAAGATCCGGCGTTGTAGAGGCTATCAGCGGATTAGGACTGGTACCGATTGCCATTATCACAATATCAACATCCATAACAAACTCCGAGCCTTCCACCGGGACCGGCCTTCTCCTGCCGGATTGATCCGGTTCACCCAGCTCCATTCTGACACACTTTAAGCCTTTTACCCATCCATCTTCTCCAATGATTTCCACAGGGTTGGTCAACAGTTCAAATTTGATGCCCTCTTCCTTTGCATGATGTATCTCTTCAAGCCTTGCCGGCATCTCGGCTTCTGAACGCCGGTATACAATATATACCTCACCGGCTCCCAGCCTGAGAGCGCACCGGGCAGCGTCCATAGCCACATTACCGCCTCCGACAACAGCCACCCTTTGACCGTGTTTTATCGGTGTATGACTGCTGGGGAAATCATAAGCTTTCATCAGGTTTACGCGGGTTAAATACTCGTTTGCGGAATACACACCGCACAGGTTCTCACCGGGAATACCCATGAACTTGGGAAGCCCGGCACCGCTACCTATGAATACGGCTTCATATCCCGCTTCAAGAAGCTCATCAATGGTAATAGTTTTGCCGACAATAACATTGGTCTGGAATTTAACCCCGAGTTTCTCTAAAATTCCGATCTCCTTCTTTACCAGAGCTTTGGGTAATCTGAACTCGGGTATGCCGTATATCAGAACCCCGCCCGGTTCATGGAAGGCTTCAAATACCGTCACCTCATAGCCCAGCTTTGCCAGATCCGCAGCCGCCGTAAGTCCGGCAGGCCCTGCACCAACAATGGCAACCTTCCGTCCGTTGGGCTGTATTTTTACATCCTCCTCAATTCCACGTTCTATACAATAATCGGCTGCAAACCGTTCAAGTCGTCCTATCGCCACCGGTTCGCCACGTTTTCCCAGTATGCATTTCTGTTCACATTGTGTTTCCTGAGGGCAAACCCGTCCGCATATAGCAGGAAGGTTATTGGTCCGGCATATTATCTTGTATGCCTGCTGTATGTCTCCCCTGACTATAGCTTGTATAAACTCAGGGATGTTTACACTTACGGGACAACCCTCAACGCATAAGGGTTTTTTACAGTTAAGACATCGCTCAGCCTCTTTCATAGCCTCCTCAAGGCTATAACCCAGGGCCACCTCCTCAAAATTGTTGCGCCTTTTCTGCGGGTCCTGTTCCCGCATAGGTGTTTTCTTCAGTACCAAAGCCATCATGCATCCTCCATTCCCATTATCTTACATATATGATCCTCTTCTTCTTTGTACATCTGCTGTCTCCTCATGGCTTCATCAAAATCCACAAGATGTCCGTCAAAATCAGGCCCGTCCACACAGGCATAACGTATCTCTCCTCCTACAGTGACGCGACAGCCTCCGCACATCCCCGTGCCGTCTATCATGACCGGATTCATACTGACAGTCGTAGGTAAATCATACTGTTTGGTGATCTGTGATACTACTTTCATCATGATCAGCGGGCCAATAACTATCGCCCTGTCATATTGATTCCCTTGTTCCAACAGCTCCTTCGCAACATCGGAAACAAATCCCTTTTGTCCGTAGGATCCGTCATCGGTTGTTATATAAATGTTGTCACACACAGCCCGCATTTCCTTCTCCAGAATCAGGTGGTCCTTGCTTCTTGCTCCAATAATAACATCAACCTTACAGCCATTATCCCAGAGATATTTAACCTGGGGATACAGAGGTGCTACACCAACACCGCCGCCTATACACAACACCCGTTTTAAGCCATCAAGCTCTGAGGGTTTCCCCAAAGGTCCTGCAAAGTCGCGGATATTATCCCCTTCATCAAGGGCAGCAAGAAGACGTGTGGTCAGCCCGACCTCCTGGAATATAATGGTTACCCATCCTTCCTGCCGATCATAGTCTGCAATAGTCAACGGGATCCTTTCCCCTCCCTCATCAACGCGAAGGATAATAAACTGCCCCGGCATGGCTTTCCGGGCTACAAGCGGAGCCATAACCTTCATCATCCAAATACCTGAAGCCAGTTTTTCTTTGTAAACTATCTTATACATACCGTTCCCCTTTCAATTATATGCTGTTTCTGTTTCTGTAACTAAACCACCAAAGATTTGGCAGTGACGTTTACCTGTATGACGTTGATACCGGTTAGTCTGTCTATATCCTTTGCTATATTGGACTGGACGGTTTCCAGTACATTATGTATCCTGAACCCGAATCTCACGGCAACCTCAATAAATATCAACAGCCCGTCATCCCTGCTTTTTATGCTGGTACTTAAAACCCGGTACACACCTTCCACATTAGCAGCATTATATGCTGCAATGGCTTCAATAGCTGTATCGGCTATATAGAACCTGCCCATATAGCTGTAGGTGGGACGCATCACCGTTTTCTCCAGTGTCTCTATCCTCTTCCCTTTGCCTACTACCCTGAAAATTTTTAGCGGGTCAATAAAATAGCCAGAAAAGTCCTTACGAATTTCAAATGTAGGTACGGGAATAACATGCTTGCCCTGTTCATGGCGGTATCTTTGCGCCCGTCTTATCTCACCCTGGGTGGAAATATCATCAATCGTAATAATCTCTGTAACCGGAGGAAGGCCAAGCTGAGAAGTTATTCTGCTAATCATTTTTTCTGATGTCCCCAGGATCAACATGGATTCAGGTTCAGCTTCCCGGATGGCCTCCTTTACCTCTCTGGCATGTTCGGGATGCAGAAAAAGCGCCCTTCGAACAGCAGCTACCCTGGTAGATTCCTTCTTGGCCGAAATACCCGCCAATATTTTATTACCTTTTATAAACAAGCCGTCGTCTATTATATATTCAATTCCCTTCTCACTGGCCAGCATATGGGCTTTATAGCTCTTCCCCGTACCGCTTCGGCCTACCAGCGCGTATACCTTCAAGTCTATCTTCTCCTTACGTACAAAAAATAACTGTATATATTTTTGCAACCGTTTAAACAGTCTTATATAAGCAGGGCATATATCTTAATTTTAACATAGTACAACAAAAATTAAAATGAGATATTTTATAAATAGAATTACAAGCCTCAGTATAATGACGTTTATTCATTATCCATAAACATAATAAAAGTGCGGTAAATAAATAATTTATTTACCGCACTTTGAAAACAGCTAAGTTTACATTTCAACTATAACCTTCCCGGTTTTGCCTGTGTCAAATACTTCAAATGCTTTATCGATCCGGTCAAATGGGAAACGATGAGTAACCATTTTTTCCAGATCAATATTCTTTCTGCGAATAAAGTCAATTATTTCGTAATGATGGTGCCGGGGCATCACAGAAGAGCCCATTATGGTTAATTCCTTACCGATAGCAATGTAAAGATTGGGAATGCTATCTGTCTTAAGCGACATCGGACCGTTATAACCTACCAGACATACTTTCCCCTGAACAGCCGCGCTTTCTATAGCATTTTTTTGTGCCTGCGGACTTCCGGATGATTCATATATCAATTCAGGGCCCTTTCCATCGGTCATCTCAAGCAAAGCTTTAACAGTATCCTGTTCAGCAAAATTAATAACATCATCTGCTCCCAACTCTTTAGCAAGATTTAGTCGTTCCGGTATATGATCAATTCCTATAACCCGCGCTCCCATGGCTTTAGCATACTGGACACCTGCCATCCCTACCGGACCTAAACCAAATACCGCAAGTGTAGTAAGTCCATTGGGCTGAAGTTTTTTCATCGCCGAATAGGAAGTTCCGGCAAAACAGCCTATAAATGCACCTACTGCAAATGATATATCATCCGGCAAAGGAAGGCAGTTTTCAGCCTTAACAAGGATTTGCTCCGCATGAGTACCGTCAGCAGCACCGCCAAGACCCTTTTTATCCGGACAGAATTGTCCGTATCCACTCATACAGTACCGGCACATTCCACATGTAATAAAGTGATAGATGGCAACACGGTCTCCTTCTTTTACATTCGTAACACCTTCACCAATCCGGGTTACAATGCCGGCTCCTTCATGTCCCATGATGCGATTGGGATCAGTATACTCAGCATAATATGTATGGAGATCCGAACCGCATAATCCAGAAGTTTTAATGTTTATTACTACCTCCCCCGGACCAGGAACCAGATCAGGAAATTCTTTAATTTCTGTTTTTTTATTACCCAGAAATACCATACCCCGCATCAGATGTATTCCTCCTCTTATTTAAAATAAACTGCTAAACTTCTGTAAGGCTCCGGGATTTTCCCCGGAGCCTTACATCGGTTAACCATATCAATCCAAACTCTATTTTAACACCCTTATAATAATTTTCAATATCCATCTATAACACTCTTTTATATCCTTGCTGCCCCGGTTTTTCTTGCCGCTTCAGCAACGGCTGCTGCAACCGTCTTTCCAACCCTGGTATCAAAAGGTGCGGGCAATATGTATTCCTCACTCAATTCATCGTCACTGACCAGAGATGCTATGGCGTACGCCGCTGCTATCTTCATTTCATTGTTTATATCCCGGGCCCTTACATCCAAAGCACCTCTGAAAATTCCCGGAAAAGCCAGTACATTATTAATCTGGTTTGGAAAATCAGATCGTCCCGTTCCAATCACCCTGGCACCGGCCTCTCTTGCTTCATCAGGCATTATCTCCGGAATTGGATTGGCCATGGCAAAGATTATGGGATCTCTGGCCATGCTTCTTACCATATCACCGGTTACTAAACCTGGTCCCGATAAGCCAATAAACACATCTGCGCCTGCAATTACTTCCTTCAACGAACCTTTTCTTCTCTCTGGATTTGTTATCGTTGCTATATCGGCTTTTTCAGAATTCAAGCCGTCCCTTCCGCTGTAAATTGCCCCCATCCTGTCGCATAGTACAACATCCTTAAGCCCCACCGACAGCAGCAGTCTGGTAACTGCAATTCCGGCTGCCCCCGAACCGTTAATTACGACCGACACATCCCCTATGTCCCTGCCTGTAATTTTTAATGCATTGATTAAGGCTGCAAGGGTTACAACCGCTGTGCCATGCTGATCATCGTGAAATACCGGTATATCGCATTCAGCTTTAAGCCTTTTCTCTATTTCAAAGCACCTCGGGGCAGAAATATCCTCCAGATTTATACCGCCGAAACTTCCCGATATCAGTTTGATTGTATTAACGATCTCATCCACATCCCTGGATTTTATACATATTGGAAAGGCATCCACATCGGCAAATACCTTGAACAGTACGCATTTTCCCTCCATGACCGGCATGCCTGCCTCAGGGCCTATATCACCAAGACCTAATACAGCTGATCCATCGGTTATAACGGCAACAAGATTCCATCTTCTGGTATAGTCATATGAACGGTTAACATCATCCTTTATAGCCAGACAAGGTTCTGCAACACCCGGTGTATAAGCCAGGGATAAAGCGGTTTTGTCCTTAACTTCCACCCGGCTTACTACCTCTATTTTCCCCTTCCACTGTCTATGAAGTTTTAGTGATTCCTGCTGGATATCCATTGCTAAATCCTCCTTTGGAATATATATCTGCTGACAGTTGCATTGGTCCTCCACATTCTTCACCGGGAGCCGGTACGGTTATAATATTCACAATACTCTGCAAGAAAACATTGATCGCATTTAGGATTGCGGGCAATACATACCCTTCTGCCGTGCTGTATAAGCCAGTGGTGAGCTTTTGACCACTTATTCTTTGGTATATTCTCCATAAGCTGTCTTTCAGTTTCTTCCGGGGTTTTTGCATGGGCCAGCCCCAGCCGGTTGGAAACCCTGAACACGTGTGTATCCACCGCAATAGCGTCCATGCCAAAGGCATTGCTGGCTACAACATTGGCTGTTTTTCTGCCAACTCCCGGAAGCTCCTGAAGTTCTTCGATGCTCTGCGGCACCTGCCCTCCATATTTTTTAAGAAGGATCTGGCTGGTCTTTACTATATTTCTGCTTTTATTCCTATAGAAACCGCAGCTGTATATATCCTTTTCCAGCTCCTCCGGAGACAGCCTGGCAAAATCTTCAGGTCCGGGATACTTCTGAAACAGCTTGGATGTTATTTTATTAACCTGCCTGTCGGTACACTGTGCCGACAGTATAGTAGCTATCAGCAGCTGGAACGGAGTTTTATACTTAAGGGCGGTAGTAGCCCCTTTATAATGCTTTTCCAAAATTTCAAGAATCTTCTTATGTCTTTCTCTATCCATAAACTGCTCGTCTGCTCCTTTCATAAAAGCTAAAATGAGTTTCATCATAGTTTTTTCTATTATACTACATTCAAAGGTCTTTGGTACACAAGTTTTAACGGTAAACCTGGTAAATGTTATCCTGTCCATATAGACAATACCAAAAAAATAATGCAAATATTAGCTTATCGCTGCATATAGATGTATTGGACCACCCGTCCAAGCTATAAGAAACAGGTGGTGATATTTGGTGAAGTTATGGCATGGAAACGATCATATAGTGAGGTTTAAAAGCGGAAAGGTGTGGCATTTTTTCTCCAGAAAAGGCTGCGGGATATATTTCCGCCGGTTTGATAAAAATCGGGGCTGGCAGAATGAAATGCAGCTGGTACCCCATGCGCTGGATTATTTTTCTCTATCCATCGACCGAAACGACATGCTCCATTTAGTTTATCAGGATCAGGGTGGACAAGTAAAATATATGAAATACAACGGCAGAGACTGGGATGAACAGCTGGTTGCCCTATACGATCCGGCAACATATATTGTTCACTTTGTATCGGTTGTGCCATTCAACGATGGAGTCCATATATTCTTCAGTTCGGGACCCAATCCGTCCACTGGTATGTGGAACATCCATCACTGCTACTTCAATGGCAGCAAGTGGGTTGATGATAAAATAATCAGCTATACGGCTCAAAAGCAACCGGGCCCGTTATACTTTGACCTGCATGGAAAGAATCTTCATATGATATACCGGAGTTTATTTAATGGTAAATATCAATTATTCCATTGTTATTTTGATGATAATCTAAAACGCTGGAGCAAACCCGAAAGGATAACCCGGAGTCAGACCGACTGTACCACACCCAGTCTGCTGCTTAACGGAAACAGGCTCCATCTGGTATGGACATCAATTGAAAACGCCAATCTTCAGGTAAAGTACATAAGCTGGAACTATAACCAGCACTTCAAATTTGGTACTGAGCCGGAAACGCTTCTTTCCGGTAATGAATCCAACTGTTTGTATCCCCAGCTGTTGTGGGCGGAAAACCGGTTATGGTGCATATGGTACCAGAACAGCGATCTCTACTGCTGCTCATCCTCCGATGACGGCGCTACATGGTCCGAGCCAAAACCTATGGAATGGTCACACTTCAAACGCTGCTACTGTATCAGATACTGCAGCAATTATCCCAATGACCTGACGGCATTCAAGTTGCACCGGATATATGCAAACCTGGACACCGGCCTTGAACTTCCCATCATAGGGAAATACATATCTCTTCCGATGCCGGCGTTGGCCGGGCATAAAAAAAACCATGAGTCCGAACAGAAAGCAACAGCTCTTTCATATCAGAAAGATGAAAATGAAAAAAAATCATCCGAAGTTTTGCCCGAAACCAAAGAAGATACAGCCTCGCAGCCCGAAACTGAAACCGTTCATGAAACCGCCCACACCGCTGAGCTGCAAACACGGGATAACACTCAGAAGGATTTCCACAACGACAGCCAGACAACCGCTCAGGATAATGCAGCGGGAAGGGATAAAGACTCAACCGCTATAGTTAACAGCATCCGGGCTCTGCTGAATGAAATGGACCAAAACGATGATTTACAAACAAAATTCCTGACTCTGTTTTCAAAGACCAATCCCCCGGATAACAGTATAGATCTTGTATATAAACTTGACAGGTTTCTGGATCTATGGATTAAAAACGCTGAAGCAGTCCAGGCAGAGAGCCAAACAATCATGCGTGAAACAGAAGTGCTGAGAAGACGTTCAATTGAGAACAAACGTCAGTGGGAGATACTTATCGAGGAGTTTGAAGAGATAAAAGACCTGCTTTATAAGCACTACAGGAAAGGTTTTCTGGACAGATTCATAAGCCGCAAACTGGCAAATTAGTATTACCACTGAGCAAAGGAGGACTCATAATGATATACATGGACAATGCAGCAACTTCATGGCCTAAACCTGAGTCAGTCTATACAGCTGTTTTAAACTGTATGAAAAAACATGGTGCAAATCCCGGGCGTTCCGGTCATAAAATGGCAGTTGAGGCGGGCAGTATACTGCTGTATACGCGGGAAATGCTGTGTCAGCTTTTCTCTATAGATAATCCGTTCCAGATGATATTTACCATGAATACCACCGAAAGTCTTAACCTGGCCATAAAAGGCTGTACACAACCCGGAGATCACATAATAACCACTTCCATGGAACACAATTCAGTAGCCCGTCCTCTTAAGGAGCTTGAGAAAATTAACATTTCCACTACATATGTAAGGGCAGACAGTCAGGGAAAAATCGATCCCACAGATATAAGAAAAGCCATCCGGGTCAATACAAGGCTTATTGTTACAACTCATGCATCAAATGTAACGGGAACCCTGGTTCCCGTACAGGAAATAGGCAAAATAGCCAGGGAACATGGAATACTGTATCTTGTGGATGCGGCACAAACAGCTGGTATAATACCAATAAATCTCTCAACATTACCCGTAGACATGATGGCCATGCCGGGACATAAAGGACTGCTTGGTCCCCAGGGAACCGGCGTATTGTACCTGGCACCTCATGTCAGGTTAAAACAGCTGAAGGAAGGCGGCACGGGCAGTCAGTCAGAAAGCCTCGTTCAACCCGAGTTCTTACCGGACCGCTATGAATCGGGTACATTAAACACTCCAGGGATTGCCGGACTGGGTGCAGGAATAAACTATATAATAAAAAAAGGACAAAATACTCTGCTCGCCCGCGTCCGCCGTATAGAAAAGTTTTTTCTGGATGCCCTGCTTAATATACCCGGTATTAAAGTATACGGCCCGACAAACATGAAAGACCGGACAGGAGCTATATCCATCAATATCAAGGATTTTGATTCTGCATACATAGCAAACCTGTTGGACGAAAAATACAATATTGCAGTCCGGGGCGCTATTCACTGCTCCCCTCTGGCACATAAAACTATTGGGACACTAAAACAGGGAACTGTCAGGTTCAGCCCGGGGATCTTCAACACACTGGACGAGGCCAAGGAATGTATTAAAGCATTGGAGCAGTTAACCCGATTGAAATGATGAAGTTATTATTGAAAAAGTAAAAACCCTGCACGGCAATATGCCTTATGCAAGGTTTTTACCGTCTGTCTGCATTAAGCCCTACCAGTGTGAAGTATTGTAATATCTACAAATTCAATATGCTTTGTAAATCCACAAGACCTCTTCCCTGTGCATATATATTACCGTCTATGTTTCGAGCATGTTTTAGCAGCAGATTCTTAATATCATCGGGTGTGTACTCCGGATGTTTCTCAAGTAAAAGGGCCGCTATTCCAGCCACCACTGGAGCAGCTACCGATGTTCCTGACATAGTGGCATATGCTTTCTCCATGGAATAAAGCCTCGATCCACTGGAATAATTCCGATCGGTGTTCAAAGATATCACACCTACACCCGGAGCCACCACATCGGGTTTTGCCACTCTTCCCCGCGTCGGCCCCCGGCTTGAGAATTCTGCAACAACGTCATCACTTGGATCCACAGTTCGCTTGTCATCTACGGCACCGACCGTCACTATACTGGGACATACACCGGGAGTCGTTATAGTCCTCTGTTTTGGTCCGGCATTCCCTGCAGCAGCTGCAACAAAGATTCCTTTATTCCACAATGCGCTGGAAGCCACCACAAGAGGATCGTTTTTTACCGACCCTGTTGCTTGCGAACCAATTGATAGACACATAACTTTTATGTTATATTCTTCCTTGTGATCCAGTACCCACTGCATACCAGCCACTATTTTTGACGCGTTACCTTCTCCATCCTTATCCATAACCTTAACCCCTATTATATTAGCTTCCGGTGCAACACCTGCATATCTGCCGCCCGATGAGTATCCGTTTCCGGCAGCCACCCCGGCAACAAATGTGCCATGGCCGTTGTCATCATATGGTCCTTCTCTATTGTTTATAAAATCCTTGAAAGCAATAATCCTGTTCTTTGGCCTTATAAGATCCGGATGCGGATAAACACCGGTATCCAGCACTGCAATGCCAATACCTTTACCGGTATAACCCATTTCGTTGGCAGTTCTTGCACCAACCTCTTGGGTGGCTATATCCAAAAGAGAATTTGTTTCAATATCATCGGATATATATTTTATTGACTCGATCCTGGCTACCTTCTCCAGCATGGAACCGGGAACCTCAACTGCATAGGCATTTATAAACGGAAACTCGTGAACAATGTTTACTCCCATTTCCTCCAGACATTCCTTGCATATTCTTCCCTGCTTCTCCTTGGAGAAAATGATAGCCGACAGCTTACCTGATGAGTTCAAAGTTTGAACTTTCTTGATAAGCCTTTGATCTATCTTTCCTTCTCCCTTGGCATATTTGCCCAAAATTGGGAGCAGCATCATTCCAAATAAAACATTCAAGAATTTCCCCCCCCTTCCAACTCGCGCTTGATACATCTTATGTATGCAGTACGCAAGTTGTTAAAGGATTGGGGAAATACAGTTTATCTTTTGTAAAGTTCTCTAAGCAGCTTATCCAGAATTCTCCTCTGCTGCGGGTTCAGCATTGGTTGAATGGATTTTATTATATTCTCGGCTTTTCTCGGTGTAATACCTCCCCTTCCTGATTTGATCATATCCACCAGTTCCCGTATCAGTTCATCCTCCGATTTCCCCTGAACACTCTGAAAAGCCTGCATTAACCTTCTTATATCCTGGCTTCCTATATCCATCAGCATCATCCCTCCAAAAATATGGTCTCAATTCATACTATTCAGCAAAAGAAAATCTGACACTTTTATTTGAATACGTGCACACTTTTGCTTTTCCGGCATAATATGGGTAGAGAAACCATACAGGACGGTGAACAATATATGTCACTTTGCAGAGTTGCTGACAGGTTTAACGGCACCAACGTGCTGTTCTTCTTTATGATGTTAACCCTTATATGGGATGTACGCTTTGAAGTGAATCATCTGTTATTCTTTTTTATTTTTCTGGTGCTGACTTCCGTGGCATAACTTCAAATAGTAAGGAGGAGTTGTATGGCATTTAATCAGCCCGTAACACCTATACCCCTGGAGACTGTTTCTGATTCATCAGCCCAGCTTTCCCAATTACCTTCCACAATCGAAAACACAACAGCCGTTCAGAGTAAAATACCCGGTTTTCTGTCTTCCAGCAGCAATCCGCTTTCATTATTTATACTTTTTGTGTTGATAAGTATTATCTCGCCGGGAATACATACAAAGCAAAAAAGCAGGAGTCTTAATGATATTTTTCGTTCCATTGAAAAAACAGTATTTGACTATGAGATATTTGATATGCTAACTGCAGTAAGTCCTTATCTCGATACACCGGAACAAGAAGCGGTATACTCCATTTTAGGAGTGTTAGAAGCTATATACATACTAAAAGGAGTAAGCGATGGAAGCTATCAGGTATACCGCATGCAGCAAACACCGGTGATTACACAACATGATGATAAGGGACTGGGGATAGTTAAGGCACTAATGAACTATATACCTGAGAAAAATCGTCCGGCAGTGGATAAAACCGTTCAAATATATGAATCATTGGAAAGACTCTCTGATAAGTATAAAACATACTCAAATACCTTAGATCACCCGGATAGGCACAAGCTAACCCCGATTGAACAGATGAGCGAGATCATAAATATTATTAAGCCGGTTGTCCCACAGGAACAGCAGAATAGAATTGACAAGCTGCAAAAGGTCCTCCAGATTGCTCAGGTAATGGATATTGATGAAATGATGAAAACTGATAGTTCGGATTTGCTTTCTGATGATCAGGATATACAGGGAGAGGAAAGCCGTCAGCCAGATAAAGAATTGGATGGAGGTGATATCTCTCAACCGGACGTAGACCGGCAGAATGACAGAAATTTTTTACCTGCCAAACAAGAAACCAATGGTGATATCCAGCAGTCCTCTGAAAACCAAAGCCAGGATCAATCTCTTGAAATGATACTTAAGCTGATGAAACTATTATCACAATCTTCTAACCAATTAAATATATAAAAAATAAAGGGCCTTCCATACCAGGCCCTTTATATCTTTTGTTTATCGTGACACAGGTTTTAAAGCCTTCTCCAACAATGGTAACACAATCACTGCCAGCCAGCCGCCTATCAGGGCTGTAACCAGCTGAGGCCAGCTAAACCTTAATGACATCAGTTCTTTCATTTGCGGCGGCATATTACCCAGTAAAACAGGTATGGCTATACGCACTACCGTTATGTACAGCACCAGAAACTTGGCCACTGCCCCCAATATAATTGAAAGATATTTATTCTTTTTATACAGCAATGCCACAACTATCACAATTGTTGCGTTCCCTAAAGCCACAAAAGGAACCATAACCGGATTTGCCAGTACATTTTGTAAAAAAGCAATAACCGGAGTAAAAATTGCAACGATTAATCCGCCTTGAATACCCACCATCAAAGCTGCGATGACCAGGCACAGATTGACCAGCGAACCCACAACATACTGATCTACTGCAGCGGGTATGGGTATAAAAAGCCTTAACGACTGAAACAATACAGCCAGTGCCAGAAGAATTGCAGTTCTGGCAATAAAGTTGACAGTCTTATTCATAATATCATCTTCTCCCTATTCAATAAATTTTTTTGATGTTAAAGCGCTCTTGACCGTAACCCCATTTAGATTACCCAGTTTTCCGGTAAGAGACCCTATCTCATCGGTGGTCCCTTCCACTATAAGTGCAATCACCGAAACACCTCTTTGGCGGTAAGGTATACCCATCCGCCCTACAATAATGGAAGAATGCTGACTTATGTATTGGCTCACCTGAGCCCCGACTTCATCGGGATGGTCCACTACTATTCCTATAACACCAAGTCTCTTTTCCAATCTACCTACCTCCATTATCCGTTTAAAACCATTATATCACTATACATGTTCCTAATAAACCCTTTGCACACCAATTCCTTCTTCCCTGCTCAGGTTTTTAATACCTACAGTCCAGTCCTCTACACAAATCATGTATCAGTATTACCAGTCTTAACAACTAAAATTGTTACATCATCGGTCATTTCCTCTTCGCCCCGTAATGCATGGTATGCATCACTGATTTCATCGCATATCTCCTGGGCTGTAACGTCCTTAAGCCCCACAATAAACTGTACAAGCTGTTCCTGGGAAAAACGGTAGGATCTTCTGGGGTCAATCTCTAGAAGCCCGTCGGTATAGAGTATAAGGGTATCACCCGGGTTTAAATGCGCAGTCCTGCTTTCATAATAGGGTTTATAGTGCGGACCAAATTTACATATGGGAAATCCGTCCGACTCAAGAACATCCACCTTTCCGTCTGCCCTTAAAATCAACGGACTGGTATTCATTCCCGCCGATGCATATGTGAACTCCCCGCTGGCGATATTGTATATTCCGTACAGCATAACCACATAAACCTCTTCGGGGAAAGGCATTTCGTTATACTTATGATAGCAGTTCATAAGGACACCCCTGGGAGTAAATATCTGTTGCCTCCCGTCATCGAACACTTTTTTGAAGAAAATGTTCTGATTGATGAACACGTTAATCATAGCTGCTGAAACACCATGCCCGGCTACATCTCCTATAAGGACCCCTATATTTTGATCATCCAGCCTGAACACATTATAAAAGTCACCGCCCACCTTTTCACACGGCATATACTTGGCTGCAAACTCGGTGCCTTTTACAACCGGAAAGCTGGTAGGCAAAAGCGCCAGTAATATATTCTTTGCATAATCAAGATTTCTCATCAAACTATCGTTAGCCTGGCTTATCTCTGCCGTTCTTCTGGCCACCAGCTGTTCCAGATTGTCAACATAAACGCTAAGCTTCCTCTCGGCAGCGCGAAGTTCCTGATAGGGTTTATGTACGTTCTGTACAAATAAAGCCCTAAAGAGCATATAATATGCTATAATCTTGTAAATATGCCCAAGGAAATTATAGGTATCATAGACACTATTATATCGGGTAAAAGCTATCTCGCTAAAAATACTGATTAAAAGAGCCCTCACCACATGGATATGCGCAATATCCTCGCAATCACCCTCTATAAATGCCCTAAAAAACATAACTGCCGCTAAAATCTGTATAAAAATTATCAGGTACTCCGCATATATCTTGAGCGGGGTCAAGCCATATCCCTCTATAAATAAGGGAGGAAAAGAATCTATGCGGTAACTTACCATTATAAGCCAGTAAACCGAATAGACCAACGTCATTATAAGCCACAAACCCTGCTGATTGCGTTTTACCTTCTTGTCACACGGGATAAGGGTGGCAATAAACAGCCCACATGCCATCGTCAAACGGGCTAATATCCAGTATGTGGTTGCCTTGTCTACCGATGCTTCCGTTAAAAATACGGGCATACCCTTATATGAAAAAGTATGAAACAGATCAAGCAGGGATACTGCCAAAAAGGTACACGCTATCAATATGGATCTTAACCGGTTGGATTCTTCAAATGTATAGAATGTAACAGCAAACACGGAAAAAGACATAACTATGCTGGAAAACTCAAGAAAAATATGCCATATTAAAAAAAAATCTGATACAAAATCCTGGTATATGCAGCATGAAAATATGTAAAATAACGCTGTAGAGACGATCGCAATACTAAACAGAATGATGATCTCTCTTTTTAATAATTTTGCAGCGCTTGCTTTCATATGAAAATCTGCCCCCAAACCCTATATCGAAAAAACAAAACAGGCCGCCAGAAATCTGTTAATCAAGAATGGATTACACGGAACCTGTAATATTGCTGAAGTTATTATATGAAGTATTATATATTAATTATACCGTTTCATCTGCAGAATGTCTATACGACCAGCTATCTTTTTACCGCTATTTCGTCATTTTTTTACATGTTAATTTTTTACAGGTAAACCTGTTTATCTGTTTTACCTTCAAGTTTGCCTATACCGTATCCCAATGAAAAGCTCTGCATCATACTTCGGGCAATCATCATCACAAGCATGTCCCTGCTTTCTGCATCCAGCCCTACATCCGCAGTTCCGATAAACTCCCGCATCTTATCTCTTGCAAGCTCCATAATTGCTTTCCGGGTTCCGGTATATTGTTTGTCCAGTTTCATATTTCCTTCCTTCGCATACACTCTTAACAATTCATCAACTTTCATACTATCAAAACTCCTTCGGTTCTTTTTGGCATCACTTCCTTTCAATAATTCCCCATTTTTAGCTGGTTTATACTTAACTGCTCCTCAATACACAGCAGCATTACAGCAGATTCCAAAATAAACAAAAGGCTGAAGCCAACGTTGTTCAGCCTTTTGACCCTCTGTAAAATAATCAACCGGACTTATGAACAGATTGTGTCAGTTATGCTGCCTCTGCTGCAGTAACCTATCCGTTAAAAGCATAATTTATAGTTCCTTTTACACCAACCTTTATCCTGAACACTCCACCGGCATGGGGCTGCTTTTCAAGCTCCTCCTCACTCAAACTACCGCCGCCGGCAGTTGTTATGTATAATTCATCGAGATTCTCGCCCCCAAAGGTACAGGAGGTAACCCGTTCTACAGGCACGGAAATGATCTCCAGCCTTTCACCAGTATGCGGATTCCACCGGGATACCTTATAACCGCCCCACTGGGCAACCCACAGCATACCTTCAGAGTCAATTGTCATTCCATCAGGTACACCTTCCCCTTCCGGTATGTTAACCACGACTCTTTTATTTTTTATTTCCCCGCTGGACAGATCAAAGTCAAAAGCTACAACCTGCTTTGTGGGAGAATCGATATAATACATGGTTTTGTTATCACCGCTCCACGCTATTCCGTTGGAAGTACCAATCCCGTCAAGCAAATGCGTGATTTTCAGGTCCTGATCAAGGAAGTAAAGGTTTCCTGCAGGTTCAGAGCTTCCCATACCCATGGTTCCTGCCCAGAATCTTCCCGAGGCATCGCATTTTCCGTCATTGAACCGGTTGGTTTTAGGTTCGTTTTCCGGGCTCGCCAGCAGTGTCAGCTGTTCAGTTTCCAAATCCAGTGCATAATAGCCCTGATTCATGGCCACAACTAAACCCCCCGATTTTCTGGGAACTACCGCACCGGGATAACCGTCCACGCTAATGGTTCGATTGGTATTTTCTTTGGGGTTGTAGACATGCACTTTCTTCCCCATGATGTCTACCCAGTAGAGCAACTGTTTCTCGCTGTCCCAGCATGGACCCTCACCTAACGCCGCTTTTGCATCAATGACTAACTCCAGTTTTTTATCAGCCATATTAAAACCTCCTTTTTTCTGCCCGATTATTATTTAGGCGGATATGAATATTCAGTAACCAAAGTTATAATTGAACTTTTTGAAAGGCAGTACAATCGCCGGCATCATACTCTTCTATATCTGTTACATATGAATGACATTTGTGTTTATCATTATATAACATTTTCATACTATTTACCATACCCGTCTCCGGTATCATGCCGTTAACCGCTTTCATGTATTTATGTGATTATACCCTTATCAATTATTTTACCGAAAAAAGTCTTGCACCAATCACCAAACAGGTCCACATTTTATTTGCATGAAGAATATTATGGAAACCACCTTGCGGAAAGGCTTAGAGCTCCAGTGGCTGGAATAATATTCTTCTATCAACGAGCATTGTATGCAGAATACTATGGAAATCACCTTGTGAAAAGGCTTAGAACCTGTTAACGAAGC
>ERZ773359.7-NODE-7-length-205204-cov-8.192806_pt1 | contig 205204 bp, 187 predicted proteins | sample MGYA00374955_ERZ773359 | MGnify/ENA primary metagenome ERZ773359 (study PRJEB29098, sample SAMN04486028) | biogas fermenter metagenome | study: EMG produced TPA metagenomics assembly of the Biogas fermentation microbial communities from Germany - Plant 4 DNA1... | reverse complement strand
CCTCTCAGGCTGCCGCCACACCGGCCAGCAGTGCGGCGGCAGCCAGTAACACGACTGCCCAGCCGGGCAGCCAGCGATCTGTGGCAAAAGGGTTCGGCAGGCTGAACCTAGCCGGGAACCTTGATGCGGTCCTTGAAATACTCAATGGTCCGTTCCAACCCCTCGCGCAGGCCGACCTTCGGCTCCCAGCCAAGGACACGCCGCGCCTTGGTGATGTCCGGCTGGCGAATCTGCGGGTCGCCCTCGATGCGCTTTTCCGGCTGGAACACGATGCCGCCGGGGTTGCCCGTTACCTCGTTGACCACCTGGGCAAACTCCAGGATGGTCATCTCTTCCGGGTTGCCGAGGTTTACCGGGTAGTCCTCGTCGGAGAGCAGCAGCCGGTAGATGCCCTCGACGAGGTCGCTCACGTAGCAGAAGCTGCGCGTCTGGTCGCCGGCCCCGTAGACCGTGAGCGGCTCACCCCGCAGCGCCTGTGCGATGAAGTTCGGCACGACGCGCCCGTCGTTCAGCCGCATCCGGGGCCCGTAGGTGTTGAAGATCCGCGCGATGCGCGTCTCCACGCCGTGGAAGTGGTTGTAGGCCATCGTAATCGCCTCGGCGAAGCGCTTGGCCTCGTCGTACACGCCGCGCGGGCCGATGGCGTCCACGTTGCCCCGGTAATCCTCGCTCTGCGGGTGGACGAGTGGGTCGCCGTACACCTCCGAGGTCGAGGCCAGCAGGAAGCGCGCGCCCTTGGCCTTCGCCAGCCCCAGCGCCTTGTGCGTGCCCAGCGCACCGACCTTAAGCGTCTGGATGGGCAGGGTCAGGTAGTCGATGGGACTGGCAGGCGAGGCGAAGTGCAGCACCGCGTCAAGCTCGCCCTCAACGTAGATGTAGTTGGTTACGTCGTGCTTGATGAACAGGAACCGATCATGCCCGGCCAGATGCTCAATGTTCTGCGTCGTGCCCGTGATCAGGTTGTCCATTGCGATCACCGTGTGACCTTCCGCGAGGAACTTGTCACACAGGTGAGACCCCAGAAAACCGGCGCCGCCGGTGATTAAGACACGCAAGACGATCTCTCCAAAGATTGCAAGCTAGGCGCATGATGCGCCTGATAGAATGGTGTATGCGTATTTTACCCCGGCGGCAAGAGATTTGCCCCGCCGCCCGGCGTATGGTCACTTCTCAATCTTGCTCAACTCGTCGAGCAGGCGAGCCAGTTCTGTCGCAAAGATGTTGTAGGCCTCCTCTCCGTACAGGCAGAAAACCACCCGCTCCAGGCCCGTCTCCTCCTGCTGCAGATAGGCCAGCGCCGCCGCCAGCATGATGCCCGCGGCCTCCTCCATCGGGTAGCCGAAAATCCCCGTCGAGATGGCAGGCAGCGCAATCGAGCGCAGGCCGAGCCGGTCGGCCTCACCCAGCGCCGAGCGCACCGCACTTGCCAGTTTGACATCCGCCTCCGGCTCGCCGCCGCGCGGCCCCACGGCGTGGATCACATACCGCGCCTTGAGGTTCCCGCCCGTCGTGCTGACCGCCTGCCCTACCGGGCAGTAGCCGATCTCGTCGCATTCCGCCTGGATGGCAGACCCGCCCTTGCGCCGGATCGCGCCCGCCACTCCCCCGCCGAGCTGGAGATGCTCGTTTGCCGCGTTGACGATAGCATCCGTGTCCTGCTCGGTGATGTCACCCTCCACGAGCGCCAGCGTCCGCCCGTTGATCAGCGTCTCCATGTTCCACTTCCTCCCCCAACTGGCTCATCAACCCCAGCGTCATGTAGAAGATGAAGGCCAGGTCGATCACAAAGTGCACGGCGTCGACCATCCCATGCGCGATCATCGCCGCCATGCTGCCCATCGCACCGACCGCCAGCGCGCGCATCCCCGCGTCGGCACCGCGCAGCCGCTCCTGCACGCGCCAGCCCAGCCGCCAGAAGGCTACCTGCATCCAGATGCCCGCGATCAGCCCGATAATCCCCAGCCGCACCCAGTAGTTCAGCAGGAAGTTGTGCGGCTGGCTCAGATCCGGCTGCTGCCACGCCGAGGGCAGGATGTAGCGCCCCCGGTACTCGTACAGAAACTGGTCCAGCCCGACGCCGGTGATCGGGTGGTCGCGGATCATGCGCAGCGTGCTCTTCCACAACTGCAGCCGGAAGAACGTCGTGCTCGTCCCGCTTGTAAAGTCGATCAGCCCGCTGAAGCGCGGCAGCCGCGAGAGCGGGATCAGGGCTAACGCTTCCAGTATAGCGCCCGCAACCACGGCGATCAGCCCCTTGCGACCCGCCCACAGGATGACGACCATCGCCAGCCCGGCGGGCAGCCCCAGCAGGATACCGCCCTTCGAAAGCGTCAGCCCCAGCGCGAGCGCCATCACGAAGGCCGCCACGCCGTACAGCCAGCGCCGCCAGCCGCCCCGGTCGATGAGCAGCGCCGCCGCGCCGAAGGGCACAACCCGCCCCAGGAACAGCGCCGCGTTGTTCGGCGTGCCGAACACGCTTTGCAGGCGCGGCATGCCGCCCTCTGCGGCAATCACGTTCACGCCCGCCACAAATTGCGCCAGCCCGATCACAGAGACGACCGCGCCGGTCAGCACGAGCAGGTCGACCATGCGCCAGCGTTCCGCGCGGGTGAAGGGCACGGTGCGCAGCACAAGGTACACGACAAACGGCTCGATCACCATCTGCCGCAGCTCGGTCACGGCCACGCCAAGCAGGTCCGCCCATGCCAGCGAGACGACGCTCACCGCGATGAACAGCCCCACCGCCTTGTCGAGCGAGGTCATGCGCCGCCACAGCCCCGCGAGGGACGGCCAGCCCGTTTCGCGCCGGTCGGCGGCGATGCGCAGCGCCCACGCCGCGAGCGTCAGCAGCGACAGCACCTCGACCATGCTGAAGGCCCGGTCGAAGAGCGGGCGCGGGTGCAGGTAGAACGGCGTGAAGAACATGATCAGCGCCACGCCCACGCTGAGCCGGGTGTAGATCAGCACGAAGAGCAGCGCCAGCGCGGCGAGCGTCAGCAGCAGCCACGGCGAGAAGTAGAACACGCCCGCCGTGAGCGCGGTCACAATGAGCGACGGTCCCTCGCCGAGCCGCCGCGTCAGGCTGGGGACCAGCCCGCCCCACGTCAGCGCCGCGCCGAGCCACACCGCCAGCGCCGAGGCCAGCGACAGCAGCAGGTGCACGCCCTCGCCAAGCCGCGATACCAGCCACCCCGCCGCCGTGCGTACTCGCTCGCGCCAGCCCAGCCCGCGCCCCACGCGCAGCGCACCGATCACGCTCGCGGCAGCCAGCACGAGCAGCATGCCCGCCAGCACGTCGTGGCCGGTCGTGTCCACGTCATGCCCCACTGCAAAACCGGCAATCGCCCACTGGTCCCAGCCGCGCTCCGCCTCAATGCGGGCGACATGCCGCTCGTCGCCCTCCAGCCCGTCGGCGAGAGGCAACACCTCGATACGAGGCTGGTAGTCCGGCGAGGTCAGCACGGCGTACGCGCCGCGCTCGTCGTGAGGCAGGACGCCCGGCGGCTCGCCATCCACCGTCACGTAGAGATAAGCGCGGTAGTTATCCCGCCGCGCGATCACGCCGAGGCTGCTGCCGGTAAAGGGCACGGTGACGACGCTGTCCCCCTGCTGGCCGATGTCCGCGCCGAGCTCGGAGAACTCCCATTCGCCCTCATACTCGGCGAGCGGCACATCTGCCGCGTAGACGCCCGGCCACAGGCTCCCGTTGATCGCCGCCGCCTCTGCGCGGATAGCTTCTGCCGTGGGCGAGAGCGACCCATTCTGCCCGCGCAGCGCGAAGCCCCAGCGCGGGTCATCCGGCCCGGCGGCAGGCTGCCAATTCTCCAGAATCAGCGCACCGGCCCACGGCCACTCCGTCAGAGCGCGCCGGTAGGCGTCGAGCGTCCACGCGGCCTGCTGCGCCGGGGTCGTCTGCCCCCACGCCGAGGGCACGCCCTGCCAGCCTTCCGGCAGTGCGTTCCAGCCGAAGTGGCTGGCCCACAGCGGTTTGCCCGCATCGCCGTGCTCGACCATCACCTCGCGCAGCAGCACCAGGCGCGAGAAGTTCAGCACGTTCTCATGCGTGCGCCGCTCCAGCGGTCCGTCGTCAAAGCCGTAGGGCTTGCCCGCCACCCCGTCGAAGAACGGCGCGGCGCCGTTGGCGTACAGCTCGCGCAGGAACAGCACGTCGCTCAGGTTCTCCGGCCCGCGCTCAACGGTCGGCGCGAGGCCCGCCGTCAGCACGAGCGCATCCGCATCCACCGCGTGAATGGCCTCGTAGGCCGCCTGGAGCAGCGCCGCGTACCGTACCGGGCTGGGCTCGCGCCCGCCCCAGCCGCTCGACAGGTTGGGCTCGTCCCACACCTGGTATACGTCAATCGTCTCGCCATACCGCTCGGAGAGCGTCGCCGCGAAACTCGCGAAGGCGTCAAGGTCGTCCGGGGGCGCGGTCGGCGCGTCAGCCGCCCAGCCCGGCGAATCGACCAGCACGGCGACCAGCCGCAGATCGCGCGCGGCGGCCTCCTCGACGACCCGGTCATAGGCCGCCCACTCGAACCGGCCCGGCTCCAGCTCGATCTCCGCCCAGCGGAACGGCTGCCGCACCCACACAAAGCCGACCCCGGCGATCAGGTCGAGGTTCTCGGCAAGAGCGGCATCGTCGTACTGCGTGAGGTCGGCGTTCACGCCGAGCACGGGCACGCGCGGAGGCAGGCTCATTTTGGGCAGGCCGTCGAGCGTGCCGCGCAGCAATGCCTGCCGCTGGCTGACCACGGCGGCAAGGCCCAGCGCGGCCAGCAGCGCCAGAACGAGTAGCACAAGGCTGAGGGTGCGTCGTGTGCGGGGGGTCATGGCGCCCAGCGCGGGGTGCTGGTCTGGCCCTCCGTCACCTGCTGGGCCAGCCCGGTTGCGGTATCGATCAGCATAAGTGCGCCCTCCGGTCCGGGGTTCACCAGTGCGATTTGCCGCCCATCCGGCGACCATGTATAAGGCTGCGGGGCGAGACCCGGCTGGTCAGCCGCCGGGTAAAGAATGCGGCGATTGCTGCCGTCGCGATCCATGATAACAAGCTGGTAGCGCCCGCTGACGCTCTCCAGCGGCCTGATCGACTGGAGATAGGCCACCTGCTCGCTCTCCGCCACCGGGGAGAAGCTCGGCTCCGCCCACATGCCCGCCTGCTCAACGAGCCGGGCGCTGTAGCTGGCATCGCGGGGGAGCGCCACCAGCGGGAAGGCCGGGCTGTCCTCCGGGGCCTCGTTGCCGAGCGGCTCGCCATGCACGAGCGTCAGCAGCAGCGTGCCATCCGGCGACCAGACCGGGTTGGGAACCCACACAAAATCATAGGCATTCCACGGGGCGAAGGCCAGTAGCGTCTGCCGCTCGTAGCCGGTCGGTAGCTGTGTAGAGTCGTCGGGCGGCGGCTCGACCGGCTCGCCCTCAGCCTCACCGTCGCCTTCCTCGTCCTCCTCGCCGTAGGTCGGCAGGAGCAGGCCCACCGCGTCGGGCTGCGCCCAGGCGAGCGTCACGCCATCCGGCGCGATGGCATACGCCGTGCCGTACCACCCGTAGACGCCGCCGCTCCACGGCTCGACAAGCTGCACCTGATTGACCACCTGCCCGTCGTCCGTCACCTCCCCGCGCCACAGGTCATTGTTCGCCTGCCACCCGGGGAAGCTCTCGCGTGGCTCCGCCGTCGAGTACAGGATGGTTCGCTCAGTGCCGGGGACCCAGGCGGCAAAGAGGATGTTGTCAAGGCCCAGCGGCACGGGCTGGCTCTCCTCCGCGCGGGTGTCGAGCACGGCCCACAGGCTGTTGAACGGCGCAGGGCCCGCCTCGCCCTCCTCCGGTGCGGCGTCTGCGGTCCGCGTGTAGAGCAGCCGCCCGCCATCCGCCGATAGCTCGAACACCCGGCCATCCAGCCCGCCGTCCAGCGTGAGCGGGCGGCGGTTGGCGCTGTTCTCGCGCATGACCCAGGCGTTGCCGTTATAAATGTAAGCCAGCGTGCCGTTGACGGTCACGGTGGGCAGTTCGCTCTGCCGCCCTACCATGATAACTTCATCCTGCGGCGTCTCCAGCAGCACGCGCCGGACCTCGCTGCGCCCTGCCTCGACGCCATCCTCGTACGTCACGCGGTACGTCACCTCGGCGAGGCCGTTCGCCCCGGCCTGCAGAAGCTGCGTCTCGCCCTCCGGCAGTCCCTCGTTGGGCACAGTGCGGCGCTCGAAGGGCACAACCTCCTGCGTGACGACCGTCTCCTCGCGCACGCGCACGATGGTGATCGTCATGCCGTCCTCGATGCGGCTGTAGCCCGGCGGGTTGATGCGGTCAAGCGGGCCAAGGCTGAGGTCGAGCAGGCGTAACACGTCGTTAACGGTGTAGTTCGGGTTCACATCGAGGGTCTGCGTGGTGCCATCGGCGACAAGCGTCACCGTCGTCTGCGTCTCCTCGGTGGCAGGAGGCAGGACGATCTGACACGCGGCGGTCAGCAGTGTGACGAGGAGCGTCAAGAGGATGAGACGAGCAATCCGCCTGTTCATAGCAGGCGGAATGTACCATGCTACCCGGCATGCGGCAAGGTGGGAAATTCTACGAATTTGGCTCTTGTCCACAGATGACACAGATTTCACAGATTTTATTTTTTCTCTGTGTCATCTGTGTCATCTGTGGATCAACCTTTCAGTTGTGTCATTCGTGTCATTCGTGGACTCAATCACCCCCGTACACGACAATGATCAACTCGCGCGGGCCATGCACGCCGAGCGTGAGCGTCTGCTCGATGTCGGCGGTGCGGCTTGGCCCGCTAATGAAGACGAGGTTACTCGCCGCACGGACGTGCCCCGCTGCGTCGCCGAGGCTCTCCAGGTAGGCGCGCATCTCCGGGAAGATGCGCGTGCCGTCTACCAGCGCCACATGCACCGGCGGCAGCAGCGAGGCCAGCGGCGAGCGCCCTGCCCCGCTGCGGAGCACAATCGTGCCTGTGTCGGCGATGGCCGCCTCCGCCCCGGTGATGCCCACCGGCACCGGCTCCAGTGCGTGCGGGTCGCCGCCGTGATGCACCTCGACGCCTGCCCCGGCAAGCGCCGCCTCAAGGCCCGCCACGCCGATCTCCTCCCAGTCCCACACGAGCGCCTCGCGCCAGCCGCGTTCCTCGCAGAGCGCCGCCACCTGCAGAGCCGCCGCCTGTTCGCTCTCCACGCGGATCACCTCTGCGGCGAGCTTCGACGCCTCCTCAACGAACTGCTCCAGCCCGCCGCCTGCGCGGGGTGTGGTGTTGGCGGGGCGCACCGGGGCGGCGTCGGGCAGCGCATCGACGGGCGCGGTATCAAGCGCGGCGCGGATGCGGCGCAGGATGTCCTCGCGTGCGTTAGTCATGGCGGCTCCTCTCCTGCCAGCGCTGCTGGAATGTCTTGCGGGCAAATGGCGGGAACTCGCGGTAGCGCGTCCAGGCTCCGAGTGGGCCAGGCAGGCTGCCCCTGAACCAGCGCCCGCCCGTCAGCCGGGTGAACAGCGCGCCGAGCCGCGCCGCCAGCCGGAAGCGCCCCGGCGAGGTCGCCACAGCGCGGTAGCCCTTCATGCCGGCACTCAACCAGCCCGGCTGCTGCCCTTGCTTCACCGTCTCACGCCGGAGCCGCAACAGCAGCGTCGGCAGGTCGATGCGCACCGGGCAGGCGTCCTTGCACGCCCCGCATAGTGAGCTTGCGTGCGGCAGGTCGGCAAAGGCTGGCACCCCGCCGAGGATCGGCGAGACGACCGACCCGACTGGGCCGGGGTATACGCTGCCGTAGGCGTGCCCGCCGATGGCGCGGTACACCGGGCACACGTTCAGGCAGGCCCCACAGCGGATGCAGTACAGAATCTCGGCAAGGTCGCTCGCAAGCGCCCGCGAGCGCCCGTTGTCCACGATGACGACGTGCATCTCCTCCGGGCCGTGTTCTTCGTCGGGGCGGCGCGGGCCGTTCACCAGCGACGTGTAGACCGTCAGCTTCTGGCCCGTCGCGCTGCGCGCCAGAAGCTGGAGCATCACCGAGAGGTCATCCAGCGTCGGCACGATGCGCTCCATGCCCATCACCGCGACGTGCACGCGCGGCAGCGCCGTGACCATCCGCCCGTTGCCCTCGTTCGTCACCAGGCAGATCGACCCGGTTTCCGCCACCGCGAAGTTGCAGCCGGTGATGCCCATGTCCGCACTGAGATAAACCTCGCGCAGCGTCCGCCGGGCGATGAGGTTCAGTTCGGGGATTTCATCCGTGTAGGGCGCGCCGAGCTTCTCGTGGAACACCCGCCCGATCTCCTGCCGGGTCAGGTGCATCACCGGGACGATGATGTGCGAAGGGTGGTCGCCCGCCTGCTGCGCGATGAATTCGCCGAGGTCCGTCTCCCACACCTCGATGCCCTGCGCTTCGAGCGCCGCGTTGAGCCTGATCTCTTCGGTGACCATGCTCTTGGACTTCGCCACCCGCTTCGCGCCGACCCGTGTGGCGATGTCGAGCACGATCTGCCGTGCCTCGTCGGCATCCCGCGCCCAGTGAACCTGCCCGCCGTTCGCCGTCAGGTTGGCCTCGAACTCCGCGAGGTACCTGTCGAGGTGGGCGATGGTGTGCGCGCGAATCTGCCGGGCGAGGTCGCGGGTCGCGTCGGGGTCTGGCAGCGACTCCAGCACGATGTTTCGCTTGACGAAAGCCGCCTCCGCCCCGCTGCTGATCGCCCGCAGGCGGTCAGGGTTCTGAAGGGCAGCGTTCACCCGCTCTTTGAACGGCACATCGGACATGGAAATACTCATCAGCGAATCCCTTCCGCCAGCAGCAGCGCGAGGTGCTTGGTCCGCATCGCGCTGCCGCGCTTGCGCAGCCCGCCCTCGATGTGCATCAGGCAGCTCACGTCCACGCCGACCACCCAGTCGGCGCCGGTCGCCTCGAAGGCATCGAGCCGGTTATGCAGCATCGCCCCGCTGATCTCGCCCATCTTCACCGAAAACACCCCACCAAAGCCGCAGCACGTCTCCGGGTTGGCCTGCTCCAGCACGCGCAGCCCGCGCACGTTCTCCAGCAGCGCCCTCGGCTGCCGGTCGATATGCAGCCCGCGCAGCGCATGGCACGATGGGTGGTAGACCACGCTGGCGTCCACCCGCGCACCGACGTCCGTCACGCCGAGCACGTCCACCAGGTACTGCGTAAACTCAACGATCCGCCCGGCAAGCGCGCGGGCGCGCGGCCCGTACTCGGGGTCGTCCTTGAACAGCTCAGGGTAGTAATGCTCGATCATCGCCCCGCACGAGCCGGAGGGGATGATCACCGGCTCGTCGGAGTCACCGAACACATCGAGGGTGTGGCGGGCCATCGCGCGGGCCTCATCCCAGTACCCGGCGTTGAAGGCAGGCTGCCCGCAGCACGTCTGCCCGGCGGGCACGCCGACCGTCACGCCCTGTGCTTCGAGCACGTCCACCACGGCCTGCGCCACATCGGGGAAGAGCGTATCAAGCAGGCAGGTGACGAAGAGGCTGACATTACGCGGGGGTTCGGGCATGGGACCTCCTCACCGGCTGAGGCGTGTTTTTGTGAGCCCACGAATGACACGAATGAAAACTGATCCACAGATGACACAGATGGCTCAGATGAAAAGAAAATCTGATCTACTAATGACGCGAATTACACTAATGAAGCTTTCAAAACATTCGTGATAATTCGTATCATTCGTGGGCTAACTACCCTTTTGTCTTTTCTCTTATGTAATCCGTGTCATCTGTGTAATCTGTGGATCAACCTTTCATTCGTGGACTACTTTACTAAAAGGGAGGGAGCCGAACCCAGCAGCCCCCTCCCCCGGTCACATACATCATACACCCTTACGGCATCATCAGCACGTCACGGATGATCGGTAGCGCCCAGTCGATCGTCTCCTTGTCGATGATGAGCGGCGGCGCGAAGCGGATCACGTTCTCGTGCGTCTCCTTCGCCAGGATGCCGCGCTCCTTCAACTCCTCGCAGAAGCGGCGCGCACCGCCTGCCTCCGGCTTGAGCACCACGCCGATCAGCAGGCCCTTCCCCCGGATGTGGTCGATGTGTGGGCTGTTGATCTCCTCCAGGTGGTCGCGGAAGTACTCACCCAGTTTCGCCGCGTTCTCGACAAGGTTCTCCTCCACAATCACGCGGAGCGCCGCCCGTGCCACTGCCGCGCCGAGCGGGTTGCCACCGAACGTCGAGCCGTGCTCGCCCGGCTGGAGGATGCCGAGAATCTCCTCCGAGGCCAGCACCGCCGAGACCGGGTACATGCCGCCGCCGAGCGCCTTGCCCAGCACCATCATGTCAGGCCGGACGCCTTCATGGTCGCACGCGAACAGCTTGCCCGTGCGCCCCAGCCCGGTCTGGATCTCGTCGGCGATGAACAGCACGTTGTGCTCGTCGCACAGTTCGCGCACGCGGCGCAGGTAACCCTCCGGCGGTACGATGACGCCCGCCTCACCCTGAATCGGCTCGATGAGCACCGCAGCCGTGTTCGGCGTGATGGCTGCCGCCAGCGCGTCGGCGTCGCCATATGGCACGGTGACAAAGCCCGGCGTATGCGGGCCGAAGTCATCCTTGTACAGCGGCTCGGTTGAGAACGAGATCACACTGATCGTGCGCCCGTGGAAGTTGCCCTCGGCGGTGATGATCTCCGCCTGATTCCGTGGGACGCCCTTGACCGTGTAGGCCCACTTCCGCGCCACCTTCAGCGCGCTTTCGACGGCTTCCGCGCCGGTGTTCATCGGCAGCACCATCTCGTAGCCGGTCAGCTCGACGAGGTCGCGGTAGAACAGCGCAAGCTGATCGTTGCGGAAAGCGCGCGAGGTCAGCGCAAGGCGCTGCGCCTGCTCCACCATCGTCTCGACAATCCGGGGGTGGCTGTGCCCCTGGTTCAGCGCCGAGTATGCGCTGAGGCAGTCGAGGTACTTGTTGCCCTCGACATCCCACACCCATACACCCTCGCCGCGCGTCAGAACCACATCGAGCGGTTTGTAGTTGTGAGCGCCCAGCTTATCAGAAAGCGCGATAATTTCCTGCGAGGTGAGCTTGCGATCGGTTGTTTCCGAGGTTGTCATGTCTGTTCGCCTCTAGAGTTTGCCAAGCAGCCAGAGCATCAACGCCTTCTGGGCATGCAGCCGGTTTTCCGCCTGGTCGAAAATAATGGAATTGGGATGGTACAAAACTGTATCGCTGACTTCAAAGCCCTTATGTGCGGGCAGGCAGTGCATCACGACCGTGGTATCCTTGCCGGTCATCTCCAGCTTTTCTTCGTTAAGCTGGTAAGGCATGAAGGTTTGATAGCGTCGCAGCTTTTCGTCGGCGTATTCCGGATTGTTGAAGTGCTCCATGTTAATCCAGGTGTCCGTGTACAGCACGTCCGCCCCCTTGACGGCTTCCACCGGGTCAGGGTTCTCCTCGTAAAGCGGGCTGCTGCGCAGTATCTCAAGCTGCTCCTCGTCGATGGCGGGCGGGTCGAACTCCGGGGCGCACAGCGTAAAGTGCGCGCCTGCATAAATAGACGCCATTGAGAGCGAGTTGCTGACGTTGTTCGCCACACCGAGGTACACAATCTTCAGCCCCTCGGTGCGCCCGAACTTTTCCTTGATGGTCATCAGGTCGGTGAGCGCCTGCGCGGGGTGGTAGCGGTCGTCGCAGCCATTGATCACCGGCACCTCGGAGCCCTGTGCCAGCGCGACAAGTTCCGAGTTGTACAGCATCCGTGCCATGATGAGCGAGACATAGCGCGAGATCACCTTGCCCTCGTCGGCAATGTCCGCAATGCCCATCTGCGTGTGCTGTGTCTGCGCGAAGATAGCATGCCCGCCAAGCTCGGTCATGCCCGCCTCAAACGAGAAGCGGGTCCGCGTCGAGGTTTTCTGGAAAATCATGGCGAGCGTATGGTTTTTCAGCGACTCGCGCCAGGGGTCGGGGTCCCGTTTGATCTCAATAGCCCGGTCAATGATGAAGTTAAAAGCGTCGGCAGGGATGTCGCGTACTTTGATGAAGTGCTGAGGCATATAGCACCTGTCCTTTGAGTAGACAGTTCGGGGAGAGTTGGCTCGCATCGGCGGGGCTTGCCCGCCGCATCGAGTCGTACCCCATTATAACTTAACTAGCCCCATCCTGTCACGGGGTGGTACTGCTGCACCACCTGTTGTCGTGTAGGGCGATGCCCTCAAAAATGAGTCCACAGATGTCACAGATAACACAGAAAGGATATATCCGTGCCATCTGTGGACTCGCTCATTCAGGGGCGGCTACCGGGCGACGACCCGATATACCATACCGCCGCCCATGTCGGCCAGGTACAGCTCGCCCGCCTCATCCTCGCCAAAGCTCGCAATCCAGGTATCGGTATCGGCAAGCTGCATCGACTCGCCGCTCATGCTGCCTTCCACGGCCAGCCCCCAGATGATGCCGGAGCAGAAGTCCCCGTAGAAGTACACGCCCTGCATCGCGGGGAAGGCCTCGCCCCGGTACACGTACCCCCCGGTGATGGAGCACCCGAATTCATGTGAGTACTCCGCGATGGGCTGCACGAAGCCGCTGCCGTCGCAGCTAACGCCCTCCGGGTAGCAGTGCAGCCCCTCCATGATCGGCCAGCCGTAGTTCTCGCCGCCGGTGCTCCCGGCAGGCTGAACGTTGACTTCCTCGTACACATTCTGGCCTACATCCGCGATATAGAGGTTGTTCGTTGCCCGGTCGAACGAGTAGCGCCACGGGTTGCGCAGGCCATACGCCCAGACCTCATCTGCACCGTCCGAGGTGCCCACAAACGGGTTGTCGGGCGGAACGCTGTACGGCAGAGTGTCCACATCAATGCGTAGCATCGAGCCCAGCCAGGTATGTGGGTTCTGCCCCTGGCCGAAGACGTCGCCCGCGCCGCCGCCATCGCCCAACCCGATGTACAGATAGCCATCCGGCCCAAAGGCGAGATGCCCGCCGTTGTGATTGCTGGCCGGCTGCTCCTGCGTCAGCACGACCTCCTCGCTGGCAGGGTCGGCCCGGTTCGGGTCCTCCGTCACGCGGAAGCGCGACACGACGGTATTACCGGCAGCGTCGGTGTAGTTCACAAAGAAGAAGCCCGTGCTGGCATATTCCGGGTGGAAGGCCAGCCCCAGCAGGCCCTGCTCGCTGCCGCTCGACCCCACCCGGTCGGTGATATCAAGGAACGGCTGCGGTAGTAGCTGCCCATCCTGAATGATGCGGATCGTCCCGTCCTTCTCCACCACAAACAGCCGCCTGCTGCCGTCACCGGCGTGTGCCAGCCCGATCGGCGATCGCAGCCCTCCGGCGACCGGCTCCAGCGCAATATTCAGCACGGTGAGGTCTACCTGCGCCGACTCCGGAGCGCTGGCCTCTGTGGGAGCGGGGGAAGGTTCGGCGGGCTGCTCCGCTGCCGGCTCAGCAGATGGCTCGGTCGGTGCTTCCACCGGGGCGGTGGGCTGCGCCAGCAGGCCGGAGTCGCCTCCGGTGTCGGCGGGCGGCTCTTCGGCCTCTACTGACGGCGCTCCGGCCTCCGTGTTGGATGTGCAGGCGCCCAGCAGCATCAGCAGCGTCAGCAGTACAGCAGTCGTTCCTGATCGTCGCAGCATAAACTTATCCTCTCGTCGTCTGGTGTGGTGTGTCCATAGAGAGTGTAGCGAAATCGCGAGGATGCGTCGCCGGAAATTTTTGCTGTTGTGAGCCCCTCACCACCACGGACAAATTTCGCGGCTCAGAGGTGTGATCCGTAGGGGCGGGTCTGAGACCCGCCCCTACCAGCATGGAGAGAAACAGGCATTATAGGGCGCAGCATGCTCCCCTACAGGATCTCACAGAGAGCCGCGAAGTTTATTCGCGGCGGTTTTGCCTGATACTCGCGGCGGTTAGTACACGATAGTTTTATGCCCAGAGGGGGTTCAAGCATACGTCAGCATCACCTGTATCGCCTGCCCCGGTTCGCGGTCGAGCAGGGCGTAAGCCTCGGCGGCCCGCTCCACCGGGAAGCGATGTGTGACAAGCCGCTCCGGCCTCACCCGGCGGATCATGCGCCAGGCGACATCATAACGGCGCTCCGGCGACCAGCGCCCGCGCAGCGCCGGGTGGATGGTGCTGACCTGGCTGCTGATCAGCGTGATGCGGCTGCGGTGGAACCGCCCGCCGAGGTCCAGCGCGGCGCGCTTTTCGCCATACCACGAGCCGATCACCACGCGCCCGCTGTAGCCTGTCGCGCCGATCGCCGCGTCGAGCGCCTCGGGCGCGCCGGAAAGCTCAAACGTGAGGTCGGCATCGCCGGGCAGGTCGGCGTGTGCCGGGTCGAAGCTGGCCGTTGCGCCCAGCCGCAGCGACGCCATCCGGCGCTGTGCGTGGGCATCCACCGTGATGAGGTGCTCAAGCGGCATCTGCCCCAGCAGGGCGGTCACAAGCAGCCCGACCACGCCCTGCCCGAACACCGCCACCCGCTCGCCGAGCAGGGGCTGCCCGTCCAGCACCAGCGTGACAGCCGTCTCTATGTTCGGCAGGAAGGCCGCCGCCTCCGGCGTGACGCCGCCTGGCAGCTGCAGCAGGTCGGCAGGCGCGGCGGTGAAGTGGCTCTCATGCGGGTGGAACGCGAAGACGTGCGCGCCCAGCCAGTCCGGCGGCACGCCCTCCCCCAGCCGGATCACACGCCCGGCGGCGGCATAGCCGTACTTCAGCGGGTAGCAGACCTCGCCGCCCAGCGCGGCGATCGTCTCGTCAACGGCCATGCCGCGCGGAACCTGCCCCCGGTAAAACAGCATCTCCGTCCCGGCGCTGATGCCGGAAACCAGCGTTTTGACAAGCACTTCGCCGGGGCCGGGCGCGGGGATCTCCTCCTCACGGATCTCCACAGCGCCCGGCTCAGCGAACACCACCGCCCTGCGCTTCACGCGCTGGCTCCCTTCGTAATGTCGCCCCACACGATCACATCCTCCCCGGCCCGCTCGACGCTCATCGCACTCAGCCGGGGCAATGCCGCCCACTCGTCCGCGCAAGGCCCCTGCACGGCGTGATAGCCCCCGGCAAGCACCGGGGCAATCGTCACGACCAACACGTCGGCCAGCCCCGCCCGCAGAAATGCCGTGATCACGCCCGCCCCACCCTCGATCATTACACTGGCGATTTGACGGGCGCCCAGCTCATCAAGCAGCGCATCGAGGCTGACCCGGCCCTCCGACCCGGCGGGCAGCCGCAGGACGGTCGCACCTGCCGCCTCGAGTTCGACGGCACGCGCCGCATCTGCCTCCTCCGTCGTAGCGAGCCAGGGCCCGCGCGGGTGTGCCAGCAGCCGGGCGGATACCGGGAAGCGCAGCCGGCTATCCAGCACGACGGGCTGTGGCTGGCACGCCCCTTCCACCCGTGCGGTCAGGCGCGGGTCGTCCGCCAGCACCGTGCCGATGCCCACCAGAATCGCGTCGTGGGCGGCCCGCAGCCGGTGCGTGAGCCGCATCGACTCCGCGCCGCTCACCGGGGAGGGCTGCCCGGCGTGCAGGGTCAGGCAGCCATCGAGGCTCTGCGCGTAGCTCAGCGTGACGAGCGGTCGCCCGTGCGCGGCAAGATGCGCCCGCGCCCGCTCAGGCAGAGCCTCAAGCAGGGCGCCGACCATTACCGTCTGGCGGGTCGCCGGGAGACTTCAAAGGCAGCAGCCCGTCAAGGTCGAGCAGGTGGTTCATGCGGCTGGCCTTGGTCAGCAGATAGGCGGCGTTGTCAGCGTTGGCGGGCGCCTGTACGGCGATGCGCTGCACAACATTCACACCCAGCGCCCGCAGCGCCTCGATTTTGTCGGGGTTGTTCGTCATAAGCTGCACCGAGCGTACGCCCAAATCCTGCAGCATCCGCGCGGCGACGCTGTAGTCGCGCTCGTCTGGCTCGTGCCCCAGCGCGAGGTTGGCATCCACCGTGTCAAGCCCCTGATCCTGCAGGGCGTATGCCCGCAGTTTATCCAGCAGGCCGATCCCCCTGCCCTCCTGCCGCATGTACAGTACAATGCCCGCGCCCGCCGCCGCGATCTTCTTCATCGACAGGTTAAGCTGCTCGCCGCAGTCGCAGCGCTGCGAGGCGAGCACGTCCCCCGTGAAACACTCGGAGTGGACGCGAACGAGCACGCCGCTGCCACCTGCCACCTCCCCCATCACCAGTGCGAGGTGTTCTTTGTCGTCAAGGTTGTTTTCGTACAGATGGAGAGTAAATTCCCCGAGCGCTGTCGGGATGCGTGCCGAGGCTTTCCGAACGACCTTTACATCTACCATATCGTTATACGCCTATCTGCCACGTGATCGTTTATTCAACAGTCCAAGGCTGAGAGCGCCGCCATAAACGCCGCCCAGCAGCAGTCCCACCACGCCAAACAGTACATCGCGGGCCCGGATGATCAGGCTGAGGCCCAGCCCGGCTGCCGGGTCAAGCCCCATCGCCTGAAACACAAGCACCTGCCCGGCTTCGAGCGTGCCCAGCGCGCCCGGCGAGGGCAGCATAAAGGCGATCCGCATAGCGACGAGCACCGCGGCGACCTGTGTGGGCGTCAACACAAGCCCGAGCGCGTGCAGCGCCAGCCCCAGTTCTGCGAGCATCAGCACCCATACTACAGCGGAGACGAACAGGGCCATCAGCACCGTGCCTGGCTGCTCCCGGCAGAAGCGCGCCGCCTCCGCCTCGCTCTGGATGATAAAGTCGATGATCGCCCGCCGTCGGCTGACTTCGTCACGCTCGTCCCGTAGCCGCGTAAGCACGGCGTGCAGAGGACGGTTCCCCATACCGACTGCCAGCACGAACCCTACCGCCAGCCCCAGCAACCCCAGCCCGACGACCGGCACGCCGCCGAGCATGACGCCGGGCAGCGTGCCCCGGCTGGCAACAGCCAGCCCGGCGATCAGCACGCCGATGTTGACGATGAAATCTATCCCCCGGTCGAGGGCGACGGCGGCGGTCGCCGTCGGGCCGCTGACCCCGTGCCGCTGCTGCACGAACGCCACCTGCAGCGTCTCGCCGCCGACCTGCGGGCCGGGCGTGAAGTAGCTCACGCCGAATGCCGCCAGCCGGTAGCCTGCCAGCGCCAGGAACGGCACGTTCGCGCCCTGCGCTCGCAGAATCACCCACCAGCGCCAGGTCAGGCAGAGGATCACCGCCGCATTGAGCACCAGTAGCGCGGCGACCTGCATCAGGTGAAGCCCCTCCAGCGCGCCCAGCACGCTTGCCACCGGCACGGCTCTCAGCGCCCACACGACGAGCGCCGCTACGAGCAGCCACAGCAGCACGGTAAGCGGCAGATGCCACCCATCGACAAGCGATCGCAGCATGTCAGCCTGCCTCACCGATGTTGGCATGTGTCTCGCTCCGGTAGCGACGCCTGGCGAACATGCTCCCGGGCCGCCACAACGACAGCGCGCCGCTGCCGAGCATCATGATCAGCCCGCTGCCCACGATGACAACCGCGCTCTGCAGCGTAAGGCTCGCGCCCGCCAGCAGTAGCCCCGTGCCGATCAGCAGCAGCGTTGCGACCACCCGCCCGGCCACGCCGAGCACAAGCAGGGCCACCAGCGCCAGCAGCGCAAACCGGGAAAAAGGCTCAGGGGCGGGCAGGCACAGCACACCTTCATGGCTACACGAAAGTACTGCCGCACCAACAGCTATCCGCAGCCCGACGGGCAGCCACGCCGCAGCCGCCGCCAGCCCGGCGATCCGCCGCCCGCACACCGTGAACCAGTCCTGCACGAAACCGGCGAGAAACGGCGTCATCACCGCCGCGCCTGCCAGCGCCGTCGCCGGCGGTGCAAAGACCGGCAGCAGCGCTGCGCACACAAAGCCCATCATCAGGCCCGCCATGCCCCGGCGCGCGCGGCTCGGCGGCAGATCATACACGGGCAGGCCCCACCGCCGCCGCAGCCACACGCCAAGCACGAACAGATAACGGGCTGCGCTCACCAGCAGGAACCAGAGTGGGAGCTGCCCGTATCGCACCGCAAGCAGCGGCGCAACGAGGATGCCGAGCGCATCCAGCTCAAGGTCCAGCGTTGCGCCGAGCGCGGTCTGCTGGCGCGTCACGCGGGCGATGAAACCGTCGGCCAGGTCCAGCAGGACTGCCACCCCGTAGATCCCGCCCGGCAGCCACGCCAGCCAGCCTTCAGGCCGGGGCGAGAGCAGAAAGCCCGCCAGCAGCGCCAGCAGCAGCCCGCGCAGCAGGCTGACAAGGTTCGCCAGCCCCAGCGAGGGCAGCAGCGCCGCCTCGCCGGGACGATGGTTCTCGCTAAGCCGCCGCCGCGCGAGCAGCAGCACGTAGGCCGCGACGCCCAGCGTCAGCACGAGCCAGCGTGTGGCGCTCGCGGGCTGCCACCCCCAGCGCAGCAGGCCGTACCCGGCTGCCACCGCACCAAGACTCACCCCGGCAACCGCTATCCACTGCCGCTGCAAGCGCTGCATCGCGCTCGTGTCTGGCATCTGCTGTGCCAACATTACTGACGCTGCCCCCTGCCCGAAAGGGATTCCCACCCCATGTTTGTGATCGCGCCCGGCTGCGCTACTCTCAGATCACAGCCCGCCGCCGGAGACGGAACATCTTGATAGATAATAGTGTATTTGCGCATTGATTTTCATCCCCTCACCCAAAGTTACGTTCTGGTGGGCCGGATAGATCTATTACGGGGGAGGCAGTGATGTCATCGTTGCAGCCAATCAGCTTCACGCACTACCTCGCGGCGAAGAAAACCGTTGACGACCGCGCCCTGAACCGCCACGTATGGGAGGCCCTCGCAAACCGGGTGCGCTCCGCCGGGCGGCTGCGCGTTCTGGAGCTTGGCGCGGGCATCGGCACGATGGTAGAGCGTGCCTGGGAGTGGGGCTTGCTGACCGGCGAGGTTGCCTACACCCTGCTCGACGCGGACGCAGCGTGCATCGCTGCCGTGCCGGAGCGCCTCACCGCCTGGGCGAAGGGGCGCGGCATCGAGGCGGAGCGGCTGGGCGAGCGCCGCCTGCAGCTCAGGGGCGGGGCGCGCCGCGTAACACTCGACTTTGTCGCTGCCGATGCGCTCGAGTTCGCGCAGCGTGACCACGCAGAGCTATGGGACATGCTGATCGCGCACGCCTTTCTCGACCTGATCGACGTACCGGCGGCACTGCCCCATCTCCTTGCCCTGCTACGGCCCGGCGGGCTGTTCTACTTCACGCTGAACTTTGACGGTGTAACGACCTTTGAACCGGTGCTCGACCCGGCGCTCGACGCGCAGATCGAGCGCCTGTACCATGAGACGATGGACAGGCGAATCGTCAACGGCTTGTCCTCCGGCGACAGCCGCACCGGACGGCACCTGTTCACCCATTTGCTCCGCGCGGGTGCAACGATCCTCGCCGCCGGCAGTTCCGACTGGGTTGTGTTCCCCGGCCCGGCGGGCTACCCGGCAAACGAGGCAAGCTTTCTGCACGCCATCCTGCAAACCGTCGAGAATGCGCTGCACGGCTACCCGGAGCTTGACGCGGCGCAGTTCGCGGCCTGGATCGCCGCCCGGCAGGAGCAGGTTGAGCGCGCCGAGCTGACGTACATCGCCCACCAGATCGACGTGCTGGGCACCGTGCCGGGCGGGGAGGCGGGCTGAGGCGGCAGGTTTCCTGCGAAGCTCCTTGCTGGCAGCCACGGCGGGCCATGCTATACTAGCGACAAGATGTCTGCCTGGTGCGCCATCCTCAGGGCCTGCCGCTATGAGTCTCAACTGGTTAGCCTTCCATAGCTCACCCCGCCTAGAGCTCAACCTCCCGATTGCCGGCTACCTCACGCTTGCGGTCTACGCGCTGATCCTTGCTTACGGCCTGTTCCACCAGCGCGCCAGCTTCCGGCTGCACGGGCGGCAGTGGCTGCTGTTCGCGGCCTGTTTGCTTGCCGCCCCGCTGCTGTCACAGGGGCTTGTCGTGCACTTCGATAGCTTCCCCAACCTTACGGCAGTGACGTGGGCCCCATTCATCGCCATCCCGGTGTCGGCAGCCGCGCTGTGGCTGGGGAGCGGCCCGGCGGCGGTCGTCGGGCTGGTTACCGGGCTTACGTGCGCGCTATTCACGAGCGGGCGGGCTGCGCAGCCCTTCGAGATCGCCATCGTCGGGTTGATCCTCGCGATGCTGCTGCGGCAGGCGTACCGGGGGAACATCGGCAGGATGCTGCGCAAGCCACTGCTCACGACGCCGCTCGCCATGGACGCTATCGGCTGGCCGCTGGCCCTTATCGGCATACTGACGGGCAGTCATGGCTCGCCGCTGGCCAGCCTGGAGCGCACCGTCAGCCTGATGTACCCGCTGCTGCTGGTTTACAGCCTCTCCGCGCTGGTGGCGGGCACGGTGCTGCAGGCCGTGCTCACCACCCACCGCCAGTGGAGCCCGGTGCAGCCCGGCACGTCGATCCCCGCGCCCTGGCACCGGCGTCTCGGCAACCGCCTGCTCTACACCTTCATCCCCGCCACGACGGTGACGATCCTGCTGCTCGTCGCCGTTACCGCCGGGACAGCTTACCGTGTCGCGACCGGGCTTGCGGTGGATCAAATGGCGCGCGACGCGGCCACGGCAGGCGGGCACATCCCGTTCTTCATCCAGGTGGGGCGCAGTCTCGTACGCAACTTCGCGCAGGATGATCGCCTCCAGGCCGGGGACGAGGCCAGCCGCTCGGACTTTCTCGCTCTTAGCCTGCGGGCCATCCCGTTCTTCCGACAGTTGATCTACGTTGACGCCAGCGGGCAGATCGCGGCAGCCTACCCCGCCGTTCCCGCCCCCGCGCTCTCCGAGGACGAGATCAGCCGCGTACGCCTCGCCCTTGATGGCGGCATTCCCGGCGAGGTGGCGATTTTCGGCGAGGCTCCGGAAGACGTGTCGATGAGCTTCATCGCGGCGGTTAGTGGCGCTGATGGCGAGATCGCCGGTGCGCTGGTAGGCCGGACGGCTCTCAGAACCAATCCCATGCTTGAGCCCACTGTCGATGTGCTCCTCGAGGGGTTTGCTGGCCCCGGTGAAGGCCTGCTCATCGATGACCAGAACCGGGTGCTCCTCTACCCGGCCCACCCGGAGCGCCAGCAGCAGATCTTCACCATGACCAACCTCACCGAACTACCGGCAGGCAGGAACGGGCAAGCCTTCCGCCAGTGGCAGGCCGACGGCACACGCCTGCTCATCTACTTACTGCCGGTTGCCGGGCACTCCGACTGGTCGGTCGTGATCACCGTGCCGAACGAGGTCGCGCTGGCGCTTGCCGTGCAGATCGCACTGCCCACTCTGGTGTTAATGGTGTTCCTGGCCGTCGTGTCGCTGCCGATGCTGGCGCTGATTCTCGAGGACGTGATCGTGCCGCTTGAGAGCCTGACCCGCGCCGCCACCCGCATCGGCGAGGGCAACCTGGCCGAGCCGCTACAGATCGACGAGGGGGAGGACGAGATCGGACGGCTGGGGCGTGTGTTCGAGCAGATGCGCATCCGGCTGGGCCAGCGCCTTGCCGAGCAGGAAGAACTGCTGCAGATCACCCAGGCTGTGGCCTCCAGCCCGGAGAGCTACCGTGCCATACAGCGCATCGTTAGCTCGGCCCTCGACATGACGATGGCCTCCGGCGCGCGCATTTCCCTGATCGAGGACGACGACCGCCCGCTGCGCACCTTCTTCGCAGGCCCCGCCGGTGTGGCGATGGCCGCGCTCGACCGCCAGCTTCTCGACCTCACCCAGCGCGAGGGCACCACGGTGATCAGCCAGCTCTGGCGGGTGAGCAGCGCCCTCGACACGTCGAACGTGCAGGCCGACATCCGCGCGCTCATCGCGCTGCCGCTGCGCAGCGACCACGCTTTTCATGGTGTGCTGTGGCTGGCCTTCGACCGCGAGCACGTGGTCGAGGAATCCGAGATGACGTTCCTCTCCACCCTGGCGCAGCAAGCCGCCGTCGCCGTGGAGAACGCCCGCCTGTTTGCCGAGGCGGAGGAGGGCCGGCGCAAGCTGGAGGCCGTCCTGCGCAGCACGGCGGACGGCATGATCGTTGTCGACAACGCCGGGCGGGTGGTGCTGATCAACCCGGCAGCCGAGGCGTATTTCGGCGTGCGGGCGGATCAGGCCATCGGGCGGCGGGCCTCCGAAGTGATTGGCCTGCCGGAACTCGCCCAGTTGCTGACGAACTTGCAGCAGCCCGCCTCGGTGATCGAGTTACCCGGCCAGAACGGGCAGGCATTTCAGGCAAGCGCCTCGACCATCGTCAGCCATGACGGGCGCATCACCGGGCGCGTGGCCGTGCTGCGTGATATCAGCGCCCTACGCGAGCTGGACAACATCAAGACGGTGTTCCTGCGCCTCGTCTCACACGACCTGCGCTCCCCGCTCACATACATGCGTGGCTATCTGTCGATGCTGCCGCTGGAAGGGCCGCTTACCGAGCGCCAGATCGAGTCCATCGCGCGGGTGCGCACCGGCGTGGATCACATCGAAATGATGACCGAGCGCCTGTCGTACCTCAGTCGTCTCCGCTTTGGTGAAGAGGTCGAGTTGAACCGGACACTCGTCGATATCGAGGCACTGATCTACGAGATCCTCAGCAAGCACGAACGGCTTGCCCAGCAGAAGCAGGCTAAGGTTGAGGTCGAGGTTGAGCCTGACCTGCCGCTGCTCTACGTGGACGATATGCTGTACGGGCAGGCCGTCGGTAACCTCGTACACAATGCCTTGAAGTACACGCCGGATAGCGTCTGCGTCACCGTGAAGGCCTATCGCGATGGCGATGGCCGGGTGGCTGTCGCCGTCTCCGATACCGGCACCGGCATCCGCGAGGAGGATCAGGCGCGGCTGTTCGAGGCCTTCTACCGCGTGCCCCAGCGCGAGGGCGAGCCGGACAAGCCGAAAGGCTCAGGTATCGGGCTGGCGCTTGTCAAGGCCATCGCCGAGGCACACGGCGGCAGCGTCTGTGTGGAAAGCACGTTTGGCGAGGGCAGCACGTTCACCATCTCCGTGCCCCTGCGCCACCCCTCCGATGAGTAGCACCATCCACCGTCCCCGACGCTTCCACCAGAGGAGCCGTGACGTTTAGGCGCGGCGCTTTTCCACCTACAATCACGTCTACCCTACCCTGCCCCCTCACGCCTGACCCGCCCCCACGAATACGGTACAATTACAACTCGACGGATGCACGCCAGCCCGTTTGAGCGAAGGAAGAGACCATGAGCATACGAGTGCTACCCCCGGAGGTCGCCAACCAGATCGCCGCAGGCGAGGTCGTCGAGCGGCCAGCCTCGGTGGTGAAAGAGCTTGTCGAGAACGCGCTCGACGCGGGCGCGCAAAACATCGCCGTCGAGATCGAGGAGGGCGGCAAACGCCTGATCCGCGTGTCAGACGACGGCTGCGGCATCCCCGCCGACGACGTGACGCTGGCCTTCCATCGCTACGCGACGAGCAAGCTCACCACCGTACACGACCTGGAGCGCATCAGCACGCTGGGCTTTCGCGGCGAGGCGCTCGCCTCGATTGCATCCGTCAGCCGCCTGACGCTCATCACCCGCGCCGAGGGCGAGCCGATGGGTACCCGCCTGTACCTTGAGGGCGGCGAGGTCCTGGCCCACGACATCACCGGCGCGCCGAAGGGCACGCTGCTCACCGTCGAAAACCTCTTCTTCAACGTGCCGGCCCGCCTCAAGTTCCTCAAGTCTGAAACGACCGAGCGCGGGCATATCACCACCCTCGTCAGCCGCTACGCGATGGCCTACCCGAACGTCCGCTTTGTGCTCACACATGGCAGGCAGAAGATGCTGCACACCACCGGCAGTGGCGACCTGCGCGACGTGCTGAACGAGGTCTACGGCCTTGAGATGGCCGAGCAGATGGTGCCCATCGAGGCGCAGGACGAGCCGCTGCGCGACGACCTCGCGCCCATCCGTGTGAGCGGCTACATCGGGCTGCCGAGCCTCAACCGCTCGAACCGCTCCCAGATCACGCTCTTCGTCAACGGACGCTGGGTTCAGGACTCCAGCCTGACGGTTGCCGTCGTGCAGGCTTATCACACCATGCTGATGACCGGGCGCTACCCGGTCGCGGTCGTCATGATCGAGGTACCTCCTGATCAGGTGGATGTGAACGTCCACCCGACGAAGGCCGAGGTGCGCTTCCGCCAGCCGAACGCGGTGTTCAGCGCCGTGCAGCGCGCGGTGAGGCGCACGCTCGTCGAGCAGGCACCGCCGCCCGCCATCCACCCGGAGACGGTCTGGTCCTCGCCCGAATGGGCCGCGCGGCGCGAACGGCTGGCGCAGGTCACGCGCGGTCGGCTGGAGCAGCTTGACATCTCGCTTGACATGGAAGGGCCGGGCCAGCACGCCGCGCACCGCCAGCCAGCCCGGGAGGGCGAGCCTGCCCCGCCCCGCAAAAAGCGCTCCCTGCCGATGCTGCGCGTCGTCGGGCAGGTCGGCGCGACGTACATCGTCGCCGAGGGGCCGAGCGGCATGTACCTCATAGACCAGCACGCCGCGCACGAGCGGGTGCTGTTCGAGCAGTTCATGGCGCAGCGCGAGGAGATCGTCGCTTCGCAGGCGCTGCTGGAGGCCGTCGTCGTCGAGCTTCCGCCCGACCAGATGGCGCTCCTTGAGGAAAACCTGGCGTCGCTGGCGGCGGCGGGCTTCGTCGTCGAGCCGTTCGGGCGGAACACCGTGCAGGTGCGGGCCGTCCCGGCGCTCGTTGCAGACGGTAGCCCGGTCGATGCACTGCTGGCCGCCATCGGGGACATCGAGTGCGGGGAGATGCCGGTTGAGTCCACCGCCGAGGAGCGGCTCATTGCGCGGGTGTGCAAGCAGGCGGCCATCAAAGCCGGGCAGGTGCTCAGCTACCCGGAGATGGAGGCGCTGATCCGCCAGCTTGAGGACTGCGAGGCCCCGAGGACATGCCCGCATGGCCGCCCGACGATGCTTCACCTCTCCGCCGAAGACCTCGCCAAGCAGTTCGGGCGGCTCGGGGCGATATAGAGGCCACCCTGCCTGCACATCGGTGGCCCGATGTTGAAAATCACGAATCGTAGGGGCGGGTCGTGATGCGCGATGCTTCGCATCGACCGCACCAATAGACCCGCCCCTATCTGTCTATGACGGGGTTATCCGTGCACCCTACCCACCCCAGATGAGCACCCAGGGCGCACCCTGGCCGCTGATCACCGGGGCGTCGGGCGAACTGCCATCTACAATCACCACATACCACTCGTATGTGATCGACTGGCCGCTCGCCGGTTGGAGGTCGGCGGGCAGGCGGTAGATGTTGCTCTCCGTCGTCGCGCGGAACGTCTCATCGGTGGCGGTATTGCGCACCACGACGAGGTACGACGCGCCCCTGGGCAGCGGCTGCGCAGCCGCCCACTGCAGCACGACCGACTGGCCGCGCGCCACCTCGGCCCGGTTGGCCGGGGCCAGCAGCGACGGCGGCGACAGCGTCGGCGTGGGCGTGGCGGTCGAGTCCGGGCCGCCGGTGGGCGTGAGCGTCGGCGTGAGCGTCACCTTGATGCGGATGCGCAGGATATCGCCCGGATTGATCAGGCAGGCCTCAGTGAGCATGTTATCCTGCAGCACGTCGGGGACCGTCGTGTCATAGGCCAGCGCAAGCTGCGCGCACGTATCGCCCTCGACGACCTCGTGTAGCCAGAAGGCGCCATCCGGCGAGATGCAGCGCGAGCCCGGCTCGTAGCTGCAGCCGCTCAGGTCGGGCGTGACGTTCGGATCGACAGTCGGCGTGCCCGGCCCCGGGGTGACCGTGGGGGTGCTTGTCGGGCCGGGCGTCGGCGACGGCCCCTCGGTTGGTGTCGGGGCAGGCGTGGGCGTCTGGCGCGGGATGAGGATCGTCTCGCCTGCCGTCAGGTCGTTCTCGTCCGTCATGTTGTTGAGTGCCACCACTTCTGGCACTACCGACAGGTCCCGATAGCCGAAGAGCTGGAGGATGTAGTAGAGCGTATCGCCGGACTGCACCGTGTACTGGTACGGCTCCAGCGTGGGGGTTGCTTCGGGCGTTGGCGTCTCGGTCGGCGGCGCGGGCGTGGTCGCTGGCGGCGTGGGCGAGGGAGTTGGAGCCTCGGTTGTCACGTCTTCCACCTCGGCGACAGAGCCCTCGTCGCCGCTGCCACGCCCCCCTCCGCCGCTCGTCAGGATCAGGACGATGCCGGTGAGCACGGCAACAATCACCAGGATAAGCCCGGCAAGGACGATTAACTGACGGCGGTTTGTGGTTCGTGGTCGGAACTGGCTGTTGGATCTCATGGCTACCCTGCGCCTGTGAGCAATGTGATTTACGCCGGGCAGTATACCGAGTCTTGGCAGGTTTGCTCAAATGACGGTTGACGGGGTGAACAATCAGGCTCCCGCCAGCCGACCGTCCAGCCCCAGCTCGGCGGCGATGCCCTGCATGGCCTCCAGCACGAGCGGCACGTGCTCGCTCCACAGGTCCACGCCCAACTCCGCGCAGCCCCGCTCCACATCCTCGCGGATCACCCCGGCGGCGAAGGCGCGGTCCTTCCACTTCTTCTTGATCGACTTCACCGTCACATCGCGGATGTCCTTCGACGGGCGCACAAGGGCAACTGCCTTGGTCAGAATACCCAGTTAACTCGGTAACTGCCTTCATGATCTATGTCAGAATTCGAAGACAAGTATAAAGGGAATCCCCCGATGTTTACGAAATTTGACCACGCGCGGTTAGCTAAAATGCTCCCCAAGAGCCTTCAGGGAAGCACTCTACAACGACGATAAATCAAGAAAAAAAGAGCGTCCGGGCTTCACCGAGTTGGGACGCTCATCTTGAGGTATCGTGCGCAATGCTCTAGCGAGACTATCCTAACTTGCTATCTTGTCGGTCTCAGCAACTCTTCAAGCCGCTGAGGGTCATAGGCGGTATGGTCCACGTAAAACATGGCGGGATCAATCTTAGGGTTAAGCTCGAGCTCGGTGACCGTGAAACTGTACGTGATTACTCCGTCATAGGCGATTCGTTCTGCTTTGAGAATTATGCCCGTACTGGCGTCGATCCAAAGATTGTATCCGCCTGCCCCCTCGGCAAGAACGTGGAGCACTACCGTGGATCTACCCAACAGCACATCCTCACCGAGGATAGAAACATCAGATCTCGGGATATCGATCCGCGCGAAATCCCCGGGCATAACCAGCATAGCAACAGTTGGTACCATCGATTCGAACCAGTTGGGCACGATGACTGGTGTGTCACCGAGGACATGTTCTTCCACCAGAGATGGCGGCTCCTCCACGTTCGCCGGAAACAGTACGTTCTCGCCCGCTTCGGGCAGGAAGACGCTCGTAAAGATACCATCGCTGACCGTTACGAACTCATCCGGGTCCTTCCCGGGGAGTTGGATCGTGGTGGTCTGGTGGAAACTCTTCAGTGGCTGCGAGAGCCACACGTCTTCGGCACGAATGGCTCCGTCGATTCCTTCCCGCAGGATGATCACGTGCAGGGTCTCATAATGCAGATAGGCGTTTAGTAACGCACTTTGAATTTCCTCAATAGAGGATTGGACCGTAAGTTGGGCATCCACTGTATTAGGTACTTTAGAGAGTAATGCTGTGCTTGCTGATTGCTGGTCAACAGTGAACTCTGTGTGAATGTCGGGAACCCGGTCAACCGGAGCAGACTGAACTACTTGATTGGCAGCAACCAACACAATCAATATGGATATGACAATTGATGGTACAAGAACCTCGCCTATTTTTCTTGGGCTCATTTTATCCGCTCCTAGTAATGGAATAGAGCTTCATCGAACACGACGTATTTCGTGCCGTACGTCTCATGAGTTGCATCGGTAAGATCTAGACTTGTATTGGAACAAGTTGAAAACAAAATACCATGAGCAACTAGACTCGGGTATCGATCTTGGTTGATAACGTTCGTTGTATATGGACTATACGTGTGATAGTAAGCATGCTCAGTACGATAGCCGACGCTATGCGCTGGAACATAAGCATAGACCTCGCAATTTCCACTTACACTGGAAGCCCAGGTTGCTCCTGCCTCAGCGACATTGTCCACATTGAAAGTATAGTGATAACCATTCAAATAGCCGCCAGACGGTTGTGTGAACCACGTACCACCCCAACTAGACCAGCCTGCTCCTCCGTTCTGAATTACCTGTGAAGCAGCCCTTACAGCTTGAAGCGAGACAACTGTGAGCAGGAGAGTCGTCAGAGCAGTCACGGAACTACGCAGGATTAAGTTTGGCCATTTCATTAGTTGTTCCCTCACGGTTCACGGGTTACTCAATCTGGTACGAGGAATGTTTGTAGAAAAACCACTTCCGAGACAAGAGCTAGTGCACTATATTGTCCATCTTCTGCGTGTGATATATTCCTCCTTTGCTGTATGAGGAGACGCTCAGCTGCATCGCAACTGTACACATCTCATCAGCACAATATTCTGGAAGAATAGACATTAGACTGGGCCGAGCGAGTGTATCGGAGGTGAAGCTTCGGAGTGGAGTAACAGGTTCCCGACCGGGGTCATTCAGCCATATTGTAAGTAATTTCACAAAACGGAGTCAAGGTTAGCCATTAGGACGCTGGTGCTATTTAGCCCCTGTTAGGGGAAGCGCAACACAAAAGGGCGGCCTATCGCCGCCCTCGCATTCTTCCAGCCTACGTCGGAAACCGCGCCGCCTACCCCGCCAGCCGACCGTCCAGCCCCAGCTCGGCGGCGATGCCCTGCATGGCCTCCAGCACGAGCGGCACGTGCTCGCTCCACAGGTCCACGCCCAACTCCGCGCAGCCCCGCTCCACATCCTCGCGGATCACCCCGGCGGCGAAGGCGCGGTCCTTCCACTTCTTCTTGATCGACTTCACCGTCACATCGCGGATGTCCTTCGACGGGCGTACGAGGGCAACCGCGGTCACCAGCCCGGTTAGCTCGTCCACCGCGTACAGCGCCCGGTCGCGCAGCGTCACGCGTGGCACGCCCGACTGCTCCGCCGCGTGGCTCAAAATAGTGCGGATATCCTCCTCCGGCACGCCGCGCTCCCGCAGGATGGGCGCGCCATCCATCGGGTGCTGCTCCAGCGTCGGGTGGATCTCCCAGTCGAAGTCATGCAGCAGCCCGACCCGGCCCCAGCTTTCCTCGTCCTCGCCATATTTGCGCGCGTAGGCACGCATCGCTGCTTCCACGGCCAGCATATGGTTGATCAGGTTCTCATTCTGCACGAACTCCCTGACGATGGCCAGCGCTTCATCGCGGTTCATCCTCGATTCTGCCTCCTCGCTGTGATTTGATGGGGATAAGCGGCATTGTATCATGCCCGCGCGCTAGGCTTCAACGGTGGGTGATGGTATGATGGTGCCGGCAACCATCACCCTGATCCCGCCGCCACCCGAACGGAAGCCTGCATGAAGACTCGACGCCTCTTCCTTCTGCTCCCGGCGCTGCTGGCCGCCGCCCTGCTAACCGGATGCCTTGGCGTGGCAATCCCCGAGCCGACCTCGACGCCGACCGTCACAGCCAGCCCGCGCCCGACGCACACGCCGACCGTCACCCCGACGCCGTCCAGCACACCTACGGCAACGCCGACATCGACCCCCACCCTCACGCCGACGCCGACGCACACGCCCGGCCCCAACCCGACGCCCACCGCGACCGACACGCCCACCCCCACGCCGGTCTGCGATTGCAGCGGCAACAACTACGACTGCCCCGACTTCCCCACGCACGCCAGCGCGCAGGCCTGCTTCGAGTACTGCTTCGCAGAGGTGGGCTACGACGTGCACCACTTCGACCGCGACGAGGACGGGCTGGCCTGCGAAACGCTGCCGTAAGCCTCACCCCTTGTGCGGCTAATGGTATTTAACAAATTGACTCGACAGCTTGAGTGGCTTCACCTGCCGACCCCCCTCCGCCGGGGTTCGCTGCGCGAACTCCGGCACCTCCCCCTTGCAAGGGGGAGGTGTTGAGAAATCGCAGAGCGATTTCTCAATGGCAGTTGGCTGTGCCAACTGCACACTGAGCGGCGCCACAGGCACGGCGAGGTTGAGTGGGGGTTCCGCCACAGTCATTACACAAGCGAGCTACAAAGATAATGTTGTAGATTAATTCGTTAAGCTTCATCAGTTGCTACGCCCTCTGGGCGCTGGGAGAGGGGCAGGGCGAGCCGCCACACGGGGTGAGGTTTATACGCATGGACGCCCACCCCACAACCGGTATAATGGTGGGCACGATCTGACATGAACACGAGGCACCTGCATGGCACCCGACGATAACCAGACGCCCGACGCGCCCACCAGTGAAGGCGAGAGCATCCCGCCGCACCTGCAACCGGACGACAGCCAGCCTCCCACCTCGATGGTGCTGCGCCTGCTGCGCTCGGGCTCCGCGCGGCGTGTGCTGGAGATGCCCGCCGCCGATATGGGGTTCGCAGAGCACGCCCCCTACCCCTTCATGGCGCTCGTCGGGCAGCTTGAGATGCGCACCGCGCTGCTGCTCGCCGTCATCAACCCCAACGTCGGCGGCGTGCTGCTGCTCGGTCCGCGCGGCACCGGCAAGACGACGGCGGCGCGCGGCCTGAGCGACCTGCTGCCGCCCGTCCCGCACAGCACCTGCCCTTACGGCTGCATGCCGGAGGATTACGAGGCGCAGGGTGTGGAGGGCGTATGCGGCGAGTGCGCGGAGAAGCTCGCACGGGGCGAGAGCATCACCCGGCTGGCGCCGGTACGCCTCGTCGAGCTGCCGCTCAACGCCCGGCTGGAGGACGTGATCGGGGGCATCAACGAGCGGGCCGCGCTCCAGCACAACACCGTCCGGCTGGACCGGGGCATCCTCTCCCGTGCCGACCGCAACATCCTGTACATCGACGAGGTCAACCTGCTCGCAGATGAGATCATCGATGCCATCCTCGACGCGGCGGCACAGGGGCAGTACACCGTCCGCCGGGGGCCGATGCGCGCCACCTACCGCTCGCGCTTCGTGCTAATCGGCTCGATGAACCCGGAGGAGGGCCACCTGCGCCCGCAGATCCTCGACCGCTTCGGCCTGCGCGTGCTGGTCGACGGGCTGGACGACCTTGAGGAGCGTCGGCTGGTGTACCGGCGCATGCGGGAATACCGCGCCAACCCGCGCGCGTTCATCCAGGCGTACGAGGAGGACACGCTGGCGGCCAAAGCGGACGTGATCGCTGCCCGCGAGCTTCTGCCGCAGGTGCGCATCCCGGAGGAGGTCGAGGCGCTGGGTGTGGCGCTCGTGCAGACGCTTGGCATCGACTCGCACCGTGCCGAGTTCACGCTGCTGGAGGCGGCGCGCGCGCTGGCGGCGGCGGACGCTCGCGACGAGGTCACGGCGGACGACCTGCGCACCGTCGCGCCGATGGCCGTCCGCATGCGCACGAGCGACTTCATGACGTCGTTCTTCGAGCGCGAGCAGGCTGAGGCGCGGCGCATCGAGAAGACATTCGACAAACTGCGGGGCGAGGTGAGCCGTGAGGGCTGATTTCCAGCGTGCGGACGGGCTGGCGCTTGCCGCGCTGGGGCTGGCCTGGCTCGGCATCTGGGGGGTGTGGATCCCGCACAAGACGGCGGGGCTGACGCAGAACGCGGACGTGCTGGCGTACTGGTCGGGCGTGCTGCCGGAGGTGCGCTTCGGCCCGCTGGCTCTCATGCCGGACCTGCTGCGGCTGGGTATCGCGCTGGCCTCGCTGGCGCTCGCCGTGAGCGCGGGCACGCTCCGCAGCCCATGGCTGCGCTGGGCGGTGCGGCTCCTCGCGCTGCTGCCCGGCTTCATCCTGCTGCCGCCCTACCCGTTCGTGCTCGACCTGTGGAACTCGCCGGAGTACGGGCGGCGGTTCATCATCGCCATGGTACTGTGGCTGGGCGTCCCGGCGAGCGGCCTGACAGACCTGCTGCCCGGCGTTGTGAGGCGGGCGCTCGTGGTCGTTCTGGCTGTCGGCGGGGCCGCGCTCGGAGGGTGGGCGTTCGGGGCGCTGCGCACGCCGTTCGCCGTCCGCTATGCGCAAGCGATCCTGCCCGGCTGGGGGGTCGTGGCCTTCATCGCCGGGCTGACCATAGCCTCAATCGCGCAGGCGATTGCCGCACTGCGAGAGCGGCAGGCTGCGCCGGAGGCCCGTTAGTCCGAAACCAAAGCGGGCCAGTCGCCCGGCCCGATCGGTTTCGTAGATCTGGAGATGAATATTACGCGGCTAGTTCGCCTGGTGTGCTTTGAGATACTCGACAGCCTGCCCCACCGTCTCGATCTTCTGAGCCTCTTCGTCGGAGATCTCGCCACCGAATTCCTGCTCAAACTCCATGATCAACTCGACGAGATCGAGCGAGTCGGCTTCCAAATCTTCGCGGAAACGGGCGTCAAGCGTCACCTGTTCGGGGTCAACGCCGAGCAAATTGACAATGATCTCCCGAACGCGTTCCTCAACGCGTTCATCGGTGCTTGCCATTCGTCACCTCCGGCTTATAGACTGATTAACCAAGGTCAAGTGAGTAGTTTATCACGTGCGGGCCGCCCGTCAAATAGTTGAAATTGGCTACCCGCCCCCCTCGCCGCTATAGTCGTGCCTATAGGCGAGCGACATCACTGTGAAGGAACACGCAGACATGGCAAAAGTTACGGCTTCCCCCGGCGAGGCTCAACCTGATATTGAGCAGCGCAAGGCGGACCATATCCGCATCAACCTTGAAGAGGACGTACAGTTCCCCCGGCTCACGACCGGGCTGGAGCGCTACCGATTCATCCATCAGGCGCTGCCGGAGCTGAACCTCGAGGACATTGACACAAGCCAGGAGTTGTTCGGGCGCGTGCTGCGCGTACCGCTGCTCATCTCGTCGATGACGGGCGGCACCGAGCAGGCCCGCCAGATCAACCGCACGCTGGCCGCAGCCGCCCAGCAGCACGGCATGGCGATGGGCCTCGGCTCGCAGCGCGCCGCGCTGGAAAACCCCGACCTTGCCCCGACCTTCCAGGTGCGCGACGTCGCGCCGGACATCCTGCTGTTTGCCAACCTCGGTGCGGTGCAGCTTAATTACGGCTACGGCGTGGACGAGTGCCGCCGCGCGGTCGAGATGGTCGGTGCGGATGCGCTCGTGCTGCACCTGAACGTGCTGCAGGAGGCTGTGCAGCCGGAGGGCGACACCCGCTGGGCCGGTCTGCTGGACAAGATCGAGCAGATCTGCCATGATTGTGGCGTCCCGGTCATCGTGAAGGAGGTCGGCTGGGGGCTTTCCGAGCAGGCTGCCCGCCAGCTTGCCGACGCCGGGGTAGCGGCGCTCGACGTGGCGGGCGCGGGCGGTACGTCGTGGAGTGAGGTGGAGTACCACCGTGCACCGACCGCCTTCCATGCCCGCGTCGCCCGCGCCTTTGCCGATTGGGGCATCCCCACCGCCGAGTCGCTGAACATGGTGCGCCGGGCCGCGCCCGACCTGCCCGTGTTCGCCAGCGGCGGCCTGCGGGACGGCATCGATATTGCCAAGTGTATTGCGCTCGGCGCGTGCCTCGGCGGCATGGCCGGCCCGTACCTGCGAGCCGCCGTGCAGGGCGAGGACGCGCTCGACGAGACAATCCGCGTGATCACCACGCAGTTGAGGATAGCTATGCTGGCCAGCGGCGCACGGGACCTCGCCGCCCTTCAGAAGACGCCGCTCCACTACCAGTGAGGATGCAGTTCAACAATGGGGCTCTCTACCTTCTTCGACCGCTACCTTCCACTCATCGAGGCTGACCTGCAAGCCGTGCTGACGCCGCCCGCCGGGTCGCCGCCGCTCTTCTACCGCATGCTGCACTACCATATGGGCTGGGTCGGGCCGGATGGCGAGCCCAGCAAGGCCAACGGCGGCAAGCGCATCCGCCCGGTGCTGTGCCTGCTGACCTGTGCAGCAAGCGGTGGGCCGCTTGACGCCGCCCGTCCGCCCGCCGCCGCCATCGAGTTGATCCACAACTTCTCGCTGCTGCATGACGACATTCAGGACCGCAGCCCGCTGCGCCGCAACCGGCCTACCGCCTGGTCGATCTGGGGTGAGGCGCAGGCCATCAACGCCGGGGATTCGCTCTTCACCCTAGCGCACCTCGCCATCCCGCGCCTCGCCGAGGGCCGGCTCGACGGCGAGACGCAGGCGCGTATGCTGACCATCACCGATGAAACCTGCCTGGCGCTGACCTGCGGCCAGCACCTTGATATCTCATTTGAGGACCGCGCCGACGTCACCGTTGACGAGTACCTGGAAATGATCGGCGGCAAGACCGCCGCCCTGCTCAGCGCCGCCGCCCGGCTCGGTGCGCTCGCTGCAGGGGCGGACGAGTCGGTGCAGGCGCATTACGCCGCCTTTGGCCACTGCCTCGGCATGGCCTTCCAGGTGCTTGACGACATTCTCGACATCTGGGGGGACCCGGCGCTGACGGGCAAAGAGGCGGCCATCGACATCCGCCAGCGCAAGAAGTCGCTGCCGGTGCTGTACGGGCTGGAGCGCAGCCCTGAACTGCGCGACCTGTATGCCACGTCCGCGCCGTTCGATGAGGCGCAGGTCGAGCAGGCCGTCAGCCTGCTGGACGCGGTGGGCGCGCGCGACTACGCCGAGTCTCTCGCCCGGCGCTACTCCGACGAGACGCTGAAACACCTCGACGCCGCCCAGCCACAGGGCGACGCCGGGCAGGCGCTCTATGCACTCGTCGACCGGCTGCTGCATCGCGACCGGTAGAAGAGAACCGCACCTTTTATATTCACGCGTTTGCGCTCCCTCATCACGGCTCAGCACCCCCTCTGTCGTTGCTTCGCAACGCCATCTCCCCCTGCTAGAGGGCGACTAAGTCGGGTACCAACTGCCCCCTAGCAGGGGGAAGTGGCGGCCCAAAGGGCCGCCGAAGGGGGTCCGGCGGCAGGCAATCGCAGCCAACTTAGCAAAAGTGTCTGTCGTATCCCCAGCCTTGCAAGGTGGACGGCGCTGTGCGCCGCTCGGAGGGGTTTCGCGCCGCCCTCGCCTACGCCTCCTCAGGCAGCAGGCGCATGAACACCTGATTGCTGAGCAGGTAGCCCCGCTCGGAGAGCCGCACCGCGTCCGGCGTCTGCATGACCAGGCCAAGCGCCTCGACGCGGTCCAGCGCCTCGCCGAACACCTCGTCCAGCTCGCGCCCGAAACGGGCGGCGAAGTCCGCGCGGCGCACCCCCTCGCCAACCAGCCGCAGCCCGAGGATGAGCGTTTCGCTCATCTCCAGCGCCTCGTCGATCACCTCATAGTCAGCGGTAGCGGGTGAGAGCGGGAATGGCTGCGGCGTGCCGGTCGTCACCCGCTCGATGTACTCGCGCACCGGGTCCACGTTCCAGTAGCGCAGCCCGGCAGCCGCGCCGTGCGCACCCGCCCCAAAGCCGAGGAAGGGCCGGTTGAGCCAGTACTGCCGGTTGTGCTGGCTCTCGCAGCCGGGCCGCGCCCAGTTCGATATCTCGTAGTGATGGTAGCCTGCCTCAGCCAGCCACACCCGCGCGAGGTCGTACATATCAGCGGCAAGGTCGTCGTCGGGCGCGGGCAGGCGGCCCTTCTCCACCCGCAGCGCAAGCGACGTACTCGGCTCCAGCTTCAGCGCATACAGCGATATATGATCCGGCTCCCAGGCCAGAACCTCACGCAGTGTGTGCCGCCACCCGTCGAGCGTCTGCCCCGGCGCTCCGTAGATCAGGTCCACGCTGATGTTGTCAAAGCCCGCCTCACGCGCCAGCCGGAAGGCTGCTGCCGCTTCCTCGAAGGTGTGCCGCCGCCCGAACAGCCGCAGGTCGGCGGCGAGCGCGCTCTGCACGCCGAGGCTCAGCCGGTTCACGCCTGCCTCGCGGATGGCGCGCAGCTTGTCGAGGTCCGCGTCGCCGGGGTTAGCCTCCAGCGTGATTTCCGCGCCGTCTGCAAGCTTAAACTCACGCCGGGCGGCGGTGATGATCGCCGCGACCTGCGCCGGAGTGAGCAGTGAGGGCGTTCCCCCGCCAAAATACAGGGTATGTGCGGACGCCTCGCCCGCCGCCTGCCCGACGAGCGCCATCTCTCGCTCAAGCGCCGCCACATACGGTTCGACGAGCGCGAGCATCCCCGCATAAGTATTGAATGCGCAGTAGGTGCAGAGAGTCCGGCAAAAGGGTAGATGTACGTATAGACTCAATCGCTCTTGCTGCATACCATTAACGCTGAATGCCATGTTACCAGGACGCCTTAATCGACTCTGTAAGCCGGTTCGATTGCTTTGCACGATTATCCTGTAGTGCCTATAATGAGACAAGTTTAGCGGACCGGACTCTGCGAAGATATCATTTTTGGGGCAATCAAATCATTTGATCCACTCAACCGCGCTGCCGTCCAGGCCGGCGCTTGCATGGGGCACACTTCAACAAGCCGCTCTTGTTCTCTGGGATGCTTATGGCCGATCCGAACAGCACCAGGCAGATTGAGGGTAACCGGGGGCCTCTCTCCGTGCCAGATAGTTCCCTACAGCCGGGGCAAGTCCTGCAGAGCCGCTACCGCATTCTCGGCATTGTGGGGATGGGCGGCATGGGCGCGGTCTATCAGGCGCGCGATCTTCACTTCCCGACGGTTCCGAAGCTCGTCGCGGTCAAAGAGATGATCAACATGGCGCAGGATCAACACCTGCGCGAATCGACCATGCGCAACTTCGAGCGCGAGTCGGAGATCCTCGCGACGCTGAGCCACCCCGCCATCCCGCAGATCTACGACTTCTTCAGCTTTGGCGACCGCGCCTACCTGGTGATGGAGTTCATCCAGGGTAAGGACCTCGAGGCCATTCTCAACAGCACCGACAGCTTCCTGCCTGTCGAACAGGTGCGCCAGTGGGCCATCGAGATCTGCGACGTGCTGAGCTACCTGCATCACCACCAGCCGGAGCCGATCGTCTTCCGCGACATGAAGCCGAGCAACGTGATGATCGACCATCACCGGCGTGTGCGGCTCATCGACTTCGGCATCGCCAAGACGTTCCAGATGGGCCAGCCGGGCACGATGATCGGCACGGATGGCTATGCCGCGCCGGAGCAGTACAAGGGTCTGGCTTCCCCGGCGGCGGACATCTACGCGCTGGGCGCGACGATGCACCACCTCCTCACCCGCCGTGACCCGCGCCTGGAGCCGCCCTTCTCCTTCCACAAGCGGCCCATCCGCGAGATCAACCCCAACGTGCCCGAAACGCTCGCGGCCATTGTCATGCGCGCGCTGAACTACAACCCCGAGGACCGCTACGCGAGCGCCGAGGCGATGAAGCAGGCGCTCATCGCCAGCGCCGCTGGCGACTCCGCGTTCCCGGCGGTGGTGTCGCAGCACCCGGTGGGCCACACGCCGCACGCGCCTGAGTCCGTGACGCACTCCGCGCCACACGTTGCGCCAGGCGCCAACCACCACCTGCCGCAAACCCCGCCCTACCCCCCGCGTGATGTCGGGCGCAGCGGCGAACAGATCACCCCGCTCTGGGCCTTCCAGGTCGAGGACGCCGTGCGTTCGTCCCCGCTTATCCACGAGGGGATCGTGTACGTCGGCGCGTACGACAACAACCTGTGGGCGCTCGACAGTCAGGAGGGCAGCCTGCTGTGGAAATTCGCGACGGACGGCGGCATCGGAGCCAGCCCGGCAGTCTCCGGCGGGATGGTGTTTATCACGTCGAGCGACAAGGCGCTGCATGCCATTGACCTGCGCACCGGCGTGCGGCAGTGGCTGTTCCGTACCGAGGGCAAGCTGTACTCTTCGCCGGTCGCCGCCAACGGGCTGGTGTTCTTCGGCTCGGACGACGGCAAGCTGTACGCCGTTCGCCCGCGCGGGACCTCCGGGCGGGAGGTGTGGTCGTACAACGCTATGACGCCCATCCGCTCGACGCCCTGCGTCACCGAGACGCACGTCTACTTTGGCACGGATACCGGCGAGTTTTACTGTGTGGATATGTCGGGCGAGATGCGCTGGCGCTTCGAGACGCGCCGTCGCGTCATGTCGTCGGCCATCATCCGGGGCGACCTGATCTTCGTCGGCTCCGACGACTGGTACTTCTACGCGCTTGACGTCAACCAGGGGTACCCCGTCTGGCGTTTCCGCACGCGCGGCCCGGTTGTATCATCTCCGGCAGCGGACGCGCGCAACGTGTACTTTGGCTCGGCAGACGGTTTCGTCTACGCGCTTGAGGCGCTGACTGGACGCGAGGTCTGGAAGTACGAGGTCGGTGAGCCTGTCACGTCGTCGCCGTTTGTCTATGGCGATGCGATTTATATCGGCGCAGTCGATGGCGCTCTGTACTGCCTGCATGCTCAATCCGGCGAACTCCTGTGGCGTTTCCAGAGCGGCGGGCCGATCATCTCCTCGCCGAGGGTTGAAGACGACATCGTCTACGTCGGTTCCGATGACAAGCATATCTATGCGCTGCAGGCATAAACGAGCCAACCCGGAGAAACGTTAAGCATGGAACTCCTACGCCGGTTGTTCGGGCTGAATCGCGAGAGTGGCAGCCCGCCCGCTCGCCACCTGGAAAACCAGACCGATTTATACGAGAACCTGGAGCCTGCCGTGGTTCCCTACACGCCGCCGCCCGACGAGGACGAAACGCTCCAGACTCGACCGCTCGCGCCGCCGCGACCGTTCAAAAACACCCGGCAGCATTTGCGCGTCGGGCAGGCCACCGACCCCGGACAGGTGCGCAGCAACAATCAGGATGCGTGCCTGTCGTTCATTGCCATGCCGGACGTGACCGACAGCCCGGCGCCCATCGGTTTTTTCGTCGTCGCCGATGGTATGGGCGGGCATGACAACGGCGAGATTGCCAGCACGCTCGCCGTGCAGACGCTTGCGAAGCACGTTCTTTCCGAGGTGATCGTGCCGCACCTGAGCGGCGCGGGGCCGGGCCGCCGCACCATCTCCGAGGTGCTGAACGAGGCGATGTCGGCAGCAAACCGGGCTGTGCAGAAACGGATCTCCGATGGCGGGACAACGGCCACCTGTGCCGTCGTGCGGGGGGATGAGGCGCACCTGGCCCATGTCGGCGACAGCCGCGCCTACCTGATCGCCGACGGCACAATGGAGCTGATTACGCGGGATCACTCGCTCGTTCGCCGCCTGCAGGAGCTGGGGCAGCTCACGGCGGAGGAAGCGGAGGTTCACCCGCAGCGCAACGTTCTCTACCGGGCTATCGGACAGGGCGAATCGCTGGAGATCGATACGGTGACACGCCGTCTGCCGCCGTCCTCACGTCTGCTACTGTGCAGCGACGGCATGTGGGGGGTCGTGGGGGAGCAGCGTATGATGGCCATCCTGGAGGAGTACGACGATCCGCAGGAAGCCTGCGACCGCCTCATCAACGAGGCCAACGCCAGCGGCGGCCCCGATAACATCACCATCGTCCTGGTTCAGATGCCTGATTAGCCAGTTCTATAGCAGGCTGGGATGACGCTGACTATGGGCTTTGTCGACCACTACGCCATCTTGCGCGTGCCTTCCACGGCAAGCGACGAGCAGATTCGGGAGGCATACCGCCTGGCTGCACGACGCTTCCACCCGGACGCCAACAAGGCGCCCGGCGCTGCCGTCGTGTTCAAAGACATCAACACCGCCTATCAGGTGCTTTCTGACCCAGCCAAGCGTGCCGCCTACGATGCAAACTGGCAGAAGCGGGCGACGGACACACCCGGCCTGGTTGTGGAGCCTGTGTTCAGCCGCCGCAAGGTCCGCAAGCTCGACGAGCCGCAGCTCCTGTACGTGCTGCTCAACATCCAGCCCACGCTTAAAACCACCACCGCACCCGACGCACCGCTCAACCTCTCCCTCGTCGTCGATCACAGCACGTCGATGCAGGGGCCGCGCCTGCAAAACCTGAAGGCGGCGGTGCACAACATTATCGGCGAGTGCGACGAGAAGGACATCCTCTCCGTCGTGACGTTCTCAGACAACGCCGAGGTGCTCATCCCCGCCCAGCACCCGACCGACCCGCGCGAGATGAAGGCGCGCATCAGCACGATCCGCGCTGACGGCGCGACAGCCATCTTCTCCGGCCTGAAGGCCGGGCTGGCGCAGGTGGAGCGCAACCGGCACTCGCGCTACGTCAATCACATTATCCTCATTACGGATGGCCGCACCTACGGTGACGAGGACGACTGCCTGCGACTGGCCGGGCGGGCCCGCGAGGCGGGCATCGGCATCAGCGCGATGGGCATCGGCGAGGACTGGAATGACCGCTTCCTCGACGCACTGGCCGCACAGACAGGCGGGGCCTCGGCCTACATTAGCTCGCCGGAAGCCGTTACCACCTTCCTCCAGCAGCGGGTTCGCAGCCTGGCTACCGCCTACGCCGAACGCGTGCAGATTACCGTCGCACCGGCGGCAAATGTCAAACTGGTGTCGACCGCGCGTGTCTCACCCAACCCGATGATGCTCGACGCCGACATACAGCCGATCCCGCTCGGCTCGGTGGATGGGCTTGCCGCGACCCGGCTGATGCTCCAGTTCCATCTTATGACGGGCGCGGCGGAGCCGGGCGAGTTCTTCGTGGGCCGCGTGGACGTCAGCGGCGAAGTCCTCGGCTCGAAGTACCGCTCCGAACGCCTGGTGCTCGACCTGACTGTCGAGGTGCAGAACGAGCTCCCCGAACAGGAGGAGCCGCCGCAGACCCTGCTCGACGCCCTGACCCGCCTCACCATGTACCGGCTGCAGAGCCGCGCGCGGGAGGCGCTTGAGAGAGGCGACATCACCGAGGCCACCCGCAAGCTGGAGTACCTGGCCACCCGGCTGTTCGAGAACGGGGCGGAGGAGCTTGGCAAATCCGCCCTGCATGAAGCGCGGCGTGTGGCTCACACGCGCAGGCTCTCCGACGAGGGAGCCAAACAACTTAAGTACGGAACGCGTGCTCTCTGGCCGTTCCTGGGAGATAGCAATGGTTAAGTGTCCCTACTGCCGACATGACAACTTGGAAGGCGCGCTCGTCTGCGAGGAATGCGGGCTGAATCTGTGGAGCAACCCGCAGGTTGAGATTCCAACTCGCGAACTGGCCGACGAGGCCAACGAACTGAGTGTCAAATCAGGCTGGGGGACCGCCACCTTCCAGCAGCGCAACCAGATCATCATCCACATCCGCGACGCCGCCGAGCCGCTGACAATCGCCCCCACCGGCGAATTTCTGATCGGGCGGCGGGATTCAGCCAGCGGGGTCGAGCCCGACCTGGACCTCACGCCGTACAATGCGCTGGAGCGCGGCGTCTCGCGCATCCATGCCGCCTTCCGACGCGGCGACGACGTGCTCTCCATCGTCGATCTCGACAGCGCCAACGGCACATTCCTGAACGGGCAGCGCCTTGCGCCCAACCAGCCGCGCCTGCTGCGCGACGGTGACGAAATCCGGCTGGGCAAGCTGGTTATGCACGTCTACTTCAAGTGATGAACTCGATCACATGCTCGACTGGTTTGAAACACTGCTTACCTTATGGATATGATCGGGACAGAGTCGCCTGTGGGTAACTCTGCCTAGCTTGAACAGGGTGAAAGAATATGGCGTACCGCCTACAGGTTCACATTGTTAATGACGACCCTATCGTGCTCGACGTTGACGAGCTACCACAACCCACCGACCAGTTCATCATCGGGGTGAATCCTCAGCGCCGTGACGGTAAGGAAGTCCAGTACGTACTGCGCGAGGTCAATCAGGTGATCATCCCATGGTGGCGCATCAACCTGATCCAGATCCTGCCAGATGAGCAAGAAGAGGACGTGCTCACATTTGTGCGCGAGTAACCATGGTACAAACTAAACGAAGCGAGCCAAACTATTCCCACATGCGCATCCTCGTCGTCGATGACGAGCAGCGCATGGTGGACCTCATCCGCATGAACCTGGAGATCGAGGGCTTCCAGGTCATCGAGGCGACGAACGGGGTGCAGGCACTTGATGAGGTCCGCAAGCACATCCCCGACCTGATCATCCTCGACATCATGATGCCGCAGCTTGACGGCTTCGAGGTGCTGCGCATGCTGCGCGAGTTCTCCAGCGTGCCGGTCATCATGCTGACCGCCAAGGGCGAGGAAGAGGACAAGGTGCGCGGGCTGGAGCTGGGCGCAGACGATTACGTCACCAAGCCGTTTGGCGCGCGCGAGTTGATCAGCCGGGTGAAGGCCGTGCTGCGGCGCACGCACACCGTCATCGAGCCGAGCGAGACGATCATCAAGATCGATGACCGTCTCAGCGTGGACTTCAACAAGCGCGAGGTCATCGTCGAGGGCGAACGCATCAAGCTCCGCCCGACGGAGTACCGGCTGCTCTACCACCTCATCGAGAACGCGGGCTGGACGGTTCCGCACGAGCAGCTTCTGGCGAAGGTGTGGGGCTACGAGTACCGCGACGAGACGCACTACGTGCGGCTGTACGTCAACTATCTGCGCGAGAAGATCGAGGAAGACCCCTCCAACCCGAAATACATCCTCACCGAGCGCGGCATCGGCTACCGCTTCATGGACTTCAAGAAGCAACAGGAGCAGGTCTAGGCCGGCCAGCCGCCCGATGACATGAGGGCAAACAAAACCGTCGCAAACAAACAGCCGCGAATGAACTTCGCGGCTGTTTGTTTTGCTGATAACTTAGACCCTCTCTGACGGTATTCGCTTCGCGAACGCCGTTCTGTCCTGGCTACAACAACCCTACCGCACGCAGATCATCGTCCAGTTGCGGCACGATATCGTAATCGGTCACCTCATGCGGCTCGATCCACGTGTAGTCGACATGCTCCTCGTCCAGCCGCACCGGCTGATCTTCCACGCGGAACAGGTACGGATAGATGCGTAGCGCCTCCCCCTCGCCGGTCTCGACGACGACCACCGGCCCCTCGCCGACGGGTACGGCTATGATGCCAAGCTCTTCGTACAGCTCGCGGATCGCCGCCTCGCGCGGCGTCTCGTGCTCGCCGATGTACCCGGTGACAAAGCACCACTTGCCGGGGTAGCTCCGACGGGTATCGGCGCGGCGGAGCAGCAGCACCTTGCCGTCGGGCCGCTGCACAACCGCCGCCGCGATCTCACGCGTGGGATGCACGCTCACTGGCCTGCTCGCTCCCTATATGGGCGTCCACCCGCCCACCTGTGCGCATTTCGTGGTACGCTGCCACCGCGCGAATGAACGCGTTAAACAGCGGGTGGGGCCGCGTCGGGCGGCTCTGGAACTCCGGATGGAACTGGCAGCCGACCATGAACGGGTGATCGTCAACCTCGGCGATCTCGACGAGACGACCGTTCGGCGAGATGCCGGTGAACAGCAGGCCCGCCTGCTCCAACTGGTCGCGGAAGGCGTTGTTGACCTCGAAGCGATGGCGGTGCCGCTCGTTGACCTCGCTCACCTGGTAGGCTTCGGCAGCCTTCGAGCCGGGCTTCAGCACGCAGGGGTAGTGCCCCAGCCGCATCGTGCCGCCGAGGTCGGAGAGCGTGCGCTGGTCGGGCATCAGGTCGATCACCGGGTGGCCGGTCGTGTTGTCGAACTCGGTGCTGTTAGCATCTTCCCAGCCGAGCACGTGACGGGCATACTCGATGCACATCACCTGCATGCCGAGGCACAGCCCCAGGTAGGGCACGTGTGACTCGCGCGCCCAGCGGGCCGCCTGCACCTTGCCCTCGACGCCCCGGTAGCCGAACCCGCCGGGCACCACGACGCCATCCACCTGCGCAAGCTGATCCCAGCCGCGCCCCTTCTCCAGGTCGCCGGAGTAGATCCACTCGATCTCTATGTCATAGCCGTTGGCAACGCCCGCGTGGTACAGCGCCTCGCGCACGCTCAGATAGGCATCATGCAGCGCCGTGTACTTGCCCACCAGCCCAACGCGCAGCTTGGGCTTCTCCGCCTTCATCCGCTCGACCAGTTCGCGCCAGTTCGACAGGTCCACCGGCTTGGCATCGAGCGACAGCGCCTCGACCAGATAGTCGCCCAGGCCCGCGTCCTCGATGAGCAGCGGCACTTCGTACAGATACGGCGTCGTGACCATCGGCACGACCGCGCGCGGATCGACATCGGTAAACAGCGCGATCTTGTCGATGACATCCTGCGGCACGGGCACGTCGGAGCGCGCGCCGATGACGTGCGGCTGGATGCCCAGCCCGCGCAGCTCGCGCACGCTGTGCTGCGTCGGCTTGGTCTTTAGCTCGCCCGTCGCGCCGATGTACGGCAGGAACGTCACGTGGATGTAGAGCGTGTTATCGCGCCCGACGTCGGTCCGCATCTGGCGGATGGCCTCGATGAACGGCTGGCTCTCGATGTCGCCGACCGTGCCGCCCACCTCGGCAATCACGACATCCGCGCCGCTCTCCTCGCCGAGCTTGATGATGCGCTGCTTGATCTCGTTGGTGATGTGCGGGATGGTCTGGATGGTCGCGCCGAGGTAGTCCCCGCGCCGCTCTTTGGCGATGACGGCGTTGTAGACCTGCCCGGTCGTGAAGTTGCTGGCCCGTGTGAGGTCAATCCCCACGAAACGCTCGTAGTGGCCCAGGTCGAGGTCGGTTTCCGCCCCATCCGCCGTGACGAACACCTCGCCGTGCTGATAGGGTGACATCGTGCCGGGGTCCACGTTGATGTACGGGTCGAGCTTCTGCAGCGTGACGCTGATGCCGCGGGCCTTGAGGATGCGCCCAATAGCCGCCGCCATCACGCCCTTGCCCACTGAGCTTACCACGCCGCCCGTCGTAAAGATGTATTTGGTCATTCCGGTTGTTCCCCTGCTGGATACACTACATCACTAACTATATCAAAAAGAGAGACGGGGAGGTTGCAGCCTCAGGCTGTCCTCCCCGCCTGTTATCGTCATCGGTGCTCGGAGAAGTGTCGTGTTCGTCGATTCTCATTGTCTCGTCTTATACCTCGCCGTAACGGATGGATAATACCATACCCCGCCGCTCGATGCCATGTTACCGAGGGCACCTCTCACCGATGTTCCCCGGCAGCGCCTCGCCGGTTGTGACGCCCTCGCCGTACACGGTATAATGGCCTGCGATGCACACAGCCCGGCACGGCGCCGTGTGCCCACGCTACGATTCCGGGTGCTCTTTTTGAGCAGTGTTCCAGCGCAGGAGGCGCAGTAGATGGAGTTCTATTCCGGCGAGCAGTTCAGAGCCGCGGCAGACGCCGTGCGCAGCCGCACCGGGCATTCGCCCCGGGTCGGCATTGTGCTTGGTTCCGGCCTGGGGGATTTTGCCGCCACGGTCGAGAATGCCGACGTCATCCCCTATGAGGAGATCCCGTATTGGCCCGTCTCTACGGTCCAGGGGCACAGCGGGCAGCTCTACGTAGGCCAGCTTGAAGGCCAGTCCGTGATGGTCATGCGCGGGCGCTCGCATTTCTACGAGGGCTACCCGATCTCCCAGGTGACGCTGCCGATACGCGTGATGCAGCTCATGGGCGTCAAGATTCTGATCGTGACGAACGCGGCAGGTGGCCTGGAACCGACCTACTCCGCCGGTGACCTGATGCTGATCGCCGACCACATCAACCTGGTGGGGATGGCGGGCTACAACCCGCTGCGTGGCCCGAACGACGACTCGCTCGGCCCGCGCTTCCCCGATATGGCTGGCGCTTACGACCCGGAACTGCGGCAGCTCGCCAGGGAGGTCGCACGCGAGGCGGACATCCCCATGCATGAGGGCGTATACGCCGGCGTCGCCGGTCCGTCCTTCGAGACGCCCGCCGAGATCCGCTTCCTGCGGCTGGCCGGTGCGACCGCTGTGGGCATGTCCACCGTCCACGAAACCATCGTGGCGCGTCACGGCGGCATCCGCGTGCTGGGCATTTCTGGCATCACCAACATTGCCGTCGATCAGCCGGCTGCGGCCCCTGCCGACGGCAACTCTCTGCACGACGAGGTATTGGAAGCAGGCAAAACGATTGTGCCGCGCCTGGAGGCGGTTCTCCGGGGCGTGCTCAAGAAGCTGCCGCCGACCGCCACTTAGCCCGGGCCATCGCTCGAGGCCACGCTCATGAACACCTTACTCCTGTTTATCTCCCGCATCTCAATCATCCTCTACGCGTTGGCAGCCACCGGCATCTTTTTTGCGTTCCGGGGTATCGTCCTCGCCCAGCACCAGCGGCGGGTGGCGCTCTTCGGGCTTGAACGCGAAGCCGCTCAGGCGCGCTTCCGGCGCTCGCTGAGCATCATCCTGATCCTGGCGTTCCTGGCGGGGGTGGTATATGTTGTGGATAACGTGGTCGTGCCCAACATGACCGTCGCCGAGGAGGAGCCGGAGGAGGAGCAGCCGGTCGCGTTCGTCGAGCCGCAGCCCACGCCCACAGAGCGTCCGCTGCTCTTCCCGACCATCACGCCGACGGCGGGTGTTCCCCCTGCCGAGGGGGACGAGGAAGAGGCCTCATCGGACACAGCCGCCCAGGACGTCGTCGGCTGTGAGATCGTCGGCTCGACAATCACCAGCCCTGTACCCGGTCAGCGGGTGTCCGGGCAGGTGTCCGTCGAGGGTGAGGCCAATGTACTGAACTTCTCGCAGTACAAGTTCGAGGTTCGCGGGCCTTCCACCGATAACCAGTGGGTGGTTGTGGGCACGTACTTCCAGACGGTCCCGCAGGGCTTGCTGGGTGTGTGGGACAGCACATCGCTGCTGCCCGGCGACTACACCCTGCGTCTTATCATTCACCGGCAGGATGGCTCGACCATCCCGCCGTGCGAAGTGCCGATCATCATCGAGCGTCCGGGCACGATCATCGTGCCGCAAGAAGAAAGCCCGACCTCGTAGGGGGAGCGAAAAACAGCCCGCTCCCCCTCGCCCCTTTATGGCGCTTCAACCAGAATATCGCCGAGGTAGATGGCGTTGTTGAGCACCGGCTCGCCACTGCCGCGCGTTACCGGCTCGCGGATCACGTCGGGCAGCGTGTACAGCCCTGTATACACCCCGTAAACGCCCGGCGTGAGGTCGGGTGGGAGCGGGATCTCCCAGCGAGCCATCTCCTCCATGCCCTCGGGCCAGTACACCGTCGGGAAGTTCTCCCCGCCGAAGGGCGCCTGGTCAAACGTAAAGGGGTCTTCGCTGCCCGGCACGAGCACGTGGACAAACTGGTTTAGCTCGACGGGAACGGGCGCATCGGTCCGCCACCAGAAGCGCACCACCATCGGCTCGCCCGCCGTCACCCGCTCGGGCAGATCGTAGCCCGTAAGGATCAGCCCGGCGGCGAAGCGGTAGTCGGCGGGGATGGGCGGCTCGGGCGGGCGCTGTGGTGAGAGCACCGGGATGCCGTGCAGCACGATGGTCCCCTGCCCGCTCTCCAGCATCTCGGTCGCCACTTCGACCTCATCATCCTCGTGCCACACACGCACCGTCAGCCAGTACGCGCGCGGCGTCGGCATGTTCTCAGGTACGCGCAGCCGCGCCGTGTGCCGTACCGTCACGCCGGGGATCCAGGCGCTCGTCGGATACCGCCACTCGCCAAGCTGGGCATCCGCCTCGGCGATGGGGTTGTCGTCGTAGCGGGTCATCAATTTGAGCGCAAGCAGATAATCGTCGTCCAGCGGTACGTTCGCCCGGAAGTACAGGTTGACGGTCACAGTCTCGCCCGGCAGCAGCACGCTCCTCGACAGGTCGTATCCTACCAGCGACAGCCGTCCGTCGAGATAGTCCGCGTGCACTGCCTCCGACTCGACGGCGGTCACGACCGACGGCAGCAGCCAGAAGTTGCTGGCCCATACCACCACCCACGTCGCGCTGGCGGCGATGGCGAGGCGGCGCAGCTGCCGGACTCGCTCGGGCGGCTGGCGGCGGAAGAAGTAGTTCGCCAGGCTGGCAAGCACCAGGCTCGCGCCGCCCATCTCAAGGAACTCCTCGGTGAAGCCGTAAGTGTTGACATCCCCGCACTCGACCGGGTTCCAGGGCGCATCACACGAGACGAGGTCGAGCAAGTGTACCTTCATGCCCGCCACAACCAGATCGTGGTCGTTCGTCAGCACGTCGAGCACGACGCCTGCCCCGCCCATGATCGCCAGCCCTACAAGGAACGGCACAAAGAACCACAGCGCGTCGCGGAAGAAGAACCAGTACATTGCCACGCTGAAGACCGCGAGCGCCACGCCGGTCAGGGCGTAGAAGCTGCGCCACGAGTCGACTGACTCGTGCAGTTCGAGGAACTCGTCGGCGCACAGCCAGACAAACAGCACGACCAGCACGGCCCAGAAGACCCGCTGGGCAGGCCGGATCTGCGGCGTGCGCAGCCCGTTCACCAGTGCGATAAGCGCAATGACGGTGTACTGTGCAGCAGAGAAGACCGCCCCGGCAGTCAGCTCAAGGTCGAGGTTGAACAGCCACGAGGCAAATGTGTTGCCAGCCGGCGTAAAAATCACGTGCAGCACGGCGAGCAGCACCTCGAACGCGACGAGCGCGGCGAGCAGCTTGCGAGCCTGCGGCACCATGAAGCGCAGCGCCAGCAACAGGGCAATACAGCTAAATCCTGCGGTGGAGACGATGAGGAAAGACCAGACGATGGTGTTGGTCACGAATAAATACCCCAGCGAAGCACCATGGCTTACGTTTGATTGCGCGGGCATCATTATAGCATGGGAGTTTATTTCCCGCGCAAGATGCGTTGCTGGGGTTACGCGCCGCTCCTGCGAGCCTGTTCGTAATCGTCCGGCGTGTCGATGTCCTGCACGACGGTGGGCGAGTCGACCTCCAGGGCAACTACATCCTCCTGGCGGGCGCGCAGCAGGTCACGGGGAGCGGTGCCGGTCGGCAGCGCCATGACCATCTCCCAGGTCGCGCGGTCAAAGAGCACCGGATGGCCCCGGCGGCCCTGGTAGGCGGGCGCGATGATCCGGCCCCGGCCCCCGGCGTAGGCGTGGAGCACCGCGCCGACGACGCCGGGCTCCAGCCCCGGCTGGTCGCCGAGGAACACAAGCGCCGCTTCCGCGTCGGCGGGCGCTGCCCGCAGCCCCACCTTGACCGACGACAGCATCTCGCCCTCGGCGTAGTCGGGGTTATGCACGAGCGTCACCGGCAGCCCGGCAAGCGCCTCCTCGACCTGCTCGCGCCAGGCCCCGGTCACAACGATGACCTCCTGCAGCCCGCTTGCCAGCACAGCCCGGCACACCTCACGGATCATTGTCGAGCCTTCGCCCCAGGGCAGCAGCAGCTTCGCCTGGCCCATGCGTATCGACTGGCCCGCCGCGAGCACCACACCCACGACGCGCCGGTACACCTCGCGCACGGCTTCCTCCTCACCGGCGGCGGCGGCCACTACCCGGCGGATGGCGGGGCGGGCGAGCAGGCTCTGCGCGATGCGCCGCGCCTCCGGCAGCGTGGCGTCCGTCACCTGGTTCATCAGCGGCACGATGCGCGCGCCTGGCGGTACGTCTTTCAGGCCCATGTCGTCCCCGCCGAGCACGGCGGCGATCACCTCCGGCGTGATCGTCGCGCCGACCGTCAGTCCCGCGCGCGCCGCGATGTCCTCAGAGCCGTAGACGTGCGCCTCGTCGAGCGGCTCGCCGAGGGCGCTCAGCCCGGCAATGGGCACGACAAGCGTCGCGGACTGCGGCATGGCAGGTTCATGAGGCTGGGGAGCCTTGAGCGGTAGACGCCGCGAGCCGTCCGCCTCGACGAGCACCACGTCCAGGGCGGGGTTGCCCGCGAGGTGCGCGTCAACCCACTCCGGCGGCACGCCGCGCGCCTTGTTCGGGGGCGCCTTCTCGCTGAACACAAACAGGTGCCGATACCGCGCCAGCAGGCTGGGGAAGTCGTTCGGCAGGGCCGGCGGCTGCCCGACGAGCAGGTAGTTGCGTGCGATCTGAAGCTCGTCCTGTCCGATGCGCGTGGTCGTCGTCGAGACGACGCGCAGCCCCCGCGCGGCAAGTTCGTGCGCCACCCGGAACATCGCGGTCGTCTTGCCGCCCGCGCCGACGAACACAACAACGTCGCCCCGCTCGATCTGGAGTGCTTCGGAAAGGTTCATGGGTGGCTCACCTGCCTGATATCAACCGGCGGATGGCGGGCGAACCGAGCACGGCTTCAAGCACACCCCCGCCGATAGCGAGCGACTTTTCAGAGATCGTAAAGCAGTGCTCGCGCACCGCGCGCGGGTCCACATCGCCGATCTTCATACCGGCGTGAACCGCAAGCCCATCGTGGACCAGCCCGCGCAACACCCCGTCGAAGGGCGCTGTGACCGGCGTCTCGCCCACGAGGGCCAGTTCCTCGCCCTGCGTCACGTGTGCGCCGATGGGCACCAGCCCGCGGACGATGCCATCCACCGGGGCGCGCAGCACGCGGTCGGCGGTGCGGCCCATCACGCCGCCGGGCTTGCCGGTATTCGGCTGTGCCGCGCCCTCGGTGATGACCCGCCCCAGAAAGTGCCCCCGGTTCGTCTCGATGACCGCATCGACGTTACGCGGCGCCTCGAAGCCGGGCCCCAGCCCCACGGTCAGCGCCGCCCTGACGGGCTGCGGGCCGAGGTCGCACTTGAGCATCCGCGCGTCGACGAGCACCGCCGGGGCGTACTCGCCCAGCGACTCGCCTTCCGGGTCCACCAGCACGGGGATCTCACCCGCCGCCTGTGATGCCAGCGCCGCCGCGACGGACTCGACGCGCCGCGCCGTCACACCCTCAACGACGATCTCCCCCTCGATGGCCGCCGAGCCATATGACACTGTCCGCCGCACGAGCAGCGGCTGGGCCAGCTCGGTGATCAGTACCGGGAACCCGGCCTTAAACAAGCGGTAGGCGACCCCGCTGCCGAGGTCGCCACCGCCGCGTATTGCCACTCGAACGTGCTGAAACGCCGGAAAGATCACAGGCACACCCTGTCAGTTACCCAGCCCCGCCTTGCGGAACGCCTCAACGAGGCGCTGCGGGGTCATCGGCTGGCTGTCAAACCATACGCCGGTCGCATCGTAGATGGCCGCTGCAACGGCGGGCGTGTACGGGATGAACGGCATCTCCGCCATGCCGCGCGCGCCAAACGGCCCGTTTGGCTCAGCATACTCCAGGATAACGGACTCAACGTGGCGCGGCACGTCCAGCACACCGGGGATGAGGTAGGTGCTGAGGTGTTGGGTCAGCACGTGCCCATCGCGCATCTGGAAGTCCTCCATCAGCGCGTAGCCGTGCGCCTGCACAATCGCACCCTCGATCTGCCCCTCGACCTGCTGCGGGTTGATCGCCTTGCCGACGTCGTCCGCGCAGACCACGTTCAGCACCTCGACGAACCCGGTCTCCACGTCTACCTCGACCTCGACAGCCTGCGCGACATAGCCATAGGAGAAGTTCGGGTAGCAGTGCCCGGTCTCCGGGTCGAACATGCTGGTCTTGGGCGCGTGGTAGGTATAGTTACCGATGGCCGGGCGCTCCTCGTTGCGCCACGCCTCCAGCGCCTTTTCCGCCGCACCCCGGATCGAGTTGCCCGCCATGAACGTCATGCGCGAGGCGGACACGCTGCCCGAGCTGCCCACCGTCGCAGTGTCGGATGCCACTACCCGCACCTTTTCGACCGGCACGCCGACGGCCTCGGCGGCCATCTGGGCGAACACCGTGTGCGCGCCCTGCCCCACGTCGGCGCCCGCGTGGTACAGTATCACTTCCTCGATCTCCGCGCCGCCGCGCAGTTCGATGATGGCGTTGGCTGTCTCCGGCGCGCCGAAGCTGAAGCCGACGTTCTTGAAGCCCGCCCCAAAGCCGATGCCGCGCCGCTTGACGCCGTTCTCCGGCTGCGGCGGCTTCTCACGCCGCCAGTTCTCGCCTTCCTGACGCCAGCCCGCACGCCGCGCGCACTCCTCGATCACCTCAGGCATGGACACACCCGGCGAGAGCGGCGTGCCCACATGCGTCGGGACGCCCTCGCGCAGCACGTTCTTCAGCCGCAGTTCGACGGGGTCCATCCCCAGCGCGGCGGCCAGCTTGTTCATCTGGTTCTCCGCGGCGAACGCACCCTGCGGGCCGCCGAAGCCCCGGAACGCGCCGGTGGGGATGTTGTTGGTGTAGACCGTGTAGGCATCCACATGCACGTTGGGGAAGTAGTACGGTCCGACGCACATCATTACCGCGTTGCCGAGCACCTTCGTTGAGGTGTAGGCATACGCGCCCGCGTCGGAGATGATCCGAACCTTCGCCGCTGTCAGCGTCCCGTCGCGCTTGGCGCCCCACTTGGCCTCGATGATATAGGGGTGGCGCTTGTGGTGCCCCCGGATCGACTCCTCGCGGCTCCAGATGATCTTCACCGGGCGCCCGAGCTTCCACGTGGCGAGGGCCAGCACGATCTGCACCGACATGTCCTCGCGCCCGCCGAACGCCCCGCCGATCGCGGGGTAGATCACCCGGACCTTCTCCGGCGGCAGGTCGAGCGCATGGCAGATCTGCTGCTGGTCCTTGTGCGTCCACTGGCCCGCCACCTCGACGGTCACACGGCCCTCTTCATCGATGTAAGACAGCCCGGCTTCCGGCTGGAGGTAGGCGTGCTCTTGCCACGAGGTGCGGTACGTGCCCTCGATGACGATATCCGCATCGGCAAAGCCCTCCTCGATGTCGCCGGTGCGGACCTTGTAATGCACGAGGATGTTGTTCTTGGCGTCTGCATGGAGCTGCGGCGCGCCGTCCTGCATGGCCTCAATCGGGTCGAAGACGGCGGGCAGATCCTCATACTCGACGCGGATGAGGTCGCGCGCCCTGGCGGCGGCTTCCTCCGTCTCCGCGATCACACACGCGATCTGGTCCATCGTCGTGCGGACGATGTCCGCGCCTTCCTTGCTGCTGCCCGGCCCGCACAGCACCGGCTGGTCAGGAATGCCCAGCCCGTACTCGTTGACCGGCACGTCTTTCGCGGTCAGGACGGCGACGACCCCCGGATAAGCCTCGGCATCAGTAGTGTCGATGGAGAGGATGCGGGCATGGGCCCGCTCAGAGAAGAGGATTTTCATGTGCAGCATGCCGTCCATCTCGAGGTCGCCGGGGTACAGGGTCTTACCTGTGACCTTGCCCCACGCGTCCACGCGCTGCATGCTCTGACCGACGATCCTGGTCGCCATGTCTGGTTTACTCCTCGCACTCAAGTCATGTGGTTCGTTGACGTATCAGGTTGATTTCCTGGGCGATGATGCGCCGCAGGATGGCAACCGCTGCGGCATAGGTAGGATCCATCCCCCGGTAGGACAGGCTGCCGGCGCCCAGGTTCTTGCCCTTGCTCAGCGGCTTGTCCGAAGCGTAGTGCAGGATGCCGATATCGAACTCGGCGGGATGGAGCGACACAATTTCATTGTAGGGGTGGCGTTTTGGCCGTATCAACTCGTACACGGCGGAGAGGTACGGCCCCGCCTCCATCTCGATATCAGTGTATCCCTCCCGGTAGAAGACACTCATGTACCGGTCATTCTGCAGGAACGTGCCCCGCACGCTCACCGACTTCTGATTGTCCAGCACAGTGCCGTAGGCCAGGTAGGGGGAAACGTCGTTGGCGGTGAAGCAGTTGTTGAACAGATAGGTGTTCAGCGAGTGCTCATCGTGCACAACGGTCGGCAGCATAATGTCGCCGATGCGCGCGTTGAGCGTCGCTGCCTTGCCCATGATGTACACACCTGCGATCGCGCCCACGTTCTCCGCGATGCGCGTCAGCAGTTCGTACGCGCCGAGGCCCAGCGGGTAGTCGACGTTGAGGATCAGCGCGTCGCTCTTGCTTAGCAGTTCGATGTCCGGCAGGCAGAGGCGCGGGTCGATCCAGTCGGTGTTCACCTGCCCGAGCAGGATGGTCTGCGCGTCAAGCTCGAAGCTGCCGCCCTCGCTGGAGATGCGGCGGATGCCCACCGACTGCTCCTCGGCGGCGCGCTCGCGCTTGACGTCCGGCCCGGCGCTCTGGAGGTACTTCTTCATCGCGTAATAGAAGAAGTTCTCCTCGCTGCTCGGCACCTGTTTCGCCTGGATGTCCTGGTACTCGCGTAGCAGGTCTTCATGCCCGGCGGAGCGGATGTAGTCGAGCAGCAGGTCGGAACGGCGCAGCGCATAGCCCGACCACAGGTTGACAAGGGCGTGCGTGTTGCTGCTGACGAAGTAGACGCGGCGCTCGTCGTAGTCGATGTCGGGCGTCGTATCGCGCACGTTCACCCACCAGTAGCGCATGGCCTTGCGGTAGTCCGTCAACGAGCCAGCCAGCAGCCGCACCGCAAACCTCTTGGGCGCGGCGGCCATCGCCTGCAGCATCGGCACTGTCTGGGCGCCCCAGGCGGTGTACAGCCGCAGCACGTCGTCCAGAGCGACGCCCGCCGCCGCTGCCAGCGTCGCCAGCTCATCCTCGTCCAGCGCGCGGTTTTCGTCAAGCTGTGCGACGAACCGCCGCCCCTGCGGTGTCTTCAGAATGCGGTGGAGCTTGTTCCACTCGATCTGGAAGGCCGTCAGGATCGGGATGATGTCGTCGATGTCCGACCGGCTGGCGATGGTCATGGCGAGCGTCTCGTCGCCGTCGTAGTACGCCCGGCGGCGGCGCGCCTTCGCCTGTACCTCTTTCCATCCCCGCACCGGGTAGCCCCACCGCTCGAACACGGCGGCGCGCTGCCCCAGCAGGATTAGGCGCGTGTTCACGATGCAGGGAGGCAGCCGCAGCGAACTGTAGATCAGCGCAGACGCGTCGACCTCTGGCCCGGCTGCGTTCGTGTGCAGCAGCGAGTCCATGCCCTCATGCGTCTCGACAAGCGAGTCGATGGAGACTTCGCCGCTGCTCCGCAGCAGGGAGTAGTACGTGCGGATGTACAGCTCGATCTCGTCAGTTTCAGTGCGTGGAACCGTGCGCTCCATACTCTAACCGCCCTGTGTACTACCATACAACCACTCAGCGCCGCTTCTGCTTTTTCTTCTGCTCACGCACGCGCCCCACCGGCACGTCAAGCTCATCACGCGGGGGGCGCATCACCATGAACAGGACCAGCATAAGGATGGAGAAGCCGATCAGAAAGGCGAACACCCCGACAAGCGCGTGCGTGAGCGCATCCGGCCATTCCTCCGGGAAGGAGTATGGCAGGATTTGCCAGCCAAGTCCGGCGATCTCGAAGTGTGTCGTCTCCAGCCAGTCCACCAGGGCAGGCGCGGCGAAGTACGCTCCCGCCCCTACCCCGAGCAGCACGATCAGCCCGACGAGCGGGCGGAGCGGGCCGGGCCGCCTCGGGGTGCTGGTCCTCTGGTAGCTCATAGCGTCTTTTCCTTCTCCGTCGTCATTTCAGCGGCGCGCTCAAACGCCCGCACGATCTTGTAGTAGCCGGTGCAGCGGCACAGGTTGCCCGTGATGCTCTGCTGGATCTCCCACAGCGTCGGGTCGGAGCGCTCCTCCAGCAGCTTGGCGCCGCTCATCAGGAAGCCGGGCGTGCAGTAACCGCACTGCACCGCCGCCTCCTCGATGAACGCCTGCTGGATGGGGTGGAGCTGCCCGTCCTGCGCCAGCCCCTCAACCGTGACGATCTCGGCGTGGTGTGCGCGCGGCGCGGCGACAAGGCACGACATCACCGCCATGCCGTCAAGGAACACGGTGCAGGCCCCGCACTCGCCCTCGGCGCAGCCTTCCTTTGTGCCGATCAGCCCGGCGTCCTCGCGCAGCATCCGCAGCAGCGTCTTGTGGCCCGCGCCGGTGATAGTCACCGGCTGGCCGTTGATGGTCGTCACAATCGGGTCGTCCTTGCCGTGTGCGAAGCTCTCAGCGAGCGGCTCGGTCACCAGCCCCTGCTTCTTGCCCCACAGCATGACGGGGCGCTCCGGCAGGTCCGCGGCGTGCTCGCCGTCGCGGATGGCCTTGAGCGCGCGGCGGGTCAGCACGCGGATCATCTCGCGGCGGTACTCGGCGCTGCCGCGCACATCGCTGATGGGCCGGGCTGCGGCGGCGGCCAGCCGCCCCGCCTCGTCGATCACATCGTCCGTCAGCACCTTGCCCGCGAGGTAGGCTTCCGCCTCCGGCGAGGTAATGATGGTCGGCGCGACGGAGCCCTGCGCAATGGTCGCACTCTGGACCGTATCGCCCTCAAACGTGACCACAACGGCGACGTTCACCACGGAGATAGCCTGCGCCTTGCGCAGCCCCAGCTTGATGAACATGCCGCGCTGCGTGGCGGGATCCATCGGCTTGAAGCTGATGCGGGTAAGGATCTCGTCCGGGCGCATCACGGTCTGGCGCACACCCTTGTAGAACTCCCGCAGCGGCACGGTACGCTCACCCGCCGTCGAGAGCAGCGTCACCTGAGCGTCGAGCGCGATGAGCGGGGTGATCGTGTCGTTCGCCGGAGACGCGGTGATCAGGTTGCCCGCGACCGTCCCCCGGTTGCGGATCTGCGGCGAGGCCTCCCACCAGGACGCCTGTGCGAGCGGCAGCCCGTACTTCCGGATCAGATCGGACCCGGCGACGCGGTTATGCGACACGAGCGGCCCAAACTGGATCGTCCCATCCTCCGTCTGCTCGATGCGATCCAGGCCGGGGATGCGCGTAATGTCGATGAGATATTTCAGGCCGGGCCGCAGGCCGCGCTCAAGCTCAAGGATGATGTCGGTGCCACCGGCAATGATACGGGCCTCGTCCCCGTGCTCCGCCAGCAGCCGTGCGGCTTCATCAAGTGTTGCGGGTGTGTAATATGTCTCCCACATAGGTGTACCATCCTTTACGGGATTGATGTACGGAGATATTGGTGAACGACAACCTATTCAGGCGCAGCCTCCGGCTCCCCGGCAGGCGACTCGGCTTCCTGGGGCGTGCCCATCCACTTCATCGGCTCTGCAGAGGCACGGTTGCGGTGCGCCAGTATCTCAGCCATGATGCTCACCGCGATCTCGCGCGGTGTCTCAGCTCCCAACTCCAGCCCGATCGGCGCGTGGACGCGCGCGAGGGTCTCCTCGGCAACACCCTGCTCCTTGAGCTGCTTGATAGCCATCGCCCAGCGGCGGCGGCTACCTATCACGCCGATGTATGGCGCGGGCGTCTCCAGCAGGTCGGGCAGCATCGCCACATCGAACGGGACGCCGCGCGTCACGGCGGCGATGTACGTCCGGCTGTGGATCGGGATGGTGCTGGCGATTTCGGTGGGCGGTATGGGGTAGCAGGCGTCGGCGTGGGGCAATTTCTCCGGGTTGCACATATCGGTGCGGTCGTCGGTGGCCAGCACGCGGAAGCCCAGCCAGTGGGCCAGTTCCGCGAGCGCCTGCCCGACATGTCCGCAGCCGATCACCAGTACGGTGGGATCAGGCATGATCGGCTCCAGAAAAACATCAAGCTGGCCGCCGCATACACCGGGGTCGCCCCGCGCCGGGTCGACCATCTCGTAGTGCAGGTTATCCGGCTGCCCGGTTTCGAGAAGCTCAAGCGCGCGCTTGATGACGCGGTTTTCCATCTCGCCGCCACCGATGGTGCCTTTGATGCTGCCGTCGGGGTAGACGAGCATCTTGCTCCCCGCGTGGCGCGGCACCGATCCGCTGTCCCGCGTGATGGTCGCCAGCACAACGCTCTGCCCGCGCTCTTTGGCATCCAGGATGGCCTGGTAGATCTCAACGTCGGACATGAGTTGCTGTTAGATTCCTCTCGGTTTGCGGGCATTGGAGGCTAACCCCACCCCCGTGCAGTTGGCTTCGCCAACTGCCAGGCAGAAAGGGCTGCGTTTTTGCGCAGAAGCTGCCATTGCGCCTCGGGGGCGGGGTTGCCCTATCCTATTTCTTCTCTTGCAGCGCCCGCCAGACCTTCTCCGGCAGGAGCGGCGCGTCCTTGATCAGCACGCCCACGGCGTCATATACGGCGTTGGCAATCGCCGGGCCTGCGCCGTCGAGCGGGATTTCCGCCACAGCCTTCGCGCCGAACGGCCCCGTCTCCTCGTACGTCTCGATGAAGATGGTCGTCAGGTCCGGCACGTCGTCGGCACGGTAGATCCAGTATGGGCCGAAGCGCGGGTTGATGATGCGGCCATTCTCATCGTAGGCCAGCTCCTCGAACGCGCCGTAGCCCGCTGCCTGCACCATACCGCCTTCGATCTGGCCGCTGGCAGTGACCGGGTTGATTATAACGCCGGAGTCCACCGCCATCACCAGTTCATCGACCGTGACCTGCCCCGTCTCAGTGTCCACCGTGACGGTCGCAAACTGCGCCGCGAACGGCGGCGGCGACTCAGGCGACACGTAGCTGGCCGTTGCCATGATCTGGTGCTGGTTCTCGTGGTGCAGCGAGTTCAGCGCCACGTCGCGCAGCGTCACATACCGCCCGTCCTCGGCCCACACCGCGCGGTCGCGCAGCGTCAGTTCGTCCGCGCTCACCGTCTCGCCCTCGCTGGAGAGCATCCGCGCGGCGACCTGCTTGATCTGCGCCGCGACCTTCTCCGCCGCGAGTACTACCGCCTTCCCGGAGATGTACGTCGTGCTGCTGGCGTACGCGCCCTTGTCGAACGGCGTGAAGTCCGTGTCGGACGAGTACGTGACGAAATCCTCCGGCGGGCAGCCGAGCACCTCGGCGGCCATCTGCGTGAGCACCGTGTCCGAACCGGTGCCGAGGTCCGTCGCACCGACGAGCAGGTTGAACGACCCGTCGTCGTTCATCTTGATGCTGGCTGCACCCATGTCGAGATTCGGGATGGCCGTGCCCTGCATCACCATTGCCACACCGATGCCCCGCCGCAGATGCGGCTTGCCGGGCACCTCGTGCCACTCGGGGTTGCCCCAGCGCTCGTACCAGCGGATGGCCTCCGCGCCCTGCTCCACGCACTCCGGCAACCCACAGGTGTGGATGTACTCGACCGCGCCCTCGCGGCCTTCGCTCCAGATCTTGCTGATCGGGTGCTCGTCGCCCGCCTTGAGCGCGTTCTTCAGCCGGAACTCAAGCGGGTCCAGTCCCAGTTCGGTCGCGATGCGCTGCATGTGCGTCTCGACCGCCCAGAAGCCCTGCGGCACGCCGTAACCACGATACGCGCCCGACGGCACTTTGTTGGTGTACACGATGTCGGCGTGGAACTTGATGTTCGGCGCGTTGTAGAGCGCCATGGCCTTGTGCCCGGTGTTCCCGGCGACGGTCATGGCGTGCGTGCCGCTGCCACCCGTGTCAGAGATGACATACATCGAGTTCGCGACGATCGTGCCGTCCTTCATCACGCCGGTCTTCATGGTGAGGTACATGTCGTGGCGCGTGCGGGCGGAGGAGAACTCCTCCTCGCGCGTGTACTCCAGCACGACCGGCCTGCCGGTCACGATGGTCAGGTGCGCGGCGATGTCCTCAATGAGCACTTCCTGCTTCACGCCAAAGCCGCCGCCGATGCGCGGCTTGATCACACGGATGCGCTTCTCCGGCAGGCCCAGCACCGGCGCGAGGATGCGCCGCACATGGAAGGGGACCTGCGTGCTCGTGCGGATGACGAGCCGGTCGTCCTCGTCCCACCACGTCATGGCGATGTGCGGCTCGATGGGCGCCTGCTGCACCTTTGGGCTGTAGTACGTGTCCTCGAAGATGTAGTCCGCCTGCGCAAAGCCCGCCTCGACATCGCCAAGCTCCCAGTCGATCACCGCGGCGAGGTTGCGATTGCGGTCCTCGATGTTCCAGCTTTCTTCCTCGTCGTGGATGATCGGCGCGCCCGGCTTCATCGCCTCACGCGGATCGAAGATCGCCGGCAGCACCTCGTACTCCACTTCGATGAGGTCGAGCGCCCGCTGCGCGATCTCCTCGGTTTCGGCGGCGACGGCGGCGACGCGGTCGCCCACCCAGCGCACCTTGTAGTCCAGGCTGTAGTTATCGTGCGGGCCCGGCTCCGGGTGCGACTGGCCCGCCGTCGTATAGGGGACGCGCGGCAGGTCTTTGTACGTCAGCACCGCGTGCACGCCCGGCAACTCGCGGGCCTTGCTCACGTCGATGTTCTTGATCAGCGCGTGCGCGTGCGGGCTCCAGAGGATCTTCGCGACAAGCATCCCCCGGTGCTCGATGTCGTCGGTGAAGGCGGGCTTGCCCTGCACCAGCTTCAGCGCATCGACTTTGGGCTCCGGCTTGCCGACGTAATCCCGCGCCCGCTCCTCGCTCACGACCATCGTCGGCATCGGCGTGGTCTTGACGACCGTGCCGCCGTCGGCGGTGGGCACAGCCGGGGGCTCCTCCTGCTGGACGGGCTTGAACAGCCCCTCCGGCACAGGGACCGCCCCCTCCTGGAAGATGGGCGGGACTTCCTCGCCGCGCATGACTGCCGCCGCGCGGAGCACGGCCTGCACCGGTTTGAGATACCCGGTACAGCGGCACAGCACGCCGCTCAGCGCCTCGCGGACCTCCGCATCGGTCGGGTTGGGGTTCTCCTCAAGCAGCGCCTTGGCCGCCATGATCATGCCGGGCGTGCAGTACCCGCACTGGATGGCGCCCGTCTCGACAAACGCTTCCTGCAGGGCATGGAGCGGCTCGCTGCCGCGCCAGCCGCGCTGCTGCTGCCCGCCGACGCCCTCAATCGTCTCGACTTCGTGGCCCTCCACCTGGGCCGCCAGCATGACGCACGTGCTCACCGGCTTGCCATCGAGCAGCACCGTGCACGCGCCGCACTCGCCCGTCTCGCAGCCGTGCTTCACGCCGACGACGCCGTTCTCGCGCAGCACGTCGAGCAGCGTCTGGCTGGGGCGAGCGTCAAATGTCACATTCTCGCCGTTTAGCCTGAAGGTGATGTTCATGATGCTGTCCCGCCTTCCGCCTCAGTCTCATACCCGATTCGTGCCAGTGCCGCCGACAGCGCGCGCCGGGCCACCACCGGGGCAATCGCCAGGCGATAGTCCGGGCGGCCCAGGTAGTCCGACTTCACATCTGCCGGGTTGATGTCTGCTGTCAGCGCGTCCAGCCCGGAGAGGTCCGGCCACTGAATGTCGAAGTCGAGCAGCTTCAGGCCGCTTGCCAGCAGCCCGCCGACCGCCACGCGGGCGGAAAGCGTGCCGCTCTCGACCTCCCGCACGACCGCAGCCGCGCTCACAATCGGCTGATCAACCGGGGTCCGCGCCACCTGCTCGTAGGCCGTGCCGACCTTGCCTTCGGCCAGGCGCAGCTCGACGGCGGTGATGAGGCGGCCCTGCAAGCCTCCGGCAGGCACGCCCGGCCAGGGGATCAGCTCATCCTGCCCGGTGACGGCCATCTCCGCGCCGAGCGCGGCCAGCGCCACCCCGAGCGGGCTATCAACTTTGCCGGCAGCCAGCGTGCCGCCGATTGTCGCAACGTTGCGGATGTTCCAGCCGGCCATGCGGTGAGCGGCTTCCGCCAGCAGCCCGCCAAACGCATCGCCAAGCTGCTCGACGATCGTCTGCAGCCGCACCATTGCGCCCAGCCGCAGCACGCCGTCTTCCGTGTGAATGGTATCCAGCCCGAGTTCCGATAAGTCTACCACCGCCTCGACGTCGGGGTTGCGCTGCCCGACCAGGTCCGTCCCGCCTGCGAGCGGCACGGTGCGGATCTCCGGGCGCTGCAGGAGCCGTAGCGCCTCGTCAAGATCGCGCGGGCGATGGTATTCGCGCAGATTGTATAACATCTGTGACCTTCCTTGCTGTCACTGCTCAGCACCGTGATGCACAGGCTCAACCTGAGTGTAGCGTGTGGTCACCCCTTCCGGCCTGAGAGATAGGTATGGCATAAAACCGGGTCAGTCATGGGCCGCAGCCAGCTCCTCGTCCGAATAGACCCGCCAGCCGAGACGTTCTAGATCAGAATCAGATAGAGCGCCGCTGCCCGGCATCTCGACAAGCGTAACGTCAGCCTCCGCCGCAACCGTGCCGTCGGGCAGGCGCAGTTCGCTGTGCGCCTGTACGATCCGGCCCCGGTCTTTCAACAGGCGTCCGATGAGTGTGAGTTCGGTGTTGGTGGGAACCGGCTGCCGGTAGCGAACGTTCAGCTTGCCGGTGAACATGAAGCGGTTGGGGTTGGAGATCATCGGGGTGCGCCCGGCAATCTCGTCGAGCAGCGCCGCCACGATACCGCCATGCACAACGCCGGGATATCCCTGGTATGCCTCAGGCGCGGTGTAGCGTGCGCGCACCTCGTCCCTGCCGTTGTCCTCAAAGCTCACCTTGAGGCCGACGGGGCTCTCCAGCCCGCACACAAAGCAGTGGCGGGAGTTTGGCTGCCGGGTCCGCTCGTCGTGCTGATGCTCGGACTGGCTCACGGGGCATACCTCGGCACTAGGGTGGGGTGAACCCCTCCCCATGCAGGCGGCTGTGCCACCTGCCGGGGAGAAATGATGATGCGATTTCCCCTGTCCCCCTCCCCTTTAGCGGGGAGGGGGTGTATTGCAGGGGTGGAGTTGACGGATCCGTTCGCCGGTCTAGTTGACGGCGAACGCGTCGATCATGTACTTGACGTCCGGGCCAAGCGGGTACAGGATCGGGCAGGTGCAGCCGTTGTCGATGTACTCCTGCACCTTCGCGCGGCACTCCTCGGGCGAACCGGCGGCGGCAACCATCTGCACCATCTCGTCGGGCACCAGCTCCATCGCCGACTCGATCTCTTCCTCGGTGGCGGGCCAGCCCAGCCGCGACTTGATTTCGTTGACCAGCGAGGCATCTGCGCCGAGCGCCTTGGCGAAGTGCGGCTGCTGCGCGAGATACTGCGTCACCATCTTCTTTGCGCCGTCCAGCCCGCGGCGGCGATCCGGGTCCATCGAGCACACGACAAGCTGCGGGCGGTCGATCTCATCGATGCTGCGGCCTGCCCGCTTGGCACCGGCCTCGATCCGGTCCATCGCCTCAAGGTTGTACTCCGGCTTGACGAGGTAGTTAAGCACCACGCCATCCGCGATCTCGCCGCTCAGTTCCAGCATCTTGGGGCCGGTCGCGCCGATGTAGATCGGCACGTTGCGCGGACCGGTGTTGCCGTGTACCACATCCAGCTTGATGCCACGCACCTGCACGAACTCGCCCTCGAACGTCACCGTCTCTGCATTTAGCAGGCGGCGCACCACCTCGACCACCTCACGCATGGCCTGCAGCGGCTTGGTGCGCTGGATGCCGACATTGGAGGCAAGCGGGTCCCACCAGGCGCCGATGCCGCAGATAACGCGGTCGGGGGCCAGGTCGTCAAGGGTCAGGAAGGTAGCGGCGATCAGGGCGGCGTTGCGCGTCCAGTTGTTGATCACGCCGGAGCCAACCTTGATGCGCTCCGTGCAGGCGGCGAAGGCGGCCATCGGCACGATGGCATCGCGGACCAGGCGCGACTCTGCCTGCCATACCGCCTCGAAGCCCTTCTCCTCGGCATACTTCACATACTCAATGCCGTCGCGAATGGGGTGGGCATCCTGGAGATACAGTGCTACTCGGTCAATCACGGTGACATCCTTTCACAAAATACGGGTGTCGTTGGGAACAGAACAACCCCGGCGCTAGACACTCACCAGCCAGCCCGGCTCATGCAGCTCGCGTTCGATCAGCATCTCGCGGTACAGATCCAGGTCGGCAGGGACGTCAACGTCAAGGCCGAGGGTTGGCGACTGGTACACGTACACGTCGGCACCCGCCGCCTCCGCAGCCGCACGGTGCTTTTCCAGACTGCCCTCGCCGAACTCGTACGGGAACAGCCCCGGCGGCTTGATTAACATGGCTTTGGTCCCCTCTCCCCGCCGGTCCGTGCCGATGACGACCACCGGCGGGTGTTTGGCCATGGCGACCATGTTCTCGATGTCCTCCGGCTGCAGCAGCGGAATGTCAGAGGCGATGAGCAGCACGCCGCTGACGTTCATCCGCATCACAACCTGAGTCGCCATGGTCAGGCTTGCGTTCAACTCGGGCGCGCCGCTCTCCTGCAGCGTCTGCGCGCCGAGCTGCCGGGCCAGCGACAGCGCGGCGCTGTCGCGGCTGACGACCATGGTACCCTTGATGCTCTCGACCATGTTAAGGGTACGCAGGGTGCGTTCCAGCATTTCCCGGCTTAAAGACTCTCGTTGTTTGATATCCAGAACGGATGATAACCGACTTTTCGAACGGTTGAGTGGTTTGATTGGCACAATAGCCCAGATGCTCACAGTTGATCTTCCTCTACCCAGTCCAAGAGGGCGATTGCGAGGTCTACTTTGTTGTCTAGCGTTTGCATGAGTGTCCGCCGCGCTGTGACCTTGACGCCCAGCGCTTCTATCGGGGCGAGCAAATCTCTATCGGCCTCGTCCAGTATAAACCCATCCACCAGTTCTCGATAGTGCTGCACAACGCCGAGCGGGGAGATATCCACGCCCAGTTCGGACATCAATTTGGCCGTCGGGCCTTTGACCGCCTGCCCCGCAATAATGGGTGTCACGGCGATGCGCGGTACGCGCGCCCCGGCGATCCGCTGGCGGATACCGGGGATCGACAGGATGGGGTCGATGCTCAAAAACGGGTTGGACGGCCCGAACACAATCAGGGTTGCCGAGTCAAGCGCCTCGGCGACAGCCGGGCTCGGCTGCGCTGCCTCGCAGCCCTCAAAACGAATACGGTGGACCACCGGCTGCCAGCGCTCCCGCACGAAATACTCCTGGAAGCCCAGGCTGCCCCGGTCCGTTTCTAATACGGTGCGGACCGCATCATCCGACATCGGCAGCAGCGTCGGGCCAACGCCGAGCGCCCGGCTCAACTGCCGCGTAATCTCGGTGAGCGTCCTGCCCTGGCGCAGCAGCGCGGTCCGCACCAGGCTGGTGCCGAGGTCGGCGTCGCCGAGGTTGAACCACGTCGGCCCGCCGTACCGCTCGACCATCTCCATCGCGCGGAAGGTGTCCCCTGCGAGGCCCCAGCCAAACTGCGGGTTCGCCACGCCGGCGAGCGTGTACATCAGCGTGTCCACATCCGGGGAGATGTGCAGACCCAGATGCTCGAAGTCGTCGGCGGTGTTGACGATCACCGTCAGCGACTCAGGCGGGAGCACATGGGCCAGCCCCAGGGCCAGCTTCGCCCCGCCGACCCCACCGACAAGCAGCACAACACGGTCGCGGACGCTCATCGGAACACCACCCTCGTCTCAAGTGGCTCGCGGGACCTGGTGCGCTCCTCTGCCGGGTAGCCGAGCGCGATCACGCCCTGCGGCTCGTAGTCAGGCGGCAGGTCGAGCGCTTCCCGCACCGCCGCCTGACAGAACAGGGGCGCACACATCCACACCGCACCCAGCCCCTCGGCGTGCGCGGCAAGCAGGAGGTTCTGGGCAGCCATGGCGACACCCTGTACCGCCATCTGGTGCTCGAAGGACTGCCGCCGCTCGTCAGGGTAAGTGTCCATGTCGGCCATCGTCAGGCACACGACGACCAGCGCGCCCGCGCCGGTCAGCCGCTGGCGGGAGCGGCCTGTATCCTTCGCGATAGCCTCCTCGGAAACACCATCCGCGCGGAGATCGGCTGCAAGCTGCGCGGCCATTGTGTCGGCCAGCAGCCGCTTGCTTGCCTCGCTCTCCAGCACGACGAAGCGCCACGGCTGGCGGTTGTGCGCAGAGGGCGCCCACGTCGCCGCGTCGAGCAGGCGCAGCAGCACCTCGCGCGGCACCGGGCGTGGCTCAAACCGGCGGATCGAGCGCCGCGTATAGATCGCGTGGTACAGGTTTTCTGCCGTAATTTGTCCCGTCGATTCCACGTTTGTGTTATCCGGCCCGCGGGAACCCGCAGCCGGCCCGTTGTTGATAATTCAGCCGCTACCGGTACAAATCCATCTCACGCGGGCGCACGAGGTCGGCGGCGCTCGCCTCCTCGTCGGCGGGGTACGTCAGGCCGCGCACAATCACAACCGGCATACCCTCTGCCGCCTGCCCCTGCACCAGCCCGGCAGCAGCGGCGATCTCATCCGCGAAGCCGACCTCCGTCACCTGCAGTGCCTCGCCGAACAGGTCCGGGCGGCCTCGCATATCCCACAGGGCGGGCAGCCCGGCGGCGCCAATCGCCACGCCGACCGTGCCCATGCGGAAGGGGCGTCCGTGACTGTCGCTGATGATGACCGCCACCGTCACCCCGAAATGTTCGTTGAGCGCCGCACGCAGCTCCCGCGCGGAGCGGTCCGGGTTCTCAGGCAGCAGCAGCCGCCACTCGCCGTCCGCCCGCGTGTTGGAGTGGTCCATCCCGGCATTCGCGCAGACAAAGCCCAGCCGGTGCTCGGCGATGAGCACGCCGCGCCGCATGCGCGAAATACCGGCGGATTCGCTCAGGATGAGCGCGACCTCACGCGGGTCTTTGCCGACCTCGGCGGCGATGCGCCGCGCCTCCTCGTCCGGCTCGACGGTCGCCAGGTCCACCCAGCGCCCCTCTGCCTTCGAGACGATCTTCGAGGTCACGACGACGACGTCGCCATCCACGAGGGTCTGGCCGCTCGCCTTGAGCGCCCCGGCGATGATGGCGGCCAGGTCATCCCCCGTTTCGATGAGGGGGATGCCCGGCACGCCGATGAGCTGCAACTGCGTCATGAACTAACCGATCCCGGTGATGCGGATGCCGGCGCTCTTCACCTTATAGCGCTTGTTCACGCCGATGAGCAGCGCGGTCAGGCTCTCAGCGACGATAGCGTTCGCCAGAGGCCCGGCGTCAATGCCGCGTGTGCCCACCGCTTCGACGAGCTTGATGACTTCCTGCCGGGCTTCCTCGTCGTCGCCGGTCACGAGCACATCGCAGTCAACTTCATGATCCAGATGGTTGAGGTGCACCGCCGATACATTCTGGAAGGCGGACACCACGCGCACGCCCTCGCCGAGGAAGGCCTGCGCTTCCTCCGCCGCCGTACGACCTTCAGGCAGCGAAACGACCCACACCGGCGGGGAGAGCGGGACGGTCACATCGACGAGGATCTTCCCCTGCACCTCGTTGTACACGCTCTCCAGCGTCGGTCGGTGCGCCGAGTAGGGCACGGAGAGCACGACAATGTCGGCTTCGCGCGCGGCGTCCGGGTTCGTCATCCCGCGCACGACGTCCTTGCCCAGTTTTTCGTTTAGCTCTGCTGCGGCCCGCTCCGCCTTTTCCTGCTGGCGCGAGCCGATGATCACATTGTAACCCTGATGCGCCCAGCGTAAAGCCAGCCCACCACCTTCACTACCGGTTCCGCCAAGCACAGCGATGGTGGGAAGATTGTTGTTCTCTGGCACGGTGTTGTACTCCAATCTGTTGTCGAAGCTCTTGTGTCTGTCGCTAGTTGCAGATGTTCACGCCAGGGACTGTGATTATATCACATCCACTATGTCCCCTGCTCGATTCGTTGCCCGCCGCTAACCGACGGAACTCCCGCCCCTCGTCAGGGAGCCGCGAAGCTCATTCGCGACGGGTTGGAGCCCTCGCGTCACAACTCGCCAGGGAGCCGCGACGTTTAGTCGCGGCGGGTATCACCCCCACTCCTGTGCAGTTAGCTTCGCCTACTGTACGCCCTCATCCCGCATCGTAGGGAAGCGCGAATAAACTTCGCGGCAGACTTTTTAGCGGCGTTTTTTTGCGCCTCAGCCCGGCAGCGTCGCCTTTGCGTATTCCTCGTAGCGAGCCCAGACCTCCGGCACGATCTCCCGCGCCCGCGCGGCGATGGCCTCCTCGTCGAGCGTCAGCAGCTTGCGGTCACGCATGAGCACCTCGCCGCCGACGATGGTCGTCGTGAACATCGACGCCTCGACGCCGAAGATGATGTGCCAGGGCAGGTTGCCCGCCGTGAGCGGCGTGATCGGGTGGTAATCCACCAGCATGATGTCGGCTGCCGTGCCCGGAACCAGCAGGCCCGGCGCGGTGTCACCGAAGAAGACCTTTGCCAGCGCCGCGTTGTTGTAGATACCCATCTGCACGATGTCCATGCCGTTGGCGCGGCGTGGGTCGCGGTGCGTAACCTTGTGCAGGAGGTACGCGGCCTTCCAGTCCTCGTACATGTTGTTCGTGAAGCCGTCGTTGCCGAGGCACACCGGGATACCCAGCCGCAGCATCCCCTCGATGTCCGCCGCACCGACGGCGTTGTTCATGTTGGAGCGCGGCTGGTGCGTCACCCACGTGCCCGTGTCGCGCAGAAGCTCCGCCTCGCGCATATCGATGTGCACCGCATGGGCGACAATGGTCTTCTCGCCCAGGATGCCGAACTCGTGCAGGCGGTCGACCACCCGCTTGCCGTACTTGGTCAGGCTATCGTACTCGTCCGCCTCATGCTCGGCTACGTGGATGTGGAAGCCGGTATCCAGCCCGTCGGCAGCCTCAGCGCAGGCGGCGAGCGTCTCGTTCGAGATGCTCAGACTGGCGTGCAGCCCGAAGGTCGCGGCGATGCGGTCATGCCTGGACGCCTCCTTCAGGAAGCGCACGTTCTCCTCGATGCTCTCGCGGGCTTTGTCCGGCCCGTAGCGGTCGGTCACCTCGTAGCACAGCACGGCGCGCAGCCCTGCCTCGTTCACCGCCTCGGCGATGATGTCCAGCGAGCCGAGCAGGGCGTTGGGGCTGGCATGGTGGTCGATGAGCGTGGTCGTGCCGTGCTTGATGGCATCCACGAGCAGCACGAGCGCGCTGTAGCGCACGGCTTCCTCGTCAAGCGCCTGGTCAAGCGGCCACCACAGCCGCTCCAGAATCTCAGGGAAGTCCTTGGGCGCCGGGCCGGGGATCGCCATCCCGCGTGCGAACGCGCCATAGAAGTGCGTGTGCGCGCAGATGTTGCCTGGCATGATGAGCTGCCCGCGCGCGTCGAGGCGCTCCGCATCGGGGTACTTCGCCTCCAGGTCGGCGGCGGTGCCAACCTCGCCAATTAACCCGTTCTCGACATAAACCGCGCCCTTCTCGATCAGGTCGGCGCCCGGCTGCCAGGTGACAACCGTTCCATTTGTGATCAGCAATGGACCAGCCATGTGTGTACTCTCCCGTGTACTACTGTTATAGACTGTGCGGATGCTCTACACAACCATCAAAGCTGTGAATCGCGGCCCACCACCTGCGCGCTCGCCAGGGGCCCGCCGCGCGCCCGGATCGCCGCCTCCACGGCGTCGAGGTCCGCCGCACTGTCACCGTGCAGCGCCAGCGCCCCAGCGGGCCGCTCCTCTGCCGTGCAGAGCATCACCGGGCCCTTGCGGCATTGTACCAGCAGATCGACCTGGTAGATGCGCTGCCCTTCGCGGACCGTCACGCTGCGCTCGGGCTGGATGCCCCGCGCTTTCAATTCCTGATACAGGTAGTCGAGCGTGACATCGTCGGTGCGGTAGAGGTCGTTGACCTCCGTCGCGGTGACGAAGCGCTCCCACGTCGTCTGGATGAAAGTGATGCGCCGCCAGCGAACACTCACGATCGGCGGGACCTTGCGCTTGAGCGGGCCAAGCTGCAGCTTGAAGTAGTGGTCACCCGCGCGCGGATGATCGGGCTCATCCGGCAGCAAGTCCACGCGGCGCACTAACTCATGGCCAGTGCGCCGCGCGTAGAAATGTATCGCCCAACGAAGGTCGGGGCTGAACTTCTTTGTGAAGTAGAAGGCCACGTACTCAGCGTGAATACCGTCCGGCGCATGCCGAACCGGAATGCGGTACCAGTGCTGGTCCCGTGCGATGTCGAAGTCACGCGGGTCGGGCATCACGCCGACGAGTACGCGGTCTTCCGGATACATCACTCGCCGTGGATGTGGTGCTTCTTGCGGAAGGCGATGATCTGCTCGTCGATCTCGCTCACCATCTTCTGGTGAGCCTCCCACCAGGCCGGATCGCGCTGCGCGTCGAGTTCCTCGACCGTCTTGCCCTGCTGCTCAACCCAGGTGTAGTACTTGAGGTTGTGCCAGCGCTGGCGCGTTTCCTCAGTGCCCTCGCAGATCCAGTCGGTCTTCTGGCCGAGGAAGGTCGAGGACATGATGTGGGCAGCCCGCACCTCGGTCATCTCGCCCTCTTCCTGGCGCAGCCAGTCCATCACCGAGTAGTAGCGGTCGATGGCGTCGGTGAAGATCGTGACGATCACGTCGTCCTTGCCCAGGCCGTAGTACTTGGCCGTCTTGATCGCGCCGAGCGTATTGCAGACGCTCGAAATACCCATGACACCGCTGAGCTTCTCGACCGTCTCCTCGGGCACGCCGTAGTACTTCGCCAGCGTCGCCTTGCCGACCGGGTCGGTAACGAGCGCCAGGCCGCGCACCGACTCCATGTCGTCGATGCACATGATGGCGTCCATGTTCAGCACGTGGTGAACCCACGTGACGTGCTTGTCGCCGATGCCCTCGATGCGGTGCGAGCCATAGCCGTTGTTGTAGAGCGTCGGGCACTGGATCGGCTCCAGACCGACGATCTTGTGATCCGGCCAGACCTGCTTGAGCCGGTCGCCCGCCGCAATCGTGCCGCCGGAGCCCATCGCCGAGACGAAGGCCGAGATCTTGCCCACGCCGATGCCCCGCTCCTTGAGCACATCGGCCAGCTCGACGATGGTGTTGCCCGTCACGTAGTAGTGGAAGCGATAGTTGCCCATCACTTCAAACTGGTTGAGCACGCGCACCTTGGGGTCCTTGCGCAGCTCCCAGGTCTTGTCATAGATCTCCTTGACGTTGCTCTCCGAGCCGGGCGTGCCGATCACGCGCGCGCCGAGCCGCTCGATGTACTCGAAGCGCTCGCGGCTCATATCCTGCGGCAGCACGACAATGCCGTCGAAGCCCATGCGGCAGCCGACGAACGCGCCGCCGATGCCGTAGTTGCCGGTTGAAGGCCACACCAGCGTGTGGATCGCCGGATCCACCTCGCCGGAGAGCTCCTTCTCGACCACCACAGAGTACGCCGCACCAACCTTGTGGCTGCCAGTCGGGAAGTCGGTGCTGTACAGCGCGACGATGTTCGCGTCAACGCCGGTCAGCTCCTTCGGCAGAACAACGTAGCGGATCTGGTTGTTCTCGTCCTTCCAGGTGATGTTGAAGAGGTTGATCGGGTCGAGCGGGTCTTCTTCCCTCGCCCGGAGCGCCTGGGCGCGCACATCCGGATTGATCTTTTCCGGGTGGAGCATCTCGTCGAAGGTGGGGCCGGTGATAATCTTGGTGCCAATCTGTTCTGCCATAAAGCTATTCTCCTCTACAGACAGGATAAAGGTTGGTGTTCGCGCAACTATCTGTGACTTTTCGACAGTTGTTGTTGCCAGTTTCGATTATTCGCCGCGCGGGCCCTCGTAGTAGTGCTCCGGCGGCAGGGATTGGGCGGCTCGCGGTCTGGATGATGGCTGCCGCTCCATGCCAAGCGTGCTCGCGACGAGGTAGAGCGGGCGGCCTTTCACCTCGTTATAGATGCGCCCCAGGTACTCCCCGATGATGCCCAGCGAGATGAGCTGCACCCCACCCAGGAAGAGCACCATGATGAGCGTCGTCGCCTGCCCCTGCAGCGGGGCGGCATCGGTGAAGAGCCGCAGGTAGACCACCACCACAATGCCCACTGCGCTGAGCGCGGCGATGGTAAAGCCCAGATACATGGCAAGCTGCAGCGGGAAGTACGAGAACCCGGTGATCGCATCCCAGGCGAGGCGTAGCATCTTCCTCAGCGTGTACTTGGTCTCGCCCGCGTAGCGCTCGTGACGCTCGTACTCAACCCCGGTCTGCCGGAAGCCGGCCCATGCCACCATGCCACGCACGAAGCGGTGTCGCTCGCGCATCGCGTTCACGACGTCCACCACCTGCCGGTCCATCAGCCGGAAGTCGCCCGTATCAAGCGGGATGTTGATATCCGTGATGCTCGACAGGATGCGGTAAAAGGCCGCCGCGGTGAAGGTCTTGAACCACGTCTCACCCTCCCGCTTGGCGCGCACGGCATACACGACCTGATAGCCCTCCCGCCACTTCGCGATGAGGTCCAGAATCACCTCGGGCGGGTCCTGCAGGTCGGCGTCGATGAGCACCACCGCGTCGCCGCTGGCATAGTCCATCCCGGCGGTGACGGCAGCGCTGTGCCCGAAGTTGCGCGCAAAGTGGATCGCGCGCACGTGCTCCGGGTCGTGCTCATAGAGCTCGTTGATCAGCTCCATCGAGCCGTCGGTACTGCCGTCATTGACCAGCACCAGTTCCCAGCTTACGCCGGCCTGCGCCATCACCTCGGAGACGCGGCGGTGCAACTCGTGGATATTGCCAGCCTCGTTATAGATTGGTGCGACGATTGATAGGACAGGAGTCATGAGCAAACACTTTGCCGGCCACGCGGCCTCAGCGTCCCTCCCAGCACGGGCTATTGTAACCGCTTACGAGCCAAAAATCCCGTTTATCACCTGGGAGGCTTCGGCGAGGTCCGGCGAGACCTTCGGTGCCTGCCGCACAGCCTTCTGAGCCGCCGCCACGTCCTTCAAGCCGTTGCCGGTGATGAGCGCGACGATCTCCTCGTCGGGCGCAAACACGCCCTCCTTCGCCGCCTTGAGCAGCCCGGCATACGTCGCGGCTGCCGCCGGTTCGGCAAACACGCCGGTGGCTTGCGCCAGCTTTGGGATGGCGGCCAGGATCTCCTCGTCGCTGACGGTCAGGTAGATGCCGCCCGTCTCGGTGACGGCGCACATCGCCTTGACGCGGTCACGCGGGAGCCCGGCGCTGATGCTGTCCGCGATGGTATTCGTCTTGATAGGCTGCATCTCAGCCGGGTCGAGGCCCTCTTTCCAGGCGTTGTACAGCGCCGCCGAACCTTCCGCCTGCACGCCGATGAGGCGCGGCACGCGGTCGATCCAGCCCAGCGCATACATGTCCTTCAGGCCCTTATGCACCCCGGCGATGATATTGCCGTCGCCCACGCTGACGATGATCGTGTCCGGCGCGCGGAACAGCCCGCGCTTGCCGGTCAACTGCTCGCAGATCTCGTAGGAGACGGTCTTTTTGCCCTCCGCCGTGTACGGGTTGTAGCCCGTGTTGCGGCAGTACCAGCCATACTTCTCCGTCGCGGCGAGGCACAGCTCGAACGCGTCGTCGTAGGTGCCGTCCACAAGCAGGACGTGCGCCCCATAGACGAGAAGCTGTGTGATCTTGGCCTCCGGCGCGCTGGCAGGCACGAAGATCACCGTCGGCATCTGCACGCTGGCGGCAAGGCCGGCGAGCGCAGCGGCGGCGTTGCCCGTGCTCGCCGTCGTCACGATCTTGCGGCCCTCTGCCCTGGCCTTGGCTACCAGCAGCGCGCTGGCCCGGTCCTTGAGCGAGGCGGTCGGGTTGCGCCCGTCGTCCTTGATCCAGACCTTCCCGACGCCGATCTCTTTGGCGACGTTGTCCGCGCGGTAGAGCGGCGTATCGCCCACGAGGAGCGGGGGCGTCGGGGCGTCATAGGCGATGGGCAGCAGCGCCTTGTAACGCCACACGCCGCGCACGTCGAGCAGCCCATCTTCCTGCAGGCGGTCGGCAATCAGCTCATAGTTGTACTGCACGTCGAGATTGCCGTCATTACCGTGGTCCGGGCAGACGTACTCGACCTCGCCGGGCGCATAGGTTTTACCGCAGATCGTACACTTCAAGCCGGTGACGTGTTCCATGATGTGGAAGTTTGCCTCTTTTCCTTACCGTCAGTCCGCTTATTCTTCGATGAAAGCCGTGCCGAGCCCGGCGGGTGGTGCAACGCGCAGCAGGTTGCCGAGCGGGCGCTGCGCCCACTTCGGGGCGAGCAGGATAAGCCGATGGATGGCGTCGCTACCGACGAGCAGCAGCACACCCAGCATCAGCAGCCACTGGAGCGAGTTGAACAGCACAACCGGAACTGCCGGGAACGACGTTTGAAGCACCTGCGCCAGCGCGCGGGTGATCCCGTACAGGATAGCGCCGAACGCCGCGCGGAAGGGCCGCCAGCCGCCAAAAATGACGATGGCGAGCGCGATCCAGCCGATGCCCAGGATGTGGTTATCCGACCAGCCGATCTTGATGTCGAGCGAGTAGGCCGCGCCGCCCAGGCCAACGAGCGCGCCGCCGATCGCCGTGTACAGGTAGCGCACCCGGTTTACGGTGATGCCGCGCACAAACGCCGCCTCAGGGCGCTCGCCCACGCCGCGCATCTGCAGGCCGGGCTGTGTGCGGTACATCCACCACCAGGCGGCAATGACGACCAGGAAGCTGAAGTAGATCAGCAGGTCGTGCCGGAACAGCATCGGCCCGAGCACGGGGATATCCGACAGGATCGGGATGGGCATGTGCTTGACACGCGGGCCGGGCAGACGGGTGAAGCCCTGCCCCAGGAAGTTCGCCATGCTGGTGAGCAGCATCGTCAGCACAAAACCGATGGCAACCTGATCGCGTTTCAGGCGGATGCTGCCCCACGCGATGAGGAGTGCCACCAGCGCCCCCAGCAGCGCGGCGACAGCCAGCCCGGCCATCACCGGCAGGAAGTGCCCGGTGATACCCGCGTCCGTCAGCCGGCCGCCGACCACGTACGCCACGACAAACCCGCCCATCGCCGAGAACATCATGCTCCCGTCCAGCGACAGGTTGATCACGCCGGCGCGCTCGGTGATCGTCTCGCCCGTCACGGCCAGCAGCAGCGGCGCGCTCTGGGCCATGATCGAGGCCAGAATGCGAACAAACTCGGTATCGTTGACGCTCATGACTCAACCGCCTCCACCGGGACAGGTTGTTCCTCAGCCACCTCTTCTGCCGGTGTCTTCCGTTTTCTGAATAGCTGCCGGTAGTCACCGAACAGCAGCATGAACAGCACCAGTGTGCCCTGGATGATGCCGCTGAGCGAGGAGTGAAGCTGCGTGCGAAGCTCCACGACCGAGCCGCCCGTCAGCAGGCCGGAGAAGATCAGCGAGATAACGACGACCAGCAGCGGGCGCAGCGACGCCAGCAGCACGATCAGGATGGCAAGGAAGCCGATGCCGCCTGAGATGCTCTGCCGCAGGCTATCGAACCAGCTCAGCACACGGACCGCACCAGCGAGGCCCGCCAGCGCGCCGCACAGCATCATCGAGGTGATCGCCTCGCGCTCGCTGGAGATGCCCAGCATGAACGAGGCGCGCATGTTCTTGCCCAGCGCCTTCAGCCTCAGCCCCCAGATCGTGCCGCGCAGGGCCAGCGCCACCGCGATCAGCGCGATGATCGCCAGCACCAGCGAGAGCGGCGCGAAGCGGGTATTGCCATACAGCGGGAACAGGGCGTACTCCGGGAAGGGCTCCGTGCCGCGGAACGTACCGCCCTCAGGCGGCTGCCACGGGCCTGAGATGAAGTAGTTTGTGGTGATGATGGCCAGGTTGTTGAGCGCCACCCCGCCGAAAATCTCGTGGACACCGCCGCGAGTTTTCAGCACGGCGGCCAACGCCGCCCACAACGCACCGGCGACCATCGAGAGGATGATCGAGCATGGCAGGAAAATCCAGTGCGGGGCGTTGGGCATCGCCTCCGTCCACTTGAGCGCCACCCACGACGCGGCGATCGCGCCCATGATCATCTGGCCCTCGACGCCGATGTTCCACAGCCCGGCGGTGAAGGTCATCAGCAGGCCGATCGACGCCAGCAGCAGCGGCACCCAGAACGCCAGCGTCAGGAACGTGGACTGGGGGCTGCCAAACGCACCCTCCCACAGCGCGCTGAACGTCTGTACCGGGTCGGCCTGGTAGACCATCACCAGCAGTGCCGTGGTGGCAACCGCCAGGATGATAGGTACGGCGGGCCATACCGTACGCAGGACTCGTTCTCTCATAATTCCTGCCCTCCGATCAAGTGCCCGATCTCGTCGATGGACGTCTCCGAGGTCTGCAAAATGCGGGACATCTTGCCACCGGAGAAGACCGCAATGCGGTCACTGCGGTCGAGTAGCTCGTCAAGGTCCGCCGACATGAAAATGACTGCCGTACCCTCGCGCCGCCGCTCTTGGAACAGCTCCCAGATGCGGTCGGCGGAAGTAACGTCGAGGCCCCGCGTGGGGTGTTCAAGCAGGATCAGGCGCAACGGGCTGTCAAGCAGGCCAAGCATGAGCCGCTGCTGATTGCCGCCGGACAGCTCCTCGGCGCGCGAATCCGGCCTGCCCTTGATGTTGTAATGCTTGATGCGCTCTTCGATGTCTTTGCGGGCCTTTGCCCAGTCGATCACAAACTCCTGCTTCGGCTCGGCCAGCACCATATGCTCGGTCAGCGACAGACCGGACACGAGGCCCTCCTCAAGCCGCCCGGCGGGCACGTAGGCCCCACCCCGGCGCTTGAAAACATGGTACGGATCCTCGCTCGTCCACGAGATGAGCACGGTGCCGATCAGCCAGATCAGCCCGGCCAGCAGTATCGCCACGCCAGTCTGCCCGGCGAACCGCAGGCCGTTGATCTGCCCGCTCGCCAGCAGCACAATCAGCCAGATGAAGCGCACGACGAACACGGCAGCCGCCAGCCAGGGCACCCAGAAGAACGGCGACCGCTTGCCCTTAAGCGGCTCGCCATCGAGCAAAACCTGACCGCTTGCAACCGGCAGCAGCCCCGCGCAGGCTTGCAGCAGCAGGCGCTGGCCGCTGCCTTCCAGCCCGGCCAGCCCCAGCACCTCGCCCTCCTTCACCGTGAGGTTGATATTCTCCAGCGTCAGGCGGTAGGTGCGGATCTTGACATCCTTCAGTTCGAGGACAGTCTTTTCCGAGCGGAGTTCGGGGCGCGGCTGGCGGGGGATCTCCTCGCCAAACATCATGCGCACCAGGTCGCGGTTCTCGCAGGGGATCTTCTGCGTGCCGACCAGCCGGCCAGCGCGCAGCACGGCGACCTCGTCGCACAGTTCCTGCACTTCCTCCAGCTTGTGCGAGACGAGGATGATGGTCTTTTGCTCCTCGTGGGCAAGCCGCCGCATCGTGTCGAACAGGATTTCTTTCTGCTCCGCACTGATGCCTGTCGTCGGCTCGTCGAGGATCAGCACCTCAGCGCCGAGGGAGAGCAGGCGCAGCAACTCCATCTGCTGGCGCTCGCCCAGAGTCAGCGTGTCAACGTACTCGCGCGGGTCAAGCTCAAAACTGAAGCGCCGGGAGGTCTCCCGCAGGTCAGATTCGCCCTTGTTCATGTCGAGGATCAGGGCGTTATCGTAGGCCAGCAGGTGATTCTCGACCACCTGCATGGGCGGGAAGTCCTGCGGGGATTGGTACAGCATGCCGATCCCCTTAGACAGGGCATCAGAGGGGGACTTGAATGTGACAGGCTCGCCATCCAACAGGATGTCGCCGCTCGTCGGGGCCTGGTAGCCGGAAAGGATCTTCATGAGCGTGCTCTTGCCGGCGCCGTTTTCACCGAGCAGCCCATAGATATGTCCCGGCTCAAACACGAGGCTGATCCCATCGTTGGCACGAACCGTGCCGAAGTACTTGTGGATGTCTCGTAGTTCGACGCGCATAAGGTAGCGCTTTCTGTCGCTAGTGCCAGGTGTCCGTTATGAGTGACATCAGGGGGTGAGAGAGAGCGGCCTGATCAGCCGCTCTCTCCGCCCATCGGCTCAATGATGCAGGCTCGCTACTCGCTCGCGCCCGTCATGCCTTCCAGGATCTGCGGTGCGTACCAGATCTGCGGATCGGTAGCAACCTCGCCCGCAGGCACGTACTCGGTGCCATCCTGGAGGTTGATCGGGCCAGCCCAGACTTCGATCTCACCGGAGCCCAGGCCAGCGATGTACTCCTCGACTGCCGCCAGCCACTCTTCATTGGCCTCAAGCGCAGGGCCATGGATCCAGCCCACCGGCGAACGATCGTGGTCGTTGATGTCCTCCCAGTAGGCTTCGTTCCACTCGAAGCGCTGCGTCCAGGTGCCGTCGATCACGGCCTGAGCCTCTTCGAGATAGTCCGGGCCCCAGTTGAAGTACGGCACACCCAGGCAGATGTCCGGGGCGTTGTCGCACGCGCCGACGTAGTCGTACGGGATGGCGAAGACGCGCTCGCCCTGGGCCGCACGCTGACCGGACACGTCAATCGCCTCGGTCGTGTCGATACCGCTCAGGATCACGTCGATGCCGCTGTCGATGAACTGGGTCACGACCTGCGTCGGGTCGAGCGTCACGCCGGGGATGTTGAACCAGAAGCCGATCCAGACGACCTCGAAGTACAGGTCAGCCGGATCCTCGCCACGGAAGTTCTCCCAGCAGTAGCGCGCGCCGAGATAGGCCGAGTTCGCCAGACGGCGGGTCTCATGGTTGATCAGGGGGCCGAGGTAGCCGATACGCCCCGTCTCGGTCGCCATTGCCGCCGCGCAACCGCCGATGGCCTTCATCTCTTCCATGCGGCCAAACACGTTGGTCAGATTCGGCGGAGCCTCACCAGCGTCCTGGCCCTCTTCCCAGGCGTCGTCGCCTGAGGTCATCACGAAGGCCACGTCGGGGTGCTTCCGAGCAGCGGTGTTGGTGTCCTCCTCAAACTCGTCAGAGGTGGAGAAGATCAGCCGCGCGCCCTGGGCAACCATGTCGTCCACGACGCCTTCGATCGTCGCCTCCGGCTTGTCGGCAGGGTTCAGGCTCTCGAAGGCGATCATGCGCGCACCGGGGATGTTCTCCTCGATGTACAGACCACCCTCGTAGTGGGCCTGGCTGTAACCCCGGTCATTGCGGGGGCCGACGAGGATCACACCAAACACGAACTCCTCGTCATCCGCCGGTTCTTCGGCTGCAGGCTCCTCCGCCGCCGGTTCTTCGGCTGCGGGCTCCTCCGCCGCCGGCTCCTCGGCTGCCGGTTGCTCGGCAGGCGGGGCGGGCTGGCAGGCAGCAAGCAGGAGTGCAGCCATAGCAGCCAGCAGCAGTGCCAGTGCCATGCGCTTCCGGAACATAGGTAGTGCTCCTTCCTCCTCATAGAGGGACTCAAAGAGTTTATAACAGGGAGGCAGCAGGCTGCCGCCTCCCTGCCATAAACAGCGTCAGTCACGCCTGATCCAGGTCCCGGTTTCGTTGGCGAGTGCACGGGCGAGGTTCTCGGGGTTGGTGATGAGGGCTGCCTCGCCGCCGTTTTCCAGGAACTCGATCACCGCTTCTATTTTAGGCTTCATGCTCCCTTCGGCAAAGTGCCCCTCTGCGAGGTACTGCTTTGCCTCGGTGACGGTCATGCTGTCAAGCCACTGCTCATTGGGCGTGTTGAAGTGGATGGCCACCTTCTCGACCGCGGTCGTGATCACGAACAGGTCCGCGCCGAGTTCAGCCGCCAGCAACGACGAGCCCCGGTCCTTGTCGATCACGGCAAAGACGCCCTCAAGCTCGCCCTTGTCGTTCTCGATCACCGGGATACCGCCGCCGCCCACCGCGATCACGATGATGCCGTTCTCCAGCAGCGTGCGGATGGCGTCCGTCTCAACGATGCGGAGCGGCCTGGGCGATGCCACCACGCGGCGCAGCCCGCGCCCCGCATCTTCGATCACCGTCCACCCCTCGTTGCGGAAATACTCGGCCTGCTCCTCGCTGAGGTAGCCGCCGATTGGCTTGGTGGGGTTCGTGAAGCCCGGATCGTCCTTATCAACGATCGTCTGCGTCACGACGGCGGCGGTCGGCTTGACAATGCCGCGGCGCTTGAACTCGTTGTCCAGCGCCTGCGCCAGCATGTAGCCGATCGCGCCCTGCGTGTCCGCGCCGATCACGTCGAGCGGGACAGTGTGGACCTCGTGAGCAGCCAGCTCGGCGCGGCGCAGGATGTAGCCCACCTGCGGGCCGTTGCCGTGCGTCACGACGATGTCGTATCCCTGCTCGATCATCGAAGCCAGGTGCTGCGCGGTCTCCCGGACCGCCTCGAACTGGTACTTGACGGCGACCCGGTCTTTCGACTTGATCAGCGCGTTGCCGCCAACTGCGACTACGGCCAGCTTGCGCTTGTTCTCTGCCATATCAGGTATCGTCTATTCCTCGATAGCTCAGATGGCGATTAGCGCATCGTCAGGGCCATGACGGCCTTCTGCACGTGCAGACGGTTCTCCGCCTGGTCATAGACGATGCTCTGTGGGCCTTCGAGCACGCCGGTCGTCACCTCGATGTCGCGGTCCGCCGGAAGCGGGTGCATGTAGTAGCCAGCCCCGTCACGGGTCAGGGCCATACGCCGCTCGTCGGCGATCCAGTCCGTGTACTTCTGGCTGATCCGAGCCGACTCTGCCTCGTCGGTCGTGGTCAGCATCGCGCCCCAGGACTTGGCGTACACCACGTCTGCACCCTTGAAGCCCTCATCGAAGTCCTCGAGGATCTCGAAGCTGCCGCCGCTCTCGCGAGCGTTGAGCGCCGCCTGCTCCTCAATCTCGGGGATCAGCTTGAATTCGGGCGGACGGGTCAGGCGGACGTTCATGCCGAAGCGCGTCGCCAGCAGGATCAGGCTCTGCGGCACGGACAGCGGCTTCTGGTAGCTCGACGCGTACGCGTACGAGACGTTGAGCACCTTGCCGCGCAGGTCACGCCCAAAGCGCTCGATCATGGTCATCAGGTCGGCAAGCGCCTGGAAGGGGTGGTAGTAGTCGCACTGCATGTTCAGCACCGGGACGCGGCTGTACTTCGCGACCTCGCGAAGATACTGGTTGCCCTCACCCCAGTCGCAGTGGCGGATAGCAATACCATCGGCGTAGCGCCCGACGATCTCACCGATCTCCCTGCCGGTGTCGCCGTGGTGGATCTGCGTCGTCTTGCTGTCGATGAACATGGCATGCCCGCCGAGCTGGGCCATACCCGTCTCGAAGCTGGTGCGGGTGCGCGTGCTCGAGAAGAAGAACAGCAGCGCCAGCACCTTGTCGCGCAGCAGCGCGTGCGACTCGCCGAGTGCGCGGCGCCGCTTCAGGTCAAAGGCCACGTCCAGAACCGTCTCCAGCTCTTCCTTCGTCCATTCCTGGGTCGTGATCATGTCACGGCCAGCCAAGTACGTCTGCATAGTCGCTCAGATCTCCTTCAATTTTAGATTTTGAAAACTCGACACAAGTACGGTTAGCGCAGGTCGCCCCATGAGGGGAGCGAGCCCACAGATAACACCGACTGCACCGGTGAATACCCGTGTCATCTGTGAAACCGGTGGGCTCAGGCGTCCCCTCTAGAGCAACTGCGTCATTCCCTGATTAATCGATAACGGGCTATTTCTTCGGCAGGAACGCCGGAAGCAGCGCGTACCACTCGGTGGCGCGCACCACGTCATCCAGCGGAACCTGATCCAGCACGGAGTGGGCGTAGATCTCATCGCCCGGGCCAAAGCCGATGCTCGGGATGCCGGCCTTGCCCATCCAGAAGCAGCCGTTTGTCGAGAAGTCCCACTTGCCGGTCGGCAGAGGCTCGCCCCACAGGGCCGCGCCCGCCTGCACGCCCGCCTGCACGTAGGGATCGTCCTCCGGCAGCAGCCATGCCGGGTAATACTTCTCCAGCGGGAAGACGAACCCGGTGTAGCTCGGCGTATCGTAGATCAGGATCTCGGCGGTAATATCATCGCGGTCACCGATGATCCGCTGGATGCGCTCAAGCTCGGCCTTGTAGTCCTCGCCGTAGGTCAGGCGACGGTCGATGTAGATCGTCGCCTCGTCGGGCACGGCGTTGATGCTGGGCGTCTGCACTTCCATGTCCGTCACCGTGATGCGGCCAGGGCCCAGGAACTCGTGGTCGCCCAGCTCCGGTTCCAGCTTGCTGATCGCGTCGATGATCGGCACGAGCTTGTAGATCGCGTTGTCGCCCAGGTAGTTGCTGGCCGCGTGCGCGCTCTTGCCCTTCGCCACGACCTTCATCTCAACCCGGCCCTTGTGGCCACGGTAGACCTGCATCTTGGTCGGCTCGCCGATCACGACGAAGTCCGGCCTGAGGCCCTCGTGCTCGACCAGCGCGTGCGGGGCGATACCGTCGTTCCACTCCTCCATGTTGCCGAAGTAGTAGCCGGTGATGCCTTCCAGCAGGCCAAGCTCCTTGGCGAGTGCCAGCCCGTAGACCATGCCCGGCGTGCTGCCCTTCTCGTCGCAGGCACCGCGCGCGTAGAGAATACCGTTCTCAACCTTGCCCTCGAACGGGTCCCACTCCCACTCATCCGGGTCGCCGATGCCGACGGTGTCGATGTGGCTGTCATACAGCAGCTTGGTCGGGCCATCGCCGATGCGCCCGACGACGTTGCCCATCGAGTCCCACCAGACTTCGTCGAAGCCCAGCTTCTTCATTTCGGCTTCAATGCGCTCGCCGACCTCGCGAATCTCGCTCTCCATGCTGGGGATCGCCACGATCTCGCGCATGAACTGGATGATGTCCTCGCGCTGCTCCGCTACCCGGCTCTTGATCTTGTCGATGATGGATTGGTCAACCATGTCTCTGCTTTTACTCCTGTTGGTATTGTTGTCTAGGGAGAGAACGTTATCCGAGTTTTTGCAATAAGCACATCACCTCAACCGACAAAGAGATCGACTTGCTCAAATGTCTCCACATCCACCAACCCTTGATCGGTCAGCTTCAGGGAGGGGATAACTTCCAGAGCCATGAAGCTCATAGCCATGTACGGATCATGCAGCGGGGACCCCAGCTCTCTGGCCGCGTTGAGCAAATTATCCATCCCTGCCCGTACTTCGCCAATCGGCGCCTCGCTCATGAGGCCCGCGACTGGCAGCGGCAGCGCTGCGAGCACCTGCGTGCCATCAACAGCGACCAGCCCACCCCCGATCCGCGCCACTTCGCGCGCAGCCGTCATCATACTCTCGTCGTCTGCACCGATGACGACCAGGTTGTGGTGGTCATGCGCGACCGTCCCGGCGATCGCGCCGCGTTTCAGGCCGATCCCCTGGATAAAACCCTTGCCGATGTTGCCCGTCGCGCGGTGCCGCTCGATGACAGCCATCTTGAGGATGTCCCGCTCAACGTCGGCAACCGCACAGCCATCCACCTGCTTCACGTCGAGAATGCGGTGCTCGGTCACGAGTTGATCCGGGATGCTGCCGATCACCCGCGCCCGCGTGCCGTTCGCCGGGATGGTGAAGTCGACCGCGTCCCAGTCGATGTTCATCGTGTTGCGAAGCTGGATCGGGCGGCGAACCTCCTCCAGGGGAAGCATCTTGCCGTTTTCAGCGACCCTGTACCCGCCCCGGTATACGATCTCCGGAACCGGGTTGTACAGGTCGGAGAAGATGAACAGGTCCGCCCGGCGGCCTATCGTAATCGCGCCCCGATCGTGCAGGCCGAAGTACCGCGCCGTGTTGATCGTGCCCATCTGGATGGCGCGCACCGGGTCGATGCCGTGCTGGATAGCCACACGCACCATGTAGTCAATCGAGCCCTGGTCGAGCAGGTCGGCGGGCTGGCGGTCGTCGGTGCAGAAGCAGATGTGGTGGCTGTTCTCCGGCGTGACGAGCGGCAGCAGCGCCTCCAGGTTGCGCGCGTTGGTCGCCTCGCGGATGAAGATCGTCATACCGAGGCGCAGCTTTTCCCGCGCCTCCTCGACGGTCGTACACTCGTGGTCGGAGCGCACGCCTGCCGCCACATAAGCGTTGAGCGCCTTACCCGTCAGGCCGGGGGCGTGCCCGTCGATCACGGAGCCTTCAAACGCCTCCAGCTTGTCTAGCACCAGCTTGTCGCCCATGATGACGCCGGGGTAATTCATCACCTCGGCCAGGCCAATCACCCAGTCGTTGTTCAGCAGATGCCGGATATCGTCCGCTTCCAGGTTGGCCCCGGCGGTCGCCATGTGTGTGGAGGGCACACAGGAGGAGGCCATCACATACATGCTGAGCGAGCCGTATTTGGCCTGCTCCAGCATAAAGCTGATGCCCTCCAGCCCGAGCACGTTGGCGATCTCGTGCGGGTCAGTCACAACCGACGTGACCCCGCGCGGCAGAACGGCCTTCGCGAACTCGCGGGGGGTGCACATCGAGCTTTCAATATGGACGTGCGCGTCGATGTAGCCCGGCGCGACGTACTTGCCATCTAGGTCGATAACCTGCTCCGCCTCGTACCCGTCGCCCAGCCCGACAATCCGCGAGCGGCGGATGGCAATGTCGGTGAGGTACACCTCGCCGGTGAACACGTTCACCAGATTCGCGTTCTTGAGCAGCACGGCTGCCGGCTTGTCGCCCCGCGCAATCCGGATGAGCTTTTCGCGTTCCATGGTCGCTTCCTATTCCCTCATTGAGCCAGGCTCAAACGGAGCGCCGGGGATGAACTGCCCGCGCCCGGTTTCGGCGGTGATTTCACCGCCCTGGTACACAATCTCGCCGCGCGAGATCGTCGTATGGACCTCGCCCTTGACCCTGAAGCCCTCGTACGGGCTGTACCCGGCGAGGTAGTGCAGGTCCTCATGCCGGATTGTCTTTTCGACGGACGGGTCGTAGAGCACGATGTCGGCGTCGCTACCCTCGCGCAGGAAGCCCTTGCGCGGCGCGATGCCGAACAGCCGGGCGGGGGTCTCGCACATCATCCGCACCATGTCGGTCAGCTCGATGCGCCCGCCGTCCACGCCGTAGGTGTACATCAGCGGGAGCAGCGTCTCGATGCCCGGCAGGCCGCCCGGCGTCTGGGTGAAGGTCTCGTACTCCTCCTTCTGCTGGATGGTGTAATCGCAGCTATCGGTCGAGATCACATCGACCGCGCCCCGGCTGACAAGCTCCCACAGCTTTTCCGGCTCGCCGACGCCCCGGATGGGCGGCTGCAGGATGTAGTGCTGCGGTTTTTCGCCCTCGTAGACGCGGTCGTCAAGCAGCAGGTACTGCGGGCACGTCTCGCACCAGGCCGCGACGCCCCTGCCCACAGCCTCCCGCACCAGTTCAACGCTGCGCGCCGTCGAGCAGTGGACGATATACACCGGCGCATCCGCCGCTTCGGCGAGGAACAGCACGCGGTGGATCGCCTCCTGCTCCGCGATAGCGGGCCGCGCCATCGCGTGGTAGCGCCACGCCGTGCGCCCCGAGCGGACAAGCTGCTCGGTCTCCTCGGTGACGATGGCGTCGTTCTCGGCATGCACAACGACAAGCCCGCCGATCCGGGCGGACTGTTTCAGCAGGCGCAGCAGCGTCGCATCGTCCATGTAGTAGTTCGGGCGGTAGGTCGTGTAGACCTTGAAGCTCGGAACGCCCAGCTCGACGAGGGTCTCAAGCTCAGGCTCCCGCCCTGGAGGGAACTCCGTGATCATGCAGTGGAGGGCGTAATCGACAACGGCCACGCTCGCCTCGTCCTTGCGGTTGGCGATGGCCTCCTCGAAGGTCTCGCCGGGGAACTGCGTGGCGAAGTCAATCACGGTCGTTACGCCACCGGCGGCGGCGGTGCGCGTGCCGATCAGCCAGTCGTCAGCGGTCTGGTAGATGCCCGTATTAAGCTGGATGTGCGTGTGTGCATCGATGATGCCCGGCAGCACCAGCAGCCCGGAGGCGTCGATCACCCGGTCATTCGGCCCGGGTTGGATGGAGTCGGCGACCTCGGAGATAGTCTGGTCCTCGAATGCGACATCGGCCTGCCATACCTTCTCGGCGCTGACGACCGTGCCGCTCTTGATGATGGTCCGTGTCATGTGGTGCGCTTCTCCGGTGTGGCTACTTGCTCTGAGGGATAGGCTCCTTGTTGATCAGCGCGCGCGAGATCTGGTTGTGACGCTCGATTACCGGCCCGAGGTCGATGGTCGTTAGCTGGCCTTCCTTGACCACCACGCGCCCGTTAATCATCGAGAAATCGACGCCGAGCGGCGCACAGAGCACCGTCGCCGCGACGGGGTCGTGTAGCGCGCCCGCGTACTCAACGCGGTTCAGGTCGATGGCGATCAGGTCCGCCGACATGCCCGGCGCCAGCGCGCCGATGTCGTCACGGCGCAGCACGCTCGCGCCGCCCAGTGTCGCCATCTCAAGGGCCTGACGGGCGCTGAACACCTCCGGCCCGTGCTGCACGCGCTGGAGCAGCATCGCCTGCCGCGCCTCGCCGAGCATGTGCCCGCCATCGTTGCTGGCGGAGCCATCCACACCGAGGCCCACGCGCACGCCATGCGCGCGGTACGCCAGGATCGGCGCGACGCCGGAGCCGAGGCGCATGTTGCTGTTCGGGCAGTGCGCCACGCCGGTGTCCGTCTCGGCGAACAGCTTGACTTCCTCGTCGTTTACAAAGACCGAGTGCGCGTGCCACACGTGATCGCCCATCCAGCCCAGGTCCTGCATGTACTCGACGGGCCGCCGCCCGAACGTCTCCAGGCAGAACTGCTCCTCATCGAGCGTTTCGGCGAGGTGGGTGTGCAGCAGCACGTCGTACTCCTGCGCCATCTTAACCGACTCGCGCATCAAATCCGGCGTGACGGAGAACGGCGAGCACGGCGCAAGCACGATGCGCAGCATCGAGTGCCGCGAGGGATCGTGGTACGTCTCGATAGCGCGCTGGCTGTCCCGCAGAATGTCTTCCTCTTTCTCGACCACGCTGTCGGGCGGCAGCCCACCCTGCGACTCGCCCAGGCTCATCGAGCCGCGCGCCGCATGGAAGCGCATCCCGATCTCCTGCGCCGCGCGGATCTCGTCGTCGATGCGGGCGTCGTTCGGGTAGATGTACAGGTGGTCGCTCGATGTGGTGCAGCCGCTGAGGATCAGTTCGGCCATCGCCGTGAGCGCGGAGATGTACACCGCCTCACTCGTCAGCCCTGCCCAGATGGGGTACAGGGTTTTCAGCCAGTTAAACAGGTTGGAGTCCTGCGCCATCGCCCGCGTGAGGGTCTGGTACATGTGGTGGTGGGTGTTGACCAGCCCCGGCATAACGATGTGACCGCTCAGGTCGATGATCTCATCCGCTTCTGACGGTAGTTCGCTCGTCGGCCCGACCTGCTCGATGACGTTGTCTCGGATGAACACCCCGCCGTCGGAGATTTCGCGGCGGTCGCGGTCCATAGTGACCAGCGTGTGCGCGTGGCGCACAAGGACGGTGCCCATTAGCAGCTCCTTGCAGACTGTTGGGGGTAATGAGTTGGCTCCAAGCGACTCAATGTGACCTGCGAGCCGTGTCCGCGTGGCTCGCGGTTGTGGTTCCGGTATGCCTCAAAAAAAGGTGCCTCAAAGGGCAGGGAAAGCCCTCTGCTCATATCTGAATAGGTCCTCTTCAGGTATCCGGGGAATGAAGCAGGATGCCCGGCCAGATGCTCTAGGCTCGCTATTGGCTCTATGTTACCCGCCGTTGCCAGAAGTGCAAACTTATGTCAGGTGTTTCACCATGTCATTTGTCTCAGCCCTCCCCCGGCGGTGCCCCAGTGAGATTACCGGGGGGAGGGCCGTTATCTGGTCTGGCTGTATCAGGCAGGCTGGCTCTTCTTGATCGCCAGTTCCGCACCGTGCAGCGTGTTCTTGAGCAGCATGGCGATGGTCATCGGGCCGACGCCGCCGGGGACGGGCGTAATAGCGGCGGCGCGCTCCTTCGCCACATCGAACTCGAAGTCGCCCTTCCACACGTAGCCCTTCGGCGCGTTCGGGTCCTCAACCTTGACGGTCGCCACGTCGATCAGCACCGCCCCGGGCTTGATCCACTCGCCCTTGATCATCTCCGGGCGGCCCATCGCACCGACCACGATGTCCGCGTTAGCCAGCGCCGCGGGGATGTCCTTCGTGCGGCTGTGGCAGACCGTCACCGTGGCGTTGGCCTGGATGAGCAGCAGCGCCATCGGCATGCCGACGATATTGCTGCGGCCCAGCACCACTGCGTTCGAGCCGGCGATCTTGAAGCCCTCGACCAACTGCTCGGCGCGCTGCAGCAGCACCATGCAGCCGTAGGGCGTCGCGGGGATGAACTCGGGCTCGCGGCCCTTCATCGCGAGGCGGCCAATATTCTCCGGGTGGAAGCCGTCTACGTCCTTGTCGATGCTGATGGCCTTGAGCACGGCTTCCTCGTCGAGGTGGTCAGGGAGCGGAAGCTGTACCAGAATGCCGTGTACCTTCGGGTCGCTGTTGAGATCGGCAATGACCTTCTCAAGCTCTTCCTGCGTAATGTCGCCGGGGAGTTCGTGCAGGAAGGAGTCGATCCCCACCTCAGCGCAGCGGTTGCGCTTCATCTTCACGTACATCTGGGATGCGGGGTTATCGCCGACGAGCACCGCAGCCAGTCCGGGCGTAATGCCGTGCTCATCCTTCATGCGCTGCACGGCATCCGCAACTTCCTGCTGGACCTCTGCCGCGATGGCTTTACCGTCAAGAACGATTGCTGTCACGGTATACCTCCGTATCAGTGACGCGTGAATCGGTTGGAAGGAGTATGTGTCCCCACTAGGATATCACGTGTGGTGATTCGCGCCACACTGCGGAATGTCACGTTTGGCTACGCCAACGTTCGTATATCCGCTGTCCCGTCCCCTCCCCGCCCCCCTCATCCCGCAAGCCTGAACCCCCTCCCCTTGTCCCGAACCCACCCACATGCCATACTATGACCCATGACACAGCAGGTCCTTCTCCGGGGTGCAAACGTCGCCAGCACGCACGGCGTCGAGCCGCTCGACATTCTCATCGAGAGCGAGCGCATTGTCGCCGTTGCGCCGCGCCTTGCCGACAGCGCTCCACAGGCAGAGGTCATCGACCTGACCGGGCTGACGGTGCTCCCCGGCCTGATCGACGCGCACGTGCATCTGCGCGAGCCGGGCGGAGAGCACAAAGAGGACTTCGGCAGCGGGACGCGCGCCGCGCTCGCCGGGGGTGTGACGACCGTCCTCGCTATGCCCAACACCAGCCCGCCGATCACAAACTGCGACACGTTCGAGCAGGCGAACCGGCTCGCCGCCGCGAAGGCCGTGTGCGATTACGGGCTGTACATCGGCGCAACGGCGGACAACGCCGCCGAGGCGGCATCGCTTGCGGACCGCGCCGCCGGGCTGAAGATGTACGTCGGCTCCAGCACCGGCAGCCTGCTCGTGGACCACTTCGCCGCGCAGATCGCGCACTTTGAGGGCTACCCGGCGGACCGCGTCATCGCGGTACACGCCGAGGACGAGGCTGCCGTGCGCTACTACGCCGTGCGCGGGCAGCGCCGCCCGCCGATCTGCGCCGCGCTATCCGTCGCCTACCTGCTTGCGCTTGCGGAACAGACCGAGCGGCGGCTGCACATCTGCCACGTCTCGACGCGGGCCGAGCTTGACCTGATCCGCGAGGCAAAAACGCGCGGCGTGCCCGTCACCTGTGAGGCAACGCCGCATCATCTGTTCCTGACGCTGGAGGCGGAAGACCGCATCGGCGCGCTGGCGGTGTGCAACCCGCCTCTGCGCGAACAGGCAGACGTCGATGCGCTGTGGGCCAACCTCGACGTGCTCGACATCGTTGCCACCGACCACGCGCCGCACACCCTCGACGAGAAGCGCGGCGACCAGCCGCCCTCCGGCATGCCGGGGCTGGAGACGATGCTGCCCCTGCTGCTAACCGCCGTCCACGAGGGGCGGCTGACCCTGCCCAACGTCGTGCGCCTGACCGCGACCCGCCCCGCCGAGATCTTCGGGCTGGGGCGCAAGGGGCGCATCGAGCCCGGCTGTGACGCCGACCTGACCGTCGTCGATCTGTCCGCGCGCTGGACGCTCGGCGATGCGCCGCTGTACACTCGCTGCGGCTGGACGCCCTTCGCCGGGCGCGAGGTGCGCGGGCGCGTCGAGCGCGTCTACCTGCGCGGGCGGCAGGTGTTTGACGGCGAGCGGGTGCTCGCCGGGCCAGGGACAGGCCAACCTGTGATAGACTCATGAAGCGGATCCACAGATGGCACAGACTTCACAGATAAAAAGGATGTATCTGTGTCATCTGTGACATCTGTGGACTCAGTATTCTCACATTCGTGTCATTCGCGGATCAGAACGCTGATTGATGGACTCACGATCCCTTCGCCCTGAAATCCTCGTCATCGGCGCCGGACCGGGTGGCTCGGCGGCGGCGCGCGCGCTCGCCGAGGCGGGGCATGAGGTGCTGCTCATCGACAGCGCCGACTTTCCCCGCGATAAGACGTGCGGCGACGGCCTCACGCCGATGGCGGTGCGCACGCTCCGTAAAATGGGCGTGCTGGCGCAGGTCAAGGCTGCCGGGGCGCAGCGCATCGACTACAACCGCATCACTGGCCCGTTCGGCCTCTCGGCAACAATGGCCTTTGCCGAGTACCAGCCCGATTACCCCTATGCACTCGTGCTACCCCGCCTGATCCTGGACGACGTGCTCCGCCGCTACGCGCTTGTCGCCGGGGCCGAGTTCCGGGGGCGGGTGCGCGTCGAGGACATCCGGCGCGAGGGCGACCGCGTCATGGAGGTGGTCGCAAGCACGCCGGAAGGCCCACTCACGCTCCAGCCACGCCACGTCGTCATCGCCGTCGGCGCGAACATGGGGCTGCTCAAGCGGGCAGGGTTCATCACGCACAGACCGCGCTTCATCCGCGCCGCCCGCGCCTATTTCGACGGCGTGGAGGTCCCGCCGGGGCGGGAGATGTACGACTTCTACTTTGACCTGAAGCTGCTGCCCGGCTACGGCTGGATCTTCCCGACAGGCGGCGGTCGGGCGAACATCGGCGTAGGGGTGCTGCCCGTGCCCTGGTCCACGCGCCAGCCGACACATACCCTGCTTGACGAGTTCCTGGAGCGCCACCGCGCGAACGGGCTGGGGAAGGCCGAGCCGGCCAGCCCAGTCAAGGGTTACCCGCTGCGCATCGACTTCCCCGCCACCCGCGCCGCCGGCGAGAACTGGGTGATCGTCGGCGAGGCCGCCGGGCTGGTCAACCCGGTCACCGGCGAGGGCATCGACCTGGCGCTGGAGAGCGGGCTGATCGCCGCGCGCTGCCTGCACGACGACATCCGGCGGGCACGGGCGGACCATCACACCTACCAGCGCGAGCTGTGGGACCGCTTCGGGCCGATGTTTAGCGGGCTGCGCATCCTGCGTGATATCCTGATCACGCCTGTCTTTACCGATTACGCCCTGCTGCTGATGAGGCAGCACAAGTTTCTCACCACCACCGTCATGAAGATTGCACAGGGGATCGACCCACCGGCCAACGTGTTCCACCCGCTGTTCATCTTGCAGTTCTTCCTGCCCGTTACGCCACGCCTCATCGCCGAGACGGTCGGCAGGGCGTTTGCGAGGCAGCACGGCGCGCTATGAGCCGCCCGCAGGTTACCATCCTGATCACCGCCTACCGCGAGGCCGCGACCATCGGGCGCGCGCTGGAGGCGCTGCTGCCGCAGGCAGCCGGTGCGGAGGTCATCGTCATCTGCCCGGACCGCGAGACAGCGGACGCCGCCCGCGCTTACCCCGGCGTCGAGGTGCTACAGGACCCGGGCCGGGGCAAGCCCGCCGCGCTGAACCTCGGGCTGGAGCGGGCGCGCGGCGAGATCATCGTCATGACCGACGGCGACGTGTACGTAGGCGAGGGCGCGCTGCCCGCGCTGCTTGCGCCCTTCGATGACCCGCAGACCGGTGTCGTCAGCGGGCGGCCTATCTCACTCAACCCGCGCAGCACGCTGCTCGGCTACTGGTCGCACCTGCTGACGGATGCCGGGGCGCACGCCGAGCGGGCCCAGCGCGACGCCGCCGGGGAGTTTTTCGTCGCGTCCGGCTACCTGTACGCCGTGCGCGCCGGGCTGGTGAAGCACATCCCGGAGGATGCGCTGGCAGAGGATGCGGTCGTGTCGCACATGGTCGGGGAGCAGGGCTACCGGGTGCGCTACGCGCCGGAGGCGCGGGTCTACGTGAAGTACCCGACGACCTACGCGGACTGGCTCAAGCAGAAGGTTCGCAGTGCGGGCGGCTACGCACAGCCGGTCATCGCGCGCTCGCCGCTCAGGATGCGCAGCTTCTGGCATGAGGTCGCCGCCGGGACAGGGCGTGCGCTGCGCTACCCGCGCAGCCTCCGCGAGTTCGTGTGGACGCTCGCGCTGTTCGCGGCGCGGCTGCACCTGTGGCTGCGGATCTTCTGGCAGGTGCGCGTGCGCCAGCGCCCGCTGAGCGAGCTGTGGCAGCGGGTCGAGAGCACGAAATAGCAGGGCTTACCCTTCACTTATAGCTAGCACAGGGAGTGGCATCATGAGGTACGATACAGAACCACGTTTTGACTGGGGGGCCATCTTCCGCGCCGCGGCGATCGTCATCGTCGTGACGGCAATCATCGGGTTTGCCATCCCGCCCATCCTGACCATCGCGCTCGGCTACAACCACACCGGGCGCGTCGCAGGCAACGACCTGTACCGCTGGGCCTACTGGGGCATCGCCTGGGCGCTCACGATCTGGCAGGGCGCATGGATGCGGCGCGCTGTCGGCGACCGCATCTGGGATGATATGGCCTTCGTCGGTGTGATCGTGGCGGCGGTGCTGTTCGCGCTCAAGATGCTGATCGCGCTGATCTACGAGCCGATCAGCTCGGAAGGGGCGCTGATGCCCATCATCACCTCGCTCGATACCGGCGGCGCGCTGATCCTCATCTTCGTGGCGCTGGTGGGCGCGGGTGCTAACCGGATTCGCGGGCAAACCAGAACGCGCTGAGCATCTGCCCAGCGCGCTTGATCGTCCAGTTCAAGGTAGTGAGGCGGCTACCGGAACCGCCTCGTTGAGAGCCAGCCGCCCGGCTTCCCTGAGCCGCCGCCCTTCCCGCTTGCGGGCTTGCCCGCCGGGGGCGTGATTTTCGGCAAGGGCTGTGCGGGCTTCTGCGGCTGCGCGCCAGCCACAGGCCTGGCGGCATCCGCCCCGCCGCCTGTGGGCGGCTTTGGCTTGCCGTTCGGGCGGAGGGGGTTCTTGCTCAACGCACTGGTGATCACCCCTACCATCCCCCCGATGTCGAGATCTCCCTTGTTCAGCACCCCGACCACAGGCCAGGCGGAGAGCTTCTGCCGGTCGGCCTCGTCCAGCACTTTGGCCGTCGCCACGAGCACCCGCATCGGCGCGGACTCCTCCTTCTCGCGCACGTGCGAGAGGAAGGCGAAGCCGTCCATACGGGGCATCATCAGGTCAAGCAGGATGAGGTCGGGCCGCTTCTGGCCCAGCTTGTCGATCGCCTCCAGCCCGTCTCTTGCGGTGTCGGTCTGGTGGCCGGCCATCTTCAGGGTGATGTTGAACAGTTCCCGAACGTCGGGTTCGTCGTCCACGACGAGGATGTGTGCCACGGGTGCTGCCTCGCAGTGCTAGTGCTGGCTGTGCGTCGTGCTGGATGATGGGCCGGGGCTTACTCCGGCTTGTCGTCGTTGTCCACAAACAGCGGCAAATGGCCGAGCGCGATCACGTTCTGCCACTTGGCGCGCTCGCCCTCGGTGAAGATCGCCGCCTGCGCCACGATCTCGCCGCCTGCCTTGTTAACCACAAGCTGCATCCCCTGCAGGGTGCTGCCGGTCGAGATCACGTCGTCGATCAGGATAATGCGCTTGCCTTTAATGAGGTCACGATCCTTCTCATCGAGGTAGAGCGTCTGGTGCTCGCCGGTCGTGATGGAGAGCGTCTCCGCCTTGAGCGCCTCGCCCATGTAGGGCTTGTAGCTCTTGCGCAGCACGACCCAATCCATGCCCATCTCGGCGGCGAGCGCGTAGATCAACGGGATACTCTTGGCTTCTGCCGTAACGAGCACGTCAGCGTCGATCCCGCGCAGACGCTCTGCAAGCTGCCGCGATACCGCCTGCACCAGTTCGGTGTCGCCCAGGATGTTGACAATCGCAATACGTACGCCAGGCGCAACTTCAAACAGCCGCAGGTCGCGGCGCACACCTGCGACTTCTACCGTATACGTCTCACGTTCTACGGGCATGCACAAATTTCTCCTGCTTGATGAGCTTCGCGTTTCAGTCGCGGGGAAAGCCCATGCCGCATTCTACTACGATCCAGCCCGCAGCCGCCATAGAAAATTTCCCTGCTATCACTGGCGATGCGCATCTTTTGCACAATAGGTGGTGATGACGCTGCTCTCACCCCTCACCCCGGCGCGACTGTCTGTCGCGGTGCAGTTAGCGCAGCCAACTGGCCCCTCTTCCCACGGAGGGGCGAGAGGCTGGATTCAGCGCCTGTTTCCCCTTCTCCTCTGTGTGGGAGAAGGGGTACCCGAGCCGCCTGCGGCGGCTCGGGGCGGGGATGAGGGAGCAGTTCTGCTACAATGGTGAAAAACTCAGCACAGGAGGCATCATGACCGACGGCAGGAGAACGGCTCTGATCACGGCGTTCGAGCCCTTTGGCGGGCGGGAGAAAAACGCCGCCGAGGAGGCGTTGCGCCGTCTCGCCGGGCAGGTTGGCGAGACGTTCCCGTTGCGGCTGGAACAGCGCGTGCTGCCCGTCGAGGCAGACGCGGCGGCGCAGCAGTTATGCGCGGCAATCGACGAGGTGCAACCCGCGTACGTGGTGTGTCTGGGTGAGGCGACGCGCGGCGAGATCTGCCTGGAGCGGATTGGCTACAACGAGCGCCGCTACCCCATGCCGGATAACGCCGGTCGCCAGTTTGACGGCGACCCGATCCGTGAGGATGGGCCGGAAAGCTATACCGCCACCCTGCCGCTCGACGCCATGCTGGAGGCGATGCAGGCAACGGGCGTCCCCGTGCGCCTGTCGGACGACGCCGGTCGCTACCTGTGCAACGAGGCGCTCTATACCTGCCTCGACCACATCGCGCAGCGAGGTTTGCCCGTGCGTGCCGGTTTTATTCACGTCCCGCGGGTGCCGGGGCCTGACAGCCCGGACGGCGGATCCCTCCCCACTGAGGATGTCGTCCGGGCGCTGATAGCAGGCCTGACAGCGCTGGCCGAGTGTTAGCTAGTGGCCGCCGTTCCCCTCGCCGCCGCGATACATCCAGCGCCAGATTTCCAGCGCCAGGTCGGCCAACTGAGCCTTGTCGGAGATCGACGCGAGGAACGTGAGCGTCGCCGGGCTGAAGCAGCCCGCATACACTTCCAGCAGCTCTCTGCGTGACTGCTGGTAGAGCAGTGCGCGGCAGAGGTCGTCGTTAATGAGCGCCCTGCCGATCAGCTCGTCAAGTTTTTGTCTCTCTGCGTACGTGATGGGTGCGTCCTGCATGAGAGTACCGCCTCTCCGGGTAAGTTTCCCTTACTATCCTTACTCCGGTTCGGCGGGCTGATCTGTCACACCTGAGTTGGATTTCATGAAATTTTCACAGCAGGTGCGGACAACTCGCCGCACGTTAGTTAACGTCGGCGGTAGGGGCGGAAGTCGAGGATGGTAACCGTCTGGCGTGCGCCAAAATCGTCAAAGGCGACCACAAGCTGCCCGCCCTCGTCGGCAGCCGCGCGGACCATCCAGTAGAGCACTTCGTCCATGCGATGCTCCATGAACAGGACCTGCTGCTCCGGGAAGCGAGTCGTGGAGCCGTCGTACACCACTGTCAGGAAGGGAACCGGCTCTACCCCGTTCTCGCCTTCCTGTAGCGTATAGAAGGTCATCTCCCGCACGCCCTGCACCACCACCGGCAGGCCGCCAATCCGCGCGCCAGTTTCTGTCCATGTCAGCAGGCCGGTCCACGGGTGCGTGGCGATCATGGCGTCCACCGCCCGCTGCGGAAAGTCATCCGCCGCCGCGATGACCGGCGCAAGTTCTTCGGCAATCACCTGCCCCATGAACGCCTCGGGGACGCGCGTGGGGGTCGCTGTGGCAGTGGGGGACGGGGTGAAGGTGGGCAGCGGGGTCGCCTGCGCCGCGGCTCTGGTCGGCGTGGGGGTTACTGCGCCGGGCTGCATGGCGGAGATCAGCACAAGCTGCCCCTCGCGGCCAAACGTGTGGGTGTAGGCTGCTGTCAGCACCTGGTCGCGCTGCTCCGCCTGGATAACAAGCGCACGCAGCGCCAGCGAAGCATTGCTCCGGCTGAGCCGCCAGCGACTCGCCGCGTGCCCGTTTTCGGCGCTGCCCGTCGTGCTGAGCACCATCACGTCGTCTTCCCAGGTGATCGTGCCCTGTGTGAGCAACCGGCCTGCGTCGTCACGGCTTGGCACAAGCACCGACAGCGTCGAAATATCGCCAAGCTCCAGCGGCTGCCCGCCAAGCGTCAGCCGCCCGCCGACCACGGCTAGCTCGCCCCGGAGCAGGGTTGTCTGCCACCAGGCAGACTCCTGCGTGGTCGGCAGCGGCTCAGAGAGAAGGGGGAGCGCCTGGTCAAGCAGCCGGTTAGACCAGTCATCCGCCGGGGTGGATGGGCCGGGACCGGTGAGTGTCAGCGCCGCCTGGGGCGTGCGCAGGACCTCAGTCGGCAGCAGGCGTCCGGGCTGCGTCGGCGTGGCGCTGGGCGGCGCTGGCGTCATCGCGGACAAATCGCCGGGCAGCCCGTTGCGAAGCTGATACAGCATCAACCCGAGCGCGATCAGGGCGAGCACCAGGGTAAGGAGTCGCAGCCGCCTGATCCGCCGTTCATCCATCACGTTACTGAGCCGCCCACACTCCCAGGTTGTCGAAGACGACGCGAAGCTCGCTGCTGCGCGGGCCCACTGCGTACACGGCGACATCGCCGCGCGTGTGCCGGGTGTCCGTCGCCACGGCGATGCTCTGCCCGTCAAAGAAAACCTCGATGCGCGAACCGTTCGCCAGCACGCCAATGGTATGCACGCCTGCCGACGAGGCACTCAGCCCGGCGGGCAGCGTGACATCAAGGATCGGGTCGGGTACAAGCACACCGCCGGAGCGCGCGAACACCGTCACGCGGCCATCGCAGAAGAAGGTCAGCGCGTAGTAGTTGCCACTATCGCGCATGCGGAAGAACATGCCGTAGCCGCCGCCCGACGGGCAGGCCTGCGGCGTAACCTCGACCTGCGCGTACAGGTTCCCGGCATCCACTGCCGACGAGTTCTGCACGGTCATGGCATTCGGTGCGAGCGCAAACACGTACCCGCCGTTCTCCAGCGACACCTGCACGCCCTCCTCACTGACGGTGGGCCAACCCGCCTCAAAGCCGGAGCTGAACACCAGCTCGCCAAGCGGGCGATCAATCGCAGGGGTAACATCGCCGCCACCGGCCCCGATCAGGCCGCTGCTCGCCACCGCACCGCCCGGCGTGGCGGTCGGGAAGGGCGTTACAGTCGGCGGAGGCAGAAAGGTCGGGGTCGGCTCCGGGATGGGCTCGGTCGGCGGCGGGGTAGCGGTCGGTAGGCTGCCAAGCCCGGCAACGGACGCGCCGCCGCAGCCCGCAAGAAGCAGCAGCACAGGCAGGAGGGAAAGCAGGGTCAGGATCGGTCGTCTCATGTGCGTCAACCTGTTTCGGGTATCGTCAAATATCAATCGCGGATGATAACGCAGGCAACCGCCCTTGCCCAAAGATCGAGGTATCGCGGCAGGTCGGGGCGAGCCGCCACCTACCCCGCGCCTTGTGGCTCTGTGGTCTCTGCGTTACATTTCTGTGCCGGGTACGTAGAATCAAGTGTCGGAATCGTGCAGATCGTGGTATCATGGTGAGCAGAAAATTAGCTTATATGTTCTAATCCGGTCCGCGGAGCAGGCCGAGCGCACAGCAGGCAGCCCTGATGATTGGCTTCCAGATGGGGGATCTATTGCATTCCCATTTGAGCCATTCGCGGGTAGGATTTCTCCACAACGACCGTGCTGTGCGGCTCACAACTGCACGTTGCAAAGAGGCCGATTCAGGCACGCATGACATACGACGACGACGCGACACAACCTCACCGCCCCATCCCGAGGCCCCGCCCGCGCATGCCGCTCTGGAAGCGGCTCGTGCTGTTTTTGAGCACCCTGGTGGGGCTGGTGCTGGTCGGCTGTATGACGCTGGGCCTCGTCGCACTGACGCCCATCGCAGGCGGCGAGCCGCTGATCACCGGGCTGCTGCCGCTCACTGAGGAGCCCGGCCCGACCGATACCGGCTCACCCCCCACCCCGAGCGACACACAGCCGCCGTCCGCTTCGCCGGAGACGCCCGCCACCGGCCCGGCGGCGACGGAGAGCCTATCGCCATCACCGCCGGGCACGGACACAGAGGCGCCGACGCTCAGCCCGACGCCTTCCGACACGCCCACGCCGCTGCCCACGCCGGATGACATCTCGCGGGAGCTGCACGTACCGATCCTGATGTACCATTATGTCAGCGCGCCACCGCCGGACGCAGACGTGTACCGCGTCGATCTCTCCGTACCGCCGGAGAACTTCTACTGGCAGATGCGCTGGCTCAAGGAGAACGGCTACAACGTCATCACGCTGGAGCATCTTTTCTACTATCTCAACACCGGCTGGCCCGAACTGCCTGAGAAGCCCATCGTGCTGACGTTCGACGACGGCTATATCGACAATTATGAGTACGCCTTCCCGGTGCTGCAGAAGTTCGGCTTTTCGGGCACGTTCTTCATCCTGACCGACGTGACCGACCGCGCGCAGCCGGGTTATATGACCTGGGACATGATCCGCGAGATGCACGCCGCAGGCATGGACATCCAGGTACACGGGCGGGAGCATCACGACATGAGTGGGCGCGACCGCGACTGGCTGATCTTCCACCTGCTCGGCCCGGCGCAGACCATCCACGCGAACCTTGGCTACCAGCCGCGCTTCCTGGCGTACCCGTCTGGCCGATATGACGCCGATGTAATCGCTGTAGCGCAGGAGATGGGCTACTGGGGCGCGGTGACCACCACCCAGGGCTCGCTGCAGAGCAAGGACGCGCCGTTTGAGATGCGACGCCTGCGCGTGCGCGGCGAGTGGGACTTCGCACACTTTATCCGCATCGTGCAGGAGTACAGCGGCTAGCCGCGCACCACTCCTGCTCATCCATGAGGGACGGCTAAGATGAGACACCTCAAACGCATGCCCGCGTGGCAGGTCCTTGTGCTTGCCGCGCTCATATCCCTGATCGTCTTCGCGCTCACCGTCCTTGCCACCTACCTGCTCTGGCTGTACGGAACCGGCGAGCATGTCATTGAGTGGGACCTGTGGAGCATGCTCGAAGGTCTGAGCGCTGCCGCCGCGTTCGCCGTTGTGGTTGGTGGCGGCTTCTTCGCGCTGCTCCAGCTCATCGAGGCCACCGAGCGGCGGCACATGGAGATCTATAACGACGTGTTCAAGCGCCTGATGGACGACCGCGAGATCGCCGCCCGCCGCTGGATCTACCAGAAGCTGCCCGACGACCCGGAGCAGGGCATTGCGTCGCTCAGCGAGGTCGGGCAGCGGCACGTCAAACTGGTGCTGAACTCGTTCGACCACCTCGGCTTCCTGCTAATGCAGGACTGGGTAACGGACGACGGGATCATCGGCTGGGTCAGCCCGATTGTGCTCAAGACGTGGGCCAAGCTCGGCCCCTACGTAGCGTATGAGGCAGCGCGGCGCGGCGAACCGTACTACTACGGGGCGGCGGTCGCGCTGGCCCGGCGCTGCGAGGAATGGTGGCGGCAGCACCGCCCCGATCTCGGCTTCGTGTGGCTGGACGATGCGCTGTAGCAGTTTGGGGCCTAATTAAACCGAATGGAGCCGCGAATAAACTTCGCGGCGGATTTTGCCCTGCTGCCAGCAGGGTTCACCAGTTGCCCTCTCGCCCGGTTTCCGGCAGAATCACCCGACCTGCTGCAGGCTGCACATCGAACCTGGTAGGTTTTGACAGGGATTTTCTTTATAGTCTAAATCAGGCCTACAGCCCACGAATCCGTGGGCTTTTGAGTGTCCGCCAGAGAGAAGAGCAAGTTTATGAGTGAAAAGACATCACGTCTGCCCGGCTTCTACAAACTGCCTCCCGACAAGCGCGCGCGGGTCGTCGCTTCCTGGGCCAACCTGAACGACGAAGAGCAGCACATGCTAACCGGCGATCCCGGCCTGACGCTCGCGCTTGCGGACAAGATGATCGAGAACGTCGCGGGCGTATTTGCGCTGCCGCTCGGCATTGCGGCCAACTTCCGCATTGATGGCCGCGACGTGCTCGTGCCGATGGCCGTCGAAGAGCCGTCCGTCGTGGCGGCAGCCAGCCACATGGCGAAGCTGGCCCGTGCCGGGGGCGGCTTCCGCACGAGCAGCACGCCGCCGGAGATGATCGGCCAGATCCAGGTACTCGACCTGGACGACCTCGACGCGGCGGCGGAGAAGGTGCTCGCAGCGAAGGACGAGTTGATGGAGATCGCCGCCTGCTGTGACAAGATGGTCGTTGAGCTGGGCGGCGGCCCGCGTGATGTCGAGGTGCGGGCGCTGCACGACACGGCTGCCGGGCCGATGCTGATCGTCCACCTGATCTACGACTGCCGCGACGCGATGGGCGCGAACATGGTCAACACGGCCTGCGAGCAGCTTGCCGGGCCGATCGAGCGCATCACCGGCGGGCGCGTCGGGCTGCGCATCCTCTCCAACCTGGCCGACCGGCGGCTGGCACGCGCGGAGTGCACCATCCCGGCGGACGTGCTCGGCTTTGACGACTTCCCCGGCGAGGTGGTCGCCGCGCGCATCGTCGAGGCGTGGGCTTTCGCCGCTGCCGACCCGTACCGCGCGGCGACGCACAACAAGGGCATCATGAACGGCATCGACCCGGTCGTTATCGCCACCGGCAACGACTGGCGGGCCGTCGAGGCGGGCGCGCACGCCTACGCAGCCCGCTCCGGGCGGTACACGTCGCTCAGCACGTGGGGCCTGGACGAGCAGGGCAACCTGACCGGCTCGCTGGAACTGCCGATGCCCGTCGGCATCGTGGGCGGCGCGACGCGCGTCCACCCCGTTACCAGGATCGCGCTGAAGATCCTCGGTGTTGAGTCCGCGCGGGAGCTGGCGCAGATCATCGTCGCCGTCGGGCTGGCGCAGAACCTCGGCGCGCTGCGTGCGCTGGCGACGGAGGGCATCCAGAAGGGGCACATGGCCCTGCATGCCCGGCAGATAGCCATCGCCGCCGGGGCTACCGGCGAGCAGGTCGAGCAGCTTGTCGCGCAGATGCTCGAGACGGGGCAGATTAACTTGGCATACGCACAGGAACTCCTGCGCGAGGCGCAGGCTTGAGGAGAACAGCAGCATGACCATCCCAGGGAGTCAGAACACGAGCGGCAGCAGCCGCCTCCAGCGACCGCTTCGCGAGGTGGGGATCGTCGGCTACGGGGCCTACCTGCCCCGCTACCGCCTGCCCGCCGCCGAGATCGCGCGGGTGTGGACGGGGGGCATGGGTGGCGCACCGATTAAAGAGAAGTCCGTGCCCGGCCTCGATGAGGATGTGGTAACCATGTCCATCGAGGCAGCCCGCAACGCGCTCGCCCGCGCGCAGATCGACCCCGCCGAGATCCGCGCGGTGTGGGTCGGCAGCGAGTCACACCCGTACGCCGTCAAGCCCACCTCGACCATCGTCGCGGAGGCCATCGGCGCGGTGCCGAACACCCTCGCCGCCGACTGGGAGTTCGCCTGTAAGGCGGGGTCGGAGGCGATGCAGGCTGCTATCGGCTTTGTCGGCAGTGGCATGGCCCGCTACGCCCTGAGCATCGGCATGGATACCGCCCAGGGCCGCCCTGGTGACGCGCTGGAGTACACAGCAGCGGCGGGCGGCGCGGCCTATCTCATCGGCCCGGCAGACGAGAGCCTTGCCCGCATCGAGGCGACGTACTCGTATGTCACCGACACGCCGGACTTCTGGCGGCGGGCGCATGAGACGTACCCCTCGCACGGCGACCGCTTCACCGGCGAGCCTGCGTACTTCGCGCACGTGCTCTCCGCCGCACGGGCCGTTCTGGAGGAGCTTGGCGCGGAGGCAAGCGACTTCGCCTATGCCGTCTTCCACCAGCCCAACGTCAAGTTCCCACAGCGCGCGGCGAAGATCCTCGGCTTCACGCCGGAGCAGATCAAGCCGGGCCTGCTGGCCGGGCGTGTGGGCAACGTGTACGCGGGTTCGTCGCTGCTGGGCCTGAGCGCCACGCTTGACGCCGCGCAGCCCGGCGACCGCATCCTGATGGTGTCCTACGGTTCCGGCGCAGGCTCGGATGCGCTGGTGCTCACCGCGACGGAGAACATCGTCGAGCGGAAGAACCGCGCCCCGTCCACCGAGGAGTACATCGCGCGGCGCACCGAGATCGATTACGCCATGTACACGCGCTACCGCCGCAAGCTGAAGACATAGGTGGGGCTGCTATCCCCTCGCCCCGCTTGCAAGCAGCCGCGAATAAACTTCGCGGCTACCTCCTCTGTTTCTGGCAGAGGGCGTGCAGGGATGAGGGGCGGGTAATCTAACGCTAATTTTGTGGGGACGGGCCGCCCGGCGAGGTAAAACCGGGCGGTCCTGGCTGCCATCGGGCCTGTGAAACTCATCTGATAGGTTTTGACAGTCCCGCTGATAGCTTCTGAAAGTATCGCCAAAGATAATTACACTAGGCGCGGCAGCATACGCCGCCGAGCCGGAGACAGACGATCGAGAGGTTGAAAAGGACACGACCATGCAAATCCCGCATCACTGGAGACTCCGTGAACAGCGCTACAATCTGACCGGCACCATCTGCACCCGCTGTGGGAAGGTCGCTTTCTCGCCGCGCCCGGTGTGCCCGGAGTGCAGCCAGCCCGTCGAGGCAGCCGAGTTGTTCGCCACGCGCCGCACTGCGCCGCGCCCGGTCGCCATCATGGAGCCCGCCCAGCGTTAGCCGGAGTTATCATAGCGATTATGAATGTTTCACAGAACTGGCGGCTGGAGGCCCAGCGCTACAGCCTTGTAGGTGAGGAATGCCCGCACTGCAAGACGAAGATCTTCCCCCCGCGTGATGTCTGCCCGGAGTGCGCGCAGCCCGCGCAGGAGCTTTACAAGCTCTCCGGCAAGGGGGAGGTCTACAGCTACACCGTCGTGCTCGACGCACCGGAGGGGTTTGAGGAGTACCAGCCGTACACCATCGCCCTGGTCAAGCTGGATGAAGGCCCGATGGTGATGGCCCAGCTCACCGACTACGAGACGGAGCCGCAAATCGGTGACCGCGTCGAGATGGTCACGCGGCGGCTGCGTACCGATGGCGATCAGGGCATCATCGTGTATGGCTACAAGTTCCGCCCACTGCTGCGGCCCGAAGCCTAGCCTGCTTGCTGCATCATCCAATTCATCATCAACATCAACCAACAAAACATGCCGCCCCGATTATCGAGGCGGCATAATTGTTTCTTGCCTGACGAACGACGAGCCTAGTCGTCGTTGCCGACCTTCACGCCGAAATCTTCCCAGTCCTCATCCATATACTCGGGGGAGTCCACCCGCTTCAGGCTGAGGCCCAGGCGACGGCGGTCCGGCTCGATGCGCAGGATGCGCAGCGTGAGCACATCACCCTCGTTGACCACGTCACGCGGGTGCGCCACGCGGTGATCAGCCAACTCGCTGATGTGGATCAGCCCTTCAATGGCGGGCTGCTCGACCAGACTCGCAAAAGCTCCAAATTTCGCCAGTTTGGTGATCTTGCCCTGGACAAGCTGCCCCGGACGGTACGACTGTGCCAGGTCATCCCACGGGTCAGGCATGACGTTCTTCCGGCTGAGGCCGATGCGCTGGCGCTCCCGGTCGACGCTGATCACCTCGACCTTGACCTGATCCCCCGTCTTGAGCACTTCCTTCGGGTGGTCGACGTGCCGCCATGACAGTTCCGACAGGTGGATCAGCCCGTCCGCGCCGCCGATGTCGACAAACGCGCCGAAATCGGTAAGGCGCACCACGCGCCCCTCGCGGATCTGCCCGACCTCCAGTTCCTCGAACAACTCCTGACGCCGCCGTGCGCGCTGCTCCTGTGCCGCTGCCCGCTCGGAGAGGATCAGCCGGTTGCGACCCCGATCCACCTCAATAACCTTGACGCTGATCTCCTCACCGACCATGCTGCCCCAGCGGTCAGATGGCTGCTCGCCCCCATCGCGACGGCGACGCTCCATGCTGACCTGCGACGCCGGCACAAAGCCACGAATACGCCCGAAGGGCACAATCAGACCACCCTTGTTGTAGCCGGTGATCCTGCTCGCGTAGGCTTCCTTGGACACAAGGTAAGCCTCCGCCTGCTCCCAGTCCTGCTCCTCGAGCGCGCGGCTCAGCGAGAGCACAGGATGGTCGCCGGGACCTTCCAGAGTGAGGACGTAGACCTGGATCTCCTGCCCGACCTCCAGCGCGTCGATCACCTCGCGATCAAGTCTGCCCAGATCACGCGACTGGATGACCCCTTCGGTCTTGGCGCCTATGTCCACGTAGATCTGCTGGTCGGAGATGCTCGTAATCGTCCCGGTGACAAGCTGGCCCTTCTCAATGAGCGCTACCGTGCCCTCAACGGCGCCCTCGCCGCTGATGTACTGGAGGAAAACCTGCTCGTCGGTGAGTTCCGGCTCCTCGTCAACCTCGCCCGCGTCGACCGGCACAGCAGCCTCTGCTTCCGGTTCGGCTTCTAATGGGGCGGCAACCTCATCAGCCTCGGGTGCGTCATCGGGGGGAGTGTCTGGGGCTTCCTGAGCTACGGCAGGCTCTCCTGCAGATGAAGCTTCCACTTCGGGCTGACCGTTCTCGCCTGCCGGCTGTACGTCCTGAACTGTCTGCTGCTCCTCGGCGGCTTCGCCCTCCGCCATGGCTTCGGGCTCACCGAGGACCTTCTCGTCGTTATCCATGCGGACTCCTATAAACTTTTGCGGGGTCGTGAGTATTATACACGTCCTCAAGTCAAATGACCATAGGCTAAGAAGGCCATTAGCGTGCGAATCACTCGCCGGGGCGTGAAAGCGCACGCAGCGTGCCGCCGTGCCCCGGCAGCAGCAGCGGTGAGAGCAGCCACAGCAGCCAGCCGCCGCGCACATGCCGGTAGGCACGCAGCAGTATCTCCACGTAGCGGCGGCGTCGCAGCCCGAGCAAGCTCCGCACACGGGCAGGCACGAGGCTGGCCTGCAGGTCGCGGAGCAAGGCCATCCGTACCGGGCCGAGCGCTTCCTCATACTTGCCATATAGCCGGTCGGTGAGGTCGGAGTGCGCGAGGTGATGGCGCAGGTGTTGCTCGCGCGCGCTATGATACGCCGCGTAGCTCGGCGGCACGCCCCGGATGCCAAGCTGCTCGCCGATCAGCCGCGACGCCTCAAACGAGCACCGCCGCTCTGCATCCGTCATCGGCTTGAACACGATGCGGTGCGCACGCTCTCCGTAGTCGATTAGCATGAACAGTGTGTCGCGGTACGCCCACTGCGGAATGCGCCGCTCACGCTGCTCCTCGACATGGCGATGCGCCGCGTTGACCGCCCGCACCGCCGCCGCAGCGGTCTGCGGGTCGCCAAACACCATCGCCTGTGCGAAGCGCACCGTCTCGAAGAAGCGCTCGACCGGCGCGCCCGGCAGCGCCCCGGTGTAGAACAGCCAGTCCACTGCCTTGTTGAGCGCAAACTCCGCCGCCGACCCCGCGAAGATCAGCAGAATGGTGTCCAGCGTGCCCCAAATGCGCCGCGCCACGGCGGGCGCCGCCTGCTCCCCGATTGTCAATGCCGCCCCCTCTCGTCGTCGGCCTGTGTGTGGAGTCTGACATACCGGGCGAGGCAGCACAACCCCACCCTCCCCCAGATCATCGTCGGTAGGGGCGGCTCTCAGAGCCGCCCCCGCACCGCAGAGAGAGGATGATGGATTATCGACGGGGAGCCGCGAAGTTCATTCGCGGCGGATTCTATAACCACCCCTCGGCGGGAGCCGCGACGTTTAGCCGCTGCTGTTTTTACCTCCCCCCGTCCCCCACCCCGCATCCTTGCGGGGCGATCACGTCTCAAGTACAATGCGCAGCATGACAGACACCACTCCGATCATCACACTGCTCACCGACTTCGGCCAGAGGGGCAGCTATGTGGGCGCGATGAAGGGCGTGATCTTGAGCATCACGCCGTCTGCCCAGCTTGTCGACATTACCCACGAGGTCAACCCTCAGGATATCCAGCAGGCCAGCCTGATCCTGTCGAACGTGTACCCGTACTTTCCTGCACACACGGTGCATCTAGTCGTCGTCGACCCCGGAGTGGGCTCGCAGCGCAGGCCCATTGCCGTCGAGACACCGCGCGGGCGCTTCGTCGCGCCGGATAACGGCGTGCTGACGCGCATCCTGCTGCAGGAGCCGGAGTGGAAAGCGGTCGCGCTCGACAACCCGGACTACTGGCGGGCCGCGCCGAGCCACACCTTTCACGGGCGGGACATCTTCAGCCCGGTTGCCGCTCATCTCGCCGGCGGCGTGCCGCTTGCGCAGCTCGGCAGTCCGGTCGACGACCTCGTCCGCTTCCCCCTGCCGCCGCTGGAGCTGACCTCCCGGTCGGTGCGGGGGCGCGTCGTGCGAGTCGATCACTTCGGCAACGTGCAGACGGATATCATGCGGCTGCGCTGGCGCGATGAGGACACCGTTGAGCTGGACCCGCTCGACCCGGCATTGAAGGATCGGGCGCCGGTCCTGTTCAGCGCACAGAACGCGTGTGTGTCGTTCGGCTGGCACGAGCTGGAAGGGTTGTACCACACTTACAGCGAAGTGCCCGTCGGCTCACCGCTGGCGCTGATCAGCAGCAGCGGCGAGCTGGAAATTTCCGTCAACCAGGGCAGCGCGCAGGACAAGCTTGGCATCAAAGTCGGCGACCCCGTCACGCTGTTCTTTGAGCGGCGGAACCGCCGGAGGTAGTCTGCACGCAGCCCATATCCGAGTACACTTGTCCTACCAACCCGAACAAGGAACCGCCAACAATCACCATCTGAACCGGCACAAGGAAAAAGGGATAAGCTATGGATCGCTTCATTATACAGGGCGGCGTCCCGCTCAACGGCACGATTACCGCGAGCGGCAACAAGAACGCCGCACTCAAGCTCCTCCCCGCCTGCCTTCTGACCGACGAACCCGTCACGCTGCACAACGTCCCCGACATTGCCGACGTCCGCACCATGATCCGGCTCGTCCAGAGCCTGGGTGCCGAGGTCGTCAACGAGGGCGGCGGCACGCTGCGCGTCCATGCCAAAAACATCGACAGCAGCATAATCGACCGGGAGCTTGCCACGCAGATCCGCGCAAGCATTGTGCTGGCCGGGCCGCTGCTGGCCCGCGTCGGCTACCTGGAGCTTCCCCCGCCCGGCGGCGACGTGATCGGGCGGCGGCGCGTGGACACCCACGTGCTCGCGATGAAGCAACTCGGCGCGAGCTGTGAGTTCAACTCGCACTTCATCTTCAAGACCGACGGCCTGCGCGGGACCGACATCCTGCTTGACGAGGCGAGCGTCACCGCAACCGAGAACACCATCATGGCCGCGGTGCTGGCGAAGGGCACGACCATCATCCGCAATGCCGCCTGCGAGCCGCACGTGCAGGACCTGTGCCACTTTCTCAACACGCTCGGCGCGCAGATCGAGGGCATCGGCTCGAACGTGCTGACCATCCACGGCGTGGACCGGCTGCACGGCGGTGAGTTCCGCATTGGCGCGGACTACATCGAGGTTGGCAGCTTCATCGGCGCGGCAGCCGTCACGCGGGGCCGTGTGCGCATCCAGAATGCCGACCCGCATCACCTGCACATGATCCACATGGTCTTTAACCGCCTCGGCGTCCACTGGGAGACAGACGGCAACGACGTGATCGTGCCCGAATACCAGCCGCTGAAGATCGTGCCCGACATCGGCGACCAGATCCCGGAGATCAAGGCGCAGCCCTGGCCCGCCTTCCCCAGCGACCTGCTCAGCATTGCGCTCGTTGTCGCTACACAGGCCGAGGGCACGGTGCTGTTCCACGAGTGGATGTACGAGAACCGCTTCTTCTTCGTGGACAAGCTGATCTACATGGGTGCGCGCGCGGTGCTGTGCGACCCGCACCGCTGCATCATCCAGGGACGGAGCCGGCTCCACGGCGAGAGGGACCGTATCACCAGCCCGGACATCCGCGCGGGCATGTCGCTGCTGCTCGCGGCACTGTGCGCGGAGGGCACGACCATCATCCGCAACGTGGCGCAGATCGACCGCGGCTACGAGAACGTCGAGGGCAAGCTGCGCGCGCTGGGCGCCAAGATCGAGCGCAGCTCTGACGACTAGGCGCGACGCACACACAACAAAGGGCGCACCCCGGTAGTGCGCCCTTTTTCATAGCAAACCCTGCCGAACGGGGGTCAGCCTTCCTCCTCGCTCCCCTCAGCCGCCTCGTCGCCCTCTGTCACGGCGATCACCTCGGCTTCGCTCGAGTCAGGCTCGCTGCCGTTCTCAACAGGCAGGCCCGGCCCATCCGACACCTCAAGCCCGCCGACCGACTCAGCGAGCACGCTGGCCTCAAGCTCCGCGAGGTGCTCCACCGCCTCCTCGAAGGTCGGCGAAACCGGCTCGACCGGCATCTCCTCCTGCGGCGGCTCATATTGCTGGCGGGCGATGTCCGCTAACTCGACAAGCTGCGCGTCGGTGAAGTCCTGGCCGTTATACTCGGCGGCGAGCGCCGGGTTGGCATGCGGATCCATCGTGTAGCGCCAGCGGTTCGGGCGCACCTGCCGCAGCACCGAGCGGCACGTATCGCAGCGCACGGTGCGCTTCACGACGAGCACACCGAATACACGCTGCACGCGTTCGTCAAGCTGGAGCGCCCCTCTCTGGCAGACCGGGCACTCCTGAAGAACGAAGCCGTGCCGGTAGCGCATCAGCTCCCGCTTGCGCCGCCCGCGCCGCGCCAGGTAGATCGTCAGCACGAGGAGCAGGACGGCGGCAGCCACCGTTGCCCAGCCCAGCGTCTCGCGGGGCAAGTCCAGTGCGCGCAGCGGCCCGCCGCCCGGCGTGATGGGCGTGGGCGTGGTCGAAATATCCTGCCCGCCCGTGCCGGGCGCAGGCGCGACGGCAGCGACTTCGGTGACTGTGGGAGTGGCAGTGGCCGTAGGCTCCTCAGTCTCGGTTGGCTCCGGAGTTGGCGACGGCCTGTCCGTCGGGGTGGCGGTTGGCTCGGGAGTGTCGGTCGGCTCGGGCGTCTCAGTCGGCGTGGGAGAGGGCGTCACCGGCTGCGCCGTGGGCGGCGGGGCAACGGGAAGCTGTGCCTCAGGGTCCACCGCAACGTAGTCGGCGGAGACCCAGCCCTGTCTGCCGTTATAGTCGATGAGCAGCCACCGCCCATCCGGGCTGACACCGAGGATGCGCACCGGCTCACCCTCGTCCAGCCCGCCGATGGGCCGCCAGTCGGTGGATGCGCCCGCCCGCACGATCAGCCGCTCCGCCTCGACGACCTGCCCGTTCGCCCCATCAGGCGTGGGCGTGACAGCCTCGTCAGGCGGGGCGTCCTGCTCGGCGGGCGCGGCCAGCACGCCGGGCACTGCCACTAGCAGCGCCAGCGCCGCGAGCCATGCTCCCCATAGTGCCCGTCTGCTCATATCACTTCACCAACCGGGCGCATGCCCCTTTTCAATCTTGCGATGGTTCGGAAACGACCGCCCGCTCGGCGGGCGATGACTCCTCTGCTGGCGGGATAATCGCCTTGATCACCCGGTCGATAAGCGCCCAGAGCACGTTCTGGTTGAAGCCAACAACAATCGCCAGGAAGTACAACCCGAACTGTTCGCTGGGGTCGCCCAGCGAGACCGGGCTCGTGCCAAGTATGAGCGCCGAAGCGCGTAACAGAAAATAGGTAATCGCTCCCAGCGCGACGCCCATAAACGGGTTCAGGATATACCACGGCGTATGGATCGGGTCAAAGTCCCGCTCTTTGACAATGTGCTTGATCAGCACCCACAGCGCGCCGACGACGCCTCCCAGCCCGCCGTAGAGCGCCGGGAGGAAGGTCGCCGCCATCCACTGGGGCACGAGCTGCGTCGCAGCCTCGAATACGCGGCTGGACATGAGCGTCGCGCCCGCCAGCACCATCAGCCAGGTGATCAGGTAGATCGCCAACCACGTACCGCGCGTCCGCGACCACTGGCGCACCTTCTCCTCCAGGCGCAGCCGCGCCTTCACACTCTTGACAAGCTGCTCGGCGTTGTCGAAGTGCGCCTCTCCGGCCAGCAGTAGTTCACGCGCACGCTTAAGGTCGGCAATCGCGGCTTCCGTCGTCCGGTAATAGCCGCGCACGTCCATAATAACGACGTTGTACGTGTCGTTAATCTCTTCCCACAGCGCGTCGATGCGCTCCTGCGTGATGAGCAGCCGCTCCAGCTCCGGGTCGGGCTCAAGCTCCTCCGGCCCGGAAACCGTCGTCCCCGCCGCCGTGTCGCGCTCGAACGGGTCGTGGGGCCGGGTGAGTACCGCAACCCCGTGTGCCATCACCGGGGACGCACTGGCGGGCGTGCCGCCATCAAAGGGGATCTTATCGCCCAGCGCAAAGGGGATAGCATCCGTACTGTCAAAGGGGCGCTCGCCCGGAGGCGCACTATCCTCCTCGGCTGTCCGTTCATCTGCCGCTTGATCCGCCGGGGGCGCGGGGTACGGCTCGCCGCTCAGCGTGTGCGGCAGATCACTTTCCTCGCCGGGGCTACGCGGCAGCGCCGTTTCGTTCGCGTCCACCGGCGACCCGGTATCGGCATACGCCTGCGGAGGCTCGGGCGTGGACTCGTAGCCGCCTGCCGGGAAGGGCTCGCCGGATAGCGTGCGCGGGAGGCCCGGATCGCCAGCCGGGTCGGGGTGGAGCGCCGTTTCATCCGCATTGGGCGTCCCCATGAGAGCCAGTTCTTCCGGGCTGAGGTCGCGCGGCGGGTTGACCTTCCTCGGCTCGACACGGACGCGCGTCAGGTCTTCCGCCTCGACCTCGAATTCCTGTCCGGGTCTGGGTTCATCATGCGGCATGTGCTGTCCCTCTGATGGCTCCGTCCCACCGTGGCACAAGCTGGTTACAAACGGTTGTCCGCATTATAGCACAGCTTCTGATCGCTCAATAGCAGGGGCGTGCGGGCTGAGGGTCACGGCACTTGCGCCGAACCCCGCCACCTCCCCCTTGGCGGTTCCCACCCTATCTTGACGATCCCCCCTCGTCCGGCTATTATTCAGTGCGATGAGCACCAGAGAGGACGTCTTACGAGAATTACGGGAGGCCCGCGCCGCGCTGCTCAGCGCCATCGACGGGCTGTCCCCCGACCAGATGCGCCGGCCCGGAGTGGTCGGCGTCTGGTCCGTTAAAGACGTTCTCGCGCACATCACCGCCTGGGAGTCTGAGCTGATCGCCGCGCTGAACGACTTGAAGACACAGCGCGCGCCGCGCATCGTCGAAATCGAGGATATCGACGAGTGGAACGAGGAGCAGTACCACGCAACGGCGCGACGCCCGCTTGAAGACGTTCTTGCCGACTTTGAGGCCGTTCACCGGGCGCTGCTCGCCGTCGTCGAGGGCCTCGACAACCGGCAGTTGGGCGATAATCGCGTCTATCCCTGGATGGAAGGCGAACCGCTGGCCTATCTCATCGCCGAGAACGCCACCCTGCACGAGCAGGAGCACGCCGACGACATCCGCGCGTGGCGCGAGCAGGAAGGGTTGTGACGCCGCGTGTGGTTTCAGCACCCCATCATCACACCGCCTTAATACGCACTTGGGAGAGGCAATGAGCCGAGTTATCAACCCGGACAGTCCGGGAAAGCTGCGCAGGCAGCTCATGCGAACGTCAGCCGAGATCATCCGGCGCTTGAGCCTGAAACACAAGGTGGACGACGAGGCCCGCGACATGGCCGCCCTGCTCGTCTATTGCTTCCGCGAGATTGACGCCGGTATCGATGAGTCGGTGCGCGCCTGGGAGAAGCGAGATTACTGGGTCAAGGCCGAGCAGTTCCGGCTGCGCTGGGCGTGGGTCGGGAAGGCCGCCGACGACCTGCACCAGATCATCATGACCGATGAGTGGGACCGGCTGCCGCCGACGCTCATCAAGCTGCTCCCCGAATTCCGGGACATCAAGATCTCCAAGTTCACCCGCAAGCCCACGCTCTGGCAGGGCTCTTACAAGCGCCTGATGCGCGAGAATTCGAATCACCGGGAAGCCTGACCTCATTATGAAACGCTCTCTGCTCGTGCCTGCGCTGTTCCTGATCTCACTTCTGCTCGCTGCCTGCGGCGGCTTTGCCGGATCGCCGCCGACCTTCGCCCCTGCTACCGAACCCGCCGCCAGTGCGGGCGAGACGTCCGCGCCGACCGAAGCCCCCGAAGCGGCTGGCCCCGAGGCGCAGGCCGCCGCCCCGACCACGCCCCCGCCAACCGCCACGCCTGAAGAGCCCTTCCCCGGCGAAGGCCCCTGGGAGGTGACCTTTGATACGGCGGACGGCGTGACGCTCGCCGGGGTGGTCAGCGGGGAGGGGCCGGGCGCGTTCGTACTCGTGCCGATGTACCCCGGCGGCCCGGAGGGCTGGGCGCCATTCGCGCAGCAGGCCGTTGAGCAGGGCTTCCGCGTGCTGACGTTCGACCTGCGCGGGCGCGGCGCATCGGGCGGTGAGGCAGACATGACATCGGCGCTGGTGGACGTTCAGGCAGCGGTCGCCTTCCTTGCCGGGCATGAGGCCGACCCCATCGTGCTGGTCGGTGCGGGGCAGAGTACCATCCCGGCGATCCAGGCCGCCGCACAGGATGCCGGGAACGGCGTGATCGACGGCCTCGCGCTGCTCTCCCCGCTGCCCGAGGATGGCGTGCTGCAACTCGGTGAATCGGACCTGCAGGCACTGACACTGCCGACGCTGTGGCTCGGCGCGCGGACGGACATGACGCAGCAGGCCGAGTCAATGTTCGAGCAGGCCGGCGGCGACAATAAGGAACTGTGGATTTACGAGGGGACCAGCCTGCGCGGAACCTACCTGCTTGAAGGCGCGGACGGCCCGGACGTGACGCGCCGCCTGCTGGAGTTTGCGGCCCGCGTCTCGGAGGGCTGACCCGCCCTGATCGGCTAGCTGCAGAGAGGAGCACACATGCCAGCCATCGATCCCCGAATCGTAGAGTTTCTCACGCTGCTGGCTCAGGGGCTCCTCGTTATTGCGCTGCCGATCCTCATTGCGGCGGGCGTGCAAGCCATCCGTGTGCAGGCGCGCCGGCTTGGTCAGGAGCGGATCGATACGATCCTTGCCGCCGTGCGCATGGCGGTCGCTGTCGCTGAGCGTGCCGGGCTGGTCGACAAGCTGACCGGCCCGGAGAAGCGCGCCGAGGCGCTGCGCATTGCTGACTCCTTCCTGCAGAAGCGGGGCATCCGGCTCGACCTCGAAGAGCTGGTCAACCTCATCGAAGCGGAGGTCATGCTCCAGTTCCGCAACCCGCAGCCGCCAGAGGACACCGTCGAGAACCGGCAGGCGCTTATCCAGAAGGCGATTGAAACTGCCGTCCTCGCCGCCGAGCAGGCCGGGCTGGCCGGGCTGATTGAGAACATCGGCCAGCGAAAGAAGGCACATGCCATGTCGGTCGTCGCCCAATACCTCGACGATGCAGGGGTGTCCATCCCCGCTGAACTGGCCAGCAACCTGATCGAGGCCCAACTGCTGCGCTTCAAGCTGGCCGCAAGTGGCCGCCTGCCCGCCACCCACGATCCCACCCGCCCATCTCGCTGATGTTATGCCGCTCTTGATTTTCAATTTAGTTTTTATTTAGACTCGTAACCGCATTCTCATGTCGAGCCATGATACAATGATAAATGTCGTGGCGATTAGTGGAGAGATTGGTTATGTCTGACGGGTCCCGTCCGGTTTACCCACAGCAGTTCGAGTCCAAAGCTGAACCCATTGTCGATGCCAGGTATAAGCGGCAGGCATGGTGGCGGGTGACCTTCCCGGTCGTCCTAGCTGCCGTGCTGGCTGTCGTCTTTCTCGTCCTGCTGATCGTGCTCGGGGGCCCGACGGCTATCTCAGTTGTCGCGCGCTACGCCACGATCCTGCTCGTCGTGCTGCTGGGGTTTCCCCTTCTGCTGGTCACGCTCGGGCTGTTCGGCGGGCTGGTGTGGATGATGTCGAAGGCGCTGGAGAAAACGCCCCCGTACACGCGCAAGGCCCATGACTTCGTCGGGAACGTGTACCGCTTTACGGATGACGCAACCGACCGTGTCGTGGATGTGGTCATCAACGCGAGAAGCACGATGAGCGGTGTCAATACCGCGCTGAGAGAGCTAGGGATCAAAACCGACCTACCGGACGAGGCCGAAGAGCCTCACCGGCAGATTTGACCAGCGGATCAAGAAGGAGACCAATATGGTGGATACAAGCAAGGTGAGGAACAAGGTGAGTCAGACGCTGGACAGCGCCCTCCAGCCCGTGCAGGAAATGGGCTGGCAGCCGAAGGTCTACGCCCTCGGCGGCCTGATAGGGCTGGCGCTGGGCCTGCTGACGGCGTACTTCTATGTCCGCTCGGTCGAAGAGCAGCAGGGGGCATTCGCCCGCCCGCAGGCCCCCACCGCCGGCGACACCGTCAAGCTGGGACTCTCGCTGATGGGCGTGATCCGCAGCATTACGGAGTGGGCTGCCCGCTAGCCGCCCCGCCACGCCGGGCGCACTCTGCATCCTCGTACGGGCAGCATCAGGCTGCCCGTTTTTCGTCCCGCCGTCACCCGCCGATAGCAGCACTGGCTGCCCGGCGTTACAATCCCCTGCATGTTCAGCCGCACCATCCGCTTCATCCGCGAGCTAGGGCCGCGCCGGGCTGCCGCCTGGCTGCTGCGAGCCGCCGTCGCCATCGCCGCACTGAGGCTTATCGCCCCGCGCCCCGCCTACGTCGTCATCGGCGCTCCGCAGACGGTCGACACCGCACACCCCATCACCTGCGTACACACGCGCCTCACCGACGAGGTCGAGGAGTGGAAGATCCAGCGCACGCTTCAGATGGTGCGCGAGATGGGCGCGCCGACCATCGTCGAGTTCTTCCCCTGGCCCTACATCGAGACAGCGCCCGGCCAGTACAACTGGGCCCGGTTCGACCGCATCGTCGAGCACGCCCGCGCGCAGGGCCTGACCGTTATCGCCCGGCTGGGGATGGTCCCTGCCTGGGCGCAGCCCGACCCCGACGAGGTGGAACGAGACATCACGTACAACACGCTCCCGCCTGAGAGCGTCGATGATTTCGCCCGGTTTGTCGAGGCCTTCACCGCGCACTACCGGGGCCAGATCGACATGATTATCATCTGGAACGAGCCAAACCTGGCCTTTGAGTGGGGCTACGAGCAGCCCGACCCGCAGCGCTACATCGACCTGCTGCGCGCCGCCTACCCCGCCGCCCACCGGGGCAACCCGGACGTGACAGTGCTGGCCGGGGCGCTCGCGCCGACGCTGGAGCCGCCGGGCAGCCCGCACGGCCTGAACGAGATCGACTACCTGACCGCGCTCTACGAGGCGGGCTTTAAGGACCTGTACGACGCCCTCGCCGTGCACACCTACGGCTTTAAGTTCCCGCCTGAGGACCCACCCGCGCCCGACGTGCTGAACTTCCGCCGGGCCGAGTTGCTGCGCGAGATCATGGTGGCCTACGGCGACGAGAACAAGCCGGTCGTGATCACCGAGTCGGGATGGAACGACCACCCGCGCTGGACGAAGGCCGTGCGGCCCGGCCAGCGCATCGCCTACACGCTCGGCGCCCTCGAATACGCCGAGGAGAACTGGCCGTGGGCCGAGGCGCTGTGCCTGTGGGCTTTCCGCTACCCCGCGCCCGTGCAGAGCTACCCGGACTATTTCACGCTGGTCGGGCCGGACTTCACGCCGAAGCCCATCTACGACGCGGTTCAGGCCTGGGCACGCGGAATGGAGGTCGGCGAGCAATGAGCGGAGCTTGCCAGTCGGGAGGGAGGTTCCCCATCAGCCGCATTCAACTGGTGGCGCTGATCACCCTTCTGACCCTGCTGCTGGCGCTCGCCGGGTGCGGGCCGAAGGACCCGGCCTGGGCGCGGATGCAGGAGACAGGCGTGCTGCGCGTCGGCATGGATGCGGCTTACCCGCCCTTTGAGTCGCTTGACGAGAACGGGCAGGTCGTCGGCTTCGACGTGGACATGGCGCGGGAGATCGGGCGGCGGCTCGGGCTGGAGGTGCAGTTCGTCAACATCGCCTACGACGGGCTGTACGATGCGCTCGTTACCGGGCAGGTGGACGTGCTGATTTCGGCGCTCGTGCCTGCCTACGGCACGGAGCGAGCCCGCTTCAGCGAGCCGTACTTCAACGCCGGGGATGTGCTTGTCGTGCCACCCGGCTCGTCTATCGAGGAGATGCGCGACCTAGGCGGGCGCACGCTCGCCGTCGAGTACGGCTCCGGCGGCGATGTCGAGGCGCGGAAGTGGGAGCGGCGCGTCGCCGCGCTGACCATCGAGCGCTACGATACCCCGGCCAGCGCGATCGACGCGGTGCTGGCAGGCGAGGCAGATGCCGCGCTGGTCGACGGGATTTCGGCGCGGCTGGCCGTCGGCCAGCATCCCGACGACCTCATGCTGGCGGAGGGCGTCACAGAGACGCTGTTCGCTATTGCCGTCCACGAGGACAGCAATATCTTGCTGCGGGAGATAAACACGCTCGTCGAGGAGATGATCGAGGACGGCACGCGCGACGCCCTGACGCAGAAGTGGTTTGGCGCGCCGTACTAAGCGAGGGAGGAAAGCTCAGTCCTCGTGCCAGTCGTCTATTTGCAGCCCCTGTACCCGGCTGAATTCTCTGGTGTTGTTCGTGATCAGAATCAGATCGTTGGCTACAGCAATTGCCGCGATCATGAGGTCGTTTGGGCCGATATAATCGATTATTTCATTCAATGGGTTCGCGAATTTCGTAACTGCCCTGCGGCGGGCGGTCAATCGGATCATCTGAGAGGATACCAGCAGTCTGCTAGATAAAGGCCAACCACGCGTCTTGATCGGCGAGCTCCTCTCGAACGGGCTGAACGACGAGCACAACCTCCAACTCGGTGTCCGTGACACTCGTTGGAACTTCCAGCCTGAGAATACCATCCTCGCCGACATAAGCCCTTGTCTTGAACGTTTCCATCGTTCGCCCCTCTCATGGTTGGCCACCACTGCGATCATTATACAGCAGTAAATGATCCACGAATAACACGAATGGCACGAATGAATGAAACGCAAGCCGCGACGTTCAGTCGCGGCGTTTTTCTACCTGTCGGCTCCGGGAACTATCGCCCCTACTCCTCGAACTGGATCTCCAGCCAGCTTGTGCGCCCCGCCTCGATGTACACCCGCTCCCGGTAGATCTTCCGCCCGGAGTTCACCGAGACGTCATACCAGCCCTGCGGCAGATCGCCGTAGGTGAAGTTCTCGCCAAGCTCGTCGTCCGGGTGGACCTCCCCCTCGGCGTATGTCGAGCCGTAACGTGGCATGTCCTCACCCGCAATGTGGATCGCCACGTCGGGCAGCGGCACGCCATCCGGCCCGGTGATCCGCCCGGCGAGCGTACCGTAGCCGGGGTACGGCATGATCCACAGGTCGGGGTTGCGGGTGCTGCCCGCGTAGTCCATCGGGTCGCCCACGCGGACCTCGAAGTGCAGGTGCGCGCCGCCGTTCGCGATACCCGTGCCGCCGACCGCGCCGATGGCCTGCCCCGCCTCGACCGTCTCGCCGGGCTGCACGTCTACCGCCGAGAGATGGCCATACAGCGCATAGACCGGCTGCCCGGCGTAGCTCACGCCGTCCAACTGCAGGATGATCACGTTGCCGTAGAACCCTGCATCCGGGCCGATCACCGTCGCCTCATCCGAACCCGCGAAAAACACCGTCGAATCAGCCACGGCAAGAACGGGCGTGCCCTCCGGGTTCTGGAACTCAACACCGCTGTGGACGCGCAGACGCCCGCCGGACGTGCTGCCGTACGGATAGGTGCGGTCCAGGTAGTTACGGTACTCCGGGCCGATGGGCCGCTGCATCCAGTAGTGGTCGTTGGGAACCACCGCGCCGTTCTCCACCGGCGCATCACTCGGCAGGCTCACCTCGACGCTGCCGCCGCTCTCGTTCGGGTCGAGCGTCGGCGTTTCCGTCGCCGCCGGGACCGCCACAACGAGCGTTTCCTCGGCGGCAGGCGCGGCGGCCATCACTCCGGCCTCAGCCTCGGCCTGAGCAGGCGGCTCGGTTGCCACCGCCTCGCGCTCGATGACCGGCGCGGACGGCGTCTTGGTGGGCGTCGGCGCGAAGCTTTCCTGCGGTGCGCATCCGCCCACTATCAGCCCAACAAGAAGGAGTAGTAAGGATAAAGTTCCAGCTCGGCGCTGCATAGGCGCTATCTGAGACCCGTTCGCTCCTCAACTATGGAGAGCACTTCGTCTGCCAGGTTGCGACCCTGCTCGCGCAGGGCAGCGATGTCGTCGCGCAGCCGGTTCGCGACCGCCTCGTCACGCAGGCTGCCCACGTTGATCAGCACGTTCAGGGCGGCGGCTTCGAGCGCCGCGCGTGCCATGTGCGCGCCCGCCGCCGCATCGCTCGCCGCGTTGATATTGCCATACCGCGCGGCAATCTTAAGCTGTCCCAGCGCATCGATCACCCGCCGCGCCGTCTCCAGCGGAACTTCCGCCGCGTGGATCGTGGCCTCCTCGATGGCGTCGGCGCGGGCCGGGTCGTTCCGGTCTATGCGGAAGGCTTCGATCACTTCCCCGTATGCGGCGGCATCCGCATCGACAAGGTTAGCCAGTTCGCCGCGCAGTACATCCGTCTCCGAGGCGACAGCCTTCATTTCGGCTTCAACCTCGGCGTACCGCTTCTTGCCAATGGTTGTACGGGCGACCATGCCCGCAAGCGCCGCCGAGAGCGCCCCGACGAGCGCCGCCACCGCACCACCCCCCGGCGCGGGTTCGCCGCTTGCCACCGCCGAGATGAAGTCCTCAGGCGCAAGCTGCTTCTGCTCCTGCTGCTGAATTTGCCATTCGAGGATCTGCCCCGCCGGGTCGAACAGGTCAAGCTGCAGGTACCAGCGCGCCGCATCGACAAGCGCCTGCTCCGGGATCATGCCAACCAGTTCCGCCCGCGTGATCGTGCAGCCATAGCGGGCCGCCTCCCGGCGGATCATCTCCTGCACGCGGTGGATGGGCGTGCGGGTGTAGTCGGTGAGGTTCATCGACACCTGCGCCTGCCCTTCAACGAGCAGGCCGAGCGCCTTCACGAAGCGCAGCCCGCCGCTGGAGTGGCGGATCGCCTTGGCGATCTCCTTCGCTATCTCGACGTTATCCGTATTGAGGTAGACGTTATAGGCGATCAGCGGAGCGCGCGCGCCGATGACCGTCGCCCCCGCCGTGCCAAGCTCACGCGGGCCGAAGTCCGGCGCGCGGTCATCGTCGGTGGCGATCACTTCTTTAAGCCCCTCGTACTCGCCCTGCCGCAGCACCGCGAGGTTTTCGCGCTCTGGCCGCGTCGCCGCGCGCTCGTACAGGTACACCGGGATGCCCAACTCCTCGCCCACGCGCTGCCCGAGCCGCCGCGCCATCTCGACGCAGGTTTCCATCGTCACGCCCCGGATGGGCACAAACGGCACCACGTCCGTCGCGCCGATGCGCGGGTGCTCGCCTTGATGCTGGGTCATATCGATCAACTCGGCAGCCGTGCGGATCGCCTCAAACGCTGCCTGCTCAACGGCTTCCGGCACGCCAACGAACGTCAGCACGGAGCGGTTGTGATCGGGGTCAGAACTGTAGTCCAGCACGGAGACGCCCGGCACGCTGCGGACGGCATCGACAATCTGCTCGACCACTTCGAGCCGGCGGCCCTCGCTAAAATTCGGAATGCACTCGACCAGGGGTTTCACGTCGTCGACTCCTCGCTAATTCGGGGCATATAACAAACGGGCAGCGGGGCGGATTATAGCGTCTACCCTCAGACGGTCACAACCCGCCGCACTGCCCCAAATGTACCATATTGAAGCAAATCTTGACGTTGTGATGGCTTCTTTGCCGTATCCCGCCTCAGCTTGTCGGCTGGAAGTGCACCACCGTCACACCCTCGCCGCCCTCGTTGCCGGGCGCGCTCTGATAGTCCTTGATCAGCGGGTGGCCCCTCAGTATATCGTGGATGGCCCGGCGCAGCGTGCCGGAGCCTTTGCCGTGCACGATGCGCACCCAGGGCAGCCCGGCAAGGTACGCCTGATCGATGTACTCCTCGACGCGCGGCAGCGCCTCGTCACGCGTCATGCCGATGAGGTGCAGTTCCAGGCCGGGGCTCTCCGCCTGCGGGCGCTTCACGCCGCTCATGCCGCGCTCGGCTTCGGGCTTGCGCTTCTTCTTGCGCCCGATGAACTCCACCGAGTCCGCCGCGACCTTCACGCGGAAGGTGCCGACCTGCACCTCGACCTCACCGTTGCCCACACTGAGCACCTCACCCTCGGCGTTCAGCGAGGGCACAAACACCCGGTCGCCGGGCCGCAGTTCGCCCGCCTCGCGCGGCTCCTCACGCGGCTCGGACTTCGGCACCTGCTTTGCGGCACGCCGGACGGGCTCCTGCACCACGTCCTCAAGGGCAGCGATATCCCGCTCGATCTCGGCCAGCTTTTCGCGGGCGGCGGCACTCTCGCGCTGGAGGCTCGGCGGGATGGCGCGGATGAGCCGTCTCAACTCGCGGACCTCCTCGCGCACCATCTCAAGTTCCTGCTCCGCCTGGCGACGGGCCTCCTCGACGATCTGCTGGCGCTCCTCCTCGATCTGGTCGAGGCGCTCCTGCAGCCGGTCGCGCAGGATCTGCGCCTCGTGCTCGGCGCGGTTCATGCGCCGCTCGGACTCGAGGGCTTCCTCACGCGCCCGGTGGATCTCGTCGAGCAGGTCGTCGGCGGTGAGGTCTTCCGCGCCGACGTAGCTCCGTGCCATGTCGAGGATGTGCTCCGGCAGGCCGAGCCGCTGCGAGATCAGGATGGCGTTCGAGCGTCCCGGCAGCCCGATGATCAGCCGGTAGGTCGGCCTGAGCGTCTTCACATCGAACTCGACGCTGGCGTTCGTCACGCCCCTGGTGCTGTGCGCATACAGCTTCAGTTCCGGGTAGTGCGTGGCGACGAAGGTCGTCACGCCCCGGTCGAGCAGGTCGTTCAGGATGGCACGGGCGATAGCCGCGCCCTCGGTGGGGTCGGTGCCCGCACCCAGCTCATCGAGCAGCACCAGCGAGCGGTCGTTTGCCGCCTCGAGGATCTGGATAATGTGTGTCATGTGCGCGGAGAACGTGCTCAGCGACTGCTCGATGCTCTGCTCGTCGCCGATGTCGGCATAGACTGCCTCGAACACGCTCAACTCCGACTCAGGCGCCGCCGGGATGTGCAGGCCACACTGCGCCATTAGCGCCAGCAGCCCGACCGTCTTCAGCGTGACGGTCTTGCCGCCGGTGTTCGGCCCGGTGATGACCAGCACGTAGGTATCGTCGTCCAGCACCGCGTCGATGGGCACGACCTGCTGCGGGTCGATGAGCGGGTGCCGGGCGTTGTACAGCTTGATCGTGCTGCCGGGGAAGCGCTCCTCGTCCCACTCGACGAGCGTGGGCGGGTGCGCCCGCAGCGTGCTTGCGTACTTGGCCTTCGCAAACGCCGCGTCAAGCTGCGCCAGCGCCTCGACCGACCACGTGATCGGCTCGGCGTGCTCACCGACGAGCAGGCTCAACTCGCGCAGAATGCGCTCGATCTCCGTCTGTTCCGCGACCTCAAGCTCGCGGATGCGGTTGTTGATCTCAACCGTCACCTCCGGCTCGATGAACACCGTCGCCCCGGAAGAAGACTGGTCGTGCACGATGCCCTTGATGCGCCCTTTGGCCTCCGCCCGCAGCGGGATCACGTAGCGCCCGTTGCGCTGCGTGATGATGGCCTCCTGCAGATAGGGCGCGTAGCGGCTGCTCTGGATGATGCTTTGCAGGCGGCTGTGCAGCCGGTCATGCTGGACGCGCAGCTCGTGCCGGATAGACGCCAGCGCCGGGCTGGCGGAGTCCAACACCTCACCCTGCTCGCTGATCGCGCGGTCGATGGCGGCGACCACCGGCTTGCCCTCGTACAGCGCCCCGGCGATCTCCGCAAGCAACGGAAAGCGCTCGGCGACCTTCTCGATGGTAGCCTTCAGCGCGCCGCCCGCCTGCAGCGTCGCCTTGATCTCAAGGAAGTGCTCCGGCAGCAGCGGTATGCCACGGGCCGCCCGCCCGACGTGCCCGCGCACGTCCCGCGCCCCGCCGACCGTCACCTGGCTGTTCTCCTCGAGCAGTTGGCGCGCCTCGCTCGTCTCCTGCAGGCGGCGGCGCGCCTCGTCCAGCCGGTTGGTCGGCTCAAGCCGCTCCAGCAACTCGCGGCTGGCCGAGAAAGCGGCATATTCCGCGAGACGGGCAAGCACCTTATCCAGTTCGAGCTTGTTTAGCGTTTTACGATCCATTTCCGGTCGATTCTAAGCCGGCCCGTCGTGGCCGGCTTGTCGTGATTGTTATGAGCCGCCGCGCGGCTAGTCTTTTCGCGCTCTTCTAGCTTCGTTCGCCTCTGCCTGTGCCTTCAGGACTGTCTGTATCGCTGCGGTCGGCACTTCCTCATCGTACCTGATCTGTACGGTTCTCTTCCCGGTCTTGTAACCTTGATCTTCAAACATCTGGCGGTGTTCGCTTTGAAGCTCATCCGCCCAGATTTCAAGGGTGACGTGGTTCTTGTACGCGGTAACCCCGGCAACCATACCGTGATACCTGTACCAGGGCACGCCCCATCTGATAGCTTCCTCTGCTTCCGGCAGGGTCGCCTTGACGATTTGCCGGATTTCTCTGAGGTGCGGCTGTGCCTTTTCGTCTGAGCTGGCAATGTACGAATCAACGTCGTTCGGCTTATCCATTACGCCTCTTTTCTTTACATCCCGAACTCCGTGATTCTAACACACTGCCGCTCATTCATCTTCATCCCGGTCAAGCTCCTCAAGCGGCACCGTCATGCCGAGGATACTCCAGCCGGCATCGACGTAGATCACCTGCCCCGTCACCCGCGCGCCGAGGTCCGAGCACAGGTAGAGCGCCGCGTTGCCCACGTCCTCCTGCGTGACGGTCTGGCGGAGCGGCGCGCACTCATCGTGATAGCTCAGCATCTTGCGGAAGCCCGCCACGCCCGACGCCGAGAGCGTCTTGATCGGCCCCGCCGAGATGGCGTTGACGCGGATGCCCTTCGGCCCGAGGTCGTGTGCCAGGTAGCGCACGCTCGACTCAAGCGCGGCCTTGGCGACGCCCATCACGTTGTAGTGCGGCATCACGGCGACGCTACCGTAATACGTCAGCGTGACAATCGAGCCGCCGTTCGGCATGAGCGGTTCGGCGCGCTGCGTGAGCGCCACGAGCGAGTAGGCGCTGACCTCCAGCGCGGTCTTAAAGCCGCTGCGGCTGGTGTCCACAAAGCGCCCGTCGAGGTCCTCGCGCTCGGCAAAGGCAATCGCATGCACGAGGATGTCGATCGTACCGTAGGTCTCCGCGACCTTCTCAAACACCCGGTCGATGGCGGCGTCGTCGGTCACGTCACATTCTTCGATCAGCTTCGCGCCGACGCTCTCAGCAAGCGGCCTGACGCGCCGCTCCAGCTTTGGCCCGGCATAGCTGAAGGCCAGCTCCGCGCCCTCCCGGTGCATCACCTGCGAGATCCCCCAGGCGATGGAGTACTTGTTCGCCACGCCGAAGATTAATGCGGTCTTCCCCTCAAGCAAACCCATCGTTCACTCCTCGCTGTGTGGTAGCCGTATCAAAGAACGTTTCAATCCACAGATAGCCCAGACATTTGGGAGCCGCGACTAAACGTCACGGCAGATCGTCAGCGCATCCACGAATAACCCAACCTCTTCCATTCGTGCCATTCGTGGATCACCGTCCGTGCTATCTGCGTCATCTGTGGACGCATTACCCCCGCGATACATACGGGCTGCCCTCGACCCACAGGCGCCAGGGCTTGCTCTGCCAGGGCTCCGGCACGTTGATGCCCACTCTCGGGCCGGTCCGCACCTGCTCGTCGGGCACAGGCTCGCCCGCCTCAAAGCGGAGCGGGCTGCCTTCAGCGGCCATATCGATCCCGTTGTGCGTGCCGTTCACGCCGAACGCCAGCGCCAGCCGGGCCGGGCCGTTCGTCCACTCGCGCTGACGGCGACCGGGGCGGCGCACCGCCATGATCTCTAACCCCTCAACCGGCTCAACGGCACGCAGCAGGACCGCCGCCGGGTACTCTGCGCCGGGCGGCTTGGCGACAACGTTGAGCATCCAGTATATGCCGTAGATGAGGTACACGTAGCTCACCCCGGCAGGCCCGAACATGATCGCCGTGCGCGGGGTAAGCCCGCGATGCCCGTGGTTGGCCTGATCCTCCAGCCCGATATATGCCTCGACCTCAACGACGCGCCCGGCAACCCGGCAGCCAGCATCCTCGTGTACGAGGATCTGCCCGAGCAGGTTGCGGGCGACGGTCAGCGTGTCACGCTCGAAGAAGTCACGTCGTAGCTGGTGCATGCAGAAAGTTTAGCACAGGGGGAGGGGCTTAACGAGGAATTGCGGAGGGCACATGCGGAATGAATAAATGCGCAGGTAGGGGCGGCTCTGAGAGCCGCCCCTACACGATGTCTCTAGTTTTTCCGATCCTGATCGTCAGGCGCAGCCATCTGCTTCTTGCTCTCACGCGGGACCGCATCCTCGCCCAGCAGTTTGCGGACCACCTCCACGTCTGCGACAACGATCACGATGCTGTCGCGGATCAGGTACGTCGTGCCGTCGCCGGTGGTGATCGCATCACGCCCCACCGAGTCGCCCTGGATGATCTTGTCACGCACGACCTGATCGCCATGCGTGAACACCTGCACCTTCGGCGGCTTGTCCGGCTGGGTCTTATCCTGCGCCTTCTCCAGCGTGGCGACAAGGGCTTCGACCTTCTCGCGATTGGGGTCGCTTGGCTGCCCGACCTCGCGCTCCCAGCGGGAGACTGAACTGCGAGACACCCGCAGCATGTTTGCGACGTAAGCCTGCGACCAGCCCCACAGCCGCCGCAGTTGCTTCAACCGTTCGATCATGTTACCTGCCTGTTCGCTTCGGGGTGGAGATGACAGTTTCACTATACCATGTGGGCGTGACAGCGAGCGTCACGCCGGGGACTTGAATCGGGCGTCCTGCTCGACCGTGCAGCGCAGCCCCTCGTGCAGATCCGTGCGCGGCACAAAGCCGAGCAGACGCTCCGCGCGGGTGATGTCCGCGCACATGCGCTGCACGCCGCCCTCACGGTCGCGGTTGTAGAGCGGCTCCAGCTCCATGCCGAGCACCTCCCCAATCGCCGCTACAAGCTCGTTGATGCTCGTCTCGCGCCCGCTACCGACGTTAATCACCTGCCGGTCCACGTCCGGCGCGGTCGCCGCCGCCACCAGCGCATCGACCACGTCCTCGATGTACACGAAGTCGCGGGTCTGCTCGCCGTTGTTGAACACGACGAGCGAAGCGCCCGTCTGCGCGGCGCGGATGAAGCGCGGGATCACCGGGGCGTGCGACGCCGGAAGCTGCTGCCCCGGCCCATAGGCGTTGAAAATGCGGAGCGCAACGGTTTCGATGCCCCACAGCGCGCCGATGGTCCGCACATACGTCTCGGCGGCGAGCTTGCTCACCGCATAGGGCGAGTCCGGGTTGGGTATGAGGTCTTCATGAAGCGGCTGTTCGCTCTGGCTACCGTACACCGCGCCGGAGGAGGCCAGCACCACGCGCTGCACGCCTGCGTCGCGCATCGCCTCCATCACGCTGACGGTTCCGCCCACGTTCACGTGGTTGTAGTCTCGCGGGTACTTGATCGACTCGGGGACGGACACCCGTGCGGCGAGGTGGTAGACGCAGCTTACATCCTGCAGAAGCGTCCACAGCTTCGGGATGTCCGCGACATCCCCCCGTGTGAACAGCACACGCGGGTCGAGGCGATCCGGATCGCCGGAGGTCAGGTTGTCAATCACGCGTACTTCGTGCCCGAGCGCGACGAGCCGGTTGGCAAGCGCCGAACCGATGAAACCTGCGCCCCCCGTCACGAGAAAACGCATGGGGATTCCGCTCCTGTACGCTTCGAAGGTGGCCTGAGTTAGTAACAGCGCCCCTTTACCCGGTCATGGAGGGGCACTGCACCCATTATAGACGATTGTGACGATACCGCGCGAACGCATCAGGGGCGAGATTTTCAACCCACCCCCGTGCAGAAACCCATCACATCAAGGCAACCACCGAAGCGGGATACAAAAACAGAGCCGAGCTTTTCAGCCCGGCCCTGAATATGCCTCACCTATAGCCTGTCTACCGCACGAACTGGAACCCCTGACGGTACGGCACGACGTGAAGCTGGAAGTTGCGAACGTACATCCGGAACTGGTCCTCCAGCTCGTGCCAGCGCTCGCTCTCCAGCAGCTCGTGGATCGTCTCAATATCCTCCGTCACGAAGGCCGCCATCCGCAGCGGATAATCCCCGTACGCCGTGTGCCACGCCTCCGTCATGTAGACGCCCATCTCCTGCAGCGTGGGTACCAGCTCGCTCATGATGAACCGGAAATACGCCTCATGGTTGGAGGGTATCACGTCGTACGAGATGATCAGCTTGTACTGTGGGATGATGATCTCCCGGTTGTCGTCCTCCACGGCTTCGCTCCTTCCTTGCATCCCTTCTCATACACGCACCTCACAATACGCCCTGGATGCATCTGAGTGTAGCAGGCGGCTCAGAGCGCCTCAAGGCGCATCACGACCACACGCCCGCGATCGCCGTGCCGCACGCCGGGCAGGCCCCCGCAGGGGTGATGCGGTTCTCCAGCACGTGGAACCCCTGCCGCCGGATCAGCGTCGTCTGACAGGAGGGGCAGCGCGTGTCTTCCCAGTTTTCGGTATGGCCGGGCCGGTTCCCGGCGTAGACGTAGCGCAGCCCGGCCTCCATGCCAATCTCGGCGGCCCGCACGAGCGTGTCGGCGGGCGTCGAGCCACGATCTGTCATTTTGTATGTCGGGTAGAAGCCCGTCACGTGCCAGGGGATGTCCGGAGACACCGAGCGGATGAACCGCGCCGCGTCCCACAGTTCGTCGCTGCTGTCGTTCATGCCGGGGATGACGAGTGTGACGACCTCCAGCCACAGGCCGAGGTCATGCACGCGCTGGATGGTATCCAGCACGTGCTGGAGCACGCCGCCGATGATCTTGCGGTAAGTGGCGTCGCGCATCGTCTTTAGATCAACTTTGTAGGCGTCGAGATACGGCGCGAGATACTCCAGAGCCTCGGGCGTGGCGTTGCCGTTCGAGATGTACAGCGTGCGCAGCCCGGCCTGCTTCGCCAGCTTGAACACCTCCACCGCCCACTCGGTCGTGATCAGCGGCTCGTTGTAGGTGCTCGCAATCCCGGTAGCGCGGTGCAGCCGGGCCAGATCGACCAGTTCCGGCGCGGAGATCGGGTGCGGGGTCACGCCGGCGTTCTTGTCGCGCAGCGTCTGGGAGGTAAGCCAGTTCTGGCAGAAGTCGCAGCGGAAGTCGCAGCCGAGCATGCCGAAGCTCAGGACGTCGCTGCCCGGCAGCACGTGGAAGAACGGCTTCTTCTCGATGGGGTCGACCTGCAGCGCGCCGACGTAGCCGTGCGGCACGTACAGCACCCCACCCCGGTTGAAGCGCACCTGGCAGATCCCCCGGCGCCCGTCTCGTATGAGGCAGCGGTGCGCGCACGCGTAGCAGCGCACAGACTTCTTCTCGTCGTCCACCACCTCGAACAGATGGCCCGGCACGGTCATGCTGTCGAGCACGTCGCCGAGGGTCTGGGCAGCCTGTTGCTTCATCATGCGTCGCTTCTATATTCAGCCTGTTCTCAGCCCTATTTTAGCACATTCAGGTCAGGCTGAAGGCAACGTGACCAAACAATCTATGACCATCCTGATGGAGAGCCACAGAAGCCGCAAAGCCGCTGACGGAGGAACTCGGAAGCCGCGAAGTTTATTCGTGGCGGTGGTAATTCCAACTCACCAGCGCCTCATCGTTTTGCACATTCGCGGCGGGTTTTGCCCCAACCGCCTTTATAGCGAAAAGGGGCTTGACTCTCGGCGAAAAATCCGTAAACTAGAGGATATAGAACAAATGATCTAATCGCGAACAAACGGAGGCATCACGTGGGACTCAACAACGACCCGCTCACCGTCGACACCCCCACCCCGCGACAGAGCGACAGTATCGGCCCTCGCTGGGCAGAGTTGACCGAGCGGCTCAGCCATCTCCCTTTCGCCGACCCGATGCGCATCGCCCTGACGCTCACACTGGCCCGCCTCCACCGCGAGTCCCACGCTTCCGGAGTGTTCCACGCGGGCTGCCCGGTTTGCGCCGAGCGCCTGCTGGCTGAGTTCAAGGGTACCGAGCAGGACCTGCTCGAGCTGTTCGACCGCCACGTCGCGGAGGTACAGCGTACCCTGTCAAGAATGTCGAACCGCCGCCACACCCACCTGGCGGCTTGAGTTCGGGGGTTTTCCTGGCCCACCACCTCTACCGGAGAGCGGCTGCCCGCATGGGCAGCCGCTCTTTGATTCTACACAGCCGCTCACTATACTTGTCGTTAGACTGGCCCCACAGGCCGACCTGACCGTACACTGTTAGCCGGGGAGGAACGGATGCTACGCGGCAAGAAACCCGAGTCAGAAGTCCGCTTTGAACTCTTCACCTGGGGCTTGATCCTCATCACAGCCGCGGTGATCTACCTCACCGTCTATCCGATCCTGCCGGGGCTGATCCTATTCATCCCCGGCTTGATCCTGCTTGGATCAGCCATCTTTCAGGACATGCAGCCTGACTGGCGCGTCGGATGGCTGACCTACGTCGTCGCGATCCTGGTCGTTGCCACCGGGATGGCGTGGGTCATGAACTCGCTTGTCGGCACGCAGATGCGCCTGCCGTGGCTGGTCATCGCAGCTATCGAGCTGGGACTCGTTTTGATCGTGAAGGCGCTGTACGACCCTTCACCCCGCTAAACGGCATCAGCCGGTCGGTCCGCTCGAAGGACTGCATGACCAGGCATGTCGTTGTATCGCGCACGCCCTCGATCGCGCGCAGGCGGAGTACAATCTCGTTGATGTCGTCCAGTGTGGCGTGCTCCACAAGTGCGATGCAGTCATAAGGCCCGTGGATGACGGCTGCCTCGGTAACATACGGCTCGGACTTGAGCGCGTCGTACACGTCAACCGTCACCTGCGGCGCCACGTCGAGGAGGATATACGCTCGCATAATCTCATACCTCCCAATCTGGCCGGCCCGAGCAGGCTGGCAGAGTAAAGGCGAGCGGGAGTAGATGTGGAGACGTGCGAGGTGGTTTAATGTTCTGTTACACCTATCATATCATACTTTTGGGGTCGGGTGGGGCTGCGGTTCAGCCTAAAGCTCCCTGCTCCTCAAGGAACACGGTCAGCTCGGCGACGATGGCGTCGATCTGACCGCCGAGGTTCTTCGTTTCGGCCAGCTCGCGCAGCGATCCCCAGTACGGCTCCCCGCACCGGATGCACACAATGCCCCGGTCGGCGAGGAAGCCCGCCGCCTGCGGGTACTTTTCGACCAGTTCTTCCACGCTCATATCCGCGCTGATAGCCTTCATCGTGGCGCTCCTCCAGACCAGAAGTGGGGTGTCGTTACTCTGTTAGACGCAGGAGGGGCGCAGGGGTTGCATCAGCGCGTGGCGACAATGATCAGGCGGTGGGTATAGCTCTCACGGGGCCAGCAGGTGATCAGCGTGAGGCGGTCGTCGGGGGTATCGTTGAGCCACTGGGCGTTCTGCAGCCGCACCTCAAGCGGCTGGCCCTCCTCTTCGAGCAGCAGCGTCTGCTGGACGCGGTAGGAGAACACACCGTACTCGCTCCAGACGGCGATCTCGTCGCCCACCTGAAGCTCGGTCAGCCCGCCGAACACCGCACCGAACAGGTTGTTGTGCCCCGCCATGATGGTGTTGCCCGCAAACCCCGGCTCGGCGGAGGTTTCGTCCCAGCCGACGGCATAGAAGTTCGGCACGGGCAGGCGTTCGACCGGCACGCCGTCCACGTCTCGCACGCGGGGGGCGAACGCAAGGACAGGCGCTTCAAGCCCGATGCGGGGGATGCTCAGCCAGTAGCGCTCGTTGGCCCAGTCCGGCAGCCCGGAGAACCCGCCAGCAGGCTCCGGCGTGGGTGTATCAGTCGCGGAGGGCCTCGCAATGTGCAGGGTCGGCGTTGGCCCCGAGGGTGTTTCGGGGGGCAGAGGGTCTTCCCCGGCGGGCGGCCCAGGCTGGCCCGCCCCCGGCGACTCGCCGCCCCCCTGTGCCGGAGTTACCGCGACGGCCTCCTGCGCAGCCAGCGAGGCGGCCTGAGCGGTGGCTGCCTCGCGGAACGCCTGCGGCGGGCCGCTGGCGGCGGCAAGCCGTGTCGGCAGGGAGAGCGCTGCGTACGTGAGCAGGCCGGTCGCCGCAATGATGATCAGCAGCGCACCGGCAGCGGTCGTTAAGTTGAGACGCCGCCTGTGCGGTGGTGCAGAGGCGGCGCCGTCGGGTAATCGATTAGCCGGCATACGAGTCAGCGGCTAGCTGTCGCCCCTGCTGCGGCGCTGGCCGGCGATCACCAGCCCGATGCCAAGCACCAGCACGAGCGCCAGCCCACCGACGATCACCGGGCCGGAGACAATGCCGCCCGACGCCGGGAGCACCTCACCGGCGGTGTTTGTGGTCTGGTCGGTCGTCTGTGTCGTTCCCTGCGTGCTCGTCGTCCCGGCCTGTGCGCTGGGGCGCGGCACGATGGAGAACTCAATATTGCTGACCGACCCACCGGCGTTCACGGTGACCTGCGAGCTGCCATTTTCAATCGGGAAGAACCCGGCTGGCACGAGCGTCACCTCGACGGTGTAGGTCCCGGGGGCGAGGGACACGCTGAAGCTGCCGTCCGCAGCCGTGGTGACCGTCTGGCTCGTCGCGCCAGAGATGGTTAGCTGGACGCCCTGCACGCCGTTCTCGCCCGCCTCGCGCACGCCGTTGCCGTTCGTGTCCGAGTAGACGACGCCAGAGACAGTCCCGGTGGATTGCGCCAGCACAGGCACGGCGGTAACCAGCGCCGCAACCAGAGCCAGCATCACCAGCAGGCCAAGCCGTTTCACCGAAGTGCGTTTCATCACTATTCCTCCCCGCCCCGTCGTACAGGGCTGCAGTGTTCTCATGCGTTCCGCTAGACGGGCGGACCCACACGACCGATTGTACTCTGCGATTCGCGGGTTGCAAAGGATCGTAGGGCAAGCGTCACAGGAGCGGCGACGTTTGCAGCGGCAAACAGGTATGCTACAATTGAATAGGGAAGATCGGCGTCGCCGGGGGAAAACCCTCGGCGCGCGCACATTAACGGAGAATCGCGTTTATGCAGAAGTCGGAGGGGATCATCCGATCTCGAGTAGGACGCCTTTCGTGACTGAGATCCGGCCCCTGCGGATACATGATTTGCCCTTCGTTTACCGGGTGGCCGGGCTAGGCGTCAACTTTGACGCCCAGCTCAGCCTGACGGTCGGCGAAGATGCCCTGCGCCATGCGCTCATGACCAGCATGGGCAGAATGCAGGCTTACATCCTGCGCAGGTCGAGCGGCAGCGTGTTCGGCCAGCTCCACTATCTGGAGAGCGACCATCACGCGCGCCTGGCCAACGTCGCCCCTGCGCTTGAGGATGGCGGCGACGCGGCGCTGTGGCTCGAATTGCTGGAAGGGCTGATCGTGATGGCCGGGCAGCGGGGCGTTGTCACGCTCATCGCCGAGGTTGGCGTCAACGCGCCGGAGTTCACCGTGCTGCGGCGCGCAGGCTTCGCCACCTATACGCGGCAGGAGCTGTGGGTTCGCCCTCCGTGCCCGGTAGAGCCACCCCCCGCACACCTGCACCCCGTAGCTACCCCGACAGGGAATGGTCTGCTGAGTCTGTACGGGTCGCTTGTCCCCGGTCTGATCAAGCATGTCGAGCCGCCGCTGGCGGCATCCGACAACCATTACATCCTGCCGGAGCGGCGCGGCGCAGCCGGGATGGTGATCGTCCACGAAGGGCCGCACGCCGACCTGATCGAGATATACATCTCGCCGCAGGCGGAAACCAGCCCGTACCAACTCGTTCAGGCGGCGCTGGCAACCGTCGACGCCGAGCGGCGTACCGTGTACTGCCGCGTCCGCGACTACATGGGCTGCCCCGGCTCGGCGCTGGCCGCCGCCGGGTTCCAGCCGGTGGCAACGCAGGCGGCGATGTACCGGCAGACGGCGGTACGCGTCCAGCCGCGCACAAACGACGCCAGCGAGCGAGTTGAAGGAGGCATCCCGCTCCCGACTTCCATCGTGGATACGCCACCCGGATACTGAGAGGGTGCTTCTTATATGGTCATTGGTAGTTACAAAATAGGGTAGGTATGAAGCAACAGCAAATAACTGACGATCTGTTTAGCCTGATGAACGTACTCCCCGCGGAGATCGCCGAGGTCATCATGAAGATCGGGCGCAATGATGACCTTGTCGAGGTCATCCTGGACCTCGGGCGCGTGCCCACCGCCCGCTACACCGACGGTGAGGTGGTGCTGCTTGAGCGCCTGGTCACGCAGGAAGACATTGATACGGTGGTCACGCAGATCGGGGAGTTTGACGCCGACAACCGTGCGGGCATCGACGGCACGCTGCACCGCATCTCGGCGATCCGCAACCGCAAGGGCGGGGTCGTCGGGCTGACGTGCCGTGTGGGCCGCGCCGTCTTCGGCACCATTGACATCATCGACGACGTGATTGCCTCCGGCAACAGCATCCTGTTCCTGGGCCGGCCCGGCGTCGGCAAGACGACGATGCTGCGCGAGGCGGCACGCGTGCTCGCCGAAACCAAGCGCGTGGTGATTGTGGACACCTCGAACGAGATCGGCGGCGACGGCGATATACCGCACCCGGCGGTCGGCAAGGCGCGCCGGATGCAGGTGCCGACGCCCAGCCTCCAGCACGAGGTGATGATCGAGGCGGTCGAGAACCACAACCCCGAGGTCATCGTCATCGACGAGATCGGGCGGGAGCTTGAGGCGTTGGCCGCACGCACCATCAACGAGCGCGGCGTGCAACTCATCGGCACGGCGCACGGCATCACGCTCGATAACCTGCTGATGAACCCGACGCTCTCCGACCTTGTCGGCGGCATCGAGAGCGTAACGCTCTCCGACGAGGAGGCCCGCCGGCGCGGCACGCAGAAGACCGTGCTGGAGCGCCGCCAGGCCCCGACGTTCAACATGCTGATCGAGATCGCCTCGCGCGATACGCTGTACATCCACCCCGACGTGGCCGTCGCGGTTGACTCGCTGCTGCGCGGGCTGGAGCCTCAGCCGGAGATCCGCCGCCGCGGGGAGGATGGCAAGGTCATCGTGGAGACGCCGCCACCCGTCCCGGTATACGGCAAGGGTGGCAGGAAAGGCCGCGAGCAGCGGCAGCAACCGTTCGCCTCGCAGGGGTTCCGCCCCAGCCGTACGCGCGGCGAGCCGCAGAGGAACGGCGTCACGCGCCAGATCATCCCACCGTCGACACCCGCGGCTGCGCCCGGCCCAGCCGCGCAGCGCCGCACGGTGAGCATCTTCCCGTACGGCATCGCGCGCAACCGCCTCATCGAGGCGGCGGAGCAGTACCACGCGCCGGTCGAGATCGTCGACGAGATCGACCAGGCGGATGTGCTGCTCACGCTCAAGAACTTCTACCGCCGCCGCCCGCGCATCATCTCGGATGCCGAGCAGCGCGGCCTGCCGATCTATGTGCTGCGGTCGAACACTGTCAACCAGATTGAGGACTTCATCCAGGACTACTTCGACATGGAGGAGGATGACGAGAACAGCCCGCTGCAGCAAGCTCTGCGCGAGACGCAGGAGGCCATCCGCGACGTGCTGCTCGGCGAGTCCGATGCGGTCAATCTCTCCCCGCAGAAGGGGCACATCCGCCGCCATCAGCATGAGATGATCCGCCAGGCCAACCTGAACTCGACGAGCTATGGTAAAGAGCCGTACCGCCACGTGCGCGTCTACCGCGGCTAGGCCAGGCGGCAGACATGTTCATCACGTTCGAAGGTCCTGACGGCTGCGGCAAAACAACGCAAATAACCCTGCTGGAGACGTACCTCGCCCAGCAGGGTTATCGTGTGCTGCACACGCGCGAGCCGGGCGGCACCCCCATCGGCGAGCAGATCCGCCAGGTGCTGCATAACCCGGCCAATCAGGAGATGGTGCCGCACGCCGAGATGCTGCTGTACGCCGCCTCGCGCGCCCAGCTTGTCGCGCAGGTCATCCGCCCGGCGCTGGCACGGGGCGACCTTGTGCTGGCTGACCGCTTCTACGACAGCACGTACGCGTACCAGGGCTACGGTCGCGGGCTGGACCTCGACATGCTGCGGCGCGTCACTGACATCGCCACTGGCGGCCTGCGCCCCGACCTGACGCTCTACCTCGACATCGACCCGCAGACCGGGCTGCGCCGCCGTCTTGCGGACGAGCAGGCCGAGTGGAACCGGCTCGACGCCGCCACGCTGGAGTTCCACGAGCGGGTTCGCGCGGGGTACTTCAAGCTGGTCGAGGCGGAACCGGCGCGCTGGGTCGTGGTCGATGCGCGCCTCGATGTGGAGACGATTCAGGATCGCATCCGCGCAATTGTGATGGAACGCCTCGCCGAGCGCCAGGCCCGGTAGGAGGCCCCTGCCCCGGCGATTCCCCGCCCGCCCTTGGCAGGGACGGTAGGGGCAGGTCTGAGACCTGCCCCTACAAAAGCCGCGAAGTTTATTCGCGGCGAAGCCCATTCACGGCGAAGGTTACAGCGTCTCGTCTCCACCCAGCGACTGGTCGATAGACTCAGGGCTTTCGCCCGCTTCCAGCCGGTCGATCACCTCGTGTATCTCCGGCCCGGCATCCTCACCCAGCTCGTTCGCCATCTCCCGCATGAACCTGCCCATCGCACGGGGGTCGCCCTCGTCCAGTGCGGCCATGCGTGAGGGGTCCATTAACCGCTCGATACGGGTGTCTTCACTCGTAACAATGCCGACGCGCCGGATCAGGCGGCTGATGTCCGTTGCGTCGCACTGCGGACAGACCGGCTCCAGCTCATCGATCGCTTCGACGGCGCTCATCACGCTGAAGGTGTGCCCGCAGGCTTTGCAGCGAAAATCATACTCCGGCACGGTGTGCCCTCCTCTCCAGCGGAGTATAATCTCGGTACATGCACTCAGATCATACGGCAAGGTCTATGACTTACCAACCCGATCCTTCAGAACCGACTCCCGACCACCCGCCAGCGGCGGGCAGGCCGGTCCACCCGCTGGAGCGCGGCCCGATGCCGCCGCCCGCCGGAAGCGAGGTAGTCGAAGCCCCACCCCGCGAAGTGCGACGGGTCCTGGTGCCCTCCGAGACGCCTTTCTTCACCTATGCGCTTATCGCGATCAACGTGCTGGTGTTTCTGGCCGACTCGCTGACGGCGTTTGCGGGCCTCGGCTTCCGGGGTGTGGGGCTGCTGACGCTGCTCGGCGCGAAAAACAACCAGGCGATCATGGCCGGGCAGACCTGGCGGCTGATCACGCCGTTGTTCCTGCACGGCGGCATCCTGCACCTGGGGTTCAACAGCTACTTCCTGTACGTCGTCGGGCGGCAGATCGAGAGCGCCTACGGGCGTGCGCGCTTCCTCGCGCTGTACTTCCTGTCGGGCCTTGCCGCGTCGATTGCCAGCTTTACGCTGACCAATGCCAACTCTGTCGGCGCGAGCGGCGCGCTCTTCGGGCTGATCGGCGCGTGGATTCCGCTCCTGTACCGCAACCAGCACATCCTTGCGAACACCCGCCAGCACATTCGCAGCATCGTGCAGGTGATTGCCATCAACCTGCTTATCGGGCTGGCCCCCGGCATCGACAACTGGGCGCACCTCGGCGGGCTGATCGGCGGGGTGACGCTGGGCTGGTTCATCACGCCGCGCTACGTGCTGCACGGCTATTACGCCGACGAAGTCCACATCTCGGATGACTCCTCGCCGCTCGCCGTATGGCTGGCGACGCTGGCAATCGGCCTGGGGCTGGTCGGCCTTGCCGTCCTATTAATCTCCACAGGCCTGGAGGGGCTGTTGTGATGCCTGCTTCAAGCGACAAGATCACCACAGACACCCGCCCTTCACCGCTGGCCGGGCGCTGGTACCCCGGCGATCCCCGGCGGCTGGCTGCCACCGTCGACCGGATGCTGGCAGACGCGCCCACGACGGATGTGCCGGGCCGCATCGTGGGGCTGCTCGCGCCTCACGCTGGCTACATCTACTCCGGCCCGACCGCCGCACGGGCCTTCAAGGTGGTGGCGGGTATGACCTTTGACCGTGCCGTCGTTATCTCGCCGATGCACCACCCCTACCCCGGCGAGGTGCTCACGACCGCGCACGCGGCCTACGAGACGCCGCTTGGCGCTGTCCCGGTCGATACCCCGACGCTGGAAGCGCTGGCAGACCGGATCGAGCTTACCTACGTCCGTCATGACCCGGAGCACGCGGTTGAGATCGAGCTACCCTTCCTGCAGCGAGCACTGGACGGGCCGTTCTCGCTCGTGCCGCTGATGCTGCGCGATCAGTCGTGGGCTGCCGTGCAGCGGCTCGGCGAGGCGCTCGCTGGCGTGCTGGAGTCAACGGCAGGGCGTACGCTGCTCGTCGCCAGCAGCGACCTCTCGCACTTCTACCCGGACAGGCAAGCACGCGCGCTGGATCGCGTCATGCTGGATCGCGTCGCGAGCTTCGACCCGGAAGGCGTGATCGACGTGGAGGAGCGGGGCGAGGCGTTCGCCTGCGGGCGGGGAGCCATCGCCGCCGTGATGGTTGCGGCGCGGGCGCTCGGCGCAGACGGCGTGCAGATCGTCGGCTACAGCACCTCCGCCGACACGAGCGGCGACACAAGCCGCGTGGTCGGCTACGGCGCAGCGGCGATCTACGCGGCGGAGCCTTTGGTCAATTGATCTCAGCCTTGCAAGGCTGGCCGCAAATGAACTTTCTGCCCGTAGGGGCGAGTATGATGCGCGATGCTCCACATCGACCGCATCAATAGACCTGCCCCTGCATATTCCTTCCCCTGTGCCTGGCCCTACCAATTGCCTGGTAGGGGCGGGTCTCGGACCCGCCCCTGCGCTGTCAAGTTAAGCGGCTGGCAGTTGGCGTAGCCAACAACTGCAGTGGGGAGAGGGCCGAATCACACAGGCTGCCGCACCCGGCGCGGGCGGGCAGCCTGTTCGCATTCCGATCAATTGACGCCGCGTACGGGTCGCAGATCAGCCCAGGCGGATGCGCCGCACGATCACGACCACGCCGACGAGCACCAGCGCCACCAGACCGGCTCCGACCAGCCCGGCAGTCCCCGTGAAGCCCGTCTGAGGCAGCGCTTCGGCGGTTGGCGCCGGCCCACCGACCCCGGTCGGCTGAGCGGCATCATCATCGCCCAGCCCGCCACCGAGCGGCGTCACAACAATGGGCGTTACGGTAGCCTGCCCGGCAGCCGCGTCGGCTTCGGGCACCGCCGCAGCAGCAGCCTCGGCATCCTCTTCACCGGCAGCGGCAGCTTCAGCAGGCCCGGTCTCCTCACCGGCAGCCTGGGCGTCAGTCTCGTCAGCAGGGGCGGCGGCGACCTCCTCACCTTCCTCGGCTGGCTCCGCGCCACCACCCGCGCCGCTGTCCGCGCCGTTATCCGCGCCCGATGCTGCCTCGCCCTCAGCGCCCTCACCGGCAGCGGTTTCCTCGCCAGGCGCGGCAGCAGCGCCGAGTTCGTCGCCCGTGGCGTCACCCTCTGTCTCGGCAGGCTCCTCTCCGGCGGCTGCCTCACCGCCCTCAGCGGCTTCGCCCAGCTCGCCTTCGCCGAGTTCGCCAGCAGCCCCCGCAGGCTCCTCATCGCCGGGTGCTAGCGCACCCTCGTCGGTATCGGCAGGCTCTTCCTCAAGCGCACCGGTTTCACTCCCGGCAGGCTCGCCGCCCTCCTCGGCCTCAAGCGGGGGCGCTTCTTCGCCTGCCCCGGCGTCTTCGCCCTCGTCAGCAGGGGCTTCAGGCACTTCACCCTCGACAGCGCCTGTGCCGTCATCCTGGGCCTCGATCTCGTCGCCCTCGGCGGCGGGAACCTCCCCCTCAGCAATCTCGGTCTCCGCCGGGGGTTCCGGAGTGGCATCCGCCACGCGATCCCCGGGCCCGCCCCTGAGCAGCAGTAAGATAATCAGGCCAATCCCCACCAAGAAGAGGCCGGCGAGAGCGCCCACGGCAATGATGAACGAGCGGTTGCTGGCTTCGCCAGCCGCAACCGCGCCGGCATCTTCGCCAGCTGCCTCTTCGTCATCGTCGTCGAAGCTAAAATAGAGTTCGTCGTTATCAGTCATGTTCGCTCTCCATTGATACTGCGACCCGTGCCTGCTAATCGAGTTGCTCGAGGTTAGCAAACGCTACGAAGACGCCCTTACCCGGTTCCATATCCTCTATCTCGACGACTGCGCCCGGCGCCCAGACGCCGCTCGGCAGGCGGCGCGGTTCCGGGGGCACACTCGTCACCGTCCCGATCTTGCCGGTGTGCGGCGCTTGCAAAACGCGTACCCTCTGCCCGGCTGCGAGGGGCCGCCGCTCGCGCACGTCGCGCACCGACTCCCGCCGCTGTGACGCTAACGGAATAATAATCTCAGGCCGCCGATCACGCCAGTCGGAAGACTCCCCTGTGTCCAGCACGACCTCACGCCCGTTATGCTGGCTGAGCAGGTCGAAGATCGTCCGGCTCATTGCCATCCTGCCGAAGCCCTGCGTCACGCCGACGGGGAATTCGGCATCGTTCAGCAGGGGCAGCAGGCTGGCGGGCAGGCTGGCGGCGATCAGGCCCTTCACGCGGATCTCGATCGCGCCGCGCAGGAACTCCTCCGTCAGCGGCGAGCCGATCACCACGATGGCGCCCCGGTGGTCGATGTTGAAGCGGCCCGCTTCCGTCTCCAGCCCCGGCGCGCTGTCCATTACCTTCAGTGTACCCCAGGAGAGCCCGCCCTGTCCCCAGGCGAGGTCCACAGCGGCGCCGGTCGTCTCGACGACGATCCGCGACTCCGGATCCACACTGATGACCCGCCCCGGCACTGTTGCCTCAACGACCGTGCGGATGCGCTTGCCCTCCAGCAGCATCTTGCCGTCCTCGACGACGATCACCCGCCCGTCGATGGGGCTTTCCACCTGCCGCATGCGGAAGCCGAGGAAGCCCGGCTTCTGCGCCAGCACATCGCCTACCATGATACGCTCGCCGGGCCGTTTGACAAGCAGCGGCTCGACCTGCTCCGGCGCAACGCCCAGCGCCGCCGCGATGTCCACAATGCGATGCTCGCTGGCAACCTCGGCAATGGCGAGCGGGTCCGCCGCCTTGACGATCTGGTTCTCCAGCACGCGGGGCGTGCTGCCGCGCGGCAGCCAGTGAACCCGGCGGAAGCTGGTCGATGGCGTGATGCGTGCCCGTGCGTATACGTGTGTCATGACCTCACCCCCTCGCCGAGCGCCTGCCGCCACGCCAGCAGCCGCTTCCGGCGTGCGTCGTCCCCCCGTGGGAAGCGTACCGGTCGCCCGCGCGCGTCGATCACGACGCCGAGCGCGCCGCCGGTCACCGTCAGCTTGCGCCGCCCGCCGAGCGCGCCACCCTCCAGCGTCAGCTCCGCTTTCTGCCCGTAGGCGAGCGGTAGCGGCCTGATCTCGCCTGCCGCCACCTTGAAGGTCATGGTCTTCCCGCCGTCCTTCGGCTTGAGGCTGCCCCGCAGCGCCGTGTCGCGCCCCGGCACACTCACCACCGGGCCGAGGTCGTAGAACGCGCCTGCAGCAAGCGACTGCACCAGCGCCTGCGGATTGAGCGGGGCCGCCGCGCCAAGCGCCGCCGACAGCCCGTACGGGTCGAGCAGCACGTTCGTCACCCCGACGGGCAGCAAAGCGTCGAGCGCGACCAGCAGGCTCAGCCCGTCGGTGGGCGTGTGCGTGAGCGTCGTGCCGCTCAGCAGGATGGTGCCGAAGGGCGGCAGCGGGCCTGTATTGCCGGTCTGCCAGCTTGTGCGCGCACTGTGGACCGCATAGCGCACGATCTCGCGGGCGGCGGCGTACTCCATCTCAAGCTCGGCGGGCTGCGCCGGGATGGTGTGCGGGAACACCGACCGGTTCCACAGGTAGTCCAGCACGTCCGCGTCCTCGACGCCCTCGACGGTCAGCCAGCGCCGGATGTATGCGGGCGGGATCTGCCTGGCGACCTGGTGCGCGGCGTGCCCGATGCCAAGCTGCCCGAACACGTTGAGATACGAGCGCCCGTCGAGCGAGGCGGCGACCGCCGTCGCCATGCTGCCGAGGTCCACGCCGAGCACGTTGTGCTTGCGCAGCGCGCCGAGCAGATGCACCATCCGCGCGAAGCCGTGCGCGGTCGGCTGCACGCCGTCCTTCGTCCAGCGCGAGATCTCCGCGATGCCGGGCGTGTTCTGCGCCTTCTTCTCGTTGTAGAGCGAGGCAAGCTGCTCCTGCGCACCGGCCAGGTACTCGGTGCCAAGCGACGGGCGCACGTTGTCCGCAACGAGCAGGGGGAAGTCGATCTCCTCCGCCCGCTCGCGGATCTCGTCGGCGAGGGCCGCATTCCCGGCGAACAGCACCGGCGGGCGCGCGTGGCGCTTCATCAGGGCGTAGGCCACAAACAGCGTGTCGAGGTGCTCCCGCATGACCTCCGTCGCGCCGCCATCCGTCCCCCCGACGACCAGCACGAGGTCGGCCTGCGCGTTCAGCAGCACGTTGATGCGCTCCTCCGTCGTGCGCCTGTCGTCCAGCCCGAACGTGTCCAGCAGCGAGAGGTAGATGCTGTCGGCGGCGCGCCTGCCGCTGCCCAGGCTGACATCCGGCATGAGGCCAAACAGGATGGCGCGGATAGGCTGCCCGGCGCTGGCCGTCGCCACAAAGCCGGCTACCCCGGCTGGACCGCCGCGCGGGGACAGGATCAGGTCGCCGTTCTCGTCGATGAGGTCGCGCCCGGTCGCCGCTGCGATCTGGCTCAGCGCGTCGTACACGCCGATCAGCACATCGTTCCAGGGCGCGCGCGCCGTTGAGGGCGAGACCCCGTGCGACACGAAGCGGTAGCCGCCCTCAACCACGTCGAGCAGGACGGCGCGCGTGTTGACCGAGCCGATGTCCACCGCCAGGATCGGCCCGCTGACCTCGCTCGTGCGCACCTGCTCCTGCGCCTCGTCGAAGATCTCTCTCAGCAGCGTCATAAGTCCTCTTCAGCCAACTACCGGATCACCGCCGTGATCCACTCATACAGACCGGTCAGGCGCTCGCTCAGCACGGCGATGCCTGACAGGATCATCCCGGCGTACGCTGTACCGAGCGCCACAGTAATGAAGGCCTGCCCTGCGCCTGCCAGCCAGCGCATCAGCGGCCCGCGCCGGGGCTGCCCGTCATCGCTGCGCCCTCGCACCCAGAACTGGAAGTACGCCAGCGTGCAGACGACGCCCGCGATCAGGATCAGGTTGTTGAGGAACCCGCCCTGCGCGCCGGGCAGAATGGACAGCCACGTCGCCTGCACCTGCGGCACCAGCGTACCCACGAGCGCCCCGCCGACCGCGACCGCCGTGCCCACGCCCAGCAGGTAGGCGGTGCTCAGGTTGCCGAGCGGCGCGGCCTTCGGGCTGATCTTCAGTACGAGGAACAGAAACAGCGCAAGCGGCATCGCCGCCAGCGCGGCGGCAGTCATGTCGCCGCTGCGAAGCGGCTCAACGAGGCGCGGGATGAGCACTTCATAGACCACAACAAGCGCCGCATACCCGACCGACACGCCGATAAAAATGTGCAGCGCGATACGGTAGAGCGGGTTGTCGCCGATGAGGTAGCTGAGCAGCGCCACGGTGAACAGGAAGCCCAGCGCACCGGCAATGAGGTCGGCTGTAGCAGGTGATAAGGTCATCATCGCGCGTGCCCCCGCTTCTCACGCAGGCTTAAGAGTCCGAAGATCAGCGCGCCGAGCACGATCAGCGCCGCGGCCAGCCCGGCGGCGGCCATCTGCACGCTGACCCGTTCCGCAAGCGCATGCTCGACATCGCCGCCAAGCATCTCCCGGTAAGCGACCGCATCGTCCGCCCCGCCGAGCAGCCCGGCAAGCTGCCCGCTCGCCGCGTAGGGCTGCACGAACGGCGCTGCCCGCTCGCTGACTACCGCCACCACCGGCAGGCCGGTGAACGCGCCCGCCTGCTCCACCCACATGCGCACATCCTCCGCCTGCGAAGCAATTACGACGATCAGGTCGATACCGCCGTCCGCAAGGCTGTTCAGCCCCAGCCCGGTCGGCTGGCCGAGATGGTCGGACGCAAAGGCGGATGGGGCGTGCGCGGGTCCGCCGAGCACGAGGCTGTTCACGCCGGTGGCGCGCCCCGGCAGGTAGCCGATGTTCTTCCAGCCGCGCCCGCGCGGGGCCGCCCGTCGGAGCACGTCCTCGGCCATTGCCGGGCCGGTCGCATGCGTGCTGATGGCGTACACCACCGTGTCCTCGCCCTCCGCGAGGTGTGCGAGCACGGCTTCGGCCAGCGGCTGCATCTCCGGCGCGACATCCGGCTCGTACTCGAACGCGACGAGCACCGTCGAGCGCGCCCGTGCGGCCTGCTCCACCACCTCGAATGCCGCCGCTGCGCCCGGCCCGCCCTCAGGCAGGGGCAGCGTGTCGAGCACGTCGCCGGTCGGCAGAAGTGGCAGCGCCGCCACCGCGAGCATCAGCAGGGCGACGATCCAGCGCAGCACCGGCAGCGGCTTCCGCCCGGCGGCAGGCGGGGCGGCCTCCTCAGCCAGCAGGCGCTTGACCAGTTCGATCTGCCGTACCTGCTCCTCGGTGACGATCATCTCCTGCACCGGCTCTTCGACGGTGAGCGTGCTGCCCTCGAAGATGATCTCCGGCTGGATGACGCCGCTCACGTTCTTCAACGCGCCGACCGACTCCGTGCCGGCCTCGCCTGCGCCTGCATCCCCGGCAATCTCCGAGAAGCGCAGCCCTTCGAGGCGCTCCAACAGGCCGGGGTCCGGGGTGATCTGCGGCGGCTTCTCACGGCCATTCGTGCGCGGCGTGGCGGCAGGCGCGGGTGCGGGCGCATCGTCCTGCCGGAGCGCGCGCATCCACTCCGGCATCTCATCGGCGTCGGCGGCGGTGGCCTCGTCCGCCCCGGCATCGGGCTCGTCCTCGACCTCGCCGGAAAGCAAATCGCCGGAAAGCCCGAGCAGGTCCTCACCCGCCAGTGCATCGCTGACCGGCAGGTCAAGGTCGTCGCCACCGAAGTCGAACGAGCCCAGCCACTCGTCGAGGTCTAGCGACGCGAGCGGTTCCTCGGCAGGCTTCTTCTGGGCCTCGACCTCCTCGTTCGCAGCGATCAGATCGAGCCAGTCAAGTGAAGGCGCAGGCTCGGGTTCGGGCGGCTCCGGCTCGGCGGGCTTAACCTGTGCCGGTTCCAGTGCGTCGTCCGCTTTTTCCTCATCCAGCCAGCTTGCCGATGCCAGCCACTCCGGCACGTCGCTCTTGACGAGCGGCGGCTTCTCTTCGTCGGTGGATGTTTCACCGGCAGGCTCGTCCAGCAGCGCCCCGGCGAGCCAGGCGGGTGGGGCCTCGGCGGGCGGCGGCGACGGTTCCTTTGCAGGCTCGTCGCTGAGGGCCTCGTCCTGAAAAGCCCCGGTGAGCCAATCGGGCGGGGGCGCGGCGGGCGGTTCCGGCCTGTCGTCGGCCTCCGCGCCGGGCAGAACGAACTCCTCCAGCCAGTCGGGCATTTCGACGGGCGGCGGGTCTGCTGCCGGGGGCGGCGGCTCCGGCTTCGAGCGAGCGGCGGCCATCTCGCTCAACTCCCGCACCCAGTCGGGGACCACATCTGCCGGGTCCGGTTCAGGTTCAGGCTCCGGCTCGGGTTCGGGCGCAGGCTCAAACTCAGGCTCAGGCTCTGGTTCCGTCTCTGCGGCCTTGACAGGCTCGGCAGCGCTGAGCGCCGCCAGCCAATCGGGGATTTCGCCGGGCCCGGCATCGCTCGCGGCGGGGGCCGGTGCAGCCTCCTCCAGCCCGAGCAGCCAGTCGGGGATCACGTCGTCGATGGTGGGCGGGGCAGCAGGCTCCTCCGGCCTGGGCTGTGCTGGCTCATCCGGGGTTGGCGGCGCGGCATCAACCACCGGTTCGTCAATCACCGGCGACGGGCGCTCGGCGGGCGGGCCGGGAGCGGCCTCCGCCTGCGGCAACCAGGCGGGAGCGGGCGGCGTATCCGCCGAGGGCGCGCCGGGCGCGGCAGGCACAAGCCAGCCCGGCAGAGCGGCGGCCTCCGCCGGACCGGAAGCCCCGGCCTGCGGCAGCCAGGCGGGCAGATCGGCGTCCGGCGCGCTCAGCGGCGCGCCGCAGCCCCGGCAGAGCGCCCGATCGGGCGGGTTCGATTCGCCGCATACATCGCAGCGGCGGGCGTTCGAGTCGTCAGTCGGCAGAACCATCAACGTCTCTCTGCATCAACTCAATCGGTGTACGGTCGCTCGGCGCCCATCAGGAAGCGCACGCCTATCACCAGCACCCCCAGCGCCACGCCGAGCAGAATCCCGCGTGACCCGGCAGCCGCCGGTACCTGCATCAGCCAGTCGCGCAGCGCGCCGAGCGGGCGCAGCGCAGCCAGCGGGATCCAGCCCACCAGCCCCACAACAACCACGCCCAGGAACAGGAGCGACCAGCCGCCGGGGCGTGTGCGCATCAGGCGCACCGCTGCCGCCACCAGAAAGATCATCACGAGCGCCGCCAGCGACGCCAGCGACGCCGAGACAATGCCCCGGAATAGCACGTTCGTCATCGAGGTCGCCTCGTACAGCACCGGCCCATCCGCGCCGATGCTCTCAGCGACGCCAATGCCAAGCGTGAACACCACCGCAATGACCGTCAGCAGGCTGTAGGCCGCGCCACGTTCGCCCTGCTCCAGCCGCCGTGTGTGGACGATGAGCAGGTTGAGCACGCCGAGCAGCACGGCAAGCGCCGCCAGCACGACAGCCCAGTCGACAAGCGTCTGCCGCACCGTAAAGAGCGTCGGGTTGGGGATGAACATGCTGAGCAGGATAATCAGCGCCGCGCCGATTGCCACTACTGTTGGGATGATCGTTTTCATCTGATTCTCAAACTGCTAACCAAGCAGCCCCAGCGTTTGCAGGGCCGCCCCTGCGACAATTAGGCCGATAATCGCCCAGCGCAGCACGTCCTGCACCAGCAGGCCGCCCTGCGCCGAGGCACGCTCTTCCAGATAGCCGCGCGCGGCGAACATCTCCTCGCCAATCAGCACGTGGTCGGCGAGCGTGTAGCCCGCCGCCTGCGCCTCAAGCTGGTCGCTGCCTACCGTCTGCGGGATGCCCACACGGCTGCCCGCCTCGGCGATCAGCGCCGTCTCAGCGCCGAACGAGCCAAAGAGCACGTTTGCCTGCACGTCCATGTCCGGCACGAGGCTCGTCAGCCCGCCTGCCAGTGCGGTCGAGTCCAGCGCGACGAGAAAACCGTTCTGCGCGGGGAGCCGGTCCGCAATGCCCTTCTCCTCATAGGCATGCCGCACGATGTCCGACATCACCCAGACGGTCGTCGCGTCCGACGTGCTCGCCAGCGGCGGATGGTCGGCGATGGCGGCAGCGCCGACAGTCACGTCGAGCATGGCAAGGCCCGCCAGCGTCGCGCCTGCGTCCTGCCCGGAGAGGCCGTTCGGCCCCAGCGAGACGTGCATCCGCCCGCCGCTCTCAACCACCCGGGCGACCTGCTGCGGCAGCGCCTTATAGCCGTCGATGGGCCGCAGCGAGGGCTCGAAGCCCCGCCGCACGGCAAGCGTGAAGGCGGCGAGCAGCACCGCGCCGCCAATGATGAGCAGCGGCCCCAGCCAGCTAACCATGCCATCGATCATGTGTTGTCCGCCTCCCTCCCCCGCGCCGTGCCGTCCAGCCGCTCCGCCAGCTCGGCGGCAAGCGAGTCCTGCTCCACGAGCGCCAGCAGCGGCTGCCCCAGCCACAGCAACTGCGCCGCTACCGGGCCGAGCGGGCGCAGCCCTTCGGCGAGGGCCTGTACGACCGGCCCCAGTTCGCCACCGGCGAGCCGCCGCAGGAAGCGCTCAGGCTGTGGGGTGTTCTCCGCAGGATGGTTCACAGCTCACCTGTTCCGGAAGTCCGGCCAGCGCACTGCTGCAAGCGCGCACCGGCTGCTATAATTGAACGCGGGCGTATTTTCAATGACAGACATGCTCTGCTGCACAATCGTACGCCGTTCTGGCCGGGTTGTAACTGAGGGGACCTACGTAGTTTTTCGGCGTGGGGCGTGACCGCCCGCCGCTTTTTCCACTATCGCGGAGAATCGGAAGGAGCGCTATGACACTTCGGTACCTGGTACTCTTCGACATCGACGGCACGCTGCTCTGGCCGGACCGCGCCGGGCGGGACTCGATGCGCGCCGCGCTGGAGCGCGTCTACGGCACCGCCGGGCCGATCGACTCCTTCCCCTTCGCCGGACGCACCGACAGCGCCATCGTGCGCGACCTGATGGCCGCTGCCGGTATCGCCGAAGATATCGTCCAGGCCAGGTTTGACGAGCTGGCCGCCACGCTTGAGGACGAGATGCACACACGGCTGGCGGATGGGCGGCATAACATCCGCGCCTGCCCCGGTGCTCTGGCGCTCGTCGAGGCGCTCGACGCCCGCGACGACGTGCTGCTCGGCCTGCTGACCGGGAACCTGGAGCCAACCGCGCGCATCAAGCTGGCCGCCGCAGGCTACGACCCGGATATGTTCCGCGTGGGGGCGTTCGGCGGCGAGTCGCCGGTGCGCGCCGACCTCGTGCCGCTGGCCGTCGAGCGGGCGCGGGCGCTGACAGGCGTTGACTTCAGGGGCAAGCAGATCGTCGTTATCGGCGACACGCCCGAGGACGTGCGATGTGGCGAGGCGCTCGGCGTGCAGACCGTCGCCGTGCTGACGGGCTGGAACAGCCGCGAGGAGCTTGAAGCTGCCTCGCCGGACGTGATCTTCGACGACCTGACGGATACCGGGGCGGTGATCGCGGCGGCGCTTGCTTCTGTTTGACACTCCCCACAATTGCCCATATGATCATCGGGACACTACTAATCCATCCGTGAGGAGGCGAGAGCAGTGCAGTCAGGCGCTCAATACCGGCTGGTGATGCGGCGAGGGCCTCAGCCGAATCAGCAGTTTGAACTCACCCGTGACAAAATCACCATCGGGCGCGATGTCACGAACGACATCATCATTAGCGACCCGGAAATTTCCCGTCACCACGCCCGCCTCATCCGGACGGGGAACGGCTACGCCATCGAGGACCTGCGCAGCACGAACGGCACGTTCGTCAACCGGCAGCGCATCTCGGCTCCGCAGCAGCTTTATGACGGCGATCTCGTCGGACTGGGCGAAACCGTCACGCTGACCTATGAGGCGGTCGGTGCGCCGATGGGCGTGACGATGCCGGGCCGCCGCGAGCAGCCGCCCTACCGCGAGCCAGCCGGCCCGCCGCCTTACGTGCCGCCGCGCCCCGGCCCGGCGGGGCCGCCACCGCCACCGCCGCAGTACCGCGACTATCCGTACGACTACGACTACGAGGAAGAAGAGGAGGAGCCGGACCGCAACCGCCTGCTGGTGATTAGCTGCGCCGCGCTGACGCTCTTCTTCTGCTGCGTGCTCGTCGCGGGGGCGATCTACATCGACTCCGCCAACCTGTACTGCGACGTGCCCGTCATACGCAGCATGGACTTCTTCTGCTTGCCGACGCCTATCCCTCTCCCGTAGCGAAGCGGTTGAATCAAAAAGCGGCTGTCGATACTGGCAGCCGCTTTTGGTTTGTCGGGCAGTTTTACCTGTTTGAGGTCCTACGCATCGGCAAAGAGCGACAGCATGGGGATGAGGCAGGCGCAGGCGCAGCACCCCAGCAAGACGATCAGCGCTCCGATAGCTACCCACTGCTGGGCCTGCCGGTCGCGGATGCCGAGCCCTGCGAGCAGATCACCAATCGGGCCAAACGCGTTGCCCTCCGGCTTCGGCGGGCGCACCTCCGCGCTCGGCGGCGGGAAGTCCGCCGGACGCTCCGCCGTCACCCCCGGCGAGGCCCCCACCTCGCGCTGAACCGGCACCGGCTGCGGCTCAGGCTCGGTGACAGTGCCGGACACCTCCGGTGTCCTCCAGTCGTCGGCGGTATCATAGACGCGCGCCCCTGACGCCTCAGGCTCCGGCGCGGGCGGGGTCGGAGGCGTGGCCGTCACCCAGCCTTCATCGTCGTCGGCGGGCGGGCTTGCGATCTCCTCGCCCAGTTCCTTGCGCGGCTGGCTGCCGGGTAGGTCGGCCTCCGGCCTGATGGTTTCCGCAGGTTCGGGCGGCTGCGGCTCGGTCTGCTCCAGCTCAGGCGTCTCCCGCGCGGTGGCGTCCGGGGTCAGGTCCGGCTCCTCGTCAATCTGCTCGACGGGCTCCTCGCCGGTCTCGCTGCCAACTGGCTCCTCAAAAGGCTGTTCTTCGTTGTCTCGATTCTCCTCTGTCATCCGGCGTCTCCCGTCTTCGCTGTGTCAGGTTGATGAACAGTATACTCCCCACTATAGCATGATTGCTCCGGGTGGCAACTCCGGCGCGCTGAGCGCTACCGGTCCCCCTGATGCGGGATGACGCAGATAAAGCGCAGCACCGCGTCACCCGTGTTGAAGAAGCCGTGCGCCTCGTCCGGCGGCACGAAAACCACCGTCCCCGGCTCGATGGGCGTTTCCTCGCCCTGCGGGCCGCGCACCACGCCGCGCCCCGCCAGCACATACACCTCATGCTCGAAGGCATGCGTGTGGTATGGTGTGTTGCAGCCCGGCTCCACGTCGATCACGCGCATGGCGAAGTTCGGCGCACCGTCTGCCCGGTCGATCACCCAGCGGATGCTGACCCCCTCCGTGCCCTCGGGCGTCTCCGGCGGCGTCTCGGTGAAGTGCTCAACCTTCATCTGGCCCCCCTTGTCCAGTGTGTCCGATGTCCGGCCACCCTATTGTAGAATAAAACACGGCAGAGGCATACGTTCCCAGCCGGGCGATCTTGACTCAGGGCCGCCGCGCTCGTTACAACCCGGCTCAGCGTGCAGTTGGCTACGCCAACTGCCAGTGAGAAATCGTTCTGCGATGTCTCTCCACCCCCTTCGGGCCGCCACTTCCCACTAGCAGGGGGCAGTTTGTCTTATCGTGTCTAGAATCGCCCCCTCATAGGGGAGATGGCGGCGCTTCGCGCCGCCGGAGGGGGTGCCGACTAAAAAAGATCGCCGCGACTAAACGTGGCGGCTCCCATCCGATCGATCAGATGCTGACAAACGCATCTGGTAGGGGCGGAGCATGCGCGTTGTGTGACACACGTCGCGTAACACACGCCCCTACCAGATAAGACCACAGGTCGCGACCGGGGGTGAAGGGCTACGCCCCCAGCCGGGCAAGCTCCTCCTCAACGACCTTCTCCGCGTCGAGCTTCTTGAACAGCGGCTGTGGCGTGCCGAGCGCCTGCCCCGGCGGCAGCGTCTCAGGCGCCCACGTGCCGATCGCCGCCGATCCGTCGTAGACCAGCGCTTCGTGCACGCGCTCGGTCTCCTTGAACGTCTCGATCTTCAACTCGCCGAAGAGCTGCCCCTCGAACCCGAGCATCTCGTGAAGCTGCTGCGCGGTATGTGGCAGGAACGGCGCGAGCAGGATCTTTAGGTGGTTGATAGCTTGCATCGCCGTGTAGACCGTCGTCGCTGCAGCCTGCTTGTCCTCATTCACCACGCCAAACCAGGGCGCGATGTCAAGATACTGGTTGACCTCGCGCGCGAGGCCCATCGCCTCCTCAAGCGCCCGGCGCAGCTTCACCCCTTCGAGCAAGCCGCCGACCGTCTCAAAGCCGCGCTCGATCTTCGCGAGCAGTTCCCGGTCGATCTCGCGCAGCTCACCGGGGTCGGGCACGACCCCGTCCCAGTGCTTATACCCGAACTTCAGCACGCGGTTGACGAGGTTGCCCCACCACGCGACAAGCTCGTTGTTGTTCCGCGCGACGAAGTCCTCCCAGGTAAAGTCGGTGTCGCGCGCCTCCGGCAGCACGGCGGCAATCCCGTAGCGGATGGCATCCGGGTCGTAGCGCTCCAGCACATCCGGCAGCGAGATCACCCAGTTGCGGCTCTTGGAAAGCTGCGCGCCCTGCACGTTGAGATACTCGTTGGCGGGCACGTCGTACGGCAGCGTGATGTGGTTCTCGCCGTCGTAGTAGATGCCGTTCACGCCGAACAGTTCCGCCTGCCAGATCACTGTGTGGAAGGGGATGTTGTCCTTGCCGATGAAGCAGTACATGCGGCATTCGGGGTTATACCACCAGTCCTGCCACGCGCCGGGCTGGTTGGTGTTGTTCGCCCACTCCACCGAGGCGCTGAAGTAGCCGATCACCGCCTCGAACCACACGTACAGCCGCTTGTCCTCCCAGCCGTCGAGCGGCACCGGGATGCCCCACTCAATATCGCGGGTGATCGGGCGGCCATGCAGATCGTCCACCATATTGCGGGCAAAGGCGAGCACGTTCGCGCGCCAGTAGTCCTTGTCGCTCAGGTATGCGTGCAGCTTCTCCTTAAACTGCGCCAAGTCGATGAAGTAGTGCGTCGTCTCGCGGACCACCGGGCGGTTGCCGGTCAGCTTGCTGCGCGGGTCGATAAGCTGGACGGCGTCGAGCAGCCGCCCGCAGTTATCGCACTGGTCGCCGCGCGCGCTCTCATAGCCGCAGTGCGGGCACGTCCCCTCGACCATGCGATCCGGCAGGAAACGCTTCGCCCCCTCGTCGTACAGCAGTTCCTGCTTCTCCTGGTAGAGATGGCCCCGCTCCAGCAGCGTCAGGAAGAAGTCCTGCGAGACGCGGTGGTGGTTCTCGGTGTCGGTGTGGGTGAACAGGTCGTAGCTGATGCCGATCTTCTTCTGCGTCTCCAGAAAGCGGTGATGGTACTTCTCAAAGACCTCGCGCGGCGTCACGCCCTCACGCTCCGCCGTTACAGTGATGGGCGTACCGTGCGAGTCCGAGCCGGAAACCATCAGCACGCGGCGGCCCTTCAGGCGCTGGTAGCGGGCGAAAATGTCGGCGGGCAGGTAGGCCCCTGCCAGATGCCCGATATGCAGGTCGCCGTTGGCATAAGGCCATGCGACGGATATATGGATCGTTTCAGACATGGCTTTTCTTCTCCTCTTTTGCTCCTCCGCCCCCCGGCGGAGACGACATGCTGTTGTTGTTACATCTCGACGTAAAAAGGCCGCCAGTGCGGAACTGGCGGCCCCTTATTTCAGGCCCTGAACCCTGCCGTGACTGCCGCGCTAACCAGCCAGGCGCGCACAGCCGTGGTCGCCGGGGCTTCCGCTGCCCCGCGACTCCGGCAGGCGACGCATGGCCATGATACGGGGCGCGGCGCTAATCGGCGCGCGCGCTGGATATCTCCTGCTGCCACTCACGACAGTCAACCCTCACAACATCACGCTCGATTTCGTTGTTTTATTATAGCGCAGCCTGTCAAGTGGATGCACAGGAATTCTCAGCCCTCGCAGCTTGACGGCCACCCCTGCTCGTTGCCATGCCGGTATATGAGATAAGCGGCCCGGTAGGTGAGGCCAAACTCGTCCGCTGCCTGCTGGACGCCAATCGCCACGTGGTTTTCGGGCGATCCATCCTCTCTGAAGGCCGGTATCGTGGCACGGGCTTCGCATACCGCCGCCGAGGCACGCTCGAAGATCGCCCGCTGGCGGGCCTCCGGCATCATCAGCACCGGGTTCATCAACACGACAAGCAGCACATAGGCCACGACGACCGTGGCCCACAGGATGATCAGCTTCCGGTTGGTGATGCGCTGCTGTGACATGTGCTCTCCGCACGCTCTGAGTTCAACGATGCAAAGAGTAGCACGCCCTGCCCCGGCTGGCAAGGGCCACCGGCTAGGCCCGTGCCGGGGCTGCCTCAGCTTCCGGCTGTGCTGCCTGAGGCTCGTCTACCCCCAGCACGGTGTAGACGTTCACCGGCTGCTCGCGCCCGGCGACCTTCGCCGAGGTCACAAAGCGCGAGCGGATGTGCCCGGCAAGCTGGCGGTGCGTTGCTTCGGAGTACACGATCTGCAAGCCCAGTTCTTTGGTGAGCGCTTCGAGCCGCGCGGCGAGGTTCACCGTATCGCCGATAACGGTGTAATCCATGCGCTGTGACGAGCCGATGTTGCCCACAAAGCACGGCCCCGTGCTGATGCCGATGCCGCTCTTGAGCGCCTGCTGCCCGGTCGCCGTCCAGCCCTGCTGCATCTCGGCGAGGCGGCGCGTCATCTCCAGCGCGCACTCTACCGCCCGCGTCGGGTGGTCCTCAACGGCGAGCGGCGCATTCCAGATGGCGAGGATGCCATCACCCTCAAATTTGTCCACCGTGCCGCCGTACTTGAAGATGATCTCCGTCATCGCGCCGAGGTAGTCGTTGAGGATCGCAACGACCTCCTCCGGTCGCAGCTTTTCCGAGAGCGCGGTGAAGCCACGAATGTCGCTGAACATCACCGTTACGTCGCGGCGCTGCCCGCTCACCGATACGCTGTCCGGCTGGCTGAGCATCTCGTCGATGGCGGCGGGGGAGACGTACCGCTCGAACAGCGCCCGCACGCGCGCCCGTTGGCGCTGCTCGTCATAGACCTGCACCGTCGTCCCGGCAACGTACACCAGCGCCAGCGCGAGGCTCGGCCCAACGAGCGGTGGGATGACGCGGGCGTAGGCAAAAAGCGCCCAGCTCAGCACGAGGTATGCAAGCGCCAGCACCACCACGAGCGCCAGCCCGGTGAGCGGCTTTACCCACCGGGCGAGCACGCCTGCCGCGAGGGCCGCCGCCAGCGACACGCCCAACTGCGCCAGCCATGACGCCGGGCGCAGGGGCCGCCCCTGCAGGATCGTGTCGATGGCATGGGCGTTGGCCTCCGCACCGGACATCGGGGGCGAGCTACCAAAGGGCGTCGGGTAGCTGTCATACAGGGGGATGGTCTCCGCCGTCGCGCCGATGATGACGATCCGCCCGGTGAACACAGCGGGGTCTACCAGCCCGTCCGCCACCTGGTAGGCCGAGTAATACGGGATGGTCATCTCTGCCGGGCCGCGAAAGTTCACGGGGAGATACTGGTCGTCCAGCCGGATATGGTGCGCGCCGATCCACACGTCGTCCGGCGAGGCGACGAAGAAGCGCTCCACGCCGAGGTGCATCCGGGCCGCTTCCATCGCCAGCGAGGGGTAAAGCTTCCCGTTATGGCGGGCAAAGGCCAGCATCCGGCGCAGCGTGCCATCGTCGTCGCGCTGGAACTGCGCCAGCCCGACCGCAGCCGCCGCCTCGCGCAGCTCCCGGATCGGCTGGTTGAGTTGCCGCAGCACCACCCCCTGCCGCCGCTCGGTGGCGATGTTGCTCACCAGCACCACGTTCCCCGCCTCGCGAATGGCCTCCGCAAGCCGCGCATCTTCCTCCGGCGTCGAGGGTTCATAGAACTGGACATCGACGACGATTACGCTCGGGTCACCGGCGGCAATACTGTCGACGATGCGGGCCAGGTAGCTGCGGGGCCAGGGCCACTGGAGATCGTTGTGCGCGAAGGAAGCGTCGTCGATGGCGACGAGCACAATGCCGCTATCATCATGAAGCGGGCCGCGCAGCCGGAACAGCACGTCGCCGGTGAAAAGCTCCAGCCGGTGCAGGACGCCCCCGCCCAGCATGGCGGCGAGCAGGCCGACCGCCAGCGCCAGCACGAGCGGGCGCAGCGCGGGCGAGAAGCGGCGTGCGGCATGGTTGAGTGCGGTCATCGTCGTTCTGATCCTTTAAAGCTATCTGCACCCACCATAGAACCAAACCCCGGCCTGCACAACGGGGACATGTCCCCACGACGGGCGGGCTGCCCGGACACAACCAGTTCTTGACAACCAGGGAGAGGACGGAATGGGCCTGTTTGACGGCAAGACGGCGCTGATCTTCGGCGTGGCGAACAAGTACTCCATTGCCTGGGGCATCGCGCAGGCGCTCCACGCACAGGGGGCGGAGGTCGGTTTCAGCTATGCAACCGAGCGGCTGGAGCGGCGCGTCCGCCCGCTCGCCGAGAGCCTCGGCGCGAAGCTGATCGAGCCGTGCGATGTGACGGACGACGCCGCAATGGACCGGCTGTTTGAGCGGGTGGCGGAAGTCTACGGCACGATCGATGTGCTGATCCACTCCATCGCCTTCGCCGAGCGCGAGGACCTGGAAGGCGACTTCGTCTCGACAAGCCGCCAGGGCTGGCGCACCGCACTGGAGATCAGCGCCTACTCACTCGTCGCGCTGACGCAGCGGGCCGTGCCGCTCATGCCGCACGGCGGCGCGATCCTCACCATGACGGCGCTCGGCGGCGAGCGTGTGCTGCCGAACTACAACGTCATGGGCGTGGCGAAGGCCGCGCTCGAGGCGAGCGTGCGCTACCTCGCCGCCGACCTCGGACCGAAGGGCATCCGCGTCAACGCCATCTCTGCAGGGCCGATCAAAACGCTGGCGGCGCAGGGCGTCTCCGGCTTCCGCGACATGTACCGCACACACGAGCAGGTCGCACCGATGCGGCGGCTTGTCACGCCGGAGGACATCGGGCAGGCGGCGCTCTACCTGTGCTCGGACTGGGCCAGCGCGGTCACAGGCGAGGTGCTGTTCGTAGACGGCGGCTGGAACATCATGGGCGTCACCATGCCGCTGGGCGAGGAATAACAGACGTGCAGGGAGTCCACAGATAACACAGATTTCACAGATAAAGTAAAAAGATAGTCCACGAATGACTCGAATGGCACTAATGATTTCTAATTCGTGTCATTCGTGCCATTCGTGGATCAAGTAATATTTTCATCTATGTTATCTGTGCTATCTGTGGACTCTCTCTCCACCCTACCCCTGCCACACGTCCGGGTCGTATGCGGGGAGTTCACAGCGCAGCGGGCGATCCTTGCGCAGGCCGAGTGCGTAGTCGGCCTGCATAAGCTGGTGGATCTCGCTTGTCCCCTCATAGATCACCGCGCCCTTGCTGTTGCGCAGGTAGCGCTCCACGTTGTACTCGTCCGAGTAGCCATACGCCCCGTGGATCTGCACCGCTTCCAGCGCCGCCTTGACACTGTGGTCAGTCGCGTACCACTTGGCCTGGCTTGTCTCGCGCGTGTTGCGGATGCCCTGGTTCTTCAGCCAGCCCGCCCGCAGATAGAGCAGGCGTGCCGTGTCATACCACAGCGACATGTAAGCCAGCTTCTGCTTGATCAACTGGTGCTCGGCGATGGGCTTGCCGAACGTGTGGCGCTGCCGGGCATACGCGATCGACTCCTCCAGGCAGGCGCGGATCAGCCCGGTGGCCCCGGCAGCGACGGTGTAGCGCCCGTTATCGAGCGCCGACATCGCGATCTTGAAGCCCTCGCCCTCCTCGCCGATGCGGTTCTCGACCGGCACCTCGACGTTGTGCATGGCGATCCAGCCCGTCGAGCCGGCCCGCACGCCGAGCTTGCCGTGAATGTCGCCGGTGGTCACGCCGGGCATGTCGCGGGTGATCATGAAGGCGGAAAGCCCTGCCGAGGCCTTCGACGCGTCGGGGTCGGTGCGGGCGATAATGAGGAAGTGGTCGGCCTTCGTCGCCAGGCTGATCCACATCTTCTCGCCGTTCAACACGTACACGTCACCCTCGCGGCGTGCCGTGCTTTGCAGGTGGGCGGCATCTGAGCCGTGGCCCGGCTCCGTCAGCCCGTACCCGGCGACCTTCTCGCCGCGCGCCTGCGGCACGAGGAAGCGCTGCTTCTGCTCCTCCGTGCCCCATTGCAGAAGCGCCAGGCTGCACAGCCCCGTGTGGACGGACATCACGACCCGCAGCGAGGTGTCCACCCGCTCAAGCTCCTCGCACACCAGCCCCAGCGTGATGTAATCAAAGCCCTGCCCGCCGTACTTCACCGGGATGCAGATGCCGAGGATGCCCAGCTCGGCCATACGTGGCAGCACGTCGGGGTTCATCTGCTGCCGCCGGTCCCACTCGGCGATTGTCGGCGCGACTTCCTCCTGGGCAAAGCGGCGCACCATGCGCGCTGCCGCCTGCTGTTCCTCCGTCAGCGTCAGGTCCATCGTGCGTGTCTCCTTCTGTGTGGCGGGGTCCATTCCTCTCGCCTGTATGATAACGGCAGCAGGGCGGGAGTCAATCTGCCGGGGCCGCCTGCCCCAACTGAGACGAACATCAATCGGCGGGCAGACGTTTGGCACCCGTATTTGACTCGCCGGTTGGGATTGCCTATACTGTGGTTACTATGAGAGTTGTAGTAGCCATACGGTCAAGCAATCAGCTAAGCGCGGCCCGCCGGCACGCAGGGTGATTTCCCTGCGTGCTTTTGTTTTACGATGGCAGAGTGAATCTGCACGAGTATAACCAGGAGGCACCATAGATGGACTATGGAATGATCGGCAAGATCGAAAAGGCGCGGCGTTACGCACAGGAGCGCGATCGCATCCGTTTTGAGTCATTTACCGTGACGGTTGACGGCGAGAACAACCCTCACGTGGTCCATTATGAGAAGGGCGTGTGGCAGTGCGATTGTGATTTCTTCCAGACGCGGGCCGTATGCAGCCACACCATGGCCCTTGAGCGCATTCTTGAAGGGATGATCCTCGAGCCTGCCAACCTGCCCTAGGCTGGCCGATTAAACCGCATACAAAAGAGGCGGCTCCCCTGCACAGGCCGCCTCTTTTGATTCACACCCGGTTAGCTCGACGCGCCAAGCGGCTCTTTGAAGTCCCACACGCCGTTGCGCCTGGCCCAGCGCGTGCCGCAGTCTTCACACGTAAGCACGTCGTCATGCTCAACCATCTCATACGAGCCGCACTGCGGGCACATCCAGAACGCCCCTTCGGGCGCGGCCTCTCCCTCGCCGGATGCGACGTTGCGCACAAACACGCTCGGCGTAAGCTGCCACCAGTTACCCGTAAGCTGCGCGAGCGAGTCCATCCCGGCGAGCACGCCCGTCGGGATTGTGCGTTTCAGCAGGCCGATGCGGTAGTGCGAGACGGTCAGCATCCGCCCCGGCTCAAAGCCAGCCTCGCGCAGCGTGTCGAGCACGTAGCCGGGGTGGAAGTTGTAGTTCAGTTCGACGAACTCAATCGGCTCCCGCTCAAACGGATTCCACGCCTGCCGCCGCAGAATCCACCGCGCAATCGCCTTGAGGTTCTGCTTGTTGGCGAACTCCAGCACGAACACCCCGCCGGGCTGCATCACGCGGCGCACCGAGCCGAGCGCAGCAGGCGGATCCTGCATGTGGTGCAGCACGCGGACCATCGTCGCCCCGTCGAACACGCCGGACGCGAAGGGCATGTTATACAGGTTTGCGGCAACGTACAGGAAGCCCGCATCACCGTAGCGGCTGCGTGCGTACTCAAGCTGCGAGCGGGAGTAGTCGAGCAGCACAACCTGCTTGTAGCCGGTGAACATCCGTGACAGCCGCCCGAAGCCCGCCCCCACCTCCAGCAGGCGCTCGCCGGTGGGCGGTAGCAGCCGCCGCAGCGCAATGCGCTCGACCCGATCTTCATAATCGCGCCCCTGCCCCTCCCAGAAGTCGGTGCGGTAGCTGGACCCCTCGTAATCGCAGATTTCCGGCGTGCGTGCGTCCGTCATGATGCGTCCTCCCGTCGCTAAGATGCCTGCAACGTTATCGCGAAGTTGGCGGATCGGCAAGCCGGGTGGCAGACTGCGCTCACGGCTGGCTGTGTGAGTATATAATCAGGGTATGAAGCTGATACTGGCAGTCGTACAGGATATCGACGCAGACAACGCGATCCGGGAGCTGGTGAAAGCAGGGCACCGGGTGACGCGCGTCGCCTCGACCGGCGGGTTCTTCCGGCAGGGCAACACCACCTTCCTGACCGGGGTGGAGGATAACCGCGTGGAGGATGTGCTCGCAATACTGCGGCAGACGTGCCGCGAGCGGACGCGGCTGCTGCCCTCCGCCCCCGACCCTGCTGAGCCGCTTTCGCAGTGGGCGACGCCGGTTGAAGTGCCGGTCGGCGGCGCGACCGTCTTTGTGCTCAACGTCGAGCGCTTCGAGCAGATCTAACCGGCAGGCACCCAGACTCGCTCGCCGCCAACCTGCCGCGCGTAATCGCGCAGCGCCTCCGCCATCGCCTCGCGGCTCTGCCAGAACGTGCTGATCTGCGACTGGTAAGCCGCCGCCGCCCGGATCTTGGCCTCAAGCGCCCGGTCGGAGAGCGGGGTCACGATCGGCTGCCAGGCCCCGCACCGCGCCAGCATCGTCTCGACCGGCTCGCCCTGCTGCACCGCATAGGGGTAGTCCTCGTAGTAGCGCACCCGCCCCGGCGGCAGCTTCCACCCTCTCACGGCATGGTGAACCAACTGGTGATCGACGTGATGGCCAATGGCCAGCGGCACGTACAGCGTGCTGCCCTCCGGCAGAGCGGGCACGGCGGATAGCTCCGCAAGCGCCGGGTCGTCGGGGTGCACCGCGCCGAAGATCGCCTCCTCACTGGCGTACAGCGCCTCGCCGGTGTCGCTCGCATAGCGGTAGATGCAGTCGGGCAGATCGAGGTGGACGGCCCGCACGTTCGCGCCCAGGGCAAGCATGGCGTGCTCGTCCTCACGGCGGCGCACCGCCACGGGGTCGGAAAAGCTCGCTCCGCTCTCAGCGGCGGACGCCCGCCACCGCGCGTGAAGCTCCCCGGCAAAGGCGGAGAGCGGGCGATCGGCGGGCGGGCTGGCGGCAAAGACCGTCACCACAGCGACCGGCTCGCCGGCCTGCGCCTGCTCGTAAATCGTGCCTCCGCAGCTCAGCACGGCATCGTCAAGGTGTGGGGAGAGGTAGATGTGCCGGGCATCCGGCCAGGTCAGGGGCATGGGTTTGCTCGTTCGCTACGCTCACTCTATGGCATCACCCCAGATCCGCCGCCTGCAGGCGCTCGGCCTGGTCGCGCGTCGCCAGTTCGTCGATAAACTCGTCCAGCTCGCCATCCATCACGGCGGGAAGGTTGTACGAGCTGAGATTGATCCGGTGGTCAGTGACGCGGTTCTGCGGGTAGTTGTACGTCCGGATCTTCTCGGAACGCTCGCCCGTGCCCACCTGCGAGCGGCGGGCCGCATCCTGCTCGGCCATTTTGCGCTCAAGCTCCATCTCGTACAGCCGCGCGCGCAGAATGCTCATCGCCCGCAGCAGGTTCTGCGTCTTGCTGCGCTCATCCTGGCACTGGACGACCATCCCGGTGGGCTTGTGCGTAATGCGGATGGCGGTGTCGTTCTTCTGTACGTGCTGGCCGCCCGCGCCGCCGGCCCGGAAAGACTCGATCTCAAGATCGCTCTCGTTGATCTTCACATCCACCTCGTCCATCTCGGCCAGCACCGCGACGGTGGCCGTGCTGGTATGGATGCGCCCCTGGCTCTCCGTCACCGGGACGCGCTGCACGCGGTGGACGCCGCTCTCATACTTGAGACGCGAAAACGCGCCGTGCCCCTTGATCATCAGCACGACTTCTTTCAGGCCGCCCACACCGATCTCATGGCTGTTCAGGATCTCGATCTTCCAGCCCTGCTTCTCGGCGTAGCGCGTGTACATGCGGAACAGGTCGGCAGCGAACAGCGCCGCCTCGTCGCCGCCCGCCCCCGCGCGGATCTCCATGATGACGTTCTTCGCATCGCGGGGGTCGCGCGGCAGCAGCAGCAGGCGGAGTTCTTCCTCGAGCTTCTCACGGCGCGCGGTCAGCTCGGCGATCTCCTCCTGTGCCAGCTCGCGGATGTCACGGTCGTCAGAGTCGAGCAGCATCTCCGCCTCGGCGATCTGCTGCTCGATATCGCGGTACTCGTAATAGCCCTTGGCAATCGGCTCGATGTTGGCGCGCTCCTGCGCGTACTCCGCGATCTTCTCATAATCCGCGGCAATGGCCGGGTCGGCCATCAGGCGCTCAATTTCTTCGTAACGGGCTGCAATGCCCTGTAATTTCTCTAGCATCTACCATTGCTCCCACAAGAATCACGCCCCGCGAGTGCGACGGGGCGAGGTCGGTCAGCCGATTATAACGCGGCCCGGAAGGGCGAACAAGGTGCGAAGCGCCCCGGCACGGGGCTTCGTCCCCCTCATCCCGACCCGATGCGCGATGCTCCGCATCGATCACATTGGGCCACCCTTCTCCCACAGGGGGAGAAGGGATCACAGGCGTCGATTCAACCCCCCTCCAGCGCGCGGCGCAACGCCGCCTCGCCGAGCGGCCCGGCGCGCAGGATGCGCAGATCGCCGCCGCTCACGTCCACGACCGTTGAGGGCGTGCCACCGGGGCACGGGCCGCCGTCCAGCACGAGCGCTATGTCGTCACCCAGAGCGGCAGCCGCCTCCTGCGCCGTCAGCGCGGGCGGCTCGTCGGAGAGGTTGGCGCTGGTCACAGCCAGCGCGCCGCCGCAGGCGCGGATCACCTCGCGCGTCCCCGCATGGTCGGGGATGCGCACGCCGATGGTCGGCAGTGACGACACGATCTGCGGCACGTTGGGGCGCTTGGGCACGACAATCGTCAGCGGGCCGGGCCAGAAGGCGTCCGCCAGCCGCCGCGCCGCGTCGGGGACGCTCTGCGCCACCGTCTCGATGTGCTCCGGGTCGGCCAGCAGGATCGGGATGGCGCGGTCGGGCGGGCGTCGCTTGGCGTCGTACAGCGCCTGCACCGCATCGGGCTGCCAGAGGTCGGCGGCAACGCCGTAGACCGTATCGGTCGGCAGGATGACTAGCCCGCCCGCCTCGATCACGGCGGCGGCGCGCGGCACGGCCTGCGGGTCGTCGATGGGCATCCAATCAGGCATCGGTTTCTACCTTCACAATGCGGTCAAGCCCGGCGAGGTCGGGCAGGAGGGTGACGCGCGCGCCAGGGAACGCCGCCCGGCACATCTGCACGACGCGCGGCCCCTGATCGTAGCCGATCTCCAGTGCGAGCAGCCCACCCGGCGCGAGGCGCTCCGGCGCTTGCTCCAGCAGCCCGGCGATCAGCCTCAGGCCATCCGACCCGCCGTCCAGCGCGACGCGCGGCTCCCAGCGCCCTACCTCCAGCGCATCGATCTCCTCCTGGTTGATATACGGCAGGTTGGCGACGATAACGTCAAACGGCCCGGCGAGCGGATCGAGCAGGCTGCCCAGCACCAGCCCGACCCGGTCGGCGACGCCATGCCGGGCGGCGTTGGCCTGCGCCACGCGGATCGCCGGTTCGGAGATCTCGACGGCAGCGATATGCGCAGCGGGCAGCTTGACGGCCAGCGTCACAGCGATCGCGCCGCTGCCTGTACCCACATCGACGATGCGCGGGGCGCGCAGATCGCGCCGCTCCACCCACTCCAGCACGACATCGACCAGCGACTCGGTTTCCGGGCGGGGGATGAGCACGTCGGGGGTGACGGTAAACGGCAGGGTGTAAAACTCGCGCTCACCGACGAGGTGAGCCAGCGGCTCACCCGCCGCCGCCCGCTCCAGCAGGTCGACAAAGCGGCGCGCGTCCGCCGGGCTGAGCGGCTCCTCCGAGTGCGCAAAGAGCCACGCCCGCCCCCGCCCGACGACGTGCGCCAGTAGCGCCTGCGCGGTCGTCGACGTGAGCGGCGTGCCCGGCGTGCGGCTGCACTCATACCCCAGCGCCAGCGCCCCGGCGATAGTTTCGGGTAGAGCCTCAGTTCGTGCCATAGCCCTCTGCTGCCGCCAGCGCGCGGTGTGACTCAAGGGCAGCGACAACCTGCTGGTAGGTGGTCATGTCCCGCACCTCGGCGACGAAGTCCACGAGCGAGCCACTATAGTAGCGCAGCTCGCGCAGCGCCGGGCCGATGGGATCCGCCCCGGTTGCGCCCGGCGCGTCGGCATACGACCCGTGAAACGCGAAGTAGGCCTGGTTCAGCTTACGGATCTGGTAGCCGTTGGCGACGAACTGCTGCCGCCGCATCTCCATGTAACGCTCAGCCTCCTCGATCCGCCCCTCGGCAAGCAGGTTATCCACGCGGATGCGCGTCTCGCGCATCTCGGCCCGGAAGTCGAACACAGGCGGCTCGTCCGCTGAGAGCGGTTCAACCGGCTTGACCTCCTCTACGATGGGGGTGTAGTCAGGCGGCGGCGGAGCAAGGTCGGGGTAGTAGCGGTCGAGCACAGCCCAGCTAATCTCCGCGCCGACAATGCTGGCAACCGTCTCGTTGAGCGTGTACAGTTCCGGCGTCGTGCCGTAGTTAAAGCCCATCGGGTAGAAGGCCAGGTAATGGTGCGCCCACTCGTGCGCGCTGACATCATAGGCCGCGGGCAGATAGCTCGTCTCGACCAGCATCGCGGGCCACATCGCCAACCCGCCGATGGGCGTCACGAGCGACGACACGCCCAGGTCGGCGTCGACGTTGGCCTCGATGCGCTCACGCTCCTCGACGGTGATGCCATGCTGGAGCGGGTAGCCGCCGATACGCTCGATGCGGTCACGCGGGGAGATGATCAGCACGGTCGGGAGCTGCGTGAAGCGGATCGCCACCGGCGGCCAGACGCCGCTGCGGGGGCCAAACCCGTAGTCGACCAGCACCTCAGCGACCTGTGCCTCAACGATGGCCTCCGCGATGGCCTGGCGTCTTTGCTGCTCGGTGCGCATCTCGTCACGCTGCACGCGGATGTAGTAGCTGGCCTCCTCCGGGTCCTCGACCATCGGGTCGCTGTAGATCTCGAACACGTGCTGTTCGAGCCGCTGGATCTCCGCGACGAGCGCCAGGTAGTCGCGCACAAAGCGAGTCTGCTCCTCCGGCGGCATGAAGCGCTGCGGCGCGATGATGGCGTTGGTCAGCTTGTCGAAGAGTGCCTGCGCCTCCCATGAGACGAAGTCGAACAGGTAGTCTCGCGCGTAGCCGAGCGACTGGAACGCCGGGCTGTTCGGGTCGGGGCGCAAGCCGGGCACGGCGACGAGCAGCACAAGCAGCACCACGCCCAGTCGCAGCGCCTGCCGGGCGGCCTGCCAGTCTACAGTCTTCAGTTGTAAGATAAATCGTGATAAGCGCATGAGCGGGACTCGGGCTGTTGGGTGTACCCAGCGCCAAGTATACCTGTGCCCTGCCGGGCAGCGCTATCAGAGTCGCGTCGATTCGCGCCGCCAGCGCAAAAATTACCGGATTATCCCCAGCAGGGCACGGGGCCTGTTGACACTGAGAGTGTCCTGACGGGGAGAGTATACGCACCCGCCGCGCCGCTTTCCTGACGATTGCCCTCTTTGTTGCGATCGCCAACCCCGCGGACTATCATCACGTCCGAGCACGTTTTGGAAGCATACGATCAGCGGCATGAGCACGAACATCATTCAGAGGGTAAGGGAGTGGCTGACGCCGGGGCGGCGCGCCTGGATCGCATTTGCGCTGCTCGGCGCAGCCGTGCTGTGCATCGCGGCGCTCGGCTACCGGGCGGTTCGCCGTCTCCAGCTTGTCGATCCCAGCCGCGACCAGGCGTTCATCACGTGGGGAACCGGCGACGAGGAAGATCGCCTCGCGCTGATGACCATCCGCAACGCCGAGCCCTGCCCCGGCGCGCCGTTCATCCTGCCCGCCGACGGTTTCATCGGCCTGATGTACGCCGACCCGCGCAGCCCGTACTCGCCCAGCCGCCCCCACCAGGGGATCGATATCTTCAGCCTCGGTGGGCCGGGCCTGACCCCGGTCTACGCCGCCTATGACGGCTACGTCACCCGCGAGCCGCACTGGACCAGCTCGCTGATCATCCGCGTACCGCAGGATCCACTCGATCCAACGCGCCAAATATGGCTGTACTATACACATATGGCCGACCGCACCGGCGAGCAGGTGTACATCTCCGACGAGTTCCCGCCCGGCACGGTGGATAAGTTCGTCGAGCGGGGCACGCTGCTCGGCTATACCGGCAACTACAACGGCAACTCGGCGCGTGGCGTGTGGGTGCACTTGCACTTCTCGATCATCCGCGACGACGGGAACGGCAACTACTCCAACGAGCTGGACTTCAACAACTCCATCGACCCGTCGCGCTACCTCGGCATCCCGGTGAACATCGCCTGCGCGCCGGTCGTCCCCACCTGCTCGGCGGAACCGCTCTGCGAGGAGGCCGTGCTCAGCGCGAGCGGCGGGTAGCGCGGCGGTAGGCTATGCTCACCGCTCCTGCATCGGCACGACGACCACGGGCCGCTGCGTACCGGCGACGATCTGGGTCGCCAGGTCACGCCAGACAAATCGCTGAGGGACGCGCGGCGCGGGCGCCCCGATGACAAGCAGGTCGTAATCTCCCGCCTCGGCCTTTTCGAGAATCACCCGCAGCGGCTCGCCATCCCCGATGGCGCACTCGCTCTTGACGCCGAGCATCTCCAGCGAGCGCTGGGCCTGTCTCAAGTGCTTCTCGGAACGCGTGCGCTCATGAGCCGGTGCCCCGGCAGCATGGACGTGGAATATCGTGGCGAAAGCGCCCGTCCAGCGGGCGAGGCGGCCACCAAACAGGACGTCGCTCTTGCCGGGCTCGCCCGCCGCCGTGCAGATCAGAATCCGCTCGATGGTGCTGCGCCCCGACGATACGAGCATCACCGGCACGCGGGCCTGCGCAAGTATCTCCTGCCCGGTCGTGCCGATGCCCAGCGGCCTGCCCGCTGCGTCGGGCGACCGGCCCAGCACCACCATCTCGTAGGAGCCTTCCTGGGTCTCCGTCAGGATTTCGGCGTGAGCGATCCCCTGGCGGACGCTCGCCACAAGCTGGGAATGGCCCTGCATACCCTGCTGCTCGATCAGGGACTCAAGCCGGGCGCGGGCCGCTGCGACCTCGCCGGACGCAGGCACGACTGCCAGCAGCGTCGCAGGGCCGTGTGCCGCGCGTGCAAGCCGCATGCCAAAGGCGGCGGCTTCGTCAACCGCAGAGCCGTCGCTGCAGATGAGGATCTTCGGGCCGGTGGGAGCGAGCACATGGTAATCCGTCAGGCCCACCCACAGTTCGCCCACTGCCGATGAGGAGATAGCCTCTGCCTCGCTGCCGGGAACGAGCGCCTCAATATGGGCAGCCAGTTGGCCGTAGGCCGGTGGCGGCACGAGGGGGCGCACCCCCTGCAAGCCCTCTATCTCCAGACGCATACGCCGGGCCGGGCCGGTAAAAACCTGCTCAATCACGCGCCCCCGGCCAAGCACGTGGGCCTGGCCCATTTGATCCGGCGAGGATTTGACAACAACGGTCTCCGGGCGGAACATGACCCGCACCGGCGCGCCCGGTTCGTGCACAGGCGCCTCTTCCGGGAACGGCAGCCGGACAGAACCGAGGCTGATCGCGTTGTCGACGTTGCGCCCGACCAGCACATTGCCCCCGCCGATGAACACTGCTGTGTATTCTGTCTGGGGCCGGTAGTAAAGGTCCTGCGGGGTTCCGACCTCGATCAGAGAGCCGCGTTCGATCAGCCCGATTCGATCGGCCAGCTCAAAGGCTTCCTCCTGGTCATGCGTGACGAGGATCGTCGTGATGCCCAGCCGTTTCTGAATCTCCTTCAGGCTCGCCCGGAGCTGGGCGCGGATCTTCACGTCGAGGGCTCCAAATGGCTCGTCGAGCAGGAGCACTTCGGGCTGGTATGCCAGCGCGCGGGCCAGCGCCACACGCTGCTGCTGGCCGCCCGAAAGCTGGTTGGAGTACCGGTCGCCGAGGCCTGTCAGACCGACAAGCTCCAGAAGCTCGTCCCGGCGCTGCTGCCGCTCCGCCGCCGGGGCTCCACGGATGCGCAGCCCGAACTCGACGTTCTCGGCAACCGTCATGTGCCGGAAGATCGAGTAGTTCTGGAAGACGAAGCCCACGTTGCGGGCCTGAGGCGGCAGGTCGGTGACGTCGCGCCCGCCCAGTTCGATGCGCCCGGAATCGACCTCCGTCAGGCCGGCAATCATGCGGAGGATCGTGCTCTTCCCGCTTCCGCTCCCGCCGAGCAGCACGAACAACTCGCCTTCCGGTATCGACAGCGAGACGTTGTTGACGACGAGGACGCGGCCAAACCGCTTGGTAAGGTTGGTCAGGACTATCGACACTACGATGGCCTTTCTACAACCCGCTGCGTGAATCGTTGCAGGATGAGGAACAGCACGAACGAGAGCGTAGCCAGCACCGCTGCGACGGCGTTAGCCGTCTCGATGTTGCCGGCCTCAAACTGTGCAAAGATATAGAGCGGCGCGGTCTGGGTGCGGAGCCTCAGGTTGCCGCTGACCAGCACGGTCGCGCCGAACTCGCCCAGGGAGTGGGCAAAGGTCAGCAGCGTGCCCGCAAACAGGCCGCCGCGCAGCGCAGGCAGGATGACAAAACGGAACGTCTGCCAGCGATTCGCGCCGATGGTGTAGGCGGCCTCCTCATACGTGACCTCCAGCTCGTCGAGCACGGGTTTGACCGCGCCCAGCATGTAGGGGAACGTCACAAACAGGTGGGCCAGCAGGACGCCAGCAGGCATGAACATCGGCTGGATGCCCAGCGGGTCAAGGACGCGCCCCAGCAGGCCGATAGGCCCCCACAGCAGCAACAGGGAGGTACCGACGACAACGGTGGGGATAGCCACCGGCAGGTTGACGATGACGAGCAGCGCCTCACGCCCGCGGAACCGGTATTTCGACAGGACGTAGGCGGCAAACGTCCCGAGTACCCCGTTGATAATCGCCGTAGCGAAGGCAATCAGCACCGAGAAGCGCAGCGCGAATTGCGCGTCCGGCTGGCGGAGGGCTTCCCAGAACCCCGCCAGGCCGCTGCTCCCTGCGAAGATGTAAATCGCGGCCAGCGGCATCAAGAGCAGCGGTAGCAGCACAAGCAGCAGCAGCGAAACCGGGAGAACTGAGCCCGCACTCCGGCGGCGCACGCGGGGCAGACTATCATTCATTGCCAACCTCCTGAAGCACACGATCCTTCCAGATAGCGTCGATGATCTCGCGCTTGGCCTCCGGCCAGCCGCCCATATCGGCCACCGTGAACGGATCGTCAATGACGCCAAAGTAGGGGACGTCGACATTCAGCGTCTCGTCAACGCTGCGGAAGCCGTACTCGACAAAGATGCGCTGGGCCTCCTCACTCCACAGGAAATCAACGAAGGCGTCGATCAACTCGCGGTCGGCGCGCGGAATGTTGTCGTCGATGACGACGACCACGTGCTCGCTGAGGATTGTGCTCTTGGGGTACACGATCTCGCCTTCCAGTTGACCGCGCAGCATGTCATACGTCACCTCTTGCTCATAGGTGATCAGGACGTCGCCAAACCCGCTCTGGAACTGGGTTCGGGCCGCTCGTGCCGAGGAAGCCTGGCTGGTGACGTTCTGCCAGATACCGAGAAGCTGCTCGTAGGCGCGGGCAGGGTCACCCGTCTCGCGAAGCTCGCTGCCATACTCGGCAAGAATGGCCCACTGAGCGCCGCCGGACGTCAGCGGATCGGGGTGGATGATGCCCACGCCGGGCTGTGTCAGGTCTGCAAAGTCGGTGATCTGACGCGGGTTGCCGGGCCGGACGAGGATGATGAACGGTGTGCGGTTTAAGATGCCGCCGTGAGGCAACTCCCGCCAGGTAGAGCCGTCGACCCGCCCGCTTTCGACAAGCCGCAGGGCATCCAGCTCAAGGGAAAGGATAGCGACTTCCGCCGGGACACCGAGGATGATCTGGTTGGTTACCGTCCCGGAGCCGCCAAACGAGGAGATGAACTCAACATCTTCGCCCGTCCTGGCCTTCCAGTGTTCCTGAAACGCCGGGAAGACGCCGTCGTTCATCACCTCGCCGAGGATGCTGAAGCCATAGACAACGATCGTGCGCGGCTGGGCGCGGTTCGCACCTGGTAGCCAGGGCCAGACCGCATACAACGCCAATCCGCCGACGGCAAGATACAGCACAACCTGCCTGGAAAGAAGTCGCCAGTTGATCAAGCAGCCGCTCCTTCTGCGTTAGCTCGCCCCCGCCTCCGTTAACGCGTCTGCCGGTGATGTTTGCTGCACCGGCGAAGGGTCTGCTTTACGCCCATCTATCCAGCGAATCGCAAGGTTCGATACTCTGCCGCGCTAAACATTTATTGACTATACTGATGACAGAATCGCAGAACAATAGAAATTGGTCATGGTAGGGACGCAAAAAGCCGCCCGCAGTTTACAGACCGGGGCGGCTTAGAATGTGCCTAGTTATATGCGATCAGGTGCGGCCTGTGCTACGGCTCCTCCTGCCTGAGGAGATCGGGAAGCTGCGTCAGGTCGGCGGGCGGCTGGAGCACCGGCGCACCGGGGATCGGGTCTCCGCCTGCGACCAGCACGGCAGACGCCGGGGCAGCGCCCGCCAGCCGCTCAACAGTCGCCCAGGTCAGCCCGTCAAGCCCGGCCTGTCCCAGTTCATCCGGCCCCAGCACCGCGCCGACCACCTCCGCCGCGCCACTCGCGTCGAGCATCCCCCACACCAGCGACGACGCGGTGTACGGCGCGAGCACTGCGACCCGCCGCCACGCCGCCAGATCACACAGGGCATCCAGCGCGCCGGGCTGCCACACCTCGACGCGCCGCCCGACCTCTCGCGGGAGCACATCGAGGTACAGCGGCATCTCCTCAAGCAGCGGGGCGCTGTGCCCTGCAACCCGGAAGTGTGCGCGCGTCACCCGCCAGCGGCCCTCCCGCCAGTGTGCTAGCGACTCGTCACCGCTCAGGTCAAGGTCGATCCAGTAGCTGTCCCAGTCGTCCACAATGCGCCGGTAGGCAAGCTCCCACGCCTGCACCGACCCGCCCGCCCGCTCGGCAAGCGCGGCGGCGAGAGCGGCGGGCATCTGCGCGGCCAGCGCGCGCCGGTCCAGCAGAACGTCAGCGTGAACAACAACGGTCATACGGCCTAATTCTCACACACAAAAGGTGGGCGCTCCCTCGGGTCGAGCCGGATAAGCTCGCGGTCGAACGTCGTGAGGCTTTCCGCGCCGTCGGGCGTGATGAGCACGTCGTCCTCGATGCGCACGCCGATCTCGCCGGGGATGTAGATGCCCGGCTCGACGGTAAACGTCATGCCCGGCTCAAGCACCACGTCATTACCCTCGACGATGTACGGCCCCTCGTGCGCATCAAGCCCGATGCCGTGCCCGGTGCGGTGGATGAAATACTCGCCGAAGCCCGCCTCCTCGATGACTTTGCGAGCCGCCCGGTCCACATCCTGAGCCGTCGCGCCCGGTCTGGCCGCCTCGCGCCCGGCCTGGTTCGCGGCCTTGACCGCCTCGTACACGTCGCGGTTGCGACCCTCCAGCGGCAGCCCGACGACAAACGTGCGCGTGATGTCAGAGATGTAGCCGCCATAGCTCGTGCCGAAGTCGATCAGCAGCACATCGCCCATGCGGACGGGCCGGTCAGACGGCACGCCGTGAGGCAGCGCGGCGCGCGGCCCGGCCAGCACAATCGGCTCGAAGGGCAGCGCTTCCCCGCCGTGCTCGATGAGTGCGGTCCGCAGCCGCCCGGCAATAGCCCGCTCGGTGTCGAACAGGCGCACCCCGGCGATGACCTCTGCCAGCGCCTTCTCGGTGATGGCGATGGCCTGCCGCATCAACTCGATCTCGTTGGCGTCCTTACGCACACGCAGCGCGTCCATAATGGGGTCGGCGTTGTGCAGGACGGCGTTCGGCGCGTGGCGCTGCACGAGCCTCAGCTCCGCGACGCGCATACGCAAATGCTCGACCGCCAGTTCGTGAAGCTCAGGCAGCGCGTCCATCGCGCGGCGGAAGGCCTCCGCCGGGCCTTCTTCGTCGCTGTACGTGAACACCTCGACCTCGTAGTCGAGCGGCGAGCCTGCATCGAACTTGGCCTGTTCCAGCCCCGGCACGGCAAAGACAGGCGCACCTTCCGCCGGGAAGAAGCCGACGGTCGGGCGCTCCATCAGGTGGAAGTCAAGCCCGGTCAGGTAGCGCAGGTTCGGGCCGGGCATCAGCGCCGCCGCCTGCACGCCCCGAGCCTGGAGTTCGGCCTGCAATCGCGTTACGCGCTCATGGAACATGGGTTGATGTTCTCCTTCCGGATGTGTTGGTCTGGCAGGTTGGGTGATTTGTCCACGAATGATTTGTCCACTAATGACACGAATTACACGAATAAAATTATTAATGTCATTCGTGGATCAACTATCAGACTCCTCGCGATGAATTACCCCGCCGCGACTCAACGTCGCGGCTCCGGCTTGCCTCTTCCCCTTGCAAGGGGGAGAAAGCGCGCCCAGCGCGCGGGTGGGGGTTCTCATTGACTCCGCTTGTGCTTGTGCTAACTCCTTCGCCGCGACTAAACGTCGCGGCTTCTGTAGTCTATGGGCTTGCCCTGTACGGCCTAATACTTTATCCCGATCAGTTCCACCGCGTCGATCTGGTTGCTGCCCCCGATGCTGGTGGTCTGGTTCACGGTGATGAGCACAGTGTTCCCCGGCAGTTCAAGGTTCTCAATCGGTATCTCGCGTATGAGCGGGCACTGCGGCGACGCCTGCGGTGCCGCCTCGTAGACAATGTGCTCGTCGCCGAACACGTCCCGGAACACGACCATCGTAATAAAGCCGGGGTTGTACGTCTCATAGATGCGGATAGCGCTCGGGCGCACCAGTTCGGGGAAGTACAGCGTCAGCGTCGCGATTTCCGTCGGAATCTCCGACGCCCACGCCGTACGGAAGTCGCCACAGGTGGGCGTGTTGGGCGGCCCGACAGCCTGCACCGCGCCATAATCGAGGCGCCCGCGCTGGCTGGTCGCCTCGGCGGAAGCAGCGTACTGGTTGATCACACGCCGCCCGGCGATGGAGAGCGTCGGCGCGGAGCCGGTCAGCGCAAGCTGCGGTGGCGTCTGTGTGAGGCGGCTGACAAGCGTCGGGGCGAGGTTGTCGGATTGTGCAACGGCAGCGTCGATGGTCAACTGCACAATGGCAGGGTCGGTGCTGCTCGGCATCACGGAGAGCAGCACGACGGCGGCGATCAGCACGACAAGGCCGACGATGGCGTACCACACAAACGGGTTCACGCCGCCAAAGAAGCCCGTGACCCGGCCACGCACCCCGGTAATGCGTTTCTTGATGTTGTCGAAGAAGCTCATGGAAACCTCGCCACGCAGTATAGCCGCGTGTGGGTGCTGCCGCCACAGGAAGGGCCAACTGCAGCCGCGAAGTTTATCCGCGGCATCCCAACAAACCGGATTCGATGCATAGTCCCCTTCTCCCCCTCGTGAGAGAAGGGCGCCGACCACCTGCAATGGTCGGCGGGATGAGGGGGCCGGGACTACAGCCCCAACAATGTTTGTGACACGCCAAGGGCTGCTGTAAAATGTCCGCACCCGGCTAACGTGAGGAATGCCCCATGCTATCGACCAAGTACCGGCTGCCTGACGAGCCGCCCGCCCTGCGCGAGCGGCGGCAGTTATCCAGCGTCCAGCGCGAGCAAGCCCTGCGGATTATCGACGATCTCAGCGCCGCGCTGGATGGGCTGCCCGTCGTGCTGGCCCAGCAGGGAGAGGTCGTGTGTGCGGCAGGGGGCATCTCCGACGCGGCGGCGTCACATATGGCGCAGCAGGCAGCGCGCGCCTGGCAGCAGGGCGAGCAGCACCCTGCCCGTGAGATCATTCGCTTTGACGACGAGGCGGGCAGGTTATACTCTGTACATGTGGCGGGTGCGCTGACGCTGATTGTGCGCTGGCAGCCGCCATTATCGCTAACCCAGCTTCGTGCTGAAGCCGCCGATGCGCGCGAGACGCTCGTGCGCATTGTTGAGCAGACCTGAACACCACCGGCTCCAGACCGGGCCTGATGATTTGAGGGGGGCGCCAGCCCGTGAAGCAAGACAACCGTCCATCACTCCCTTCTGACCTGTACACCGAGGAGTATTTCCTCACCGCCTGCGAGGGCTACGAGGAATGGCAGCGCAGCGAGGGCGAACACCTCTCGCGGCGGCTGAGGTCCGCCTTTGAGGTTGCCAATGTCGAGCCCGGCATGGTCGTGCTGGACATCGGCTGCGGGCGCGGCGAGATCATCCGGCACTGCGCCCGGCTCGGCGCGGACGCGCACGGCATCGACTACGCCGACGCAGCGGTGCGCATGACGCGCGATCTCATCCAGGCGGAGCAGGCCGACCCGCCGCCGGGCGCGATGAGCGTCGCCCGGGCGGACGCCAAGAAGCTGCCCTACCCCGATGCCGTCTTCGACCGGGTGCTGATGTTCGACGTGGTGGAGCATCTCTACCCCTGGGAGCTGCAGGACGCCCTGCGCGAGGTGTACCGGGTGCTCAAGCCCACCGGGCGGCTGATCGTTCACACCGCGCCCAACCAGTGGTACGACGCCTACGCCTACCCCGTCGTGCGGCTGGTGCGGACCCTCATGGGTCAGGGGGACCTCTACCCGAAGAACCCCCGGCAGTTCGGCGTCGCGGTGAACGAGCACGTACACGTCAACGAGCAGAACATCCTCAGCATGCGCAGGACGCTTCGCGCCGCCGGGTTTGATTGCCGGGTATGGCTCGACTCGCCGCCGCAGAACCGTGACGAGGGTCGCCTCCTTGCCACGCTGCGGCATATTGCCTTTAACTGGCCGCCGTTCAACTGGTTCTTCGAGCGCGAGGTATTCGCCGTTGCGTGGAAGCGCTAAGCGCCGGCCAGTCATGATCCGCTGCCGTTACGGAGGAGAGATGTGATGAGCGCTCGGCCAGATTACGCCGACAAGAGTTTCTGGCTGGAGACCGCCGGCCCATATGAGGAGCAGCCCCCCCTGCTGTCGTCTGTTCAGGCGGATGTCACCATCGTCGGCGGGGGCTTCACCGGCCTCTCGACCGCCTACCACCTGAAGCAGGCGCAGCCGGGCCTGCGCGTCGTGCTGCTGGAGTCGCACGTCGTCGGCTTCGGGGCAAGCGGGCGCAACGCCGGCTTCGCAATGACGCTCTTCGGGCTGACGCTCAGCCTGACCAAGACACTCTTCGGGGCAGAGAAGGCCGCCCAGGCGCACCGCTACATGGAGCGCGCGGTCGACTATGTGGGCGAGCTTGTCGAGCGGCACAACCTTGACTGCGATTATGAGCGCCCCGGCTTCCTGCGGGTGGCGACGACCGAAACTTACGCCCGGCGCATTCAGGAGGAGATCGAGCTGGCGCGCCGGCTGGGCCTGGAGGGGATAAGCTGGCTCAGCGCGGACGAGCTCCGCGAGCAGGTGTACTCGCCGCTGTACCTCGGCGCGTGGTGGGAGCCGCGCTGCGCGCTCGTCAACCCGGCCAAGCTAGCCCGCGAGATGCGCCGCGTCTGCCTGGAGCTGGGCGTCGAGATTTACGAGCGGACGCCCGTCATGGAGATCAAGCGCGGGGAGCACATCCTTGTCACCACGCCGCGCGGGCTGGTCCGCACCGAGCGGCTGGTGCTGGCGACCAACGCGTGGTCGCACCTCATCCCGCAGATCCGGCGCAAGCAGGTTCCGGCATGGACGTACATCGTGCTGACCGAGCCGCTGGAGCCGCGCCACTTCGAGGCCATCGGCTGGCGGAACCGGCAGGGGCTTGAGGACGCGCGTAATCTGGTGCACTACTACCGGCTCACGCCCGACAACCGCCTGCTGATGGGCGGTGGCGATGTGGGCATTAGCTACGGCGAGGACATGAGCCGTGACACCGACTTCCGCACGTGGCGGCACCTTGCCGAGCACATCGCGCAGGTCTTTCCGGCGCTGCGCGACGTGCGCATCACCCACCGCTGGGGCGGCCCGATCTCCGTACCGGTCGATATGGTGCCCGCCATCGGCACCGTGGGCGACGAACGGGTGATTTACAGCCTCGGTTGCATGGGGCACGGCGTCTCGCTGACCCATCTCAACGGGCTGACCATCGCGCAGCTTCTGCGCGGGGAGCAGACCGAGCTAACGGAGGTGTTCTTCGTCAACCGCCGGACGATCCCCTGGCCGGGCGAGCCGCTGCGCTGGGTGGCGAGCGCCGCCATCCGGGGCTACATGCGCCTCGAAGACCGGCTGGCCGAGCGCGATATGCCGCCGGTCGAGTATGCCCTGCCGGTCAAGGCCAAAACGTAAGCATGATCAGGTACGCTGTGTAACTGCGTCGAGCCGACATGCGTGACCGACGTTCTGTAGACGACCTCACGATTGAGGAGCTTGAGCAGATCCTGCTCATGAAGAAGCGGGAGGCCCGCCTCGCGCGGCTGGAGCGCTACAAGCGCACTGGCCGACGGCGTGGCGACCTGCCGCTGCCTTATGAGCCGCCGACAGGGGCGGATGACGCCGAGCCTCTGCCCTACCACTCCTACCTGGACGACGAGCCTGCCCCGCGCCGCCGCACCACGCGTGACACGCTGCTGCTCACGGTGGAGGTTCTCGCGGTGGTGGGGCTGCTGGCGGTGCTGGTCTTCACCGCGCTGAGCCTGCGCGGCATCAACCGTGAGGCGGCGCAGGAGCAGGCGGAAGCGGTCGCCGCGCTGCCGACGCTGGAGCCGACCCCGCTCATCCGTGCGGTTGTGCTGCCCGGCGGGCACACCCCGCCAACAGACGGACAGGCTGCCCGCCCCAACTACGACGAGGTCCCCGCGCGGCTGCGCCCGCTCGTCGAGCAGCAGTTCGCCATCCCCGTCATCGCGGAGACGCCCACGCCGGGCCAGGCGGTGCGCATCCGCATCCCAGCCATCGGGGTGGACTCGCCGGTCGTGCAGGGCGATGGGTGGGAGCAGCTTAAAAAGGGCGTCGCGCAGCACCTCGGCACGGCCAACCCCGGCGAGGTGGGCAACGTCGTGCTCTCCGGGCACAACGACATTTACGGCGAGGTCTTCCGCGACCTGGACAGGCTTCAGCCGGGCGACGAAATCATCCTGTACACACAGACGCGCGAGTTCGTGTACCGGGTGGCGCACACACGCATCGTGCCGCCGACCGAGGTCAGCGTGATGGACCCCACCCGTGAGCCCATCGTGACGCTCATCTCGTGCTACCCGTATCGCATCAACACCGACCGAATTGTGGTCGTGGCGGAACTGGTGGAGTAGACTCGCTTCTGTGCGCGGCTCGCGCACGAGGTAGATACTGAGCAGGAGCTATTTTATGGCCAAGCGTTCAAAGCGCAGCAACCGCTACCGCTCGCCGCAGGGAGAAACCCCGCGAGACCTCAGCTTCGAGGAGGAGTACCGGTACGTGATCAACGACCTGCGGCGCGTCGGCATCCTTGCCGCCGTGCTGATCGGCGGGCTGATTGTGCTGTCGTTCTTCATCTGAGCGAAAGCGTTTCCGCAAACTAAAAGAGCAGCCTGTCAGATGGGCTGCTCTTTCGATTCCTGTCGGGGCGGCCGGATTCGAACCGGCGACCTCTGCGTCCCAAACGCAGCGCGCTGGCCGGCTGCGCCACGCCCCGTACACCGCGAAGTATACCGCCGCGGGAGTGATTCGGCAACGAGGGGGAGGCCCACCAGACCCGACCCCCAGCCGCGAAGTTCATTCGCGGCGGAGTCTAACGTCAACTACCCCTCCTGCGACGGAGGCGGGGCCTCGCCGCCCTCAACCGGCTCGCCGGGCGGGGGCGGAGTTTCCTCGCCGGGCGGAGTGCCTTCCGGCGTCGGCGTGGGCGTTGGGTTCTCGCAGGCGTCTATCGCGCCGACGATCTTGTCCTGAATCTGCGCGTCGTTCCGGATGCGGGCCGCGCTCTGGTACAGGCTTACTGAGTCGCAGGGCGTGCCGCCCAGCCAGAGCTGGTCCCCGTAGGTGATGTAGGCCTCAAGCAGGCGGCTCTCCACGTCGCGGTAGTTCGGCGCGACGGCGTAAATCTCGGAGAAGTTCTGAATGACAATCGGCCAGTTAAGCCCCCAGTACGTCTTGCCGGTGACGTACAGCGAGGCGATCAGCCGCTCGCCCTCCGAGATGTCGTCCAGCGGGCGGATCAGCGCGGCGCGGTCCAGCAGGACGATGCCCTCCTCCAGCCGCTCGTCGGTGCGGATGTAGCGCAGGCCAAGCTGCCGTAGCGACTCGTACAGCATCTCCTCGACCTGCTCCGGCTGGTAATCGGGCGCCTGCGCCCGGAGCATCTCCAGCCGGTTGATGGCCGCTTCCCACTGCTGCTCGTTATACAGCGCCTGTGCCTCGGCAAAGCGCTCTTCGTTCGTATTGGCTTCGCTCGGCGGGATGGGCGTTGCATCGGCGCTGATCCCGCCGTTCTCAAGCAGCCGCCGCGCCTCGGCGAGCTTTTCCGCCGCGCCGGGGTAGCCGGGGTTCCGCTCCAGAATCCACGTGAAGCGCTGCACCGCAAGCTGGTACTGGCCCGCCGTAAGGTCGGCAAGGCCCATCTGAAACTGCACGTCCATCTCGGCGACCGCCGTCTGCGTAGCCTGGGCGTCGCGCACGTTCTGCCCGGCAACGAGGCCGCCCCACGCCGCCAGCAGCAGGGCCGTACCGACAACGCAGACGATAATCAGCACAATGACAGCATATGATGACAGCAGGCGCTTAAGCTGCGCCGTGCGCCCCGGAGCCTCCGAGATAGGTTCCACCTGTTCGGCGTCGTCGTAAATCATGTGGGATTCTGGAGAGCGTTGCATACCGTTGTCAGTTACCCATGTACTTGATAATGACGTAATCACCACTTAAACGGGCCGCATTATAGCGTCCCCCGGTGGCCCATGCCACCCACGACCCCGTGATTATAAGCCGTTCTATCGCGGCTGTCATAAACCCTATCTCTACGAATATCCTTCGCTGCCGGGCCTGTCACGCAGCGAGCTTCCCACGTGGTGTGGCAACTCCTTGCCTGCAGGCGGGTTATACCTATAATGAAAGCCCTATCCCAACCTTAATTGCACTCCGTGGAGGAGACCATCATGGACTTCGTGAGAGCCTTAACCTTCCCTTTTGACGACGATGAGTGGCTCAAGAAGCTGGGCATTGCAACTCTTATCCAGTTCATCCCCATCCTCGGCCAGATCGTGTTGCAGGGCTGGTCGGTTGAGATCAGCCAGCGCGTCAAGCGCGGCAGCCCGGAGCCGCTGCCCGGCTGGGACCAGTTCAGCGAGTACATTGGCAAGGGTTTTACAGTCTTTATCGCAAACCTCATCTACCAGATCCCGACGGTCATTTTTGCCTGCCTCGCGGCTTTCTCGTGGGTTCTCCCTGCGATGGGCGCGGGTAGTGACAGCGAGGGCTTTCTGGCGGCGCTCGGAGTGGGTGCGGTCGTGTGCCTGAGCTGCGTGATCTTCCTGTACGCCATCGCCGCCGCAATCGTGTTCTTCGGCGGTTATGTGCGCTACATCGATAACCCCCAGCTCGGCGTGTTCTTCCAGTTCGGCGACAACATCGCGCTCGTCCGCAACAACATCGGCGAGTTCGGCATGGCCATCCTGTATGTTCTCCTCGCGGGTCTGATCGTTGGCGCAATCTCCGGCATCACCGCAGGGATCGGCAGCATCCTCGCGACGCCCTTCATCATGTATGTGATGGGGCACATCCTCGGGCAGCTAGCCACCCGCCTCTCGGCGAACCTGCGGCCTGCCGTCTAAACGGCACCTGCTTCAAACGACACCAACCGGGCCGGCATCGCAGCCGGCCCGGTCGTGTAAGCCGCCTCCAGCACTCCGCCCCAAACAACCTGTTTGACAACCACCTGCCCTGCTTTACAATGAGTAGTGGCATCAACTCCTCATCTGAGTTCACTGCCGGACTTATTCTATATGGCAGCAGTCCCAACGCCGCCACCCCTGAAAAGGAGGAGCAGGCTGATGCGCCAGTCATCATCGTTCGTACGAGGACTTATTCTGCTGGCCCTCATCGCCGTGCTCGGTCTGATCCCCACGAGCACGGCATCCGCCTCCGATATCGCGGCCCGTGCGGCGATTCCATCCAGCCGCTACATCGTCGTGTTTGAGCCGACGGTTAACGTGGACGCCTTCGCCAGCCAGCTACACTGGCAGTTCGGGCTGAACGTTACGCTGAGCTACCAGCACGCCCTGCTGGGCATCGCCGCCGAGATACCGGACTGGGCTGTGCCGTTCGTCGAACGGCACCCGCTCGTCAAGTACGTCACGAAAGACTACGCGATCCACCTGCACGAGCAGATTGTGCCCACCGGCGTGCAGCGCGTCATGGCGCCCGCCAACCCGGCCATCGGGATCAATGGGCGGGATGACGTGCGTGTAGATGTGGATGTCGCCATCATCGACACCGGCATCGACCTTGAGCACCCCGACCTCAACGTCGTCAACGCCGTAGACTGCACGCAGGGCTGGCCGCAGGGCGTGTGCGTGCCCGGCGGCGATGACGATCACTTCCACGGCACCCACATCGCCGGGATCATCGGCGCGCTCGACAACGGCGAGGGCACGGTCGGCGTTGCGCCGGGGGCGCGGCTGTGGGCGGTGAAGGCGCTCGACTCGGCGGGTGAGGGGTCGGCATCATGGCTGATCGCCGCCCTCGACTACGTGATCCAGCACGCCGACGAGATCGAGGTTGCCAACCTGAGCCTCGGCTGCGTGGATTGCAACAACCCGGCACAGGACGAGGCTATCGCCAACGCGGTCGCCGCCGGGGTGACGATCGTCGTGTCGGCTGGCAACGAGGGGCACGACGCCTCGCGCAACAGCCCGGCCAACCACCCCGACGTGATCACCGTCTCCGCTATAGCCGATTTTGACGGGCTGCCCGGCGGGCTGGCAGGCTTCACCTGCTACGAGGAGCAGGACGATACGTTGGCGAACTTCAGCAACTACGGCGCAGTGATAGACATCGCCGCGCCGGGCGTGTGCATCACCTCGACCTACCCGCTGGAACGCGGCGGTATCGGCACGATCAGCGGCACGAGCATGGCCGCGCCTCACGTCGCCGGGGCGGCGGCGCTGCTTGCCGCCAGCGGCGACTACACCCCCGCGCAGATCCGGCAGATCCTGGTCGAGCAGGGCACCTACGATTGGGTAGACGACTCCGGCGACGGCATCCACGAACCGCTGCTGAACGTGAGCAACGCCGCCCTGTTCGCGCCGCGCCTCGTGCCCGGCTCGCAGACGGGAACCGCCCCCGCTGTACGCATCACCAGCCCGGTGGATGGCGCGACCGTCTCCGGCGCGATCACGCTCGCGGCAGAGGCCAGTGATACAGACGGTATCGCACAGGTCGAGTTCTTCGTGGACGACGCAAGCGTCGGGATCGACGCCGACGGCAGTGACGGCTGGGGCGTCGGGTGGGACAGCGCCGCCGTGCCGGATGGCCCGCACACGATCCGCGCTATCGCGACCGACACCACCGGCGAGTCGTCCGAGGCCAGCGTGAGCGTGACGGTCGCCAACAACACCGTCCCGGCAGATAATCCGCCGAGCGTCAGCATCATCAGCCCGGCGAATGGCGCGACCGTCTCCGGCGTGATCACCGTCAGCGCCGACGCAGCCGACGATCAGGGCGTCGTGCAGGTCGAGTTCTTCGTGGACGGCGCGAGCCTCGGTGTGGACGCGGACGGCAGCAACGGCTGGGCGGTCGAGTGGAATACGGCCACCGTGCCGGACGGCGAGCACAGCGTCTCGGCGGTTGCGACCGACACCGTCGGGCAGACCACCTCGGCAGGCGTGCAGGTGACGGTCCGCAACGAGGCCCCGGTGGAGGAGGACCTCACGCTCTCCGCGAAGCGATCCGACGTGTGGCTGTGGAGCTGGGTCGAACTGTCGTGGAGCGGCGCCAAGGGCGACGTTGTGATGATCTGGCGCAACGGCCTGCCCTTCCGGCCAAGCACCAATAACGGCTTCACCGTCGATATGCTGCCGCCATACAGTGGGGCGTTCACCTACAAAGTGTGCGAGATCCCGCGCGGGCGCTGCTCAAACGAGGTCACGGCAGCGCCGGCACCCATCGGCAGATAAAGGGCTGGGCCGGACTTAGACGATCATGTAGGGGCGGCTCTGAGAGCCGCCCCTACGGCGTCTTGGGCATCCCCTGCAGGGCGATAAACGCCGGGCGGGGCTGGCCGTCCGGCCCGACAATCCGGTAGGCCGCGCTGAGAGCAGCATCGGCGCGGTCGCTCTGCTCCAGCGTCAGGTCGAGGTTCGATACCATTGCCAGCCGCACGAACTCCCAATCGTGCATCATCTCAAACGCCTGCACGATGTACGCGGCCTGCTCCTCCGGCGTGTTGTCGTACACAAACGCGGGCAGGTCGGTGGCGGAGGCAGCGTCGTCTACAGCGGGCCAGCCAAACTCCGTGACGCACAGCGGGGTGTCGCGCCCGGCGGCGACGATCAGGTCGTAATACCCGCGCAGCGTCGAGTAGAACGACCAGCTATGGTGCGGGTTGTCATACGGCTCACGGAAGCGCGCCGTCGGGTCGTCCTGCCGCGCGTCGTAGGGCACATCGGGCGGCAGGTTGTACCCCTTGTGATGCACACCCACGCAGTCCACAAAGTCGAGCATCCCCATGCCGATCAACTCGCGCAGATAGCGGAAGTCGTCGATGGCGAGGATGCCGTCGTCCACGCCGGTGGGGTTCAGCCCGCCGCTGATGATCAGCACGCCGGGGTCAACCGAGCGCACGGCACGCGCGGCAGGCAGCAGAAGCTGCATGTAGCCCGACGAACTGAGCCCGCCCGCGACGTACCACTCGCGGTCGCTGTTCATCTCCGACCAGATCTCAACAGCGTGGATCGCGCCCCGGTAGCGCTGCAGCAACTGCGAGATGAAAGTCGCATAGGCAATGGGGTTATCCGGCGGGCCGCTACGATTCTCGGCGGTCACCGCGCGGGACCAGTCCGGCGCGGCGTAGACGGTGACGAGCACCTTCTGGTTGCGGGCAGCAGCCCCGGCGAAGAACGCGTCAAGCGCCTCCCAGTTGAGGTTGCCCGGCTGCGGTTCGACATCCGCCCAGCGCACCGGAAGCTTGACCCACCCCACCCCGAGTTGTCGCGCCAGGTCGAGCGTCTCGTCGGGCGCGGTCAGGCCGTTGACGACCACCCCGTAGCCGAAGCTCGGGTCCGCGATGGGGAGGGGTGTCGAGGTGGGGGCAGGCGTCCCGTCGGCGCTCCCGGCAGCGCTCTCCGTCTGCTGGGGAGCCGCGGCGACAGCCGTGAGGCGCGCGGCCTGCTCAGGCTCGGTGGGCGTAACCTGCCCGGCAGCGGTCGCGGTGATCAACTCATCCCGGCGGACACCGCTAATGTTCCACCAGGTGCCAAGGAAGATGCACGCGCCAACCGTGAGCACAATCAGGACCCAGGCAACGGCAAGCCCCTGCTTCATCCGGGGTGTGAGCGGCTCGTTGTTGGCGCTGGTGTCCGTCATGTTCACTGCCTTAACGGCTGCACAGCGTAATGATCGGCTAGCCTTGCCCCCGGCAGCCTAGTCGGAGATGGCCTGCCGCAGCGTCGAGCAGGCCGGGCAGGTTCCGTCGGGCCGCAGGATGGCGTACCCCGCGAACGGGTCATTCTCATCCCAGTTGGTGAAGTCCACGTTCCAGATGATCATCAGATGCACATAGCCGAGATCCTGCGAGATGTTGACACCCTCAGCCAGCCAGGCGGCCTGCTCCTCGATGGTGTTGTTGTTGCCCCAGGCGAAGTTCTGGGGGATGGGCGTGTCAAAGCCGTCCGGCGTCAGGTAGCCGAACTCCGTCACGCAAATCGGGAGCTGCCTGTTCATGCCCTCATAGTAGACTTCCACCGTCGGCAGGTAGTACCAGCTATAGTGCGCGTCGCCGGGGTCGGAGACGTGCCCGGTGCGCGCCGAAGGTGCGGTCGTGCCGGAGTTGTGGTGCACGCCGATGCAGTCGGCGTAGTTAGCCGCGCCCGCCGCCGCCAGCCCGGCCACATAGCGCTGGTCGCTCCAGGCGTTGGTGCCGTTGTCAAAGCCGGTCGGGGCCAGCGCGCCGATAATGACGGTCGTCTGCGGGCTGACCCGCTTGATGATCTCGTAGCCGGGGGCGAGCATGTTCTCGACGTAGGCAACCGGGTCGATCTGCCCGGCGGGCCACTCGCGGTCGAGGTTCATCTCATTCCAGATTTCAATCGCGTCCGGCTGGAAGGCGGCCACCTGCTCCAGGTACTCCAGATAGGAAGCGTAATCAATCGTCTCCTGCGGGTAGGGCTGGCCGGGCATGCTCAGGAGCACCTTGAAGCCGTGGCTGTGCCCGGTTTCGATGAGCTGCCGCGCCTGCGCCGGGTCGGCGTCGGGGCTCCAGGGGAACTGGAACTTCACCCACGTCATCCCGGCGGAGCGCATCACGTCGGGGTTGGCGATAAACCCGGGGACCTGCCCGCCCAGCTCCAGCTTGTCGCCGTCCAGCCCGATCGTCGTGGGCGGCGTAGGGGTGACGGTCGGCCCGGCAGCGGGGTCGAGCGTTGCGGAAGGCTCAATCTCAATCGGCACCGACGTGAGGGTCGGCACAACGGCGACGGCAGTCAACTCGGCTTCCGCTGCGAGCCGCTGAGACCGGTTGTTAAGTGTAATGAGAAGGATGAAGAAAACCGCGGCCCCGGCGAGGGCGACAAAGACCATCCAGCCGATGGCGAGCTTGCGTACGGTGTCCGGCGAGAGGCGGCTCTTGTTGCGATTGGGCATGTGCCTGTTGCTCCTCGTTAAGCATCACGGGCGAGGCTGCCAAAGATTGATGGGCGCCCGGTCGGTGCGCTATTGTACCTGATCTACTGCTGTTCGCCTATTCGGGCGGCTCACGGGGCGGACATCGCCGCGCCAAGCGCGTCGCAGGCCGGGCACGAGCCATCAGGCCGGATCAGCGCATAGCCGGCGGCGGGCTCCTCCTGCCGCCACGTCAGATAGTCCACGTTCCACACGATCATCAGCCGGGTATAGGGGTTGTCACGGGCGAGGCGCACGGCATCGGCCAGCCACGCCGCCTGATCGGCGGCGGTCGTACCGCTCGCCCACTCGTAGCCAGGCGGCATCTCGCCGTAACCCTCGGCGCTCAGATAGCCGAACGCCACGAAGCACACCGGCTTGCGCAGCGCCTCGACGGGCTGCTGCCATGCCTGCTGTAGGCCGACGTTCTCGGCAGGTGGCGCTCCACCGGCCAGATAGCGGACGCCCACACAATCCAGAAAGTTCCCGGCACCCGCCGCCGCCATCTGCTGGTAGAACACGCTCTCGCTGCCGTCACCCATGGGGCGCAGCGCGCCTGAAATGACCATGATGCTGCGGTCAGCGGCCTTGATAGCGTTGTACGCCGGGGCGAGCATGTTCCGCAGATAGACGCCGCCATCGATCTCCGCCTGCGGCCAGCGATCGGGGGCATTCGGCTCGCTCCACACCTCAACGGCATCGGGGCCATAACGGGCCAGCGCGCTGAGGAACTCCACAAACGCCTCGTAGTCGATATCGTCGGGGCGGCGCTCGCCGCCGGTGACGGATACGAGCACCTTGAAGCCCGCGCGCTGCGCCCGCTCGATCTCGCGCCCGGCGAGGCTGGTGCTCTGGCCGGGCCGCCACGTCACCTCGATTCGGGTCCACGTCATGCCCGCCCGCTGCATCAGCGCGGCGTGCCGGAAGTCGTAGGCCACCTGCCCGCCCAGCTCAAACGGCCCCTGGGCGGCAGGCCCGGCGCGCGAAACGGGCGTGGGCAGGCCGGTCGGGAAAGGGGCGGGCCGGGCAACGACCAGCGTCGGCGTCGGCGCGAAGGGGTCATCGATAGTCGGCAGCGGCGTCGCCTGAAAATCCGGGAGCGCCAGATCTGCATCCGGCCCGGCGAACGGTGCTTCAGGCAGCGGCTCGGCATGCCCAGCGCCGCGCCCGACGCTGCGCGCCAGGGCCAGCCCCAGCAGCGCGCCGATCAGCACCAGCACCGCCAGCCCGATCACGGCATGCACAAAAGACAGGCGAGCGCGGCCCAGCCCGCCGAGCCGCTCCCGCCTGTTCTCCTGTCGATCCCTCTGCGCGGAATCCGCCGCTCTACGCGGTGTCATCGCGTCCTGTCAGCTCGCTTCACCCCGTTCGTCACTGCATGGCAGCGCCGAGCGTCGCACAGGCCGGGCACGAGCCATCCGGCCTGACGATGGCATAGCCTGCCTGCGGGTCGTCGCCCCAGTAGGTGAGGTCCACGTTCCAGATGATCATCAGCCGGATGTAGCCCAGCGACCGGGCGATCTGCACGCCCTCCGCCAGCCACGCGGCCTGATCGGCGACGGTGATGTGCGAGCCCCAGCTCCAGTTGGGGGGCAGTTCGCCGTAGCCCTCGCCGCTCACGTAGCCGAACTCGGTGAAGCACAGGGGCAGCGCGCCGCCTATGCCGCCCGAGTAGACGTTGATCGTCGGCAGGAAGTACCAGCTATAGTGCCCGCCCGCCGGGTGGCCGGTCGTCGCTGAAGGCGAGGTCGCGCCGGCATTGTGGTGCACGCCGAGGCAGTCGGCGTAGCGGGCCGCACCCGCCGCCGCCAGACCCTGTACGTAGCGCTGGTCGCTCCAGACGTTCACCCCGTCGTCCACGCCCGTCGGCGCAAGCGCACCGATGATGACCATCGTGCCGGGGCTGACGGACTTGATCGCGTTAAAGGCCGGGGCGAGCATGTTGTTCACGTAGATCGCCGGGTCGATCTGCCCGGCGGGCCACTCGCGGTTGAGATTCATCTCGTTCCAGATTTCAATCGCGTCGGGGCCGTAGCTCGCCACCTGCCGCAGATACTCGACGTAGCTGTTGTAGTCGATGCTCGTCGGGTAGAGCGGGCCGGGGATGCTCAGCAGCACCTTGAAGCCGTGAGCGCGCGCCTGCCCGATGTAAGCCGCCGCGCCTGCCGGGTCCGCACCCGGCGACCACTTGATCTGGAACTTGACCCAGGTCATGCCCGCCTGGCGCATCTCGTTCGGGTGGTAGATGCCGCCCGACACCTGCCCGCCAAGCTCGAAGCCGCCGCCCACACCCGCAGGGGCAACCGGGGGCGGAGGCGTGCTGGCGGGGGTCGGCGAGGCGTCGTCGTCCGGGTCAGGCGTGACAGACGGCGTCGGGTTATCAGACGGCGTCCGCGTCGGCGTGGGGGTTGGCGCGTCTGTCGGCTCTGCGCCTGCGACCACCTGCACGCCCAGCTCGCCGCGCTCGCTCGTCTGGCTGCCGTCACTCAGCGCCGCTGCGATGGCATACGCACCCGGTTCGCCCGGCACATCCCACACGAACTGTAGCAGCGAGAGGTCGCCCTGCTCCCGGCTCAGTTCCGCGCCGGAGCCATCCCGCACCTGCCACACCAGCTCCAGCGGCTGCGGGTCGCCAAGCGGCTGCTCGCTGAGCAGCGCCGTCAGGCCGTTCGCAAGCTCCGCCGGGGCGTCGGGATGGGCCAGGCCATGCACCGCCACCGCCGACAGGGCGTACTTGCGCGCAAGCTGGAGGCGCGTCTGCAGGCTCGCCGCCGAACTGAAGTAAACGTGATGCAGCGTCTGCGCCTCATCGCGGTAGGTCAGGTAGTTCATCTTGAGCGCCTCGTCGTAGCCGAGCGACTCCGCGCTACCGTCCAGCCGCAGAGGCAGGATACCCGCCGCCGGGACAGACGAACCATCCGGCCCAAGGTAGCCCTCCACCGCCGACACACCGCCCAGCGGCCCGGCGGCCTCCTCAAAGCTCACGAGGTGGCTGCCTTCAGGCGATACGTCCACATGCAGCGCGCTGACGAGCAGGCCCAGCTTGCGCCGCTCGATCTGCCCCACCAGCGTGGCCAGCATCTGGTCGACCGCGTTGCCCTCCAGGTACGCGCCGGGGTCGTCCGCCGGGCGAATCCACACACGGTCGGCATACTGGCCCAGAGCGGGCAGGTCCAGCCCGGCGAGGTCGGAGGTGCGGAGGATGACGTTAAGCTGCTTGCCGCCCGCATGAAGCTGCTCGGCGAGGGCGGCGACGAACCCGGTATAGCCCTCCGCCGGGGCAAAGTCGAGCGTCAGTCCGTTGTAAGGCCCTGCCGCCTCGATCAACTGGCCGACGAGCGGCGCCTGTGTGTCGGTATACGCGCTGAAGCCGCCCGCGCGGTTCTCGACGATGGGCAGGACGGCGCTCGCGCTCGCCTCCGCCGCCGCACCGCCGAGATTGCCCGCCTCGTCCACGGCAAGCCCTTCGGGCAGCGCGACGCTGTAGGTCACCCCGCTCAGGTCGGGCCCGCCCGACGTGACGACCATGCCGAGCGCCGGGGTTGCAGCCGGGGCGTGGAAGGCCATCACGTGCGTGGACGCGCCCTGCGGCGTGAAGATCACGACCTGCCGCGCGGTGTCGATCTGGCTCGGTACAAACAGCCACGCGCCCGCCGACGCGTCCCAGCGGTACAGGTCAAGCTGCTCCAGCGGCTCCGCGCCGTTCGGAATGGCCATCTCGGCGATCAGGGCCGCCTCGCCCCGCACGTCGATGCTATAGATCGGGCTGAGAGCGGTGTAGCCGGTGGGCAGCGCAGCGTAGGCGTTAACCCAATCCCGACCTGCCGACCCGTTGAGGAAGGCCTCCCGCGGGACGGTATTCACCGATACCTCGGCCCGCCCGCTGCCATCCGCCAGCGCCACGACGAGACCGTCGGAGTGGAAAAGGGAGGGATTGCCGTCGTTCAGCGTGGCAGAGACGCTGCCGGCGCCGCCGCGCCCGGTGGCAATGCCCGGCGCGACGAACAGCACAATCACCGCAACGACGGCGACCGCCACGACACCCACCACCGCCCAGGCCCACACAGGGAGCCCGCGCTTCGGGGGGGTGGCATCAGCCTGTTGAAACTCGTGGATGTGTAACTCGTCTGTCATTTCGCTGCGATCACCTGGTTTCTTAGCTAAAAAGGCGGCTGTCGAACCGCCGCCCACCGCTTCTGCTCGCGTTCAGGTCCGTTAATGTACATCAGCGTCGCATTCTATCCTGAAGAAGAAGAGCACGCAATTGGATAGTGGGCTCAGGCAGCGAAAGGACATCTTAACCGCTCTATTTGCCCCGCCTGTTGCTCAAATCAACCGCGCACGATAATATACCAGATGAATACGATAAAAATTCCCCTTTCTCTACCCCTTCGCCAGAGTTGATGAGGAGTAACGTGATGACGCAGGTAAACGATCGTGGATACGCGCACCCCGAAGTCCTGGTGACCACCGAGTGGGTCGCCGAGCACCTCAACGATCCCAACGTGCGGATCGTTGAGTCCAACGAGGACCCGCTCCTGTACGCCACAGGCCATATTCCCGGCGCCGTCGAGGTTGACTGGACCCGCGACCTGAACGACCAGGTTCTGCGAGACTACATCGGGCAGGAGCAGTTTGAGGCGCTGATGTCCCGCATCGGCGTGACGCCAGAGATGACCGTCGTCTTCTACGGTGACAAGAGCAACTGGTGGGCGACCTACGCCTTCTGGGTGTTCAAGCTGTTCGGGCATAAGGACGCCCGCGTGATGGACGGTGGCCGCCTGAAGTGGGTGCAGGAGGGCCGCCCGATGACCACCGAGGTGCCCAGCTACCCGCCGACCGTGTACAAGGCCCAGCCGCGCGACGACCGGACCGATCGCGCCTTCCGCGACCAGGTACTGGAGCACGTCCGCGCCGGGCTGCCGCTCGTCGATGTGCGCAGCCCCGAGGAGTTCCGGGGCGAACTGCTGCACATGCCCGGCATGCCCAACGAGGGCGCGCTGCGCGGCGGGCACATCCCCGGCGCGAAGAACGTACCCTGGAGCCGCGCCGTCCGTGAGGACAGCACGTTCAAATCCGCCGACGAGCTGCGCCAGATTTACGAGCAGGAGCAGGGCCTGCGCCCGACCGACGACGTGATCGCCTACTGCCGCATCGGCGAGCGCAGCAGCCACACCTGGTTTGTCCTGAAGTATCTGCTGGGCTACGATCAGGTTCGGAACTATGACGGCAGCTGGACGGAGTGGGGCAACCTCGTCGGCGTGCCGATTGAGAAGTCCGAAACGGAAGAGAAAGAGATGGCATGACAGAACGGAACGACATCCCTGAGCCGCTGGCCGAAGTGCTGGAGGACTTCGAGTGGATTACTGACCGCCGTGAGCGAACCGAGATGCTGATCCATTACGCGGATCAGTTCAAGCCGGTGCCGCCCTCTATCGCCACACCGCCCTACCCGGAGGAGAACCGCGTCCCGTCGTGCGAGTCCGAGGCGTACGTCTGGGCGGAGCGGCAGGACGACGGCACGATGAAGTTCTACTTCGCGGTTGCCAACCCGCAGGGTATCTCGGCAATGTCGCTGGCGGCCATCCTCGACCTGACGCTCTCCGGGCAGCCGCCGGAGAAGATCGCCAACATCGAGCCGGACATCGTGTTCAAGCTGTTCGGCAACGAGATATCGATGGGCAAGGGCCAGGGGCTAACGAGCATGGTCGGCATGGTCAAGGCCTTTGCCAAAGAGCAGTTAAACGGGGGGCGGGAGTAGTTCTCCCCTTACCCTGCACCCGCAGCAGGCGGGTCGCAGGGTGAGGGTTTTCAGCTCTTAACACAAAAGGCGCGCCGCTGTGCAGGGCGCGCCTTTGTTATTCCATCAGGTCTGATGGAGCTAGTCCACCTTCTCGGCAACCGGGATGTAGCCGTGCTGCTCCAGATAGCTGATAAGCTTCTGCGCGCTTTCCTCGGGCGTCTCCTCATGCGTGTTGAGGACGATCTCGGGGTTGAGGGGCGGCTCGTACGGGTCGGATACACCGGTAAAGTTGGGGATCTCCCCGGCGAACGCCTTGGCGTACAGGCCCTTCACATCGCGCTCGGCGCACACCTCAAGCGGGGCGTTGACGAACACCTCGATGAAGTTGGTCGTCTCGGAGCGAACCCGGTCGCGCACCGCCCGGTACGGCGAGATGAAGCTCGCAATCACGCCGACGCCGTTCCGCGAGAGCAGCTTGGCGACGAACGTGACGCGCTCGATGTTCTTTTCACGGTCTTCCTTCGAGAAGCCGAGGTCGCGCGTCAGCGACTGGCGCACCACGTCGCCATCCAGCCGCTCGATCTTCAACCCGCGTGATTTCAGTTCCGCTTCAACAATTTTGGCGATGGTCGTCTTTCCCGCCCCGGAGAGACCGGTCATCCAGAGCGTGAAACCCTTTTGCTGGTCGCTGGTCACAAGTCCACCTCTCGGTCTGTAGTAAATCCAGCCGCAGAGTATAGCATGAGGCTTGCGGCAGGGCGAGAACGGGGATACGCGGTAAGCTCAGCTTATTATATTCGGCTTTCCGCCAGTTTCCCGGTACCAGCGGACGGTTTGGTTGCAGTTCTGGGTTTGGTAGACTGGCAGGAAGCGGGTAGCATATACGGCGTGTTGTTGGTAAACCGCTGCAACGGGTAAAGCTGGTCAATTTGGACAAGTAGACATGACGTTTGATATGTGGCTGACGCTCGGCATTCTGGCCGCCGCGCTCGTCCTCTTCGTCACCGAATGGGTGCGCATGGACATCGTCGCTCTGGGCGTCGTCATCACGCTGATGCTCACCGGGCTGCTCACTGTCGATGAGGCGCTGGCAGGCTTCTCCAATAACGCTGTCATCACAATTGTGGCGCTGTTCATCGTCGGCGGGGCGATTGTGCAGACCGGCCTCGCCCGCGTGCTCGGCGGGCAGATTCTGCGGATTGCGGGCAACAGCCAGGCACGGCTCACAATCGTCATCATGCTCGCCGCCGCTCTGCTCTCCGGCTTCATGAGCAACACCGGCGTGGTCGCGGTGCTGCTGCCTGCCGTCGTCAGCCTCGCCAACGAAGCGAAGATCCCGCCCTCCAAGCTGCTGCTCCCGCTGGCCTATGGCTCACTGCTCGGCGGCGTCGCTACGATTATCGGTACCCCGCCCAACATCATTGTCACCGACATCATGCGCGACGCCGGGTTCCAGCCGTTCGGTTTTTTCAGCTTCCTGCCGGTAGGTGTGGTGTTCACTGCCATCGGCATTACGTACATGCTCGTCGCCGGGCGCAGGCTGCTGCCCGCCCACCAGCCCCACCGCGAGGTACAGCGCGTGGACTCGCCGCAGGAACTGCTCGACCTCTATCGCCTGCCGGACAACCTCTACCGGCTGCGCGTCCGGCAGAAGTCGCCGATGGTCGGGCAGACGGTCGTCGAGTCCGGGCTTGGCGCGCGGTTCAACATCAGCGCGCTGGAAGTCCTGCGCCGGGCGCCCGCGCAGACCGTCGCCCGTGTCGGCGACCAGCGTCTGGTGCTCGAATCAGACAGTCAGGAACGCATCTACGCCGTCGCCGACGTCATCCTTCAGCCTGACGACATACTCATTGTGCAGGGCGACGGGCGCGACGTGCAGCACGCCGCAGCGTCGCTCAATCTTGCTATCCAGCCGGCAGCGGCGGATGACCACGAGTCGCTGATCGCCGAGGAGGTGGGCATTGCGGAAGTCATCCTGCCGCCGCGATCATCGGTCATCGGCAAAACGCTGGCCGAACTGAAGTTCGGCTCCGTCTACAACCTGACGGTGCTCGACATCCGTCGCGCCGGTGAGGACGGGCGTCTGAGCCTGAAGGACACGCGGCTCGCGTTTGGCGATACGCTGCTCGTGCTGGGTGAGTGGAAAAATATCATGGAGCTTAAGGAGCGCCGCCGCGACTTTATCGTGATGGGCGAGCCGGAGGCGCTTGCCGGGCTGCCCGCGCGCAAGAAGGCCCCGGTGGTGCTGGTCGTGCTCCTGATGATGGTTGTGTTGATGGTCACCGGGCTGGTTCCGCTTGCCACCGCCAGCCTCCTCGCCGCCCTGCTGATCGTGCTAACCGGCTGCCTGTCGATGGACGAAGCCTACGAGTCCATTGACTGGAAAAGCATCGTGCTCATCGCCGGGATGCTACCGCTCGCGACCGCGCTGGAGAAGGTCGGGCTTGTCAACTTGATCGCCGAGAGCATGACCAATATGCTGGGGGACCAGGGCCCCCTGTTGATCATGGCAGGGTTTTACCTGCTGACTGCGGTCTTTACGCAGGTGCTTTCGAATACGGCCACAGCAGTGCTCGTCGGGCCGATCGCGCTGGCAACAGCCGCCCGGCTGGGCTTGCAGCCGCACGCCTTTGTAATGGCCGTGGCTGTCGCCGCCTCGATGGCGCTCGCCTCGCCGATGTCAACGCCGGGCAACACGCTGGTGATGAGCGCAGGCAATTACAGCTTCAGCGATTACGTCAAGAATGGCGTGCCGTTGATCCTGCTCTGTATGGTGGCGGCGCTGTTGGTGCTGCCGCTGCTTTTCCCGATGTAGCCGGGTGCGCGCCGCCGAAAGTGCAGGCGCGATGAGAGCAGGTAGGGAGTATCGTCACCCATAAGAGGGACAGCTTGCAATTCCCAGGAGGTTGTGGAGTAGTGTAACATCGCGATTATCGCTAGAATAGGGCCTCGGACGCCCAACCAACAAATCTTCACCTCTACCGAATCAATCTCTACAGGAGAAAAATATGGCAGTGCCGAACGAAACCGACGTCAAGGTCCCGAGCGACATCGAGATCGCGCAGGCGGCAGACATCCGGCCCATCATCGAGATCGCCGAGAAACTCGGGCTGAGTGAGGACGACATCGACTTCTACGGCAAGTACAAGGCGAAGATCCACCTCGACGTACTCCAGAAATTCGCCGACCGTCCGCAGGGCAAGTACATCGACGTGACGGCCATCACCCCCACCCCGCTCGGCGAGGGCAAGTCCACAACGATGGTTGGCCTCACCCAGGCGATGGGCTCCGTGTTGGGCAAGAACGTCGCCTGCTGCATCCGCCAGCCAAGCATGGGGCCGACCTTCAACATCAAGGGCGGCGCCGCCGGTGGCGGCTATAGCCAGGTCATCCCCATGGAGGACTTCAACCTCCACCTGACCGGCGACATTCACGCCATCAGCGCCGCGCACAACCTGGTCGCCGCCGCTATCGACACGCGGCTGTTCCATGAGAGCCGCCAGTCGGATGAGGCGCTCGAGCGCCGCGGCGTGAAGCGGCTGGACATCGACCCCGATACGATCACCTGGAACCGCGTCGTGGACGTGTGCGACCGCTCGCTGCGCCAGATCCAGGTTGGCCTGAACGATGCCGACCTGAGCGACCAGTTCCCCCGGCGGACGGGCTTCGACATCACCGTTGCCAGCGAGCTGATGGCTATCCTGGCGCTCACCACCAGCCTGAAGGACATGCGCGAGCGCATCGGGCGCGTCGTGATTGGCCTCAACCGGCAGGGCAAGCCGGTGACGCTTGAGGACCTGGGCGTCGCTGGTGCCGTCACGGTGCTGCTGCGCGATGCCATCATGCCGACCCTCATGCAGACGCTTGAGGGCCAGCCCGCGCTGGTGCATGCCGGCCCCTTCGCCAACATCGCGCACGGCAACTCGTCCATCATCGCCGACCAGATCGCACTCAAGCTGGCGGACTACGTCATCACGGAGAGCGGCTTCGGTGCGGACATCGGCATGGAGAAGTTCTTCGACATCAAGTGCCGCTACTCCGGCCTGATCCCCAATGCGGTCGTGCTCGTCGCGACGGTCCGCGCGCTCAAGATGCACGGCGGCGGCCCGAAGGTCACCCCCGGTGCGCCGCTCGCCCGCGAGTACACTGAGGAGAACCTCGAACTGCTGGAGAAGGGCCTGGCGAACCTCGGCGTTCACATCCGCAACGCGCTGAAGTTCGGCATCCCGGTCGTCGTCGCGATCAACGGCTTCAAGGAAGACACGCAGGCCGAGTGGGACCTGATCCGCGAGTACTCCATCGCTCAGGGCGCGGAGGACGCGGTCGTGACCACGCACTGGGCGCACGGTGGCAAGGGCGCGGCCAAGCTGGCCGAAGCCGTCGTCGCCGCCTGCGAGAAGCCCAGCAACTTCAAGTTCCTCTACCCGCTGGAGTGGTCGATCAAGCAGAAGATCGAGCACATCGCGAAGGAGATCTACGGCGCGGCTGCCGTCGAGTACAGCGAGCTTGCTGAGAAGCAGATTGCCAACTACGAGCGCAACGGCTTCGGCAACCTGCCGATCTGCATGGCGAAGACGCACCTCAGCCTGAGCCATGACCCCGATCTCAAGGGTGCGCCGACCGGCTTCACGCTGCCCATCCGTGAGGTTCGCGCCAGCGTTGGCGCCGGCTTCATCTACCCGCTCGTCGGCACGATGAGCACGATGCCCGGCCTGGCCACGCGCCCGGCATTCATGGACATCGACATCGACACCGAGACGGGTGAGATCAAGGGCCTGTTCTAACCCTCAAGGGAGCAAGACACACAGTAGAGGCACAGCATGCTGTGCCTCTACTCGTTTTGTATAGAGTCCACAGATGGCACAGATAGGTAAATGATGATCCACGAATGACACGAATAAGTTTTTTTTATTTCTTCATTCGTGCTATTCGTGTCATTCGTTGACTCACTTCCTGTCTTCCCTCTGTGCCATCTGTGGATCGCCCCTCACCCCAGCTCTGCGGCCAGTTGGCGCGCCTTTTCTAAGTCCTCCGGCGTGTTGACGTTGAAGAAGCTCAGCCGCTCCGGGTCGAACTGGTCGATCTCCTCCCCAGCCACCTCGCGCACGCGAACATCGGAGAAGAAGCCGATAACCTTCAGTTCATCGGCGTCCAGCCGCCTGCGGATCGGCTCGATGCAGCCCTTGCCGTAAACAGCGTACATGCTCTGCGGGTAGCCCCAGCTATTGAGCGGCACGACCACGTCATACCCCTCGCGCTGGCTGATCAGGTAGCTCATAAGCGGGACGCTCAGGAAGGGCTGGTCGCAGCTTACGACAAGCGTGTGCTCCTCGCCGCTGTGCATCAGTGCAGTGTACAACCCGCCGAGCGGCCCCTTGCGCGGGAGCAGGTCCGCGTAGATGGGCAGCCCGAGGTGCTCGTACGGCTCGCGGTCGTTGGCGATGATCATCACGTCACCCCCCGCCACCTCGCGCACCCGTTCCAGCACCCGCTCGACAATCGGCTTGCCGCCGACCTCCAGCAGCGCCTTGTTCTGCCCCATGCGCGTGCTCATTCCGCCGGCGAGGATCGCCGCGCTGACCCGTTCAGCCATTACAACTCCTTTGCCTCTCGAACAGCGGCAGGCCGGTTCGTGCTTTAGCGCCCTGCACGCTATACTCTGACCCGGATAGTCTTAAATAACGGAGCAACCCCCGCATGATTGACCAACACCCGACCCTCGACGAGTTGAAAGCGAGGTACCATCGCATCGCGCTGCTGCTGAAAGAAATGTACGGATACCCGGAGTGGCGCGAGCACCTGTCGCCGGTTGACGAGCTTGTCAGTACGATTCTCTCTCAAAACACGTCGGACACCAACCGGGATATGGCCTTCTACCGGCTGAAGGCCCGCTTCTCAAGCTGGGAAGAGGTGCGCGACGCCGACCCCGAGGCTGTGATCGAGGCGATCCGCCCGGCGGGCCTGGCCAACCAGAAAGGCCCGCGCATTCAGGCCGCGCTGCAGTACCTGACCGAGACGCAGGGGAAGATCACGCTGGAGCACCTGCGCGACATGCCGGTGGATGAGGCCAAGCAGTGGCTGACAAGCATCAACGGCATCGGCCCCAAGACGGCGGCGATCATCCTGCTGTTTTCGATGAACAAGCCCGCCTTCCCCGTGGACACGCACGTCCACCGCGTCACGAAGCGGCTGGGGCTGATCGGCGAGAAGACGAGCGCGGAAAAGGCCCACGACGAACTGGAGGCCATCGTCCCCGAGGAGGACTTCTACCCGTTCCATTTGCAGGTCATCCAGCACGGGCGTGAGATCTGCCACGCTCGCAACCCCAAGTGCGAGATCTGCCCGCTACAGGATGAGTGCTGCTACTACCAGCGCAACGTAGCAAAGCGATAAGCCCTGCCCCCGGCCCCTCTGCCGGGCTGCCATCGTGGCTGACCGTAAAGGAGCATCCGGGGGCGGGCTTTCCGTGAGGTTCCCTACACGATTACGACCAGCGTCTGGTTCTGCTCGACGCTGTCGCCGGGCTTCACGTTGATGCGTTCCACGCGCCCGGCACGCGGGGCCTTCAACTCGTTTTCCATCTTCATCGACTCGAGGATCACGACGTTGTCGCCCATCTCGACCTGCTGCCCGACCTCCACGGGCGTCGCGACGACCAGCCCCGGCATCGGGGCCTTGATCGGCACTTCGCCCGTCTCCGGCACGAGGTTGATCGCCCGCGAGCGCAGCAGCCGCGAGCGCTCGTCGATGACGGTGACCTCGTACAGCGTGCCGCGCAGCAGCACCTGCCAGTTCCAGTCGACCTGCTCAACCAGCGCCTCGAACGACTCGTTATTAACGAGCAACGAGTACAACCCGCTCTGACCGATGTCGCGGAAGTCCACTTCGAGCGGCTCGCCGTCCAGCAGCACCCTGCCGTCTGTCTCAATCTCCACCAGATAGGTACGGTCGCCTACGATGACTTCGTATTCCACAGCGCCCTCCCTAGATCTGGCGCATCCGCTGCCAGCGGCCAATCATCTTCCAGTTGCTGATGTCGCGCTCGTTCCGCCCGACGACCTGTGCGGCCTTCCGGCGCTGCTCGTGCGCCACCAGCGTGGCGAGCACCGCCGCGATCTCGGGCCGCAGCTCGCCCTCGCCGGTCAGGTCGAAGCGCTCCTCGACAAACGACGTGTCGAACAGCCCAGCGATGAAGCGGGTGCTGTCGAGCAGCTTCTGGTGGAAGGGGATATTGGTCTTGACGCCCATAATCCGGTACTCGGAGAGCGCCCGGCGCATCCGCAGAAGCGCCTCGCCGCGCGTGTCGCCCCAGCAGATCAGCTTGGCGATCATCGGGTCGTAGTACGGCGTGATCATGTCGCCGGTCGTCACGCCTGAGTCGACACGCACGCCCGGCCCGGAGGGGACCGTCATGGCAGTGATCCGCCCGGTTGAGGGCAGGAAGTTGTTGTACGGGTCTTCCGCGTTGATGCGGCACTCGATGGCCGCGCCCTTCAGCACGATCTCATCCTGGGTCCGCGAGAGCTTGCGCCCGCGCGCAATGCGGATCTGCTCCTTGACGATATCGACGTTGGTGACAAGCTCCGTGACCGGATGCTCGACCTGGAGTCGCGTGTTCATCTCAAGGAAGTAGAAGTTGCGGTCCTTGTCTACGAGGAACTCAATCGTGCCCGCGTTGACATAGTTCACAGCTTTGGCCGCCGCCACCGCTACCTGGCCCATCCGCTCGCGCAGCTCGGCATCCATGATGGGCGACGGGGCCTCCTCCAGCAGCTTCTGATGCCGCCGCTGGATGGAGCACTCGCGCTCGCCCAGGTGGATCACATTACCGTGGCTGTCAGCGAGGATCTGTATTTCGATGTGGCGCGCGCCCTCAATGAGCTTTTCCAGATAGACCGCGTCCTCGCCAAAGGCCGCTTTCGCCTCGCGGCGGGCGGCCTGCAGCGCGGCCCTGAAGTCCTCGGGCCGGTCGACGCGCCGCATACCCTTGCCGCCTCCGCCCGCCGTCGCCTTGATGAGCAGCGGATAGCCGATCAGTCCGGCAGCGTGTGCCAGGTCCTCGTCGGGCAGGTCCAGTTCGGTGCCGGGCACGATGGGCACGCCCGCCCGCTCGACCGTCTCGCGGGCGAGCACCTTGTCGCCCATTGCGCCGATGGCGCTCGGCGGCGGGCCGATGAACGCGATGCCCTCGTCGATGCAAGCCTGTGCGAAATCCGGGCGCTCGGCCAGAAAGCCGTAGCCGGGGTGGATGGCGTCCGCACCGGAACGTTTCGCCACGTCCAGAATTTTTTCAATGCTCAGGTAGCTCTCGCGGGCCGGGGCCGGGCCGATGTTATACGCCTCGGTCGCGTAGCGAACGTGCATGGCGTTGCGGTCCACATCGGAGTAGACCGCGACGGTCTCCAGGCCCAGCTCGCGGCAGGCCCGGATGATGCGCACGGCGATCTCGCCCCGGTTGGCGATGAGCACTTTGCGGAATAAGGTTGGCGTATCTGTCATGATTGTCGTTGATTCCCCTCGTTAGCCGTGTATCAGGGGTGTAGCCTGGTCATCGTGCAAACAGGTTACCAGCGCCGACCCCCCACCTGTCCGACCTCCGGTCGGCCTTCCTCCCCCTTGCAAGGGGGAGGTGGTAGCTCGCAAGCGAGCACCGGTGGAGGGGGTTCTCGGCGTTCGTTGAGCATACGTGCCCCTACAGCGGAATATTCCCATGCTTCTTCGGCGGGTTGGTGTCGCGCTTGTTGCGCAGCACCTCCAGCGCGTTGATCAACCGGGAACGCGTCTCGCGCGGCTCGATCACGTCGTCGATGTACCCGCGCGAGGCGGCGACATACGGGTTGGCGAAGCGATCTCGGTACTCCTGCACCAGTTCGGCCTTCTTCGCGACCGGATCTTCCGCTTCAGCAAGCTCTCGCCGGAAGATGATGTTGACCGCGCCCTCCGGCCCCATCACCGCGATCTCGGCGGAGGGCCAGGCCAGGTTGAGGTCGCCCCGGATGTGCTTGCTGCTCATCACGTCATACGCGCCGCCGTACGCCTTGCGCGTGATCACCGTGATCTTGGGCACGGTCGCCTCGCAGTAGGCGTACAGCAGCTTTGCGCCGTGGCGGATGATGCCGCCATGCTCCTGCCCCACGCCGGGCAGGAAGCCGGGCACGTCCTCAAACGTGATGATCGGGATGTTGAAGCAGTCGCAGAAGCGCACGAAGCGGCCCGCCTTCACCGAGGCATCGATGTCCAGCACGCCCGCCAGCACAGCGGGCTGGTTGGCAACGATGCCGACGCTGTGCCCGCCCAGCCGCGCAAAGCCGACGATGATGTTCCGCGCGAAGTGCTCGTGAATCTCAAAGAACTGCCCGTTGTCCACGACCATGCGGATAACTTCCTTCATGTCGTAGGGCTTGTTCGGGTTGTCCGGCACGATGGTGTCAAGCCGCTCGTCGGCGCGGAGCGGGTCGTCGCCCGTCGGCTCGAAGGGCGGATCTTCCAGGTTGTTCTGCGGCAGGTAGGTCAGCAGTTCGCGGATGAGGGCGAGGGCGTCCGTCTCGTTGTCAGCGGCGACGTGGCTCACGCCGGAGATGGCGTTGTGCGTCATCGCGCCGCCCAGCTCCTCGAACGTCACGTCCTCATGCGTCACGCTCCTGACCACGTCCGGGCCGGTCACGAACATGTGGCTTGTGTTCTTCACCATGAAGATGAAGTCCGTCAGCGCCGGGGAGTAGACCGCGCCGCCCGCGCACGGACCCATGATGGCGGAGATCTGCGGGATGACACCGGAGGCCAGCGTGTTGCGCAGGAAGATGTCCGCATAGCCGCCAAGCGACACGACGCCCTCCTGAATGCGCGCGCCGCCGGAGTCGTTCAGCCCGATGACGGGCGCGCCGGTTTTCATCGCCATGTCGAGGATCTTGCAGATCTTGTCCGCGTGCACCCGCGAGAGGCTCCCACCGAACACGGTGAAGTCCTGCGAGTAGACGTACACCAGCCGCCCGTGAATCGTGCCCCAGCCCGTGACGACGCTGTCGCCGGGGATGCGGTTCTCGGGGGTGTCCATCCCAAAGTTCGTCTCGCGCTGCACGACGAACATGTCCAGCTCGTGGAAGCTACCCGGGTCGAGCAGGACGTCCAGCCGCTCGCGGGCAGTCATTTTGCCACGCTCATGCTGTCGCCGGATACGCTCCTCGCCGCCCCCCTGCTTGGCGGCCTCCTTACGTGCGCGCAGTTCCAGTATCTTTGGGTCTTCGGTCATGTTGTATCAGTCTCCTCGGCTGTTGATTGTCGGCTTTCAAATGCCTGCCGGACGCCCCGGCGCGTCAGCACAAAAATAACCAGCGCCGTGACGGCGACGGCCAGCCCGGCGGCAAACGGCAATCGTCCACGGGCGTACGCCGCCCGCACGAAGAACACCTGCCGCCCGATGAGCATCAGCTCATACAGCGGAAACGCGATCAGGGTGCCCCACCAGGCCCACGGTCGCAGCCGCCACAGCCCCCAGGCCAGCACCAGCCAGCCCACGCCCCACACCAGGGCAGGGATGAGCAATCCCCAGGGCGGCAGCGTCATCTCCAGGCTGGTGAGCACACGCCAGCGGCTCGCCAGCCCGTAGGCGCCCAGCAGGTTAGCCACCCCTACTATTAACACCAGCACCGCCAGCCAGGTTACAACTCGCGGGCGCTTGCGGCTGCGTGGGCTCATGGCAGGCGCACTCAGATCGTCAGCACGATCTTGCCGAACACATCGCCGCTCTCCAGCAGGCGCTGTGCGTCGGCGGCGTCCTCAAGCGGCATGACGCGCCCGACGACGGGCTTCAGCCGCCCCTCAAAAACGAACCGCATGACGGTGCGGAAGTCATCGGGCGGGGCCATCGTCGAGCCGATAATGCTGAGATGCTTGCCAAAGATGAAGTTGACGGGCGTCTCGGCCTGGTAGCCGCTCGTGCCGCCGACGACCAGCATCCGCCCGCCGCGTGCCAGCGCACGCAGGCTGGTCGGCCACGTCGCCGCGCCAACGTTATCCACGACGACATCTACCCCGCGCTTGTTCGTCAGCCGGTAGACGGCCCGGCCCCAGTCCTCCTCGCTCCGGTTGATGAGGATATCCGCGCCGAGCGCCCGCGCCTGTTCGAGCTTCTCTGCTGTGGAGCCGACGACTATCACCGGGCTGGCTCCGGCCAGCCTGGCGATCTGGATCGAGGCGGTGTTGACGCCGCCGCCCGCCCCGACGATCAGCACGGACTCGCCCGGTCGCAACCCGCCCCGCGTGATCAGCGAGTGCCACGCCGTCAGGAACACGAGCGAGGCTGCCGCCGCCTCCTCGAAGCTCACGTGGTCGGGCAGCTTCATGACGTTCTGCTCGCCGACCACGACGTACTCTGCATACGTGCCCCGGAAGTGCTCGCCGAGGATGCCGCCGCGAAAACAGCGGTTGTTCTCCCCGGCCAGGCAGAACTCACACTTGCCGCAGCTTATCGTCCCGTTGATCACCACGCGGTCGCCCACGGCGACCTCTGTCACGCCCTCGCCGACCGCGCTGACCACCCCCGCGCCGTCCGCGCCGGGGATGTGGGGGTACTCGAGCTTGATGCCGGGCCAGCCGTTCCGTACGAAGATGTCAAGCCGGTTGAGCGCGGCGGCGTGAAGCCGCACCTGCACCTCGCCGTGGCCCGGCTCCGGCGTGGGAAACTCGCCCACCTGTAGCACTTCCGGCCCACCGTGCTCGTGGAAGAAAACTGCTCGCATGAGTGCTCCGTGTTTCCGTGTTAGTCGTTGAAGTTCTATAGACTGATGGGATAAGGCGTCGAATGGCGGTAGGGGCCGGTCTGAGACCGGCCCACGGGCGGCTCTAAGAGCCGCCCCTACCTGTACGGTCCAAGGGTGAGGCCTACCTCAGCCCCAACTCATTCCGCGCGATGACGAGGCGCTGGATCTCGCTCGTGCCCTCGTAGATCTCCGTGATCTTCGCGTCGCGGAAGTAGCGCTCGATGGGCAGTTCCTTGCTGTAGCCCATCCCGCCGTGGATCTGCACGGCCTGAGTCGTGACCCACATCGCCGTCTCGGAGGCGAACAGCTTGGCCATCGCCGCCTCGACCGTGTAGCGCCCGCCGGTGTCCTTCGCCCGCATCTTGGCGAGCGCCGCGTTGTAGATGAGCAGGCGAGACGCCTCGATGCGCGTCTTCATGTCCGCGATCTTCTGCTGGATCATCTGGAAGGACCCGATCGGCGCGCCGAACGCCTCGCGCTCGCGGGCATACTGCACGCTGGCCTCGTACGCGGCCTCAGCGATGCCGAGTGCCTGCGCGGCGATGCCGATCCGCCCGGCGTCCAGCACGGCCATCGCGATCTTGAAGCCCTGCCCCGGCTCACCGAGCACGTCCTCGACGGATGCCTTGTAGCCGTCAAAGCGGATCTCGCTCGTCGCCGAGGCGCGGATGCCGAGCTTGGGTTCTTTCTTGCCGCGCTCAAAGCCCGGCTTCGACGTGTCGATCAGGAAGGCCGTAATACCCCGGTGCTTTTTCTCCGGCTCTGTCATGGTAAAGAGCACGATGTAATCCGCTACCGGGCCGCTCGTCACCCAGCTTTTCAGCCCATTGATGACATAGTGAGTGCCGTCCTCGCTGAGCACCGCCCGCGAGCGCATCGTGCCCGCGTCGGAGCCGGACATCGGCTCGGTAAGCGAGTACGCGCCGATCTTCTCCCCCCTCGCGACCGGCGCCATGTACTTCTGCTTCTGCTCCTCGGTGCCAAACATGAGGATGGCGTTGCAAAACAGCGAGTTGTTCACCGACATGATCACGCCGTGCGAGGCATCCGCTTTCGAGATCTCCTCCACCGCCAGCACGTAGGCGATGGTGTCCATCCCGGCGCCGCCGTACTCCTCCGGCACCTCGATGCCCATGAAGCCCATCTGCCCCATTTCGCGGACGGTCTCCATCGGGAACTCGCCAGATTCGTCGAACTCGGCGGCGATGGGCGCGATGCGCTCCTGCGCGAACTTGCGCGCCGCCTGGCGGATCATCTCATGCTCGTCGCTGAGCGTGAGGTTCATACCCGTGGCCACATCAATGGCCATGCTGTCTTCTCCTTAATCTCCAGTGTGGGCTGCTCAACGCTGAAAATGGCTATCCGCATTATATCATCCCGGTAGGCAGGCGACGATGGCGGTGGACGGCGGGTGGCAGGCGCAGACAGGATTTTGATAGGTTTTGGGAGGGAAACGGTATAGAGACGGTACAAAAAGAGAGCGCCACATGGCGCTCTCCACCGGTCAAAGCGGCCTTCGCTACGGCCTACTTCTTCCCGCCAAACAGCCCGCCGAGCTGCCCGGCGAGGTCCGACATATCACCGATGCTCTGGCCCTGCGCGACGCTGTCCAGCTTCGACGCGATGGGCTGGGGCAGACGGTCCTTGAGGTAGCCGAGCACGATATTCACCGCCTGCTGCGCCACATCCTCACTGATCCCGGTCTTCTCGCTGACCAGGCTCACCAACTCCTGCATGCTTGCCATGTCTCACCTTTCACACTAGTCGTCTATTCAAGTCACGATTCTATTGTAGTGGATAGGGATGTTGGTTGTCACGCGGGGGGCCAGCCTTGCGGCGATTCCGCACCTGAACGGGCGACCGGCAACTGTAGGGGCGATAAGGGCAGATCTGAGACCTGCCCCTATGAAGCGCGATGTTTAATCGCGGTATCTCCACGCTGACATAAACAGACGTAGGGGCGTAGCATGCTGCGCCCCTACAATAGCCGGTTTCATTCCATCGGGAGCCGCGATGTTTAATCGCGGCGTTTTCTACAACTCGATAACACGCCTGCGAAACACATCTGCGGCGTCTTTTATCCTGCCCAGCGAGACTATTCCTCCGGCGGCTCGACGCCCACGTACTTATCGAACCACTCGATCATTTCGGTCAGGCGGCGGACGCGGTGCTTCGGCTCGCCGCTGCGCGAGAGTTCGTGCCCGTCACGTGGGAAGCGTACCATCTTGACCGGCGTATCGGTCGCGCGGCGCACAAAGGCGAAGAGCTGCTCGCCCTGCTCAATAGGCACGCGGAAGTCGTTCTCGCTGTGGATGATCAGCAGCGGCGTCTTGATGTTGTGCGCGTAGGCCAGCGGCGAGTGCTTCCACAGCAGATCCGGGTCTTCCCAGGGTTCGGCGTCGTACTCGTTTGTAACGAGCATGGGCACGTCGCTCGTGCCGTAGAAGCTGATCAGGTTGTAGACGCCTCGCTGGGTCACCGCGCTCTTAAAGCGGTCGGTATGCCCGACGATCCACGCCGTCATGTAGCCGCCGTACGAGCCGCCTGTCACCGCCATGCGCTCCTCATCGACGAAGCCCAGTTCCAGCAGGGCGTCCACGCCTGCCATCAGGTCTTCAAAGGCAACATCGCCCCAGGCGGCATGCAGTTCGGAGGCAAACGCCTGCCCGTAGCCGTATGAGCCACGCGGGTTCATGAAGAAGACGGCATAGCCCCGCGCCGCGTGGAACTGCCACTCGTGCCACATCGAGCGCGTGGCCGGGCTCCACATGACGTGCGGCCCGCCATGCACGTTGAACGCGAGCGGCACCTTCTGCCCCTCCTCATAGCCGACCGGCAGGATGTACCAGCCCTGCAGTTCGACGCCGCTCGGCCCGGTGAAGCGCAGTTCGTGCGTCTCCTGTACGAAGACCTGGCTCAGGAATTCGGCGTTGACGCGGGTAAGCTGCTGCGGCTCGTCCGCATCCGGGGCCTTCCAGAACAGTTCGGGCGGAGCCTCCGGCGTCGAGGCAGCAAAGGCCACGCCGCCGCCCTGTCCCACGTGCATGAACTGCACTTCCATGCGCCCGGCGATGATGCGCTCGACGGCGGCGCTCCCCACGCCCACGCGGTAGACCTCAACATCTCCCCAGTTGCCCGCCGTGAAGATCAGCGAGCGGCTGTCTGGCGCCCAGCGGAAAACCTCCGGCGCGCGGTCGAACTCAAGGGTCAGGTCGCGCGGCTCGCCGCCGCCAGCAGGCAGCAGGGCCAGCCGGGGCTGCGCCTCCGCCATGCGCTCAACGGGGATGCGCGCGTAGGCAATCCACTGACCATCCGGCGAGGGGAGCGGGGCGTAGTCTGCGAAACCTTCGCCGGTTAGCTGCTCCGTCTCGCCATCCTCCACGCGGATGCGGTACAGGCTCGTCCAGCGCCAGGGCTCGTCGCGCTCCGGGTCGACGGTGCGCGCAGTCAGCAGGTATTCGCCATCGGGCGTCCACTTCGGCGGCTGGTGGTCTGCATCAATATCCGTCAGGCGGCGCGGCTCGCGGTCGTCGGCGTCTTCCGCCGTGGTGATCACGTAGACCTGTGCGTAGCGGTCATCGCGGTAGCTCGTGCCCTGCCGGTAGGGGATGCGCCATACAGGGCGCGGGTCCCAGCGCTGCTGCTCCTCGTGCTCGCGACGCTCCTTGCGCTGCTTGGCCTCGAACGAGTCGGCGGGCGGTTCGTCCTTCTCACCGCGATCCTCCTTCGCGCGCTCCTCGGCGTTCATCGCCGCGAGGAAGGCGATGCGCGTGCCGTCCGGCGACCAATCGGGGTCGCTCGCGCCGTTCGGCATGCTGGTGAGGGGGCGTGGCTCGCCGCCCGGCGCACTAACCGGCAGCAGGTAGATCTGCGGCTTCTCGTTGCGCGCCGAGACGAACGCCAGCGTCGCGCCATCCGGGGACCAGCGCGGCTGGCTGTCCTTGCCGCTGCGCGTCACCTGTACAGGCTTGCCGCCATCCGTCGGCGCGAGCCAGATGTTGCGCTTGTAGGTATTCTCAACACGGTCAACGGTCAGGTGGACGTATGCGATCCACCGGCCATCCGGGCTGACCTGTGGATCTTCCACGTACGCAATGTTGTAGAGGTCGTCGGCGGTGATGCGCCGCCTGGGGGTCTCCTCGGACACGGTGAGGCTCTCCTGTCCTGCAACTATCTAAGTTATGGATGTCACAATCATGCCACTGATCCGCCGGGCACGCAAGATTAGACAAACGTCTCATTGACGGCGCAAAGAAACGTTTAAGTACAGCCCACTGCAAACAGCGGTGGCAAACAGCGAGGGGGATCCGACGCTACCCCGCCCCGACAATGCCCAACAGATCTGCAATAAGCGTCCCGCTGACCGGGTTCTCCACGATGCGCCCTAACTCACGCCCGCCCTCACTGTCATACACGATAAAGGTCGGGATGCGCGTGATGTTCAGGGCAGCCCGGCGCTCGGGGTTCTCGCCGCTGTCAAAGACCTCCCAGGTCCAGCCGGGGAGGTGCTCGGCGATGCGGGCCATGCGCGGGAGGTTGCGGGCACAGTCCGGGCAGCTATAACGGCTCGCCACGACGACATGCGCGTGCGGCTGCGCCCTGCGTACCCGGGCAATCTGGTCGAGATCGGGGTGGTAGCGCTCGTAGATGCGGTAGTAGGTGTCGTTCACCTCCACATACTGGTGGAGGGGTGTATCGGTTATTGTCTGATCCATGCGGAGCTGCTCCAACTGCAACGTGTGTTCGCAATCACATCATGCCCGATCCCACACGCGGGCACAAGGGGCTCGGCAGGATCCGATTGAAGTAGTGAGGATCGTCCGGCTGGCATTGTGACTTGCATCAGGGGTGATGCTGCCTGTCCGCAGGCGATCTATTCAGGCAAGGTGGTGCAACTTGATCAACTGCTCGACGAGCGCCTCGGTGCCGCGTGCTTCCACGTCGAGGTCGCCGACCGGGTCGCTGAATTCGTCCATCTGCTGGAGCGCATAGGCCGTGTTGAGCCAGCCGTGGGCGAGCACTTCGAGGTCATACCCGCCCTCCATGACAAAGACGATCCGGCCATCACATAACTCATTCGCCATGCGAGTCAGCTCGCAGGTGAGCGTGTGGTAGCCGCGCAGATCAAGCTGGAGCATCGCGAGCGGGTCCGCCCAGTGGGCATCGAACCCCGCCGAAACGAGGATGAGGTCCGGCTTGAAACGGCGGGCGGCGGGCCACAGCACCCGCTCATACAGGAGTTGGAAGCCCTCCGCGCCGACACCCGGCCTGAGCGGCATGTTGATCGTCGTGCCCCGGCCCGGCCCTGCCCCGATCTCCTCAACAGCGCCGGTACCGGGGTAGAAAGGGTACTGGTGCGTCGAGACAAACAGCACACTGGGGTCCTCATAGAAGGCGTCCTGCGTGCCGTTGCCGTGGTGTACGTCGTTGTCCACGATCAGCACGCGCCGGATCGATGGGTAGCGCTGCTGCGCGACGCGGGCGGCAATCGCCGTGTTGTTGAACAGGCAGAAGCCCATGGCGCGGTCGGGGGTGGCGTGGTGCCCCGGCGGGCGCACGAGCGCGATGGCATTGTCGGCCTCCCCACTCAGCACAGCATCGACGGCGGCTATCGCCCCGCCGACCGCCAGCCGCGCCACCTCGTATGACTCCGGGCGGACGTAGGTGTCCGGATCGATCCGGCCCATGCCCCTTTCCGACGCCCGCCGCACCCGCTCGATCTGCCGCGCCGTGTGGACGAGCAGCAGGTCCTCGACGTCCGCCGGCTGCGGCTCGATTCGCTTGAGCCGCTGGCTCATGCCGGTTTCATCGAAAAGCTCCCAGACCCGTTCGATCCGCCCGGCATGCTCCGGATGGCCTTCGAGATGATGCCGCCGGTAATCTTCATGCGTCACATAGGCTGTGATCGCCACTGCCCCCGCCCCTGTGTGCTGCGTTTGCAGTAATCTTATCTTATGTCGGGAGCGGCGTCACGGGTGGGGAGCACTAGCCCGGGGCGGCAGGGGCGAAGCGCACCACAAGGGCCCCGTTCTGCAGCTTTGC